>Ga0209148_1000030_pt1 | contig 567582 bp, 492 predicted proteins | sample AraplaCol_mMF_r2_2_FD_184288 | JGI IMG/M metagenome (GOLD analysis project Ga0209148, IMG submission 184288) | Arabidopsis root microbial communities from North Carolina, USA - plate scrape CL_Col_mMF_r2 (SPAdes) (version 2) | ecosystem: Host-associated > Plants > Roots > Endosphere | place... | reverse complement strand
TGGCCAGGGCGGCGACGGCCTCGGGCGAGGCGTCGGGGCCCATGAGCATCTGCGCGGCGTTGCCGGGCAGGATCTCGAGCACGAGGAAGACGATGACCGAGGCGCCGATCAGGGTGCCGATCAGCGTCAGCGTGCGCTTCAGCAGGAACAGGCCCATCTCAGCCTCTCAGGTCGCTAGGGGAAAGGCAGGGCGTCATGCTGCCGAGATGCATTCGGCGATCGCGCGGCCCACGTCCACCGTGTTGGCCGTGCCGCCCATGTCGCGGGTGCGCGGGCCTTCGCTCAGCACGGTCTCGATGGCCGAGAGCACGGCGGCGGAAGCCTGCGCGTACACGGGATCGTCGCCGCCGAGGTGGTCGAGCATCAGCGCGGCCGACCAGATCTGGCCGATCGGATTGGCGATGCCCTTGCCCGCGATGTCGGGTGCCGAGCCGTGCACCGGCTCGAACAGCGACGGGAACTTGCGTTCGGGGTTGAGGTTGGCCGACGGCGCGATGCCGATGGTGCCCGTGCAGGCCGGGCCCAGGTCGGACAGGATGTCGCCGAAGAGGTTGGAGGCCACGACCACGTCGAACCAGTCGGGGTGCTGCACGAAGTGCGCGCACAGGATGTCGATGTGGAACTTGTTCGTCGCCACCTCGGGATAGCGCTTGGAGATCTCGGCCAGGCGCTCGTCCCAGTAGGGCATGGTGATCGAGATGCCGTTCGACTTGGTCGCGGCCGTCAGGCTCTTGCGCTTGCGGCGGTTGGCCAGCTGGAACGCGTAGTCGATGATGCGGTCCACGCCGGTGCGGGTGAAGACCGCTTCCTGGATCGCCATCTCGCGCGGCGTGCCCTCGAACAGGCGGCCGCCCACGGAGGTGTATTCGCCCTCGGTGTTCTCGCGCACCACCAGGAAGTCGATGTCGCCGGGCTTGCGGTGCGCCAGCGGGCCGGGCACGCCGGGCATCAGGCGCACGGGGCGCAGGTTCACGTACTGGTCGAAGTCGCGGCGGATCTTGATCAGCAGGCCCCACACGGCGATGTGGTCGGGCACCTTGTCGGGTGCGCCCACGGCACCGAAGTAGATGGCGTCGTGGCCCTGGATCCTGTCGGCCCAGTCGGCCGGCATCATCAGGCCGGTGCGCACGTAGTGGTCGGAGCCCCAGTCGAAGTGGTCGTAGGAGAAGTCGATGCCGAAGCGGCGGCCGACCGCGTCGAGCACGCGCAATCCTTCGGGCATGACCTCGACGCCGATGCCGTCTCCTGGAATCACGGCAATCCTGTGCTTTTTCTGCATTGACTCAACCTGTTCAAAGTTCGTTCGTTTCGGGGGACACCGGCGCTCGTGACGCGGGCTTTCGAAAAAATTCTAGAAGCGAGAAACGGGCCCGCGCAGGGGGTTCGCACCCAGTTGGCCTTGACAAAATAAGAAGGTCATGCAGCTGCGTTTTCCTCTGTGGATGGAGGAATCTCGTGTCACGAAACCGACTTCGAATTCGAATAATTAGAAGGCTGAAGCTCCCGATGGCTGCCGCGCAAAGGCCCTTGAGCCTCCTTCATGAAGGCTTTCTGAAGCAGGCCGCGCGGCCCTGCCGGATACTCCGCGCGCTCGCGAGGCGCTCCGCAGAGAACGCTCGCCAGTAGAACCATGAACTTCTTGTCCGTTGCCGCGAAGGCGATCGCACGCCGCATCCGACGGTGGCTCCAGCCCTCGCTGGTGCGGCGCCTGCTGTTCGCGCAGATCGCGGTGGCGGGGCTGCTGTGGAGCGCCACGCTGGCGTTCTTCCTCTACGACTCCAATCGCCTGCCGGAGCTGGTGCGCTACGACAGGATATTCCTGAGCATCATGGCCTGCGCGCAGAACCTCGCCTTCGACCCCGCGCGGCAGCAGCAGACGCTCAAGGCCTTCGACATGGCGCTGCAGGAGACGTCGAGCGACTTCAAATCCGATCAGGACCGGGCGCCCGTGCTGCAGGTGTGGCAGCAGGGCCGGCTCATCTACAACTCCACGCCGAGCGTGCCGCTCATGCACACGCAGATGCCCGGGCGGGTGGAGCGGGTGCGTGCCGGCGAGCGCGTGTGGCGCGCCCGCGCGATGACATCGCCGCTGCTGGACACGCGCGTGCTGCTGGCCGAACCCGACGTGCTGCGCCTGAACTTCACCATCGAGCACCGCAGCTACTACCTCCTGCCGCTGGCCATCAGCCTGCCGTTCATCGTCTTCCCCGCCTGGCTTTCGGTGATGCTCGCGCTGCGGCCGTGGCGGCAGGTGACGAAGGAGACCGCGGAGCGCGGCCCGGCCGATCTTTCCCCGCTGACCTTCGAGCCGCCGCACAAGGAGCTGCAGCCGCTGGTGAACGGCATCAACGGCCTGCTGCGCAGCGTGCGCGACCGGGCATCGCGCGAGCGCGGGCTGATCGCCGACGCGGCGAACGAGCTGCGCACGCCGCTCGATGCGATGCGGATGAACGTCGAGGCGCTGAAGGCGCAGACCGCCGACCCCGGCCAGCGCGAACTCATGGCCAACCTGCTGCGAAGCAACGACCGCGCTGCGCGGCTGGTGGGCCAGCTGCAGCAGCTGATGAGAAGCGACGAGATGCCACGGGACGCATCGCCCGCGACCCTGGCCTTCGACGAACTGGTGCAGGACCGCATCCGCCTCGTCGAAGCGCTCGCGCGGGCACGCGGCATTGCGCTGGAGTTCACGCACGACGAGGCAACGCCTGTGGCGGTGCATGGCGAGCGCGAGAGCCTCGTATCGATGGCGGGCAACCTCGTGGAGAACGCCATCAAGTACAGCCCCGATGGCGGCATGGTCAAGGTACGCGTCTGGCGCGAGGCATCGGAAGCCGTCCTGCAGGTGACCGACGAGGGGCCGGGCATCCCGCCCGCGCTGCGCGAGCGCGTCTTCGACCGCTTCTTCCGTAACCCGGACCAGACGCAGTCGGGCAGCGGCCTGGGGCTGGCCATCGTCAGGTCGGTGCTGGAGAAGCATGGTGGCCGCATCGCGTTGTCCGATGGCGAGGGCGGACGCGGCCTGTGCGCGACGGTGTGGCTGCCTTCGTCCGGCTGACAAGCGGGCGCATCCCTCTTAGGATGGGCCGATGCGAACACTTCAACTCCCCACCGGCGGCGAGATGCCGGTACTCGGCCTCGGCACATGGCGCATGGGCGAAGACGCGAAGCGCCGCGCCGACGAGGTCAAGGCCGTGCGCGAAGCCATCGCGCTGGGCTATCGCCTCATCGACACCGCCGAGATGTACGGCGAGGGCGGGGCCGAGACCGTGATCGGCCAGGCGATCGGTGAAGCACTGCGCGCAAACGACGTGCGGCGCGACGAGCTCTTCATCGTCAGCAAGGTCTATCCGCACAACGCCAGCTGGCGCGGCACGCGCGACGCCTGCGAGCGCAGCCTGAAGCGGCTGGGGCTCGTCGCCCTCGACCTCTACCTGCTGCACTGGCGCGGCAGCCACCCGCTGCGCGAGACGGTGGCGGCGATGCACTCCCTGGTCGCGGATGGGCGCATCGCCCACTGGGGCGTGAGCAACTTCGACGTCGACGACATGGAAGAACTCGAGGAAGCCACCGGCGCCGAAGGCCCCGGCTGCGCGGCCAACCAGGTCTACCTGTCGCTGGGCGAACGCGGACCCGAGTTCAGCCTGCTGCCCTGGCAGCGCGAGCGCGGCATTCCGCTGATGGCCTACAGCCCCATCGACCAGGGGGCGCTGGCGGAGGACGACGGACTGGCCGAACTTGCCGCCAGGCTTGGCGTGACCGCCGCGCAACTCGCATTGGCCGCCGTGATCGCGCGGCCCGGCGTGGTTGCCATTCCGAAGGCGGTGCGCAGCGCGCACCTGAAGGAGAATCTGGCCGCTGCCGAGTTGAAGCTCGACGCGGCGACGCTGGCGGAACTGGATCGCCTGCATCCGCCGCCGCGACGCAAGACGCCGCTGGCGATGATCTGAGGGCTCAGAGAAAGGCAGAACGGTCGGAGGCAGAGGGCGCCAAGGTTTCGCCAAGGGCGCGAAAGAAATACCAGGTAGGTCTTTCTTTGTGTTTTTTGCGCCCTTTTCGGATTCTTCGCGTCCTCTGCGTCCGGCCAACCGATCCCGTATTCAGTGAGCGTCCGCGTGCTTGGCCGCAGCGATCACCGCCTGCTCGTCGTGCTTCGCGCCGTTGAGGAACAGGTTCAGCAGCACCGCGGCGACCGACGCCAGCAGGATGCCCGATTCGATCAGCGAGTGGATGGCATGCGGCATCCACTGCTTGAAGTTGGGGGCGATCAGCGGAATCATGCCGATGCCCAGCGACACCGCGACGATCATCGCGTTGTGGCGGTTGTTCTTGAAGTCCACGCCCGACAGGATGCGGATGCCGGTGGCGGCCACCATGCCGAACATCACGAGGCCCGCACCGCCGAGCACCACCGTGGGCAGCGATTCCACCAGCGCCGCCATCTTCGGCAGCAGGCCCAGCACGATCAGGATGATGCCGCCGGCCACGCACACGTAGCGGCTCTTGATGCCGGTGACGGCGACGAGACCCACGTTCTGCGAGAAGCTGGTGTACGGGAAGGTGTTGAAGATGCCGCCGATCAGCGTGCCCAGGCCGTCGGTGCGCAGGCCGCGCGCCAGGTCCTTCTGGCTGATCCTGCGGTCGGTCATTTCGCCCAGCGCCAGGAACATGCCGGTCGATTCGATCATCACCACGATCATGATCAGCGTCATCGTGAGGATCAGGATCGGGTCGAACTGCGGCATGCCGAAGTGGAAGGGCAGCACGATGTCGACCCAGGCGGCCTTGCCCACCTTCTCATACGTCATGAGGCCGGTGAGCGAGGCCACGACGGCGCCGATCACGATACCCAGCAGCACCGAGATGTTGGCGACGAAGCCCTTGGCGTACTTCACGATCAGCAGGATCGACACGAGCACCAGTGCAGCCACGCCGAAGCCCGAGAGGTCGGCGTACTTGGGGTTGGGCACCGTGGGCAGGATCGCGAAGCCCTTGGGCACGGCGGGAATGGAGCTGCCGGGCGAGGTCACTTCCGCAAGCCACTTCGCATAGACCGGGTCGACCAGCGCCGGCGCGGTCGGGCCCACGGGGTTGCCGAAGATCCAGTTGATGCCCACGCGCATCAGGCTGATGCCGATGACCGCGATGATGGTGCCGGTGACCACCGGCGGAAAGAAGCGCAGCATGCGGCTGACCAGTGGCGCGATCAGTATCGACACCACGCCCGCGCCGATGATGGCGCCGAAGAGCAGCTGCGCGCCGTTCTGTCCGGGGTTAGCGTTGGCGATGGCCACCATCGGCGCGACGGAGGCGAAGGTCACGCCCATCATCACCGGCAGCTTGATGCCGAAGAACTGCGTGGCGCCTAGCGCCTGGATCAGCGTGGCGATGCCGCAGCAGAACAGGTCGGCCGAAATCAGCAGCGCGACCTCGTCGGGGCTGAGCTTGAGCGCGCGGCCCACGATCAGCGGCACCGCGACGGCGCCCGCATACATCACCAGCACGTGCTGAAGGCCCAGGGCCGCGAGCTTGCCGGTGGGAAGCCGCTGGTCCACGGGATGGACTGTGGAGGGAGTGGTGTCGGCCGTCATCGTGTGTCTCCTGCTGCGGCGAGAGAGGGATTGATCGAGGAGAGGCGCGCGACACGGCTGGGCATGCGCACACCTCATTGTGTACGCCAAACTGTATACAACTTATGCAACAATCCGGATTCAGGAAAACCCGCATCCGGTGCGGGGCCTTGCTCCCATTTGTTTCAGTGCGTTGCGACGGGGTAGGGGCCTTCGTCGAAGACTTCGGCGTGGTAGCCCTTGCTGCCCACGTCGAGCGCGAGCTGGCTGCGGAAATCGCGGCCCTCGCGCAGGCAGCGCAGCACGTGCGCGAAGTCGTGCTGCGGCTTCCATCCGAGCTCGCGCCGCGCGAGCTCGTTCACGTAGACGCGGTCGAGCTGCCGCGGCAGCGTCCAACCCCGCTTCGCATAGAGTGCCTCCGCCTCGGGGAAGAGGCGGCTCAGGACGGCGGCCGCGTCCTCGCGCAGCATCGGCAGGTCGCCGCTCGTGAAGGGCGTGGTGGCCGAGACGATGTAGCGGCCGAAGCCGATGCGCCGGGCGTGGCGGACGGCCAGAAGATGGGCTTCCACCACGTCCTCGATGTCGGCGCGGCGGTGCAGCAGCTCGTTGGCCTGCGCGTTGTCCAGCGAATGCAGGCTGCGCGCTGCGGCGTCGTCGTCCTCCTCGGGGAAGAAGCGTGATGTCTTCAGCACCACGACGGGCAGGCGCTGCCTGCGGTGGAACAGCTCGCACAGGCTCTCGGCCGATGTCTTCGTCACGCCGTAGATGTTCTTGGGCACCGGCACCACGTCTTCGGTGATCCATGCAGCGGGCATGCCCTGCGCGGGCGTGAGCGCGGAACCGAAGGTGCTGGTCGTGCTCGTGAACACGAACGACTCGACACCCGCGGCGACAGCCTCCTCCAGCAGCCCCAGTGTGCCCGTGATGTTGGTGTCGACGAACGCCTGCAGGCTGTGCGTCGCCACGTGCGGCTTGTGCAGCGTCGCGGCGTGGATGACGCTGCGCACGCCCCTCATGCAGTCGCGCACGAAGGCGCGGTCGGTGATGGAGCCGGTACGGTCGGTGAAGGCGGAGGGTGCGATGTCGATGCCGCGCGCGTCCTGCGAGGTCGAGCGCAGGGTGCGCATCAGCGCCTCGCCGAGATGTCCGGCGCTGCCGGTGATCAGGATGGTCATGGCCGCGAGACTATCGCCGGGCGCCTGGACCGTCCACGCATAAGTTATGCGCGATTCTCAGCCTCGCGGCCTGGCTTCGCGCACCGTGAGCCCGGAGGCCGCCTGCTTGGCGTCGTGCTTCGCGATGGAGGCCTCGCCCGCCACGTCCTCGGCATGCCTGAACATGCCCGGCGGGATGCGTACTGCGCCGATGGCCAGCGTGGCGAAAGGCGTGAAGCGGACCACGCCGTGCCGGTCTTCGCCCTCGATGCCGCCGGCCTGCCGGTCGGCCTCGTCGTAGAGGCCGGGTGCCTGCTGGTTGAAGGCCTCGATCAGCCGCACGCAGCGCTGGTGCCAGTCGGGGCTCTGGAACAGCATCAGGAAGTCGTCGCCGCCGATGTGGCCGACGAAGTCGCGGTGGGCATCCGCATGCAGCGCCGCGAGCCGCGCGAGCAGCAGGATCATCTCGTCGCCGCGCCAGTAGCCGTAGTGGTCGTTGAATACCTTGAAGCTGTTCAGGTCGGCGTAGCAGGCCGCGAACTCGGCACCCCTGTCGAGCAGCCGTTCGATGTGGATGTTGATGGGGATGTTGCCCGGCAGCGATGTCAGCGGATTGGCGTGCCGCGCCGCCTCGATGCGCGCCTCGGTGACCGCGCGCACGAGCTGGTCGCCGGTGCCCAGGCCCGCATAGCGCTTCTTCTCCGTCACGATGAAGCCTTCGTTCAGGTAGCGCTGATCCTCCGACATCAGGATGCCGAGCAGGCTCTCGACGTTCTCCTCGCGCTCCACGATCAAGGGCGTGCTGCTGCCATAGGCCAGGCAGGGACGCCGGCCATGCACCTCGCGAAAATACAGCCGCGCATAGTCGTTCATGAACGACTGCCGGTTGATCAGCGCGACCGGCGTCGCGCCCTCGACCACGGCCAGCGCATGCAGCTGTGGGTGCTTCTGGAAGACGGTCGCGACCTCGTCGACCGGCGTCAGCGGGTGGAGTGCGGGCGCCTGGATGATCGACAGGCTGCGCAGCACATTGGGCTGCGAGGTTTGCGATGCGTGCGGCATCACCGCGATGCGGCTGTCCGTGATGGCGGCCGATACGGGCTCGGGCAGCGCCGGCAGCAGCCGCGGCGCCGGCGGGCCGAACAGGAAGCCCTGGCCGTGGGCGATGCCGAGGTCTCGCAGCACGCGCAGGTCCTTGGTGTTTTCCACGCCTTCGGCGATGAGTTCGCTGCCCATCGCGGTGCCCAGGGCGACGATGGCACGCACCATCGCCACGCTCTGCGGGGAGTCGCAGATGCCCTGGGTCAGCAGCTTGTCGAGCTTCACGAAGTCGGGCTGCAGGTCCTTCCAGCGCTGCAGGTTGGAGTGGCCCTGGCCGAAGTCGTCGAGCGCGACGCGCGCACCCAGCGCATGCAGCGCCTTGACCGCATCCTGCAGCGCTGCTGCATCGGCAGCGGCGGATTGCTCGGTGAGTTCCACTGTCACGTCGCGCGCCGCGATGCCGTGGTCTGCCGTCATGCGTTCGAACCGGCAGGCGCCGCCGGAGGCGTCCATGGCTTCGATCAGGGTGTCGGCGCTCATGTTCACGAAGAGCCGGCCCGGCTTGTCGAGCCGACCCCAGTGGGCGAACACCGCCTCCACGCAGTGCAGCTCGAAGCCCGTCAGCCGAGATTCGGCGGCCGCCTGTGCGAGCATCGCCTCGGGGCCGGGAAGGGCGATGCCGGCGCCGCTGCGGATCAGGGCCTCGTGACCGAAGATCGTTCCCTGGCGCAGATCCACGATCGGCTGGAAGAACGGAGCGATCGCAGGATGCGACGGGGCGCTGGGCGGGGAGGGCCGGGGCATGCTGTGGAGGTTGTTCGTCGGCGGCTCTCGCGCGGAAGAAGACAAGCAAGTAGCCTTTTTGGGCTACAGAATGCCGTATTTATATGACAGGTGCACGGGCCGCCCTGCCACCGCCAGGGTCAGGCGACGGTGGTGACGATGCGCCCCGCGCGCCCGTCGGACAGCGCGATGCGCTCCCACAGCACGCGTCCGGGAAGGATCGGCACGACGCGGTCGGTGTTCGGCCCGGTGGCGATCTCCAGCGACGACAGCTCGCCCGCGTGCCAGCCCAGAGCGTCGAGCGTGGCCTCGGCTTCGAGAATCTCCTGCGAGGCGTAGCCGATCAGCGAGCGGCCCATGAATTCGCTGGCGTCGGCGCGCCATTCGGACTGGCGCGAGGGCGATGCGGCCAGCAGCCGGTGCGTTCGGTCGCAGATCAGGTGCACCTTGCGCGTGGACGACTCGACCAGCCGCTTCAGCGCGGCGTCCTGCGCCGAATCGCACGCTGCCGCGAGCAGCCGGTGTGCCACGGCCTGCTGCGCCGGCGATAGCGCAAGCTGTCCGCGCTCCCAGCGCGACACGGTCGCCTGGCTCACGCCCATCAGCTGAGCGAAGTGAGCCTGCTTGATGCCGCGCAGCAGCCGCATCTGACGCAGCGCAAGGCCGAGGTTCCTGCGCATGTCAGGCCAGCAGCGCCTTGACCAGGTCGAGCTGCCGGTCGGGTTTTTCGGTGCCGAGTTCGAGGCTGGCCTCGATGCGCTCCAGGTGCTCGGTCATGCTCTTCACCGCGGCTTCGACGTCCCCCTTGCGGCACAGGCGCAGGAACTCGGCGTGCTCGTCCGACGAGCAGTGCGGGTCGTTCGAGGAGTGGTAGAGCATCGCGATCAGCGAGCTGCGTGCCACCAGTTCGCGTACCAGTTCGGCCAGCGTGCGGTTGCCCGTGGCCTCGGCCAGGGTCACGTGGAAATCGCCCAGCAGCTTCTCGCGCACCGTGCCCATGGTGGTGCTCTGGCGCAGCGCGGTGCGTTCGAACTTGATGTGCTGCTCGAGCGCCTGGTAGTCGCGCGCCCGTGCACTGGCGATGAAGAGGCGCACCACCTCGCTCTCGAGGATGCGGCGCACCGCGAACACCTCGCGGGCTTCCTCGACCGAAGGCTGGCTCACGAACGCGCCCTTGTCGGGAATCATCTCGATGAGCTTGTCCTTCGACAGCATCAGCAGCGCCGCTCGCACCTTGGTGCGGCTCACCGAATACACGCGTCCCAGCGCCTCCTCGCGCAGCCAGGTGCCCGGCGGCAGGCGCTTCTCGACGATCGCGGTGGCGATGTCGTTGGCGATGCTCTCGATGGAGCTGTTCTTGTCGGCCGGTGCCGCGCCGTTCTCTTCCGGAACGGCGGCGGTGGCAGCAGGGGCAGGAGATCTGGTGGAACTGGCGCGGGGCATGCGCGGATTGTGGCCTACCGCGCGAGGGTGAAGCCTTCGAGTGCGCCAATGATGGGCTTTGGCAGGGGCTTTGCGAGTTCGCCGCGCTTGCTGGTGCGCAGCTTCAGCGTCACCAGCGACTCGATGAGCTTGGTGCCCGCGGCCACGCCGTCGATCACCGGCACGCCCAGTACGCCCTCGATGTGCTCGCACAGGTCGGTCATGCCGGCGCAGCCGAGCACGATGCAGTCGGTGCCGTCTTCTTCGAGCGCGCGGCGGCACTCCTCGACGATGCGCTCCCGGGCGCGCGAGCCGGGCTCCTCCAGCTCCAGCACCGGCAGCTCGCAGGCGCGCACGTTGGCGCAGAAGCGCTCCATGCCGTAGATCTCGGCCAGGTGCCAGGCCTGCCCGATGGTGCGGCCCAGCGTGGTCACCACGCTGAAGCGGCTGCCGATCATGCTGGCCAGGTGCATCGCGGCCTCGGCGATGCCCACCACCGGGCCGCGCGCCAGTTCGCGCGCGGCCTTCAGGCCCGGATCGCCGAAGCAGGCGATCACGTAGCCGTCGATGCCGTCGCGCTCGCCCGACGCGATCTCCTGCAGCAGGCCCGGAACGGCGAGCGCCTCGTCGTAGTGGCTCTCGATGGACACCGGCCCCATGGCCGGGCTCACCGCGACGATCTCGGTGCCGCCCTGCGCCACCGCGCGGGCGCAGGCACCGATCTTCTCGGTCATGCTCCAGGTGGTGTTCGGATTGATGATCTTGATGCGCACGGCGCGGTCCCTTTCTTTCTGTCTATCTGACTAACCGGTGGTTCAGGTCTTGTTGCTGCGGTTCAGCACGGCATAGATGATGAAGCCCAGCGCCATGCCGATGAACCATGCATAGTTGGCGGCGCCGCGCAGCGTCGGCACCATCACGCAAAGAATAGGCACGATGGCCGCCGGCACCAGCGCCTGGATCGCCTTCGGGTTGTAGCCGCCGCTGTACCAGTACTCGCCCTTGGGGCTCATGCTGTAGAGCGCGTCAACGTCGATGCGCTGCTTGCGCACGATGTAGTAGTCGGCAATGAGGATGCCGAACAGCGGGCCGATGAACGAGCCGAGCACGTCGAGCGTGTAGTGGATGACTTCGGGGCTGTTGTAGAGGTTCCATGGCGTGAGGAACACCGAGCCCACCGCGGCGATCATGCCGCCCGTGCGCCAGCTGATGTGCTGCGGTGCCACGTTGGAGAAGTCGAACGCGGGCGAGACGAAGTTCGCGACGATGTTGATGCCGATGGTGGCGATCATGAAGGTCAGCGCGCCCAGCACGACGGCGGTGGTGCTGTCGATCTTGCCCACGGTGTGCACCGGGTCGGTGATGAGCTCGCCGAACACCGGCAGCGTGGCGGCGGTGGTGATGACCGTCAGCAGCGAGAAGAACACGAAGTTCACCGGCAGGCCCCAGAAGTTGCCCTTCTTCACCGCCTCGAAGCTCTTGCCGTAGCGCGAGAAGTCGCCGAAGTTGAGCATCGGGCCGCTGAAGTAGCTCACCACCAGCGCGATGGCCGAGAGCATCACGGGCAGCGCGTCCCAGCCCTGGAACTTGATGCCGCCCAGGTTCAGGTCGATGTTGCTCCAGCCGGCCTTCCACACCAGCCAGCCGCACAGAATGGCCATGACGACGTACACGGCAGGGCCGGCCCAGTCGATGAACTTGCGGATCGCATCCATGCCGTGCCAGAACACGAAGGCCTGCAGCACCCACATGACCATGAACGCCACCCAGCCCAGGGCGGACAGGCCGGCGAAGCCGTACTTGGTGACCTCGGCGTAAGGGGCCAGGCCGGGCGCCATGTGCAGCGCCAGCACCATGAAGGCGGCAGAGGCGAGGTAGGTCTGCACGCCGTACCAGGCCACCGCGATCAGTCCGCGGATGATGGCCGGAATGTTCGCGCCCAGCACGCCGAAGGGTGCACGGCACACCACGGGGTAGGGCACGCCCGTCACCTGGCTGGGCTTGGCCACGAGGTTGCAGAAGATCTGCACGATCACGATGCCCACCAGCAGCGACACCAGCACCTGCCAGCTCGAAAGACCCAGCGCGAAGAGGCTGCCCGCGGTGATGTAGCCGCCCACGCTGTGCACGTCGGACATCCAGAAGGCGAAGATGTTGTACTGCCCCCAGGTCTGCTTCTTCAGCGGGGCGAGGTCTTCGTTGGTCAGGCGCGGGTGGTAGCCGGGCTTGATGACGGCATTCGATTCTGCGTGCGGCGCAATGCCGGCTTCGCTCGCCCCCGTGGGGGCCTGGCTGACGACTGTGCTCATGGTCTTACCTCTTGCGGGTGGGTGGATCAGAACCTGTTTTGACGCAAATTTCGCGCCGGATTATCGGGTGCGTTATTTGTATGCAAAAAACGAACGCAATCAAGGTCATTCGAGAACTCATATATCGGTGTAATCCCTGAGGTCTTCGCGTTGGCGTCGGGTGCGGCGCGGGCTCACGGGCGTGTCCGTCCCTGCGCTGCTCGCCGTGGGCAGGCGCGGACCGAGGGAATAAGGGGGCAGGGAGGCGGATGCCTCGGGATGGGGCGAGACCGTGTAGCGGTGCACCCGGGAGGTGCACCGCTACGCGGCCAGCGCCGCCCGATGCGGCGGCGTGCAGTGGGAAGGCTTGACCGGCCTTACTGGCCGTGCTCCTTCTTGTGCGGGGCGGCGGCGTGTTCGTGGGGAGCCGGAGGATGCTCGGGATGCCCATGCGAAGGCGCGGGCGGGTGCGGTCTCGGTGCGGGAGCCGGTGCCGACACCGGCCTCGGTGGCCGCTGGAGCCTCTGCTCGCCTCCTTCGTGCACTGCAACTGGCGGGCGCCCTTCATGCGCCATTCGCGCATCGTCGGCGGGCGGCTTCGGTCTTTGAGGCAGCTCGGCGCGGGCCTGCGCCGGCGTCGGTGAGGCCACTGCAGGCTCGGGCCTCCTGGCAGGGGCCTCGGACATGAGCGGCTCTGGACGCGACTGCGGTGCAGGGTGCGAAAGAGGCTCGCCATGCGCCTGCGCCTCGGGGCGGCCCGGTGGTTCAGGGCGCGACTGAGGCGCAGAGGCCGGCTGCGGCTGCGAAGGTGGGCGAGCCGCAGCAGCCTGTTGTGCGGCAGGAGTGCCGGGAACCGCAGGGCGGAGCGCCTCCGCCGACCGTGCCGCGGGCGGCGGTTGACGGTCGGCCGGCAGCGCGGCGACCGGCTTCGCGCTCGCCGGAACCGGCGCCATCGCGCGCACGACGGGCGGGAGCGCAGCGGCAAGGTGGGCACTTGCCGGAATCGCGGCTTCGAATGGCCTGCCGCTCGCGGTCGCGCTGGCGGGCGCCACCACCTTCACTGTCTGGCTGTTGTTGTTGTTGATGTTCGTGACGTTGGTGATGTTGTTGATCGTGGTGTTGTTCGTCACGCTGTTGATCGTGGTGTTCTGCACGCGCATGCCGACGTTGTTGACCGGCGGCGCGCTGACGACCACCGCCGGCGGCGTACCGATCGGGGCAGGCACGATCAGGCCGAGCCGCGAACCGGGAGGCGCGGGAACGAACACGCCAGGCGGCCCGATCGGAGCGATCCCTGCCACCACGCCGGCTGCCGCCACCGACACTGCAAGGCTCAGCCCCAGCGGCGGCGGCACGAACGCGACGCCCGGCGGCGACCAATGGCCTGCGACGAAGACCACCACGTTGTCGCGGTGCTCGTAGTAAGGCTGCACCCATCCATAGCCGGGTTGCGGGGGCGCGGACCAGCGGCCTGCGGCCCACACCCAGTTGCCCTGCCACGTCCAGTAGCCGCCGGTCCACACCGCACCCGCGAAAGGCGGGGGCGGCGGCACTTCCACGAGCATCGGCGGCGGAGCCCATGCCACCGCGATCGGAGGAGGCTGATACAGCGGCGGATCGACGTACACGCTCACGACAGGCGGTGCGGCGACAGCGACGTGCGCGGGCTGCACGACGGTGCGGACCACCGGAGCCGGCGGTTGAACGACACAGCCTGCAGTCAGGCTCACCACCAGAACTCCTGCAATCTGAAGTGCGGGGAGAGAAGAAGGTACTTTTCTCATTCGATATTCCCGAGGACGTGCACGAATGGCACAGGGAACGACCTAACGGGCCCTCGAAAACAGTCGATGACAGCGCCAGGATGAATTTCATGCGGTAACGATATTTCGTTCGTCGAGTCGACCCATGTCAGGCTGCACTCAGGCCGAATATCGTCCGTGAATGAGGGGATGAACGACTCAGGTGCAGGAAGACGAAAAGACCGATCGTCTTCCTAAGTAATGAATTAGATCAATGATCTACAGCAAACATATAAGAACACGGTAGCTCCACTCTGGCGCGTTGGAAGGAGAAACCGTGCGGCTTCTGGATTCAAAACTTTCTCTCGACCACGCATCGAGCGGTGAAATCGTCGACACCGAAAAAGGACGAGTTAAGGAGGGTGTCGAAGATATCGATGCCACCCGAATACTGCTCGTCGATCACCGTTCCAGCTTTTGTGATTCGATGAATCAGGCGTTGCAGCAGAAGGGTTTGCTCATCGACGTATCGCGCGGTGCCAACGCGGCAGCGACGCCTGCGCTCGCGCGGGACTATTCGCTGGTTCTGTTGAATTCCATGCAGCCCGGCATCGCAGGCCTGAGCGCCGTGCGATCGATCCGGCGCAAGACGAACGCGCCCCTGCTCGTTCTGACCGAGCGCGACAGCGTTGCCGTGCGCCTCGCGGGCCTGGAGCTCGGAGCGAGCGACTACCTGGTCAAGCCCTTCACGATGCCCCAGCTGCTGTCGCGCATCAGGGCGTTGGCACGCAACTGCGCTGCGCGCCCACAGCCGATACTGTGGCTGGGCGATCTGGAGATCAACGAATGCGATGCGACCTGCTGCCGCGACGGCAAGGACCTCGGCCTGACCAGGATGGAGTTCGTGCTGCTGCTGGTGCTGCTTCGCAATCAGGGTCAAGTGCTCTCGCGCGATACGCTCGCCCGCGAAGTCTGGGGCACGGAGTTCGATCCCGCCACCAACGCGATCAACGTCGCCATACTGCGCCTGCGCAACAAGCTCGATTCACCGTTCGAAGTGAAGCTGCTGCATACGGTGCGAGGCAAGGGCTACGTGCTCGAGCAGCGGACGCGGTCGTGAAGGGCCTGATCGCCACCTGACGGATCGAAGCCCTGGCGGCCAGCGAACCTGGTTCGTGCTAGGGCAGTTCGCGCGCACTGACCGGGTCCGCCGTCGGCGGCAGCGCGCCGCGCAACGGGCTCGGCGGTGTCAGGTCGCGATCATCGATGGCGGGTCGCGGTGGCCGGATGAGTTCGGTGCCCTCCATGCGCGTGCTGCCGCTTCGGCTTGGTGCGCGCGCCAGCGGCGCATCGGGCAGCAGCGGCGCGGCATCCACCGCACGCAGCATGATGTTGCCGGTGTCCGGCTGCGTGCGCTTCTGCATGCTGCGGATCTCGTCGTAGCGGCCGTAGGAGAAGGACTCGATGGACTCCGCATCGCGCATCACGGCGGGGCGCAGGAACATCATCAGGTTGCTCTTGGCGCGCGTGCGGTTCTCGTTCTTGAAGAGGTTGCCCACCACCGGCACGTCTCCTGCCAGCGGCACCTTCTCGATGGTGTTGTTGTAGGTGTCGGAGAGCAGGCCGCCGAGCATGACCAGGCCGCCGTCTTCCACCAGCACGTTCGACTCGATCGAGCGCTTGTTGGTGGTCGGTCCGTTCTGGTTGTTGACCGTGTTCTGGTCGACCGTCGAGGCCTCCTGGAAGATGGTGAGCTTCACCGTGCCGTTCTCGTTGATGGTCGGACGCACGCGCAGCGTGAGGCCCACGTCCTTGCGTTCCACGGTGGTGAAGGGATTGACGCCGACCGAACCGGCGGCGCTCGCGTACTGGCCCGTGACGAAGGGCACGTTCTGGCCGATCACGATGCGGGCCTCCTCGTTGTCCAGCGTCAGCAGGTTGGGCGTGGACAGGATGTTGGCGTCGCCGTCGCTGCTGAAGAAGTTGGCGATGGCGCCCAGCACGTACTGTCCGCCGATCCTGCTGCCCACGCCGATGTTCAGGCCCGGCGCGATCTGGCTCGCCACGCCGGCGGCATTGCGCGTGGCCAGCGCCTGGGTGAGCGCGAGGATGTTGTTCCTGTTGAGGCTCGAATTGGTGCCGATGACGGCGTTGCCGCCCAGCGCGCTCTGCCACTGCACGCCGAAGCTCGCGGCCTTGCTGGCGTTCACCTCGACGATCAGCGCCTCGATCATCACCTGGGCCCGCCGGCCGTCGAGCCTGTCGATCACCGCGCGCATCTGCCGGTATTGCGGCTCCGGCGCGGTGATGATCAGCGAGTTGGTCGACGGATCGGCCTGGATCTGGCCCCCGGTGGAGGGCTGGTTCGCGTTGTTCAGGGGCGCGTCGGCCGCGCTCGAAGCGCCGCCCTGGCCTGCCCCGTTCGGGCCCGCCTGCGAGGCTTGCTGTTGCCCCTGCAAGGCCGCGCCGCCACCTGCAGCCTGGGCCGCGTTCTGCTGGCCCGCCGCCATCGCGGCACGCAGCGTGACCGCGAGCCGCACCGCGTCCGCGTTCTTCAGGTAGACCACGTAGATGTTGCCGGCGGCGCCGTTTCCGGTGTCCGCCGGCGGGTGGTCGAGCTTGTCGACCAGCGCGCGCACGAGCTGCATGCGCGCCGGGTTGGCCGCCCGCATGAGCACGGAGTTGCTGCGCGGGTCGGCCATCAAGGTGGTGCGGAACGACGTGTCCGGCGCGTTCGAGATGGGTGCCGCATTCGGCGACTCCGACATGCTCGACATGCCTGATGCGGCCGACAAGGCCGATGCACCCGAACTGCCGCCGTCGATCAGCCGCTGCAGCATCGGCACGATGTCGGTGGCGAGCGCGTATCGCAGCTGGATGATCTCGACGTCGGACGCGTTCGGAACATCCAGCGACGCGATGACGCGCGCGAGGCGGCGCATGTTGTCCGCGTAGTCGGTGATCACCATCGAGTTGGTGCCCGGGTTCACGTTGATGCTGTTGTTCGGCGCGATCAGCGGGCGCAGCACCGGCAGCAGGTTGTTCGGCGACTCGTAGTTGAGCCTGAAGATCTGCGTGACGACCTGGTTGCCGGCGTTCGACGGGATGGCGCCGATCGAGGTATTGACGGTGCCGCTCTGCAGCTTGGCGCTGGCCTCGGGCACCACCTTGTAGAGCCCCTCGGCTTCCACCAGGGCGAAGCCGCGCAGTCGCAGCGCGAGGGCGAACTGGTCGAAGGCCGCGGCCGGAGGGATCGCTCGCTCGGTGACGAGGTTCATCGTGCCCTTCACCCGCGGGTCGACCACCACGTCGCGGCCGGTGACCACCGCCATGGTCCGCGCCACCGCCTCGATGTCTGCGTTGAAGAAATTCAGCGTGACGGGTTCGCTGCCGGCAGGCGCTGACGTGGCGCTGGCAGGCGGGCGAGCCTGCGTCGGTGAGGCTGCAGCGCCGGCGGACTGCAGCGTGACCCTGAGCGTACTGCCTTGGATCTCGGTCTTGTACGAAGCGGGTTGCCAAAGATTCAGCACGACCCGGCTGCGCTCTCCCGCCTGTACGACGTTGATCGAACGCAGGTTGGCCTGGTTCACTTCGACGGCCGCGCGGCCCACCTCGCTGGCGACGCCGGGAAAGTCGAGCGCGATGCGCGCGGGGTTCTGTATGGCGAATCCGCCGGGCAGCTCGTCGAGCGGCTGCGCCAGGTCGATCTGAACGACCGTGGCTCCATGCTGAACGTAGCCCGACACGGCCTTGATGGTGTTCTGCGCATGGGCCAGCCCCAATGCGCCGCAGAGCAGCAGGCCGAGGCATGCGGCGCGAACGCTTCGCGCGCCATCGAACCGTGCGCTCATGCGTCAGCGCCTGCACGACCTGCGGTGGCAGGGGTACCTGGCAGGGGCAAGGCTACTTCGCCCGGGCATGGCGCGGGCCGGAACGAACGGCCGCCTTCGGGGCTGACGGCCGAACGGTTCATCGTGCAGGTTCGAATCGCAGGGAAAAACGGCATCAGGGGCCGACAACGATGGTTTGAGTTTCCGCACCGATCCACATCGTTGCTGCTAAAGGCTATGCCGGAAGAGGGATGCGCCGTCAGGTGCCTCCGGGCATGCATGCTCGCTGATTCGCCCTGCGGCCACTAGCCATTCAAATGAGATGGAGAACCTCATTTTTGTATGCAATCGTTGGGCGCCTGCCTGGCCCAGGATGGCCGGCGATGCCTTCAAGGACTTCTTTACGGAATGCGGCAGCGACGGGACGCTCGCGGTATCGGCTGGCGTTGCGGCCCTCTGGCGCGCAATGGCCCATGAGGCGAGGGGACGCTGGCGTCCGGCACGCGGGGACCCGTAAGATGCGCTCGCCCGCAGCGGCCGCCGGCCGCACGTGCTGCAACCGCGCCGTTCCATGCTCGAACTTCTTACCGACCCTCAGGTCTGGATCGCCTTCGCCACCCTGACCGCGCTGGAGCTGGTCCTGGGGATCGACAACATCATCTTCATTTCGATCCTGGTCGACAAATTGCCTCTCGCCCAGCGGGAGTTCGCGCGGCGCATCGGCCTTTTCATGGCCATGTTCATGCGCATCGGGCTGCTGCTGGTGCTCGCCTGGATCGTGGGGCTGGTGGCGCCGCTCTTCACCGTCTTCAACCAGGAGATCTCGGGGCGCGACCTGATCCTCATCCTGGGCGGGCTGTTCCTGATCTGGAAGAGCACGAGCGAGGTCCACCAGTCGCTCGAAGGCGAGCAGGAGCACAAGCAGAGCGCCGTCAAGGCGACCTTCGCTTCGGTGATCCTGCAGATCATGATCATCGACCTGGTGTTCTCGCTCGACTCCATCATCACCGCTGTCGGCATGGTGGACGACGTGCGCGTGATGATCGCGGCGGTGATCGCCTCGGTGCTGCTGATGATGCTGTTCGCCGGCCCCATCGGCCGTTTCGTGTCGGCCCATCCGACCATCAAGATGCTGGCGCTGTCCTTCCTGGTGGTCGTGGGCGTGGTGCTCGTGGCCGAGGGCTTCGACCATCACGTGCCCAAGGGCTATGTGTACTTCGCGATGGCGTTCTCGCTGATCGTGGAGATGCTCAACATCCGCATGCGCACCAAGGCCGCCCGGCGCGTCGAGCTCAACCCGCCGCGCATGCCCGGCGATTGAACCGCGGGCCGCACGGCGTTCGTCCGCCGCTCTACTGTGCAGCGACCTTCACGAACACCGGGTTCGAGTAGAACCACAGGTCGCTGTAGTTGCGCGCGTTGATCGCGTTGAAGCGGGCCACGTTGTCGGTGCCCGTGGTCTGCGCGTCGGGAAGCGGCTCGCCGCTGGCGGTCTCGTTGGGCACGTCGGTGCCCAGGTTGGTGCCGCGCAGGCGGAAGTACTGGTTGTTGCCGGCCTTCACCGTGTAGCTCACCGCGAAGTAGCCGTCGGCGTCGAGCTTCCAGTCGCTGCGCGTGAAGCGCTTGAGCACGCGCGTCGACGGGTTGGTATCGCGCGAATAGCCCGCCGTGCCGGGCTGCTCGGGGCCGGTCACGTCGCCCGCGATCAGGTCGATGTGGTCGACCACCGGCTTCACGTTGGCGAAGATGCCGCTGCCGAGCTGGTACTCGAAGTTGTTGCGCTCCGGGCTCTTGAAGCGGATGGTGATCGTCAGGTCTTCGCCGGCCTTTGCCGCCACTTCCGAGCCCATCTCGCCGGCGGCCTTGGCACTCCGGACCTTGAAGTCGAGCGCATCGATCAGGCCGCCGTTCACCGCGAAGAGCTTGCCCGAGCGCATGGCCGCGAGCAGCGACTTCGGGTCCTTGATGTCGCCGAACAGGTGGTTCTTCGCATATTCGCCCGGCGCGTAGCCGCTGCTGTACTGGCCCTTCGAGATGGTGAAGTGGTAGTCGGAGTCGGCCACGTTCCAGATGTGGCGGCCTTCGGAGAGCAGCGCGTCCCAGGTGCCGCCGAGCCTGGCGACGAGGTAGTCCACGCCCCCGTAGGTGCGCGATGGCAGGTTGGCGTCGGTGTAGGCGCTGTTGTAGCCGCCGCGGTCGGGCTCCATCTGGTTGCCGACCATGCCTTCGAGCGAGAACACGATGTTAGGCGCCAGGTCGTTCATCTCGCGCAGCTGGGCGATCGTGTACTTGCCGGGGTTGCGCGAGGGGTGGTTGATCTGCAGGTAGCTGGTGTCGGGATAGTTCTTCTTGAGCCAGGCGATCGCGGCCAGGGTCTCGGCGTGCGTGTTGTAGCCGGTGCCCGCTTTCGGGCCCCAGGCCGCCACGTCGGCGGCCGGGAAGAGCGCCGCGTCGCGGTTGGTGAAGAGGTATTCGAACTGGCTGGCCGCCTTAAGGGCGGCGTCGGACATCGGGTTGTCGGTCAGGATGCCGACGTTGCCGTGGTCGTGCGAGGGCATGTCCCATTCGAAGGCCGCGAAGATGGTCCTGTCGGCGTACTTGCCGCTGGCCTGCAGCGCCTTGATGCGCGGCACCTGGTACTTGGCCATGCCTTCCGAGAAGGGGATCGAGGCGGCCAGCTTGTTGCCGTCGTTGTCGTACGAGGACAGGCGCAGGTGGTCCGAGATCGCGGCCCAGTCGAGGCCGAACTTGTCGAAAGCCTTGGACAGCACCTGGTCGAGCGTGGTGACCTGCTGGGTGTCGTCCGACTGCATCGTGTGGACGTGCAGGTCGCCGACGGTCCAGCGGCCGGCCGGGGCGGGTGCTGCCGGCGGAGCCGCAGCGGGGGCAGGTGCCGGCGCCGGAGCCGGGGCGACCGCCGCGGGGGTGCCGGTCGTCGTGGGGAAGAATGCGGGGATGCCGGAGCCCCCGCCGCCGCAGCCGGTGAGCATCAGGGTGCCGACGGCGAGCGTGGAGAACAGGGTGCGGCGCAACGGAAGGGCGGGCGTGAAGGGAGGCGGGGTGGTCGGAAGCTTGGACATGGCGGGCTGAAAAAGGCGACGCGCACCTGGGTGCGCGCCTCGCAAAAAGCCGCGAGTCTGGGCAGAGGCGATGACGCTCTGATGAAACTCGAACGAAAGTTCGTTGTCACCACGCACCATCCAGGCGCGAAGAGGGCCTTCGCTCTATAAACTGTGCCCTTTCATGATTCCCAGCGCACCTTCTTCACCGATCACCGCGTCCGTCGACGATCAGGTGCTCTCCCGCATGGTGCGCACCGACCAGTTGGTGGCGGTGCGCCGCAGCGTGCTTGCGGCCATCCCCATCAACATCGTGCTCAGCTGCGTCGTGGCGCTGGTCGCCCTCAACGCCGGCCGTGCCTTCGAAGGCCTGTGCTGGCTGCTGCTGTCGCTCATGGTGAACGGGGTGCGAAGCTATATCTGCCGCTGGCCCTTCGCGCCGTGGCCGGGCGTGGCGCCCGAAAGCGGCGTCGCGACGTCGCCGCAGGCCCGGCCGGTCGAGTGGCACCTGCGGGTCACGACCGCCATGGCCGCCTTGTCGGGCTGCGTGTGGGCGCTCATTCCGCTGCTGTGCGACGGCTATTCGTCGCCGCAGACCGTGTTCTACCTGACGGTGGTGTGCGGCATCTGCGCAGGGGCCGTCACCTACGGCATCGCCTATGCATTCGTGCCCGTCGCCTTCATCGTGCCGGCGCTGCTCTCGGTGGCCGGCTGCCTGGCCTATGCGGGCGGCTTCGACAACCTGAGCCTGGCGGCAATGGTGCTGCTGTACCTGGCGGCGCTCGTGCGCGGCGCGCTGCACAGCGACAGGAACTTCCGCGAAAGCAGCCGCATCCGCAACGAAGCCACGGCCATGGCGGTGCAATTGCGCAAGGCGCACACGCAGTCGCTGGACGCGACCCAGCAGCTGGCCTTCCGCGCCTCGCACGACTCGCTGACCGGCCTGCTCAACCGCGAGGGCTTCACCGACGCGGCAACGCTGCACCTCGCGGCCCCCGACGGCCGCCGGCACGCGCTGCTGCTGCTGGACCTCGACGGCTTCAAGGCTGTGAACGACGCCTTCGGCCACAAGGTCGGCGACCGCGTGCTGCAGGACGTGGCCCACTGGCTGCAGCGGGAGACCGCCGAGATGCAGGCCGTGCTCGGCCGCTGGGGCGGCGACGAGTTCGCGCTGCTCTACTGCCTGCGCGAGGAGCGGCAGGCACCGCCCGAGATCGCGCAGGCGCTGATCCGTTCCATCTCGTTCGCCACGGCGCACTACGGCGGCCACCTGGGCGTGAGCATCGGCATCTCGGTTTCGAGCGAGGCCGAGGTGGCCGACATGATCAGCTTCGCCGACGAAGCCCTCCACGAGGCCAAGCGCACCGGGCGCAACCGCTACCAGGTCTTCGACGGCGCGCTCAACCAGCGCCTGGCCACGCGCCGCGACGTGGAGCGCGACCTGCTGCAGGCCATCGGCTCGCGGGACATCGGCGTGTGGTACCAGCCGATCATGAGCAGCGACGGCAGCGAGGTGCACAGCCTCGAGGCCCTGATGCGCTGGAAGCATCCGCGCCATGGCTACATCTCGCCGGAGGAGGTGATCTCCGCGGCCGCGAGCACCGGCGTGGCCGAGCCCCTGCTGCGGCACCTGGTCGATGAAGTCTGCCGCGGCATGCGGCAGCTGGAAGCCGAGGGCTCGAGCCTGGCGGGCGTGCCGGTGGCGATCAACGTCTCGCCGCGCGAGATGGCGCAGCTTGCGGTCGACGACATCGTGCTGGGCATGCTGAAGCTGCGCAGCATCGCGCCGCGGCGGCTGCAGCTCGAGATCACTGAAGAGGTCGCGCTCGACACCCACGCAACGCGCGGCCGGCTGAGTGCGCTCTCGGCCGCAGGCATCGCGATCGTGGTCGACGACTTCGGCGTGGGTTTCTCTTCTCTGGCGTCGCTGCGCAGCGAATATGTGCGGCAGGTGAAGATCGACCGCAGCTTCATCCTCGACCTCTCGTCCTCGCCGAGCAACGAGGTGCTGGTGGATGCCATCGTGCAGCTCGGCCACTCGCTGGGCGTGCAGGTGGTCGCCGAGGGCGTGGAAACCCAGGCCGAACTCGACGTGCTGCGCAGCCTGGGCTGCGGACTGGTGCAGGGCTATCACCTCGCGCGGCCTGCGCCGCTGGCCGAGGTGATGGCGTGGGCCGCCGCCCGCTCGGTGCCTCCATCCGCAGCGGCACCCGCGCCCGTTCCGGCGGGCTGAACGGCCCGCCTCTTCAGTGGGTCAGGCCAGCAGGTCGCTGAGCGTGCGCGCGACCACCTTGGTGGCGCGGCGCAGGTCTTCGAGCACCACGCGCTCGTCGCTGCGCTTGGCGTGCGATTCGAGCACGGTGCGCGGGCCGGCACCGTAGATCACGCCGGGAATGCCGGCTTCCACGTACAGGCGCACGTCGGTGTACAGCGGCGTGCCCATGGCCTTGATCGGCTCGCCGAAAAGCTCTCCGCCGTGCTTCTGGATCGCGTCGACCAGCGGCTTGTTGCCCGCCAGCGGCTTCATCGAGTTGGCCAGCAGCAGGCGCTTGATCTCGACCGTGATGCCCTCGCTCTCGGCGGCCGCGTCCGCGATCACCTTGCGGATGGTGGCTTCCACTTCCACCGGGTTCTCCTCGGGGATCATGCGGCGGTCGAGCTTGAACACCACCTTGCCCGGAACCACGTTGGTATTGGTGCCGCCCTCGATGCGGCCGACGTTGAGGTACGGGTGCGTGATGCCCTCGACCTTCGAGGTGACCTGCTTGTAGAGCGTGTTCTGCGCATACAGCGCATTCAGGATCTTCGTCGCGCCCTGCAGCGCGTCGATGCCCGTGGCCGGCACGGCGGCGTGCGCCATCTTGCCGTGCACCGTCACTTCCATCTGCAGGCAGCCGTTGTGCGCGGTGACCACTTCGTAGCTGAAGCCCGCCGCGATCATCAGGTCAGGCTTGGTCAGGCCCTTCTGTAGCAGCCAGCCCGGGCCCAGGATGCCGCCGAACTCCTCGTCGTAGGTGAAGTGAAGCTCGATACTGCCCTTGGCCGGCTTGGCCACCGCTTCGAGCGCGCGCAGCGCGAAGGTGAAGCTGGCGAAGTCGCTCTTGCTCACCGCCGCGGCACGGCCGTAGAGGCTGCCGTCGACGATCTCGCCGCCATACGGGTCGTGCGTCCAGCCCTCGCCGGGGGGCACCACGTCGCCGTGGGCATTGAGGGCGACGGTTCTTCCGCCGTCGCCGTACTTGCGGCGCACGATCAGGTTGGTGATCGACTCGAGCCCGTAGTCCTTCACTTCCTGCGCGGGCACCGCGTGCTTCTCGGCCGTGAGGCCGAAGTCGTTCAGCAGCTCGGCGGTGCGCTCGGCATGGGGCGCGTTGTTGCCCGGCGGCGTGTCGGTGGGCACCTGCACCAGTTGCTGAAGGAACTTCACTTCCTCGTCGAAGTGGGCGTCGATCCAGGCATCGAGCTTGGCGTAATCGGTCATAGAGAGCCTCTTCAAATAGCTGATTCAGTTTCGGATCGCTGGTCGCTTGCCGAGAATTCTTTTCGCAAAACACCGTGGAACCGGCCTTGCCGGGCCACCGGTGTTACTCCCTCGAGGGGGTGAGCTCATTCAGCGGCGAGGTTTTCCAGCAGGAGCTGGAAGGCCTGCACGGCGAGCTGGATGTCGTCGTTGGTGCTCGATTCGAGCGGGTTGTGGCTGATGCCCGAGTTGATGCCGCGCACGAACAGCATCGCCTGCGGCATCACCTCGTGCAGCTTCATGGCGTCGTGGCCTGCGCCGCTGGGCATGCGGAAGAGCGGGATGCCCAGCGCGTCGACGGCCTTCTCCCAGCGCTGCTGCCAGGCAGGATCGCTCGGGGCGGCGGATGCGCGCATCGTTTCCTCGAGCTCGTAGCGCACGCCGCGGCGCTTGCAGATGTCCTTCAGCGCCGCGACCACGTCGCTGGCCAGCGCGTCGCGCTGCGCGTCGTTGGGCGCGCGCAGGTCGAGGCTGAACTTGCAGCGTCCCGGCACCACGTTGATCGAGCCGCTCGGCACTTCGAGCATGCCGACCGTGCCGACCGAGTCGCCGTCCTTGGCCGCGCGCTGCTCGGTGTAGAGGATCAGCTCGGCCACGGCCGCCGCCGCGTCGCGGCGGCGGTCCATCGGCGTGGTGCCGGCGTGGCTGGCCATGCCGATCACCTCGCCCACGTAGCGCACGCTGCCGTTGATGGAGGTGACGATGCCCAGCGGCAGGTCGAGCTCGGTGAGCACCGGCCCCTGCTCGATGTGCACCTCGACGAAGCCGAGGTAGCGTGCCGGATCGCGCTGGATCTTCGGGATGTCTTCCAGCTTCAGGCCCGCGTGCTGCATGGCCTCGCGCATGGTGATGCCGTCGGCGTCCTTCTGGTCGAGCCAGCGCGGGTCGAAGTGGCCGATGAGCGCGCCCGAGCCCAGGAAGGTCGCCTTGTAGCGCTGGCCTTCCTCCTCGGCGAAGCCCACCACCTCGAAGGCGAAGGGCAGGCGCCTGTTCTGGCGCTTGAGTTCGCGCACGCAGGCCATCGGCACGAAGATGCCGAGGCGGCCGTCGTACTTGCCGCCGTTGCGCACGGTGTCGTAGTGGGAGCCGGTCAGCAGGGTCCTGGCGTCGGGCGTGGCGCCTTCATAGCGGCCGACCACGTTGCCGACCGCGTCGATGTGCACCGAGTCGAAGCCCACGTCGCGCATCCAGCCCGCGATCTGCGCGGCACAGGCACGGTGCGCGTCGGTCAGGTAGGTGACGGTGAGCTGGCCCTTCTCGGCATAGCCGGGGTCGGTGTGCACCGAGAGCTGCTCGTGCCAGTCCCACACGTCGTTGCCGAGCGTGATGTCGGCGGCGAACTTGTCGTCCAGGCGGATCTCGGCGATGCGGTGGATGTTGCGCAGCGCCTCGCCGATCTCGAAGTCGGGGTGGTTGTGCAGCCGGCGCGCGAAGGTCTCGATGATCTCGCGCTTGGCCAGCCCGGTGCCGCGCGGGCCGCGCACGGCGAGGATGAAGGGGAAGCCGAACTTCGCGTTGTAGTCCGCGTTGAGCTGCTGGATCTTCGCGAACTCCTCGGGCGTGCAGTCGGTCAGGCCGGCCTTGCTCTGCTCGTTGGTCGATTCGGCCGTGAGCGTCTTGCTGACCATGGCCTTGCCGGCGAGCTCGGGGTGGGCGCGGATCAGGCCGACCTGCTCTTCGGCCGACGAGGCGGCCAGCGCCTGCACCAGCGCGTGCTTGAGGTGCGGCAGCGAGCGGAAGGGGCGCGCAGCGAGCGCACGTTCCGCGATCCAGGGCGAATGCTCGTAGATGCCGTCGAGCAGTGCGACGGCCTCGGCCGGCGCCGCGGCGTTGAGTTGGGCGATGGTGAGGCTCATGATGCGGCTCCGGCTTCAAAGGGATGCGCCTGCTTCCAGTGGCGCGCGATGTCGACGCGGCGGCAGACCCACACCTTGTCGTGGCTGGCGATGTGGTCGAGGAAACGCTGCAGCGCGGTGATGCGCCCCGGCCGTCCGAGCAGGCGGCAGTGCATGCCGATGCTCATCATCTTGGGGCTGTCGTCGCCGTCCGGGTCGCCTTCGGCGTAGAGCGCGTCGAAGCTGTCCTTCATGTACTGGAAGAACGGGTCGGCGTGCGAGTAGCCCTGCGGCAGCGCGAAGCGCATGTCGTTGCAGTCGAGCGTGTAGGGCACGATGAGCTGCGGCACCACGGTGCCGTCGGTCTTCTGCACCTTCATCCAGAAGGGCAGGTCGTCGCCGTAGTAGTCGCTGTCGTACTCGAAGCCGCCGTAGTCGGCCACGAGGCGGCGGGTGCGGGGGCTGTCGCGGCCGGTGTACCAGCCCACGGCGCGCTCGCCGGTGAGCTTCTCGATGGCTTCCATGCCCAGGCGCATGTGCTCGCGCTCGGTGGCCTCGTCGATGTTCTGGTAGTGGATCCAGCGCCAGCCGTGGCAGGCGATCTCGTGGCCCAGTTCCTTGAAGGCGGCGGTCAGCTCGGGGTGGCGCTGAAGCGCCATGCCGACGCCGAACACGGTCAGCGGCAGTCCGCGCTTCTCGAACTCGCGCAGGATGCGCCACACGCCCACGCGCGAGCCGTACTCGTAGATGCCTTCCATGCTGATGTGCCGGTCGGGAAAGCTCGCCGGGTTGAACATCTCGGAGAGGAACTGCTCGGAGCCCGCGTCGCCGTGCAGCGTGGCGTTCTCGCCGCCTTCCTCGTAGTTCAGCACGAACTGCACGGCGACGCGCGCGCCGCCGGGCCAGCGGGCATGGGGCGGGTTGCGGCCGTAGCCGATCAGGTCGCGCGGGTAGGGCAGGGTGGAGTCGTAGACGGTCATTGTGTGGATCAGGACAGCGCCAGCGAGATGTCGTTGGTCGGGACCTTGCGGTCGAAGGTGAGGTTGGCCTCGACGTGCTCGAGGTGTTCGGTCATGAGGCGCACGGCGCGCTCCTCGTCGCGTGCCGCCAGCGCCTTCACGATGTCGGCGTGCTCGTCGTTGGAGTGCTCGGCCGCGCTGGCGCTCTGGTACATCAGCGTGATGAGGGCGCAGCGCGAGATGAGCTCGCCCAGGATCTGCGCCAGCACCTGGTTGCCCATGAGCTCGGCCATGCGCACGTGGAAGTCGCCGAGCAGCTCGGTGCGCCCGGAAACGTCTTCGCCCGACACGGCGGACTTCTCCAGCGCCACGTGCTCCTTCAGCGCCTTGATCTTGGCGGGCGTGACGGTGCGCACGAACTCGCGCGTCATCTCGGCCTCGAGCATGCGGCGCACGGCGAACACCTGCTTGGCCTCGTCGACCGCGGGCGCCGCCACGAAGGCGCCGCGCGCGGGCTCCAGCCGGATGAGCTTGTTCTGCGAGAGCTGGAACAGCGCCTGGCGCACCAGCGTGCGCGAGACGCCGAAGTGATCGGCCAGCTTCTGCTCGGCCAGCTTGGTGCCGGGCTGAAGCCGGTGCTCGACGATGGCCTTCGTGAGGGCATCGACGATCGAACGGGTGGTGGAGGACTCCATGTTTTTCATGATAGACCCAAAGCCGGTAACTGTATACACTTTTGTCCACCGGAATTTCCCGCACCCACCGATCCGAGTTCTTCGGACTTTCAAGGAGCGCCCTATGGGCCTGAGCACTCACGTACTGGACACGATGCATGGCGGCCCCGCGGCCGGCATGGAGGTCGCGCTCTACACCACCGACGGCGAAGCCGCCACGCTGGTGAAGCGCTTCACGCTGAATTCGGACGGCCGCAGCGACGGGCCGCTCTACGACAACAACTCGCTGAAGGTCGGCACCTACCGCCTGGTGTTCGACGTGGCCGGCTACTTCAAGGCCCTGGGCGTCAAGCTGCCGGAGCCGAACTTCCTGAACAAGGTTTCGCTGGACTTCGGCGTGGCCCACACCGACCAGCACTACCACGTGCCGCTGCTCGTGAGCCCGTGGAGCTACTCCACCTACCGCGGCTCCTGAGTCGGGCGTCAGTCGCCTTGTTGCTGGCCTTCGGTCAGGGTGTCGAGTTGGAAGCGTCCGCTCTCGTCCCACAGCCAGGTGTCCGTCCAGGTGACGGAACCCAGGCGCGTTGCCGGAGGGAAGGGCGACGCCTTCAGCACCGTGCGCTCGATCTCGGCGATCACTTCGGGCGCATGCTTGGGCGCGCGCAGCCAGTGCATCGAACGCACCTTGCCGCCCGCGTCGATGTTCACCTCGAGCGTGCCGACCGCATACAGCACCGGCGGCAGCTGTCCCTTGTAGATGCGCGAGCGGTTGGCGTCGTAGACATGGCGCGCGGCATCGCGGCGATAGGCGCGCGCGGAAGAAGCGCTGGATGCGGACGGCACCGGCCCGGCCCCGACATCGGCGCTGGCCCCGCTCAACTGGCCGGGAACCGACCCGGTGGAACCGCAGCCTGCGAGCCACAGGGCCGAAACAACAGAAGCTGCAAGTGCGAGGCGGCGAGGCGTAAGCTGGCGATTCATGGCCGGGTTTATACCGTGAGTCGTCGCGCGCCCGGCAACCGAAGGTATCGATGACGATGAGCGGTGCGGTCGATCAATTGCTGGCGCGACTGCGCCACGAAGACGCGGTGCTGGTGCGCGTCGAGTCCACGCAGGGCTCGGCGCCGCGCGAGGCCGGGACCTGGATGGCCGTGTGGGCCGAGGGCCTCACCGCCACCATCGGCGGCGGGCAGCTGGAGTTCCAGGCGACCAGGGAAGCGCGCGAGCTGCTGGCCGGCACGCGCAAGCCGTTCGACGGCATCCAGCGCTATCCGCTCGGGCCCAGCCTGGGGCAGTGCTGCGGCGGGGTGATGTTCCTCTCCTACGAGCGCATCACTGCCGCCGATGCGCCGAGGCTGCAGCAGGCTCTGGTCGCGCAGCTCGAGCCCGTGGCCCTCTTCGGCGGCGGGCACGTGGGCGCGGCGCTGGCCCGGCTGCTTTCGACGCTGCCGTTCTCGGTGCGCTGGATCGACAGCCGCGACGGCGTCTTCCCCGACGAACTGCCCGTGCAGATCGACACCGAGCACTCCGAGCCGGTGCAGGACGCCGTTACCGCGCTCGCGCCGGGCAGCCGCGTGCTCATCATGAGCTTCAGCCACGCCGAAGACCTCGACATCGTCATCGCCTGCCTGAAGCGCCTGCGCGAGCGAAACGACCTGCCCTACGTCGGGCTGATCGGCAGCAAGACCAAGTGGGCCACCTTCAGCCACCGGCTGGAGGCGCGCGGCTTCACGGCGGACGAACTGGCCCGCATCACCTGCCCGATCGGCGTGCCCGGCATCACGGGCAAGGAACCGGAGGTCATCGCCGTGGCGGTGGCGGCACAGTTGTTGCAATCGCTGGGCTGAACAGGGTTTTCCCGGCGGTCGTGCCCTAAAAAAGCACCCCGTCCCTTGCCAAAACTGTATACACTTTCGGTCCACAACAAGCCGCAGCGGAGCGAGGCCCATCTTTCCATGGAGCCTGCGTTCGCGGCACTTTCTCTGCTTACAGCGCCCGCGGTGGTGAGCAGGCTGAAACCCGTTCCTGGCGTCCCCACGCGCCAATCGGGTTGAGAGAGAAGCATATGGAAAGCTACTACCTCGACTGGGCCAACCTGCTGCTGCGCTGGGTCCACGTCATCACCGCCATCGCCTGGATCGGCGCCTCCTTCTACTTCGTGATGCTGGACAACAGCCTCGAGAAGCCGCAGGACCAGGAATCGCTCGACAAGGGCGTGGGCGGCGAGCAATGGGCCGTGCACGGCGGCGGCTTCTACAACATGCAGAAGTACGCGCTGGCGCCCAAGAAGCTGCCGGACCACCTGCACTGGTCGTACTGGGAGAGCTACTCCACCTGGATCACGGGTTTCTCGCTGTTCACCATGTCGTACCTGTGGAACGCGAGCACCTATCTCATCGACAAGTCGAAGATGGACTGGCAGCCCGGCGCCGCCATTGCCGTGGCGCTGGCCTTCTTCGTCGTGTTCTGGATGGTCTACGACGGCATCTGCCAGATCTTCGGGCGACGCAAGCACGGCGACACCATCGTCGGCGTGCTGATCGCCGTCTTCATCGCCTTCGCGACCTGGCTGGCCTGCCAGTGGTTCGCGGGCCGCGCGGCCTTCCTGCTGGTGGGCGCCATGATGGCCACGACCATGAGCGGCAACGTGTTCTTCTGGATCATCCCCGGCCAGCGCAAGAACGTGGCGGCGCTGCGCGAAGGCAAGCCGGTCGACCCGGTGCACGGCCAGCGCGGCAAGCAGCGCAGCGTGCACAACACCTACTTCACGCTGCCGGTGCTGTTCGCGATGCTGAGCAACCACTACAGCTTCGCCTACACGCACAAGTACAACTGGATCGTGCTGCTGCTGATCATGCTCGGCGGCGCGGCCATCCGCCAGTTCTTCGTGGTGCGGCACCGCTTCAAGCTGGGCAATGCGGGCAATCCACTGCCTTACGCGCTGGTGGGCATCGTGGTGCTGGGCCTGACCATCGTCTGGATGAAGCCCGAGCCGGTCGCCGCTCCCGCTGTGGCCGCCGCCGCACCCGCCGTGCAGTTCAAGGACGTGCAGAAGGTGCTCGAGCAGCGCTGCTTCATGTGCCACGGCCCCGCCGTGCAGATGAAGAACGTGCGGGTCGATTCGCCCGAACAGGTTGCTGCCCACGCCCAGGCCATCTACCAGCAGGTGGTGGTCACCAAGATCATGCCGATGAACAACGCCACGGGCATCACCGACGAAGAGCGGGCCCTCATCGGCCGCTGGTTCCAGGGCGGCGCAAAGACCAACTAGTCAGACGGAAGTTGACCGGCGGCAAGCGGGGCCGGTCGCGGTCCGCAGCACAATCGCCGGATTGGAGACAAAGCAGCAATGACGACCGCATCGACCCCGGCCCCCGATCCGCGCGAAGCCCCGCGCGCCTTCCTCGAGCATCTCTACCGCGTGGCGGTGGACCGCGCGCTGCCGCTGTCCACTCTGGGCGCCCATCTGCCGCCGCCACCGAAGAAGGGCCGCACCCTGGTGCTGGGCGCCGGCAAGGCCGGCGGCTCGATGGTGCATGCGCTGGAGGCCCTGTGGCCGGCCGATGCGCCGCTCTCCGGCCTGGTCGTCACGCGCTATGACCACATTCCGCCGCGCCCCGAGGGCGTTCCGCAGCGCATCGAGATCGTCGAGGCCGCACACCCCGTGCCCGACGAGGCGGGCCAGCAGGCGGCGGAGCGCATCCTCGCGCTGACGAAGGGGCTCACGGCCGACGACCTCGTGCTGTGCCTCATTTCCGGCGGCGGCTCGTCGCTGCTGGTACTGCCGGCCGAGGGGCTGACGCTGGCCGACAAGCAGCGCATCAACAAGCAGCTGCTCGAAAGCGGCGCGAACATCGGCGAGATGAACTGTGTGCGCAAGCACCTCTCGCGCATCAAGGGCGGCCGGCTGGCCGCGGCATGCGCGCCGGCGCGGGTGGTGACGCTGACCATCAGCGACGTGCCCGGCGACGATCCGGCCGTCATCGCCAGCGGCCCGACCGTGCCCGACGCCACCACCTGCGCCGATGCGCTCGCCATCCTCGACCGCTACGGGATCGAGGTGCCTGCCCCCGTGCGTGCACGCCTCGAAAGCGGCGAACTCGAGACGCCCAAGCCGGACGACGCAGTCTTCAAGGGCCACGAGACGCACATGATCGCCACCCCGCAGCAGTCGCTCGAAGCGGCGGCCAGGGCGGCGCGCGAGGCCGGTGTCGAGGCGCACATCCTCAGCGACGAGATCGAGGGCGAATCGCGCGAGGTCGGCAAGGTGCACGCCGCGCTGGCGCGCGCGGTCGCGCATCGCGGCGAGCCTTTCGCACGGCCCTGCGTGATTCTTTCGGGCGGCGAGACCACCGTCACGATCCGACCCCGCCAGCCGGGCCAGGCCAAGGGCCGGGGCGGACGCGCGGGCGAGTTCTGCATGGGGCTGGCCGGCGCGCTCATGGGCCAGCCGCAGGTGTGGGCGCTGGCCGCCGACACCGACGGCATCGACGGTGTGGAGGACAACGCTGGCGCCTTCGTCACGCCCGACACGCTGGTACGCGCCGGTGCTGCGGGAAAGAAGCTGTCCGATCACCTCGACCGCAACGACGCCTATGGCTACTTCGACGCGATCGGCGACCTGTTCGTGACCGGCCCGACGAACACCAACGTCAACGACTTCCGCGCGTTGCTGATCCTTTAGCGGGGGTGTTCGCCGGCCTCCGGCGGCCTTGCCGAACTCGGGTTAATCTATGCCCCTGGCGGCCTTCGGGCCGCTGCTTGTCGCCTGCGCACCGCTTCGGTGCCGCGCCGGACATCCAGATTCCCCTTTCAATCTCCAGTCTTCGAAGGAAAAGCTCGCCATGACCTACACCGACACCCGCCTGCTGATCGACAACGAATGGGTCGACGCCACCGGCGGCAAGACGCTGGACGTCGTGAACCCTGCCACCGGCAAGGCCATCGGCAAGGTGGCGCATGCCAGCATCGCCGACCTCGACCGCGCCCTGGCTGCCGCGCAGCGCGGCTTCGAAGCCTGGCGCAACACTCCCGCCAACGAGCGCGCCGCCGTCATGCGCCGCGCCGCGGGCCTGATCCGCGAACGCGCCGCCGAAATCGCCAAGCTGCTCACGCAGGAGCAGGGCAAGCCGCTGGGCGAGGCCAAGGTCGAGACCATGGCCGCCGCCGACATCATCGAATGGTTCGCCGACGAAGGCCGCCGCGTCTACGGCCGCATCGTGCCCTCGCGCAACCTGGCCGCGCAGCAGCTGGTGCTGAAGGAGCCCCTGGGCCCCGTCGCCGCGTTCACGCCCTGGAACTTCCCGATCAACCAGATCGTGCGCAAGCTCGGTGCCGCACTGGCCACCGGCTGCTCCTTCCTGGTGAAGGCCCCCGAGGAGACCCCGGCCTCGCCCGCCGCGCTGCTGCGCGCCTTCGTCGACGCGGGCATCCCGCCCGGCGTGGTCGGCCTGGTGTTCGGCAACCCCGCCGAGATCTCGAACTACCTGATCGCCCACCCGATCATCCGCAAGGTCACCTTCACGGGCTCGACCCCGGTCGGCAAGCAGCTGGCCGCGCTGGCCGGCCAGCACATGAAGCGCGTGACGATGGAGCTCGGCGGCCATGCCCCGGTGATCGTCGCCGAAGACGCCGACGTGGCGCTGGCCGTGAAGGCCGCCGGCGCCGCCAAGTTCCGCAATGCGGGCCAGGTCTGCATCTCGCCGACCCGCTTCCTGGTGCACAACAGCCTGCGCAACGAGTTCGCGAGCCTGCTGGTCAAGCACGCCGAAGGCCTCAAGCTCGGCGACGGCCTCGCCGAAGGCACCAACATCGGCCCGCTGGCCAATGCGCGCCGCCTCACCGCCATGGCCCACGTGCTGGAAGACGCCCGCAAGAAGGGCGCCACCGTCGCCACCGGCGGCGAGCGCGTCGGCGATGCCGGCAACTTCTTCGCGCCCACCGTGCTGACCGACGTGCCGCTGGACGCCGACGTGTTCAACAACGAACCCTTCGGCCCCATCGCTGCCATCCGCGGCTTCGACACGCTGGAAGAAGCGATCACCGAAGCCAACCGCCTGCCTTTCGGCCTGGCCGGCTACGCCTTCACCAAGTCGATCAAGAACGCGCACCTGCTGAGCCAGAAGCTCGAGCTGGGCATGCTCTGGATCAACCAGCCCGCAACCCCCTCGCCGGAAATGCCTTTCGGCGGCGTGAAGGATTCGGGCTACGGCTCGGAAGGCGGCCCCGAGGCGCTCGAGGCCTACCTGAACACCAAGGCGGTTTCGATCCTCGGCGTCTGACGCGCTTCACTCCTCGGCGGTGGCATTCCAGAAGGCCTGCTGCACGCCGTCGAGCGCTTCAAGATCCGCGATGACGCGGTCGAGCTCCGCGGGCTCGACCGCCGTCGCATAGAGCGTCGCGCCGATCTCGGTGTCGGCCGGCCCGAAGGGGTGCTGGTCGACATCGCGCACCGGATAGTTCGCGGCCTCCAGCAACATCAGCAACTGGTCGAGCACCTCGGGCCGCGCGGCGCGCGAGCAGATCACGCGCACCACGTAGGTCGCTTCGCTGCTTTCCTCGCTGATCGGCTGGCGGTTGATGCGGTTCACCACCGGACGCAGAAGCGTGTTGCTCGCCAGCACGAAGAGCGCCGCGATCAGCGCCTCGCCCAGCAGGTCGGCGCCCGCGCAGGCGCCCACCGCCGCCGACCCCCACAGCGTCGCCGCCGTGTTCAGCCCCGTGACGTTCGCGCCCTCTTTCATGATCGCACCGGCGCCCAGGAAGCCGATGCCCGACACCACGTAGGCCACCACGCGCACCGCGCCGCCGCTGCCATCGAGCCGGTAGGCCATGTCGACGAACACCGCCGCGCCCACGGCCACCAGCGTGTTGGTGCGAAGACCCGCAGTGCGCTGCCGTATCTGGCGCTCCAGGCCGATCACCGAGCCGAGAATGAACGCAGCGGCCACGCTGACCAGGGTGTCGAGCTGCGAGGCCAGGTTGATGTTGTGGATGGCTTGCATCGATGGGTTTCCCTGTTGTTGTGATGCCGATGTTCAGTCTTTCGGTGCGGGCGTATTCGCGAGTCTTTGCACGTGTTCGCGCCAGTTGCGCTTTTCCACGCTCCTGACATTCGGAACGTCGACGAGATGAGCCAGGTAGGCGGCCAGCAGCGGCAGCTCCGCGTCGCTCCTGTCGCCGACGAACTCGCGCACCGTCACCAGGTTGCCGTAGCTCCTGGCGTACTTGGCCGGCGTGTCGTCGACGGCGATGATCGATTCGAGCGAGTAGCCCCTGGATTTCAGTTTCTGCAGGTTCTTGATGGTCTGGTACTCGCCTGTGGTCCAGTTTCGCGTGGTCGTGCAGCGCTTGCTCGACCAGACGAATTCCAGGGTGCCTCCCGGAAAGATGCGTTCGACGACCTGCGCCGCGTAGCTCTCGCCGGATGCGGTCCACACGCCGACCCTGAACTGCGCGAGCACGCTGGCCAGGAACTCGGGAAGATGCGGGCGCAGGTGCACGCGGTAGGGTCCCACACGAAAGTCCTCTTCATGGTCGAGCGTGTTTTCCGTCGCGTGAATCAACGTCTCGTCGAGGTCGAGCACCAGAAGTTTGCGAGTCTTGGATGTCATGTGCGTGTCGAAGAAGCTCACAGCGAGCAAAGCATATTCGACCGTTGCGCGTTCGAGCGCACTGGCGCACTGGGCTGCCGGCCCGCACTCCTGATGTCAGGTGTGCGGGCGTCGGCAGCTCACTGCCACCCGTATCGCCGCGCATACCACCCCTTCACCGCCTGCGTCAGCAGCGCGTACCCCACCAGCATCGCCACGAGCCACGGGAAATACGCCAGCGGCAGCGCCTGCAGCTTGAAGTAGTGCGACAGCGGCCCCATCGGCAGCCAGATGCCCGCGGCGGCGATCGCGGCGCCCATGATGAGCAGCGGCCATGCGGCGCGGCTTTGCAGGAACGGGATCTTGCGGGTGCGGATCAGGTGCACGATCAGCGTCTGCGACAGCAGGCCTTCGACGAACCAGCCCGACTGGAAGAGCGTCTGGTGCTCCACCGAGTTGGCGGCGAAGACGAACCACATCACCGTGAAGGTGAGGATGTCGAACACCGAGCTCAGCGGTCCGAAGAACACCATGAAGCGGCCCAGGTCTGCCGGGTTCCAGCGCTGCGGGCTCTTGAGGAACTCGTCGTCGACGTTGTCGAACGGAATGGCGATCTGCGACACGTCGTACAGCAGGTTCTGCACCAGCAGATGCAGCGGCAGCATCGGCAGGAAGGGCAGGAAGGCGCTCGCCACCAGCACCGAGAACACGTTGCCGAAGTTCGAGCTCGCGGTGAGCTTGATGTACTTGAGCATGTTCGCGAAGGTGCGGCGGCCCTGGACCACGCCTTGCTCCAGCACCATCAGGCTCTTCTCCAGCAGGATGATGTCGGCCGACTCCTTGGCCACGTCCACCGCGCTGTCCACCGAGATGCCGATGTCCGCGGCACGCAGCGCGGGCGCGTCGTTGATGCCGTCGCCCATGAAGCCCACCACGTGCCCGTTGGCATGCAGCGCGTGCACGATGCGTTCCTTGTGCGCGGGCGTGAGCTTGGCGAAAACCCGGTGCGCCTCGACGACCAGCTTCAGGTCGGCATCGACCATTTCCTCGATCTCCGCGCCGAGAACGATGCGGCCCACTTCGAGGCCCACGTCGGCGCAGACCTTGCGCGTGACCAGCTCGTTGTCGCCCGTCAGCACCTTCACCGCCACACCGTGCTCGGCCAGCGCGCGCAGCGCGGGTGCGGTCGATTCCTTCGGCGGATCGAGGAAGGCCACGTATCCGAGCAGCGTGAGCCCCGACTCGTCGGCCACGCCGTAGGCCGGCTTCTGCTCCTCGACCTTCAGCGAGCGGCTGGCCACGGCCACCACGCGCAGTCCCTGGGCATTGAGCTGCGAGGCCACGCTGTGGATGCGCGCGAGCACGCCGGCGTCGAGCGACAGCACTTCCGCGCCGCGTTCGACCGAGGTGCACACCGAGAGGATTTCTTCCAGCGCGCCCTTGCAGATCAGCAGGTGCTCGCTGCCGCCGTTGGCCACCACCACCGACATGCGGCGGCGCGAGAAATCGAAGGGCACCTCGTCGATCTTGCGATAGGCGGTCTGCAGGCGGGTTTCGAGCTGCATCTCGGCGTGGCTCAGCACGGCCTTGTCGAGCAGGTTCTTCAGCCCCGTCTGGTGGAAGCTGTTGAGGTAGGCCAGCTGCAGCACGTGGTCGGACTGCTCGCCCCATGCGTTGGTGTGGCGCTCGAGCACGATGCGGTCCTGCGTCAGCGTGCCGGTCTTGTCGGTGCACAGCACGTCCATGGCGCCGAAGTTGTGGATGGCCTCCAGCCGCTTCACGATCACCTTCTGGCGCGACATCACCACCGCGCCCTTGGCCAGCGTGGCGGTCACGATCATCGGCAGCATCTCGGGCGTGAGGCCGACCGCGATCGACAGCGCGAACAGCGCGGCCTCCCACCAGTCGCCCTTGGCCACGCCGTTGATCACCAGCACCAGCGGCGCCATCACCAGCATGAAGCGGATCAGCACCCAGCTCACGCGATTGATGCCGGCCTGGAAGGCGCTCGTGCCGCGGTCGGTGGCCGTCACGCGCTGGGCCAGCGCGCCGAAGAAGGTGCGGTCGCCCGTGTGCACGATCACCGCGGTGGCGGTGCCGCTGATCACGTTGGTGCCCATGAAGAGCAGGTTCTCGCGTTCGAGCACGCCTGCTGCGTGGTCGCCGCGGTCGACCACGAACTTCTCGACCGGCATCGCCTCGCCCGTCAGCGCCGACTGGCTGATGAAGAGGTCCTTGGCCGTGATCAGACGGCAGTCGGCCGGGATCATGTCGCCGGCCGAAAGCGCGATCACCTCGCCCGGCACCAGATCGCGCATCGGCACCTCCACGCGTACCGTGCCGGCGTGCGTGGTGTCGAAGCCTTCGTCGCCCGCCGCGCCCGCCTTGTGGCCCGGGGCGGGGCGCAGCACGGTGGAGGTGTTGCTCACCATCGCCTTGAGCCGGTCGGCCGCCTTGTTGGAGCGCGACTCCTGCAGGAAGCGCAGCACCGTCGACAGCACCACCATGCTGCCGATCACCAGCGTGGCCTTCATGTCTTCGGTGACGTAGGAGACCAGCGCCAGCACCGTCAGCAGCAGGTTGAACGGATTGCGGTAGCACTGCCAAAGGTGCTGCCACCAGCGAAGCGGCTGCTCGTGGCGCACCTCGTTGCTGCCGAGGCGCTTGCGCAGCACCTGCGCATGGCCTTCGCTGAGGCCTCGCGGCGAACTGCCGAGCTTGACCAGCATCTCGCCGGCGTCGGTGCGCGAGGCGGCGTTCAGCGCCTTCGCGATGTCGGGCGGCATGCTGATGGAGCCGGTTCCGACGGGCTTCGAGCCCAGCAGCGTCTGCCAGCGCTCGAAGTGGTGCAGCATGTGGCGGCTGCGCAGGAAGCTTTCGAAAAAGGACTTGAGGACGTTCTTCATGATGTTCTCCTTCGGGGCGGCCGCCACTGCCGCCCGCGGAAGGAGAACCCCGGCGTCGATCAGCTGGCCGGGCGCACCCCTCTGCAAGGCGCGGCAGCGGGCCGCGTCATTGTTGGAATAGGTCTGGACGAAGGGGGCGCGCTATGGCGCCAACAAGAGGCGGGGTCCATGGTGTGCTCCTGGGTTGCTTGCGAGTTGCTTGAAAGTCAGAGGTGTGAAGCGCGGATCAGCGGCGGGGAACGCAGATCGGCTGCAGCAGCAGATAGCTGCGGATGCGGCGCGTGGTCCAGAGCGCCGCAGCCTGGTCGAGCTTGGCATCCACGGCAGGTGCTGCTTCCGCCGCTGTAGGGGCGGCGTGCGCAGGCACGTGCGCCGACGGACGAACACGCGGCTGTTCGTGCGGTTGACGACGAAGATGAAAGTGACGCATGACAAGGCTCCTTCGCACAGAAGGGCCTCGCGCACGGACGCACGCAAGCTGACTGAAATAGTCAGTGACGAAGAACGAAGGGAATCGGGAGGAGGGAGCCGCTCGCCAAGCCGGCAAGCGGGTCACGCTGTGTGCAACGACCGGCACGCAGCGCGGGAGAGGCCTGCGCTAGAGGGCCGGATGTGTCACGCCTGCCGAGGCACGCGTCTTGTCACTGATCCAACTGGCACTGTCCACGCACGGGGCTCCGAAATGAAGATTTCCAGATTGTTGCACCGCGTCATGGATGCGTCAACCATTGGGAATGGCTTCTCGCGATGCGGAAGGGTCTTCTCTCGATCGAGTCGCGATCCGCACAAGACCCTCCGGGCACGTCTATGCCGTCGCCGCTCGCTTTCTCCATGCCAGACCGCCCGCCATTGCCAGAACGAGGCCCAGGCCCAGCAGGAACATGCCGAGGGAATTGCCTCCGATCTCGCTGTTGTTGCTCGCACTGATGGCACGGGCCGCGGCATTGGCATCGGTCGCCGTCATGGCGGTGGCGAAGGCCGACTCCTTGCACCGCCCGAGCATCTCTGCGCCCTGATCTTTCATGCGCTCCTGGCATTTCGCCACCGTCGTGGCATCGGCCGCTGGCGCCGTGCCCCCGAAAGTGAGCAGCGCGCCTGCGATCAAAAGGATCACGCCGACCGCAAGCAGTACCAAAGGGTTTTTCCTCACCTGACCTCCATCGAGTTTTTTCGCGCTCTGTACATCGTTGGCTGCAGCGCGCGACCTCAGCATATCGAGCGCGCACCGTTCGAGGCGGCCCGGAATGAAGGCCGGAAACCCGTGCGCTTGTAGTCTTCAGGCGTCCGGTGCAGGCACCTGGACGCGATCGATCTCCGCGCAGCCTGCGGATGCCTCGCGGCAAGGTGCTAAGGATTTTGAGGTCGCAGGTAGCCCGCGTAGCAGTCGGGACTCTTGTCGCTGCCCTGTACGCAGTCGGAGTGTCGATACAGCGCTTCGATCTCCATCACGGGAACCGGCTTGTCCAGAAGCATCTGTTGCCCGGTCACATGGCCTTCGAGGCTCACCAGCGTGAACTGGGCCACCAGATCCCGGTCGTAGTGTCCCTGGCCGCAAGCAACGAAATTCTGCGCATCGCGCGGCCACTGCAGCACGCCTCGTGCGTCGAAAGTGGCATGCAGCAGGGTGAAGCACTGGCGAGCGCCGTCACGCGACTCGATGGCGTTGATGCCGCCGCTCCAGCGTACCCGGGCACCCCGCGCCCCAGGTGCCAGCGCCTGGGCCGGCGAGAGATCGACGACCGGGTCCTTGGACGCCAGCACAGCTCGACCGCCTTCGAGACCCGCGATGGTCACGGCGTGCCGTGCGGTTGCTGCCTCGCGATCGGCAGGGGTCGCACAGGCCGCCAGAAGGGCGGCGGTGCAGAGCAGGGCGGCGATGTGCAGGGGGTGATGCAAGGGCATCGTCCCATCCTACTGCGCCAACGCAGATCGCCGGCGCGGTCGCGGGTCCGGTCGGGCGCGGGAAGTGCTCCGTCTCCGTGGGATGAAAATACCGTTCCACCTTCCTTCTTGCCGCAATTGAAAACTCCGTCGATTCTGTTCGTCTGCACCGGGAACATCTGCAGGTCCCCCACGGCCCACGTGCTGCTCATGCACAAGGCCCGCGCGACTGGCTTCGATGTCGAAGTCGACAGCGCCGCCATCTCGGACGAGGAGCGGGGCAATCCACCGGACCGGCGCTCCGTGGCCGAGGCGAAGCGCCGCGGCATCACGATGCACGCTCATGTCGCGCGGCAAGTCCGCAAGTCCGACTTCGATCGCTTCGACCTGATCATCGGCATGACCGCCCAGCATTGCGCCGCGCTGCGCAGGCTGGCTCCTGCTGGAACAGAAGACAAGATCCACCTGTTCACCGAGTACGCCGAGGGCATCGAAGGCGACGTGCCCGACCCGTGGTATGGCGGGCAGAAGGACTTCATCGAAGTCTTCGACCTGATCGACCATGGCGTCGACGGCCTGCTCGCGAAGCTTCAGGCCGAGGCGCGCTGAAGCCTATTCGCAGAGCGCTCGTATCGATGGCGGAATCGCCACGGCCCGTATCCCGCCGCCCTCGCGCTGCGCCGCGAAGATGCGCACCTCCTCGCACTCGAGGATCAGGTCGTCCCCGCGCGTCACGCGGTAGGTCTGCACGAAGCTCTTCTCGCGCCACTCGATGATGCGCACCGCGACGCTCAGCGTGTCGCCATAGCTTGCGGACTTCACGAAGCGGGTGTGCGTGTCGACCAGCGGCGTGCCGATCACGCCCAGCGTCTGCGTGGTTTCTTCCCAGCGCGGCACGCCGCATTCGGCGAAGAAGTGGCGCGAGGCCGCGTCGATCCAGCGGAAGAAGTTGGGAAACCAGACGATGCCGGCGGGGTCGCAGTCGCCGAACTCCACGCGCACGGTGTAGACGACTTCCTTGGTTGAAGTGGTGCTGGTATTGCTCATCAGCCCATTCTCGTCGGCAGCCACAAGGCGATGATGGGGAACGCGATCAGGATCACCAGCCGCACGATGTCGGTCACGATGAACGGCAGCACGCCCTTGAAGATGGTGGTGAAGCTCACGTCCTTCACCACGCTCTTGATGACGAACACGTTCATGCCTACCGGCGGGTGGATCAGGCCGAGCTCGACGGTCATCACGATGATCACGCCGAACCAGATCGGGTCGAAGCCCAGGTGCACGATCACCGGATAGATGATGGGCACGGTCAGGATGATCATCGCCATCGCATCCATCAGGCAGCCCAGCACCAGGTACATGAGCATGATGAGCGCCAGCACGCCGTAGCGGCCGATGCCCAGGCCGGTAAGGAATTCGGTGAGCTTCTGCGGGCTCTGCGTGATGGTGAGGAAGTAGCCGAACAGCAACGCGCCGATCAGCACCGTGAACACCGCCGCCGCCGTGCGCGTGGCCGACAGCAGCGCCTCGCGGATCTTCGGGCCGTCGAGCTTGCGCCGCACCAGCCCGAGGATGAAGGCGCCGCTCGCGCCCACGCCGCCCGCCTCGGTCGGCGTGAAGAAGCCGCCGTACAGGCCGCCGATGACGAACACGAACAGCACCAGCGGCGCCCACACGTTCTTCAGGTCCTTCAGGCGTTCCGACCAAGGCTTGACCTCGCCGCCGGGCAGCCAGCCGGGCCGCGTCTTCACGATGACCGCGATGGTCAGCACGTACATCGCCATCGCGAGGATGCCCGGCACGATGCCCGCCATGAAGAGCTTGCCGATGTCCTGCTGCGTGAGGATGGCGTACACCGCGAGCACGGTCGACGGCGGCAGGATCGCGCCCAGCGTGCCGCCTGCGGCGATCACGCCGGTGGAGAACGACTGCGGGTAGTTGAAGCGCCGCATCTCCGGATAGGCCACCGCCGAGAAGGTGGCGGCCGTGGCCACCGACGATCCGCAGATCGCCGCGAAACCGCCGCAGGCCACCACGGTGGCCACGCCCAGGCCGCCGCGCAGGTGGCCGATCATCGAGTTGGCGGCCTTGAAGAGCTCGCGGCTCACGCCCGAGACCGACACCAGCGCGCCCATCAGCATGAACATCGGGATCACGCCGAAGGTGTAGTCGGTCACCGTGCGCATGGAGGTCTGGCCCACCAGCTTCAGCGCAGGCCCGGGGCCGACGAGGTAGCTGTAGCCCACCACGCCCACCAGGCCCATCGCCATGCCGACCGGCACGCGCAACAGCATCAATACGAAAAGGGCGACGAAGCCCAACACTGCGACTGCATCGGGGCTCATTCGTCGGCCTTCTGTTCTGCGTGAACTTCTTCGAGTTGTTCGGGATGGAAGATGAGCCGGTAGGTGCGGATGGCGATCAGCAGCACGGCGCAGACGTCGCCGGCCCAGGCCACGGCGTAGAAGGGCCAGGTCGGGATGTTGAGGTCGTAGGTCTGCACGTTGTCGACGTAGGTTCCGCGCACCTTGTCGAACAGCATGATGGTCTGCACCGCCACCACGAAGAGCAGCACCAGCGTGGCGAACACGTCGATGGCGCGCTTCATGCGCGGGCCCGCCGCCGTCCACACCAGGTCGACCGTGATGTGGCCGCCGCGGTAGCTGGTGGCCGCGATGCCCCAGAAGATCAGGATGCCCAGCAGCATGCGGCCGAAGTCGTAGGCGTCGGGGATCGAGGTGTCGAAGAACTTGCGCAGCACCACGGCCACGAAGATGTTGAGCGCGACGATCCCCACGAAGATGGCGGCAAGCCATTCGATCGTGTTGATCGCACGGTCCATAGCGCTTCGCTTCATTGGCTCGCCCCCCAGGCTTCGCGCACTTCGTGTCGCTTCGCCAACCCCCCTACCGGGGGGCGGGCCGGCCGCTTCGGGCGGCCGTGCGCGGCGGCCCCTTGAAAGAAGACGCCCGACATCACAGGGCTGACTTGTATTTGGTAAGGCTGGCCTTCAGCGCATCCATCACGGCCTTCGGGTCTTCGCCGACCTTCTTCACGCTGTCGGCCCACTGCGCTTCGGAAGGCGCTGCCGCCTTGCGCCATGCGTCCAGCTGCTCGGGCGTGAGCTTGTAGATCTCGTGCCCCGACAGCGCAGCCATCTTGGCGCGGCCGCCGAACTCGAAGTCGGCCCACGGGCCCGCCACCTTCTGCGCCCACTCGCTGGTGCAGTGGTCGTCGATCACCTTCTTCTGCGCGGCGGACATCGCGTCGTACTTGCCCTTGTTCATCACCCACACGAAGGGCGTGACGTACAGCGGCACGTCCATGTGGTACTTCACCACCTTGTCGATGCCGAACAGGCCGATGGAGCCCCACGGGAAGGTGATGGCGTCGGCCACGCCGCGCTCGAGCATGTCGCGCGATTCGGGCGCCGAGGCCTGCACGTTGGTGCCGCCCAGCGAGGTGATGAGCTGGCCCACGGTGCTGGTGGCCGGGCGCACCTTCATGCCCTTGATGTCGCCGGGCACGGTGATCTTCTTGCGCGAGTGGAAGGTGCCCGGGTCGTGCACGAAGGCGAAGCAGTACTTGACGTCCTTCATCTCCTTGGCCGCGTAGTTGCGGTACCAGGCGTCGATGGCGGCCGAACCTTCCTTGCCGTTGGCGAACAGGAAGGGCAGCGACGCACCCGCCATCACCGGGAAGCGGCCCGGCTGGTAGCCCGGGTTCACGTACGAGAAGTCGGCGATGCCGTCGCGCGCCATGTCGTAGTGGTCGAAGGCCTTGCCCAGCTGCTCCGAGGGGAAGAGGATCGCGGTGATGGTGCCGCCCGACTCCTTCTTGATGTCGTCGGCCCACGCCTGCAGCGCGGGGTTGAGCGGGTGCTGCGCGGGCACCCAGCTCGACAGCTTGAGCTGCACCGGCTTGTCCTGCGCCTGGGTGGCGGGAACGGCCAGCGCGAGGGCTGCGGCGGCCGCTGCAAGGCCCAGGGGCATGCAGCGGGACGGACGGGGTTGGCGAGTGGCTTTCATGGTCTCCTTCGTTGTGTTGTGTGTCTCTACGAGCGAATCCGCAATCTAGGCAGCCGCGTGCGCGGGGTAAATGGAGGCTTTCCCGTGCGTCGGCACGGATGCGTGCGTCGCGTGCCCGACTTGTTCGATCTGCGAACGCGATGCATGCATCTCGACATGCCTGCGCCCGAGTTCGGCGACGCGCGAGGCGCCCAGCAGAGTCATCGTGCGTTCGGTTTCCTGCGCGAGCAGCTGCAGCACCGAGAGCGCGCCCTCCTCGCCGCCGCAGGCCAGGCCGTAGACCGGTGCGCGACCCACCAGCGCCGCGTTCGCCCCGAGCGCGAGCGCCTTGACGATGTCGCTGCCGCGCCGCATGCCGCTGTCCACCAGCACCGGCATGCGCCCGCCGACCGCATCGAGCATGGCCGGCAGTGCGGCGATGGTGGCCGGCGCGGCATCGAGTTGCCGCCCGCCGTGGTTGGAGACCACGATGCCATCCGCGCCGTGGCGCAGCGCACGCCGGGCGTCCTCGGCGCCCAGCAGGCCCTTCACGAGCAGCGGCCCGTCCCAGAGCTTGCGCAGCCAGGCCAGGCTCTCCCAGGTGAGCGTGCGGTCCATGGCGCGTGAGAGCAGCGCGGCCTGGGTCTGCGCCGAGACCGGCGCCCCGTCGTCTTCATCCGGCAGCAGGTTCGCGAACTGCGGCATGCCGCCGCCGGCCAGCCGCAGCAGCCATGCGGGGTGCCGCGCCATGTCGAGCACGGTGCCGGGCGTGAGGCGCATCGGCACGCGGAAGCCGTGACGCAGGTCGCGTTCGCGCAGGCCGCTGACGGGCACGTCCACCGTGAGCACGAGCGCGTCGAAGCCCGCATGGCGCGCGCGGCGCACGATGCGTTCGGCGATGGCGCGCTCGCCCATCACGTAGAGCTGCATCCACAGCGTGGCATCGGGCGCGGCGCTGCGCACCTCCTCGATGCGTGTGTTCGAGGCCGTCGAAAGAATGAAGGGCACGCCCGCCGCCTGCGCGGCGCCGGCCAGCAGGGCGTCGGCGCGCGGCCGCACGAGGCCGGCCAGCCCGATGGGCGCGATGGCGAAAGGGGCGCGCCAGCGGCGGCCGAAGAGTTCGGTGCCGATGTCCACCTTGCTGGTGTCGCGCAGGCATTCGGGGATCAGCGGCAGCGCCTCGAGCGCCTCGCGGTTGCGCCGGAGGCAGCGCTCGTCTTCCGCGCCGCCGTCGATGTAGTCGAACACCAGCCGCGGCAGCGCGCGGCGGGCGCGGCGCCGGTAGTCCTCGACGTTGAGCAGCTGGGCCATCTGCGTTCAGTCCGCGACGATCCGGCGTTCGCGGATCAGCGCGCCGAAGCGCTGGGAGTCGGCCGTTGCGCGCTGCTGGAACGCTGCCGGCGAGCCGGGCTGCGCCTCGCCGCCGATCGACGCGATGCGCTCCTGCACCGCCGGCAGCGCGAGCGCACGGTTGATCTGCGCGTTGAGCTGCGTCACCACCTCCGGCGGCGTACCGGCGGGGGCGTAGAAGCCGAAAACCGTGTCGGCGTCGAAGCCGCGCAGGCCGGCCTCGTCGAGCGTGGGCACGTCGGGAAAGAGCGGCGAGCGCTTCGGGCTGCCCACGGCCAGCAGCCTCAGCTTGCCCGCGCGCACCTGCGTGAGCGCGATGCCGGGGTCGAAGGCGTAGTCGATCTGGCCGGCCAGCAGGTCCTGCAGCGCGGGCGCGGCGCCTCGATAGGGCACATGCAGCGCGAACAGCTCGGCCTGGGTCTTGAACATCTCGCCCGCGAGGTGCGGGGAACTGCCGTTGCCCGGCGAGCCGTACGACAGCTTGCCGGGGTTGGCCTTCACGTACGAGATGAACTCCTTCACGTTCGCAGGAGGCAGCGAGGGCCGCGTGACCAGGAACACCAGCACGCGCGCGGCGGCCGCCACGGGCACGAGATCCTTCGCGGGGTCGAAGCTCATGCGCGAATAGAGGTGCGGGTTCACCGACACCATGCCGCCCGAGCTCATCAGCAGCGTGTATCCATCGGCCGGCGCGCGCGCCACGGCCTCGCCGCCGAGGTTGCCGTTGGCGCCGGCGCGGTTCTCGATCACCACCGGCTGCTTCAGCGACTCCTGCAGCGGCTGCGAGATCGCGCGGGCGATCTGGTCCGCGGCACCGCCTGCGGGGAAATTGACGATCACCTTGATCGGCTTGGCAGGCCACGCGTTGTTGGCGTGCGCCGGGGCCAGCATGGCGGCTGCTGTCAGCAGCAGGAGGCATCGTCGCCAGGGAAGGGCGGGGCGGGTCATCGGTCTTGTCTCCTTTTCTTGTATCCGGCTGCGTCCGCTCAGGCCTTGGCCGGCGGCGGCCGCTTCATCCAGCGGATCGGCTGCGCCTGCACCGGCCGCGGCGCTGCGCCGTGGGCGGTCAGCGCGGCGTTGAGGGCCTTGCCGCCCTCATCGGTCAGTGCAGCCTCGCGCGCCGCGGCAATGGCCGTGGCCCGCTCGGAGGCCGCCAGCGTGCTGCGGCCGGCCAGTTCGTCGATCACGTGCAGCAGGTTGTGCTTGCCGCGCTCGTTGGTGCTGCCGTAGCCCTTGATGAGCCGTCCGCACAGCGCGAGTTCATGGCCCAGCGCCCAGGCCTGGCGCGTGCCGGCTTCCACGGCGGCCAGCCAGCGCTCGATGAGGGCCTGCTCTTGCGCAAAGCGGCTGCCGCGCCGACGCAGCCAGCGCAGCGAAGCCAGCAGCCGCAGCGAGGCCATGCCGAACACCGAATGGCTGCCCACCTTCAGCGGCAGCGCCCACGGCGCGAGGCCTCGCGACTGGCGGCGGCGGTCCCAAGCCGTGACGCGGCTGGCGAGCGACGCGGGCAGCAGCGCCGCGAACTCGGCGGCGCCGGGCTTGAAGTGGTCGTAGACCTTCACGATGTCTTCCTCGCCGGCGCGCACCTCGCGCCGAACGCGCTGCGCACGGCTGGCGCGGCCCTTGAGCGCGGCCACGCGCACGATGTCGTCGAAGGCCATCCACAGCGCGAGCCAGCGCGCAGCCTCGCGGGTGACGGCGAAGCCGCGCGCGCCGGCCGGATCGGCGGCACGCTCCGCATCGAGCACGCGGCCCAGCCGCTCGGCGTAGAGCGAGGCATAGGCGGCGTCCTGGTAGTCGAGCACGCGGGCATGGCCCAGCGCGAGCATGTCGTGCACGGCCGGCGGAAAGCGCCGCGCCAGGTCGGCGGGCAGGGCGGCGGCCGGTGGCGGCGCGTCGTTGCCCTCGCCGGCCATCACGCTGCTGACGAAGGCGGCCTGCGTGCGTGGCGCGTCGACCGCCTCGAAGGCCGAGGCGAAGCCGCGCAGGCTGGCGGCGGCCATCCGGTTGAGCTGCTCGGGCGCGCTGCTGTCGCCGCCACGCACCACGTGCTCGTAGGCCTCGCGCGGGAACGGGAACAGCCCGCTGCCCGCGATGGCGCCCAGCATCACCGCGCTGACCACCGTGCCGCTCTCGCGCGCGACGGCGTTCATGTCGAACACATGGTGCTCGCGGCTGAAGGCCTTGACCACGTCGAGCAGCTGCTGCGCGTCGGCGCGGCCGTCGCCGAGCTGCATGCGCTCGGCCGTCGTGAAGATGCGCGCCGAGGAGCTGATGACCATCGTGCGCTGCGGCGCGCTCATGCCGTTGCCGATCTGGCGCGCGGTCTCCAGCAGCTCCGAGGAGACGATGGCGTCCAGCGCGCCCGGCACCGGGCTCAGGCTGAACACGGGGCGCCTGCCGCCGAGCTGCGCGAGCGGCACGGGAAAGACTTCGATGTAGTAGGTGGTGGCGCCGGTGCGCTGCGCCACGCCGGGGATCGAGGTGCTCTGCGCTGCATAGCCGGCATGGCGCGCGGTGTCGACCAGCCATTCGGTGAGCACGCCGCCGCCTTCGCCGCCAAGGGCGCAGACGAGCAGGGTGATGGGGCGGGTGTGGTCCATGGTTCGGTTCATCGGGTCGCTTCTGTTCTTGTTATTTCCGGATGGCTGTTGCTCCCTCTCCCCCAAGGGCGAGGGAGAAGGAAAGCGTGGTCATGAGGGCTGCAGCGCGCGAACGAACGCGCCGCGCAGGCCATGCAGCAGCCGCTCATGCCACTTCGGGTTCTGCACCACCTCCGCCCGGTAGAAGCTCGGGCACAGCGTGGCCGCATGCGCATTCGCGCCGCACAGGCCGCAGCCCACGCAGCCGTCGATCACGGTGGCCACGGGGTCCACCTTCAGCGGATCGGGGTTGTCGCGCAGCGTGAGCGTGGGGCAGCCCGACAGGCGGATGCAGGCGTGGTCGCCGTTGCACACGTCCTCGTCGACGCCGTACTTCACGCGCACCACGCGCTCGCCTTTCTTCAGCAGGCTGGCGATCCAGGGCTTGATGCGGCGCTGGCGCTCCAGCTGGCATTCACCCTCGGCGATCACCACCTTCAGGCCGTCGAAGTCGCTGGTGAGCGCTTCGGTCAGCGTCTTGCGCATGCGCTCCACGTCGTAGGTGGTGACGGTGCGCATCCACTGCACGCCCAGGCCCTTGAGCGTGGCCTCGATGGTCTGGTTCTTGTCGACCAGGCTCTGCTGCTTGTCCTCGGCGCGTTCCTTGATCTCGTCGTCGGGCGTGGAGATGATGTCCTGCGTGCCGGTGGCCGAGGTGTAGCCGTTCTTGAAGATCAGCAGCACCGCGTCGTCGCCGTTGAAGAGCGCGCTCTGCACGCCGGTGAGCAGCCCGTTGTGCCAGAAGCCCCCGTCTCCCATGATCGAGAGCGTGCGCCGGTTCATCATCGGCGCCACGCCCGCGCGGCTCGCGAGGCTCATGCCGTAGCCCAGGATGGAGTGGCCCATCGAGAAGGGCTCGAAGGTGCCGAAGGCGTGGCAGCCGATGTCGGCGGCCACGTGCACCGGCCCGGTCTCCTGCTGCGCGAGCTTGAGGGCGGAGAACACCGGCCGCTCCGGGCAGCCGACGCAGAAGCTCGGCGGCCGGTTGGGCAGCGGCGAGCTCAGCCGGCGGGCCACGGCCTCGCGGCGCTCGCGGTTGCCCGCCAGCCAGGCCTGGGCCGAGGAGGATGCCTCGTCCGCCTCGATGTACTTCGCTGCGAAGACGCCGATGCCGCCGGAGAGCACCTCCACGCCGTACTCGCCCGCGGAGGGCAGCATGTCCTTGCCGTGCAGCGGGGTCTGGATGTCGCGCCGGCGCAGCAGCGTGGCGATGTCCTGCTCGATGTATTCGGGCTGGCCTTCCTCCACCACCAGCACCGCGCGCTTGCCCACGCAGAAGTCGGCGACCTGCTCGGGCACCAGCGGGTAGGTCACGTTGAGCACGAGGATCGGGATGTCCGTCTCGCCGAAGGCATCGGCCAGCCCGTGCTGCTGCAGGCTGCGGATCAGCGCGTTGTAGAGCCCGCCTTGCACCACGATGCCGAGGTCGGCATGGCGCCGCCCGGGCATCAGTTCGTTGAGGCCGTGCTCGGCGATGTAGCGGCGCGCGGCCGGAATGCGTGCCTCGCCCTTGAGTTTCTCGTGCCTGAAGGTGACGGGCGGGTGTGCGAGGCGCATGTAGTCGAAGCCGGCGGGCTCCTCCATCAGCGCGCGGGTGGAGACGGCGGGCCGCACGTTGTCCTTGCACTCGAAGCTGCCGCGCACGTGGCAGGTGCGGATGCGCAGCTCCATCAGGCAGGGCATGTTCGAGCTTTCCGAGAGGCGGAAGCCCTCCTCCACCATGCGCACCATCACGCCGAGGTCGGGCCTGGGGTCGAGCAGGCACATGCTCGACTTGAGTGCGTAGGCGTGTGTGCGCTCCTGGATCACGCTGGCGCCTTCGCCGTAGTCCTCGCCCACCACGATGAGCACGCCGCCTGTCACGCCCGGCGACGACAGGTTCGACAGCGCGTCGGCCGCCACGTTGGTGCCGACGATGGACTTCCACGTCACGGCGCCGCGCAGCGGGTAGTGGATGGAGGCGCCGAGCATCGCCGCGGCCGAGGCCTCGTTGGAGCAGGCCTCGACGTGCACGCCCAGCTCGTCCATGTAGGCCTTGCCCTGGACCATCACGTCGAGCAGGTGCGAGACGGGCGCGCCCTGGTAGCCGCCGACGTAGGCCACGCCCGACTGCAGCAGGCCCTTGGTGATCGCGAGGATGCCCTCGCCGTGGAAGGTGTCGCCCGCACCGAGGCGCAGCATCTCCACTTCCTTACTGAATGAAACTTCCATCTTGTCTCTGTCTCTTCTTTTGTTCTGGGGCCCGATGGGGTTCTGGGGGGCCGGTGGGGAAACGGGAGTGTGGTCGGCGGTGCGCCATACCTCAATAAAATGAGGCAGCTATCCAATATGAACACGGTGCATATCGACACGGTCGACCTCAACCTGCTGCGGCTCTTCGACGCGGTCTACCGCGCGCGCAACGTGAGCCGCGCGGCCGAGGCGCTCGGCCTGACGCAGCCGGCGGCCAGCCACGGCCTGACCCGGCTGCGCCTGCTGCTGGGCGATGCGCTGTTCACCCGCACCCCCGGCGGCGTGGCGCCCACGCCGCGCGCCGACCGCCTGGCGGTGGCCGTGCAGGCGGCGCTGGCCACGCTGGAGAGGGCGCTGCACGAGCCCGACCGCTTCGAGCCGCAGGTGTCGCGCAAGACCTTCCGCATCCACATGAGCGACATCGGCGAAGGGCGCTTTCTGCCCGCGCTGATGGCGCGGCTGCGTGAGCTGTCGCCCGGCGTCCGTGTCGAGACGATGCCGCTGGCGCCGGGCGACATCGCCGCCGGCCTCGACAGCGGCAAGGTCGACTTCGCCTTCGGCTTCCTGCCCGGGGTGAAGGACACCCAGCGCGCCCAGCTGCTGAAGGACCGCTACATCGTGCTGCTGCGCAAGGACCACCCCTTCGTCAGGCGCAGGCGCAGCGGGCAGGTGCTGCTGGAGGCCCTGCAGGAACTCGACTACGTGGCGGTGCGCACGCATGCCGAGACGCTGCGCATCCTGCAGCTGCTCAACCTGGAAGACCGGCTGCGGCTGACGACGGAGCACTTCATGGTGCTGCCGGCCATCGTGCGCGCGACCGACCTCGCCGTGGTGATGCCGCGCAACATCGCGCGCGGCTTCGCGCAGGAGGGCGGCTACGCCATCGTCGAGCCGCCCTTTCCGCTGCGCGACTTCACCGTGTCGCTGCACTGGAGCAAGCGCTTCGAGGCCGACCCGGGCAACCGCTGGCTCAGGCAGGTCATCACCGAGCTGTTCTCCGAGCGGGCGTAGCCGGCCCCGCCTGCCGCGGGCCGGCAGAAAAGAAGCGGGCGACGGCCAACGTTTTTCCGGGAACGGACGTTGAACGTTCATTCCCTGGTCAGGCTCGCCGTGCCACCATCCGCCCCACATGAAGAAACTCATCCCCTCGTTCCTGCGACACGTAGGCCCCGGCGTCGTCACCGGAGCGGCCGACGACGACCCGTCGGGCATCGCCACCTATACCCAGGCCGGCGCCCAGTTCGGCACAGGGCTGCTGTGGACGGTGTTCCTGTCGCTGCCCTTCATGGTGGCGATCCAGCTGGTGTCGGCGCGCATCGGGCGGGTCACGGGCAAGGGCGTGGCGGCCAACCTGCGCGAGCACATGCCGCGCGGCTTCCTGATCGTGCTGGTGTCGCTGCTGGTGGTGGCCAACACCATCAACATCGCGGCCGACATCGCCGCCATGGGCGAGGCGCTGCAGCTGGTGGTGGGCGGCGGGGCGCACTTCCACGCGCTGGTGTTCGGCGTGGTGACGGTGCTGCTGCAGGTGTTCGTTCCCTACCGCAAGCTGGCGCACATCCTCAAGTGGCTCACGCTCACGCTGTTCGCCTATGTGGCGGCGGTGTTCTCGGTGCAGGTGCCCTGGGCGCAGGTGCTGCACGACCTGGTGGTGCCCAGGCTGCAGTGGCGCGGCGACTACTGGATGATGATCGTGGCGCTGCTGGGCACCACCATCTCCCCGTACCTCTTCTTCTGGCAGGCCTCGCAGGAGGTGGAGGAGCTGCGGCTCAAGGGCGGGCGCAAGGGCTCCGAGCAGGAAGTGCGGCACGACCTGAAGCGGGTGCGGCTCGATACCTGGATGGGCATGACCTTCTCCAACCTGATCGCCTTCTTCGTGATGGTGGTGGGGGCGGCGGTGCTGTATGCGGGCGGGGTGCACGACGTGACCTCCGCCGCCCAGGCCGCCGAGGCGCTGCGCCCGCTGGCCGGCGACTTCGCGTTCCTGCTGTTCGCCGGCGGCATCATCGCCACCGGGCTGCTGGCCGTTCCGGTGCTCGCGTCCTCCGCGGCCTATGCGGTGGCCGAGGCCTTCGGCTGGGAAGAGGGGCTGGAGCGGCACTGGCGCGAGGCCAAGGAGTTCTACGCGATCATCGCCGTGGCCACGCTGGTGGGCACGGCGCTCGACTTCACGCCGATCGACCCGATGAAGGCGCTCTACTGGAGCGCCGTCATCAACGGCGTCGTGGCTGTGCCGATCATGGCGGCCATGATGATCCTCGTGACCCGCGAGAAGGTCATGGGCGTCTTCACCTCGGGCCGCCGCACCCGCTGGCTGGGCTGGGGCGGCACCGCGCTGATGGGCTTCGCCGCGCTGATGATGGGGTGGGACCTGGTGCGCTGAAGAGGGCCCCGGACGCGGCGCGGTATTCTCGGAGTCCGCTTTCTCGCGTTTTTCGCTTCCCGTTCCCCGCTCCCGAATGTCCGTTCCGTCCGTAGCGCTGCGCGTTTTCCGCGCGCGCCTCTCCCACCCTGCGCTTCCTTCCGCCGCACCCTGAGGCCTCCCGCGGTGCAAGTGATCCTTTCCCAGGCCGGCCCCGTGCTGGTCTTCATGGCCTGCGTGGCGCTGGCCACCTATGCGCAGAACCTCACCGGCTTCGCGTTCAGCCTGATCCTGCTCGGGCTGGTGTCGGTGCTGCACGTCGCCAGCGTGAGCGATACCGCCAACGCGGCCACCGTCCTGAGCCTCATCAACGCCTGGACGTATTTTCGCGCCCGGCCGGGCGTGGTGCCCTGGCAGCTGATGAAGCCGGCGCTCAACGGCAGCACGGTGGGCGTGATCGTCGGCCTGATGCTGCTGACCTGGCTCAGCGGCGGCGCGGTCGACTGGCTGCGCGGGCTGCTGGGCGTGTCGATCCTGGGCTGCGCGGTGCTGCTGGTGCTGCAGGCCAGGCCTCTGCCGGCGGTGTCGGGGCGCGCGAGCTTTGCGCTGATCGGGGGGCTGTCGGGCGTGCTGGGCGGGCTGTTCTCGAGTTCGGGGCCGCCCATCGTCTTCCACATGTACCGCCAGCCGCTGGACCGCGAGCTGGTGCGGCGCGCGCTGCTGCTGATGTTCGCCTTCAACTCGCTGGTGCGGCTGGTGATCGTGGTGCCCACGGGGCATTTCTCGCTGCGCTCGGCACTGCTGGCCGGCTGCGCGATGCCCGTGGTCTACGGGGTGACGCGGCTGCACCACCGCCTGCCCAACAGGCTGCAGCCGCGCACGCTCAAGTGGCTGGTCGGCGGGCTGCTCGCGGTGGCTGGCTCGACGCTGGTGGCCACCGCCTGGGTGGCCATCGCGCAGCGCTGAACCCCGCCCCGGCGCCGCGCCGAGATCGCCGAGTGGCCCGGGAATTGCAACCCCCACGCAAGGGTTTCCCCGTACGTGGCATACCGGCCCCCACATACGCGTTATGGGCACCCGCGTATGCAAGAGGCCGGACAAGCCGCTAACGTCCATGACTGACCCACGAAGGGTCGCCCACGAGCCCTAAAAGCATGAGCACCGACAGCAGCAAGATTCAACCGATCCGCTTCTTCCATCGCGGAAAGATCGTCGACGTCACCGGCGTCCATCCGACCCGTTCCGTGCTCGACTGGCTGCGCGAGGACGCCCGCTGCACCGGCACCAAGGAAGGCTGCAACGAAGGCGACTGCGGCGCCTGCACCGTCGTCATCGGCGAACTGGCCACCGACCCCCAGGCCCCCGGCACCATCGACGGCCTGAGCCTGCAGACCGTCAACGCCTGCATCCAGTTCCTGCCCACGCTGCACGGCAAGGCCCTGTTCACGGTCGAAGACCTCAAGGCGCAGGCGCAGTGCCTGCCGAAGACGCAGACCGGCAGCAACGGCAAGCACGCGGTGCACACGCTGCACCCCGTCCAGCAGGCCATGGTCGACTGCCACGGCTCCCAGTGCGGCTTCTGCACGCCCGGCTTCGTGATGTCGCTGTGGGCCAGCTACGAGCACCACCAGGCCGAAGGCACCCAGCCCACCCGCCAGCAGCTGGCCGACGAGCTCTCGGGCAACCTGTGCCGCTGCACCGGCTACCGTCCCATCCTCGACGCCGGCCAGCGCATGTTCGACCTGCCTGCCGTGCGCCTCGACACGAAACCGGTGGTCGCCGCGCTCACCGCGCTGAAGAACGAGGGCTTCGACTACGCCGCGCCGCTGGGCGCGCGCATCGACCACTTCCACGCTCCGAAGACGCTGGCCCAGCTCGCCGCCCTGCGCGAGCAGAAGCCGCGCGCGCAGCTGCTGGCCGGCTCCACCGACGTGGGCCTGTGGGTCAACAAGCAGTTCCGCGACCTGGGCGACATCATCTACGTGGGCGACGTGGCCGAGCTGAAGACCATCGAGGATCGCCCGGACAACGGTGGCGAGCTCTACATCGGCGCAGGCGCCTCGCTCGAATCCGCCTTCGCGGCGCTGGTGGAACGCGTTCCCAGCCTGGCCGAGGTGTGGCTGCGCTTCGCCTCGCCGCCGATCCGCCATGCCGGCACCATGGGCGGCAACGTGGCCAACGGCTCGCCCATCGGCGATTCGCCGCCGGTGCTGATGTCGCTGGACGCGCAGATCGAGCTGCGCCGCGGCGACGCCGTGCGCCGCATGCCGCTGCCCGATTTCTACCTGGACTACATGAAGAACCAGCTGCAGCCGGGCGAGTTCGTCCAGGGGCTGGCCATTCCGCATGACGCGATGAAGCGGCAGGTGCGCGCCTACAAGATCAGCAAGCGCTTCGACTGCGACATCTCGGCGCTGTGCGCGGGCTTCGCCATCGAGCTCGAGGCGGGCAGCGACACGGTGAAGGCCGTGCGCCTGGCCTTCGGCGGCATGGCCGCCGTGGTCAAGCGTGCCGCGAACGCCGAGGCCGCGCTGGTCGGCAAGCCGTGGACGCAGGCCAGCGTCGCCACCGCCAAGCTCGCGCTGGCTCAAGACTTCAAGCCGTTGTCGGACATGCGCGCATCGGCCGACTACCGGCTGCTGGTGGCGCAGAACCTCATCCAGCGCCTCTGGCTCGAAACGCGGGCGGAGGAGGCGTTGCCAATCGAGGAAACCAGCGTCTGGAGCGTGATGCCCCATGCCGTCAATGCGGCTGCGCAAGGAGTCTGACCATGAACAAACCCATCGACGCCCGCCTGCTGCAGCCCGCCGAGGCCTTTGCCGACTACCTGGCCAACACCGCCGCCCGCATCGACGTGGGCGCCGAAGCGCTGGCGCACGAGCGCGGCATGCGCGTGGGCATCAGCCGTCCGCACGAGTCGGCGCACCTGCACGTGGCCGGCGAGGCCACCTACATCGACGACATCCCCGAGCTCGCCGGCACGCTGCACTGCGCGCTGGGGCTTTCGCCGGCGGCCAGCGGGCGCGTCACGGCGATCTCGCTGGACGTCATCCGCGCGATGCCGGGCGTGGTCGCGGTCATCACGGCCGACGACATTCCGGGCACCAACGACTGCGGCTCGATCATCCATGACGACCCGATCCTGCTGCCTGTGAACGACGGCGGGGAGATCCGCTACCTGGGCCAGCCGGTGTTCGCGGTGATCGCCGAGACCCGCGACGCCGCTCGCCGCGCCGCCGCGAAGGCCAGGGACGCGCTGACCATCGAGGCGCAGCCGCCCGTGCTCACGCCGCAGGCCGCGCACGAGCGCGGCCAGTACGTGGTGCCGCCGATGCACATCGTGCGCAGCGGCGGTGCCGCCAACGAGGGCGACGAGGCGGCCGTGCGCGCGGCCATCGCCGCGGCGCCGCACCGCCACAAGGCCACCTTCGACGTGGGCGGCCAGGAGCAGTTCTACCTGGAAGGCCAGATCAGCTACGCCATCCCGAAGGAAGGCGGCGCGCTGCACATCCACTGCTCCACGCAGCATCCGAGCGAGATGCAGCACCTGGTGGCGCATGCGCTGCACCTGCAGTCGAACGAGGTGCACGTCGAATGCCGGCGCATGGGCGGCGGCTTCGGCGGCAAGGAATCGCAATCGGCGCTCTTCGCCTGCGTGGCCGCCATCGCGGCGCGGCAGCTGCAGCGCCCGGTGAAGCTGCGGCTGGACCGCGACGACGACTTCATGGTCACCGGCCGGCGCCACTGCTTCTGGTACGAATACGAAGTGGGCTACGACGCCGAAGGCCGCATCCTCGGCGCGGAGATCACCATGGTCTCGCGCGCCGGCCACTCGGCCGACCTCTCGGGCCCGGTGATGACCCGCGCGCTGTGCCACTTCGACAACGCCTACTGGCTGCCCAACGTGGCCATGCACGGCTTCTCGGGCAAGACCAACACGCAGAGCAACACGGCCTTCCGCGGCTTCGGCGGCCCGCAGGGCGCCATCGCCATCGAGAACATCCTTGATTCGGTGGCGCGCGCACTGAAGCGCGATCCGCTGGACGTGCGGCGCGTCAACTTCTACGGCAAGACCGAAAACAACGTCACGCCGTACCGCCAGACCGTGACCGACAACATCGTCCACGAACTCGTGGCCGATCTGGAGGCCAGCAGCGACTACCGCGCGCGTCGCGAGGACATCGCCGCCTTCAACGCGAAGAGCCCGGTGCTCAAGCGCGGGCTGGCGCTGGCGCCGCTGAAGTTCGGCATCTCCTTCAACGTGAAGCACTTCAACCAGGCCGGCGCGCTGGTGCACGTGTACATCGACGGCTCGATCCTGGTGAACCATGGCGGCACCGAGATGGGGCAGGGCCTGAACACCAAGGTGGCCCAGGTGGTGGCGCACGAGCTCGGCGTGAGCTTCGAGCGCGTGCGCGTCACGGCCACCGACACGACGAAGGTGGCGAACACCTCGGCCACGGCCGCATCGACCGGCGCCGACCTCAACGGCAAGGCGGCGCAGGACGCGGCGCGCCAGATCCGCGAGCGCCTGGCCGAATGCGCGGCCGAGCGCCACGGCGGCAAGGCGAGCGAAGTGCGCTTCGCCAACGACATGGTCGAGGTCAACGGCCGCTCGCTGGCCTTCAGCACGGTGGTGGGCGAGGCCTACCTCGACCGCAGGCAGCTGTGGTCCGACGGCTTCTACGCCACGCCCGGCCTGAGCTGGGACAAGGACAGGATGCAGGGCCGCCCGTTCTACTACTACGCCTACGGCGCGGCGGTGAGCGAGGTGATCGTGGACACGCTCACCGGCGAATGGAAGCTGCTGCGCGCCGACATCCTGCACGACGCGGGCAAGTCGCTGAATCCGGCGGTGGACATCGGCCAGGTCGAGGGCGCGTTCATCCAGGGCATGGGCTGGCTTACCACCGAGGAGCTGGTGTGGCATCCGCAAAGCGGCAAGCTCACCACGCACGCGCCCAGCACCTACAAGATCCCGACGGCCAACGACTGCCCGCCGGTGTTCAACGTGCGCCTGTTCGAGGGCCAGAACTTCGAGGACTCGATCCACCGCAGCAAGGCCGTGGGCGAGCCGCCGCTGCTGCTGCCGTTCTCGGTGTTCTTCGCGATCCGCGACGCGGTGTCGGCCGCGGGCGGCCACAGGGTCGATCCGCCGCTGAAGGCGCCGGCCACGAGCGAGTCGATCCTTCGTGCCATCACGGCGGTGCAGGCAGCATCGGCCGAATGACGATGGACCGTGCTCGCACGGTCCGAGCTGAACCTTCCCCACACCCGGTTTCGCCAAATGCCGCGCTGTATTACTGTTCGCACAGACAGGAAAGGTGTGAACAGCCATGAGAGATCAGGCGCTTTTCGACAAGATCGATCTTCATCTCATCCGGGTTCTGCACACGGTGCTGACCGATCGCAGCGTCTCGCGGGCGGCCATCCGGCTGGGCATGTACCAGCCGGCGGTGTCAGCGGCGCTGAAGCGGCTGCGCGAACTCTCGGGCGATCCGCTGCTGGTGCGCTCGGGCTCGGGCATGGTGCCCACCGACGCGGGGCTGCGCATGATCGAGCCGGCCGCCAGCATCCTGCGCGCGGCGGAGATGCTGTTCTCGGATGCGCGCGGCTTCGATCCGCAGTCGGCGGCCACCACCTTCCGCATCGCGGCCAGCGACTACATGGACCCGCTGTTCCTGCCGATGCTGGTGGCGCAGGTCAAGCGCGACGCGCCGCTGTGCCAGATCGAGATCCATGCGCTCACGCCCGACTCGGACTACCACGGGCACCTGGCGCTCGGCCAGGTCGACCTGGTGATCGGCAACTGGCTCAAGCCCCCGGAAGACCTGCACATGGCGCGGCTCTTCGGGGACGACGTGGTCTCGCTGGTCAACAAGGACCATCCGGCGGTGCGCCGCGGCTGGGACCTGGAGACCTGGCTGGCGGCCGAGCACATCGCGCCAACGCCCATGCATCCGGGCGGACGCGGGATCATCGACCAGATGCTCGACGAGCTGGGGCGGCAGCGCAACATCACGGCGCGCTGCGCGCACTTCGGGCTGATCCCCGACATGGTGGCCTCCAGCCTGCTGGTGCTGACGACGGGACGCCAGTACTGCGAGCGCTTCGCCTCGCGGCTGCCGCTGAAGATCCTCGAATGCCCGGTGGCGCTGCCGCGCCTCATGTACTACCAGCTCTGGCACGAACGCACCCATTCGTCGAGCTCGGCGCGCTGGCTGCGCGAATGCATCAAGGAGGTGGCGGCGTCGCTGCGGCCTCCGGTTTCGGCCATACCCGGCGCACCCGGCACGACAGCGCGTCCGCCCGCCGCACCTGAAACCTCGGATCCCTGAGAGAACCCCGTTCGCGCCGGCGTCGTGAGCGGGGCAACGATGAAACCGCCACTACAACAGCTGGAGACAAGCGAATGAGTACGTTTGAACAGGCGCCGAAAGGCGCCGAGCCCCGCACGCCGGGGCATGTCGAGTCCGCGCGCCCGCGCGCGGCTGTGGGCAGCGCAAGCGGCTCGGGTCTGCTTGAACGCCTGTTCAAGCTCGATGCGCACAACACCACGGTGCGCACCGAAGTCATCGCGGGGCTGACCACCTTCCTGACGATGGCCTACATCATCTTCGTGAACCCGTCGATCCTCGGCGATGCGGGCATGCCCAAGGGCGCGGTCTTCGTGGCCACCTGCCTGATCGCGGCGCTGGGCACGCTGATCATGGGCCTGTACGCCAACTACCCGATCGCCATGGCGCCGGGCATGGGCCTGAACGCCTACTTCTCCTACGTGGTGGTGCTGGGCATGGGCTACACGTGGCAGGTGGCGCTGGGCGCCGTCTTCATCTCGGGCTGCCTGTTCCTGATCGTCACGGTCACCGGGCTGCGGGAGCTCTTCATACAGGGCATACCGCAGTCGCTGCGAACGGCGATCACGGTGGGCATCGGCATGTTCCTGGCGCTCATCGCACTGAAGAGCGCGGGCGTGGTGGCCGCATCGCCGGCCACCTTCGTGACCCTGGGCGACCTGCACTCGGCGCCGGTGATCCTGGCGACGCTGGGCTTCCTCATCATCGTGGCGCTGGACAAGCTGAAGGTGCGCGGCGCGATCCTGATCGGGATCATCACGGTGACGGTGCTCTCGTTCTTCTTCGGCGGCAACAAGTTCCACGGCGTGTTCGACGCGCCGCCGTCCATCGCGCCGACCTTCATGCAGCTGGACATCCTGGGCGCGCTCAAGGGCGGCATCCTGAACGTGGTGCTGGTGTTCTTCCTGGTCGAGATGTTCGACGCCACCGGCACGCTGATGGGCGTGGCCAAGCGCGCCGGCCTGCTGGTGCCGGGCAAGATGGAGCGCATGAACAAGGCGCTGCTGGCCGACAGCGGCGCGATCTTCGCGGGCTCGCTGCTCGGCACCTCGAGCACCACGGCCTACGTGGAGAGCGCGGCCGGCGTGCAGGCGGGCGGCCGCACCGGCCTCACGGCGGTGGTGGTGGCGCTGCTCTTCCTGGCCTGCCTGATGATCTCGCCGCTGGCGGGCTCGGTGCCGGCCTACGCCACCGCACCGGCGCTGCTTTTCGTGGGCTGCCTGATGCTGCGCGACCTGGTCGAGCTCGACTGGGAGGACACCACCGAGGTGATCCCGGCCGCGGTGACCGCGCTGGCCATGCCCTTCACCTACTCGATCGCCAACGGCCTGGCCTTCGGCTTCATCACCTACGCGGTGCTGAAGCTGTGCACCGGGCGGGCACGGGAAGTGCATGCGATGGTCTGGGTCATCGCAGCCGTGTTCCTCTTCAAGTTCGCCTACATCGGCGGGCATTGAAATGACGGACTGAGGCAAGCGCCGTCGGGCGCCGATGGTCGCGGGGACGCCATTAGACTCATGGCCGTTCCCGCTTTGTTGCTGTTGAACGAGACAAATCCACGAAACCCGGCATGACAACCCCCAGACTCCAGCTCGCTCACATCACCAAGCGGTATCCCGCGGTGGTGGCCAACAGCGACATCTCCCTGAGCGTCGCGCCCGGCGAAATCCACGCCGTGCTCGGCGAGAACGGCGCCGGCAAGTCGACCCTGATGAAGATCATCTACGGCTCGGTGAAGCCCGACGAAGGCACGGTGATGTTCGACGGCCAGGCCGTCAGCCTGCGCAACCCCCAGCAGGCGAGAGCGCTGGGCATCAGCATGGTGTTCCAGCACTTCAGCCTGTTCGACACGCTCACCGTGGCCGAGAACGTCTGGCTGGGCCTGGACAAGTCGCTGCAGCTGGCCGAGGTCACGCGCAGCATCACGGCCAAGGCGAGCGAGTACGGCCTCGACATCGACCCGGCGCGGCCGGTGCACACGCTCTCGGTGGGCGAGATGCAGCGGGTGGAGATCATCCGCGCGCTGCTCACCAACCCCAAGCTGCTGATCCTCGACGAGCCAACCTCGGTGCTCACGCCGCAGGCGGTGATCAAGCTCTTCACGGTGCTGAAGAAGCTGTCTTCCGAGGGCTGCAGCATCCTCTACATCAGCCACAAGCTGCACGAGATCCAGGAGCTGTGCAGCGCCTGCACGGTGCTGCGCGGCGGCAAGGTGACGGGGGTGTGCAACCCGCAGAACGAGAGCACGCAGTCGCTGTCGCGGCTGATGATCGGCAGTGAGCCGCCGCCGCTGCAGCACCGGCCGGTGCACGCCGGCGCGGTCGCGCTGCGCGTCGACGGACTGTCGCTGGCGCGAGAGGACCAGTTCGGCGTCGATCTCGACGGCATCTCCTTCGAGGTGCGCGCGGGGGAGGTCGTCGGCATCGCGGGCGTGTCGGGCAACGGCCAGAAGGAGCTGCTGTACGCGCTCTCCGGCGAGGACGTGCGGGCCGAGGCGCCGATGGTGCGCGTGTTCGACAAGCCGGCCGGCCGTCTGCGCCCGCGCGCGCGCCGCGCGCTGGGCCTGCACTTCGTGCCCGAGGAGCGGCTGGGCCGCGGCGCCGTGCCCACGCTGGGGCTCGCGCACAACCTGCTGCTCACGCGCAGCGAGGCGGTGGGCCGGGGCGGGTGGATCAGCACCGGCACGCTGGAGCGGCAGGCCAGGTCCATCATCGAGCGCTTCAAGGTCAAGGCCGGCGGTCCGAAGGCGGCGGCGCGCTCGCTGTCGGGCGGCAACCTGCAGAAGTTCATCGTCGGGCGCGAGATCGACGCCAAGCCGAAGCTCTTCGTCGTCTCGCAGCCGACCTGGGGCGTGGACGTGGGCGCGGCCGCGCTGATCCACGCCGAGATCCTGGCGCTGCGCGACGCGGGCTGCGCGGTGCTGGTGATCAGCGAGGAGCTCGACGAGCTCTTCAACATCAGCGACCGGCTGCACGTGATCGCCAAGGGGCGGCTGTCGCCTTCCATCGACCGTGCCGCAGCCACGCTGCCGCAGATCGGCGAGTGGATGAGCGGCCTGTGGCACGGCGCCGGCAAGACTGCGGAGGCGGCCCATGCTTAAGCTCGAACCGCGTCCGGAGCTCTCGCGCTTCTGGAGCTATGCATCGCCGATCCTGGCGCTGCTGATCACCGTGCTGATCGGCGTGGCGCTGTTCGCCGCGCTCGGCAAGGACCCGGTCAAGGGCCTGCTGGTGTTCTTCTACGAGCCCATCAAGAACGGCTACGCCATCGGCGAGCTGATGGTGAAGGCGACTCCGCTGCTCATCATCGCGCTGGGGCTGGCGGTGTGCTTCCGCTCCAACGTGTGGAACATCGGCGCCGAGGGGCAGTTCGTGTTCGGCGCCATCGCGGCGGGCGGCGTGGCGCTGCTGGCCGACAAGAACACGGGGCAGTGGATCGTCGTGGCCATCCTGTTGGCGGGCATCCTGGGCGGCATGGTGTGGGCGGGCATCGTCGCCTTCCTGCGCGACAAGTGCAACGCCAACGAGATCCTGGTGAGCCTGATGCTGGTCTACGTGGCCACGCTGCTGCTGGGCTACATGGTCTACGGGCCGTGGAAGGACCCGCACGGCTACAACTTCCCGCAGACCAAGACCTTCGAGGCGGTCACGCAGATCCCGCGCCTGTTCAAGGGCTCGCGCGTGAGCATCGGCCTGGTGATCGCATTGGTGGGAGCGGGGGCGCTGTGGGTGTTCCTGTTCCGCACGCGCGCGGGCTTCGCGCAGCAGGTCGGCGGGCTGGCGCCCGCGGCTTCGCGCTACGCCGGCTTCTCCGCGCGGCGCGCGGTATGGATCGCGCTGCTGACTTCGGGCGCCGCCGCGGGCCTGGCCGGTGCGCTGGAGGTGGCAGGGCCGCTGGGCCAGCTCACGCCCTACGTGCCGGCGGGCTACGGCTTCGCGGCCATCATCGTGGCCTTCGTCGGACGGCTGCATCCTGTGGGCATGATCTTCTCTGCCATCCTGATGAGCATGTTCTACATCGGCGGCGAACTGGCGCAGTCGCGGCTCGGCCTGCCCAAGTCGCTGACCGGCGTGTTCCAGGGGCTGCTGCTGTTCACGCTGCTGGCCTGCGACACGCTCATTGCCTACCGCATCAAGCGCAAGGCGGCTGCGAAGGCTGCCTCCATGACCACCGCCTCCTTGCAGGCGAGCACGCCCATTACCGCGCCCGTCGCGCGTGCCACCGAAGGGAGCCACTGACCATGGAAAGCTACGCACTCCTGCTCGGCTCCACGCTGAGCGCGGGCACCGTGCTCGCCATCGCGGCGCTGGGCCTGCTCATCAACGAGAAGGCCGGCATCGTCAACCTCGGCGCCGAGGGGATGATGCTGTGCGCCGCCATCGCGGGCTTCGCGACGGTCGTCACCACGCACAACCCCTGGCTGGGCTTTCTGGCCGGCATGGCGGCGGGCGCGCTGCTCGCAGCCTTCTTCGGCGTGCTGGTGATCTGGCTCAACACCAACCAGTACGCGACGGGCCTCGCGCTGAGTCTCTTCGGCGTGGGCTTCTCGGCCTTCGCGGGCATCAGCTTCGTGCAGGCCAAGCTGCCCGAAAGCGCCTCGTACGCCATTCCGGTGCTGGGCGACATCCCGTTGGTCGGGCCGGCACTGTTCCGCCATCACCCAATGGTGTATTTCGCGGTGGTGCTGACCTTCGCGCTGATCTGGTTCCTCTACCGCACGCGCGCCGGCCTGGTGCTGCGCTCGGTGGGCGAGTCGCCGGAGTCGGCGCATGCGCTGGGCTATCCGGTGCGGCGCATCCGCTTCATGGCGGTGATCGCGGGCGGTGCGCTGTGCGGGCTGGCGGGCGCGTATCTCTCGACGGTTTACACGCCGCTGTGGGTCGAGGGCATGGTGGCCGGCCGCGGCTGGATCGCGCTCGCGCTCACCACCTTCGCCACCTGGCGGCCGGTGCGCGTGCTGCTGGGCGCCTACCTGTTCGGCGGCGTGTCGATGCTGGGCTTCCACCTGCAAAGCAGCGGCGTGGACGTGCCGGCGCAGTTCCTCAGCATGCTGCAGTACATCGCGCCGATCGTGGTGCTGGCGCTGATCTCGCGCAACCCGGCCTTCATCCGCGCCAACATGCCGGCTTCCATCGGGAAACCGTTCTACCCCGGCTCATAATCGCGTTTCTCTTTTTCCCGCCAACCTGTCCTTTTGAGGATTTCCGACAATGAATGATCTGAACAAGCGCTCCCTGCTCAAGCTGGCCGCCCTCACGGCTGTCGCTTCGGCGGCCCTGATCGGCTGCGGCAAGAAAGAAGAAGCGGCGGCTCCTGCGGCTGCACCCGCGCCGGCCCCGGCACCCGCCGCAGCGGCCCCGGCCCCGGCAGCGCCGCTGAACATCGCGTTCGCATACGTCGGCCCGGTTGGCGATGGCGGCTGGACCTTCGCGCACGACAACGCCCGCAAGGCGCTCGAGAAGGAATTCGGCGACAAGATCAAGACCACCTTCGTCGAGAGCGTGCCCGAGGGCGCGGACGCCGAGCGCGTGTTCCGCGACATGGTCGGCCAGGGCAACAAGCTGATCTTCGGCACCACCTTCGGCTACATGGAGCCCATGCTGAAGGTCGCGGCCGACAACAAGGAAGTGAAGTTCGAGCACGCCACCGGCTACAAGACCTCGGACAACATGCGCACCTACGACAGCCGCACGTACGAGGGCGCGTACATGGCCGGCATCATCGCCGGCGCCATGACCAAGAGCAACACGCTGGGCGTGGTCGGCTCGGTGCCGATCCCCGAGGTGCTGCGCAACATCAACAGCTTCACGCTGGGCGCGCAATCGGTGAACCCGAAGATCACGACCAAGGTCGTGTGGGTGAACGAATGGTTCAGCCCGCCGAAGGAAACCGAGGCCGCCACCGCCCTCATCAACGGCGGCGCCGACGTGCTGTTCCAGAACACCGATTCGCCGGCCGTGCTCAAGACCGCGCAGGAAAAGGGCAAGCGCGCCTTCGGCTGGGACTCCGACATGACCGCCTACGGTCCCAAGGCCCACCTGGCCTCGGCCACCATCAACTGGGCCCCGTACTACATCAAGGCCACCCAGGAAGCCCTGGACGGCAAGTGGACCACCGGCCAGGCCTGGTGGGGCGTGAAGGAAGGCGCGATCGACCTCGTGTCCATCGCCGAGGACGTGCCGGCCGAGACCAAGGCCAAGGTCGAGGAAGTGAAGAAGGGCCTGAAGGACGGCAGCTTCGTGATCTGGAAGGGCCCGATCCTCGGCCAGGACGGCAAGGAAGTGGTCGCCAAGGACGCGGTGGCCGACGACAAGTTCCTGTCGGGCGTCAACTTCTACGTCAAGGGCGTCGAAGGCAAGGTGCCCGGCGGCGACAAGAAGTAGGCTCGTACCCAGGGTGCTGCGCGCACTGCGTGTCGCTGCGCCAACCCCCACCGGGGGCAGCACCTGCGGCCCGGCGAAGCCGGTTCCGCGGCGCTCTCGAATAGGACTTGGCCTGTGATGTAGTTCACACATATACACCGAAAAGTTCTAACAACCCGCACTTGTTGCGGGTTTTCTTTTTTTGAGGGGTTACCTACCTGAAACCTCTCTGCCTCCGCTAAAGTAACAATTAGTGTCACTATTGCGTGCCGCCGCAGGACGGAACGCGGCCGAGGCGAGTCCCGGAGGACCATCAACGCTCCATCACGACGAGACTGAAATGCAGGACGCAGTCACCAATCCCACGCACCCGGCGTTGCAGCCGAATCTGCCCGATCCGCTGGAGATTCCCGGTTACGAATTGCTGGAGGAGCTGGGCGCCGGCGGTTACGGCACGGTATATCGCGCACTGCAGAAGAGCACGGGTACCGTCGTCGCGATCAAGGTCGTGAAGCTGCAGGTGGGAAGCCAGCGCGTGGCGCGCTTCCATCGCGAGACGAAGCTGTGCGCCTCGCTGCACCACCCGCACATCGTGCAGCTGCTCGACAAGGGCGAGCAGGGCCCTTGCGTCTACGGCGTCTTCGAGTACGTGCCGGGCGAGACGCTCACCAGCCTGATCCGCCGCAAGGGCGCGCTCACGGCCACCGAGACGGGCCACCTGATGGCCGAGGTGCTCGACGCGCTGGACTGCGCGCACAGCGCCGGCATCGTGCACCGCGACCTGAAGCCCGACAACGTGATGGTGACCTTCACCGGCGCCGTCCCGCACGCGAAGGTGCTGGACTTCGGCATCGGCACCGTCATTCCGTCGAACCGCAGCGACGAGTTCCCCACGCTCACGATGACCGACGAGGCGCTGGGCACGCCGGCCTACAGCGCGCCCGAGCAGCTGCGCGGCGAGCCGCCCGGCGTGAAGTCGGACCTGTACGCGTGGGGGCTGATGTTCATCGAGTGCCTCACCGGCGCGCCGGCCATCCGCGGCGCTTCGGCGGCCGAGATCCTTCACCAGCAGCTGAGTCCGCTGGAGGTGCCGCTGCCGGCGGAGATCGCCAGCCACCCGGTGGCCTCCGTGCTGCGGCAGGCGCTGCGCAAGAAGGCTGCCGACCGCAGCGATTCCGCCGCCACGCTGCTGGCCGAGCTCGGCCGCCTGCGGCTGGACGACCTCGTGGGCGTGCTGCGTTCGGCCAAGCAGGCGCAGGACGAAGCGCTCGCGCAGACGGTGATCACCGCGCGCGGCTTCTCCGAGAAGCGCCAGCTCACCGTGCTGTGCTGCAGCGTCTCGGTGTGGCCCGACGCGGCCGACGACGACAGCGCCGACGAGGCCCTGCCTTCCAACATCGAGAACCTCGAACTGCTCCAGCGCAACGAGCTGGCCCTGTTCTCCGAGACCGCGACCCGCCGCGGCGGCCTGCTCGCGGGCACGCTGGGCGACCGGATGATCGTGCTCTTCGGCTATCCGCACGCCAGCGACACCGACGCGCGCCAGGCCGGCCGTACGGCCATGGAGCTGATCGCGCTGAGCCGCCAGCGCTCCGCCGCCATCGAGCAGGAGCACGGCGTGCACCTCGGTATCCGCATGGGCATGCACACCGGCATGGCGATCGTCGCGGCCGGAGAGATCCCGTCGGGCCATGCCGTCAACGTCGCGGTGCGGCTCGAGGGCGTGGCCGACACCGGCACGCTGCTGGCGAGCGAGAGCAGCTACCGCCTGCTGAGCCGCCACGCCAGCTTCGACAAGGCCGGCACGGTGACGCTGCCGGGCCAGTCCGGCGGCATCCAGACCTACCGCCTCGGCGGCGACCAGCAGGCGCTGGCCTCCGACGGCTTCGCCGAGCAGGCGCTGCACAAGGCCTGCATCGGCCGCGAGGCCGAACTGCAGCAGCTGAGTACGGCCTGGGCACGGGCCCGCGAAGGGCAGGGCGGCGCGGTGTGGATCCGCGGCGAGCCGGGCATCGGCAAGTCGTGCCTGGCCGACGTGCTGCGCGAGCAGGTCGCCAAGGAAGGGCTGCAGACCGTCGTCGCGCAGTGCCAGCCCGAGAACCAGAACAACGCGCTGACGCCGTTCCTTGCGCTGCTGCGCCAGCGGCTCGACGCCATGCCCGACGCCGCCTCGCCCGAGGCCCGCCGCGAGCGCCTGCGCGAGGCCCTGCAGGCCGCAGGCTGCGACGGCGAGGCCGTGCTGCCGATCTTCTGCGCGTGGCTGTCGCTGCCGCTGGGCGACCGCGCGCCGAGCCAGATGTCGCCGCCGATGCAGAAGGCGCTGCTGCTGCAATCGATCGCGCAGTGGCTGCTGCACATGGCCGAGTCGGCGGCGGTGCTGCTGCTGCTGGAGGACGTGCACTGGGCCGACCCCACGACCATCGAATTCGTTGAGCAACTCATCGCCCAGCTGCCGCAGCGCCGCGTGCTGCTGGTGCTCACCGCGCGCCCCGAATGGGTCAAGCCCGACGCCATGCAGGCCGAGCGCATCGAGGTGCGCCGGCTCGAGGACGCGCAGGCCGCCGAGCTGGCGCGCCAGGCGCTGGCGCCGCGCGTCGTCGCGCCGCAGGTGATCGACAACGTGGTGCAGCGCACCGACGGCGTGCCGCTGTTCATCCAGGAGATGGCGCGCATGATGCTCGACGCCTACCTGGTCGAGAAGGACCACGTCTGGGTCTTCAAGGACACGGCCCAGCCTGCCGCGATTCCGGTCACGCTGCGGGACTCGCTGGTGAGCCGCTTCGACCGGCTCGGCCCCGTCAAGGGCCTGCTGCAGCTCGCCGCCACCATCGGGCGCCAGTTCGATGCCGAGCTGCTGTGCGCCTGCTCGGGCAAGAGCGCCGAGGCGATGGACAAGGACATGGCCGTGCTGCTCGACGCGGGCCTCGTCGCCCCGGCCGGTCAGCCGGGCAGCTTCATCTTCCGCCACGCACTGATCCGCGACACCGCCTACGAGAGCATGCTGGTCGCGCAGCGCCGGCAGCTGCACCGCAACGTCGCGCAGACGCTGATGGACAGCCAGCCGCAGTACGTGGCGAACGAACCCGGCAACGTGGCCCAGCACTGGGCCGACGCGGGCGAATACGCGCAGGCGGTGGCGCTGGCGGTGCGCCAGCTGCGCATCACGCAGCACCGCTCGCTCAACGACGAAACGATTTCCTACGCCCAGCACATCGACGGCTGGATGGCGCACCTCGAAGGCGAGGCGCAGCGCGAGGCGCGGCTGGACGTGAACAGCTACGTCACGCAGGCCATGATGAACAAGTACGGCTGGGCGCATGCGCAGGTGGTCGACCGCATCGCGCTGTCGCAGGAGCTGCTGTCCGACGAGGTGCCGCGCGAGAAGCAGGTGCAGCACCTGTGGACGCTCATCACCTTCCACCACGTGGCCAGCAACCGCGCCGAGGTGCAGCAGCTGAGCAACCGCCTGCTCGACCAGGCCGTGCAGGCGCAGGACCAGGGCGTGTTCGTCGCGGCGCAGACCTACCTCGGCCTCGCGCACTATTCCGACGGCGACTTCGAGCGCGCCGAGCAGTCGCTGACGGACGCCGTCGATCGCTACGACCCCGAGGCCCATGCGCACCATGCGGCCGACTTCGGCTTCGACACCCGCGTGTGGGCGACCACCGGCCGTGCGCTGGTGCGCTGGTTCGCGGGCCACGACGCGGCCGCGCGCGCCGATGCGACCAATGCCGTGCGCTGGGCCCGCGAGATGTCGCACATCCCGTCGCTGAGCATGGCGCTGCTCTACCAGAGCCTGGGCCACCAGGGCCGCAACGACAAGGCGCGCGCGCTGGTGAGCACCGGCGAGCTGCTGGGCATCACGCAGCGCTACGGCCTGCCGGCGTTCCAGGGCTACGCCGAGATCATCCGCTGCTGGGCCACCGGCGACGTCGGCAACATCGCGCAGGCGGACGGCTGGATCCAGGCGCTGTGGGCCATGGGCTGCCGCTACTGCCAGACCTACTACCGCGCCTTCGCCGCCGACACGCTGGCCGCCAACGGACGCTGGGACGAGGCGCTGGAGCGCATCGACGAGTGCCTGCGCATGACGGAAGAGCTCAAGGAAGGGCTCTACCGCTCGGAGCTGCACCTGCAGAAGGCCCGCTACCTGCAGGCCGCCGGCGGCGAGCGCGAGACGGTGGCCGCGTGCTTCGCCAAAGCCGCCGAGGTGGCGCGCGAGGGCGCCAAGTACAGAACCGAATACGAGGCGCTGTCGGCGATGCAGGCACTGGCGGATTCCGCCTCGCCCGACATCGCCGAGCGCCTGAAGAATCTGGCCGGGCTGCGGCCGGAGTTGCCCGCGCGCGTGCCGACGCACGCGACGATTTCCTCTTGAACCAAGGATGAAGTAATCATGACTTTCCAAGTCCAAAGCGGTGATCCGCTGCTCGAGTTCCGCCTGGCCTACCTGCGCGCCATCGCCCGCTCGTGGCAGGACGACGCCTACCGCCGCGAACTGCTCGACCAGCAGGACATCCAGCCGATGCTGCACCGCGACTTCGGCCTGCCGACCGCTTGGCCCCAGCTCGACGTGTCGCTGTTCCTGAGCCCCGACCCGGCCCAGCGCGCCGAATGGAAGCCGATGCTCACCTCCGGCTGGGTCGGCCCCGACGATTCCTTCGTGATCGTGCTGCCGCAGGCCCCTGGCTCCAACGCCACCGAGGCGCTGGCCGCCTACTACCAGCTGTTCCCGAACTTCATGGGTTCCGCCGCCTCCTTCGAAGCGGCCGTGCCGCCGCCCGGCATCGTCGGCGGCGCGCTGCCCACGGGCCTGGGCATTCCCGGCGGCGGCGACGGTTCGCTGCTGGCCTTCGGCGGCGTGGTGCTGCGCGCGATCGCCATCGCGTGGCAATCGCCCGAGCTGCTCTACGAGCTGACGCGCGACCCCGAGACCGACAAGGCGAACGTGCTGAGCCAATGGCTGGGCTACAACAACCCGTTCAACTTCAAGATCCTGTTCACCACCAACTCGGCCTTCACCTGGGACGCCGCGAAGGGCGAATGGAACCAGAAGAACGCCGACGGCACCGCGATCAAGAACGCCATCCGCCTGAACTACCCGACGGCACCGGTGGAAGAGAGCATGCGCGCCATCGCGCTCACGTCGTACAACAACACGGGCGACCCCTATCCGTTCACCTGCTGAGTCCGAGGCAGCCCAGGGGCCGGCCGCAGGCGCGCTGCAGGGCGCCACGGCCACGCTCCTGCTGACGCTGGCCGCGCGCGCCAATTCCGGCGCCGTGGCCGACGCGTCGGTGTTCTCCGATCCCGAGGCGCGTCGCATCGCCGCGTCGCTGCCCTTCGACATCTCGGCCTATGCGGCCGATCCGGGCTTCGTGCGCAGCATCGTGCTGCGCGCGGCGCTCTTCGATCGCTTCGCGGCCGATTTCCTTTCAAGTCATCCCGGCGCCCTGTGCATCACGCTGGGCGCGGGGCTGTGCACGCGCCGCAGCCGGCTGGGTGCCGCTGCGGCAGGTTCGCGCTGGCTCAACATCGACCTGCCTGAGGCCATCGAGTTGCGTGCGCAGCACCTGCCGCGCAATCGAGACGATGAGTCCGGAAGCGATCTCGCCTGCTCCGTGCTCGACGAGCACTGGCTCGACGCCGCCGGCCTGCCCGGCGAGCGCCCGGTGCTGGTGATGCTGGAGGGCGTGTGCCCCTACCTGCCGCAGGCGCCGCTGGAGGCCGTGCTGCACAGCCTCGCCGGGCGCTTCGAGCAGGCCGCGAACCCTTGCGTCGTGGTGCTCGACCACGTGCATCCGGTGCTCGCCGCGCAGTCGATGGCCGTGGGGGGAATGCGGCTGCCGGTGGTGTCGGGCTTCGAGAACGCGGCGCAGATCGCGCGGCTGCATCCGTCGATGCGGGTGCTCTCGGAGGACCACATCTACGGACAGTTCTCGGACAGGCACCGGCTCTTCGAGGCGGCATTCCGGGCCACGACGGGCGCATCGCCCTACGGCGTGGTGCAGCTCGCACTGGGGCCGCGCGGCGATTGGTAGCGCCATGGCGCCCGACTTCTTCGTCGACGTCTTCTGCTGGCACGACCGTTTCCTGCCGCCGGTGGTGCTGCAGGACCGCCTGCTGCTGGCCAGCGAGAACGACCTGCTGGTGCTGGGTTCGCCCGGCGTCATGGCGGTGGAGCGCGTGCTGCGCCAGGGCGTCAGCCTCGCCGCGTATTGCAGTACCGGGGAAGGTGCCGCGCAGCTCGCGCAGATGCTCCATGCGCTGGAGAAGCTATCGCGCCAGGGGCTCGTGCGGCCCGCAGCAAAGAGCGATGAGGATTCGTGGCTGGTTCCCGACTTCTCGGCGGCGCCCGCGCGCACCGCGCTTTCGGCCGACGTGGACGTCGTCGCGCTGTCGAAGGCCGTCGGCGACGCCGCCGCCGCCCGCTGGGCACGGTCGCTGCCTGCGGGCGCCGGACTCACTGTCGTCTTCTGCGACGACTACCTCGACCCCAGGCTCGCCGCCATCGACGCGCAGCAGCGCGCCTCGAGCCGTTCGTGGCTGCTGGTCAAGCCGACCGGCGAGCAGGCCATGGCCGGGCCGGTCTTCAGGCCTGAGGGGCCATGCTGGCACTGCCTCGCGCATCGCTGGCTCGGGAATCGCCCGGCCCGTGCCTGGTGGCAATCGCGGCATGGCAGCGCCGGCAGCGGCGCGCCGGTGCGTGCGGGCGAGGGGCTCGTCGCCGGGCGGCTCGACCAGTTGCTCCCGGTGGCGCTGCAGCTTGCGAATCAGGCTGATGGTGCCGAGGTGCGGACGCTGGATTCGCCACAGCCGCATGTCGTCGCCCTCCGCCCTCAATGCCCGCACTGCGGAACGCCTGACCTCGTGGCCCGCCGGCAGCGCGAGCGCGTCGTGCTGGCGCCGGGCCTGCCCACCGCGAGCCATGACGGCGGCTGGCGCACCGTGCCGGCGTCGGTCACGGTCCAGCGGCTGATGCGCCACGTGAGCCCGCTCACCGGCGCCGTGGCGCGGATCGTGCCGCTGAACGCCGAGGCCGAGGGCGCGCTGACCGTCTACCGCAGCGAGATCTTCAGGACGCCGCCGCCCGGCGACGACGAGATGCCCGGCGTGCTGACCCAGGTGTGCCTGGGCAAGGGCATGTCGATGGAGCAGTCCCGCGCCAGCGCGCTGTGCGAGGCGGCCGAGCGGCACTCGGCCTTCTTCCGGGGCGACGAGGCCTGGGTGGTCGCACCCGCCGCCGACCTGGACGCGCCCCGCATCGAACCGCAGGCGCTGGCGCTCTTCAGCAAGCGGCAGCGCGAGCGCTTCGGCACGCACAAGCCGCCGCATGCCGTGGCCCCATCCGCTTCGCCGCATGAAGCGCCGACGTGGTGGGCGCCCGCCTGGTCGCTGACCGCCGACGCGCGCCGCTACCTGCCGCTGGGCTTCTGCTTTGCCAATGCGCCGGTGCAGAGCCAGTTCCACGTGGGCTGGACCTCGAACGGCTGCGCGGCGGGCAACACGCGCGAGGAGGCCATCCTCCAGGGCTTTCTCGAACTGGTGGAGCGCGACGCCGCCGCCGTCTGGTGGTACGGGCGGCACCGTCGGCCGGCGGTCGGGCTCGGCAGCCTGTCCGGCGAAATCCTCCAGCGCATCGAGCGCACCTGCGGCCCGCGCTGGGAGCGCTGGGTGCTCGACATCACGCACGACTTCGGCATTCCGGTGGTGGTGGCTGTCGGCCGCCATCTGGACACGGGCGCCTGGGCCGTCGGCTTCGGCTGCAGCCCCGACCGCGCGCTGGCCTGCGAGCGGGCACTCACGGAGATGAGCCAGCTGATCGCGGCGGGCAAGAGCTTCGAGGTGCCGGCGGCCGAAGCAGCCGACGAGGGTGCACCGGCTTTCCTTTTGCCGGCCGGCACCGCGCCGGTTCCGGCCGCGCCCGCCGCCCGCAGCGACATCTCGGAGGAGATCCGCCGCTGCGTGGGCATTGCCGCCTCGCTCGGGCTGGAAACCATCGTCCTCGACCACACGCGGCCCGACCTTCCGTTGTGCACCGTGAAGGTGGTGGTGCCCGGCCTGTGCCACATCTGGCCGGAACTGGGCAATCCGCGGCTTTACCGCGTGCCCGTCGCCCTCGGATGGCGCGACACTCCCCTGCAGGAGAGCGAATTGAATCCGCAGGCGCTGTACGTCTGAGATCGCGTAGGAGAATGCGGCGATGGCCATCTTCAGGAACAAGCTCGACCGGCGCGCCATCGTGCTGCGGCCGGTGCATGCCTTCGGCCGGCGCGCCTCTGTCTGCCAGACGGTGCTGCAGGCGCCCGACGTGTCCCAGGTCCACGCGATGGTGCGGTGGAACCGGCAGGCATGGGAAATCGTCGACCAGAGCCGCAACGGCACCACGCTGAACGGGCAGCGCCTGCCCAGCGGCCGCTGGACGGCGCTGCCCGCCGGCGCCGAGGTCCGCATGGGCATCGGCGACGAGTCGGTCTGGACTGCGGAAGACCTCGCCGCGCCGGCCACCTGCCTCTTTCCCTCGGGTGCAGGCGACGGCGGCGCGGGCGACATCGTGGAGCTGAACCCGCGCGAGAACCTGCTGCCGGACGACCATGAACCCGAGGCGAACGTCTACTTCCAGGACGGCAAGTGGATGCTCGAGCACATCGACGGCATCGAGCTGCTGGGCGACGGCGCCATGGTGCGCACATCGTCCAGCACCTGGGAGTTCGTGCTGTGCGACGACCTCGACCTCACCTCCGAGACGCCCATATCGACGCCCATGCCGGTGCCGATGTCGGCCAACGTGGCCCTGCACTTCGAGGTCAGCCAGGACGAGGAGCACACGAGCCTGAACCTGGTGACGCAGGGCAGGTCGGTGCCGCTGGGCGAGCGCATCCACCACTACACCCTGGTCACGCTCGCGCGGCTGCGCCAGAAGGATGCCCAGCGCGGCATCGCGCCCCAGAGCCAGGGCTGGATCGGGCTGGACGAGCTGTCGCGCATGCTGGGGGTGGAGCCCTCGTACGTGAACATCCAGATCTTCCGCGCCAAGCACCAGATCCTGAACGCGCTGCCGCCGCACCTGGTCGAGCCGCCGCTGGTCGAGCGCCGGCGCGGCACCGTGCGCCTGGGCAACTACCCCTTCGAAATTCGTGGCGGGGCGCAACCGCTGTAATCGTATGTAATTCAAATCGCTCCCTGCGCTCCCTAGAGTGGCGACCAGTGCGGTGCCAGCGTGGCCCGTGCTGCCGCCATCACTCTGTTTCATTCGGGAAGTCGCCATGGGAATGATCCATTCCGTCACGGTCAACAACCATGCCAGCCATCCAGGCTGCTTCATGGTGTTCCAGAACGACCCGACGCAGCTCGCGCCTAATGCGCTGTCGCTGGCCTGGTTCACGAAGTCCTCCAACCCGGGGCCAACCTCCCGCGTCAAGTTCCAGTGGAGCGTGGACGTGGGCTTCGCCTGGGCCGAGACCGGCGAGCTGCAGCCGGGCGCCCAGTTCATCCCCACCGAAACCTACGAGCCGAGCGGACCCAACAACAAGATCACCCTCGACTGCAATCGCACCTACCGGTTCGTGAACCCCACCCAGGGGCCGGAACAGTCCCGGCTCTATCTTGCTCAGTCGGCGGCCGTTCCGGCCAGGTCGGCCGCCGCCGTGGGCGTGACCATGGGCGGCAGCACCGTGTACGCGGTGCAGGCGCGCACCGGCCAGAACCTGGCCTTCTCGCCGCATCCGAAGTACTTCATCGCCTACGGCGACTTCGAGGAAGGCGACGTGATCGATGCCGGAGCGATCGGCAACCCGCTGGAGCTGGCGTTTCCGCCCGGCGTCTACGCACTGACCACCACGCTCAACGCGGACGGAAGCTGGGACCAGCCGGAGAGCCTGGCCCTTTCGAACGCCAGCCGCCTGCGAATGCTCGCGGCTGCATGAGCGCCAAGCCTGTCACACACCTTGTGGCTTCGTTGAGGACGACGACCATGAAGAAACCAAGCACCCGCCACCCTGACCACCCAGCCACGTCCGGCACGACGCCGGCGGTGGCCATCGAACTCCAGGAGTACGGCCATGTACATGCGGCAAGCAACAGTTGAGAGAGTGGCCATGCGGCGCGTGTGCCTGGTGCCCAGGGGGGCACGCCTGGAGGATCCGCAGGTCGACTGCCTGCCGATGGAGGAGTCGGTCTGGGAGCGCGGCTACACGCTGGTGATCGACGAGGTCAAGCGCGGGGTGCTGCAGGACTTCTGGAAGAACTACTACGGCGCTTCCGCCGAGATGGCGATGTCGGGCAACCGGCTGATGGAACTGCGCAAGGACATCATGGCGATCACGCCCGACTGCCTTGGCGAGCCGGCCGTGTTCCAGTTCCTCGTGCAGCTGACCCGCATGTGCGTGCGGGCCTACAGCCAGCAGGGCACGCTGCAGGTCGTGGCCGAATAAGGCTCTCCCCCAGGCTCCGCGCACTTCGTGTCGCTTCGCCAACCCCCTTCCGGGGGCGACACCTGCGGCCCGGCGGAGCCGGTTCCGCGGTGTCCCGCGACTGGAGCAGGGTGAGGCGTGCAGCCGGGGCGGTCAGGAGGCGGGCGCCTGCAGCTGGGCGCCCATCTTCTGGTGGATCAGGTTCACGGCCTTCAGCGGGCGCAGCATCACCTTGAACTCGGTGATCTTTCCTTCGTCGTTCCACTTCATCATGTCGACGCCGTTGATCTGGATGCCGTCGAGCTCCAGTGCGAATTCGAGCACCGCGTCGCGCTCCGACTTCAGCTCTCGCACGTAGCGGAAGCTCTCGTTGAAGAAGACCTGGAAGGCCGCGGCCAGGTATTTGTGGGTGATGCGCTTGCCCACCTGGGGCGTGTGCACCACCGGCGAATGGAAGACGGCGGAGTCGTCGAGCAGGGCGTCAAGCCCGGCCACGTCGCGTTCCTTGACGAGCCGGTGCCAGGTGGCGAGGGTGTCGATCGGCATGAGTCTCCTGGGGCTTTTGTGGTCGATGCCCGCCATTTGACGCAGGCGCGGCCTGCATGGCAAGGCGCCGCGCGCACCTAGGCGACTTTGCAGCGACCCGCGCCTCAGGACAGCCGGTCCAGCAGGCTGTACCAGGCCACGCCGCCCGCGATGTAGAAGCGCTGCAGCCCGTGCAGCGGAATCGGCCGGATCGGCGACACCGGGTACGGAAAATCCGCCCCCGCATCCAGCATCCGCGCCGCCACGTGTCTGCCCATGCTCGTGGCCAGTGCGATGCCCCGGCCGTTGTAGCCCAGCGCGATCGTCATGCCCGGCGCCGGCGTGTGCACGTGCGGCATGAAGTCGCGCGTGACGGCGATCCGGCCGGCCCAGCGGTACTCGTAGCGCAGCGGACCGAGCTGCGGGAACAGCAGCTCCAGCGAGCGCTCCAGGTGCGCGAAATCGGCCGGTCCGCCCGGGTCGGCGAAATGGCCGCGCCCGCCCATCAGCAGGCGGCCCTGTGCGTCCTTGCGAAAGTACAGCAGCAGGCGCTGCGAGGTCGAGGCCGTCTCTCCGCGCGGCAGGATGGCGTGGGCCGCCGCGCCCTTCAGCGGTTCGGTCGCCACGATGAAGCTGTTGGCCGCCAGCACCGTGCGCTTCAGGCCCGGCCACAGCGCGCCCGTGTAGCCATTGGTGGCGATGAGCACCTGCTCGGCGGTGACGCTCGCGCCGGTCGACGTGCGCGCATGCCAGTGCGTGCCGCGCCGTTCCAGCGCCGTGACCTCGGTGCCGCCGTGCACCGCTGCGCCCAGGCCCTGGGCGGCGCGCACCAGCCCGCGCGTGTAGGCCAGCGGCTGGATGCCGCCTGCGCGGCCGTCCAGCCATCCGCCGGCGAAGGTGTCGGTACCCAGCCGGGCCGCGACGGCCGCGCGGTCGAGTACTTCCGTCCTGGCGCCGCGCCTGGCCCATTGCGCGGCGCGCGCGTGCAGGCCGGCCACGTCCTTCTCCGAATAGGAAAGCTGCAGCCAGCCGTTGCGCACCGGCTGGCAGTCGATGCCGTGGCGCGCGATCAGGTCGAACACCAGGTCGGCCGAACCCGACACCGCGTCGATCAGCGGCTCGGCGCGCTCGGCGCCGAAGATCCGCACGAGTTCGTCGGGGTCGTGCTTCAGCGTTGGGTTCACCTGCCCGCCGTTGCGCCCCGAGGCGCCCCAGCCGGGCTCGTGCGCCTCCAGCACGCAGACCTGCGCGCCGGCCTCGGCCAGGTGCAGCGCGGCCGAGAGGCCCGTGAAGCCGCCGCCGACGATCAGCACGTCGGCCCTGCGCGATTCGGCCAGCGGCGGTGTCGGCGGGGCAGGGGGCGCAGTGGCGGCCCAAAGGGAAGGTGGCAGTGCGCCAGCGCTCATGCGCGCACCTCCGCGGACGCCGCGGCACCGGAAGGATGCAGCACGCGCCGCAGGAAGTCCTGCGTGCGCGCATGGCGGGGGGCGCCCAGCACCTGCGCGGCCGGGCCTTCCTCCACGATGCTGCCGCTGTGCAGGAAGCACACCCGGTCGGCCACCTCGCGGGCGAAGCCCATCTCGTGTGTGACCACGATCATGGTCATGCCCTCGTCGGCCAGCGCGCGCATCACGCCGAGCACGTCGCCGACCAGCTCTGGGTCGAGCGCCGACGTGGGCTCGTCGAACAGCATGGCCTCGGGCTTCATCGCGAGCGCGCGGGCGATGGCCACGCGCTGCTGCTGCCCGCCCGAGAGCTGCGCGGGCCAGGCCTGCGCCTTCTCGGCCAGGCCGACCTTGGCCAGCAGCGCCAGGGCTTCCTCGCGTGCCTGCGCCGCGCCCTGGCGCAGCACGTGCACGGGGCCTTCCATCACGTTCTCCAGCACCGTGCGGTGCGGGAACAGGTTGAAGCGCTGGAACACCATGCCCATGCGGCTGCGCAGCCGGTGGATGTTGGGCGCGTTGCGGTCCACGCGCTCGCCGAAGGCGCGGATCTCGCCGCCCTCGTACGACTCCAGCGCGTTGATGCAGCGAAGCACGGTCGACTTGCCCGAGCCCGAAGGGCCGATCAGGCACACCACCTCGCCCTTGTCCACGTGCAGGCTCACGCCCTGCAGCACGCGGTGCGCGCCGAAGCGCTTCTCCAGTCCCTCGACGTGGATCATGGCTGTTTCCTCCCGGCGGCGAAGCGCTTCTCGAGACGGCGCAGTCCCCACACCAGCGGCAGGCTCATCAGCAGGTAGAGCAGGGCGACCAGCGTGTAGACGGTCATGTTCTGGAAGGTGGACGAGGCGATGAGCTGGCCCGCGCGCGTCATCTCGGCCACGGTGATGGTCGAGACCAGCGAGGAGTCTTTCAGCATCATCACCAGCGTGTTGCCGTAGGGCGGCAGCGCGATGCGGAAGGCCTGCGGCAATATCACCCGCCGCATGATCAGCGCCGAGCGCATGCCCATGGCCTGCGCCGCTTCGCGCTGGCCCGGGTCGACCGCCTCGATGCCCGCGCGGAAGTTCTCCGCCTGGTAGGCCGAGTAGGCGATGCCCAGCCCGATCACGCCGGCCTGGAAGGCCGTGAGCTGCACGCCGAAATCCGGCAGCACGAAGTAGATGTAGAAGAGCTGCACGATGATCGGCAGCCCGCGGATCACGTTGATGACCGCGGTGGCCGCCATCGACAACGGGCGCACCGGCGAGAGCTTCATCAGCGCCAGGCCCAGGCCGAGCACGCTGCTCAGCAGGAAGGAAAGCACGGTCACCTGCACGGTGACGATCGCGCCCTGCAGCAGGATCGGCAGGAAGTCCTGCGCGTGCTGCAGGAAGGTGGGAGCAGCCATCTACGTCATTCCTTTCGCTTGACGCGCGGCACGTCAAATCGGCCGGCCGACGCAATCGGGCCCGTTCGCGGAACACCGCGGAACCGGCTTTGCCGGGCCGCAGGTGTTGCCACCTGCAAGGGGGGCGGCGCAGCGACACGAAGCACGCGAAGCCTGGGGGTGTGCATCAGATGCCCCACTTCTGGACGATCTTGGCGAGCGTGCCATCGGCCTTGATCGCCGCGATCGCCTTGTTGATGCGTGCCAGCGTCTCGGTGTCGCCCTTGCGCACCACCAGGCAGACGTCGCCCACGTTCACGGCCTTGTAGCTGTCGACCAGCTTCACGCCGGGGAAGGTGTTCTGGCGGATCTGGTAGGCCATGATGGGCTGGTCGCCGAGGCCGGCCTTGATGCGCCCGAGCGAGAGGTCGCGCGTCATGTCGGCCACCGAGTCGTAGCTGCGCACCTCCTTGAAGATGCCCTTCTTGTTGAGCATGTCGAGGAACACGGTGCCGACCTGCGCGCCCACCACCTCGCCCTTGAGCTCGTCGAGCGAGACGTAGGCGCGGGTGTCGTCCGCCTTGACGATCAGGCCCTCGCCATAGGAGTACACCGGGTCGCTGAAGTCGACCACCTCCTGGCGCGCGGGCGTCTTCAGCATGGCGGCCGAGACGATGTCGATCTTGCGCGCGGTGAGCGAGGGGATGAGCGCCGAGAACACCGTCTGCTGCACGTTCACGTTGAAACCTCCCGCCTTGCCCACGGCGGTGACGGTGTCGACCATCATTCCCTGGATGCTGTTGGTCTTCACGTCGAGGAAGGTGAACGGCACGCCGGTGGCGGTAGCGCCCACGTTGAAGGTGGGCGCGGCGCCCTGCGCGGCCGCCAGCGAGGCGGCGCCGGCGAAGCAAAGACCCAGGGCCAGGCGATGAAGGCGGCGAACGATGCGATTCATGGAAGCACTCCTCGAAGGAAGGGAAGTTGAAGAAGAAGGTGAGTGGAGATGAGCGAATACGGTCGGTGGCCGAGATGCAACATGCATGCCAATATTCGATTCTTTTGAATCTCTCATCAATAAATGAAAACCACTAGTCGAATCTAAAGTATCGATATTCGATATTTGGATCGGCTGTCGCTATACTCCCCAGCCATGGACGCCACACCCGACACAGCCCCCGAAGACAGCCAGAGCCTGCTTTTCAACCAGTCGCTGGAAAAGGGCCTGGCGGTGCTGCGCGCCTTCAGCGCCCGGCGCCGCACCATGACGCTGGCCGATGTGGCCGAGGCCACCGACATCACCAAGAGCTCGGCCCAGCGCATGGTCTTCACGCTCGAGAAGCTGGGCTACGTGCGCAAGCATCCGAAGACGCGGCGCTACCAGCTCACGCCGCGCGTCATGGAGATCGGCTTCAACTACCTCGCGGCGCACTCGCTGATCGACGTGGCCAACCCGTTCCTGTCGGAGCTCACCAAGGTGACGACCGAGACCTCCTGCCTCACCGAGCCCGACGGGCTGGACATGGTCTACGTGGCGCGCTTCGTGAGCGCGCAGTTCGTGCCGGTGCACATGCCCATCGGCAGCCGCATCCCCATGTACTGCACCGCTTCCGGGCGCGCCTTCCTGAGCGCGCTGCCCGAGGATGAGGCGCGCGCGCTCATCGAGTCGTCCGACCGCGTGGCCCACACCATGCACACCCGCACCGGCGTGGACGAGATCATGGAAGAGCTGCGCCAGGCGCGGCAGCAGGGCTTCGCCACCAATGCCGAGGAACTCTTCCTGGGCGACATGACCATCGCCGCACCCGTGCTGGGCGCGCAGGGGCGGCCGGTGGCCTCGGTGCACGTGGTGGCGCCCACCAGCCGCTGGACGCTGGAGGAGGCGGTGCGCAAGCTGGCGCCCACCCTGCTGCTTTGCGCGCGCTCGCTCACCAGTTCGGCGCGCAGCGTGGATTGACGGCATAAGCTTTCCGGCATGGCGCCGGCCGCTGCTGCCCTTATGCTTTGCGAAGTCCCAACGCAGCATCCGCAGCCCCCACCATGACCGATTTCCGCCCCGCCTACGACAAGAGCTTCGACCGCATCGCCGCCGACCGCCTGCCCGCGCTGCTGCGCGCCATGCCCAAGGCGGAACTGCACATGCACATCGAGGGCTCGCTGGAGCCCGAACTCATCTTCGCGCTCGCCCAGCGCAACGGCGTGTCCATTCCCTACGCCAGCGTCGAGGAGCTGCGCAAGGCCTACGCCTTCACCAACCTGCAGAGCTTCCTCGACATCTACTACGCCGGCGCCAGCGTGCTGCTCAAGGAGCAGGACTTCTACGACATGGCCTGGGCCTACCTGGAGCGCGCCGCCGCCGACAACGTGGTGCACACCGAGATGTTCTTCGACCCGCAGACGCACACCGCGCGCGGCGTGCCGATGGAGACGGTGATCGACGGCCTGCACCGCGCGTGCACCGACGCACGCTCGAAGCTGGGCGTGAGCGCCGCGCTCATCCTGTGCTTCCTGCGCCACCTCAGCGAGGAAGAGGCCTTCGAGACGCTGGAGCAGGCGCTGCCCTACCGCGACAAGTTCATCGGCGTGGGGCTCGATTCGAGTGAAGTGGGCCATCCGCCCGAGAAGTTCGCCCGCGTGTTCGCGCGCTGCCGCGAGCTGGGCTTCCACTTGGTCGCCCACGCCGGCGAGGAGGGCCCGCCCGAATACGTGTGGAGCGCGCTCGACGTGCTGAAGGTCGAGCGCGTCGACCATGGCGTGCAGAGCACCAAGGACCCCGAGCTGATGAAGCGCCTTGCGAAGGACCGCATTCCGCTGACCGTGTGCCCGCTGTCGAACCTCAAGCTCTGCGTGTTCCCCGACCTGTCGAAGCACAACCTCGGCGCCCTGCTGGACGCGGGGCTGGTGGCCACCGTCAACTCCGACGACCCGGCCTACTTCGGCGGCTACATGAACCAGAACTTCACCGAGACCTTCTCGGCCACCGGCCTGAGCGTGCAGCAGGCCTGGCAGCTCGCGGCGAACAGCTTCGAGGGCAGCTTCATCGACGAGGCCGCCAAGCGCGCCTACGTCGACCGGCTCAACGCCGTCTTCGCGAGCTTCTGATCGGCGGCGGCGGGCCGCGCCACCAGCAGCGGCATCGCCACCAGCGCGCAGGCGCTGGCCGCCAGCCACACCATCGGCCAGCCCTGCAGCGCCAGCAGGTGCGGAATGGAGAAGGGCGTGACGAAGCACACCAGGAACACGCTGGTGTTCGCCATCCCCAGCGCGGTGCCGGCACGCGATGCGCCCGCCAGCGTGGCGAGTTCGGTATAGGCCACGCCGTGCCAAGCCGACACGCACACGCCGCTCACGCCCAGCAGCACCACCAGCGCGATGCGAAGCGCCTGTGAGTCGGCAGCGTGCGTGCCCGCGGCCAGTGCCAGTGCAGCGAGGCCTGCGAACAGCACAACGGTGAGCCCGCTGCAGGCGCGCAGGTAGGCCGGCCGGTTCCTGTTGCGGTCGGTCCAGCGGCCGCTCCACACGCGCATGACCATCGCGCCAACCTGCACGAACACCATCGTCGCGGTGATGGTCGCCAGGCCCGCATGGCCGAAGTCGTGCAGGAACACCGTGCCGAAGGACAGCACCGCGAACTGCGGCGCGCAAAGAATGCCGATGCCGGCCACGATGCGCCACACGCGCGCGTCGCGCAGCGGTCCGCTCTTCGGCACGGCGGCTGCAGCCGGCACGGCCTTGTCGCCGCCCGCCGCGATGGGCGGCTCGTGCACCCACGCCCAGCTCATCGCCGCGCTCAGCGCGCACAGCAGCGCCAGCAGGCCGTAGAGCGCCGCGAAGCCGAAGTGCAGCGCGACGAAGGGCAGCACCAGCGCGCCGATGCCGCCGCCCATCGGCACGGCGGTCTGGCGGATGCTCATCGCGAGGCCGCGCTCGCTCGCGTCGAACCAGGTCATCACCGCGCGACCGCTGGCGCCGTTGACGCTGCCGCCCAGCAGCCCCACCAGCAGCAGCCCGCTGCCGAGCCAGCCCAGGCCCGGAATGTGCCCTGCGGCGGGCGCGGCCCACAGCGCCATTGCGACCAGCGCGAGGGCCGTGCTGCCCAGGCCCGCCAGCAGCACGGGCCGATCGCCCCAGCGGTCGGTCAGCAGGCCCCAGGGCAGCTCGCTCACCGCGATGCCCAGGCCCATGAGGCCCAGCACCAGCCCGAGGGTGGCGTTGTCGAGCTGGTAGCCGGTGCGCATCAGCACGGCCGTCATCGGAATGCCGCTGAAGGCCACCGAGAAGGCGGCGTTGGCCGCCACGCCTGCCGCCAGCACCTTCCAGCGGTGGCGCGGGGTGAATGAAGAAGAGGAGGGGTGGGTGGAGAGGGAGTGGGTCATCTTGCCGGGCAGTTTCCGCTTCGGCAAAGGTTTTGAAAATCAGAAAATAATTGGCGAATCGTCCTGAAAAACGGGATGATCGCCGTCAACCCCAAAACCCGGAGAGAGCCGCAATGAGCCAGGTGATGTTCGATCTCGACGTGCTGCGCACCTTCTCCACCGGCATCGCGCTCGGCAGCTTCGCGCGGGCCGCCGACAAGCTGGGGCGCTCGACGTCCGCCGTGAGCGCGCAGCTGAAGAAGCTCGAGTCGCAGGCCGGCACCGTGCTGTTCCGCAAGGCGGGCCGGGGGCTGGAGCTCACCGATGCCGGCGAGACGCTGCTGGCCTACGCCCACCGCATGCTCGAACTCAACGACGAAGCCAGCGCCGCCATGCGCGGAGCCGACCTGCAGGGCTCGGTGCGCCTGGGCCTCCAGGAAGACTTCGGCGAGACGCTGCTGCCGGCCGTGCTGGGCCGCTTCGCGCGCGCGCATCCCAAGGTGCGCATCGAGGCCTGCGTGGCGCGCAGCGGCGAACTGCGCGAGCGGCTCGAACTCGGCCAGCTCGATCTCGCGCTGGCGTGGGACGTGGGCGACCAGCCGCTGTCGCCGTACGCCGAGCGCGTCGCGCGGCTGCCTCTGCTGTGGATCGGGCCGCGCACGCCGGAGCGGGTCGAGGCGCCGTGGTGGACGCAGCGCGAGCAGCGCGCCGGTGGCGCACGCCAGCCGAAGAGCAAGGAGCCGCTGCCGCTCATCATGCTCGACGCGCCCTGCCCGCTGCGCGAGATCGTCATCACCGCGCTCGACAAGGCCGCCGTGCCATGGCGTCGCGCCTTCGGCAGCGCGAGCCTCGCGGCGCTCTGGGCGGCGGCATCGGCCGGGCTGGGCCTGACGGTGCGCACGCCCTTCGGCCTGCCTTCGCATGTGCGCGTCGTCGACCGTTCGACGCTGGCGCTGCCCGCGCTGCCGCAGATATCGCTCGTGCTCTACCGCGCGCAGGCCCTGCCCGAAGCGCCCGCGAGCCGCCTTGCCGGGCTGCTGCTGGAGGCCGTGCGCCAGCACGTGCAGCCGGTCGTTTTGCCGATGCGGGAGAATCCGCCGCTGGAGACAAGAACAAGAGCGGTACGGCATGGCAACGCAAAACTTCCTGCACCTGTGGGATGACAGGTTCCTCTACATCACACCGGCCATCCAGTCGGGCCTGACGGCCCGCTCTTCGGCCACGCTGCTGGCATCGGTCAGCGGGCACCCCTTCACGCTGGAGGCGATCGACGGCACCCGCGTGCGCTGCACCGCCGCGCTGGTCGCGCCGCACGTGTCGCGACGGCTCGACGTCGACGGCTGCGGGCTGCTCTCGCTCAACCTCGATCCCGCCTCCAGCGCCTACCGCATGCTCGCGCGGCGCATGGGCGGCCACGGCATCCAGCCCATCGACGCGCGGCGCTTCGGCGCGCTGCGCGACGACTTCGAACCGGCGCAGTGCGGCGCCTTGTCCAGCGAGAGGCTGCAGTCGCTCAGCGCGAAGATGGTCGAGGCCATCACCGAGAGCCCCGAGCTGCAGGCGCCGCTCGATCCGCGCATCGACCGCGTGCTGCAGGCCATCCGCGCGCATGCGGGGCAGATCGCGCTGCGCGATCTCGCGGCCGTGGCGTGCCTGTCGCCCGACCGGCTCACGCACCTGTTCGCCGAGCAGGTGGGCGTGTCGGTCAAGCGCTATGCGCTGTGGACCAAGGTGCGCCGCACGGTGCAGCAGTTCACCGGGCAGCGTTCGCTGACCGACGTGGCGCTGGTCAGCGGCTTCACCGACGCGGCGCACATGAGCCGCACCTTCCAGCGCTACTTCGGCCTGCCGCCTTCGTTCCTGGCCAGCCAGGTGCGCGTGACGGCCGACGAGCAGGCCTCGCACGCGTGGGGCCAGAACGCGCCGCTGCACTGACGCGATCGGCCTCGGCGGCCACCGCATGCAATGCAGCGGCTGCGTACAAGCCGTCAGCGGCGAGGCTGCCTAAGCTCCGGGACGCTCCGCCAAGAGAGCATCAGCATCAACTGGAGACATCATGAGACTTTCGATCCGTCGCGGCGTCGTGCCGCCGTCGTTGCTCGCGCTCGCCGCCGCCGCGCTCACCGCCTGCGGTGGCGGTGGTGGCGGAGGCAACGGCTTCGTGTTCTTCCCTTCCTCGCCGTCCACGCCGACGACCCCGCCCGCCGAGGCCACCTACAAGGCCGAGATCCGCCGCACGTCCATGGGCGTGCCGCACATCAAGGCCGACAGCTGGCCGGGCGTGGGCTATGGCTACGGCTACGCGCAGGCCGAGGACGACCTGTGCACCATGGCCGACTCGTTCCTCACCTACCGCGGCGAGCGTTCGCAGTATTTCGGCGCCGACGCGAAGCTGGTGGCCAGCAGCACCATCGGCCTGCCGAAGAACATCGACTCCGACTTCTTCCACCGGCACGTGATCTCGGCCGACGTGCTGCAGAAGATGATCGACGCGCAGCCCGACAACCTGAAGAAGCTCGTCGTCGGCTTCGCCGCCGGCTACAACCGCTACGTGCGCGAGGTGAAGGCAGGCGGCACGGCGCACGCAGCCTGCCGCAACGAGGCGTGGGTGCAGCCGATCACCACCGACGACATCTATCGCCGCATGTACGCGGCCAACCTGGCGGGCGGCTACAGCAACTTCCTCGCGAACATCGCCAACGCGACGGCGCCTGCCGTGGTGGCGCCCACCAAGGTGTCGGCGCATCGTTCCGCTCCGAAGAAGGCGGCGATACAGATGGCGGCGCTGAAGATCGACGGGCCCGAACTGCAGGTCGGCGGCCACGAGGGCGTCGGCAGCAACATGATCGGCTTCGGCACCGCGGCCACCGGTGACTCGAGCCCGCTGCTCTTCGGCAACCCGCACTGGTACTGGCGCGGCCCCGACCGCTTCTACCAGGCCCAGCTCACCATCCCGGGCGAACTGAACATCAGCGGTACCTCGTTCCTCGGCATTCCGGTGATCCTCATCGGCTTCAACGACAACATCGCGTGGAGTCACACGGTGTCGACGGCGCGGCGCTTCGGCTTCTTCGAGCTGAAGCTGGCAGCGGGCGACACGACCAGCTACATGCGCGACGGCGCCGCCGTGAAGATGCAGCCCTCCACCATCACCGTGAAGGTGAAAGGCACCGACGGCGCGATGACGCAGGTCACGCGCACGCTCTACAAGAGCGAATACGGCCCGATGGTCAACCTGGCGTCGATGAGCCCGGCACTGGCCTGGAGCCAGACCACGGCGTTCGCGATGCGCGACATCAACGGCGATAACTACCGCACCTTCCGCAACTGGCTGCGCTGGAACCAGGCGAAGTCGCTCGACGAGTTCATCGCCATCCAGCGCGAGGAAGCCGCGATTCCCTGGGTCAACACCGTCGCCGTGGGCCGTGGCAGCGCCAAGGCGTGGTACGCCGACATCGGCGCAGTTCCCAACGTGTCGCCCGCGCAGGTCACCGACTGCACGACGCCGACGGGCGCGTCGATGCAGTCCGCGCTGCCGCGCGTGCCGGTGTTCGACGGCTCGCGCAGCGCCTGCGACTGGCAAACCGACGCGGACTCGGCGCAGAAGGGAGCGATCGGCGCATCGCGCATGCCGAACCTGATGCGCGACGACTACGTCGCTAACATGAACGACAGCTACTGGCTGGCCAACCCGAAGGCGCCGATGACTGGCTTCCCGCCCATCATGGGCCCGGCCGGTTCCGACCCCGTGAGCTTCCGCACCCGCATGGGCAACGTGCTGGCGCAGGGTCGCATCGACGGCTCTGACAGCTATGGCGCGAAGGGCGCGACGCCCGACAACGTCAAGCGCATGGTGCTCAACAGCCGCGTGTTGACGGCGGAGCTGTTCAAGGCCGACGTGCTGCCGATCGTGTGCGACGGCACGCCCATCGCGGTCACCAAGGACCCGCTGACCACCGACGCGATCGGCCCGAGCGTCGACGTGAGCGCCGCCTGCACCGCGCTCGCCGCATGGGACGGCACCGGCGTCACCGGCGCGAGAGGCGCGCACCTGTGGGACGAGTTCTGGAGCCGCGCTTCGCAGATACCCGCAGCCTCGCTCTATACCGTGCCCTTCGACCCGGCGGACCCGATCCACACGCCTCGTGGTCTGAACGCCGCTGCCGCCACGCAGCTGCGCGAAGCCTTCGGCGCGGCCGTGGTGCGCGTGCAGGCCAGCGGCTACGCGGTGGACGCACCCCGCGGCGACTACCTGTTCGCCACGCGCGGCGGAAAGAAGATCCCGCTGTACGGCGGCTGCGGCGGACCGGGCTACTTCACCATCGCCTGCTCGGAGAACCGTCTCGACAAGGGCGGCTACACCATGGACGGCAACCCGAACGGCAACAGCTACATGCAGGTCGTGCGCTTCCCCGATGGCGGCGTTGAAGCCCACACCTTCCTGACCTTCTCGCTCTCGGACGACCCGGCCTCGGCGCACAACGGCGACTACACCCGTGCCTACAGCGAGGGCAAGTGGCTCAGGGTGCCGTTCTCGGAGTCGGAGATCAAGGCCGATTCGAGCTACACCAGCAAGTCGATCGCCGAATAGCCGATCGCCGGATGAGCGATGAAGACGTAAAGGAGAAGTGAAGAAGGGCGCGCGCGTGGTGCGCATCCGCCGCCGCTCTTAAGATCGGCGGCGAACGCGCCACGCACGCCATTCTTCGCCGACGCAGCTGCGTTCCTCATTCAAAACAGGAACTCTTCATGCGCCCGAAACTTCAAGGCGGCCTGGTGCCGCTTCTTCTCGTGCCCGTCGTCACGGCCCTCGCGGCCTGCGCCGGCATCACCGACCGGTCGGCTTCTTCCGCAGTCGATCCCCAGGCTTCGCAGTCTCGCGCCGGCTACCAGGCCGAGATCCGCCGCACCGCCATGGGCGTGCCGCACATCAAGGCCGGCGACTGGGGCGGCGCGGGCTACGGCTACGGCTACTCGCAGGCACAGGACGATCTGTGCACCATGGCCGACGGCTTTCTCACCTACCGCGGCGAGCGCTCCGAATTCTTCGGCGCCGAGGCCCGGCTGCCGGCCGCCAGCACCATCGGCCGGCCGACGAACGTCGACTCGGACTTCTTCCACAGGCAGGTGATCGGCGCCGACGTAGTCGATGCCATGGCCCGTGCGCAGCCCCCCGCCATCCAGCGCATGGTCGAAGGCTTCGCCGCGGGCTACAACCGCTACCTGCGAGACCTGAAGGCCGGCGTCGCCGGCAACGCCCATGCGGCATGCCGCAACGAGGCATGGGTGCGGCCGGTGAGCGCCACCGACATCTACCGACGCATGTACGCCACCAACCTCGCGGCGGGCTACAGCAATTTCCTCTCGAACATCGCGAACGCGGCGCCTCCTGCTGGCGGGGTGTCCCCGAACGGAGCGCCGCCGCAGCCGCTGGCGCTGCAGGTCGGAGGCACGGCAGGCGTCGGCAGCAACGTGATCGGCTTCGGCACGGCCTCCACCGGCGATTCGAGCCCGCTGCTGTTCGGCAACCCGCACTGGTACTGGCGCGGGCCCGACCGCTTCTACCAGGCGCAGCTCACCATCCCGGGCGAGCTGAACGTCAGCGGCACCTCGTTCCTCGGCATCCCGGTGATCCTCATCGGCTTCAACGACAACGTGGCCTGGAGTCATACGGTGTCCGCCGCGCGGCGCTTCGGCATCTACCAGCTGCAGCTCGCGCCCGGCGACGCCACCAGCTACATGCGCGACGGCCGGCCCGTGAAGATGCGGCCCTCGACCATCACCGTGAAGGTGAAGGGCGCGGACGGCACGACGAGGCAGCTCACGCGCACGCTCTACGCCTCGGAGTACGGCCCGCTGGTGAACCTCGGCGCCATCGATCCGGCACTGGCCTGGAGCCGCAGCACCGCCTTCGCCATCCGCGACATCAACGCCGGCAACTACCGCACCTTCCGCACATGGCTGCGCTGGGCGCAGGCGAAGTCCCTCGACGAGCTCATCGCAGCGCAGCGCGAGGAGGCAGCCATCCCGTGGGTCAACACCGTGGCCGTGGGCCGAGGCAGCGCGAAGGCCTGGTACGCGGACATCGGGGCCGTGCCCAACGTCTCGCCCGAGCAGGTCGCGAGCTGCACCACGCCCGCCGGCAAGGCGATGGCGGCGGTGCTGCCGCGCGTGCCGGTGTTCGACGGCTCGCGCAGCGCGTGCGACTGGCAAAGCGATGCCGACTCGGTGCAGAAGGGGGCAGTCGGCCCCTCGCGCATGCCGAGCCTGCTGCGCGATGACTACGTCGCCAACATGAACGACAGCTACTGGCTCGCGAATCCGAAGGCGCCGCTCGAGGGCTATCCGGCCATCTTCGGTCCGGCGGGCAGCGATGCACAGACCTTCCGCACGCGGCTGGGCCACCTCATCGCGCAGGGGGCGGGCAGGGGCGCGACGGTCGATACCGTCGAGCGCATCGCACTCGCCAGCCGCGCCTACACCGCCGAACTGTTCAAGGGCTCCGCACTCGACATGGTGTGCGGCGTGCCCCGCATCGAGGTGAAGGGCGACGCGCAGACCGGAGAGGCCTTCTCGCCGCCGCGCGGCGTCGACACCGCTTCCGCCTGCGCGGTACTGAAGGCCTGGAACAACACCGGCGCCGCCACGGCGCGCGGTGCCCATGTGTGGGACGAGTTCTGGGCGCGCGCCTCGCGCCTGCCCGCCGACAGGCTCTATGCGGTGCCCTTCGACGCCGCCGACCCGATCGGCACGCCGCGCGGCCTCAAGCCCTCTGCGGCCGATGAACTGCGGCAGGCCTTCGGTGCCGCCGTGCTGCGCGTGCAGGCCAGCGGCTACGCGCTGGACGCGCCGCGAGGAGAAACCCTGTTCATCACGCGCAACGGCCGCCGGATTGCTTTATCCGGCGGCTGCGACACCCAGGGCTACTTCACGGTCGTGTGCTCGGAGAACCGGCTCGACAAAGGCGGCTACACGATGGACGAGAACCCCAACGGCAACAGCTACATGCAGATCGTGAGGTTCCCGCCGGGCGGCGTGGAGGCGCATACCTTCCTCACCTACTCGCTGTCGGACGATCCGGCGTCGCCGCACCATGCCGACTACACGCGTGCCTACAGCGCCGGCAACTGGCTGCGCATGCCGTTCTCGGAGGCGGAGATCGGGGCCGACGCCGGCTACAGCAGCCTGACCATCCGCGAGCAGCGCGAGTGAGGCTTTCTCGGCGAGGCTTCCTCAGCGTCGCTTCGCCAGCCAGTTCCATGCGGCACCTGCCGCCATCAGCACGCAGGTGCCCAGGAACACGGCGCGCATGCCGATGTGCCCGCCCACGAAGCCGCCCAGCAGCGGCCCAGCGACCTGGCCCGTGTACTGCGCCGAGGTCGAGTAGCCCAGCATGTTGCCGGCCACGCGCTCGGGCACGTTGTGGCGGATCACGCTCGCGATGCACGGCAGCAGCCCGCCGAGCGACAGCCCCATCAGGAAGCGCAGCACCACCAGCTGCCAGCCGGAGGTGACGAAGGCCTGCGGCACCAGCAGCAGCGCCGACACTGCGAGGCAGCCGACGATCACGTTCCAGTGCCCCACGCGGTCGGCCAGCTTGCCCAGCCGCGAGGCCGACAGGATGCTGCCGAGCGCCGCGGCGGACATCACGAGGCCGGCCATCATCGTCACGCGGCCCGGGTCTTCCACGAGGGTGGCGACGTAGACGGTGATGATCGGCTCGATCGACATGTTCGCCAGCATCAGCAGCATGCCGGTGAAGAGCATCGCGACCAGCGGGCGCTTGTCGGGCACTGCGGCCCAGCCGGTTTGCTCGGCCGCGCTGCCGCCATCCTGCTTGCGCGCGGCAGGCGCCTTGCGCTCCTCGCGAATCAGGAAGGCCGTCGCGAGAAAGGCCACGAAGATGATCGCGCCCGCCGCGAAGAAGGTGGCGCGGATGCCGATCAGCGGCGGCAGCGCGCCACCGACCAGCGGCCCCACGAGGTTGCCCGCCATGATGGCCGACGACATCGTGCCCAGCGCCCAGCCGGTACGGTCCTTGGGCGTCTGCGTGGCCACCAGCACCATCGAGCCCGACGCGTAGCCGCCCAGCAGCCCTGCCAGCAGTCGAAGGCCCACCAGCTGCCACACATTGCCCGCGACGCCGATCAGCGCCATCGCCACCGCCATGCCCAGGCTCGCGCGGATCAGCATCGGCTTGCGCCCGTAGCGGTCTGCCAGCCGGCCCCACAGCGGCGCCACCAGCGCGGCGCTCAGGAAGGTGGCGCCGTACGCCGCGCCCGACCACTGCACGATGGCCGCGTGGTCCGTCACCCCGAGCTGCTCGACGTACAGCGGCAGGAAGGGCAGCAGCAGCGTCATCGCGATGATGGTCGTGAAGGAGCCGAACATGCAGACGGCGAGGTTGCGCTGCCAGTGGAGATTGCCACCCTGCTCGGCGGAAGGGGCGGTCGTCGTTGCGGTTGTCGTCGGATGCGTCATGGGGAACACCCATTGTGGGACGCCGAACGCAGACTGGCGCTTGCCGATTGGCGGCGGCGGCCATCGCAGCGCGGCAAGGCGTGCCGCGAATCCCTGACGCCCGCGCGGTTGGACCAGCTCGCGTAGTCTTGCGTCCTGCATCGCCCATAAACCTCCTTTCAGGACATCGCCATGAAACGCATCGGCGTGCTCGTCTTCCCCGGCTTCCAGATCCTCGACCTCGCCGCCATCGCCGCGTTCGAGCTTGCGAACATTCACGCCGGCAAGCCGGTCTACCAGGTCGAGCTGCTGTCGGAAGAGGGCGGCCTCGTGGTCAGTTCGTCGGGCGTGAGCACCGACAGCAAGCGCTTCGGCACGGCCAAGTACGACACGCTGCTGCTGAGCGGCGCGCTCTTCATCGCACCCACCTCCGAGAAGATGTGCCGCTTCCTGCGCGCCGGGCTGCGCAATGCGCGCCGCGTGGCCAGCATCTGCACCGGTGCCTTCGGGCTGGCCGACGCCGGCCTGCTCGACGGCCGCAAGGCGACCACGCACTGGTCCTTCGCGGGTGAGTTGCAGAAGCGTCATCCCGCCGTGAAGGTGCAGCCCGACCGCATCTTCATCAACGACGGGCCGGTGTGGACTTCGGCCGGCATGACGGCGGGCATCGACCTCGTGCTGGCCCTGGTGGAGGAAGACCTCGGCGTGGAGGCGGCGCGCTTCGCGGCGCGGAAGCTGGTCGTCTACCACCGCCGCGCGGGCGGGCAGTCGCAGTACTCCGCGCTGCTGGAGCTGGAGCCGAAGTCGGACCGCATCCAGAAGGCGCTGGTGCATGCGCGGGCCAACCTGCGCGACACGCTGTCGGTGGAGGAACTGGCCGAGGTCGTGCACCTGAGCCCGCGCCAGTTCAGCCGCGCCTTCAAGGCCGAGACAGGCCAGTCGCCCGCGCACGCGGTCGAGACGCTGCGCGTGGAGGCGGCGCGCGCGCTGATCGACGAAGGCAACCTCGCGCTCGGCGTGGTCGCGCGCGAAACCGGCTTCGGCGACCCCGAGCGCATGCGCCGCGCCTTCCTGCGCACGCTGGGGCAGCCCCCGCAGAGCGTGCGCCGCGTGTCGCGCCGGGAGGCGGCCGTGGCCTGAGCGGCAGGATGTCCTGAAAAGTGGCTTATATGACATTTACGCCATAGCCATGCAGGAGGAGACTTTCCCCATGGCCGCACACATCGACGCGGCGAAAAGGAAAGCTCCATGACTGCCACCGTTACCGCTTCAACAAACTCCCCCAAGGGCACGGCCCTCGTCACCGGCGCGTCGTCCGGCATCGGTGCCGTGTACGCGGACCGCCTCGCGCGGCGCGGCTTCGACCTGATCCTGGTGGCGCGCAACCGCGAACGCCTCGAGGCGCTGGCCGCGAAGCTCGTGCGCGAGACCGGCCGCAAGGTCGAGGTCCTTCCGGCCGACCTGACGAACCGCCAGGACATCGCACAGGTCGAGGCCGCGCTGCGCACCCGCGGCGACATCACCATGCTGGTGAACAACGCCGGCTTCGGCGCCGCCGCGCCGCTGCTGGCGTCGGACGTCGACAAGATGGAGGAGATGATCGCGCTCAACGTGAGCGTGCTCACGCGGCTCACCTACGCGGCCGTGCCGGGCTTCGTCGAACGCGGTGCAGGCACGCTGGTGAACATCGCCTCCATCGTGGCGATCTCGCCGGAGACGCTCAACGGCGTGTACGGCGGCAGCAAGGCCTTCGTGCTTGCGTTGAGCCAGTCGCTGCAGCACGAGCTCAAGGACAAGGGCGTGCGCGTGCAGGCGGTGCTGCCCGGCGCGACGGCCACCGAGTTCTGGGGCGTCGCAGGCGTGCCGATGGAGCACCTGCCCAAGGAGATCGTCATGACCGCGCAAGACATGGTCGACGCCGCCCTGGCGGGGCTCGACCAGGGCGAGCAGGTCACGATCCCCGCACTGCCCGATCTGGCCGAGTGGGAGGCCTTCGATGCGGCGCGGCGGGCGATGTCGGCACGGTTGTCCAGCACCGCTCCCGCTGCGCGCTACCGCGTCGGCGCCGGCCCGGCGTGAGGTCGAACCGGGTCTTCCAGTTCAGATGCGGTGGGTCCGGCGCGCGCAGAGCGCGGCCAGCGCCAGCCCCGTGGCCGCCGCGCCGCACCAGGCGAGGGCAGGGCTGCGCAGCATGCCTTGAAGGCGCGCGCGGCGGCCCGGTTCGGCGTGCATGCCGCGTGCGGCACGTTCCTTGGGCGTGAGCGGCCGTGCCGCGTTCGGGTTTTCTTCGCCTTCAAGCACGGCTTGAGAGATGTCGAGCGGGGTCAGCGAATCGTTGGCGGTGGATGCGGTCATGGTGGCTGGCCTTTCTTGCCTTTCCCGATGGTGAATCGATCAGTGGTGCAAGACTCGCGCAAACCCGGGGCGTCGGATCTGAGGCGAAGCACCGACATTGAAGTAGGTCAATGCCGCGCCCGCATTGCGGGCCACGGCGCCGTTTAGAATCCCGCTCCCTCGCGATCGGGCGCCCCGGCCTGCTGCGGGTTTCACATCTCCGGGGCCATGTAGAGGAACACCATGTACAAAAACCTCGCGGGCCGCGCCGTTCTGGCGCTGGCAGCCGCCGGCTTTTTATCTCCCGTTTTTTCGCAGCAGCAGCAACAGGCCCAGGCGCCGCTGAAGATCGGCTTTGTCTACGTCACGCCCGTCACCGATGCGGGCTGGGTGCGCCAGCACGAGGAAGGCCGCAAGGCCGTCGATGCGGCGCTGGGGGCGAAGGTCAGGACCACCTACGTCGAGAACGTGGCCGAGGGTGCCGATGCGGAGCGCGTGATCCGCGACCTCGCGCAGCAGGGCAACACGCTCATCTTCACGCCGAGCTTCGGCTATATGGAGCCGACGATGAAGGTGGCGAAGGACTTCCCCGACGTGAAGTTCGAGTCGATCACCGGCTACAAGACCGCGCCCAACGTGGCGACCGCCAATGCGCGCTACTACGAGGGCCGCTATCTCGCGGGCATCGCGGCCGGACGCATGACGAAGACCAACATCGCGGGCTACGTCGCGGGCTTTCCGATTCCGGAAGTGCTGCAGGGCATCAACGCCTTCACGCTGGGCATGCGCTCGGTGAACCCATCGGCGCAGGTGCGCGTGGTGTGGCTCAACGAATGGTTCGATCCGCCGAAGGAGCGCGACGCCGCCACGGCGCTGTTCAACCAGAACGCCGACGTGATCGCCTTCCACACCGGCTCCACCGCCGTGATGGCGGCGGCGCAGGAGCGCGGCAAGCTGGCCATCGCGTACCACTCCGACATGCGCAAGATCGCACCCGATGCGCAGGTCGTGGCGGTCACGCACCAGTGGGGCGGCTACTACACTCAGCGCGCGAAGGCGGTGCTCAACGGCAGCTGGAAGAGCGGCAAGCTCTGGGGCGGTGTGAAGGAAGGAATGATCCGCGTCGGCGACTTCGGCACCAAGGTGCCCAAGGCCGTGCAGGACGAGGTGCTGGCGCGTCAGAAGGACATCGCCGCAGGCAGGCTGCAGCCCTTCCGCGCCGCGGCGGCCGATGTGCGCGACAACGAGGGGCACACCGTGATAGTCAAGGGCACCCAGCTGAGCGACGAGCAGATCCTGACGATGAACTGGCTGGTGGAGGGCGTGCAGGGGCGCGTGGCGCGCTAGTCAGTCCGGTTCGCGCCGTTCGCGGCGAGCACGTGTGCGACGCGCTGGTGGTGTGGCCGTTCAAACATTTAGTGGCTTTCTGCCGAGGATGCGTGCCAGGTTTTCCAGCAACTGGCGCTCTCTCGCATTGAGGTAGGACGGGTCGACGTGGCGCCAGTTGCGCTCGTAGGTTCCCCAGGCCTCTTCAGGCGTGAGCTCGGTAGCCGGGGCCAATTGCCAGGCAAGCCGGCGCAATTGGGGGTAATCGGCAATCCGGATGCCTCCGGGCAGCGGGGCGAGGGCAGGTGGCTCCGTGGACGTCACCACGTCAACGTCGAGACCCAGGGCCCCCAGCGCATTCATGTAGGCGCCCATCGTGACCGACGGTTCTCCGCGCTCGATTCTGTGCAGTGTCATGCGTGACAGGCCCGCCGCCTCTGCGGCGGTGGTGGCGCTGACCTTCAAGGCCTTGCGACGTGCGTGTATGCGGTGGCCGAGGGCTGCGAGGCGTTGGCCCGTCGCGGGGGTTGTAGCTGGAGAGGGAGAGGGCATGGCGTATCTCATATTAGACAATTTCAAGTATTTGTCCAGAATGAGAGACGCAGATGCCACGAGCATCGGCAGCTTGACCTGAGGCGGCACCGTGTTCCATTCCTCCGTTTCTTCAGCCCAGCCGCTCCACCACGAAGTCCACGAAGGTCCGCAACTTGGCGCTCGGTCGCGCCTCCGGCAGCCGGACGATTTGCACCTGCCGCGTGGGCAGTTCCCAGTCGGGCAGCAGCTGCATCACCTGACCCGATGCGAGGGCGGGGCCCAGCAGCGCATCGGCCTGCACGATCACGCCCACGCCGGCCATGGCCGCGGCCAGCAGCGCCTGGCCGTTGTTGGTGGTAAGCGGCCCGCGCACCGGCACGTGCACCGTCTCGCCTTTGCGGGTGAAACGCCATGAATGGTTCGGCCCCCAGGCAGCGAATCCCAGCAGCGGGAAGGCTTCCAGCTCCGAAGGGTGCTTCGGCTGCCCGTGGCGCGCGACCCATGCCGGGCTGGCCACCGCGTACATGCGCGCCAGGGCAAGCGGTCTGGCGATGAGCCGCTCGTCGATGGCCGCGCCCGAGCGGATGCCGCAGTCGAAGCCTTCCTCGGCGAGGTCGACCACGCGGTCGTTGAGGCTCAGCTCCACCTTCACCTGCGGATAGGCGGCGATGTACTCGCCGATGACCGGCGTGAGGCGGTGCGCGCCGTAGGCCACCGGCGCGGTGACGCGTAGCACGCCCTGCGGCATGGCGCGCAGCGACTCGGCCACGCCGTCGGCCGTGTGCACGCTGGCCAGGACGTCGCGGCAGCGCTCCAGATATGCGGCGCCGATCTCGGTGAGCGAATGGCGGCGCGTGGTGCGCTCGAGCAGGCGGGCGCCCAGCTGCTCCTCGAGCGCGCGGATGTGCTTGCCGACCATCACGGCCGAAAGATCGAGCGCATCGGCCGCGGCGGCGAAGCTGCCCGCGTCCACCGTTGCGACGAAGACTTCCATGGCGCGCAGCTTGTCCATATTGCGAACTCCTGATTCCGAATGAGCGAACTGAGAGGCAATTTATCAAATAGATGGTTCGCAAAAAAATCGCCGCTTGTTCGATTCACTTTGCGAGGTTTCCATGAAGGTTCTTGTTGTGGGCGCGACGGGCGCGATTGGCAGCGCGGTGACGCAGGCGCTGGCCGGGCGTGGCCACGAGGTGGTCCGCGCGGGGCGCACGCGCGGCGATCACCAGGTCGACATCACCAGCGACGCCAGCGTCGAGGCGCTGTTTGCGGCCCTCGGCCGTGTCGATGCGATCGTCTCGACGGCGGGCGGGCTCTTCTTCGGGCCGCTGGCGGAGATGACGCCGGCCAACTTCAATGTCGGCCTGCAGGACAAGCTCCTGGGACAGGTGCGGCTCGCGCTGCTGGGCCAGCATGTGCTGCGCGACGGCGGCTCGATCACGCTGACCACGGGCGTCGCGGCCGACGATCCGGTTCGCGGCGGAGGCAATGCGGCTGCCGTCAATGCGGGCGTCGAGGGTTTCGTGAAGGGCGCGGCGATCGAGCTGGCGCGCGGGCTGCGCATCAACGCGGTGAGCCCGACGCTGCTGACCGAATCGGCGGAGGCGTACGGCGCGCTCTTTCCGGGCGTCGAGACTGTGCCGGCCGCGCGCGTAGCGCTGGCCTATGTGCGCAGCGTCGAAGGTCCGCTGACGGGGCGCGTCTTTCGCGTGTGGCAATGAAGAGCGGGTATCCACGGCTTGCGGGCGCGCTGCTGGCGCTCGCGACGACGGCGGCCGTCGCAGCCCCTCCCGTGGTGCAGGCGCTGCCCGAGGACTGGTATCCGGAGAGCGTGGCCATCGGACCCGACGGTGCGTTCTACGTCGGCAGCTGGCGGCAGGGCGCCGTCGCGCGGCTGAAGCCGGGCTCGGCGCCGAAGGCCGAGGTGCTGGTCAAGCCCGGCACCAACGGGCTCGCGAACGGCCAGGGCGTGCTGGTCGACGCGAAGCGCGGGGCGCTGTGGATCTGCTCCGGCAACATCGGCTTCACCACCGTGCCATCGACGCCGAGCGCGCTCAAGCGCTATGACCTGGCCACCGGCGCGCCGCGCGCGAGCTACGCGATGCCCGACGGCGGCTATTGCAACGACCTCGCGCAGGACGCGCGAGGCAATCTCTACGTGACCGACTCCCATCACCCGCGCGTGCTGAAGCTCGCCCCAGGTGCCGCCTCGCTCGCGACATGGAAGGAGGATCCCGCGCTGGCCGGCGCGGGACCCTACAAGGGCCTGAACGGCATCGCCATCGACGGCGGGCGCGATGTCTACGTGAGCCTCGTGGCGGCGGCGCCCTACGTGCTGCGGATCGGCCTCGGCGCGGACGGCAAGGCCGGCGAGGTCACGCGCGTCGAGGCGCCGCGCGAGTTGAAGAACGTGGACGCGATCCGCGCGTGGAAGCCCGGGCGGCTCGTGCTGTTCGAGAGCAATGCCTTCGGCGAAGGCCCCTACGGCGGGCAGATCACCGTGGCGCGCGTCGAAGGCGCGAAGCTCGGCCTCCGGACGGTGGTTTCGGGGCTCAACGACCCGTCCTCCGGCGCGGTGTGGGGCGACCGCGTCTACTTCATCGAGTCGAAGTATTCGCTGCTCACGAAGCACAAGGAGGGCGACGGGCCGGTGCCGACCGGCGTGCCCTTCGACATCCAGTCGCGCGCGCTGCCGCGGTAGGTGCTGCACCGCGGCGAGTGCGCTGCGCATATAGCACTCATATGCGCATGGAAATTGCGGTGGGGCGGGGGTGGATTACCCTCCGCACCCACGATGAAAAAAGCCTACCGCGCCTCCCTCCTGCGATTCGACGCCTCCGGCAAGCCCGTTTTCGACGAGGACGGCCTGCTGGTCGTCGCCCCCGATGCCACCGGCCGCCAGCGCGTGCTCGATGCCGGCAGCCATGCCGACGTCGCGGCCCGCCATCCCGGCGCACACACGACCCACCTGCCGGGGCGCATCCTCGCTCCGGGCTTCGTGGACATGCACATCCACTATCCGCAGACCGACATCATCGGCTCGCCGGCGCCGGGCCTGCTGCCCTGGCTCGAGAACTACACCTTTCCTGCGGAGAGCAAGTTCGCCAATCCTGCGCATTCGAACGAAGTGGCGCAGTTCTTCCTCGACGAGCTGCTGCGCAACGGCGTCACCACCTCGCTGACCTTCGCGACCTCGCACGTGGCCTCGGTCGACGCGCTCTTCGAAGGCGCGCAGCGCCGCGGCATGCGCCTGATCACCGGCAAGGTGCTGCAGGACCGCCACTCGCCCGACGGAGTGCGCGACGAGACCGAGCAGAGCCTCGTCGACACCGAGGCGCTGATCCGCAAGTGGCACAAGGTCGATCGGCTGGGCTACGCCATCACGCCGCGCTTCGCGCCCGCGAGCACCGACGCCCAGATGCGCGGCGCGGGCGAGCTGGCTGCGAAGTACGCCGACACCTGGATCCAGTCGCACGTGGCCGAGAACCGCGACGAGGTGAACTGGGTGCGCGAGCTGTACCCCGAGGCGCGCTCCTACCTCGACGTGTATGCAGGCTTCGGCCTGATGCGCGAGCGTGCCGTGTACGCCCACTGCATCTACCTCGACGAGGCCGACCGCACCCTGCTGCACGAGACCAGGACGGCCGCAGCCGTGAGCCCGACCAGCAACCTGTTCCTGGGCAGCGGCTTCTTCGACTTCGGCGCGGCCGACCGCGTCGGCTACCCCTACGGCCTGGCCAGCGACGTGGGCGGCGGCACCAGCTTCAGCCCCTTCCACACCATGATGGCCGCCTACTACGTCGGCCGCACCACCGTCGAAGGAATCCAGACCAAGGCCGGCCTGAGCATCGCGCCATCGGAACTCTGGTGGCGCCACACCGGCGGCGCCGCGCGCGCCCTGGGGCTCGACGGCGTGGTCGGCAACCTGCAGCCCGGCTGCGAGGCCGACTTCCTGGTGCTGAACCCGGCGGCCACACCGCTCCTGGCGCGCAAGACGAAGCAGGCGAACTCGCTGGAGGAAATGCTCTTCGCGATGATCGTGCTGGGCGACGACCGGCTGGTCGAGCGCACGGTGATCTCGCAGGCCGGCTGAGCCTGCAGAAGGCGAATCCGCCCATGCCACAATCGCCGACCCAGCGGGCGCGGCGACACCTTTCCAGGAACACCGCGCAACCGGCTTTGCCGGGCCGCTGGTGTTGCCCCTCGAGGGGTTGGCGTAGCGACACGAAGTGCGCGAAGACTGGGGTGTTTTTCAATGTCTATCAAGAGCGACAAATGGATCCGGCGCATGGCCGAGCAGCACGGCATGATCGAGCCTTTCGAGCCCGGCCAGGTGCGCGAGGCCTCCGGCCACAAGATCATCAGCTACGGCACCTCGAGCTACGGCTACGACATCCGGTGCGCGCCTGAATTCAAGGTCTTCACCAACATCCACAGCACGGTGGTCGACCCGAAGAACTTCGACGAGAAGAGCTTCGTCGACATGCACGGCGACTACTGCATCATCCCGCCCAACAGCTTCGCGCTGGCGCGCACCGTCGAGTACTTCCGCATCCCGCGCAACGTGCTGACCATCTGCCTGGGCAAGAGCACCTACGCGCGCTGCGGCATCATCGTCAACGTGACCCCCTTCGAGCCCGAATGGGAAGGCTACGTGACGCTCGAATTCAGCAACACCACGCCGCTGCCCGCCAAGATCTACGCGGGCGAGGGCTGTGCGCAGGTGCTGTTCTTCGAGAGCGACGAGGTCTGCGAGACCAGCTACAAGGACCGCGGCGGCAAGTACCAGGGCCAGCGCGGCGTCACGCTGCCGAAGACCTGAGCGCTCCGAGGCTGCGCGCACTTCCTGTCGGTGCGCCGACTCCCGCCAGGGGGCGGTGCCTGCGGCCCGGCAAAGCAGGTTCCGGGGCATCCTTGGCATACCCGCTTACAGACGCGGTCATCTTCCGAAGTACGATCCCGTGACCGCCGGCAACTCCTCCTCCAACGGCCGGCAAGGAGAGCGCGATGAGATGGGAAGGCAACGAACAATCTGACAACGTCGAGGACCGCCGCGGTGAAGGCGGCGGAGGCGGTGGCGGCTTCATCGGAGGCCGCGGCATCGGCATCGGGACCATCGCGGTCGCGCTGATCGCCGGCTGGGTCTTCGGCATCAACCCCCTCACCGTGCTGAGCCTGCTCAGCGGAGGCGGTGGCCCGGCCCAGGTTCAACAGCAGCAGGGGCCGGCTCCCAGGCCGCCGTCGAACGACCGCGAAGCGGCCTTCGTCTCCACCGTGCTCAAGAACACCGAAGTGGTGTGGACGGACATCTTCCGCCAGAACGGCGGCACCTACCATCCGCCGCGGCTCGTGCTGTTCCGCAACGCGACGCCCACCGCCTGCGGCACCGGCCAGTCGGCCATGGGGCCGTTCTACTGCCCGGGCGACCAGAAGGTCTACATCGACCTCGGCTTCTACGACACGCTCAAGAACCAGCTCGGTGCGCCGGGCGAGTTCGCGCAGGCCTACGTCATCGCGCACGAGGTCGGCCACCATGTGCAGGACGAGCTCGGCATCACCGCCAAGGTCGACGGCATGCGCAACCGCCTGAGCCAGACGCAGAACAACGCGATGAGCGTGCGCGTCGAGCTTCAGGCCGACTGCTTCGCGGGCGTGTGGGCCCACCATTCGCAGGAATCGAAGAAGTGGCTGGACCCGGGCGACATCGAGGCGGCCATGAATGCCGCGCAGAAGATCGGCGACGACGCATTGCAGCGTTCCGCAGGCCGCGCGGTGGTGCCCGACAGCTTCACCCACGGCTCCAGCGCCCAGCGCCAGCGCTGGTTCGGCACGGGCTACCAGAGCGGCGACATCAAGGCCTGCGATACCTTCAACGCGCGCAGCCTTTGAGCTGCGCCGGCGGGGAGCGCCCGTAAAGGCTGGATCGATTGCTATCGAATAAATAGCAATACAAGCGGCGCGGGCGTTGTCATCGCGCGGTCACTGCCGTTTTTTGCGGCAGTGCGACAATAGAGGGCTCAATGACAAGCTCCTTCTCCAATCTAATGCTGGCTGAACCGCTGGCGCGCGCCGTGGCCGAAATGGGCTACGAAACCATGACTCCGATCCAGGCACAGGCCATTCCGGTCGTGCTCTCGGGCCAGGACGTGATGGGCGCAGCCCAGACCGGTACCGGCAAGACGGCAGCTTTCTCGCTCCCGCTGCTGCAGCGCATGCTCAAGCATGAGAACGCCTCGACCTCGCCCGCGCGGCATCCGGTCCGGGCCCTCGTGCTGCTGCCCACGCGCGAGCTGGCCGACCAGGTTGCGCAGCAGATCAAGCTGTATGCCAAGTACACCAACCTGCGCAGCACGGTGGTGTTCGGCGGCATCGACATGAAGCCGCAGACGCTGGAATTGAAGAAGGGCGTCGAAGTGCTGGTGGCGACGCCAGGCCGCCTGCTCGATCACATCGAAGCCAAGAACGCGGTGCTCAACCAGGTCGAGTACGTGGTGCTCGACGAGGCCGACCGCATGCTGGACATCGGCTTCCTGCCCGACCTGCAGCGCATCCTGAGCTACCTGCCCAAGCAGCGCACCACGCTGCTGTTCTCCGCCACCTTCTCGCCCGAGATCAAGCGGCTGGCCGGCAGCTACCTGCAGAACCCGGTCACCATCGAGGTCGCCCGGCCGAACGAGACGGCCTCGACCGTCGAGCAGCATTTCTACAGCGTGGCCGACGACGACAAGCGCCGCGCGCTCAGGCAGATCGTGCGCCAGCGCGGCATCACCCAGGCCTTCGTGTTCGTCAACAGCAAGCTGGGCTGCGCGCGCCTTGCGCGCTCGCTGGAGCGCGACGGCCTTCGCACCTCGGCCCTGCACGGCGACAAGAGCCAGGACGAGCGCCTGAAGTCGCTCGCGGCCTTCAAGGCCGGCGAGGTCGATCTGCTGGTGTGCACCGACGTCGCGGCCCGCGGCCTCGACATCAAGGACGTGCCCGCCGTCTTCAACTTCGACATCCCGTTCAACGCCGAAGACTACGTGCACCGCATCGGCCGCACCGGCCGTGCCGGCGCTTCGGGCCTGGCGGTGAGCTTTGCCAGCGGCGGCAACGATGCGCGCCTGGTGGCGGACATCGAGAAGCTGATCAAGAAGAAGATCGAGCTCGAACCCGTGGAATTCGAAGAGGACCGCCCGCGCGGCCGCATCAACGACGGACGCCGCCACTGGCGCGAGGAAGGCGAAGCGGGCGATGCACGCGACGTGCTCGACCAGCCGCGCGAACGCCGCGACGCCGATGGCCGACGCGGCAGCGGTGGACGCCCGCACCGCGCCCCCGCCGCGCCGCGCGATCCGTTCTTCGACAAGCCCTACGAGCCCGGCCAGCCCGACGCGACGCCCGCCTGGGAAGCAGCAGCCAAGGCCACGACGCCCGGACGCGGCATCTCCAGCAACATCAAGTCGAAGCGCAAGGTCGCGGCCCTGTTCAAGAGCGCCGAACCGAGCTGATCGCTCCGGGGCTGACTCCGCCCCTGCTCCGTTCCAAAAACACCGAGGAACCGGCTGCGCCGGGCCTCAGGTGTTGCCCCCGGAAGGGGGTGGAGAAGCGACACGAAGTGCGCGAAGCCTGGGAGAGAGCTTCTACCTCCAGCCGCGGTGCCAGCCATATTGCGGGTGGTGCCAGCCCCAGCCATAGCGCGGGTGGTAGGCCCATACGAAGCCGACCCCAGGCGATACGTACGTCGGCGCCACATAGGCGACGCCAGGAGGCGCTGCGTACACGGGGGCCGGTGCGGCCGGCGCGACCACGCAGCCGGTCAGCGTGGCCGCCAGCGCGGCGGCGGACAGGGCGATAACTGGGAATTTCATGGCGAAGCTCCTGAAACGAGTTGTTGTCGGTGTGACCCTCCAACGTCGTCGCTCATCGCCGGATGACGGCCTTTACCCGGGCGACACACTGTGACCGGCGTGTCGCCTTCCTTTCAGGATGCTTTCGCCGAAGCCGGTCTTCAGATCACCTTGAAGTGATGCGTTCCATCGCGCCCCAGCTGCGCGACCAGGCCGAATTCCCAATCCAGGTAGGCCTGCATCGCCTCCGCCGGCGCATCGGTTCCCTCGTAGGGGCGGCGATAACGGTCGGTGCGCGCGCTCGCGAGGCGGGTCTCGCCGGTCTCGGCTTCGAGGCCTGCTGCGAACCACGCCGCATTGCCGCCGGCCAGCACCAGCACTTCGGCATCGCGCTGGCCGCGCGCGTCGAGCAGCGCGCGCAGGTCGGCGGCCGCGTAGCGTGCGAGCAGGCTGCTGCCGCAGGTCAGCACGTAGCGCGACGAGGGCGGGATGGCGGTGTCGAGCGCCTGCGGCAACTGCGCGCGGATCGCATACCAGGCGCCCGGAATGTGGCGCTTCACGTAGTTGGCGCTGGTGGTCACGTCGATCACCGCGGTGCCGGGCTGTTTCAGCAGCGCGGCCAGTTCGGCCGGGGCGATCTCGTTCACTGCGACGGCAACCGGGGGATATGCGCTCGCGGGAGCAGCGGTCTCGGTGAAGTCGGCCGCCGTCGGCACTGCGTCCAGCACGTAGACCTCCCACCCCATTTGCGCCAGCCAGGATGCGCTCATCGATGCGCGCACGCCGTCGTCGTCCGCCAGCACGATGCGCGCGCCGCGCACCGGCACCTGGTGATCGGTTTCCTGCACCAGCTGCCCGCCGGGCGCGCTGGCGAAGCCGGGCAGGTGGCCTGCCGCATATTCCTCGGGCGTGCGCACGTCGAAGCGGTAGACGGTGCGTCCGGGAGCCTCCAGCGTATGCAGTGCGTCCAGCGCGATGCGGTGCACGCCCGCCTTGTCGGCCACGCGGCGCGCATCGGCCTGTGCCTGCGCGCGATGCGCCTCGGACACTGCCGCAGGCGCCTGCCTGTCGGCGCCATGGTCCAGCACCTGTCCGGCCAGTTTCCAGCCGATCGTGCCGTTGCGCAGCGCGGCCACGGGATTGGGGATGCCCGCGTTCACGAGCGATTGCGTGCCGATGATGCTGCGCGTGCGGCCCGCACAGTTCACGATCACCCGCGTCGCCGGATCGGGCGCCAGCTCGCGCACGCGCAGCACCAGCTCCGCGCCCGGCACGCTGGTGGCCGAGGGAATGCTCATCGTCTGGTATTCGTCGAAGCGGCGCGCGTCGAGCACCACCACGTCGGCCTTCGCGTCGATCAGCGCTTTCACTTCGGGCGCCGAGAGCGACGGCGTGTGCCGCTCGTGCTCGACCAGCTCGCCGAAGGACTTGCTCGGCACGTTCACGTCGCGGAACAGCTCGCCGCCCGCCTTGCGCCAGCCTTCGAGGCCGCCTTCGAGCAGGTGCACGTTGGTGTAGCCCAGCGCGGCGAGGGTGCGGGCGGCCTGCGGCGCGAGGTCGGTGCCGGCGTGTTCGCCGTACAGCACGATGAGCGTGTCGCGCCGCGGAATGCGCCGCCAGGCCTCGATCTCGATGCGCGACAGCGGCAGGTTGGCAGCCCACAGTGGGTGCTCTTGCGCGAACGGGTCTTCCTCGCGCACGTCCAGCAGTGCGGTCTCGTCGCGGGCGATGAGCCGCTCGCGCACGGCGGCGAAGGAAAGAACGGGAAAGCTGGTGGCGATGGTCGTCGTCATGCGTCTGTCGAGGCTCTGAGTTCTGCGCTGCGGTCCCACAGGTTGGGCAGCAGCGTGTTGGAGTAACCGGAGACGAAGGGCTTGCGGCCGCCCTCCGCGGGGTAAGTATGCCGCCGCACCGCGCCAATGTTCGCGCCGTAGACGTGGATGCTGATCGACACCCGGTCAGCGTGCGCGTTGTGCACGCGGTGCAGGTCGCCGACGGTGGGCGACACCGCCTCCACCTGGCCGGGGTCGAGCCGCACCGCCTCGCCGTGCGGACGCGCATGGCCGTCGGCGCCTAGTGCGTAGCCCTGGCTGTACTCCGCGCCGCGCAGCATGCCGATCAGCCCCCACACCGTATGGTCGTGCACCGGCGTGGCCTGCCCGGGACCCCAGACGAAGCTCACGACCGAGAAGCGCTCGGTGCTGTCGGCGTGCAGTAGGAATTGCTGGTAGCGGGAAGGATCGGGCTGGGCGAAGGCGTCGGGCAGCCAGTCGTCGCGCGACACCAGCTTGCGCAGCAGCGCGCCGCCTTCCGAAAGAATGCGCGGCTCGTCGGGCGCGCCATCGAGCAGCCGGCCGAAGGCGCCGACGAATTCGCGAAGAGGGGTCGGGGAATTTGTCGTCATGCGGGGCGTTTCCAGACGCCAGTGTCGGTGATCGCGCGCACGTCCACCCGCACCGGCAGGATGCCGTCGTGCGCCGAGCGGTCGGCCACCGTCTGCAGCGCCGCGATGTCGCCCTCGCTCACCGGCCGGCCGGCCACCGAGGCCCGCGCGGTGATGATGCGCGACGACTCGATGGGCAGCCGCGTGAGCTGGCTGTAGGCCTGGGCATAGGCCTCGGGATTGGCCAGCGCCCAGTCGCCCGCGCGGGCGAGCCGGTCGAGGAACTGCACGATGGCTGCGCGCTTGGCCGGATCGGCCAGCGAAGACTCGGTAGCGGTGATGAAGCCCAGCGCGGTGTTGATGCCGCGCCCGTCGCGCAGGATGCGCCCGCCTTGCTGCAGCGCGATGGTGTAGTACGGGTCGAAGATAGCCCAGGCGTCGATCTGCTTCGAGGCGAAGGCGGCGGCCGCGTCGGTGGGCAGCACGAACTTCACCGTCACCTCCTCGCGCTTCACGCCGGCCTCCTCGAGCGCGCCGTAGAGCTGGTACTGCGAGATGCTGCCGCGCGCGGAAGACACGATCACCGTCTTGCCGCGCAGGTCCGCCACGCTGCGCAGCGGCGAATCGGGCTGCACCACGATGCCCAGCGAATCGGCCTTGCCCACGCGCGTGGCGACGATCTTCAGCGGCGTCTTGCCGACGGCCGCGGCGAGCACGGGCAGGTCGCCGGCCATGGCGGTGTCGACCGCCGCGCTGCGCTGCGCCTCGAAGAGCGGCGCGGCGCCCTGGAAGTTGGCCCAGCGATAGGCGAAGGGCGCGCCTTCGAGCGCGCGCGAGGCCTCGAACAGCGAGCGAAGGCCGCCGGCCTGGTCACCAAGCACAAGGGCGGTCTGGGGCTGTGCGAAGACGCGCAGCGAACTGGTTGCAGCCAGCGACAGCGCGGCGCCTTGCCTGAGCCAGCCGCGCCGCGAGGTCCTGGAGAAGAGCGCAGACGTCATGCGGCAGCTCCCGAAGCCAGCAGTGCGCGCCTGCCCGCCGCAACCAGGATCGCGTCGTTCTGCGGCGTGTGGATGCGGCTGCACAGCACGTCGCGGTAGTGCCGCTCCAGCGGGTTCTGCCGCGTGAGGCCGTGGTTGCCGCTCAACCGCAGCGCGAGCTCGACCGCGCGGATCGCGTTGCCCGTCACCGTGTACTTGAGCAGGCCGCTGTCGGCGGCCGGCTGCGCATGGCCGCCGTCGACCGCGGCGGCGGCGTCGTCGAGCAGCACGCGGTTGGTACGCAGCAGCGCCTCGATCTCGCCCACGTGCTCCTGCACGCGCGGCAGGGTGGCCAGCGGCGCGCCGAGGCTGCCGGGCGCGCGGCGGTTCAGGAAGCCGACGAGCCAGTCGCGCGCGGCATGGGCCACGGCGTCGTAGAGGCTGCCGAGCAGCACCGTCATCCAGGCCTGCTGGGTGGCGTGGGCGTCGATGTCGGTCTGGCTGCCTGCGTCGGGCGCCCAGTCGGCCGGCGCGCGCAGGTCCACCGCGTGGTCGGCATCGATGGCGACGTTCTCGAAGACGACTTCGTGGCTGCCCGAGGCACGCAGGCCCAGGTGGTCCCAGCTCGCGATCACGCGCACGCCGGGCGCGTTGCGCGGCACCAGGAACACGCCGGTGCGCGGCTCGGCCTCGTCCGTGCGTGCCCACACGGCGAGCCAGCCAAGGCCCTCGATGCCTGTGGTGTAGAGCTTGTGGCCGTCGATCTTCCAAGCGTCGCCCTTGCCCTCGCTATCACGCCGCGCGACCGTGCCGGGCAGGCCGCCGCGTGCGGGAGAGCCCAGGGCAGGCTCCACGCGCAGTGCGTTGATGAGCGCGCCGTTCTCCACCGCGTCGCGCGTCACGCGCTCGCGCAGGTGCGCGGGCCAGCGGCTGTCCGGGCGCGTCAGCGCGTGGTGCTGCAGATAGGTCATCGTGAGGATCAGCGCCGTTGCCGGCTCGCCGCGCGCCACGGCCGAGATCACGCGCCGGGCTGTCGCCAGCGTGGCGCTGCCGCCGCCGTGCTCGGCGGGCGCGACCAGCCCGATCAGGCCGTGCGCCTGCAGCGCCGCGAAGTTCTCGCGGGGGAAGGCGCCGCTCAGGTCGTAGTCGGCGGCGGTGGCTGCGAACTGGGCCGTGAGCCGCGCCAGCACGGAGGCATCGACGGTCGTGGGGGAAGGGTGTTCGGACGCGGCCGTCGGCCGGCGCAAGGGGAGTGCACTCATGGTTTCCGCACGGTAGCGGCCCGCCCGCCGTGCGGAAACGACGCATCCTGCATATGCAAACTCGTTTTTCTGCGTTCGCTTCCGTGCGGCGTCTGGTTACGGTCCGGGTGCATGAAATCAGACTTTCCCCTGGACCGGCGCCGGCTGCTGCAGGCCGCGGCGGCGCTCGCCGCGACCGGCTCCGCCGGCTGGACGCAAGCCGCCGCACCCTCGCGGGAAGCGTCGCGCGATCTCTCGGGCGTCACCCTGCGCGTGGGCACCTACAAGGGCCTGTGGCGGCCGCTGCTCACCGCCTCGGGCCAGGCCGACACGCCCTACAGGATCGACTGGCGCGAGCTCAACAACGGCGTGCTGCACATCGAGGCCATCAACGGCGACGCGCTCGACCTGGGCTCGGGCAGCGAGATCCCGCCGGTGTTCGCGGCGCGGCAGAAGTCGAGCGTGAAGCTGGTGGCCGTCACGCACGAGGACCTGAACAACCAGGCCACGCTGGCGCGCAAGGACGCGCCGATCCGCAGCATCGCCGACTTCAAGGGCAAGCGCGTGGGCTATGTGCGCGCCACCACCTCGCACTACTACCTCGCCAAGCAGCTGGCCGAGGCGGGCCTCACGTTCAACGACATCCAGGCCGTGAGCCTCACGCCTGCGGACGGCCTCTCGGCCTTTGCGCGCGGCGACCTCGATGCCTGGGCCATCTACGGCTACAACGGCCAGCTCGCGCGCACCCAGTACGGGGCGCGCGTCATCAAGACCGGCGTGGGGTACCTCTCGGGCAACTTCCCGATCTACGCCAACCCGCGTGCGCTCGACGACCCGCTGCGCCGCGCCGCGCTGGCCGACCTGCTGCAGCGCCTGCAGCGGTCGTTCGCGTGGATCAACGGCAACTTCCTGGCCTACGCCCGCGCCCAGTCGGCCGAGACGCGCGTGCCCGTGGGCGACATCGTCGAACTGTTCAACCGCCGCAGCGGCGACTACAGCCTGGGCCCCGTCAGCGATGCGGTGGTACGCAGCCACCAGGACGTGGCCGACACCTTCCTGAAGATCGGCGTGCTCGACGGCCCGGCCGACGTGAAGCCCCTGTGGGACCGCAGCTTCGAGAGCGTGCTGCGCCTGCCGGCCGCCTGACAGCCTGAGACCCTGACACCCATCTCCCGCCAACAGATACAGACAAGGACAGCACCATGAGCCAGCAGTCACAGCAACAAGACGGCGTCGTCGAATTCATCGGCATGATCCAGGGCCAGAAGGTCTCGGAGATCCACCCGGCCAAGGGCCCCGCGCTCGACCGCGACTACGTGCGCGCCTTCGCGCAGGCCCATGAGACGGCGGGCTTCGACCGCGTCCTCGTGCCGCACCACTCGACCAGCCCCGACGCCACGCTCACCGTGGCCTACGCGGCCTCGGTCACGGAGCGCATCCACTTCATGCTCGCGCACCGCCCCGGCTTCGTCGCGCCGACGCTGGCCGCGCGGCAGTTCGCCTCGCTCGACCAGTTCAGCGGCGGCCGTCTCGCGGTGCACTACATCTCTGGCGGCTCCGACGAGGAACAGCGCCGCGACGGCGACTGGCTCGACCACGACCAGCGCTACGCGCGCACCGACGAATACCTCGAGGTGCTGCACAAGGTGTGGACGGCGGAGAAGCCCTTCGACCACGAAGGCGCGCACTACCGCTTCCAGAACGCCTTCTCCGAGGTGCGGCCGGTGCAGACGCGCAACGGCAAGCCGCACGTGCCGGTGTATTTCGGCGGCGCATCCGAGGCTGCCATTCCGGTGGCGGGCAAGTACGCAGACGTCTACGCGCTGTGGGGCGAGTCGCTCGACCAGGCGCGCGAACTCACCACCCGCGTGCGCGCCGAGGCGGCCAGGCACGGGCGCAGCGTGCGCTTCTCGGTCTCGTTCCGCCCGATCCTGGCGGAGACCGAAGAGGCCGCATGGGCGCGCGCGGAGAACATCCTTGCCGAGACAAAGCGTCTGCGCGTGGTGCAGGGCTACAACCGCGGCGGCCCGCAGCAGAGCGAAGGCGCCAAGCGGCTGTTGGCCGCGGCAGAGAAGGGCTCGCGGCTCGACAAGCGCCTGTGGACCGCGGTCGCGCAGGAGATCGGCGGGCGCTCCAACAGCACCGCGCTGGTCGGTACGCCCGAGCAGGTGGCCGACGCGCTGCTCGACTACTACGACCTGGGCGTGACCACCTTCCTGATCCGCGGCTTCGATCCGCTGGAAGACGCCCTCGACTACGGCCGCGAGCTGATCCCGCGTACGCGCGAATTGGTGGCGCAGCGCGCGGCATCGGTCCGCAAGGCAGCCTGACCCCATCTTTCTCCCTCCCCCTCTGGGGGAGGGCAGGGGTGGGGGCAATCGGCCTCGAACACCGTCATGGCTTCGATGCCGCCGAGCCCCCATCCCAACCTTCCCCCAAAGAGGGAAGGAGCAAAAACCCAATACCCAGGAAACCCCATGAGCGCAGTTCTCTCCATCGATCGCAATGCGGCTTCGCAGCCGCTGAAGCTCAACCCGAATCCGCAGCAGAAGTACTGGTTCGACCCCGTTCCGCCGCGCACCACCATCCAGGCCGAGCGCCGCCACCGGCAGGAACGCCTGGCGGGCGCCTTCCGCCTGTTCGCGCGCTTTGGTTTCGCGCAGGGGCTGGCCGGCCATATCACGGCGCGCGACCCGGAGCTCACCGACCACTTCTGGGTCAACCCGCTGGGCATCCATTTCTCGCGCATCAAGGTGTCGGACCTGCTGCTCGTCAACTCGAAGGGCGAGACCGTGATCGGCGACAGGCCGCTCAACAAGGCGGCCTTCGCGATCCACGCGGCCATCCATGAATACAACCCGAAGATCATCGCCGCCGCCCACACGCACTCGACCTATGGCAAGGCCTGGTCGACGCTGGGCCGCAAGCTCGACACGATCACGCAGGACAGCTGCGTGTTCCACGACGACGTGGCGCTGTTCGACGACTTCACCGGCATGGTGGTCGACACCAGCGAGGGCGAGCGCATCGCCCAAGCGCTGGGCGACAGGAAGGGCGCCATCCTCAAGAACCACGGCATCCTGACGGCGGGCCCCACGGTGGAAGCTGCCGCCTGGTGGTACATCGCGCTGGACAACGCCTGCCACACGCAACTGCTGGCCGAGGCCGCGGGCAAGCCGCAGCCCATCGACGAGGCCACGGCACGCCATACGCACAGCCAGATCGGCGGGCCCGAAGGCGCGATCCATTCCTTCGACAGCCTCTACGAAGGCCTGGTCGAGGCCGAGCCCGAACTGCTTCTCTGACCCGAACCCCACGACGATGAACCCCAACTTCTCCCGCCGCAGCCTGCTGCGCGCCGGCGGCGCCGCCGCGGTGGTCGCCTCCGGCGGCCTGATCGCATCGCAGGCCTTCTCGCAGCAGTCCCGCAAGCTCACCTTCGCCTGGAACGCCACGGCCTTCTGCCTTTCGCCCGTCGTGGTGGCGCAGGAGCGCGGCTACTTCGAGCGCAACGGGCTGCAGGTCGACCTCATCAACTACACGGGCTCCACCGACCAGCTGCTGGAGTCGCTCGCCACCGCCAAGGCGGATGCGGCCGTGGGCATGATCCACCGCTGGCTCAAGCCGCTCGAATCGGGCTTCGACGTGAAGATCGTCGGCAGCTCGCACGGCGGCTGCGTGCGGCTGGTGGGCGCGAAGAGCGCGGGCGTCACCGACCTGGCGAGCCTGAAGGGCAAGACCATCGGCGTGTCGGACATCGCGAGCCCGGGCAAGAACTTCTTCTCGATCCTGCTCGCGAAGAACGGCATCGACGCCGAGAAGGACGTGGTCTGGCGCCAGTACCCGGCCGACCTGCTCGACATCGCGGTGAAGAAGGGCGAGATCCAGGCCATTGCCGACGGCGACCCCAACATCTACCTGATCGAGAAGCGCAACCAGGGCGCCTTCGTGGAGGTGGCGAGCAACCTCTCGGGCGAATACAAGGACAAGGTCTGCTGCATCGTCGGCGCGCGCGGCGAACTGGTGCGCAAGGACAAGGCGACCGTCGCCTCGCTGGTGCGCGCCATCGTGCAGGCCTCGGACTACGTGGCCGAGAACCCGAACGAATCGGCCAAGCTCTTCGCCAGGTACTCGCCCAAGGTCGCGGTGGAAGACCTGCGCGCACTGCTGGGCACGCTCACGCACAAGCACCACCCCGTGGGCCGCAACCTGCGCGACGAGGTCGAGTTCTATGCGCGCGATTTCCGCGGCGTGGGCGTGCTCAAGAAGACCACCGACCCGGTCCGCTTCGCCGAGCACGTCTCCTTCGATCCTCTGGCATGAACACGGACAGGAGCCCCATCCGCATGAACCACAGTTCCCGTCGTCAGTTTCTCGCCCGAGGCACGGCCGCCGCCGCTGCCGTCGCTTCCGCCGTCGCATTTCCCGGCGTGGTTTCCGCGCAGGGCCGCCCGGTGCTCAAGGCCGGCGACCAGAAGGGCGGGCTGCGCGCGCTGCTCGAGGCGGCGGGCGGGCTGGAAGGCCTCGGCTACGACATCCAGTGGTCGGAGTTCCCGGCCGCCGCGCCGCTGGCCGAGGCGCTCAACGCCGCGGCGGTCGATTCGGGCCCCATCGGCGACGCGCCGCTGATCTTCGCCCTGGCGGCCGGCACGCGCGTGAAGGCCATCGGTGCGAACCGTTCCGACTCCTACGGCACGGCCGTGCTCGTGCGGCCCGATTCGACGCTGAAGACCGCAGCCGACCTCAAGGGCAAGAGCGTCGCCACCAACCGCGGCTCCATCGGCCACTACGTCACGCTCAAGGCCATCACGTCGGCCGGCCTCAAGCCGGAGGACGTGAACCTGCGCTTCCTGGCGCCGGCGGATGCCAAGCTCGCGCTCACGCAGGGCTCGGTCGACGCATGGGCCACCTGGGAGCCCTACACCGCGCTGGCCGAGGTCAGCAAGCACGCGCGGGTGCTCGTCAGCGGCCGCGGCCTGCTGCCGGGGCTGAGCTACCTCGCGGCCACCGACAGCGCCATCGCCGCCAAGCGGCCGGTGCTGCAGGACTTTCTGCAGCGCGTGGTGAAGGCGCAGCTCTGGTCGTACCGCAACGTCGACGCCTACTCGGCCGCGCTGGCGCGCATCATCGGCATTCCGCCCGAGGCGGCGAAGCTGCAGTTCGAGCGCCGCCAGCAGAAGTGGGTGGCCATCGACGCGCAGGTCATCGCCGACCAGCAGGGCACGGCCGACTTCTACCGGCAGGTGGGGCTCATCAAGCAGCCGCTGGACGTGAAGGGCACCTTCGACACCGGCTTCGGCGTGGCCGGCTGAGACAGGAGGCGCTGCGCGGGACCGTAGCTGAGTCCAAGACTCGCGTAGTTGTGTCCCCGGGGCGCGGGGCTGTGCTGGCTAGAGTCGTCGCATGACTTCCTATGCCATTTCCCCCGCACCCGTCCATTCGCTGCCCATCCAGGGCGAGCAGGCCCGCTTCCCGGTCAACCGCATCTTCTGCGTGGGCCGCAACTACTCCGAGCACGCCCGCGAGATGGGCCACAACCCCGACCGCGAGCCGCCGTTCTTCTTCATGAAGCCGGCAAGCGCCATCGTGGCCGACGGCGGCGAGTTCGCCTACCCGACCTTGTCGAGCGACGTGCACCACGAGATCGAACTGGTGGTCGCGCTCAAGACCGGCGGCGCGAACATCGCCACGGCCGACGCGCTCGGCCACGTGTACGGCTATGCCGTCGGCCTCGACATGACCCGCCGCGACCTGCAGTCCGAGGCCAAGAAGATGGGCCGTCCCTGGGACACCGGCAAGGCCTTCGACGGCTCGGCGCCCTGCGGCGAGCTGGTGCCGGTGGCCAGGGCCGGCCATCCGGCCAAGGGCGAGATCCGCCTGGATGTGAACGGCGCCCAGCGCCAGGTGGGCGACCTCGCCGACATGATCTGGAACGTGCCCGACACCATCGCCTACCTTTCGACACTGTTCACGCTGCAGCCCGGCGACCTGATCTTCACGGGCACCCCGGCCGGCGTGGCGGCGGTGCAGCGCGGCGACCGCATGCGCGGCAGTGTGGCGGGTGTCGGCGTGCTCGACGTCGCGGTCGTCTGAGGCTGAGGACCGCGCTCCCGCCGCGCCGACCGCGCCTGGCGGGCGGGGCCGGTTCGCCGGCCCCCGAGTTGGCGTACCCTCGCAGGCGAAAGACGAAGACGCCTGCCCCGATGCGCCCCTCCACACCCACGTCCGTCCGAACCTACGGCATGCACGAGCGTGCCGACCATCTCGACTTCGACATCCGCTTCCAGGGTGCGCGCAACGAGCTCACGCTGCCGCACCGGCATGCGTATTTCCAGATCCAGGTCGGCATCGAGGGCAGCTCGCAGCAGTCCATCGGCGGCGAGGTGCGGCCCTTCGGGCCGCGGCACCTGAGCTTCGTGCTGCCGTACCGGGTGCACGTGATTCCGCATCCGCCCGACGCGCTGTACTGCATCGTCAACTTCGACCAGCGCTTCCTGTGGCCCGAGCTCGACGTCGACGCGCTCGACCTCGAAGACGTACCGCTCGCGCGGCACCCCGACCTCGCGCCCTTCCTGTTCCAGGAGTACGTCGACTTCGCCTTCGACGAGGCCGACTTCGCGCGCATCCGCGGCTGGCTCGACGAGCTGCATGCGCTGAACGCGAGCCGCAGCTTCGGCGCCAAGACGGCGATGCGCGGCATCCTGCAGCAGGTCATCGGTCTGGCCTGCATGCGGCAGGAGCAGGCGCTGATGCGGCTTTCGCTGCAGCACGACGGCAAGACCTCGCAGCGCGACGCGCTCCAGCGCGTGGTGCGCTACGTGCGCGACAACCTCGACAAGCCGCTGTCGCTCACCGATGCGGCGGCCGCCGCCTTCCTCTCGCCCAACTATCTGGCCAACCTGCTGCGCAAGGAAACCGATCGCACCTTCACCGACCTCGTGACCGAGCGGCGCATCGAGCGCGCGAAGGAACTGCTGTCGTCCACCTCGCTGCTGGTGCGTGAGATCGCGCACCAGTGCGGCTTTGCCGACGAGGCGTACTTCAACCGGCGCTTCCGGCAGGTGGTGGGCAGCACGCCGCGCAACTTCAGGCGCGAGCACGTGGTGGGCAGGGGCGTGTAGGGTCTGTTCACGCCATTTCCGGGGGTGGCGTCTGTGCTCCCGCCCTTCGCGGCCCCGGAAATGGCGTGAACAGGTCCTATGCGCTGCCGCGTTCCACCGCCCGCGCGATCCGCGACAGGCGGCTCAGCAGCGGCCCGAAGAGCTCGGCCGGCGTGTTGCCGTAGCCCAGCACCAGCCCGCTGTATGGCGCTATCGGCGGCATCGGCGGCACGCGCTGCATCGCGAAGCCCGACAGCGGCGTGGGCGCGATGCGATGGCGCAGTGCCTCGGCGGCGATCTTCCGGTCGTCGAAGCGCTCGGGCAGGCGCACCGTGAGATGCATGCCGCAGTGGCCGCCGTCGATCTCGTGCGGCACCTCGAAGTGCCTGCCCAGTGCGAGCCGCAGCGCCTGCTGCCGGTCGCGGTACAGCCTGCGCATGCGGCCCAGGTGGCGGCTGAACTGGCCGCTTTCCATGAAGTCCGCCATCGCGAGCTGTTCGTAGCGGTGGCCGCCGCGCAGCATCTCTTCGAGTGGCGTCCGCACGGCGTCCACGAGCCGCTCGGGCAGCACGAGGAAGCCGAGCCGAAGCGCGGGAAACATCGTCTTGCTGAAGGAGCCGACATAGAGCACGGGCGCGTCGTCGACCAGCCCCTGCATCGCGACGATGGGCTCGCCGGTGTGGCGGAACTCGCTGTCGTAGTCGTCCTCGACGATCCACGCGCCGTGCCGGCGGGCCTGTGCAATGAGCTCCAGGCGGCGCGCGATGCTCAGCACGGAGCCCATCGGGTATTGGTGCGACGGCGTGGTGTAGACCAGCCGGGGCGGGTGCTCCCGCCAGTCGCGCCCGTCCACCCAGAGCCCCTCGGCATCCACGCGCATGGGCACGATGCGCATGTCGCCCGCGTGCATGGCGGCCTTCGCGCCGCGGTAGCCCGGGTCCTCGACCCAGCCGGTGTCCCCCGGGTTGGAAAGCAGCCGCACGCACAGCGAGATGGCCTCCTGTGCGCCTTCGGCGATGACGACCTGCCGCGGCTCGCAGCGCACGCCGCGCGCCACCGACAGATGCCGCGCGATCGTCGCGCGCAGCGCAGGCTCGCCCAGCGGATCGCCGTAGCCCAGGGCTGCAGAGCCGCCTTCGCGGATCGCGCGCTCCAGCGAGCGCCGCCATGCGGCCAGCGGGAAGTGCGACAGCGCGGGCACGCCGGGGCGTAGCGCCGCGCCCATGTCGGCACGCGAGGCGCTCGGCAGGATCCTGGCGAGGCGCTGCGCGGTGGCAGGCGTGGCTGGCGGCCTGCCCGTGCGCTCGTCCGCCCGCTCGCGCTTCGACGGCGTCGGTGATGAAAGCTCGGTCACGCGCGTGCCCTGCCGGTCGGATCGCACATAGCCCTCGGCGGCCAGGTGCTCGTAGGTCGCTGTGACCGTGTTGCGCGAGACGCCGAGCGCTTCGGCCAGCGCACGGGAGCCCGGCAGGCGGCTGCCGGGCGCGAGGCTGCCGTCGAGGATGGCGCCCTTGAGCCGGTCGTGCAGCTGGCGCTGCATCGGTGCGGCCCCGGGTCCCCTGGACAGCGGGGATTCGAGCAGGGCGGAAGGCGGCAGGGGAAGGGTGGGGCGTGGCACCATCAAATCGGCTTGTCATGGCACTTTTCGTGGCGCCACGTTGCGGCTACTTTAACGTCCTCCGGCATCGCCGCTCACCATCCACCGAAAGAGTCGTCACCCATGTCAGCCCGCCAGAACGAGTTCGGCCAGTCCATCGGCCCCGACCTGCCCGAATGGACGCCGCGCTCCCTGCCGCCGCGCCGCGTCCTCGAGGGGCGCTTCTGCAGGCTCGAACCGCTCGACGCCGGCCGGCACGCCGATGACCTGCACGCCGCCTATGCGCAGGCGCCCGATGGCCGCGACTGGACCTACCTCGGCATCGAGCGTCCTGCCGATGCCGACGGCACCAGGGCCTATGTCGAGCGCATCTCCAAAAGTACCGACCCGCTGCACTTCGCCGTCGTTGACAAGCAGAGCGGCCGCGCCGTCGGCTCGCTGGCGCTGATGCGCATCGATCCGGCCAACGGCGCCATCGAGGTGGGCACCGTCAACTTCTCTCCGCTCCTGAAGAACACGCCGATGTCCACCGAGGCGCAGTACCTGCTGATGAAGCTCGCCTTCGACGAACTGGGCTACCGCCGCTACGAGTGGAAGTGCGACAACTTCAACGAGCCTTCCAAGCGCGCGGCGCTGCGGCTGGGCTTCAGGTACGAGGGGCTGTTCCGCCAGGCGGTGATCTACAAGGGCCGGGGCCGCGACACGGCGTGGTTCTCGATCATCGACGGCGAGTGGCCTGCGCTGCGCACGGCCTTCGAGCGCTGGCTGGCGCCGGACAACTTCGATGCGCAGGGGCGGCAGCGCATGTCGCTGGACAAGTTCCGGCTGCCGTCCGCCTGACGCGCGGGGCGCGTCAGGCTACTTGCCGGGCTTCTGCGACTGCTCGCACTCGACCTGGATCAGCTCGCGCTCATCCAGCGTCGCGCCGATGCGCACCGCGCTGAGGCAGCCGCCCCACACGCAGCCGGTGTCGGTGGAGAGCAGGTCGGGGCGCGAGAGCCAGCCCAGCGTCGACCAGTGGCCGAAGGCGAGGGTGGCGTTCGAAGTCCTGCGCCCGGGCACGTCGAACCAGGGCATGTAGCCCTCGGGGGCGTTGGACGCACTGTCCGTGACGTCGAAGTCCATCACGCCGTCGGCCGTGCAGAAGCGCAGCCGCGTCAGCGCGTTGACGATGGCGCGCAGGCGGGCGCTGCCGGTGAGGGTGTCCTGCCACTGCGCCGGCTCGTTGCCGTACATCGACATCATGAATTCGCCCAGCGCGGGCCCGCGCAGCACCGATTCGACCTCGGAGGCCAGCACCAGCGCGTCGCCCACCGTCCATTGCGGCAGTACGCCCGCATGCACCATCAGCAGGTCGCCGCTGCCGATGCGCATGTGCAGCGCCATGTGCTGGTTGCGCAGCCAGTCGAGCAGTTTCTCGGCATCCGGGGCGGCAAGAAGCTCGGCGAGGGTGTCCTTGCGGCCGGCCTTGCGCGCGCCGTGCGCCACGCCCAGCAGGTGCAGGTCGTGGTTGCCCAGCAGGCTCAGCGCGGAGGCGCCGTAGCCCCGTATGCGGCGCAGCACGGCCAGCGAATCGGGTCCGCGGTTCACCAGGTCGCCCAGCAGCACGAGGGTGTCGCGGCTGGGGGAGAAATCGATCTTCTGCAGCAGCCGCTGGAAGGGGGCGTCGCAGCCCTGCAGGTCGCCAATCAAGTAAAGTGCCATTCCCCCATTCTCTCCCTCAGTTCATGGATGTCTTCCTCCTGGCCTTGCTGACCACGCTGAACGCGTTGTTCGCAATGTCCGAAATGGCCCTTTCCACCAGCCGGCGTGCACGTCTCGCGGCATTGGCCGAAACGGGAGACGCCGGGGCCGTGGCCGCGCTGAAGCTGATGGAGTCGCCCACGCAGTTCCTCTCGACGGTGCAGATCGGCATCACCTCCATCGGCATGCTCAGCGGCATCGTGGGCGAGGCGGCCTTCGCCGAGCCGCTCGGCGTGTGGATGGAAGGCCTGGGCATGGGCCGGGGCACCGCCAGCGTCGTGTCGACCGCGGTCGTCGTCACCTGCATCACCTTCTTCACCATCATCTTCGGCGAGCTGGTGCCAAAGCGCATCGGCCAGCTCTACCCCGAGCCGGTGGCGCGCTGGGTGTCCCGCCCGATGCGCGGCCTGGCCAAGGGCGCGAAGCCCTTCGTGTGGCTGCTGGCCGGCGCCACCGCCGCCACGCTGAAGGTGCTGCGCATCGACGCCAACGCGGCCCGCTCGGTGACCGAGGAAGAGATCTCCGCGAGTCTCGAAGAGGGCGTGGACGCCGGCGTCATCGAGCAGCACGAGCACCAGATGGTGCGCAACGTGTTCCACCTCGACGACAGGCGCCTGTCGTCGCTGATGATCCCGCGTGCCGACATCGAGTGGCTCGACGCATCGTTCACCGTGCAGCAGGCTTTGCAGAAGGTGGCCGACGCGGCCGCGCTCAACCTCGTGCATTCCTGGTACCCCGTGTGCCGCAACTCGCTCGACGACGTGGTCGGCGTGGTCAGCGTGGCGCACCTTCTGCGCCTGGGGCCCGCGCACACCGGCGTGCTGGGCCAGGAGGCATCGCCCGCCGTGTTCGTGCCCGAGACGCTCACCGGCATGGAGCTGCTGGAACAGTTCCGCGCCCGTGCCGGCCGGCTCGTGTTCGTGGTCGACGAATACGGCGTGGTGCAGGGTCTCATGACGCCGCGCGACCTGCTCGAAGCCATCACTGGCGAGCTGCAGCCCGGCATGCAGACCGACGCCTGGGCGCATCAGCGTGCCGATGGCCTGTGGGAGCTCGACGGGCTCATGCCGGTGTCGGAACTGCGCGCGCGCCTCGGCATCCGCGAGCTGCCCGACGAGGAGCGCGGCCGCTACAACACCGTGGCCGGCCTGCTGATGGCCGTGTCGGGCCACCTGCCGGAGGTGGGCGAGCAGATCGACTGCGCCGGCTGGTGCTTCGAGATCCTCGCGCTGGAAGGCCGCCGCATCGACCGCGTGCTGGCCTCGCCCGATCCGAGCGCGCAGCCCAAGGAAGAGTAGGGCGCGGGCCATGCTGTCGCTGCAGGCTCTCAGCTGCCCCCAGTGCTCTGCGCCACTGCCGCGCGCCGCCCGCTGGCGCACGGTGAACTGCAGCTACTGCGGCGCCACCGTGGTGCGCGGCCAGGAGATCGTCGAGCGAGAGAGCTTCCGCGCCGCGTGGCGCCGGGCCAATGCCGACGTGCCCGGGGGGCGGGTTCTCGCATGGCGGGGCGCGCGCTACCGCGTGCTCGCGCCGCTGGCCACCGGCGAACACGCCGAGGTGCTGCTGGCCCAGCGCCTGGGCGCGATGCCCGAGCGGGTCACCTTCAAGCTCGCGCGCGAGAGTTCGGCCGACGGCGTGCTTCAGCGCGAATTCACCGTGCTGCAGGCGCTGCAGGATCTTTCCGTGCCGGGCGCCGCCTACTTTACCCGCCGCCTCCCGCAGCCGCTGGGCATCGGCGTGGCCGAAGGAATGGCCAGTGCCATGGGCGAGGGCTCGCGCCAGGCGCTGGTGCTGCGGCATCCGACCGGCTTCTGGGGCAGCCTGCACGACGTGCAGCAGGCCAATGCGCAGGGCATCGACCCGCGCCACGCCGTGTGGCTCTGGCGCCGCATGCTGGAGGTGCTGGCCTTCGTGCACGGCGCTGGCTGGACGCACCGCGACCTGTCGCCCGCGCATGCGCTGGTGCATCCGCGCGACCATGGCGTGCTGCTGATCGGCTGGTCTCGCGCGCAGCAGGCCGGCGGCGCCCCGCACGAAGCGGCGGTCGCTCGCGACCTGATGCAAGCCGCCTGGGCCGTGCGTGCCGCGCTGCACGGCGGCGCGGCCGGCGAGCCCGGCCTGGGCCTTCACACCCCGGCGCCGCTCGCGGCCCTGCTGCGCGAATGCAGCGAGGACGCGGCCGCCTGCCGCCGCCTCGGCGCGCAAGGCATCGAGCAGGCGCTGTCGGCGGCCTCGCGCGAAGCCTTCGGTGCACCGAGGTTCGTCCACTTCGATCCTGCGCCGCGCGCCGCCGCCTGAGCGCCGCAACGCCAGGAACTACAACCAGTCACAGAGGAGAGCACAACCCATGGGCTACGGAAACTACTCGCATGCCGCCCACACGGCACTGATCGCGGACCGCGCCGCGAGGCCCGGCGCGGAGGTCTTCACGCAGCGCTCCACCCATCCGCTGATGAACCCGCACGGGCTCAAGGTGCGCGAGTCGCGCGACAACGCCGACCATCCGAACTCGTTGGGCATCGCCTTCGCGCTCGACGTGACGGGCTCCATGGGCGACATCCCGCAGATCCTCGCGCGCCGCGAGCTGCCCACCTTCATGAAGCTGCTGACCGACTGCGGCGTGGCGGACCCGCAGCTCATGTTCATGGCCATCGGCGACGCCAACTCCGACCACGCGCCGCTGCAGGTCGGCCAGTTCGAATCGACCGCCAACCTCATGGACCAGTGGCTCACCTGGAGCTACCTGGAAGGCGGTGGCGGCGGCACCGGCGAGGAAAGCTACGAGCTCGCCTTCTACGTCATGGCGCAGCACACCGACATGGACTGCTGGGTCAAGCGCAGGAAGCGCGGCTATCTGTTCGTGACGGGCGACGAGCTGCCGTACCCCGCGGTCTCGCGCCACCAGGTCGAAGCGCTCATCGGCGAGAAGCTCGACGAGGACATTCCCATCGAGGAAGTCATCGCCGCCGCGGCCGAGACCACGAACCTGTTCTTCCTGATCCCCGACGCGCAGCGCCGCCGCCGCTGCGAGGGCCGCTGGCGCGAGCTGCTGGGCGATCACGTCATCTGCATGGACTCGCCCGACGACGCCTGCGCCGTGGCGGCCGGCATCGTCGCCCTCACCGAGAAGGCCGTTCCCAGCCTGGACGCGCTGGCCGGCGTGATGAGCGCCACCGGCATGGGGAAGGAGCGCGTCGGCGGCGTGCTGCACGCGCTCGACGCCTATGCCGCGCTGCTCGACCCCAACGCACCTCGCCACGCGACGCCCAGCGTGGCGGCAGCCGCGTCAGGCGCGCGCTCGTCTTGGTGGAAGCGGCTCTTCGGCTGACGGCCGTGTGACGGCTCACGCTTCCACGCACTACGTCTCGCTGCTGGGCCTCGGCTTCGGGGACTGCGGCAAGGGGCTCTTCACCGACCACTTCGGCGCCACGCCGGGCGCCCACACCGTGGTGCGCTTCAACGGCGGCGCGCAGGCCGGCCACAACGTCGTGCTGGCCGGCGGCCGCCACCACACCTTCTCGCAGTTCGGCGCCGGCAGCTTCCATGCCGGCATGGGCACGGTGCTCGCGAGCCCGGTGGTCGTGCACCCCACCGCGCTGCGCGTCGAGGAAGCCGCGCTGCGCCGGGTCGGCGTGCAGGACGCTTTTGCACGACTGTCGATCGACGCGCGCTGCCGCGTGACCACGCCGCTCCACCAGGCGGCAGGTCGGCTGCGTGAATTGGAGCGGGGCGAGGCTGCGCACGGCAGCTGCGGCGTCGGCGTGGGCGAGACCGTGCGGCAGGCGCTGGCCTCGCCCGACGAAGCGCTGCGCTATGGCGACCTGCGCAGCACCGCCCGCACGCTCGAGAAGATCGAGGCGCTGCGCACCGCGCTGCTGCGCGAGTTCGAAGCCAGCCCGGCGCTGCACCATGCCGATGCCGCACAGGAAATCGCCATGCTGCGCGACGGCACGCTGGCGCGCCGCTGGCTCGAGGCGGCAGCGCCCTGCGTGGCGCAGTCGCCGCCCACGGACATCGACCGCATCGCGCAGCGCCTCGCGATGCCCGGCACCGTGATCTTCGAGGGCGCCCAGGGTGTGCTGCTCGACGAATGGCGCGGCTTCCATCCGCACACCACCTGGAGCACCATTTCCACCGCTGCCGTCGAGGCCGTGCTGCACGACGCCGGCATCGACGCCCCCGTGCAGCACCTCGGCGTGCTGCGCACCTACCTCACCCGCCACGGCGCCGGCCCGCTGCCCACGCACGACCCCCTGCTCGACGCGCGACTGGCCGAGCCGCACAACGCCGACGAAGGCTGGCAGGGCGCGTTCCGCAGGGGCCACCCCGATGCGGTGCTGCTGCGCTATGCGCTCGATGTGGCCGGAACGCTCGACGGGCTGGTGGTGAGCCACCTCGACGCCATCGAGGGAGCGGGGCTGCGCTGGTGCTCGGGCTATCGCACGGCAGACGCGGGCCGGATCGCGTCGCTGCCGCTCGGGGGCGTACGCGACCTCGATCATCAGCAGGCGCTGACGCAGCTGCTGCGAAGCGCCGAGCCCATCTACGAGCCGCACCTCATCGCCACGCCGCACGCCTGGGTGGAACACGCGGAGGCGCTGAGCGGCCTGCCGGTTCGCTTCGGCTCTTTCGGGCCGACGCGGGAGAGCGTCCGAGGGCGAAAGCATCTGCCCTGATCGAGGACACAGGTGGGTCGGCCGGCAGCGGCATGCGACCTATCCATGCGGGGCAAGAAAGCGGGTTCTATGGCAACAAGCCCCCGCGTCCGAGGCTTCGGACATGCCGGCCGACATCTCTGCGAGCCTTTTGCCGACTCGTCGGGATGTGACTTTGTGCATCAATTTCTTACAATGCGTTGCGTTCCGTTTCGCCGGTGCAACCCAAATCGCGCCTTCGTACATTCACCGCGTCCGTCCATGCCTTCTTCCAGACTTGCCTACAGCTTCGCTCGCAACGTCCGCCTGACCGCAGGCCTGATTTCCGCTCTGGCGTTGGCCGCGTGTGGCGGTGGCGGAGGTGGCGCGGGCAACGCGGCATTCTTCGTTCCCCCTGCACAGCAGCCCGCCACGCCTGCGCCCGCCGACACATCCGGCAAATCCACGGTGCTGATGCGGGTCAAGCCGGAGGCGGTCGGCGTCAACTGCACCTTGGGCGGCGCACGTGTCGAGGCCGGCCTGGACGCCGACGCCAATCACGTGCTCGCGGACAGCGAAGTCACGTCCACCCAGTACATCTGCAACGCCACTGCCGGGGTGGATGGCCTCAGCACGCTGGTGCGCATGCGGGCCGAGCCCGCCGGCAGCAACTGCGCGCAGGGCGGCTCGCAGGTGCTGGCCGGCAAGGACCTGAACCGCAACGACGTGCTCGAGGATTCGGAGGTGACCAGTTCGGCCTACGTCTGCGGCGGTGCGCCGGGTGCGACGGGCGCCGCGGGGTCGAGTGGCCGCGACAGCCTGCTCGCATTCGCCGCCGAAGCGCCGGGCGGCACCTGCACCTATGGCGGTCAACGAGTGCAGTCCGGGCTGGACCTGAATGCCAACGGCGTGCTCGACGCCGCAGAGGTCACGGCCACGGCCTACGTGTGCGCGGCCGCGCCGGCCGATACGCGCTGGGTCAGCGTCACCGCATCGAGTGTCCAGACCGAGTCGAACACCGGCTATCAGGCGAATTCGGGCACCGGCGTCACGCTCACCCTTCCGCCCGCGCCCACGGTGGGCGACTGGATCAAGGTGGTGGGGGTGGGCAGCGGCGGGTGGACCATCGCGCAGAACGCGGGGCAGCGCATCGACACGCGCGGCCTGCCCGGCGGAACGGACTTCGACTGGCGCTCGGTGGCGCCCGCCGGTAGCTGGGTCGGCCTGGCCTCGTCCGCTGATGCCACCCACCTGGCGGCAGTATCCAGCATCGGCGAGCTGTACACCTCGATCGATTCCGGGGCGAGCTGGGTCCTGCGCCTGCCGGTACAGACCTGGAGTGGCATCGCTTCTTCCAGCGATGGCCTTAAGCTGCTCGCTGCAGTCAACGGCGGCGCGCTTTTCCGTTCGACCGACGGCGGCGATACGTGGACCAACGACGGCTCGTCCCGAGCCTGGACCGCGGTGGCCAGTTCCGCCGACGGGTCGCGCCTGGTCGCGACCGCCTACCTCGGGCAGATCTGGACCTCGGCGGACGGCGGCAGCAGCTGGACGGCGCGCGAGTCGAGCCGCGCCTGGCGCTCCGTGGCTTCTTCGGCCGATGGCCGGGTTCTGGTGGCGGGCACCAATGGCGGGCAGCTGTATGTCTCGACCGACTATGGCGTGAGCTGGACCGCACGCGCGAATGGCCAGTTCTGGTGGTCGGTGGCAGCGTCTGCCGACGGCAGCATCCTGTACGCCACCGTGGACACGGGCGCTGTCTGGGTTTCCACCGATTCGGGTACCACATGGGGCGCGCAGAGCGTCAACCGGGACTGGCGAGGCATCGCCACGTCCGCCGACGGCCGCTACGTCGTGGCCGCCACCAGCGGTGGCAGCCTCTACGAGTCCAGCGACCGTGGCCAGACCTGGCACGCGACCAGCGATGGCGGTGCCTGGACTGCGGTTGCGAGCAGTGCCGACGGCGTGAAGGTGACTGCTGCCAAGTCGGGCTCGACCATCCAGCTCGGCACGCGTCGCACGTCGACCACCCTCGGCATCGCCGGGTCGATTTCCGGAGGCCAACAGGATTCGCTGGAGCTGCAATACGTGGGGGGCGGCGTCTTCATGCCCGTTGGCTACGTGTTGGCCAATCTGGCGTTCGTGGTTCGCTGAGTCCGCTTGGCGATGCTGAAGCCCGGTAGCTGACCGACGTCAGTGCGTGACGACCGGGACGGACCGAATACGGCAATATCGTTCCAGCGCTATGTGGGTAGGGAGCGTCGACGTGTCGGGCCAGGTTCCGGGCGGGGTTTGGCGGGGCTCCGCCCTCACCACGCATACCCCGCCTGCACCCGGGCCGCTACCCGGCTGCCGCTTCCGCTGCTGGTCGCGGTCGAGAGTCCCACCCCAAGGTTCAGGTTGTCGTTGACCTGGTAGCCGAAGGCGACGCCCAGCCCCGATGCGCCAGCGTAGTTGCCGACGGCGGCGCCCATCCATTTCTTTCCAGCAGCCAGCGTCGGCATCGATGGCATGGCCAGCGCCGCTGCGACGCCCTGCGCGGCGAAGGCGTTTGCCTGGCTGGTCGCGTTGGCCACGGCCTGCTGCAGTTGGCCGAGGTTGACGGCGTCGGTGGCCAGCAGGGCTGGCGCGACATTCGTGATGCCGCGCAACTGGTTGGTAGCGGCGTTGCCGACCGACACGGTGTTGTCTCGATCGGCCACCGAGCCCTGGCCCAGCGCCACCGCATTGTTGCCGCTGGCCAGCGTGTTGGCGCCCAGCGCGACGGCGTTGTTGCCGGCGGCCACGGCGTTGTTGCCCACCGCGGTGGTGGGATCGGCCAGCGCCTTCGCGCCCGCGCCGATGGCCACGGAGCCCGCGTGGTTGGCCTGCGCGCCGTTGCCGACGGCCACGGTGTTCTCTCCGGTGGCCTGCGCGTTGGTACCCATCGAGGTGCTGCCCGCGCCGCTGGCGCCCGCGCCCGGGCCGCAGGCCACCGAGCCGCTTGCGCTCACCGCGCACACGCCGCTGGACAGGGCCTGGTTCATCAGTGACTGCAGCGCGCTGAACTGCTGCACGGTGAAGTTGTTGGCAGTGGTGATGGCCGTCTGCTGCGCCTGCTGCACCTGGCCGACGTTGGCCGCATCGGTGCTTGCCTGGCCGGTGCCCACATTGTTGATGACCGTCCCAGCACCATTGTTGGCGTTGAGCTGCAGCGTGGCGCCGCCGGCGCCGTACTGCGCCGAGTTCTGCGCGAGGCCTAAGGCCGCATTGGAGGTCTGTTGCACCGTATAGAGCTGGCTGCCGTTGACGGCATCGGTGCTCGTGGCGTTCACAGCGCCCGCGCTCACGTTGACGAGGGTGCGCGTCTGGCCTGCCGAGCCGAAGGAAACCGTGTTCGCCGCGGTGGCGACCGAGTTGGCGCCGATGGCGATGCTGTTGGTCGCGCCGACCGCGACCTGGCTGCCTGAGCCGATGGCCACGCCGCCGGTGGCCAGCGCAGACGCGCCGGCGAAGCCGTTGTAGGCGCCGCCGATTGCGGTGCTGCCGTTGCCCGAGGCCACCGCACCCTGGGTGGTGCCCGAGGCACTGCCGATGGCGATCGCCGAGGTGCCCGATGCCTGCGCGCCGCTGCCGCCGGCGTGGCCGGGGAAACCGCAGCAGCCTTCTGCGCCCTGGCCTCCCGCGCCGACCGCGATGGCACCGCTGGCCGAAGCCTGCGCACCGCTGCCGCCGGCGCCGCCTGTGCCACCCGCAAAGCCCTGGCCGGCGGTGCCGCCACCGCCGATGGCCGTCGCGCCGTTCGCACTCGCACTGGCGCCGGCACCGCCCGTGCCCCCGGTTCCACCAGCGGTTCCGTTGCTGCCGTCGCCGCCCGCGCCGATCGCCGTGGTGCCGTCTCCCTGAACCGTGGGGCCGGCACCGCCGCCGGAGCTCGACCAGCCTGGCAGGTTGGGCCCCGGGTTGCCCGGGTCGCCGGCCACATAGCCCGCTGCGTGGGCGCTTCCGACAGCGAGCAATGCGGCGGCCTGCAGGCATCTGAGTACGGGGCGGAGTCGAGCGGTCATGGTTCCTCCTTCGCTGAAACGGCAGACAAGACAAAAACAGCGCAAGTGTGTGTTTTTGTTTCCAGAGTCGCCATACCCGAGAACTGGTAGATCAGGCCTTTTTGGGAGAGCCGTGCCGGGCATGCTGATCCACAAGGTCGGCCACGACCTGAGGCTCACCGATGTCCGAGGCGATTGCTCGCTGCTATCGCGGCGCGGCAGCGATTTGGTGGCTCAGCGGCTGGCACCGCCTTCGTCGCGATACCCCTGCGGCGTCACCCCATGCTGCCGCGCGAACGCGCGCTGCAACGCATCCACCGAGCGAAAGCCGCTGCGGCTGGCGATCTTCTCCTGCGTCCATTGCGTCTGCCGCAGCAACTGCGCGGCGGCGGCAACGCGCGTCTGCTCCACGAAGCGCGCGGGGGTGCGGCCGGTCTGGGCCGCGAAGGCGCGCGCGAAATTGCGCGGACTCATCTGCACGCGGTCGGCCATCGCCTCGACCGACAGGTCTTCCTGCGGATGCGTGCCTATCCACGCGACCAGCTCGCGCAGGCGGTGGCTGGCCGTGGCCTGCGCCTCGAGCGCCTGGCTCAGCTGGGGCTGCTCGCCGCCGCGCAGCATGGGCAGCGCCAGGGTGCGGGCGATGTCCATCGACACGGCGCGGCCCAGGTCGTCCTCCACCAGGGCCAGCGCGAGCTCGATGCCGGTGGTGACGCCGGCCGAGGTCCACATCGGGCCGTCGTGCACGTAGATGCGCTCGCGCTGCACGCGCACCTGCGGGCGCAGCGCCTGCAGCATGTCGCAGGCGCTCCAGTGGGTGGTGGCCTCGCGGCCGTCGAGCAGACCGGCTGCCGCGAGCGCGAAGGCGCCGGTGCAAACGCTTGCCACGCGGCGCACACGCGGCGCGGCTTCGGCGATCCAATCGCTCACCCTGTGCTCGAAGATGGCCGAGCGCACCGAGGGCTCATCGCCGCCGGCCACGATCAGCGTGTCGATCTCGTGCGGCAGATCGCGCAGCGCCAGCGTGCCCGCGAAGCTCAGGCCGCCATTGGTGAGCACGCTGCCGCCGGCCGGCGAGGCGATGTGCAGCCGGTAGGTGCCGGGGCGCATCTGCTCGGCCTTGCTGAAGACGCTGGCGGGGCCCGCGATGTCGATGGCCTCGACGCCATCGAACGCGACCAGCACCACGGCACCGGCGGCGCCCGTGCTGGCAGAAACCGCGGCTTCTTCGTCCTTGTGGGGCGGTGTGGGCATTCGTAGTCTCGGGGCCTTGCCTGCAGTCATGGAGAAAGGTCGATGTTCACTGGGTCATTTTCACGCGCGCTCGCTGCCGCCTGGCTGGCGATGCTGGTTCTGGCGGGCTGTTCCGCCGGTGCACCGCTGCCGCCGCCCCTTGACGATGCAGCGGCGCTGCAGCGCGATCACCAGGCGTTCGTCGATGCGATGAAGCCCCGTGGCGCAGGCGGCGCCCGGCCGGTCGTCGCCGTGCTCGCCTCCAACGAAGGCACCGAGATGACCGACCTGATGCTGCCGTACGCGGTGCTGCAGCGCGCGGACGTGGCCGATGTGCGCATCGTCGCGCCGCGTGCCGGGCAGGTCGACCTGTTCCCGGCGCTGCAGGTGGATGGCGCGCAGGACTTCGCCAGCTTCGACCGCGCACACCCTGCGGGTGCCGACTACGTGATCGTCCCCGCGATGATGTCGGACGATGCGCCCGAGATAACCGGCTGGCTCAGTCGTCAGGCCGGGCAGGGCGCCCGCGTGATCGGTGTGTGCTCCGGCGCCCGGGTGGTCGGACAGGCCGGCCTGCTCGACGGCCGTCGCTTCGCAGGCCACTGGTACGACCGCGGCACGCTGTTGAAGCGCCACCCGGGCTCCACGCACGTCCCGCACCGCCGCTACGTGGTGGACCGGGGTGTGGCCACCACCACCGGCATCACCGCGTCGGTGCCCGCCATGCTGGCGCTGGTGGAGGCCATCGGCGGACGCGAGAAGGCGTCCGCGGTCGCGGCCGATCTGGGCGCGGTGTCCTGGAGCCCGGCGCACGACAGCACACCCTTCGCGCTCGACAACGGCAAGCGCATCGACTACCTGCTCGACAAGGCCGCCTTCTGGCGCGGTGAGCGCTGGGCGGTCGAGGTGCGAGACGGCATGGACGACGTCTCGCTCGCACTCGCCACCGATGCCTGGGAGCGTACCGGGCGCGTCCGCGTCGAAGCGGTCTCGCCCTCGGGGCCGGTCACGCTGCGCAGCGGGCTCGTGCTGACGGCACGTCCTGCGGGTGCAGGCGACGTAGGTTCGCCGCGCCTGCCGCTGTCGGCCACGCTCAAGCCGGTGCCGCAACTTGATCGCACCCTGTGCGAGATCGCCGGCCGGCACGGCGCCGCGCGCCGCGACTGGGTGATGCTCGAGATGGAATACCCCGCGCAGCAGCGCGCCGCCGCCTGCGCGGGCTGAGGCGGCGTCGGCGCGTCATACTCTCGGCCGGATCGCCCTTTCCCCCTCAAGCGGGAGGCGAAGCCGCAAACGACAAGCCGGGAGCTGAAGAAATGATGACCGCATGCTGGCGTGCACCCGTTGCCGCATTGGCGCTGGTGCTCTCGATGCTGATGAGCGCATGCTCCACGCTGCCTCCGCCGGTGTCCGACCGGCCCGTCACGGCCATTGCGGATTTCTCGAACACGCCGCTCGATGCGATCACGCGCCGGGTCCTGCCTGAGGATCGTTCCGACGATCGCTCGGGCTTCCAGCTCCTGCCCTACGGCCCCACATCCTTCGCTACCCGCATCGAGCTCGTGAAGCTCGCCACGCGCAGCCTCGACGTGCAGTACTACCTGCTCGCCGCCGACAACACTGGCCGCGCCCTGATGCGCGAGCTGCGCGACGCCGCGCAGCGCGGCGTGCGTGTGCGGCTGCTGGTCGACGACCTCTACACCACCGGCGAGGACGACCTGCTCCTCGCACTCGCCAGCTACCCGAACGTGCAGGTGCGCTTGTTCAACCCCTTTCCCGGCGGACGCGGCAGCGATGTGACGCGCTTCATCAGCTCGGGGCTGGAGTTCGGCCGCGTCAACCGGCGCATGCACAACAAGCTCTTCGTGGCCGACAACGTGGCGGCGGTGGCGGGTGGCCGCAACATGGCCGACGAATACGTGATGAACGCCGCCGGCAGCAATTTCATCGACATGGACGTGTTCGCGGCCGGCCCCGTGGTGCGGCAGCTGTCCGACGAGTTCGACCACTACTGGAACAGCACGGTCGTCTACCCGGTGGGGCGCATCGCCCGCAGCGCGCTCACGCCCGAGCAGCTGCGGCAGAACTTCGAAAGGCTCACGGCCGCCGCCAGGCCGCCGCAGGCGCCGCGCATTCCGCTCGACGGCAGGATCGCCAACCCCGTCGAAGGCGAGCCCTCCCTGCTGCCGCAGGAGATGGTGCCGATGCTCAATCTGCCCTTCGAGCTGGCCGAGGCCCGGCTCAGCCCGCTGCTGTGGGCCCGTGCGCGGGTGCTGTTCGATCCGCTCAGCAAGACCGAGGGCCTGAACGAACGCGAGAACTCCATCAAGGGCACGGTGACCGAGGGCGTGATCCGGTGGTTCCGCACCTCGCGATCGAGCATCAAGATGGTGTCGCCGTACTTCGTGCCCTCCGACGCGGCCGTGGCCAGCCTCGCCGAGGCGCAGGCCGCGGGCATCAAGGTCGAACTGGTCACCAACTCGCTGGCCTCCACCGACGAGCCCTGGGTGTACGTGGGCTACTGGCCGCACATCCACGAGCTGCTGAAGTCGGGCGTGGCCATCTACGAGCTGAGCCCCACGCTGAGCGTGAAGCGGGGCAAGCTCGGCATCTTCGGCCATCGCACCGGCGCCCTGCACATGAAGAACGGCATCGTCGACCACAAGGAGGTGTTCCTGGGCTCGATGAACCTCGACCCGCGCTCGGCCCGCCTCAACACCGAGCTGGGCCTCATCATCGAGAGCCCGCAGATGGCCAGGCAGCTCGACAGCTTCGCCGATGCCGGCAGCGCCTACCGACTGCGGCTGGACGCGAGCGGCCGCGACATCGAATGGGTGGAGGACAACGAGGACGGCACGCAGACGGCCTACGACGTGCCGCCGGAAACCACCGCGTGGCAGCGGTTGAAGCTGCGGCTGATCGCGCCGTTCATTCCGGTGAGCGAGCTGTAGCCCGCTCGAGGCCGCTCACACGTTGCTGGTCGCGCGCACTTCCTCGATGCTGGTCTGCCCGGCCAGCACCTTCTCGATGCCGTCTTGGCGCAGCGTGCGCATGCCCTCACCCAGCGCGGCCTGCTGCAGCTCCTCGGCGCGCGCGCCGGTCTGCACCAGGCGGCGCAGGGTCCTCGACATGGTCATCAGTTCGTGGATGCCCACGCGGCCCTTGAAGCCGGTGTCGCCGCAGTGCTTGCAGCCCTTGCTGGTGTAGGTGTGCAGCCGGCCGTCGCGGCCGTGGCGCTGTACCCAGCCAGCCAGCACCGCCTGGCGCTGCGCCGCGTCGCGCTGCTGCTCGGGTCCGAAGGCGTGCATGTAGTCATCGAGCAGTTCGCCGATGGCCTCGGGGCTCGCGGGCGTGCCGGTGGTGCACTGCGTGCACAGCCGCCGCACCAGCCGCTGTGCAAGCACGGCCAGCAGCGAGTCGGCGAAGTTGAACGGGTCCATGCCCATGTCCAGCAGGCGGGTGACGGTCTCGGGGGCGCTGTTGGTGTGCAGGGTCGAGAGCACCAGGTGGCCGGTCAGCGAGGCCTCGATGGCGGTCCTGGCGGTTTCCTCGTCGCGGATCTCGCCCACCATGATCACGTCGGGGTCGGCGCGCACGAAGGCGCGCAGCGCCTTCGCGAAGGTCCAGTCGATGCGCGGATTGATCTGCACCTGCCGAAGCCCCGACTGGGTGATCTCCACCGGGTCTTCCGCCGTCCAGATCTTGCGCTCGGGCGTGTTGATGTGCATGAGCGCCGAGTGCAGCGTGGTGGTCTTGCCAGAGCCCGTCGGGCCCACGCACAGCACCATGCCGTAGGGGCGCTCGACCGCCTTCGTCAGCTGCGCGAGGTTGTCGGGCGACAGGCCCAGCCGGTCCATCGGAATGGGCTTGGCCGATGCCAGGATGCGCATCACCACGTCCTCGAGGCCGTTGTTGGTGGGAATGGTCGCCACGCGCAGTTCGATGCGGTGCTGCGGCGAGTACTTGGCGAAGTTGATCTTGCCGTCCTGCGGGTTGCGCTTCTCGCTGATGTCGAGGTCGCACATGATCTTGACGCGCGCGACGATCGCGTTGCGGTAGCTCGGCGGCAGCTCCAGGTAGGTGTGCAGCAGGCCGTCGCGCCGGAAGCGGATTCGCGTCTTCTCCTGGCCGGGGTAGCTCTCGATGTGGATGTCGGAGACGCCCTCGCGGTGCGCCTCGATGATCATGCTGTTGATCATGCGCACCAGCGAGTTGTCGGACTGCTCGATGGGCGCCTCGCTCGCCGTCTGCGGGGCGGCGACTTCCTTCTCCAGCGTCTGCAGCAGCTCGCTCGTGCCGGCCACGTCGAAGTCCAGCGGCTGGCTCGGATCGAAATGGGCCGCGAAGGGGTTGGACGACCCGCCCGTGTGCTCGCCGATCTTCTCGTACACCGCGTTCAGCACGCCGTCGAGGTCCAGGCACTGGCCGACCACCGGCGTGACCTTCATCTGGGCGATGAACTCGACCTCGTCGAGCGCCGAATGCCGGCTGGTCGGATCGTCGATGGCGACGATCAGCCGCCCCTCGTGCAGCATCAGCGGCATGACCTGCAGCCTGCGCGCCACCGCATGCGGCAGCTTGCGCAGCGCCTCGGCTGCCGGCGGAAACAGATGCAGGTTGACCAGCGGGTAGCCCATCTTGCGCACCAGCGCCGCCTGCAGCTGGCCCCGGCTCACCACGCCCATGCGCACGAGCGTTTCGCCCAGCGGCACCATCGGATCGAGTTTCTGGCGCTCGAGCCCGGCGCGCAGTTGCGCCTGCGTGATCATGTCCAGCGAGATCAGCGCCTCGCCGATGCGCGCGATGGGCGTGCGGCTCTGGGCGTCGAGCGCGCTAAGCAATTGCTCCGGCATGACGACTTCGTTGATGGACATTGGGGAGGTTCTCCTGCTCGATTTCGTGCATGGATCGTAGAGCGTGATCGTGTCCATTGCCACAGGTTCGAGCTTGAGTACGCAAGTACTCAGGTTAACAACGAGTTAACTCGCGACATCGACCGGGCGGCACGGTCCGCATGCCGGATTTCCTGTCGTCCTACGCGCGCCGGCCGGCACCTCGCCAAACATCAAAGGAATGCATCGATACGTACTTGCCACCAGCGCAGTGCTGGGCATGCTCGGCTTCGCGGCGAGGGCAGAGCCCATCAAGCTGCCGGTAGACAACGACGAGAAGGGCACCGTCTACGTCGCCCCGAACGTCAATCCCACGGAGACGTCGGCCACCGTCAACGGCGCCACGGTCGGCGTGCAGCGCCCCGACGGCAGCGGCACCTACATCGGCACCGACACCTCCACGCCCCGGCCCACCTACTCGCTCGGCGCCAGCACCGGCGGCAACGTGTCGTTCTCGGGCGGGGTGCAGACGGACGGCAAGACCAACAACGGCGTGAAGGCCGGGGTGACGATCAAGTACTGAGCCCGGCTCAGACCAGCGTGCCGTACACGATGAAGCCGTCGTGCGTGGCGACCTTGTCGTAGAGCTTGCGGCCCGCCGTGTTGGTCACTTGCGTCTGCCAGTACACGCGGTGCACGCCCGCGAGCTTCGCGCGTTCGTACACGCCTTCGATCAACTGCCGGCCGACGCCCTTGCCGCGTTCCGAGGGCAGCGTGAACAGGTCCTGCAGGTAGCAGGTCGGCTCCAGGCGGGTGGTGCTGCGGTGAAAGAGGTAGTGGGTGAGGCCGACCAGCTGCCCGTCGCGCTCTGCCACCAGCGCATGCACGGGTTCGTAGGCATCGAAGAAGCGCTGCCAGGTGGCCTGCGTGATCTCTTCGGCCAGGGCGGTCGGGCCCTCGCGGCCGTAGAAGGCGTTGTAGCCGTCCCAGAGCGGTTTCCATGCCGGGTAGTCGGCGGCCACGGGCGGGCGTATCAACAGGGAAGAGGTCATGGCGTCGTATCGCGTTGAAACCCGCGATTGCATCACGACAGGTTCGACGCCGCTCAGGCCGCGAAGAATTCCTTCAGCATCTTTTCAGGCAAATGCCCTTGCAGGCCGATGGCGACGACGCCCGCGCGGGCCGGCCCCGGAGGCGGCGAAACCTTGCGCACCGAGCCGTGCCGGCCTGCGTACTGCACCTCGGACCACTCGTCGCCTTGCGCGCCTCGTCCCGTGCGCAGCAGGCCCTTGAGCCGCAGCACGCCCGGCGGCATCTCGCGCAACCAGGCGCGCAGCGTGGCAGCCGGGATCGTCGCTTCGGGCTGCACGCTCCAGGTCTGGAAGATCGCGCCGTGGTCGGGCGTGCCGTGCCCATGGTCGTGGTCGTGGTCGCAACCCGGACCGCATGCATGCGGCGCCAGGGCGGGCTGCGAAAGCCCCGAAACCAGCGCCAGCGGCACCGCCGCCTCGACGGTCTCGATGCACGGCGTGCCGGGCGCGTTGCCTTCCACCCAAGCCCTCGCTTCGGCCAGCGCCTCGGCCGAAGCGATGTCGGCCTTGTTCAGCACCACGAGGTCTGCCGACTTCAGCTGCCGTGCGAGCGTGTCGGCCAGCAGCGGATCCGCCGACTGCCGTGCAGCCACGCTCGCGTCCACCAGCACGATGACGCCTTCGAGGCTCAGCTCCGGCGCCGCCATGCCGATCTGCGCGATGCGCCACGGGTCCGACACGCCGCTGGCCTCGATCACCACCGCGTCGAAGGGCGTCTTCGCCTCGATCACGTCCACCAGCGCACGGCCCAGGTCGTCGCCGATCTGGCAGCACACGCAGCCGTTGGTCAGCGCGGTGGTGTCGCCGTGGGTGGCGGCAATGAGATCGGCATCGATGTTGAGCGCGCCGAAGTCGTTCACCAGCACCGCCATGCGCAGCCCCTTCGCCTCGCGCAGCCAGCGGTTGAGCAGCGTGGTCTTGCCTGCCCCCAGAAAGCCGCCGATGACGGTGAACTGCAAGCGACTTGCCGGCATCACGCGCCCCGGCTCACTTGAACCCTCTGCGCCTCGAACACGCGGCCCGACAGCACCGTGCCCCACACGCGCGCGTCCTTCAGCGCCATCGGGTCCATCTCCAGCGGGTCGTCTTCCAGCACGCAGAAGTCGGCGCGCTTGCCGCATTCGATGCTGCCGATCTCGCCGTCGAGCTTCAGCGTCCATGCGGCACCGAGCGTGATGGCGCGCAGCGCCTGCGGCACGGTGATGCGCTCTGCCTCGCCCAGCACCCGGCCCTGGGGCGTGATGCGGTTGACGGCGCACCATGCGGTGAAGAGCGGGCCGAGCGGCGTCACCGGCGCGTCGGAGTGAATGGCCAGCGGCACGCCGGCCGCGAGCGCGCTACCGCAGGCGTCGAGGCGGTTGGCGCGGTCGGGGCCCATGGTCATTTCGTAGTGCTGGTCGCCCCAGTACCAGATGTGGTTGGCGAACAGGTTGGCGCAAAGCCCCAGCGATGCCATGCGGCGGAACAGCGGCGCGTCGATCATCTGGCCGTGCTGCAGCGTGTGGCGGTGGTCGGGACGCGGCGCGCGCGCGAGCACCCGCTCGATGGCGTCGATGGCCACCTCGCTGGCCTCGTCGCCGTTGGTGTGCGTGTGGATCGTGAGGCCCGCGCGGTGGTAGGTCTCGAAGTCGGCCTCGTACTGTGCGGGTGCGGTCACCCAGATGCCGTTGGGCGCGCCGTTGAAGTGGCCCGGCCAGCGCAGCCGCGCCGAGAAGCCCTGGATCGAGCCGTCGAGCATCATCTTCACCAGCCCGTAGCGCAGCCGGTCGGTGTTGCGCGGCATCAGCGACTTCACGTGCTCCGCACCCTGCGCGGCACCGTGCGTGCCGTGGAAGGCCTGGAACGCGGACAGGATGCGCACGCCGAAACCGTCGTCGCCCGTGGCCTTTTCCAGCACGCTGCAGTCCTCGGGCGTGAGCTTGTTGACCAGATCGGTCGCGGTGGTCACGCCCTGCAGGCAGGCCAGCCGCGCAAAGGAGCGCACGCCGGCCTCGGTCATCGGCGCGAGCAGGCCGGCATTGCCGATCTTGCGCAGCACCAGGAACATCGCGGCCGGCTCCTGCAGCTCGCCGGTGGGCTCGCCCGCGCTGTCGCCATCGGCGAACTTGACCACGCCTTCGACTTCGTTGTCGCGCGTGATCTCGGCGATGCGCAGCATCGCGCTGTTGACGTTCATCAGGTGGCCGTTGGCATGGCCGATGACGATGGGCCGCGTGCTGCTCGCTCGGTCCACGTGGCGCACCGTCATGCGCTCGCCGCCGAAGTAGATCGGATCGAATCCCCAGGCGACGAGCGGCTCGGTGTCGGGAATGCCCTCGGCCGTCATCCTCGCTGCCACCTCGGAGAGGCGCGAGACCACCTCGTCCATCGAGCGCAGGCCGCTCCACACTTTGCCCTCGGGGTCGCGGCGGTCGAACCAGCCGAGATACGTCCAGTCCCACATGCTGCCTTCCTTCAGGTGGCAGTGGCCTTCGACGAGGCCCGGCATCAGCACCTTGCCGGCGAAGCGCTCGTCGAGCGTGAAGGGCCCCCAGCCCTGCATGTCCGCGAGCGCGCCGACGGCCAGCACGCGGCCGTCGCGCACCGCCACGTGGGTGGCGTGCGGCTGCATCGGGTTCATGGTGATGATCTTGCGGGCGGCGAAGATGGTGGTGTTGTTCGTCTGGCTCATGGCGACTCGGGAATCGAAAGAGGAGGGCGCGGCAGCCCGTCGACGACGTCGACGCGCCTGCAGCGTACCCAATGATCGGGCGCGACCTCGCGCAGCGGCGGCAGTTCCGCCGCGCAGGCCGCTTCCGCCACCGGGCAGCGGCCGGCGAAGCGGCAGCCTTTGGGCGGGTCGATGGGGCTGGGCGGGTCTCCGCTCAGCTTGATGCGGTTCGCGGCGCGACGCCTTCCGCCGCTCACGGTCGGCACCGCCGACATCAGCGCCACGCTGTACGGGTGCAGCGGCCGCGCGAAGAAGCTGCGGCGCGGCGCGCGCTCGACGATCTGGCCCAGGTACATCACTGCGATGTCGTCGCAGATGTGCTCCACCACCGCCATGTCATGCGAGATGAAGAGGTAGGTCAGGCCCAGCTCGCGCTGCAGCCGTGCCAGCAGGTTCAGGATCTGCGCGCGGATGGCGATGTCGAGCGCCGACACCGGCTCGTCGCACACCACCAGCTCCGGGTTGGTGGCCAGCGCCCGGGCGATGTTGATGCGCTGGCGCTGCCCACCCGAGAACTGGTGCGGAAACAGGTGCTGCTGCTCCGGCCGCAGGCCCACCGCCTCGAAGAGCTCGGCCACGCGGCCCGTGCGCTCCTCGGGCGTGCCCACCCGCATCAGGTCGAGCGGCGCACGCACGGCGGCGCCCGCGCGCTCGCGCGGGTTCAACGAGGAGAACGGGTCCTGGAAGATGATCTGCATGCGCGTGCGCGCCTGCCGCAGCGCCTCGCCCTGCAGCGCACCCAGGTCGGTGTCGCCCAGCTGCATGCGCCCAGAGGTGACCGGCGCGAGCCGCATCACCGCCAGCGCGGTCGTGGTCTTGCCCGAGCCCGATTCGCCGACCACCGCCAGCGTGCTGCCGCGGCGCACCGCGAAGGACACGCCGTCCACCGCCTTCACCACCTCGGGCGTTCGGCCCCAGCCGGACTTGCCGCGCGGGAAGTGCACCTTCAGGTCGTCGACCGAAAGCAGCGTGTCGGTCTTGCCGATGAACGTCATGCGGCCTCCCTTCGGGGTTGTGCCGCAGCCGCCGGCTCGGCATGCAGCCAGCAGGCTGCGCCATGCGGCACGCCGGAGGCCACCTCGCCATGCACCGCGAACATCGGCGGCACCTCGGCCGCGCAGCGCGGCATCGCGCGCGGACAGCGCTCGCGGAAGGCGCAGCCGGTGCCCAGCTCCCAGATCGAAGGCACCACGCCGGCGATCTCGGCGAGGTCGTGGCGCCCGTCGCTTTCCTGCGCCGCGCTGCTGCCGAGTTCGGGCAGGCAGTCGATCAACCCGCGCGTGTAGGGGTGGCCGGGTTCCGACAGCACCTGCTCGGTGGTGCCCTGCTCGATGACGCGGCCCGCGTACATCACCATCACGCGATCGGCCATCTCGGCCACCGCGCCCATGTCGTGTGTGATGAGCATGATGGCCGTGCCCTTCTCGCGCTGCAGGTCGCGCAGCAGGTCGAAGATCTGCGCCTGCACCGTCACGTCGAGCGCGGTGGTGGGCTCGTCGGCGATCAGTATGTCGGGCCTGCAGGCCAGCGCCATCGCGATCATCACCCGCTGTCGCATGCCGCCGGAGAGCTGGTGCGGGTACTCGTCCACGCGCCGCTCGGGCGCCGGAATACCCACCTGCCGCAGCATCTCGATGGCGCGCTGCCGCGCCGCGTGCGCGTTCATGCCGGAGTGCAGCTGCAGCGATTCGCCGATCTGGTCGCCCACGGTGAACACCGGGTTCAGCGACGTCATCGGCTCCTGGAAGATCATCGAGATGCGGTTGCCGCGCACCTCGCGCATGCGGGCGTCGGTGGCCTGCACCAGGTCTTCGCCCTGGAACAGCACCCGTCCGCCGCGGATGCGTCCCGGCGGCGAGGGAATGAGCCGCAGCAGCGCCAGCGCCGTCATGCTCTTGCCGCAGCCCGATTCGCCCACCACGCACAGCGTCTCGCCGGCGCGGATCTCGAAGTCGACCCCGTTGAGCACCAGCGCCTTGCCGCGCCGCGTGCTGAACTCGACGTGCAGGTCCTGCACGCGCAGCAGCGTGTCATCGGAAGGCGGAGTCATACAGAGATACCTTTCGCACGCACGGTGGACTTCATCTTTCCCTCAGCTTCGGGTTGAGGGCATCGTTCAGGCCGTCGCCGATCAGGCTCACGGCCAGAACGGCGATGAAGATCGCCGCACCCGGAAAGGCCACGGCCCACCAGCACGACAGCACGTACTGCCGGCTGGAGCCGATCATCAGGCCCCAGCTCATCTGGTTCGGATCGCCCAGGCCGAGGAAGGAGAGCCCCGCTTCGAAAAGGATCGACGCGCCGATGGCCAGCGTGGCCGACACCACCAGCGGCGGCAGCGCGTTCGGCAGGATCACCTTCCAGATGATGCGTGCGTCGCGCGCGCCGATGGCCCGCTCTGCCCGCACGAACTCCAGCCCCCGGTACTTCATGAACTCGGCGCGCGTGAGCCGCGCGGTGCCGGTCCAGCTCACGATGCCGATGGCCAGCGTCACCGTCACCAGCGTGGGCGAGAAAAGCGTCACCACCACCATCGCGAACAGCAGCGCCGGCAGCACCTGGAAGAACTCGGTGAGCTTCATCAGCGCGGCATCGACCTTGCCGCCGTAGTAGCCGGCGAAGGCGCCCAGCGTGATGCCGATCAGCACCGACAGCAGCGCGGCCACCGCGCCCACCAGCAGGGTTGCGCGGCCGCCGTAGATCAGCGCGGTGAGCACGTCGCGGCCGAGGTAGTCGCTGCCGAGCCAGGCGTCTTCGCTGAAGGGTGGCGTGAGCGGCGCGGCCTTGATCTCGAACGGGTCGGCGGGGTAGAGCCACGGCCCGAGGATGGCCACCAGCAGCACGGCGACCAGCATCGCCATGCCGATGATGGCTGCCGGATTGCGCAGGAACATGCGCATCGCCTCCATGCCCGGGTGCTCGACGCGCACCGCGGGCCTGGGGGATGCGGCAGCGGAAGCAGCAGCGGTCGACATTGGAATCACCTTGCTCATGAGGCCTTGATCCGCGGATCGATGAAGCGATAGCACAGGTCGGTGAGCTGGTTCATCACCACCACCACGATGGAAGAGAACAGCAGCACGCCGAGGATGGTCGGGTAGTCGCGCCGCAGCACCGACTCGAAGGCGAGCCGGCCGAGCCCGGGCCAGTTGAACACCGTCTCCACCAGGATCGCGCCCGCCAGCACGTTGCCGAACTGCAGGCCCAGCACCGTCACCACCGGCAGCAGCGCGTTGCGCAGCGCATGCTTGTAGAGCACGACGCGGTCGGCCAGCCCCTTGGCGCGCGCGGTGCGGATGAAGTCGGAGCCCAGCACGTCGAGCATCGACGAGCGCGCGAGCCGGCTGTACTGCGCGAGATACACCAGGCTCAACGTGAGCGTGGGCAGCACCAGGTGGTGCGCCACGTCGAGCATGTCGGCGAAGCCGCCGCTGCCCGTCGAGTCGATGGAGCGCATGCCCGCCACCGGCAGCACCGGAAACACCGAGGCCAGCAAGATCACCAGCATGATCCCCAGCCAGAACACCGGCGCCGCGAAGCCCACCAGCGACAGCACGGTGATGAACTGCGACAGCAGCCCGTTGGGCCTGCGCGATGAAAGCACCCCCAGCGCGGTGCCCACGAAGAAGGCCAGCAGCACCGCGCTCAGCACCAGCAGCAGCGTGGCCGGCACGCGCTCGGCGATCATGCTGGTCACCGGCAGGTTGAAGAAGTACGAGTAGCCCAGGTCGCCCTGCGCCACCTTGCCGAGGTACACGCCCAGCTGCACCGGCAGCGAGCGGTCGAGCCCGTACTGCGTGCGCAACTGCGCCATCAGCTCGGGCGACATGCCGCCGCTGGCGCCCGCGATGGTTTCCACCGGATCGCCCGGCGCCGCGTGCACCAGCACGAAATTGAGCACCACCACGGCCAGCACCAGGCCCAGGGCCTGGAGCAGCCGCGAGGCGGCGTAGCGAAGCGTGCCCATGATGTCGCCCGCCCGCCTACTTCAGGTACACCTCGTCGAGCGGCGACAGCGGCCCCCAGATGGTGACCGGCACGTTCGCCACCTTCTTGCTGGTGATGGTGTGGTACGGCACCTGGTTGATGAACTCGATGGGCAGCTCGTCGGTCACGATCTTCTGGAAGGTCGCGTAGTAGGCCTTGCGCTGCGTCGGGTCGATCAGGCCCCCGGCGGTGTTGAGCAGCTCGTCCACCTTCGGATTGGCGTACGACTGGGTGTTGGTCCAGACGATGGGCTTGATGTTGGTCGACAGGTAGGTGCGGTGCACGCCGATGATCGGGTCGCCCCAGTTGAAGACCGTGTCCATCGACATGTCGAAGTCGTGCGAGGCCAGCCGCTTGGCCCAGGCCGGGAAGTCGGCCGAGGCGCGCACCTCCACCGTGATGCCCACCTTCTTGAGCTGCCCGCGGATGTACTCGGCCACGTTCTTCTGCTGGTCGTCCGCGCCAGGCAGGTAGTCGATGGTGAGCTTGAAGCGCTCGCCGCCCGCGCCGGCCTTGTAGCCGGCGGCGTCGAGCATCTCGCCGGCCTTCTTCAGGTCGAGCGGATAGCGCACCAGGTCGGGCACCGCGAAGGGGCTGCTGGCCACCAGCGGGCCGTCGGAGACGGTCGCGAAGCCGCCCATCAGCGCCTTGGCGATGAAGTTCTTGTCGATGGCCGTGGCGATGGCCTTGCGCACCTGCACGTCCGACAGCGGCTTCTTCGCGGTGTTGAAGGCCAGCCAGTTGAGCGCACCGATGCCGTCGTAGCCCTTGGGCGTGAGCGACACCCGCGGGTCGTTCGCGAAGCGCTTCAGGTCCGTGGGCAGCGTAGCGAAGGGCAGCATCTGGATGTCACCGCGCTCCAGGCCCAGCACCAGGCTGGCCATGTCGGGCGTGACGTTCACGATCACCTTGTCGAGGTACGGCTTGCCGGGCAGGAAGAACTTGTCGAAGCGCTCCATCACGATGCGCTGCGCGGGCTTGAACTCGGTCACGCGGAAGGGGCCCGAGCCGACAACGTCCGTGGTGTTGCGCGGGTGGTTCTTCAGGTCCTGCCCGTCGCCGTAGATGTGCTTGGGAAGAATGGGGCACAGCGCCGGCGACATCGCCAGCACGATGGCCGGGTGCGGCACGCTCATGCGGATGACGGCGGTGTACGGGTCGGGCGTGTCCACCTTCTCGACCGGGCCCATCATGGTCGTGAACGGGTGGTTGGCCTTGATGGCCATGATGGAGAAGGCCACGTCGGCCGAGGTGATCGGCTTGCCGTCGTGGAACACCGCGTCCTTGCGCAGCTTGAGCGTGAGCGACTTGCCGTCTTCCGCCAGCTTCCACGACTCGGCCAGGTAGGGCTGCGGGTTCCACTTGTCGTCGAAGCGCAGCGGGCTCGCGAAGATCTGCGTGGAGGGCATGGCGGTGGCAATGCCCGACTGCACCGCGCCGTTGAGATGCCGCGGCGTCTGCGTGCTGCCGATCACCAGCGTGCCGCCGCGCTTCGGTTCCTCGGCCGCGGAAGCGGGCAGCGGGAGCAGGGTGCTCGCTGCCAGCAGCGTGGCGGAAAGCAGGGTGGCGCGGCGCGTGAGCAGGGGAGGAAGAGGAGGGAGCGGGAGCTGCATGACAGGACCTCGGGGAGTTCGACACAGGCAATCGGATTCGGACCTCGCCAGGGCGAGGACCTTGTGTCGAAGATAGGCGCTGGGTGCATGCGGGCGAAGAGCCAACCCGCTGCGACTCGCAGGGCCAGAAGGGGTGGGTTTGCCCCGTTGTGCGGCAGTGCCGTGCGCCACTTCGGGGAATGCGCGCTGGCGGTGCGCCCGGCAATCCCTTTCTATTTCTCGTCCCGCAGCCAATACCACTTGTAGAGCATGCGCTGCCCCACGCGACGGAAGGGCGCGAACGCACGCGACTCCACCATGCCCATCACGTTGGGAAAGGGCAGCTGTGAGTGGTAGATGGGCAGCTCGAACACCTCGCGGCCCGCGTCCTTGCCCGCCACGCGCTCGGCCAGCCGCTTGCCGGCCCAGGTCGAGAACGACACGCCGTTGCCGCCGTAGCCCACCGCGTACCAGATGCTCTTGCTTGCGTCGGGCTGCGTGATGCGCGGCATCATGTCGTGGCTCATGTCGACCCAGCCCCACCACGAGTAGTCGATGCGGATGCCCGCCAGCGGCGGGAACTTGCGTGCGATGGCGTCGGTGAGCAGCTTCAGGTGCACCGCACCCTCGGCATCGGCGCCGGTCACCGCGCTGCGGCTGCCCAGCTGCAGCCGGTTGCCTTCGAGCAGGCGGTAGTAGAAGCGCAGCGTGCGCGTGTCGGTCAGGAAGGTCTTCGATCGGAAGTTGGTGGCCTGCAGCTCGGCATCGGTGAGCGGGCGCGTGACCACCGAGTTCGACAGGATCGGCATGATCCGGTCCTTCAGCATCGGGTTGAGCGCCTGTCCCGTGTAGCCCCCGGTGCACACCGCCACGCGGCGCGCGCGCACCACGCCGCCGGGCGTGCGCAGGTGGTGCACGCCGTCGATGGTCTCCCAGCCCTGCACGGGGCTCGCCGTGCGCACCTTCACGCCAAGCGCGCGCGCACGCCGCATCAGTCCGAAGGTGAACTTCAGCGGATGGATGCCGATGCCCTCGGCCTCGTACAGCGCGCCGACGGTCTCGCGCTCGTCGCAGTAGTCGCGGCGCACCTCCTCCGCGCTCATCATGCGGGTGGCGTAGCCGAACTTCTCGCGCATCAGCCGCGCCTCGGCGTCGAGGATGGGCAGCTTCTCCTTGCGGTGCGCAAGATAGAGATGCCCGCCGTCGCAGGCGTCGCAGTCGATCTGCGTGGTGAGGTGGCGGAAGTTCTCGAAGCCGCTGCGGATCTCGGCGTCGAGCTTCTTCGCGGTGTCGAGGCCCCAGCGCTCGATCCACTGAGAGCGCTTGAGGCGGCCGCTCGCGTTCTGCCCCTGGCCGCCGCTGCGGCTGGAGCAGCCCCAGGCCGCCTGGTTGGCCTCCAGCACCGTGGCCTGTATGCCGTGCTCCTGCGCGAGGTAGAGCGCAGTCGACATGCCGGTGGCGCCCGAGCCGATGACGGCCACGTCCACGTCGATGTCGCTCGTGACCGGGCCGTCGTCTTCCGGCGGCGTGCCGGCACTGGCCACCCACCAGGTGGGTGCGTAGGCGCGGCCCGAGCCGGGGTCGGGAGCGAGCAGCGGGTCGTATTGCGGATCGTAGGGGCGGGAGGGGGCCTTGGGCTGCTGCAGTTGCTGCTGCTGGCGGAGCGCTGCGCCGTCGATGCTGGCCGTGCCGGCGTTGTCCCGCTGTGCGGTGCCTGTCATGGTCATGAGGGGCTCCAATCGAAGGAAGGGAAAGGAGACCGGCGTGTCACTTCGCGGCGGGCAGGTTCGGCCGTACCTTGCGGAACACGTTCTTCAGATGGATCTTTCCGTCCCTGAAGGTGAAGACGTCGATTCCGTCGGTCTCGATGCGGCTGCCGTCGGCGGCGGTGCCGGTGAAGGTCCACTGCGAGGTGCCGAAGTCGCCATGCACGAAGTGCACGCCGTTGGTCCATTGCGCATCGGGCACCGTGGCCCATGCGGCGGCGAAGGCCTTCCTCACCGCTTCGGTGCCGACGTGGCGCGTGCCGCAGGCCTCGGGGCCGGCGGCGGTCTGGAAGATGCAGTCGGGCGTCATGAAGCTCATCAGCGCGTCGATGTCGTGGCGGTTCCAGGCATCGCTGAAGGCGGCGAGGGTGTCGGTGGTCACGGTGGCGGTATTCGAGGAAGGCATGGCGTTGGAAATGGCGTTGGCTGCACGAAGGCTCAGGAATTCGATGGAGCAAGCGTAGGCAGCGGCCTGCCCGCGCGATAGGGCCAGATGGTGGGATTCGACCGAGCCAGAGCGCCTCGGATGCGCCTCGGATGTGCCGCCAATGCGCCACGGACCGGCATGGCTGCCCTAAACTGCGGCGCACCATGCCCCCGAATCCGCGAGCCATCCAGTGGGCGCAGCTGTTCGCGCTGCCCGATCAACCGGCGCTGCCTCTGCAGGCCCGTCTGCGCGCCAGCGTGGTGCAGGCCATCCTCGAGGAACACCTCGCGCCCGGCGCGCCGCTGCCCTCGTCGCGCGAACTCGCCGCCCTGCTGGGGCTCAGCCGCAACACCGTCACCTCGGCCTATCTGCAGCTCATCGACGAAGGCTTCCTGGAGGCGCGCCCGCGCAGCGGCGTGTTCGTCGCGCATGGCGCCCGCCCCCTGACCGCGGTGCCCGCCGAACCGCTGGTGGGCCGCAGCGGCCAGGCCAGCCAGCCGCCGGACTGGTCGGGCCGCGTGCTGCGCTCGCTGGTCGACAAGCCCACGCTGTCGAAGCCCGACCAGTGGCGCGACTATCCGTACCCCTTCGTCTACGGCAACTACGACCCGCAGCTGTTTCCCACCGAAGACTTCCGCGAGTGCTGTGCGCGCAGCCTGGCGCGCTCGCAGCTGCCGCACTGGACGCCGGATTTCGAGACCGACGACGTTCCCGACCTCATCGAGCAGATCCGTACGCGACTGCTGCCCAAGCGAGGCGTGTTCGCCCTCAAGGAAGAGATCCTCGTGACCATGGGCGCGCAGCACGCCTACTACCTGCTGGCCGAGGCCCTGTTCGACGAACAGACCCGCGTGGGCCTGGAGGAGCCGGGGCATCCGCACGCGCGCAACAGCTTTTCATTGCGGCAGCCCAAGTGGGTGGAGGTGGATGTCGATGAAGACGGGCTCGTTGTCGATGCCCTGCCTGCTGCCGACTACCTCTTCGTCACGCCTTCCCACCAGAGCCCCACCACCGCCACGCTCAGCCTGGAGCGCCGGCAGTGGCTGCTGCGCAAGGCCGAGCTGCAGGACTTCGTCATCATCGAGGACGACTACGAGGCGGAGAACCTTTATGAAGGCACCCCGATGCCGGCGCTCAAGAGCCTGGACAAGACGGGGCGGGTGATCTACGTGGGCTCTGTCTCCAAGAGCCTTTCGCCGGCGCTGCGGCTGGGGTTCATCGTGGCGCCGCGTGCCCTGATCAAGGAACTGCGGGTGATCCGGCATGCGATGGTGCGGCATCCGAGTGCCTTTCTCCAGCATGCCTATGCGCTGTTTCTTTCGCTGGGACATCACGAGTCGCATGCCCGTCGCGTCAATCACGCGATGCAGGAGCGGCTGGCCATTGCGGCGCAGGCGTTGCGGGAGCACCTGCCCGACTTCGAGTTTCGGCTGCCTTCCGGCGGGGCCTCGATATGGGTGCAGGCGCCTACGTGGGTGGACGCTACCGAGCTGGCTCTGATGGCTCGCAGCCATGGGGTCTTGATTGAAGCGGGCGATGTGTTCTTTGCTCGGCCTCCCTATCCTTGTCCGTTCTTTCGGTTGAGGTTGTCTTCTATTGCGGCTACGCAGATTCCGGCGGGGATTCGGGCGTTGGCGTTGGCTGTGGGGGAGTTGGCTTTGGCTCGGGGGGAGGTTCGGGCTTTTGGCGGGTTCAGCCATTGAGTTGGGTTTGCTTTCCGGGGCCGGGACTCGCCCCGGCGGGCGACCTACTTTCTTTTGCTTCGCCAAAAGAAAGTAGGCAAAGAAAAGGCGACCCCGCTGTCTGCGTCCCTCCGCTTCGCTGCGGGCAACCTGCGGTGCTCGCGTTTCGCGGGGTCTCGCCCAAACTCGCTTCGCTCAGACAAGGGCGAGCCCTGATCCGCGAAACGCTGCGCTCCTCGGCGCAGCCAGAGGGGATGGGGATACCCGGGCCATCGCGTTGCTCGGCCCCCAAGGCACAGCAAGCGCTTCGCGCTTGCTGTGCTTGGAATGGGGAGTCGGGTTTGGTGAAGCCGCGCGGCGTCAATGTGAGGCCGAGCGAAGCGAAGGCCAGTCCAGGCAGTTCGGTAGCCGAGCGCAGCGACGGCGCGTGTCGCTCCCTTCTGGCTGTGCCGAGGAGCGCAGACGTAGGAGGGATAAGGGCCGCAGCTGTTTGAGCGAAGCGAGTTCTGCGGACCCCCTCCTACGTCGAGCACCGCAGGTTGCCCGTAGCGAAGCGGAGGGACGCAGACAGTAGGGTCGCCTTTCTTTTGCCTACGTTTCTTTGGCGAAGCAAAGAAAAGTAGGTCGGCCGCCGGGCCGAGACCCGGCCTCGGGAGGCAATCCCTCAACCTCAGCCAGATTCCAAAGTGCACCTCCCCCGTGCAGAACGCACCACAACAAGGGTATTCACTCACCGACTGGCTCCATGCCGACACAGTCGCTGGTACTTCCTGGCTGCTCCCGATGGGTGCAAAGTCCGGCGAGATTCACCCCACCGGAGCACCCAGATGACCATGTCCCGCCGTCTCCCCCTCCAGTTCGCCGTCCTGGCAACCACGCTCGCAGCCCTGTGCGGCACGGCTTCTGCCCAGCAGGCCAAGGAAGTCACTTTCGCCCACCAGGACATGCTCGTCCCCCTGCGCCTCGTCATGGAATCCGGCGAGGTCGAGAAAGCCACCGGCTACAAGATCAACTGGCGCATGTTCGCAGGCGGCGGCGACGTGATCCGCGCGATGGCTTCAGGCGACGTGCAGATGGGTGAAACCGGCTCCAGCCCGCTGACGGCCGCGGCCAGCCAGGGGCAGGACATCAAGCTGTTCTGGATCTCGGCCGACATCGCGAACGCCGAGGCGCTCGTCGCCCGCAACGCCTCGGGCATCAACAGCATGAAGGACCTGGCCGGCAAGAAGGTGGCGACGCCCTTCGTGTCGACCGCGCACTACCAGCTCATGGCCGGCATGAAGATGGACGGGGTCGACGCCCGGAGCGTGAACGTGATGAACATGCGTCCGCCGGAGATCGCAGCGGCGTGGGAGCGTGGCGACATCGACGCCACTTTCATCTGGGACCCGGTGCTCTCCAAGATCAAGTCCACGGGCAAGACCATCGCCACCTCGGGCAGCATCGGCGCGCGCGGCGCGCCCACGTTCGAAGGCATCGTGGTCAATGCCAAGTGGGCGGCTGCCAACGAGGCCTTCATGGTCGCCTTCGTGAAAGCGCTCAACCGCGCGAACGAGGAATACAAGGCCACCGGCAAGAGCTGGACGCCCGATTCGCCGCAGACCAAGGCGATGGCCAAGTGGACGAAAGCCGACCCGAAGGACGTGGGCCCTGCGATGGCGCTCTATTCGTTCCCGACCATGGCCGAGCAGGTCTCGCCCACATGGCTCGGCGGCGGCGCGGCCAAGGCGATGGCGAACACGGCCGCCTTCCTGAAGGAGCAGGGGCGGGTGCAGGAGGTGAAGCCTGACTACAGCGCCTACGTGACGACGGCGTACGTCGAAAAGGCCATGGGCAAGTGAACCGGGGCGGCCCCACATGCCCACGCTCGACATTCGCGACCTGACGGTCAACTACGCGGTCAAGGGCGGCACGCTCCAAGCGCTGGCGCCGGTGAACCTCACCATGCACGACGGCGACTTCGTCGTGGCGCTCGGCGCCTCGGGCTGCGGCAAGACCACGCTGCTCAACAGCATCGCGGGCTTCCTGCCGCCATCGACCGGAGAGATCCTGCTCGACGGCAAGCCGGTGACAGGCCCCGGCGCCGACCGCGGCGTGGTGTTCCAGAAGCATGCGCTGATGCCCTGGCTCAACGTGCGCGACAACGTGGCGCTGGGCTTGCGGCTCGGCGGCATGGGCAAGGCCGAGCGCGACCGCATCGCGGAAGAAAAGCTCGGCCTCGTCGGCCTGCAGAAGTACGCCGACCGCGCGGTGTACGAGCTCTCGGGCGGCATGCAGCAGCGCGTGGGCATCGCGCGTGCGCTGGCGAGCGACCCGGCCGTGCTGCTGATGGACGAGCCCATGGGCGCGCTCGATGCGTTCACGCGCGAGCAGGTGCAGGAGATTCTTCTGCAGGCCTGGTCCAAGTCGAACAAGATGGTGTTCTTCATCACCCACTCGGTGGAGGAGGCGCTGTTCCTGGCCACCCGGCTGATCGTGATGAGCCCGAGCCCGGGACGCATCTCGCACGTCTACGACGACGTGCCCTTCTCGCGCCAGTACCTCTCGCACGGCGATTCGCGCAAGGTGAAGTCGGAGCCTGATTTCATCCGCATGCGTGAAGAGGTGCTCTCGATCATTCATCATCGCGAGGCCGCTCATGTCTGAGGTGTCGATCGCATCCCCCGTCGCCATGACGCCAACACCCTCCAAGCCCACCGCATCGCCGGCGCCTGCAACACCGCCGGCAGCGGGCGCCAAGCTCAAGACCAGCTCCTTCAAGGTGCCGGGCGAGGGCTCCAGCCTGACGATCAGCATCGTCACGGTGATCGCGCTGGTGGCGCTGTGGTTCCTCGTCACAAACATGGGCTGGGTGAAGCCGCTGTTCCTGCCGACGCCGCAGGCGGTGTTCCAGCAGTTCTACGAATACCTCACCGGCCAGGCCAACGACAAGCCGCTGTGGCAGCACTTCCTGGCGAGCATGTTCCGCGTGTTCTCGGCCTTCCTGCTGGCCTGCGTCACGGCGATTCCGGTGGGCATCGCGATGGGCATGAGCCGCTTCTGGCGCGGCATCTTCGATCCGCCGCTGGAGTTCTACCGGCCGCTTCCCCCGCTGGCCTACCTGCCGCTCATCATCATCTGGTTCGGCATCGACGAGCTGCCGAAGGTGCTGCTGATCTTCCTGAGCTGCTTCGCGCCGCTGGCGCTGGCTGCGCGCTCGGGCATGCGCAGTGCGTCGCAGGAGCAGATCAACGCGGCGTATTCGATGGGTGCGAGCTACATGCAGGTGATCCGCCACGTGATCCTGCCCTCGGCGCTGCCCGACATCCTGGTGGGCATGCGCATCGCCATCGGCTTCGGCTGGACCACGCTGGTGGCCGCCGAGATGGTGGCGGCCAACATGGGGCTGGGTCAGATGGTGCTGAACGCGTCGAACTTCCTGCGCACCGACATCGTGATCATGGGCATCATCGTCATCGGGGTGGTGGCTTATCTTTTCGACCTGCTGATGCGGTGGCTCGAACGCCGGCTTGTGCCTTGGAAAGGGCGCATGTGACGGGTGGCGGCGGCGCCACCGTCACGGGCACCGGCGGCGGCAGGGCAGGGCCTTCGGTGAGCGCATCCATCGACTGTTCGAGGTAGTCGAGCATCGCGCGCATCGCGGCGCTGTTGTGGCGGCGCTGCGAGTAGGCCGCGTACAGCCAGTGCTCGCGCGGCATGTGCTCGCGCAGCACCGGCACCAGCGCCCCGCGCTCCAGGTGCGACTGCGCCAGAGGCTCCGGCACATAGGCCACGCCCACGCCGCGAAGCGCCAGCTCGATCAGTGCGACGGCGTCGTTGGCCTCCATGCGGCTGTGCACCTGAACCTCGTGAGTCTCGCCATCGGTCTCGAAGGGCAGGTTGGTCGTCTGCTTGGCCGAGAAGCTCAGCACGTCGTGGCGGCTCAGGTCCTCGGGCACCTGCGGCATGCCGCGCTGCGCCCAGTAGGAAGGCGCCGCGCACACCACCATGTCGAACTGCACGAGGCGGCGCACGATCAGGTTCATGTCGTCGATGCGCCCGCCGGTCAGGTGGATGTCGATACCTTCCTCGATCAGGTCGAGGTCGTCGTTGGTGAACACCAGGCTCACATACACGTCGGGGTAGCGCTTGATGAAGCCCGCGATCACGTCGGATAGCCAGCCGGCGATGAGCCCGTGCGGCGCGCTCATGCGCAGGCGCCCGCGCGGGTGGGCGCCGTGCGCCTGGAGGTCGTTGAGCGTGTTCTCGGCCATCGTCACCAGCTCGGTGCTGCGCTCCAGCAGCACCTGGCCCGCGTCCGTGAGGCTCAGGGCGCGCGTGGAACGATTGAGCAGCCGCACGCCGCTGCGGGTTTCGAGCTCGGCCACGTAGCGGCTCACGGTGGCCTTGGACATGCCCAGCGAGATCGCCGCGCGGGAGAAGCTGCGGCGGAAGGCGACTTCGCGAAATGTTTTGATGAGGTCCAGACCGTCCATGGTGGCCGGATTGTTCCAGCTTCCGGGATGAGGCCGTCGGGTGTAGGGGCATACCGGGGGCCGTGGCTATACTGCGCCGGTCACGTCAAAAAAAGGCGTGATCGGGCTTGGACTCCCGTATCACCTCTGCGACGCGAGCCGCAGTCACCCCGCAGGGTCTGCGGCTTTGCTATTCGTGCGTCCAGTTTTTGGCGGCTCGACGGGCGGGCGCGAGCCCGGCCGGTTCTCGCAAGAGGTGCCCGGTAGTCCAACCCGTCGAGCTGCCGCCCTCGCTTGGACTCGAGAGCGGCAGTTTCCGCAAACCGCACCTCTTGGAGGCCACCGATGGCTGAATCCACTGCTCGCGCGTCCGCGCGTGTCTCTTCGTTTCCCGAAACTTCTCCTTCCGAAGCCGCCGGCGCCGAATCGCTTGCGCTGCAGGCCTGCGACGACGTCGAGAGCCTGCACGAGGTGCGGCACGCCTACGCCGGCCTCGAAAGGCTCATCGGCCCCCAGCGCGTGAACGATGCGGAGGAGGTCTGCTCCAGCCGCTCCGAACTCAGTGCGCTGGTGCGCGTCGTCAACGAAGAACTGCGCCGGCGCATCGAGGCGGCCGAGGGCACGCTGCGTTCATTGCGCGCCGCCGTGGCCGCTAGATGAGCCCCCGGGTCGCGGCCTTCAGCGTCGCGGCCGCGCGGGTCGTGCATCCGAGCTTCTGGAACAGGCGCTCGACATGGGTGCGCACCGTGCTCGGGCTGATGCCGAGCACGCGAGCGACTTCCTTCGTGTTGTGGCCCTGGCTGATGCAGCGCAGCACCTCCAGCTCCCGCTGTGAGAGGGAGGCATCGCCTTGCGCCTGCACGGCTGGCTTCGGCGAAGTGCCCGGCATCGCGCATGCGAGCAGCGCGGTGACGACTTCCGCGTCGAAGCGGCCTGCCGCGGCATCTTCCTGCATGCGGTCGAGCGCCTGCGTCTGAGTGAACTTTTCCCGCCACGGGCGGCGGGTGCGGTGCGATTGCCACTGCTGCGCCGCCGCGACGATCTGCCCCTCCAGCGGCATCGTCGAACCCGAGCGGCCGCGGAAGTAGCCCGACCCGTCGCGCCGCTCGAAGGCGAAGGACGCGATCTCAGCCTCCGCCACCAGGCCGGCGATCTGCCCTGCCGCGCGGGAAGTCCAGTACGGCACGAGCCGCACGCGCTCCAGCGACGAGGCCGGCAGCGGCTCGGGCGCATTCCATACGGCATTGGGAACCGCAGCGCGCCCGATGCCATGGATCAGTCCGGCCTTGTAGGTGCGATGGCACGCCGCCTCGTCCAGTCCGAGCTGCGCGGCACAGTCGCGCGCCAGCCGGGCCACGCTGCGCGAGTAGCCCGTCATCCAGGGCAGCTTGAGGTCGATCACGTCGCCGACCAGTTCCAGGCCCATGCGCCGGAGCATCGAGGCAGGCTGCTCGGTGGGCTCGGCCCATGGCGCGACGGGGGCATCCAGCTCCTTCATCCATGCAGCGGCATGGGGCGCGCTCGCGTCGACGAGCAAGGCCGGGTAGAGGCTGTCCGCCCGCCCGCGCGAGATCGTGAGCGCCTCGTCGATGCCATAGAGCCGGCCGAAGATTTCGAGATCGCTCGCCAGCGCCACCACATAGGTCGCGAGCGGAACCTCGTTGCCTTGCAGCACGCCGGGAATGCCGCTGCCGTCGTACGCCTCGAATACCGCGCGCAAGGCTGCTTCGGTCTCGCGGCTCAACCCCAGCGTGTTCGCGATGTCGCCCGCGATCTCGCAGTGGATGTCCGCCATGGCCAGTACCGCGTCGGGCACCGGGCCGCCGATGGGCGGCTGGCGCACGCGCGGTGCCGGCGACGCGAGCAGGGCGCGCCGGCCCTGCACGTCGTCTTCGAGGAAGTCGGCGAACTCCTGGGCATTGGCGGTGCAGCCCGACCAGCGCAGCAGCGCGACATGCCGCACCGCCTCGATCTGGTCAGCGTCGCAGCCGGCTTCTTCCGCGATCTTCCCGGCAAGCCAGGCCGTGCGCAGCGAATGGTCGGTCGGCTGGCCCATGCTCAGGTCACCGATGAAGGCCAGCGCGCGGACCGCGTCGAAAACGGTGATGGTCGTCGTGTCGTCGGGCATTGGAAGTGGGTCGCTGCGGGCGCAGGCAGACAGGGACGCAGCATCGCACAGTTCATGGACCCGTGTCGGTCATCCGACGGATACCGCGTGCGGCGACGACGCGGAAGAATCGTCGCATCCGTGCCGCTCGCTCCTTTTCTCGACGAGCGGCAATCCTTCGATCCGTGGCTCCTGCAGCCGTTCCGCCACAACCGCCATACACCGACGCCATGAAAACCGAATCCCAGCAAGCCGCCTGGCTGCGCAAGTACTACCTCGTCCGTGCCGCCTTCTCATTCGCGTGGGTCGCGGCGGTCTTCACCCTCGCGAAACAGTCGCCCGCATTGGCGGCGGTGCTGCTGATCGCCTACCCCGCGTGGGACGCCCTCGCGAACCTGCTCGACGTCAGGATGTCCGGCGGCGCGAAGGCCAACCTAACCCAGCTCTTCAACATCTGGATCAGCGCCCTCGTCACGCTCGCGATTGCAGCCTCGCTCGCGATGAACCTGCAGATCGTCCTCGCGATCTTCGGCACCTGGGCCATCGCCTCGGGCCTGCTCCAGCTCGCCACCGCCATCCGCCGCCGCAAGGACAGCGGCGGACAGTGGGTGATGATGCTGAGCGGCGCGCAGTCCGCGCTGGCCGGCGGTTTCTTCGTCGCGCAGCAGGGCGGGAGCGCACCTGTGCTGCAGACGGTTGCCGGCTATGCGGCAGTGGGGGCGGTGTATTTTCTGATCTCGGGGGTGGTTGTTTGGGTTCGGGAGGGGAGGCGTGGGGTGAAGGGGTTGGTTGCTGGCAAGAGTTGAAGTGGGATTGCCTGCCGGGGAGGACGGCTTGAGGGTGGCCGGGCTTCCGTTGTCGGCCCATAAGACGCATTGCCGCCAGTCTGTAGCAGCCATTCAGGATGCGGGTGAGGCAGAACGCCGCATGATTTCTTGGATGGCGGCTTTCGCGCAAAGCTTCACGTCCCTTTTGCTCGATTCAAGCCCGGCTTGAAGCGCAGGAATCGATTTCAGCGTCCCGATTCGATTCAATACGGAGTGGCAATGGACCTTGTCGTGAGGGTCGGTTGATTCCACACTTCGGAGTTCATGACCTTCTCTCGCATCGCCATGCGCGAAATGAGGTCCTGCAGGTATCTGCCGCATCCGGATATCGGCCGGCCATCCTTCGCCTTCATGGGAGGGCCAGATCCAGACCAAGCACCTTGCCAAGCCCGAAGGCGAGGAGCGAGATACCGAGGAGCGACAGCAAGAAGACTGCGGCCACCTTGCTGCCCGCACGTAGAGCAGTGCTCTGCTTCTCCTTTCCCTTTCTCCCTCGCTCATAGTGCCACTTGATGGCGAAGAACATGCCCGCGCCGAACACGAGGGCCTTGAAGGTAACGAAGACTACGGGGATCCAATCCATCTTTTTCAGTATCTGCAGGCCATCTCCTGGCACGATGATTCAAGGCATCGGAAGAGCGGCGTCAACCTTGGCCATCAACTGCTGTGCGACCGTTTCGAAGAGTTCGAGGCTTTGGTCGGCCCGGCCCGGCCCGGCCCGGCCCGGCCCGGCTCGGCACTGCGGCGGCTTCCGCCGAGGCTACCAGCATCAAGGCGAGCGAGCACCGGGATGACCCAAGCGCCTCAGAAACGAGTTGGCCCGAATGCCGAATGCCGCGTCCCAAGCCCCGGCCGCGCTTGATGGCGCGCTGGCAGCCGGCGCAGGCCAAGTGCAGAATTCGGCCACAACAAGGTTTCACCGAATCCCCGACAGGGCTGCGCCCCGTGCAATCTCTCCCACAGCGGTCCTTCGCCAACTGGCTCGTCCCCATCGCCGTCGCCTGCCTGATGCTGGCCTTGCAGGCGGGCGGCGAGCCCGTGTACGAAGCGCTGCGCTACGAGCGCGCCGCTGTGCTCGGCGGTCAGCCTTGGCGCCTTATCTCGGCGCATGTGGTGCATCTGGGCTGGGCGCACTGCCTGATGAACGCTGGTGGGCTGGCCCTGTGCGCCGCGTTCGCGGCCGGCACGCTCGGCTGGCGCGCCTGGGCCATCGCGATAGTCGTGCTGGCCCTCGGCGTGGGAATCCTGCTGGTGGTCGCATCGCCTCGAGCCACGAACTATGCGGGCCTCTCGGGCGTGCTCTACGGGCTCTTCGTCTGGGTGCTGGCGCCGCGTGCCTGGCGCGGCGATCGCGTGGCCTTGATCGTCCTGCTCGCCGTCATCGCACGTATCGGCTGGCAGATGCTGCATCCGCCTTTGGAAGCACAGCGCGCGTTGATCGGCGGCGACGTGCTGGTCGAGGCGCACCTGTACGGCGCGCTGTGCGCACTGGTGCTATGCCTCTGTCAGTGGGCGTGGCTGCACTTGCGGCGGGCCTGAGCCGGCGGCCTTCCATCGAGATCCGGCTCACCTTGCTGTCGAGGCCGTTCATGAGGGCGCGCTTGCGATGTAGCCGCGGCCGAGGCCCGACCGCGGCGCCCGCTTTATTGCCGGCGGCGGCGGGCTACCGCGAGCGCGGCGAGGCCGGCCAGCGCCAGGATGAGGTCGCCCGCGTCCAGCGCGCCGCCGCTCCTGCGGAACGGAAAGGCGATCGGCATTGCCGGCGGCGGCGAGGAGGGAGGCTGCGTCGTCGGCGGGGTCGTCGTCGGCGGCTGTTCGTCGTCCGGCGCGTAGGACTCGACGTCGTAGGCGTAGAGCCTGACGCTCGTGCCCTCCGTGGGGCTCTCCGCCTGCATGGCGACGAACCCGCCGACGGAGCCCTGCCGCTGGCTGATTGCGTTCCCGGCGTCCCTGTTGGGCGTCTCGCCATCGCCCACTTCCTTCAGGACATGATGCTGCTTGATGCCGTCCTTCTCGGTGTAGAGGAACATCTTCATCGCGCCGGTCTTCGGGTCGATGGGCGTGTTGAACCACACCGCCTGATCCAGCGCTCTTTCGGCGATCTGCGAGCCCTCCTGGCCGTTCGTCTGCCGCGTGATCAGCGAGTTCTGACCTGCCACGACGGTGCCTGTCGCACCGTTGCCTCTGAAGACGATGTGCGGGTAGGCGTTGGTGCCATGGATGAAGCTCTGCATCGTGTGCCCTTCCTGGACCGCGTACGGTCCTGCGGCAGGGCTCTTCGCCTCCTCGAAGACGAACTTGAGGTTGTCCTGGGCCAGCGCAGGCTCGCTCGCGGGCGCATTCGAATTGCGCAATGGCACGAGGACATCGCCACGCAGCACGACGGGCGTGCGCGACAGCGATTCGGGTGAGGCCGTGGTCGCGGGTTTGCTCCTGTTGGTCAAAGCGGCGGCCTGCGTCTGTCCGTTGGAAGCCGACTCGCCGGACACGACCATGTACGTCCTGCCGGGCTCGAATCTGGTGGCGAGTCGCCAGGCTTTCTCCGTCGACGCATCCTTCTGCAACCTCAGCCCGAACGGGCCGGCGATCGGGTCTTGCGGCTGCAGCACGAGCGTGGCGCGGCCATGTTTAGGCACAGCCTTCGTTTCCACGACGCCGGACGCTCTCGCCATCCCGTCGCTTCCATACGAGGTCTTGTACTGCTTGAACGCGGTCACGCCGTCGCTGAAGCGAACATCCGCATAGGAGAACGGTGCCTCGAGGGCGTTGGCGGCATCCATCCACCCGACGGTCATCTTGCCGAAGGACAGGACGAAGGTCGCCGTGTTCTCCACGGAGGCCGTTGCCGGTGCGGGCCCCCGCGCGGTCACCGTCACATGGCAAGGCTTTCCGGGCATCACGGCGCAGTCGGGCGGGTTGAACTTCATGCTCTCGACGGCAAACCCCGCGGGCAGCGAGACGTTGGCAGCGGTGAAGATGACGTTCTTCGTTCCGACCGGCACGTTGATGTCGAGCATTGCCTGGGCGTTCTTGCCGCCCCAGGTCCGGGCCTTGAAGCTTTCTCCGCCATAACTGAAGGTCGCTGTGACCCCGTTCGGCGGCAGGCCCGCATCGATGAGGTACTGCTCGGGGTTCGTCGTGGCCCAGTACGCCTCCTTCGGCTGGCCGACGCCGGACCACGGATATCCGTTGGTGTGATAGCCCGGGTCCGTCATGCCCCACCAGGTCACCCGGTGCACGCCGCCCTTGTACTCGGGGTGACGACCTCCCGGTCCGGCGGCGTACTCCTTGAGCAGGCTGAAGAGCTTCGCGTACTGGATGCCCTGCTCCTTGAACAGGGCGTCCATCTCGGGGCCGTTCTGGATCCGCTGGCCTTTGTCCAGGCCCAGGGTCGGTGCGAGATCCAGCTCCGTCAGGTCGACGTTCACCCCGGTCTCGAGATAGGTCTTGATGGTTCGCTCGAAGGCGTCGAGGTTGAGCCTCATGTCCCAGTGCCCCTGCGTGCCGATGACGTCGACCAGCGGCCTCGGATTTCCCTTGGCATCCAGCAGGACCCGCCCCTTGCCCGCGGCCGATTCGGCCGCGTACCGTTCATTGAACTCCTTGACCATCGAAGCGATCGCGGTGGCCTTCGAGGCTCGCTCGTTGTCGTTGAAGTCGTTGTAGTTCAGGATCGCGGTCGTGTTCTGGCGCGCGGCGTAGAAGGCGTCATACATGTAGTCCCAGCTCTTCCCGCCTTTGGCGTAGGCCTGGGCCCATCGGGAGGGACGCTCCTCCGGGCTGTAGCCCGTTCGCAGCGCGTTCCTCCAGTCGGCGGGGTTGTCGGGGTTGTCCTTGAACGCCTCGTTGACGACGTCCCAGGCGTAGGTCTTGAACGGTGCCTGATCGAAATGGCCGGCCACCGTCCGGATGTAGTACTCCAGGTTCGTCTTCGCCGTTGCGTAGTCCCACGGGGTTTCCCATCCGCCGTTCGCAGTCAGGACATTGGGGGCGGGCCATTGGGCCGACTGGTTGTGCCAGACCAGCACGTGCCCCGTGACCTTGACGTCGCGCGCATTGGCCGCGCTGATGTCGGCGTTGATGCCCGAGGTCAGGTTGGTGAGGAAGTTCGGGGTCGGATTGCTGATTCCCCCGTTCCAGAACTCCGGCTTCATCGCGTTGCCGGGCGTCACCACGTTGAAGTGTTTCACGGTCATGGCAGCGACCGAGTTTTCGCCCGGCACCACGTCGGCGCCGAAGTTGCGCGCGTCGAGGTTGGTGCTTCCGATCAGGAAGTGGTTCTTGTAGACGTCCTTCAGCGCCGGCCAGTCGGCGGGATTCGTTGGCCGATCGGCCGCCAGAGCGGCGTTCGCGATTGCGAGTGCGCTCGGCAACGCAACTAGGAGGCTCTTGATGCGAGGCCTTGTGAACATGGTCCCGATCCTCCTGGCGGTCCTGAGGATCGGAGGGTTCGTGCTGCGCGTGTTCCTCGATCTGAAGGCGGGGCCGTCCGATGCGGCCGGCCGTGCGGCCGCCAGACCCGATGATCTGATTTGCATGATGTCTCCGGAATGGAATATGCGGGGTGCGGCGAAGTGCCGCGACTCGCCGGCTCTCTGCGGAGCCCTGGTTGACCGACCCGAAGGCTAGGTGACGGCCCCCTGCCGGTCCACTGACTTTTTCGCTAGCATCCATTCCAAATGCTGATGAGTTCGGGCAAGACCTCTGGTAAACCCCTGATGCTGGCGCAAGTCTCGCGTCTGCGTTTCCGGCATCTGCAGTTCCTCGACATCCTCGGAAAGACGCGCAACCTGCGCCTGACTGCCGAGCAGATGTACATCACGCAGCCGGCTGCCACCAAGGTGTTGATGGACATCGAGGAGATGCTGGAGGCGCGCCTGTTCGACCGCCTGCCGCGCGACATGCAACCGAACGAGCTCGGACTCTTCACGTTGCGGTACGCGCACTCGGCACTCGACGGCTATCGCAAGTTCGTGGACGAGTTCAGCGCCCTGAAGCAGGGAGGACACGGCCATCTGTCGATCGGCGCCATCTCGGGTGCGGCGCACGTGCTGACTGCCGCGGTGGCCGAGCTGCAGCGCCTGCGGCCGCTGCTGGTGGTGAAGGTGCTGGAGCAGAGCAGCGACCAGCTCATCGTGTGGCTCGCCGAGCGCAAGATCGACGTGATGATCGGCCGCTTCACCGACGAATCCCGGCGCGACCAGTTCCACTACGAGAACCTGACCGGTGAAAGGCTGCAGATCACCGCAGGCGTGCACCATCCATTGCGCGGGCCGAACGCCCCCGGGCTGAGGGAGCTGTCGAACTGGCCTTGGATCCTGTATCCAGCATCCACCGCGCTGCGCAAGGTGTCGGACGACATCTTCCGCAGCACCGGCCTGTCGCTCACCTCGGGCATCGTCGAGACGCCATCGTTCCTGTTCGCGCTGGAGCTGTTGCAGAGCACGACCATGCTCTCGCTGCAGCCCGCTGCGCTGGTGGAAAAGTATGTGAGGCGCGGACTGCTGACGCGCATCGCCACCGAGCTTCCCACCCGCATGCCCGACTTCGGCCTGATCACGCTGCAAGGCGAGCCGCCCACCACGGCTGCGCTGGCGTTCATGGACGTGATCCGCAACATGGCGGACCACAAGCGAGAAGCGGCGTCATTGGAAAGAGCGACGCCCGGTCCGCTGGGCTAGACGGCAGGACGCACGATCACTCGTGGCGGCCCGATGCGAGGTCGGTCGATTCGCAAGCCGACATCGGGTGAACGCAGGGGGAATGCCGTTGATAGAACCCATCCCCAATCTGCATCCGCCTGCAAACGCAGTCATCCTCCGTCGCATGCGCCATGCCTTGCCGAGGCTTGCGCCGCCCCTCATGCAGACGCGCCGAAGAGAAGCCCCGCGCCAGCGGTGACACCCATCGCGAGCGTCCCCCAGAACACGATCCGCCAGACGCTCTTGCCCACGGAGGTGCCGCCGATCTTCGCGGCCGCAGCGCCCAGCAGTGCAAGGAAGCCCATGGCAGTCGAGACGGTCCACGGCAGCAGCGATGCGTGTGGAGCCAGTGCCACCACCGCCAGCGGCATCGCCGCGCCCGTGGCGAAGCTTGCGGCCGATGCCATTGCTGCCTGCAGCGGGCGGGCACTGGATGCGTCGGAGATGCCAAGTTCATCGCGCGCGTGAGCGCCGAGCGCGTCGTGCGCCATGAGCGCAGCGGCGACATCGCTCGCGAGATGATGGTCCAGGCCGCGGCGCATGTAGATCGCGGTCAGCTCCCGGTGTTCAGCCTCGGGCTGCTTGTCCAGTTCGGCGCGCTCGCGTTCCAGGTCGGCCTGTTCGGTGTCCGCCTGCGAGTACACCGACACGAACTCGCCCGCGGCCATCGACATCGCGCCGGCCACGAGGCCGGCCGCCGCCGTGGTGAGGATGCTCGCGTGGCTGGCGTTGGCCGCGGCGACGCCCGCCACGAGGCTGGCCGTCGAGATGATGCCGTCGTTGGCACCGAGCACGGCGGCGCGCAGCCAGCCGACATGCTCGGTGCGGTGGCGTTCGGGGTGGGCGCGGTAGTGGAATGTCTTCATAGTCTCTCGTTGTGCGTCGGCTGTTCCTGCTCTCAGCGGGAAGCGCGTCCCGGCAGCATTCGCAGGAGTGTGTTGTCACGGGTGATGTAGTGGTGCGCGAGTGCGGCAGCAGCATGCAGGCCGATCAGGAAGTAGCCGGCCGTGGCCAGCGCCTCGTGCAGGTCCTTGAGCTGCCTCGAAAGCGCCTTGTCCGCGCCGACAAGCGCAGGCACGTGCAGGCCGAACAGCGTGATCGGTGCGCCTTGCGCGCTCAGCGTCAGCCAGCCCAGGACAGGGGTTGCGATCATGAACACGTAGAGGGCGAGGTGCATGAGTTGTGCGGTCCTGTCCTGCCACGTCGGCACCGGCGGCCGGATCGCAGGTGCCGCTCCCGCACTCCATCGCACGATCAAGCGAAGCATGACGAGCGCGAGCACGGCCAGCCCCAACAGAAAGTGCAAGGGCTTGAGGCTGGCGCGCAGATCGCTGCCCCTTGGAGCGAGTCCGCGCAGTTCCATGCAGGCGTACACGGCCGCGAGCAGCAGCAACATCAGCCAGTGCAGACCGATCACCCACGAGCCGTAACGGCTCTCGGAATTCTTGAATGCCATGGCGTTCCCCTTCAGAAATGCCCATCGGCAAACGGTGGCCGCGCCGCAAGGTCGGCCCGATGTGCCGGGCGCCTGCTTCGGTACTGCATGGAAGAGAAGACATGCGAGCGCTCGCGTGCCTCTAGCGGTGTGGACGCGCCCTGAAGACGAGCGCGTGCCTGAGTCGAGTCAATCAAGTGTGACCTCCGGATCCGAAAAACGACTGGGAGTTGGCGCCCGCGCACTGGGCGGGCAGCAGACGGCCGCCGTCTGCGCTGAGCGGAGACGGCGCTTTTCAGGTCGCCGGAGGCGGGGCGGTTCGCGGCGGCGAGCGCCGCCAGGGTGAGGACAGGGGAGGCGCGCGGATCGCAGCGCGGCCCCGGCCGAGGGGCGCACACGTAGCGAGCCTGGGAAAGTTGCGCAGTGCCACCACGAGCGGCAGCATCGCAAGCACCATCGCCATCAGTCTTTCCAACCCGTGACGCAGGATGTCGGGCAGGTCGGTGCCTGCACTGGAGGGGACGAACAAGGTCGTTTCCCTGCTGCTGGCATGTTCCGGCCGCTCGTCGGGTTCGAACTGCACGGTCGCGCTCGCTGCGCGGATACGCAAGCCCGGCTCGTCTTCCCAGCCGTCCTCGCGGAAGTGCACTGCGATGAACGGCTGCAACGCTGCGAGCAGCACGAAAGCGATGCACCACCATGCCACCTGCAGGTCGACGAGATGCCGGACGACGCGGCGAAGGTGGAGGGGCAGCATGTGGAGATGGAGGCGAACGTCTTGTCCGGTGCTCAGGCCATGTCGAACCAGAAGACGAGCCATGCGCCCAGTGCCAGCAGCACTGCCGCCAGTGCAAGGTATTGGCGGCGATCTCGGGAAATCCAGTGTCGTTCTTGTTCGATGCTTCTTGACATGGAAAGCCTCGGCCTGAAGAGGGTGCATCGGGACGTATCGGCCGTCATGCTTGCCCGAGGGCGCAGCGTTGCAGCGTTGCAGCGTGGCGCGAGCTTAGGCAAGCTGGCCGCTCAACGCAACATCGTGGGCGATTTGAACCCGGCCTGAAAAAGAGAATTGTTGTCGTTCGCCATTCAGAGAAGCGAAGACACGAACCGCGGTCTTTGGATCGAGCCGAGGCGTCGACATGAAACATGCGTCTGCAGGGCCGCCTTCGTGCCCGGGCGTCGGTCGAGGCGAGAGGTTCTCAGCTACGGCGCCTTTCTCCAGCAATGCCTCCGCACCCGCCGCGCGGCGCGACTGCGAGTACTCAGCGCAGCTCGATGCTCTGGCGCAGCAGGCCTGACGGCTCCGCGCTCGGTCCCACCAGAATTTCCACCTCGCCCTCGTCGAACAAGGGCTCAAGGTCGGGTCCGAGATAACGCAGTTCGGACGCGGGTAGCGCCAGTTCGACGCGGCTTTCTTCACCAGGCTTCAATCGCAGCTTCGCAAAGCCCTTGAGCTCCAGGAGCGGCCGGGTGACGCGGCTCACCTTGCGGCGGGCGAACAGGAAGACCGTTTCCTCGGCCTCGCGCGCGCCGGTGTTGCGCAGGGCGACGCTGATCTTCAGCGTGTCCTGCGCCTGCACGCGGCGCGGCTCGACCTGAAGGTCGTCGTAGCCGAACCGGCCGTAGCCCAGGCCGTGGCCGAAGGCATACAGCGGCGAGTTGTCGACGTCCTGGTACCTGCTCGTGAAGTAGTCGCCGGGATTCATCGGCCGGCCGGAGGGGCGCTGGCCGAAGTAGATCGGTACCTGCCCGACCGCGCGCGGCCAGCTCATCGGCGTGCGGCCGCTGGGGCTCTCCCGGCCCGTGAGCACGTCGGCGATCGCATGGCCCGCCTCGACGCCGAGGAACCATGCGGCCAGCAGCGCGTCGCTGTGTTCGGCCAGCCAGGGGATGACGAGCGGGCGCCCGGAGAACACGATCGCGATGACGGGGATGCCCGCCGTCTTCGCGCGCGCGATCACGGCCTCTGCCAGGGCCTGCTGCCGGCCGGGCAGGGCGGGCGTCGCGCGGCTGGCGGCCTCGCCGCTCATCGTGGCGCGCTCGCCCAGGCACAGCACGACCGCATCGGCGCCATCGCACAGCGCCGCCGCCGCTTCGATGCCGCTGTCGTCGTCGCTCTCGATGGCGACACCCGGCGCGTGGCGCACGTCGGCCTGCGGCAGCGCGGCGCGCAGGCCGGCCAGCACGGTGACGGCCGGCTCGTGCTCGCCCGCACCCCACCACGGGCCTTTCATCTCGGTGTTCGCGTCGGCCAGCGGGCCGATGACGCTAAGTGTCTTCGCCGCAGCGGGCAAGGGCAGGGTGTCGCGCTCGTTCCTGAGCATGACGATGGACTTGCGCGCCGCGTCGCGCGCCACCGCACGTCGCTCGGCGACGGCCTGGGCGGGCTCCTGTGTCGAGCCGCGGCGGTAGGGGTCGTCGAACAGGCCGAGCTCTTCCTTCAGCCGCAGCACGCGGCGCACGCTCGCGTCGATCTCCTCGATCGTCACGCGGCCCTGCTCGAGGGCGACGGGCAGGCCCTTGCGGTAGGCATCGGCCATCATGTCGATGTCGACGCCGGCCTTCAGCGCCAGCACCGCGGCATCGACGAGGTCGGCGGCGACGCCGTGCTTGATGAGTTCCGCGATCGCGTTGTAGTCGCTGACGATCACGCCCTCGAAGCCCATCTCGCCGCGCAGCCAGTCGCGCAGCAGCGGGATGTGCGCCGTCATCGGCACGCCGTTGAGATCGGTGAAGGCGGGCATCAGCGTCGCGACGCCAGCGTGCACGGCGGCCGCGAAGCCCGGCAGGTGCACCTCGTGCAGGGTGCGCTCGGAGATGTCGACGGCGGCGTACTCGCGCCCCGCGTTCACGCCGCCGTATGCGACGAAATGCTTCGCGCAGGCCGCCAGCGATTCGGCAGAGGAGAGGTCGGTGCCCTGGAAGCCGCGCACCTTGGCCTGCGCGATGCGAGCGTTCAGCCAGGGGTCTTCGCCGGGGCCTTCGGCGGTGCGGCCCCAGCGGGGGTCGCGCGACACGTCGAGCATCGGCGCGAACGTCATCGCCAGGCCGTCGGCCGCGCCTTCGCGCGCTGCCTCGCGCGCCGTGCGCTCCCACAGCGCCTCGTCGAAGGTGCCGGCTTCCGCGAGTGGGATCGGGAAGAGCGTGCGGTGGCCATGGATGATGTCCAGGCCGATCAGCAGCGGAATGCCGAGTCTCGATTTCTCGACGGCCAGCCGCTGCATCTCGTGCGTCGGCCCGGGGCCGACCATGTTCAGCAGGTTGCCGACGGTGCCGTCGATGATCGACTGCGTGGAGTCTCCCGCGAGCACCGGTCCGGTGACCGTGTAGCTGGAGGCAGTCATCGTGAGCTGGCCCAGCTTCTCGGGCAGCGTCATGCGGGCCAGGAGGGTGTCGATGCGACTCATCAGGGATTTCGAATAGAACCCGGGGGCCCAATGATGGCATGCTGCGGGGCAGGGCCGCCGATACTTGTTGTGCGGCCGACGATCCGGTGAAACCAAACGTGACACCCTGGGCCACAACGAAAGGAGCCGTTCGTGTTGAAGGATGAGAGGAACCCGAAGGAACTGGCAGCGCTGCCCGACGAAGCCTTGATCGAGGCGGTGCAGCGGCAGACCTTCCGCTATTTCTGGGACGGCGCAGATGCCGCCAGCGGCCTGGCGCTCGACCGCCGCACGCTGGTCGCCGCCACGGGCGAGGACCTGGCCGACGCGAGGGTCGCGATCGGCGGTACCGGCTTCGGCATCATGGCCCTGATCGTCGCGGTGGAGCGCGGCTGGGTCACGCGCGACGCGGCGCTGGAACGCCTCGGCCGCATGCGTGACGCGCTCCTTCGCGCCAGGCGCTACCACGGTACCTTCCCGCACTTCATGGACGGCGCGAGCGGCGAGACGATCCCGATGAGCCCCAAGGACGATGCGGGCGACCTGGTCGAGACCTCGTTCCTGTGCATGGCCCTGCTTTGCGCGCGCCAGTACTTCGACGACGACACGGCCATGGCGCGCCGGCTGCGCGCCGACTTCGACACGCTGTGGCACGAGGTCGAGTGGGACTGGTTCACCCAGGGCGGGCGCGATGTCCTGTACTGGCACTGGAGCCCGAACCACGGCTGGGCGATGAACCACGAGGTGCATGGCTGGAACGAGTGCCTCATCACCTACTTCATGGCCGCGGCATCGCCCACCCACCCGATCGATCCGCGGGTCTACCACCGCGGCTACGCCTCGGGGCCCGACTTCCTCAACGGCCGCTCGTACCACGGCATCGAACTGCCGCTGGGCCCGCCCAACGGCGGCCCGCTGTTCTTCGCGCACTACTCGTTCTGCGGCCTCGATCCGCACGGCCTGAAGGACCGCTACGCCGACTACTGGGACCTCAACACGCGCCACGTGCGGGTCAACCGCGCGCACTGCATCGCCAACCCCCGGGGCTTTCCCGGCTATGGCGAATCGTGCTGGGGCCTGACGGCCAGCGACGATCCCGACGGCTACCTCGCGCACGACCCGAACAACGACAACGGCACCATCTCGCCGACGGCCGCATTGGCCAGCCTGCCGTATGCGCCCGCCGAGGTGCTGAAGGTGCTGCGGCATTTCCTCACCGTGCACGGCACGCGCGTGTGGCGCGACTACGGCTTCGTCGATGCGTTCTGCGAGGCGCGAGGCTGGTTCGCAGACACCTTCCTGGCCATCGACCAGGGCCCCATCGTCGTGATGATGGAGAACCACCGCACCGGCCTGCTGTGGAAGCTCTTCATGAGCGCGCCCGAGGTGCAGGCCGGGCTGCGCCGGCTCGACTTCAGCAGCCCGTACCTGGGATCGCCCGCACCGTGAGTTCCGGCGCGGCGAACGCCCAAGACCCCGCCTTCGAGTCCTGGCTCGAGGCACAGCTGGCCCACTCGGCAAGAGGAATGCTGGCCAGCGTCTCGCCGACCTCGATCGTCAAGCTGCGAGCGGGCTTCGGCCAGACCGTGCGTCCGGTGGCGGGCGCCATCGTCGCCTCGCCCGTGCTCGGCGACTACAACCCCGATCCGGACTACTTCTTCCACTGGTTCCGCGATTCGGCCGTCGTCATCGACGCGCTGCGTCTGCTCCACCTCGACGGCCGCATCGGCGCCGAGGCGCTGCGGCATCTGCGCGACTTCACCCGCTTCAGCCTTGCCCTCAACGGGTTGGACGGTCGCGTGGAGGCCGCGGCGAAGGGCCGCAGGGACCGCGTGGCTCCCGCGTTGCAGCAATACCTGCGCGAAGACGACGACCTGTCGCGCATCCACGGCGATGCGGTCGCCGCCGAGACGCGGGTGAACCCCGACGGCACGCTCGACATCCTGCGCTGGGCGCGTCCGCAGCACGACGGGCCGCCGCTGCGTGCGCTCGCGTTGCTGCGATGGGTGGCCGGCGGGCATCTCGACGCGCAACTGCTGGCCGAAGTCGCGCCGCTGATCCGCTTCGACATCGAATTCACGCTGCGCCGCTGGCGCGAACCGTCGTTCGACATCTGGGAAGAGGAGAGCGGCCATCACTACTACACGCTGCGCGTGTCTGCGGCCGCGCTGGCCGAAGGCGCGGCATGGCTCGAGGGCCTGGGCGAGACGGCGCAGGCGGCCCGTTGCAGGGAAGAGTCGCAGGCCGTGCTGCGGATGCTCGACGACTACTGGGTGGACGAAGGAAGTGGCGGCAATGAGGGCAAAGAGGGTGAAGAGGCGCGCGGCTACTACCGCTCGCGCGTGCTGGCCGATGGCGCCAGCAGCCCGAAGGCGCTGGACATCGCGGTGATCCTGTCGGCGATCCACTGTGCCGGCACGGGGTCGGCACACGTGCCGGCCGACCCGCGCATGCAGGCCACGCTGGCGCGCCTCGATGCCCTCTTCGATGCGGCCTACCCGATCAACCACGGCCGTACGGCGGGTCGCGGCGCGGCGATGGGGCGGTACGAGGGCGACGTGTACTGCTCGGGCGGCGCGTACTACTTCTCGACCCTCGGTGCCGCCGAGTTCTGCTTCCGCGCGGCTGAGCGCGGCGACGAATGCCATCGCGACGCGTGGATCGCGCGCGGCGATGCCTATCTCGCCACCGTGCGCGCCTACACGCCGGCCAGCGGCGATCTGTCGGAGCAGTTCGACCAGCGCAGCGGCGCGCAGACCTCCGCGAAGCAGCTGGCGTGGAGCCATGCGGCGTTCATTTCTTGCGTCTTCGCGCGCCGCGCCGCGCTCGCCGGCCGCGAGGAGCCGCGCGGACGATGAGCACGAGCGCCGAGACCCGCGACGAGCCGGTGGCAAGGGTCGGTGTCTTTCGCCAGGTCGGCGAGCTGGTGGGCGCGCTGCGGGTCTCTCCGGTCGGGAAGAAGCTCGCCGCGCTCATCGCCGCCATCGTCGTGGTCGTGGCGCTCACCGCCTACGGGCAGATCGAGCTCAACAGCTGGAACAAACCCTTCTACGACGCGATCTCGCGCCGCGACTTCAAGGAATTCATGGTGCAGGTCGGCGTCTTCGCGATGATCGCGGGCGCGCTGCTGGTCTTGAACGTCGCGCAGCGGTGGCTGAGCGAAACCCTGCAGATGAGGCTGCGCGAGGCGGTGGTCAGCGACCTCGTCGGCCTGTGGCTGCAGCCGCGCCGCGCGTTCTGGCTCCAGGCCAGCGGCCCGATGGGGGCCCATCCGGACCAGCGCATGCACGAGGACACGCTCAAGCTGTGCGACCTGTCGGTCAACCTGGGCGTGGGCCTGCTGCAGGCCACGATGCTGTTCGGCAGCTTCGCGAGCGTGCTGTGGGTGCTCTCCAAGGACTTCACCATCTTCTTCAACGGCGAGGACCATGTGCTGCCCGGCTTCATGCTGTGGGCGGCGATCGCCTATGCGGTGGCCGGCTCGCTGTTGGCCTACTGGGTCGGCAACGGCCTGATCTCGCGCAACGCCGAGCGCTATGCGCGCGAGGGCGAGCTGCGTTTTTCGCTCACGCGCATCAACGAGCATCTCGACGGCATCTCGCTGGCCGGCGGAGAGGCCGACGAGAAGCGCCGCGTCGCGGCGCACTTCGCGGACGTGCTGCAGGCCACGTCGCGCGTGGTGCTCGGGCTGACCAACCTGACCTGGGCCACGGCGGGCTTCGGCTGGATCACCGTCATCGCGCCGACGCTGGTGGCAGCGCCGCTGTATTTCTCGGGGAAGGTGTCGTTCGGCGGCCTGATGATGGCCGCGGCGGCCTTCACACAGGCACAGTCCTCGCTTCGCTGGTTCGTGGACAACTTCAGCATCATTGCCGACTGGCGCGCCACGCTGCTGCGCGTGACCGACCTGCGCCGGAAGCTGGCGTCCGACCTGGAGGCACAGTCCGGCGGCAGCCGCATCGCCTACGAGGAGAGCGATGACGGCACGCTCGCGCTCGAAGAGATCGAGGTCCGTTCCTGGAGCGGCCACGACCGGCTCGACGTGCCGGCGCTCGTCGTTCAACCGGGCCAGTGCGTGCTGATCCTGGGGACGCCGGGCACCGAGAAGACGCTGCTGTTCCGGGCGCTCGCGGGCCTGTGGCCGTGGGGCTCGGGCACCTTGCGCCGGCCCGCGGGCGAGACGATCCACTTCATGCCGCGCGGTACGCCCTACATTCCGCGCGGCACGCTCGCCGAGGTGCTGTCGTATGCGATGGAGCCCACCACCTATCCGAGGGAGGCGATGGTGGCCGCGCTGGAGAGCGTCGGCCTGCAGCGCCTGGAGTCCCTGCTGGACAGGACCGCGCGCTGGGAGAGCGAGCTGAGCATGGACGAGCAGCTGCGCCTGGGCTTCGCCCGCGTGGTGCTGCAGGCGCCGCCCTGGCTGGTGATGGACGAGGCCTTCGGCGCGTTCGACGACGACACGCTCGAACTCGTCATCGGCGCGCTCGGCAAGCTCGCGCACACGGGCATCATCCACATCGGCTCGGCCGGCGGGGCGCACGACCGGCTGTTCACGCAGGTGGTTCACCTGGTCAAGGCGCCGCACGACCTGCCCGAGGAGCCGCGACCATGAGGCGTACCGTGTCGACCGTCAGCCGCGTGCGCCGCGCGTTGACGCGGGTTGTGCTGTCGCTGCCCGTCTGGCCGACCTGGTCGCGGGCGGCGGATTTCGGCTTCCGGCCGCCGCGCGATCCGGATGACCCCGCCGCTGCGGAGCTCATGCGCGACCTGGCCGAGCGCATCCTGCCGGTGTACCAGGACGCGGACAAGGACGCCTTCCTGGCCAACGTGACGGCACTGCAGATCGTGAGCGGCGCCTACCGCGCGGCCCTGGACAGCAGCCGCCTGCTGCGCGAGCGCCGCCAGGGCAAGCCCTTCGACGCACTGGTCGAGCGTGCGACGCTCGACGGCATCTACGCGCGTGCGCGGCTGCTGGAGGCCGAGGAGCGCGTCGCCTTCGCACAGGCCTATGCACGCGCCTTCCAGGAGCTGGTCTCGCCGCTCGACAACATGCAGGCGCAGGCCGTCATGGCCCGGCTGGAGATTCCGCCGGACGTGTTCGCGCAGCAGCTGCGCCAGGCCTTCGACCTCTGGCGCGACAAGGGCAGCCTGCCCGAGGCCGATGCGCTGGCGCTCGTGCGGGCCTGGCTGTCCTACCAGTCGCGCCGCAGCTTCAGTGCCTTGCTGCCCGAACTCTTCGCCGCGGAGAACCGCACCCGCTACGTGGCGGAGGCGGGCATCCGGATCCCGGTGCGCGGCGGCGTCATCCACGCCACCATGGTGCGGCCCGGCCGCGCCACCGGGGCGCTGCCGGCGCTGCTGCGCTTCACGCTCGACCCGGGCGAGGACGATGCCCGGCGCAGCGCGGCCAGGGGCTATGTCGGCATCACCGCGTACGTGCGCGGACGCACGCCCGACGGCAAGGGGGCGGTGTGGCCCTTCATGCACGACGGCGAGGACGCAGTCGCGGTCGTCGAGTGGATCACCCACCAGCCATGGAGCGATGGCCGCGTGGTCATGCTCGGCGAAGGCTATTCCGGCTACGCGGCCTGGGCCGCGGCGCGCAGGCGGCCGCCAGCGCTCAAGGCCATCGCCACGATCGCGCCGATGGCGCCGGGCATCGACTTCCCCATGGCCGGGCAGATCTTCCGCAATGCGATGGTCCGCTGGGCGCAGGAGCATGCGCTGGCCGAACCCCCGCCCGGACCCCAGTCTTCAGGCAGCCCCGCAGGGGCCGACCCGGACGCGGTCTGGCAGGCGCTCGACGCACGCTGGTATCGCGGCAATCGTCCCTACTGGGACATCGACCGCGTCCTGCTCGGCAAGCGAAGCAGGCTGATCCGCACCTGGCTGACGCACCCGAGCCACGACCGCTACTGGCAGAAGTTCCTGCCATCGGCCGAGCAGTTCGCGCGCATCGACATTCCGGTGCTCAGCTTCGCCGGCTACTTCGGTGGTGACGCCGGCGCGCTCTACTTCCACCAGGAGCACCTGCGCAACCGGCCGCAGGCCGACACGACGCTGCTGCTGGGACCCTACGACGCGACGACGATCCGGCGCGGCACCGCGGCCGAGCTGCGCGGCTACGCGCCCGACCCCGTCGCGCGCATCGACCTGCCCGAGCTGCGCTACCGCTGGATCGACCACGTCCTCAAGGGCGCGAGCAAGCCGGCGCTGCTGCTGGAGCGCGTCAACTACCAGGTGATGGGTGCGGACCAGTGGCGCCATGCGCCGGCGCTGGAGTCGCCGCAGCGCACGCAGCTGCGCCTCTATCTCGACTCGAGCGGTCGCGACGAGCCGCGTCGCCTGCTGGCCTCGCCGGCCGAGGGCGGCGGCAGCGCGCGGCTGTCGGTGGACCTGGCCGACCGACGCGATGTGCGGATGCCGTGGGCGGACGCGCTGCGCGTGAACCAGCTGCCGATGCGCAACGGCATCGGCTTCGTGAGCGAGCCGCTGCCCGAGGGCACCGAGATCGCCGGCAGCCTGCGCGGCGTGTTCGACATCACGCCTTCGCGGCAGGACGTGGACTTCAGCGTCTCGCTCTACGCGCAGACCGAGGGCGGCGAATGCCAGCTGCTGTTCGAGCCTTACGACTTCCGCGCGAGCTATGCAGGCCACCGCGTGCGACGCCGGCTGCTGCGGGCCGGCGAGCGCCAGCTGCTGGCCTTCACGGTCGAACGCTTCACCGCCTGCAGGCTCGCAGCGGGCAGCCGCCTCGTGCTGGTGGTGGGCATCAACAAGCGGCCCGATCGGCAGATCGACTACGGCAGCGGCAAGGACGTGAACTCGGAAACCGTCGCCGACGCGAAATGGCCGCTGCGCGTGCGCTGGCACGCGCGCAGCTACATCGAGATTCAGACCGGCGGGTCCTGATTTTCTTCCGCACCTTCGTTGTCGATCACGACGCCCTCGCCGGGTGAGAGCACCAGGGCGCCATCGACCGGTCCGGCGTGTGCGGGATCGGTCGATGCCAGCACCAGCGGGCGCCGCGGCAGCAATGCCTGCGGCACCGGGGCCGCGGCGGCTCCGAAGTTCAGCAGGACCACCAGCCGCCGTCCTTCGCCGGTGCGCGCATAGGCGAGCACATCGTTTCCGGCTTCCAGCGCTTCGTAGCTGCCCCGATGCAGCGCGGGGTGCGCGCGGCGCAGCGCAATGAGGCGCCTGTAGAGCGCGAGCATGGAGTCCGGATCGCGCGACTGCGCCTCGACGTTGCAGGTGCGCCAGTCCGATGCGAGGCGCAGCCACGGGCGCCCGGTCGTGAAGCCGGCGCTGGCGTCGGCGCTCCACTGCATGGGCGTTCGCTCGGGGTCGCGGCCCAGGCCCATGCCGGGCCTGTTCTTCTCGAAAGGGTCCTGCACTTCGTCGGCGGGAATGGGCACGTCCGTCATGCCGATCTCGTCGCCGTAGTAGAGCGTCGGCGTGCCTCGCAGCGTGAGCAGCAGCATGGCCGCGAGCCGCGCCATGCGAGGCCCGACGCGGCTCGCGATGCGGGCCCTGTCGTGGTTGCCGAGCACCCAGTTGGGCGCTGCACCGGCGGGCAGGGCGGCTTCGTAGTCGCGCACCAGCCGGTCGATGCGCGCGGCCTGCCAGTCGGCCCCGATCAGCTGGAAGTTGAAGGGCAGCTGCACGCCTTCGAGCACGCCCTGGGCATTGAGGCCGTAGTAGGCGACCAGGCGCGGCAGGGGCAGGTAGAGCTCGCCGATCAGCACGCGCGACGAATGTGCGTCGCTGAACTCGTCGACCACGCGGCGCATCTCGGCCACGATGGGCTGTACTTCCGGCAGGTCGGTGTTGTGGAGCATCGTCCAGCGCAGGAACGTGTCCTGGCCTTCGACGTAGTCGGGGTTGAGCGGGTTGTCGCGGAACTGCGCGTCCTTGACGATCTGCGAGAGCACGTCGACGCGGAATCCGTCCACGCCGCGCCGCAGCCAGAAGCGCATCACCTCGTACATCGCGGCGCGCACCTCGGGGTTGCGCCAGTTGAGGTCGGGCTGTTCCTTCAGGAACGAGTGCGCGTAGTACTGGCCGGTGGCTTCATCGAAGCTCCAGGCCGGCCCGCCGAAATTGCTGAGCCAGTTGTTGGGCGGCCCGCCGCCGGGTGCCGGGTCGCGCCAGATGTACCAGTCGCGCTTCGCATCGATGCGCGCGCTGCGGCTGTGCACGAACCACGGATGGCGCTCCGAGGTGTGGTTGGGCACGAAGTCGAGGATGAGCTTGAGCCCCTTCGCGTGTGCCTCCTGCACCAGCGCGTCGAAACCCTCCAGCGTGCCGAAGCGCGGATCGATGTCGCAGAAGTCGCTGATGTCGTAGCCGAAGTCGGCCATCGGCGAAGGGTAGACCGGCGAGATCCAGACCGCGTCGACGCCCAGCGACACCAGATGGTTCAGCCGCGCGCGGATGCCGTCGAGGTCTCCGATGCCGTCGCCGTTGCTGTCCTGGAATGAGCGCGGGTAGACCTGATAGACGATTCCGTGCTTCCACCAGTCGTCGGCTGACATCGTGATCCCTTCATGGTCGGCTTGGAGCGGATCATTGTCGCCAGAAAGCGGGAGCGCGGCGCAGCGCAGTGCGGTTCCCGCGCGGCCTCAGGCCGCGGGCCGCTGACGCGCGCCGGCGAGCATCGCGATCTCCGCCAGCAGTTCATCGAGTGCCACGCGGATGAAGTCGAGCGTCGGTGCGTCGACCAGCCGGCCGTCCTGGATGCGCGAGGCCACGTTCGCGATGGCCACATGCTGGCGCACGAGCGGCCGCGCGAGCGTGGCTGCCAGCGCGTCGCGGATCTGGGCCTGCGCCCGCACGCCGCCGGCGGTGCCGGGCGAGGCCGTCATGATCAGCGCGGGCTTGCCCTTCAGCGGCGATGCGAAGCCGGGCCGCGATGCCCAGTCGATGGCGTTCTTCAGCACGCCGGGCATGCCGTAGTTGTATTCGGGCGAGCACAGCACGAGGCCGTCGGCGGCGGCGATGGCGCGCTTGAGTGCAGCCACCGGCTCGGGCGGCGCATCGCCATCGAGGTCGGCGTTGTAGGGCGGGATGGCGTCCAGCGGCGCGATGTGCAGCGTCACGCCTGCGGGCAGCAGCGGTTGCAGGCTGCGCAGCACGGCCGTGCAGTTGGAGGCCCGGCGGATGCTGCCGGAGATGGCGACGAGTTGTACGGTGGGTTGGTGATCGTTGTTCAAGGTGTGCTCTTGTCGATTTCTGGGCGGCGAGTTTATGCATAAAATCGAAAACATGTACAAAAAAGATCCGTCCCAGGAGCGGACGCTCCCGCTCGTGGACCAGGCCTTCATGCGGCTGCGCCAGGACGTGCTCTCGGGCACCTACGGCGCGGGCATGAAGCTCAAGCTCGACGAGCTGCAGACGGCCTACGGCTTCTCGAGCAGTCCCTTGCGGGAGGCGCTGAGCCGGCTGGCGCAGGAGGGGCTCATCCGTTCCGACGAGCGGCGCGGCTTCCGCGTGGCGGACATCTCGCCGGAGGACCTTGCGGACATCAGCCGCATGCGTCTCATGCTCGACCTGCCGGCGCTGCGCGAGTCGATCGCGAACGGCGACGACGCATGGGAGGCGACGGTGGTCGCCGCCTTCCACCGCCTGGAGAAGATCGAGAGCCGGATCGGCGACGGCCCCGTGGTGCTCGACGACGACTGGACCCTGGTCCACTCGGCCTTCCACGCATCGCTGCTGGCCGCATGCCCTTCGGAGCGCATGCGCAACTGGAGCGCGAGCCTGTTCGACCAGGCCGAGCGCTACCGCCGCTACTCCGCGCGCTTTCGCAAGACGGCGCGGCGCAAGTCGAGCGAACACCGAAAGATCATGGACGCCACGCTGCGCCGCGATGCGGACACGGCCTGCGCGCTGCTGGAGGAGCACATCCTCAGCACGCAGCGCAACGTGATGGCGGTGCTCGGCACGGCTGCCGAGTGGGCCGGCAAGAGCTAGAGCGCCGCGGGCTTCTTCAGTTCTTCAGCCCCTGCTTCGCCAGCCACCGGTCGATCAGCGTGGCGATCTGGTCGGAGTTGCGGTCCATCATCAGCATGTGGCTGTTGCCCGTGATGCCCAGCTCCGGCAGCACGATGCGGTCGCCCGTGCCGCCGGCGCGCACCAGGTTGCCGCGGAATTTCTCCTGCTGCGCCGCGATGCGCTCCCAGAACGGGAACCTGCCGAGGTTGTCGCCCCAGACCCAGAGCATGGGCACGCCCTTGACGCGCGCGAAGTCGTAGGTGTCGGGGTCGGGTGAGCCCGAGGTCTCGACGGCCACCAGCGCCTTGACCTTATGCGGGTACTTCAGCGCCGAGTTGAACGCGAAGTTGCCGCCCTGGCTGTGCACGACGATGACGCAGGGGCAGACCTTGTCCACATAGGCGTCGTAGGCTGCCTGCGTGGCCGCGTCGTTGGTGCCCCAGCGCGGGATCGCCTGCTTGGCGAACTGGTCGAACGCGGCCACCGGGAACTGCGTGCCCGGCAACGCGCGGCGGCTGGCGGGATCGGTGGCGTAGGAGCCGGTGTCGCCGATGCGGAACAGCTCCCATGCCTCCTTCTTCGGCCGGAAGAAGGGCTCGCTCTTGAAGATCTCCGGATAGCGCGCCCAGGACGCGCGGCCACGCTCGACTGCGTCGCTCACGTACACGTCATGGCCCGCGCGCAGGAAGAAGTCCTCCCAGCCGGGTTGGCCGTCGGGCTTCGTCTCGAAGGTGATGCCCGCCAGTCCACCGCCGTGCCACAGCAGCAGCGGGTACCTGGCCTTGGGGTTGGCGAGCCGGGTGTAGCGCGCGTACAGCGCCTCGACCTCGAAGTCGCCATTGGGGTCGAGCTTGAGCGGCGGCGCGCCGGGCGTGAATACCAGCTCCTTGGGAGGCAGGCCCGAGAGCGTCACGGCTCGCCCTCCGACATGAAAGCTGCCCATCTCTGCCACCTGCAGCGAGGGGCTCGCGCAGCCGAACAGCGCCGCCATACCCAGGGCGGCGGCCGCGCGGAACATCGTCTTCAACATGTGTCGTCTCCGTTTGTCTGTCGTTCCTGCTTCGCAGTTTAGGAAGCCGAATCCGCGCGATGCATCGCGATTGGCGATGGCGGCGTTCTTGCCTCGCCATCGCCCGGCCATCGGATCCCTTCGTGGAAACCACTATGCATTTATTTGATTTTGTGCATAAAAATATCTTCGTGCATTAAGCTGTGCATCGAGACGGAGCCCGTGCCGGGCCCGTGCAACGCAACGTCCCATCCGAAAGAAGCAACGCATGAAACTGATGTCCTACTCACTCGCAGGCCGCGAAACCTGGGGCGCCGTCGTCGACGGCGGCGTGGTCGAACTGGCCGGGCGCACCGGCCACTCCACGCTGGCCGACTTCATCGGCAGCCCGGAGTTCGAGCGCCGCGACGCGCTGGTCGCGGGGCTCGCCGCCGACGTGCCGCTGTCGGACGTGCGCTACCTGCCGGTGATCCCGAAGCCCGAGAAGATCGTCTGCGCGGTGCGCAACTACATGGACCACCACCAGGAGGTGCTGGCCGCCGGCATGCAGCGGGAGCTTTCCGAGCAGCCGCCGATCTTCCTGCGCGTGTGGCGTTCGCAGACGCCGCACGAAGGGCCGATCGTGCGCCCGCGGGTTTCGGAGTCGCTCGACTGGGAAGGCGAGCTGGCGGTGATCATCGGCAAGCCGGGCCGTGACATCCAGGAAGCCGAGGCCTGGAACCATGTGGCCGGCTACAGCTGCTACAACGACGCGAGCGTGCGCGAATGGCAGTTCCACGCCAAGCAGATCGCCTCGGGCAAGAACTTCGAGGCGACCGGCGGCTTCGGCCCCTGGATGGTCACGGCCGACGAGATCGCGCCGGGGCGCGAACTGAAGCTCGAGACCCGCCTCAACGGCGAGGTGGTGCAGTCGAGCCATACGGGCCACATGATCTTCTCGGTGCCGCGCCTCATCGCGTACGCCTCCACCATCTTCACGCTGGTGCCGGGCGACGTGATCGCCACCGGCACGCCGGCCGGCGTGGGCTGGAGCAAGAAGCCGCCGCGCTTCATGAAGCCCGGCGACGTGGTCGAAGTCGAGATCGAAGCCGTCGGCGTTCTGCGCAACCCGGTGGTCGCGCAGGACTGACCGCCGCACCCGGGCCTTCGACCGACACGCATCGCGCGAGACGCCCGCAAAGGGCGCCGCCTCAGGAGACAAGACTTGAAACGCAGACATCTTCTCGCCGCATGCGCGGCGTCGGCCGCCGCATGGCCGGCCTTGCAGGCCTTCGCACAGGGCTACCCCGAGCGGCCCGTGAAGCTCTACCAGGGCTTCGCGCCGGGCGGCAACGCCGACGCGATCGCCAGGGCCATCGGCATCGAGATGAGCAAGACGCTCGGACAACCGGTGGTCGTGGAGGCGCAGGCGGGCGCGGGCGGCACGATCGCCGCGGCCACGGTGGCGCGCGCCAAGCCCGACGGCTACACGCTGCTGCTGGCCACCGGCGGGCACGCCGTGGCGGGCGCGCTATACAACACGCTGCCCTACAAGACCGTGGCCGACTTCGAGGCGGTGTCCACCGTCACCTATTTCCCCTTCCTGATCGTCGTCAACGCGAATTCGAAGGCACAGGGTCTCGCCGAGATCCTCGCCACGGCGAAGGCCGCGCCGGGCACCGTCGCCTACGGCACGGCCGGCATCGGCTCGACGCACCACCTTGCGGGCGAGCTGCTCACCAAGATGGCCGGCGTGTCGATGATGCACGTGCCCTACCGGGGCGACGCCGCCTCGGTGACCGCGCTGCTGGGCGGCGAGGTGCCGTTCATCATCGCGCCGCCCACCGCGGTGCTGTCGAACATCCAGGCGGGCAAGCTGCGCGCCGTGGCGGCGACGGGCCCACAGCGCTGGCCCGGCCTTCCGAAGGTGCCGACCGTTGCGGAGCAGGGCGTCGCGGGGTATGACGTGCGCTCCTGGGCGGGCATCCTGGCGCCGGCGGGCACGCCGCGGCCCATCGTCGACCGGCTCAATGCCGAGACGCTGCATGCGCTGCAGGCCTCTTCGGTGCGCCAGCGCCTGGAAGACATGGGCGGCGAGGCGCGCGGCAGCACGCCCGAGGAGATGAAAGCCCTCGTAGCCCGGGAGCTCGAGAAGTGGACCCAGGTGGTGGCCGACGCGAAGATTCCCCGGCAGTGAATCAACGAATGAATCAACGAACGAACCGATGAACGGACAAGCGAGATGAAGAACGAAGGAGCCGCACCATGTCACTGATCGCCCTGCGCAAGAGAAGCCTCACCGTGGAGACCGTGTTCCACGAGGGCGGCCCGCCGCCCGCGAAGCCGCTGCGCATCGCGGCCGCCTGCGCGGTGATCCGCAACCCCTACGCCGGGCGCTACGAGCCCGACCTGCTGCCCTTCATGGCGGAACTGCGAAGCCTCGGCACCTCCCTGGCCGAGGAACTCGTCGCGACGCTCGGCAAGGACAAGGTCGAGGCGTACAGCAAGGCGGCGATCGTCGGCGTCAACGGCGAGCTCGAGCACGGCGCCGTCTGGCACGAGGCGGGTGGCTGGGCGATGCGCCAGGTGCTCGGCGACCCCAAGGCGATCGTGCCGGCGGCCAAGGTCGTCGCGGCGACCGGCTATCGCCTCATGGTGCCGCTGCACTACATCCATGCGGCCTACGTGCGCAGCCACTTCAACACCTTCGAGGTGGGCATCCAGGATGCGCCCCGGCCCGACGAGATCCTCTTCGCCCTGGTGATGGCCGACGGCGGCCGCGTCCACTCGCGCCTCGGCGGCCTCGCCAAGGAGCAGGTGTCGGTGCACGACGGGCAGCGCTGAACATGGCGGGCCTTCACACCATGCGCGCCGTGCAGCTGTCCGAGACCGGCGGCCCCGAAGTCCTGCGGCTGGTCGAGCTGCCGCTGCCCGAGCCGGCGCCGGGCCAGGTGCGCGTCAGGGCCGCGGCGATCGGCGCGGGCGGGCCGGACGTGCTCATCCGCAACGGCACCTACAAGTGGATGCCACCGCTGCCGGCCATTCCCGGCAACGAGATGGCTGGAACGGTCGATGCCGTCGGCGCGGGCGTCGCCCGCTTGTCGGTGGGCGATCGCGTGCTCGTCAGCGCGCGCGAACTCGCGCAGCGCGGAGGCTGCTATGCCGAGCACATCTGCGTGAGCGAGCAGGCCCCGTTCGTTCTGCCATCGGCGCTGGGCTTCGACGACGCGGTGAGCCTGGGCAACTTCCAGCTCGCCATCGCGCTGCTGGCGAGCAACGGCAACCTGCCGGCACGGACCATCCTCGTACCGGGCGCGGCAGGCGGTGTCGCGACCGCGCTGGCGCAGGTCGCGCGAGCGCGCGGACTGCGCGTGATCGGCACCGCCTCGTCGCACGAGAAGCGCGCCTTCGCGCTGGAGAACGGCGTGAGCGAGGTCATCGACGGCGATCCCGTAACGTTGCCCGAGCGCGTGATGGCACTGACCGACGGACGCGGCGCGGACCTCGCGTTCGACCACGTCGGCGGGGCGCTCTTCATCGCGTGCCTGCGCTCGCTGGCGCCCTTCGGCATGGCGGTGTCGTACAACATCCTCTCGGGGCCGCCCGCGAGCGATGTCTTCGACGAGCTGCGCAAGCTGCTCGGCAAGAGCCTGGCGATCCGCACCTTCTCGATCCACACCGTCGACAGCGACGTCGCGCACCGCCGCGGGCTCATGGAAGAAGCCATCGCCCTCATGGCGGCGGGCAAGGTGCGCGCCCCACGCGCAACCCGCATGCCGCTGGCCGAGGCGCGGCACGCGCACGAGCTGCTGGATAGCGGCGGCTCGCTTGGCAAGCTGGTCCTCGTCCCCTGAACCTGCGCGCGCTCCAACGAACACTCCAGAGGCCCATCGTGACCGCTCCCTACATTCCCAATCTCTCGCACTGCGGCATCTTCTGCCGCGACCTCGCCGTGATGAAGCGCTTCTACACCGGCGTGTTCGACATGCAGGAAACCGACCGCGGCGTCGGCGGCACCTTCCGCTACGAGCTCGTCTTCCTGAGCGGGCGCGACGACCAGCACCACCAGCTGGTGCTTGCCGGCGGCCGCGCGCCCGAAGCGCCGAGCACCGTGATGCAGCTGTCGTTCAAGGTCGCCACCATCGACCATCTGCGCGAGGCGCGCCGCCGCGCACTGTCGCTGGGCGCGACGAAGATGCGCGGCCTGAACCACGGCAACGCACTGTCGATCTACTGCATGGACCCGGAAGACAACACGGTCGAGGTCTACCTCGACACGCCGTGGTACGTGAGCCAGCCGCACGGCGATCCGCTGGACCTGGAAGATGCCGACGAGGCGATCTGGGCCCAGACCGAGCGGGTGGTGCGCTCCGACCCGAGCTTCATGCCGGCGCAGGAGTGGGCGGCGCGGTTCGCCCAGCGCAGCGAGGCATTGCGCACGGCGGGCCGCTGAAGAGCCTGCAGGACGGCGGGCCGCGCGCGGCACTGGCGCCTTCTGGTCGAGCGAGGCACGCCCGGCCGATTGATCGCTTCTACCGCGACGTGCGGCTGTTCCGCCTCTGCAAGGCACCAGCTCCACATCGCCAGGCGCACGATCTCCGCGGCGGGCTTCCGGCTGAACGACAAAGGGGGCGGGCGCGCACCGCCGATGCGATGCCGCGCTAGCGGACGACCTTCTTCTCGCCGAGCGCCTGCAGCCGCTCGCGGGTCACGCCCAGCAGCTCGCCGAGCACCTCGGCCGTGTGTTCGCCCAGGTGCGGTGGCGGGTGTCGAACGCCGGCGCGCGTGCCGTCGATGACGTAGGGCGGCGCATGCACGGCCTGCGTGCCCGCTTCCGTGTCCTCGAACTCGTGCCAGACCTGGGCCTGACGCGTGCGCTGCGACTGCAGGGCCTCGTAGAGACCCAGCACCTCGCCGCAGGGAATGCCCGCGCGCTCCATGCGCTCGATGAGGTCGGCCCTCGCGTGCTTGCGGATCTGCGCGAGCAGGAGCGGCAGGAGCTCGCCGCGGTTCTTCGAGCGTTCGGTGTTCTTCTCGAAGCGGGGGTCGAGCGGCAGCTCGGGGCAGAAGATCACTTCCTCGCAGAACTTGCGGAACTGGCTGTTGTTGCCCACCGCGATCACCACCGGCCCGTCCGCGGCGTCGAACACGCCATACGGAACGATCGAGGGATGCGAGTTGCCGAACTTGGCCGGATCGCGCTTGTTCAGCCAGGCGGTCAGCCCGTAGTAGGACGTGATCATCATGCCGCTGTCGTACAGCGACATCTGGATGTGGCGTCCCTCGCCGGTGCGCGTGCGCGCGTACAGCACCGCCAGGATCGCCTGCGCCGCGTACATGCCGGTGAACATGTCGACCGCGGCGACGCCGAACTTCAGCGGCCCCTGGCCTTCCTCGCCGTTCATCGCCATCAGCCCGGTCTCGCCCTGGATCACGAGGTCGTAGCCGGGGCGGGCCTTCTCGGGGCCGAGCACCGGGTAGCCCGAGATCGAGCAGTAGACGATCGCCGGGTTGACCTTCTTCAGGTCGTCGTAGCCCAGGCCCATCTTCTGCGCGCCGCCGTACTTGAAGTTCTGGATCACCACGTCGCATTTCGTGGCCAGCTCGCGCACGAGGTCGCGGCCTTCCTCGGCCTGCAGGTCGACGCAGATCGAGCGCTTGTTGCGGTTGCAGCTGTTGAAGTAGGAGGTGTTGTGGCTGCCGATGCGCACGCCCCAGTCGCGCGTGTCGTCGCCGCGCTCGGGATGCTCCACCTTGATGACCTCGGCGCCGAGGTCCGCCAGCGCCATCGCGCACAGGGGCCCGGCCATGACGCGGGAGAGATCCAGGACGCGGACACCAGTCAGCGGCAGCGGAGAGGGGTGGTTCATGCGGGGCGGGAGATTCGGGGAAGAAAGAACGAAGGAAGAACGAAGGGCGCGGGCAACGCGCCGCGCCCTTCCGGGAGACGTCGATCAGTTCGACTGCTTGGGCAGGTTTAGGCTCTGCAGCACCGGCAGCCAGCGGTCCGACTCGGCCTTGACGAACCTGTCGAGGTCCTCGGGGCTGCCGCCGCGCGGCTCCATGCCGATGGCGCGGGCGCGCGTCACGAAGTCGGGGTCGGCGATCACCTGGTTGACGGCCTTGTTGAGCCGCTCGATCGCCGCCTTCGGCGTGCCCGCAGGCACCGACAGCGAATACCACAGCGTGGCCTCCATGTCGTAGCCCTGCTCCTTGAAGGTGGGGGCATCGGGCACCTGGGGCAGGCGCTTGCCGTCCATCACGCCGAGCACGCGCAGCTTGCCGGCCTTCACGTAGGGCAGCGCCCCGGTGATGGAGGTGCCGTGGATGTCGATCTGGCTGCCGAGCAGCGCCTGCAGCGCGGGGGCGTCGCCGTTGAACGGGATGTGGGTGGTGCTGAAACCCTGGGCCTTCTCGAAGGCGGTGGGCGCCAGGTTGGTGAGGATGGCCGCGCCCGGTGAGGCGCGGTTGATCTTGCCCGGATTCTGCTTGGCGTAGGCGACCATCTCCTTGATGTTCTTGTAGGGCAGGTCGGTGCGCCCGACGATGATGGCCGGCTGGTAGGCGATCTGCGTGACCGATGAGAAGTCCTTCGCCGGGTCGTAGGGCAGCTTGTCGTAGAGCACGCTGTTGCTCGCCAGCGTGCCCAGCGAGGAGACGAGCACGGTGTGCCCGTCGGGCCTGGCGCGCGCGACGTAGTCGGCCGCGAGGATGCCGCTGGCGCCGGGCTTGTTCTCGATGATGACGTTCAGCCCCTGCTTGTTGAGTTCCTGCGCGAGGATGCGGCAGTACTGGTCGGTGCCGCCGCCGGCGGCGAAGGGCACGACGATGCGCGTGACTTGCTGCGCGAAGGCGCTGCCGAGCGTGCTCGCGCCGATCGCCAGCCCCACGATGATGTTGCGGAAGCTCACTTTGTCTCCTGGTTCTGGTCCCCATTGGACTCGCGGACCAGTCTAGATGGCGGGCGGCGAGGCAGCGCTGCAGGGTGTGAAAAGCAGCTTTGCACGCGGCGTCGCGATGCCACCTGGAATGGGCGGAGCCAGGCGCCGGGTGCCGACAGGCGCTAGCGCTGCCCTTCGTCCTTCAGCGCCTCGGCCACGAAGTCGACGAAGGCGCGAACCTTCAGCGGCAGGGTGCGGTTCTGGCGGAAGACGGCGAAGATGCCGTTGGAGTAGGCCCGCACCGCGAAGCGGTAGTCCGGCAGCAGCCGCACCAGCGCGCCCGAACGCAGGTCGCCGCGCACCGTGGCTTCCGACAGCAGCGCGATGCCCATGCCGCCGATCGCGGCCAGGCGCAGCAGTTCGCCGTTGTTGGCGCTGAGCACGCCCTGGATCGGGATCTCCTGCTGCTCGCCGGCTTCGTCGAGGTACTTCCAGATGGTGGCCTCGCGCTCGCGCTTGTAGGTCAGGCAGCGAACGTTCGGCAGGTCGGTGGGGTGCTTGATGCGCGAGTACGTCTTCACGAAGGCGGGGCTGGCCACCAGCACCTCGTCGCTGGACAGCAGCCGCTTGATCACGAAGCCGGAGTCGTTCGACTCGCCGGTGCGGATGTCGACGTCGAAGTCGTGCTCCACCAGGTTGACCGGGTGTTCCGAGAGCTCGATCTCCACCTGGATGTCCGGATAGAGCTGCGCGAATCGCGGCAGCAGCGGCGCCACCACCCGCAGCCCGATATGGGTGCGCGAGTGCACCCGCAGCCGGCCCTCGGGCCGCTGGCGGGCGTCGCGAGCGGCCTGCTCGGCCTCGGCCATCGATTCGAGCACGACCTCGGCGCGTTCCAGGAAGGCCTGGCCCGCCTCGGTCATCCGCAGGTTGCGGCTGGTGCGGTCCACCAGCTGCACGCCCAGCTCCTCCTCGAGCGCGCTGATGCGCCGCGAGATGGTGGCCGGCGAGAGGCTGAGGCTGCGCGCCGCGGCCGAGAGGCTGCCCTTCCTCTGGGTGGTGACGAAGATGCGCAGCGAGTCGAGGGCCTTCATTTCAAGAGATGCAAACAAGCTGTGCGCACATTGGCGATCCGCATCCGGCTGCGCCTTCTACGATGCGTGCCCGCAGGCACCGGGAGCACGGTCGGCATGGTCAACGGACTTCGGAATCTTCACTCTGATGCAGCAGCGGAACAAGCATGAAAACCTCCGGCAGCGAGCCGGTCGGGGCGCCAGCGCGGGCGGGAGTATCCGTCGGGCTGCCTGCATTGTCGTCGCAGCGCTGCGTGCACCCGCAGGCGCGTACAGACGCAGGCGGTCGATCGTCCAGGCGCGTTCGCCGCGATGAAGCCGGCGCGTCTCCTCGGTGACTCTGCACAGGAGCCCGGCACGAAGCGGATCTCCACCGGGCGATAGATTCGGCAAGGTGCCATCCAGCCCAACCACCCAGCAACTCTCGCAATCACCATGAAGCTTCGACACCACGCTTGCGCATTCCTCCTTGCAGCCGCCTTCGCCGGTGCGCATGCGCAGGGCGCGGCACCCGTCACGCCTGCCGCTCCCGCCTCGCTGCTCGCACAGGCGCTGGCCCTGTCCGACGGCGTGCAGCCGCAGGTGGTCGAATGGCGCCGGCACATCCATCAGAACCCCGAACTCGCGTACCAGGAGACCGGCACCGCGAAGTACATCGCCCAGGCCCTTGCCGGCATGCCCGGCGTGGAGATCAGGACCGGCATCGCAGGCACGGGCATCAAGGCCGTGCTGCGCGGCGCACTGCCCGGTCCGGTGGTGGCGCTGCGGGCGGACATGGACGCCCTGCCCGTGGAGGAGCGCAACGACCTGCCTTTCCGGTCCACGGCAAAGGGCGACTGGCTCGGCAAGCAGGTTCCGGTGTCGCACGTCTGCGGCCACGACACGCACGTCGCCATGCTGCTGGGCGCGGCCAGGGTGCTGTCCTCGCTGCGCGGGCAGCTGGCCGGCACGGTGGTCTTCATCTTCCAGCCGGCCGAGGAGATCGGCCCCGGCCTTGGCAAGTCCAGCGGAGCCATGGCCATGGTGCGCGAGGGCGTGCTCGACAACCCGAAGGTCGACGTGGTGCTCGGGCAGCACATCAGCAACCAGGCGCCCGCCGGCGCGATCCGCTACAGGCCAGGGCCGATGCTGGCCAGCATCGACGTGTTCAACATCAAGTTCAAGGGCGTCGGCGGCCACGGCGCCGCGCCGTGGGCCTCGAACACGCCCATGCTCGCCGCGGCGGAGACCGTGCTCGGCCTGCAGAACATCGTGAGCCACCGGCTCAACCCCACCATCGACGGTGGGCCGACCATCGTGACCACGGGCATGCTGCAAAGCGGCAACCGCTTCAACGTGCTGCCCGAGACGGCCGAGATCTCCGGCACGATCCGCGCGCTTTCGGCGACGAACCAGAAGATCGCGCAAGAGGAGATCCGCCGCCGCGCCACCGGCATCGCGGCGAGCTACGGCGTGCAGGCCGACGTCAAGATCGACAGCGGCGACGGCTACGAGGTGCTCGTGAACGACCCGCAGGCCACGCTCTCGCTGGTGGGCGCCTTCGGCGCCGCCGCCGGCGGTGCCTCGAAGGTGAGCCAGATGCCCGCCTCCATGGGGTCGGAAGACTTCGGCGCATTCGGCTCGACCGGCGTGCCGGTGGTGTTCTGGATGCTCAACGCCTCGCCGATGGGCGACAAGGACGGGCCGGTGAACCACTCGCCGCTGTTCCAGGTGGACGAGTCGGCGATGCGCGTGGGCGTGCGCGCGCTGGCCGCGGCCACGCTGTCGCAGCTGGCCAGCGCGAAGTCCGCGGGCCGCTGAGGACCCGCGGCGAGCTTCAGGCGGCGCGCGAAGTCAGCCACTTGTCGGAGCTCAGCGGTGCGCCGACGATGCGGATCTCGCCGATGCTGCCGAGGAAGCCGGTGGACATGTTGCCGGCCCACTGGGCGCAACCGATCGCGACCTGCTGCGTCGCCGACACGAACTGGATGCCCTTCATGTTCGTGTTGTTGCGCAGCACGGGTGCGCCCTCGACGTACATCGTCGTCGAATAGGACTTCGAGGGCTCGTTGACGATGGCGACGTGCAGCCACTGCCCGGCGGACACGCCGCCCGACCAGCAGGGCAGGCTGGTCGCCTGGCCCACCGGAACGATCTCCCACTGGAACTCCATCAGGTTCGAGAAGGCGAACATCAGGGCGCAGTCGCCGTCGCCCGAACCGAAGCCCGGCAGATTCGACTGTGCGCCCAGGCGGTACATGATGCCCATCCAGCCGTTCCTGGTGGCGTCGAAGCCCGGGTCGATGTAGACGAATGCCTCGATCGTGTAGCCGTTCTGGAAGGTCTCGACGTTCAGCGCCGAGTTCTGGTCCGTCGTGAAGTAGGAGAACCTCGCCTTCACGGCGCCGACGGCATTCGTCGCGTTCAGGAAGCGCAGGCTTCCCGGTGCGGCCGACAGCGGATGATGGCTCTTCGACCAGACCAGGTCGCCCGACTGCCCCGCCCAGGTGTTGACCGAGATCGGGTTCTTGCCGCCGGGCGCGCTGTCCTGGATCTGCTGTCCGGGCTGGTAGGGAAAGAGATCGCCCTCCGCGGCCGATGCGTTGAAGAAGCGCCAGTGCGCGAGCGTGTTGTCGACCTTGGGGTAGTCGTCGGGGCTCTTCGGCAGCGCGGCCGCCTTCTGCGGCGGCTGGCTGAAGTTCGTCAGGATGAGCTTTCTGGCCGCGTCGGTCAGGCTGCTGTCCGAGGAGCCGGCGGGCACGGAGAAGCCGGGGTTGAAGGAGGAGAAGCGCTGGACGAAGTCGATGTTCAGCGTGAACGACTGGTTCGAATCCGACAGCCATGCGGCGTCGAACTCGTTGAGCATCGCGGCCGGCTTCAGCGGCACCCAGGGCGAGAACGAGCTCGCGACGATCTTCTTGTTCGTCAGGTCGAACTCGAACATGCGCATGAGGCCGTTGCCGCCCATGTAGGCCATCTGGTAGTCCACCACCATCAGGTGCACGTCGTTGCCGCGCGAGTTCTTCTTGGTGCTGACGCACGAGCCGTGGTAGTGGCCGCTGACCGCCATGAAGATCTGGTCGTTGTCCTTGATCAGCTTGTCCCACAGGTAGTTGGAGTAGGCGGTGTCGGCGGCCGTCTTGCCGTCGCTGCCGATGCCCACCAGCTGGTGGTTGACCAGGATCACGGGGATCGTCCTGTTGGCCTGGATCACCTGGTTGGCCCAGGCGATCGCGTCGTCGGACGCGCGCCACGACATCGAGAGCACGAGGAACTTGTTTCCCTCGGCCTGGAAGACGTGGTACTCGTGAAAGCCCGAGGAATGCCTGCCGCCGAAGGTCGCCTGCCGCTGCGCGCGCTCCGGCGGGAAGACCTTGAGGTACGGCTCCAGCAGACCGACGCGGTGGCTGCCGCCGTCCTGGTAGCCGTCGTCGTTGGCGAATCCGGTGACGCCCACACCCCAGTCGGGCCCCCACTGCATGTCCGAGTTGATGGCCCCGACGTCATGGTTGCCTGCGCAGATCGAATAGGGGCACTTGGCGGCCTCGAGCACCTGCATGGCCTGGCTCGCGAGCTCCCATTCCTTGGTGACCTGCCCGTTGCCGAGCTGGCCATTGCCCACGAGGTCGGTGGTGGGGCTCCAGGGCGTCGAGTTTTCAGCCGTGTAGTACCACGACTGGTCGACGATATCGCCCAGGTGGATCGTGAACGGCATTTTCAGCTGGCTGGCATTCTGCGCGATCCATTGCGTCTGGGATTTGAATGGATTGTCGAATTTCGGGTCGATGCCGGCATACAGCTTCTGATAGAGCCCGTGCATCTTTTCCGAGGCATATCGCGGATAGAACTGGGTGTCCGGCAGCACCGAAATCGTGAAGCTCGAGATTTTCTGTGCCGGAGTTCCCGGTGCCGCGGGCGGCGGTGCGCTGGCGGGCGAGCCGGTGGCCGGCGTGCTGCCCGTACCCGTCGCGGGAAATGGAAAAGCGGCTGCACCGCCGCCATTGCCTCCGCCACCGCAACCGGGCAGCGCAGCCGCGGCCACGCCAGTGACGGAGCCAGCCAGCATCAGCTTCAGCAATTCGCGGCGTCTGTTTTCCGGCACGCGAGCCAATTGATCGAGATATGCGCTTTCCCTGTCGGGAAATGAATTTTTTGACATGGTATTGAATTGGGAATGGATCAAATTCTTTTTCCGGCATTTGCAAATTCCGGATGGCGCAGACTTTATGTGGCGAATATGATGATTCCGTGAATTGATTGCCGCGGAAATCAAGGTATTTGGGCTCGATTGAATCAATATTCCATGCAATCGGCAAATAGAATTGAGCGCCAATTAGGGTGCCAATCTGACCTGCGCCTGACCCGTGGAAAAGCCCGTCAATTCGGCTGTGCAATGCAGCGGAATTCGCGGCGATTCACAAGGATGACTTCTTGCATCCCTAGATTCCCGGGGCCGCGGCGGCTGTTTGTGCAGCGCCGCGTCTTCTTTTTCCTCCTTTCTTTTCTTCATGCCCCATCTGCTTTCCCCCGTCCGTCCCTTCGCCATCACCCTCGTCGCAGCCCTGTGCCTCTCGGCCTGCGGCGGTGGTGGCGGGGGGGGCGGCTTCTCGTTCCCGATCGCCGGCACGCCGCCCGCCACGGCCAACCCGCCCGCCGTGGCCGTCGCCGGCCCGCCGAAGGACCTGGGCTTCACCGACTCCGCGCCCGCGCCCGATGCGGTCGCGGTCCCGCCCTTCGTCGACAACGTGGCGACCAACCAGCGCGGCGATGCGCGCTTCGCGACCAAGGAGACCAATGCCGGCGTGCGCGTGGTGGCGGGCTTCCTCGACTTCTGGCAGCCCAGCACGCTTCTGGTGGACGCGGGCGTCTCGGCACCCGCGCAGGGCAGCTTCCCGGCCGTGACCGCATCCACCTGGAGCGGCATCCCCGGCGATGCCACCGATGGCAAGATGCTCAACACCAACGTGCTGAACCGCAACATCCAGTACGTCGTCGACGCCACCAACGCGCGCACCCCTGCGCAGGAACTGGCCGCCTACCTGGACGACCGCCGCGGCAAGGGCTACAGCATCAGCGACGGCATGGGCCCGCTCACGACCGCCTGGCGCGCGGCCACGCAGCAGGTCACGACGATCACGGGCATCGCGGCGGACGCCACCACGGTGCTCTACAGCGACGGCGGCAACGACGTCGGCGTGGGCGGTTCCGCCAACCCGGGCTTCGGCACGGTGGTCGACCTGCTCAAGAACATCGGCGAGAACGGCTCCACCGAGCCCGCCAAGCGCTTCTACAAGTACGCGCGGCCCTGGCGCTGGAGCAGCAGCGTGAAGGTGGTGCCCGCGCTGGAGCCCGCCAAGAACCCCACGCCTGCCATCGACGGCGGCTTTATCAGCGGTCACACGGCAGAGGCGGTGCGCGACTCCATCGCCTCCGCCTACGTCGTGCCGCAGCGCTTCCAGGAGATGGTGGCGCGCGGCCTCGAGCTCGGCGAGAACCGCATCCTCGCGGGCATGCATTCGCCGCTGGACGTGGTCGGCGGGCGAGTGCACGGGCAGGCCGTGGCCACCGCGAGCCTGGTCACCGGCGCCAACGCAGCGCGCAAGGCCGCAGCCTTTGCCCAGGCGCAGAGCGTGCTGATGGCCGCCGTGGGCGCGAGCGATGCCGTCGCCTTCAACGACTTCGCCCATTCGCAGGGCACCACCGCCGACCGCTTCGCGGACCATGCCGCGAGCAAGGCCGACTACCTGCGCCGGCTGACCTTCGGCTTCAAGCCGGTGGGCGACACCACCAGGCCTGCGGTCGTGCCCAAGGGTGCCGAGGTGCTGCTCGAAACGCGCCTGCCCTACCTCGACGCGATGCAGCGCCGCGTGGTGCTCAAGACCACGGCCGTGCAATCGGGCTATCCGGTGATGGACGACCCCGAGGGCTGGGGCCGGCTGAACCTGTTCGATGCGGCCGACGGTTACGGCGCCTTCAACGGCGACGTGGTCGTGACCATGGATGCCGGCCGAGGCGGCTTCAATGCGCTCGACAGCTGGCGCAACAACATCGCGGGCGCCGGCAAGCTGACCAAGAAGGGCAGCGGCACGCTGGCGCTCGGCGGCAGCAACAGCTACGCGGGCGGCACTCAACTCTCCGAAGGCACGCTGCGGGCCGACTCCGCCGCCGCCTTTGGCACGGGCAACGTCTACGTGGGCGGCGGCACGCTGGTGTGCAACGCGTCCTCGATGGTCACCATGGCCGGTGCCTACACGCAGGTGGCCGGCACAACGCTGCAGCTGAACCTGGGCGCCAACGGCGCCGGCCGGCTGAACGTGGCCGGTGTCGCCGCCGTGGATGGCACGCTGAACCTGAGCTTCAAGCCGGGCTTCGCACCCAGCGCCGGCGACACGCTCACGCTCATCAGCAGCGGCACCCTGACGGGCCGGTTCTCGGCGATCAACGCGCCGGGCTTCAAGGTCACGCCGACCTACACCGGCAACCAGCTCATCGTGCGCTTCGACGCGTGAGTCACCGGCCCCCGCCGCGATCCCCCAGGGTCGCGTGCGGATGCAGCGGATGCGCCAGCGTGTCCGCGATCAGCCGCAGCGCCTGGTCGCACTGCTCGCGCGTCATCGGGCCGCCCAGGCAGATGCGCACTGCGTCGGGCGGGTCGCCGTCGGTGGAGAAGGCGGCGCTCGCGACCACGCCGACGTTCTGCGTGCGCAGGTAGGACGCGAACTCCACCGGGCTCCAGCCGGGCGTGAGCGGCAGCCACGCATGGAAGCCTTCGGGATGCGCCTGCAGGCCGCTGTCGCCCAGGTGGCGCGCGGCCAGCACCTGACGGGCCGCCGATTCGGCGCGCACCGCCTGCAGCATCTCGTCGGCGGTGCCGTCTTCGACCCACAGCGTGGTCAGCGCGTTGGTGATCGGGGAGGCCATCACGGTGGTCGCGCGCATCGCACCCGCCAGCCGCTGCGACTGCACCACCGTCGGCGAGCACACGTAGGCGCTGCGCAGCCCCGCGCCGAAGCACTTGGAGAAACCGCTCACGTAGTAAGTGAGCCCCGGCGCGAGCGTGGCCAGCGACGCGGGCGTCTGCCGCGGCAGCATGCCGTAGGCGTCGTCCTCGATGATCGGCACCGCGTAGCGCAGCGCCACGTCGGCCAGCGCCTCGCGCCGCGCGCGCGACACGGTGGCCGAGGTCGGGTTCAGCAGGGTGGGGTTGCAGTACAGCGCCTTGGGCTTGAGCGTCTTGCAGGCGTGCTCGAAGGCATCGGCGATGGGGCCGTCGTCGTCCATCTGCAGCGCATGCAGTTGCACGCCGAGCTGCGCCGCGATGGCCTTCACGCCGGGGTAGGTGAGCGACTCCACGCAGACCAGCTCGCCGGGCCGTGCGAGCTGCGAGAACAGCGCGGTCAGCACGCCGTGGATGCCGGGGCACACCAGGATGCGATCGACGCTGGCGTCGGGCACGAAGGGCCGCAGCCAGTGCATCGCGGCAGCGCGGTCGTGCGCGGTGCCGCCGAAGTCCTGGTAGCGCAGCAGGTCGTGGAAATCGACCTGCGCGAAGGCGCGGCTGGCGCTGTCGTGCAGGCGCGCCATCAGGTGCTCGTCGTCGGGCTCGGGCGGCATGTTCATCGTCATCTCGGCGCCGCTGCCACCGCGCAGCCGCAGGCTCGGGCTGCCCGAGCGGATGAAGGTGCCGGTGCCCGCGCGCGAATCGATCAGCCCGCGCTTGCGCGCCTCGGCATAGCCGCGCGCCACCGTTGTGTAGTTGAGGTCGAGGTCCGCCGCCAGCTCGCGCAGCGTGGGCAGGCGGTCCCGCACGCCCAGGCGGCCGGTCTTGATGTCGTCGGCGATCAGGTCGGCCAGCAGCAGATAGGCCGGGCGGGCGGTGTTGCGCAGCTGCTTGCGCCAGTGGGCGGTGATGGTGGTCATCGGGCGTGTTCCGGCGGAGTTGATTGCATCAATTGATTGCATCTGGCCACCGATCAACATGCAGGAACCGCGCCCGCGCCAGAGGGGGCGAATGCTTCGATCAGGTGCGATCAACCCCATTGATCGGGTGCATTGATCGCATGCGACGTGCGTCGTCGCGGTGCGGAAATGGCCGCCCCGGCCTGCTTCGTCGGTGCCTTTGCAGGCCCTGAAAAAAATTTTGCGCTCGCGCACGCCGCGCTGCTTCGCGTTGATCGCGCATTGATCGCACGAGCCCGGCCGGCCGCTGGCACAACGCCTGCGAAGAAGAAGGCACGCAACACCTGCGTACCCCTTCACCCAACCGGAGTACCCCATGCCCAAAGTCACCCGCCCCCGCAACGAAAAAGGCGAGTTCCTCGTCGACTACGAAGAGAAGGTGTTCGAAGACGTCAAGGCCGAGCCCGGAGAGAAGGCGCTCGTCACCTTCCACACGGTGGCCTTCGAAGGCTCCATCGGCTTCGTGAACCTGCTGCAGGCCACGCGGCTCAAGCGCAAGGGCTACGACACGTCGGTGCTGCTGTACGGCCCCGGCGTGACGCTGGGCGTGCAGCGCGGCTTTCCGACGCTGGGCGACGAGGCCTTCCCGGGCCACCAGAACTTCAACAAGCAGATCGCCAAGTTCATCGAGGAGGGCGGCAAGGTCTACGCCTGCCGCTTCGCGCTGCAGGCGCTGTACGGGCATGGCGAGGGCGCGCTGATCGAGGGCATCAAGCCGATCAACCCGCTGGACGTGCTCGACCTCGTGCTGCTGCACAAGAAGGCCGGCGCCGTGGTCATCGACACCTGGACGCTGTGAACATGTCTTCCCCCAGTCTTCGCGCACTTCGTGTCGCTTCGCCAACCCTCTCACCGGGGGCAACACCGGCAGCCGGGCAAAGCCGGTTCTGCGGCGTTCCCCGAATTGGCTTCGCTTCGCCTGCCGCTGCGGACGGGGGACGACCATGAGCTCTTCACCCCGCATCGTGCGTGCCGCGGCGATCCAGATCGCGCCCGACTTCGAACGGCCGGCCGGCACGCTGGAGCGCGTGTGCAGCGCCATCGACGCGGCCGCCGCGAAGGGCGCGCAGATCGCGGTCTTTCCCGAGACCTTCGTGCCCTACTACCCCTACTTCAGCTTCGTGCTGCCGCCGGTGCAGCAGGGCGCGCCGCACCTGCAGCTGGCCGAGCGTGCGGTGGTGGTGCCCGGCCCCGTCACGCAGGCGGTGGCCGAGCGGGCAAGGGCGCGCAGCATGGTGGTGGTGCTCGGCGTGAACGAGCGCGACCACGGCAGCCTCTACAACACGCAGCTGGTGTTCGACGCCGACGGCACGCTGGTGCTCAAGCGCCGCAAGATCACGCCCACGTACCACGAGCGCATGGTCTGGGGCATGGGCGACGGCGCCGGCCTCAAGGTGGTCGACACCGCGGTCGGCCGCGTGGGCGCGCTGGCCTGCTGGGAGCACTACAACCCGCTCGCGCGCTACAGCCTGATGGCGCAGCACGAGCAGATCCACTGCGCGCAGTTTCCCGGCTCGCTGGTCGGCCCGATCTTCGCGGAGCAGATGGAAGTGACCATCCGCCACCACGCGCTGGAGTCGGGCTGCTTCGTGGTCAACGCCACCGGCTGGCTCACCGACGAGCAGATCCGCTCGGTCACGCCTGACGCCAACCTGCAGAAGGCGCTGCGCGGCGGCTGCCATACCGCCATCGTCTCGCCCGAGGGCAAGCACCTCGCGCCGCCGCTCACCGAGGGCGAAGGCATGGTGGTGGCCGACCTCGACATGGCGCTCATCGCCAAGCGCAAGCGAATGATGGATTCGGTCGGCCACTACGCGCGGCCGGAGCTGCTCTCGCTCGCCATCAACGACCGGCCGGCGCAGACCACCGTGCCGATGGATCGCACGCAACCCCACGTTCAACGGAGTGCAGAACATGACCACGACGACACAGCAAGACAGCCGGCAGCTGATGACCGAGCTCCAGTCCTTCGGGTTGCGGCTGGCTGACCCTTCGGCCGGCGTATCGAGCCGCCGCGGCGGCGCGGGCCCTTCGGACCACAAGGCCGTGACGGTGGATGGCCACACGATCATGGTGCCCGTCCACACCTCCACCGCCTGGCACTCGCCCTTCACCGCCGAGGCGCCCGACGCCGCGGGCGTGAGCCGCGTGATGCGCGGCAGCATCCCGATCGCGAGCATCAGCTTTCCGAAGCAGCCGCGCTTCTACGCGATGCAGACCTTCGACGGCGTGCCGTATTCCCACATCGCCACGCTGCACGGCAGCGACGTGCTGGCTACCACCGTGCTGCAGACCTGCATCCGCTACGAGAGCCGCAGGAAGAGCTGCAAGTTCTGCGCGATCGGCCAGTCGCTCGCGGCCGGGCGCACCGTCGCGCGCAAGACGCCCGAGCAGCTCGCGGAGGTGGCGCGCGCCGCCGTGCTGCTCGACGGCGTCAAGCATATGGTGATGACCACCGGCACGCCCAATGCCACCGACCGCGGCGCGGCCGTGCTGTGCGAGAGTGCCTTCGCGATCAAGGCCGCGGTCGACATCCCGATCCAGGGCCAGTGCGAGCCGCCCGACGACGACCAGTGGTTCCATCGCATGAAGGCCGCGGGCATAGACACCCTGGGCATGCACCTGGAGGTGGTCACGCCCGAGGTGCGCGAGCGCATCATGCCGGGCAAGGCGAGCGTGCCCGTCTCGCGCTACATGAGCGCCTTCGAGGCGGCCGTGGGCGTGTTCGGGCGCGGACAGGTCAGCACCTACATCCTGGCCGGCCTGGGCGACACGCGCGAGGCCATCCTCGACACCTGCGACCAGCTGCTGGCGCGCGGCGTTTACCCCTTCGTCGTGCCCTTCGTGCCGATCAGCGGCACACCGCTGGAAGACCACCCCGCACCCACGCCCGAGTTCATGAAGTCGCTGCTCGCGCCTCTGGGCGAGCGCGTGGTGGCGGCCGGCCTGCGCTCGGCCGACATCAAGGCCGGCTGCGGCAAGTGCGGCGCGTGTTCGTCGCTCTCCATCTACGAAAAAGAAGGCGGGAGCTGACCATGCTGTGCCTCGACGACCTCTGCGAGATGGGCGACCGGATGGGCGATCACTATGCGCCCGTCGAATACCTGGTGCGCGAAGTCGCGCAGCAGTGGGAGCGCGACGAGGCCATGGCGCTGCGCCGTGCGGTGTTCTGCATCGAGCAGGGCATCTTCGCGCGCGACGACCGCGACGCCATCGACGATCGCGCGCAGCTGCTGGTGGCTATGTCCTGCAACGGCGGCATGCCGGAGCAGGTGGTGGGCACCGTGCGCATCCATCGCGCCCAGGGCGAGGGTGCGGGCAAGGACGAATGGTGGGGCTCGCGGCTGGCCGTGCATCCCGCGTTCCGCAGCCAGGGTCACCTGGGCGTTACGCTGATCCGGCTGGCGGTGTCGCGTGCCAATGCGCTGGGTTGCGAGACCTTCCTGGCGCAGGTGCAGCTGCAGAACGTGCCGCTGTTCCGCAAGCTCGGCTGGCAGGTGCTCGAGGAGACCAGCGTGCACGGCCGCCCGCATGCGCGCATGCAGGCCGACCTCGGCTGGTATCCGCCCTGCCACGATCCCGTGAGCGGCTTCGTCACGCGTGCGCGGGTGGCGTCATGACGACCGGGGTCCACGACATCGCCGAGGCCCTGCGCGCCACGCGCGGCTTCGCCCACAAGCGCGACATCAGCGACGTGGTGTCGGCACTGGGCCGCTCGCTGCCCGGCGGACACGATGCGCTCGCGCAGGCCGTGCCGGTCGGCGACGACTGCGCGGCCATTCCCGACGGCCGCGGCGGCTACCTGCTGTTCGCCATCGAGGGGCTGGTGGAAGACTTCATCGTGCGCATGCCCTGGTTCGCGGGCTACTGCGGCGTGATGGTCAACGTGAGCGACGTCTACGCCATGGGCGGACGCCCGACGGCCGTGGTCGACGCGCTGTGGAGCACGGGCATGAACCCGGCCCACGACATGCTGCGCGGCATGGCCGAGGCCTCCGCGCGCTACGGCGTGCCCATCGTCGGCGGGCACAGCAACAACCGCAGCGATCGGCCCCAGCTCGCCGTGGCCATCCTCGGCCATGCCCGCAGGCTGCTCACCAGCTTCGACGCGAAGCCGGGTGACCTGCTCTTGATGGCCGCAGACCTGCGCGGCGCCTACGAAGAACCCTTCCCATACTGGAACGCGTCGACCCGCGCGCCTGCCGCACGTTTGCGCGCCGACCTCGAACTGCTGCCCTCGATCGCCGAGAGCGGCCTGTGCCGCGCCGCCAAGGACATCAGCATGGCCGGCGCCGTGGGCACGGCCATGATGCTGCTCGAATGCTCGGGCGTTGGCGCCCGCATCGACCTCGACGCGATCCCGCGGCCCGACGGCGTGCCGCTGCTGCGCTGGCTGTCGTCCTTTCCGAGCTACGGCTTCGTGCTGAGCGTGTCGTCGGCGCAGGCGGCGGCAGTGACCGCCCGGTTCGCCGCGCGCGACATCGCCTGCGCGGTGGTCGGCCAGGTCGATGCCACACGGCAGGTGCGGCTGCGCGCCGGCGGCGAAGAGGCGCTGCTGTGGGACTTCGGCAGCGATGCCTTCATCCAGCCGGCGGCCCACACCCGGGAGGCGACCTATGTCTGATCGCCCGCTGCGCATCGCACTGCTGACGCATTCGGTCAACCCGCGCGGCGGCGTGGTCCACACGCTGGAACTCGCCGCGGCGCTGCACGAGGCCGGCCACGCGGTGACCGTGCTCGCACCCGCCGCGCCGGGGCAGCGGCTGTTCCGTCAGCCGCCCTGTGCGGTCGAACTGGTGCCGGTGCAGACGACACCGCGCGACACGGTGGAGATGGTGCGGTCGCGCATCGAGGCCTTCGTGCAGCACCTGCGCGGCATGCTGGCGCGCGAGCGGTTCGACGTGCTGCACACGCACGACTCCATCGGCGGCAATGCGCTCGCCCGTCTGAGCGATGCAGGCGACATCGACGGCTTCGTGCGCACCGTCCACCATCTCGACAGCTTCGACGTGCCGCAGCTCACGCAGTGGCAGCACACGGCCTTCGCGCGTGCGAGCCAGGTGCTGTGCGTGAGCCGGCTGTGGCGCGAGCACCTGGCGAGCGAGTACGGCATCGCCGCGCACGAAGTGCCCAACGGCGTGGACACCACGCGCTTCTCGCCGCAGGCGCGGTCGTCCGATGCCGCGCTGGCGCAGCGCCTGGGCATCCGGCGCGGCGCGCCCGTGGTGCTGGCGCTGGGCGGTGTCGAGGAACGCAAGAACACCGCGCGGCTGCTGTCGGCCTTCGCGCTGCTGCGTGTCTCGCACCCGCAGGCGCAACTGGTCGTGGCGGGCGGCGCGAGCCTGCTCGATCACTCGGCCTATGCCCTGCGGTTCCGCGTGCTGATGCAGGAGCTGGGGTTCGACGACGATCCGGCGCAGCCTGTGCGGCTGACCGGCCCGCTGCCTGACGAGGACATTCCTTCGCTCTATAGGCTGGCCGATGTCGTCGCGATGCCTTCGCTGCGCGAGGGCTTCGGGCTGGTGGTGCTCGAGGCGCTGGCGAGCGGCGTGCCGGTGGTCGCTTCGCGCATCGCCCCGTTCACCGAGTACCTCGCAGAGGACGACGTGAGCTGGGCCGACCCGTCCGATGCCGGCGCCATCGCTGCCGCCCTGCGGCATGCGCTCTCGACGCGCGACGCGCAGCGCATCGCGCGTTCGGCTTCGCGGCTCTCGGGGCATTTCAGCTGGCAGGCCAGTGCCGAACGGCACGCGGCGCTGTACCGCGCCGCCATCCAGGAGACCGAAGCATGCCCGTGATGCATTTCCACGTGCGCTGGCCCGACGCCAGCGAGACCCGCTGCTACTCGCCTTCGCTGGTGGTGCGCGACTTCCTCGTGCCCGGCGAGCGCTACGACCTCGACGACTTCCTGCTGCGCACGCGCGAGGCGCTGGGCATCGCCTCGGAGCGGGTGCGCGCGAAGTACGGCTTCGCCTGCTCGCAGGCGATGGACCAGCTCGCGGAGATCGAAGGCATCGCCGCGCGATTCGGCAGCACCCCCGATGCGAAGGTCACCGTCGTCGCCTTCGACTGACCGGCCCCGCTACATCCAGAGAGAGAAAGAGAGACCCTCATGTCACATCCCTACGGCGGACGCAGCCACTACAGCGTCGTCATCGTCGGCGGCGGCCAGGCCGGCCTGTCGCTGAGCTACTGCCTGCAGCTGCGCGGCATCGACCACCTCGTGATCGAGAAGCGCAGCCTCGTGCACACCTGGCGCACGCAGCGCTGGGATTCGTTCTGCCTCGTCACGCCCAACTGGCAGTGCCAGCTGCCGGGCTGGGGCTACAAGGGCGGTGATCCGCACGGCTTCATGGTCAAGGACCAGATCAACGAGTGGCTCGCCGGTTTCGTCGAGCATGTGAAGGCTCCCGCCATCGAGGGCGTGACCGTGGAGCGCGTGGCGCGCGACGGCGAACGCGAGCGCTTCAACGTGCAGACCGACGTCGGCCTCTACACCGCCGACCAGGTGGTGGTGGCCTCGGGCGGCTACCACCGCCCCATCGTGCCGCGTCTGGCGGAGAAGCTGCCGGCGGGCGTCGCGCAGTTCCATTCGGCGCAGTACCGCAACCCGGCGCAGCTGCCCGAGGGCGCGGTGCTGGTGGTGGGCTGCGGGCAGTCGGGCGCGCAGATCGCCGAAGACCTGCACCTGGCCGGCCGCAAGGTCCACCTGGCCACCGGCAATGCGCCGCGCTGCGCGCGCTTCTACCGCGGCCGCGAGGTGGTCGACTGGCTCGCGGACATGAAGTACTACGACATGCCCGTCACAGAGCACCCGCTGCGCGAAGGCGTGCGCGACAACACCAACCACTACGTGACGGGCCGCGACGGCGGCCGCGACATCGACCTGCGGCGCTTCGCCCTCGAAGGCATGGAGCTCTACGGCCTGCTCGGCGGCTTCGACGGCGGCGCCTTCGAGTTCCAGCCGAACCTGCGCGACAACCTCGACCAGGCCGACGACACCTACAACCGCATCAACGCATCGATCGACAAGTACATCGCCGCGCAGGGCATCGAGGCGCCGCCGCCTTCGGTCTACACGCCTGTGTGGGAGCCGGCGCAGGAGCGCACGAAGCTCGACCTTGCAGCGGCCGGCATCACCAGCGTGATCTGGTGCATCGGCTTCTCGCCCGATTTCGCGTGGGTCGACGCGCCGGTGTTCAACGGCCGTGGCGCACCCGTGCATCTGCGCGGCGTCACGCGGGAGCCGGGGCTCTATTTCCTCGGGCTGCCATGGCTGCATACCTGGGGCTCGGGGCGCTTCTCGGGCGTGGCGCGCGACGCGGAGTTTCTCGCGGAGGCCATCGAGGGATATCGAGTTCAGCTGCGTGGCACGCGGGCCGATACCGGCGCGCCGATGAGCCTGCAGGCGGCATAGCAAGCGTCGTTCAATCGAGCGCGGACTGACGCGCTCGAGCGTGATGACGCGTCCGCGCGCCCGCGGGTTGCGGCGCGGAGAGGGCGCCGCGATCGCGCGCGTGGGTGCGTCTGCGGCGATGTCCTTGAGCGGGCCGCGTGCCTCGTTCGTTCTGCAGCGCGAACGGGTCAATCTCTTGCTTGCGCAGTTGCAGCACCCGTTGCAACGAAGCGCTGGCGCGCCTGCGCGCCATCGCTTCCGGTCATTCTGAAAATGAAATTCAGCCGCTCATTTTCAGAGGCAATCCGACGCGCGATTTCTTCATCTTGTGGGCCACACTAGGCGCCCGATGGAGGTTCCCTCCAGCCACTCCGGTTCGACTTCAGGATCGGGTCTTTCCTCAGGCAAGCAGGTGTCGGCGCAAGTCGAGCCCTGCCCGAACGTGGGAGTGAACTCCGCAACCTGATCGAGCTGCGAGCTGGCGATGCGATCCGAGGCACGCAGTGCGGCAGCCATGCGCTGCCGTGCGTGTTTGCGTCTGCGTGCTGCATGGCGAGGTGCTGCTCGTGCCTGTCGAACATGCACGGACAAGGCAGCGAGTGATGACATTCAGTGGCGTTGCCGCGCATCGCATGTGACAACGAATGTCACTTCCTGTCGTTACACGTCGCTCGTGTTGCGCGCAATGTATCCATCGGTTTTACCGATTTGATCGCGCTGAGCGATCGAGCAATTTGGCACGCAGTTTGCGGAATCACTTCTTTACACATTCACGAGAAATGACACACCCATGAGCGATGAGAAGAACGCAAACCTGCTGGATCGACGCACTTTCTTCCTCGGTACCGCAGGTGCCCTGGCACTGGGCACGACGGCATGCGGTGGAGGAAGCGGGGGCAGCAGCTTCTCGCCCATAGGCGGCGCAGCCGCGCAGCAGGCGCCGCAGCAGCAGACCCCCGCTGCGGTCGCCGGTGCCGATTCCCCCGGCACCCCCGATAGCCCTGCGCCCGAGCCGACGACCCCCGAGCCCACAGTGCACAAGATCGTGCACCCCGGCCTGCTCGTGACGGAAGACGATCTACAGCGCATCCGCGACAAGCTGGCCGCCAATGCGGAGCCCTGGGTGGGCGGCATGAACATGATGCTCAAGACGAACAACACCAACCTCGACGCGAAGCCGCGTCCCCTGGCGTTGGTGACGCGCGGCGTCGATGGCGAGAACTACTGGCAGATGATCGGCGACATGGTGCGCGCCCTTCATCTCGCATTGCGCTGGAACATCTCCAAAGACGAGCGCTATGCGAAGAAGGCGGTGGAGTTCCTCAACGCATGGTCGTCGACCTTGACCGAGCTGGGCGGCAACTCCAACGTCTTTCTCGCCTCGGGCCTCTACGGCAACCAGTGGGCCAACGCCGCCGAACTGATGCGCAGCTACTCCGGCTGGGCGAAGGAAGACGTCGCGCGATTCCAGACCATGCTGCTGAACGTGTTCTATCCGAAGGCCCACGACTTCCTGGTCAACCACAACGGCACCGAGATCAGAAAGGTCACCCACTACTGGGCCAACTGGGACCTGGCCAACATCTGCGCCGTCTATGCGATCGGCGTGTTCTGCGACCGGCCCGACCTGGTCGCCGAGGCGAGCAACTACTACAAGAGCGGCCGTGGCTGCGGCGCGAGCGCCAACAACGTCTACTACGTGCACCCCGGTTACCTCGGTCAATGGCAGGAGAGCCATCGCGACCAGGGCCACTCCACACTCGGCATCTCGCTGGCCGGCATGCTGTGCCAGATGGCCTGGAACCAGGGCGAGGACCTCTTCGGCTACTGGAACAACCGGCTGCTGGCCGGTGCGGAGTACGTGGCCAAGACGAACCTCGCGGATGCCAACGGCAACGCGCTGTACACGATGCCGTTCGCCCCCTACGACGGTGTCCACGGAGCGGGGACCGCTGCGGCGGGCACAAATCAGTTGCGACCCAACTGGGACCTCATCTACAGCCACTATGTGAGCCGCAAGGGACTCTCGGCCCCCTGGACCAAGGCGATGCTCGACAAGATCCGGCCCGAGCGCGTCGACGGCGGAGACCAGCCGGGCATCGGCACGCTGCTCTATGCACGCGATCCGGTTCCTGCCGCCAGGCCCAGCGGCCTGAGCGCATTCCTGAGCGATGGAAAGGTGCAGCTGTCGTGGTGGGGCACCGCAGGCGCTTCGCAGTACCTCGTGCAGCGCGCGGCGTCGCCCAACGGTCCGTTCACGACCCTCGCGCCGGTCACCGACCCGCGCACCTACACCGACGATCCCGACCAGGGCACCTGGTACTACCGGATCGACGCGGTGACCGACGCCGGAGAGATGACCGGCGCGGATACCCTGCGCGTGGCGGTCCCGGGCGAGCTGTGGCTGCACCTGCCGCTCAACGGCGATGCCAACGACGCCAGCGGCCGCGGCCTGCACGGGCAACTGATCGGCGGCACGAGCTGGGGCGAAGGACGCAACGGCGGAAGCGCCGTGCAGCTCGACGGCCGCAGCGGTCACATCCAGCTGCCCGACGGAGCCGTGTCGGCCCTGGGCGATTTCACGGTCGCGGTGTGGGTCTACTGGGATACGGCGTCGGTCATCGCACGCGTTTTCGACTTCGGTTCCAACGACGTGGCCTACATGATCCTCATCCTTCGCGACGGCAACAAGCAGCTGCGTTTTTCAGGCTCTCGCAATCAGTTCTGGAAGGAAGAGTCGGTGGCCGGCGGAGAGACACCCACCGGGCGCTGGGTGCACCTGGCGGTCACGCTGTCGGGCACCGTGGGCACGCTCTACATGGATGGCGCGCAGGTGGCCACCGCAGACGGCATCTGGATGAATCCTTTCCAGATGGGCAAGACCACCCGGACCTGGCTGGGGCGCTCCCAGTACGGCGGCGATCCGTACTTCAAGGGGCGCATGCAGGACTTCCGCATCTACAGCGGCGCGAAGGACGCGGCCTTCATCGCGGACCTCGCCCGCTGAGTGCCATCGGGCAGCAGCGCTGCCCGGAACACCCGCAACCCGAACCGGCGCGCGCATGCACGGGCGCGCCGGTGCTTGCTCGACTTCGACCTTTCGGATTTCTCTCATGGACATTCTTTCTCGGCGGTGCGCTTCGGCGCTGATGGCCTCCTTGCTGCTCTTCGGTTGTGGCGGAGGAGGTGGCGGCGGAGGAGGGGCCGGCATTCCGCTGCTCGGCGGCCCGACGGGCCAGGCCGGCACCGGCAGCCAATCCGATGGCGGCCAGAACAATGGCGCGCAGAGCGGAGGCGGTCAGAGCAGCGGTGGCCAAGCGGCCGGCAACAACTCCGGCAGCGGCACCCAAGGCGGCAATGCAGGCACGAGCGGCGGCTCCGCACCTGTCGCGGCCACCGTCGCCCTGGCGAACAAGCTCGGCAAACCCGCCCGGGTGCTGGTTGGCCTGAGCGCCAATTCCACCGATGACTTGAAGAGCCAGGACATCCACCCCGACATCGTTGAGCACTACCTTGTGGGGATCGTGGGCTACAACGGAGGCTGGCCCGACTGGAACGCGGGCGGCGCCTACGTCACCATCTTTGCGCAGGCTGCGCAGGCCTACGGTGCGGTGCCCATGTTCACGCTCTACCAGATGACGGCGAACGGCGAGGGCAATGTCGGCACGACCGACGATGTGGCCTTCATGGACAAATACTGGGGCCAGGTCCGGCTGATGTATCAGCTCATCGCGAAGCTGGACAAACCCGTTCTGATCAACGTGGAGCCGGACTTTTGGGGCTTCGCTGCAGGGAAGCGGTCCGATCACGATCTGACGAAACTTCCCGCTCGCGTCAGCGGTCAGCCCGAATGCAGCACGCTGCCCGACACCGTCGCGGGCCTCGGCCAGTGCGTCGTGCAGATGGGCCGGAAGATCGCGCCCAAGGCGCTGATCGGGTTCCCGCCCGCGTTCTGGAACGGCACGCCCTCCGAGATCGGCGCGATGATGCAAACCGCCGGCGCGAACCAGGCGGACTTCATCGTCGCCCAGACCAGCGACCGCGACGCGGGCTGCCGGGAGGTGACGCCGAGGCCCGACGGATGCCAGAACGGAAGCGATCGTTACTGGGACGCGAGCAACAAGACCAGCCCGAACTTCCACGATTCGCAGAAGCAGTATTCGGACTATCGCGCAGCCTTGGGCAACGGCCTGCCCATCCTGTGGTGGCAGACGCCGATGGGCGTTCCTTCCGACACGCCCGGCGGCACCGACGGTCACTACCGTGACAACCGCGTCGACTACATGCTGACCAACACGCAGGAATACGGTGACATGCACACCTTCGGGATCGTCTTTGGCGCCGGCTGGGGCAACCAGACCACGATCGCTACCGATGGCGGCCAGTTTGCGCGCCTTTCCGCGCAATACCTCGCGCGAGGTGGTGCTGCGCTGAAGTAGCGGATCAGCGCTCTAGCGGCTTCCTGTCTCCCTATCGCGCGGAAGCACCGCCGTCGACCGGAATGATCGCCCCGGTCATGTAGCTGGAAGCAGGCGAGGCCAGCAGCAGGGCCAGCCCCTTGATCTCTTCGACCTGGGCCACGCGGCCGAGGGGTATGTGGGTCCGCATGCGCTCGGCCGACTCCGGAAGACGCAGGCGCCCGCCGTTGATGTTGGTGGCGAAGGGGCCGGGTGCGATGGCGTTCACCAGCACGTTGTGCGGTGCGAGCTCCATCGCGGCCTGCCTGACCAGGTTGTTCGCCGCCGCCTTGGACGCGACGTAGGCGTAGCCGGAGAGCGACTCCGAGCGCAGGCCCGCGATCGACGTGGTCACGACGATGCGTCCTTCCCTGCGCGGCTTCATGTGCCGCGCAGCCGCGCGCACCGTGTGCAGCACGCCGTCGAGGTTGATGCGCAGGACCTTGTCCCAGTGCGCGAGGTCGATGTTCTCCAGCTGGCCTGCCTCCACGACGAAGCCTCGCCCTGCGCTGACGCCCGCGTTCGCGAACACGCAGTCGATCACTCCGTGGCGCGCTGCCATGCCGTCCACCAGCGCGTCGACCGCCGCGGCATCGGCGATGTCCAGCGTCGCGCCTTCCGCCAGCGGGTAGCGCGATTTCAGTCGCTGCACCTGGGCATCGAGCGCCTGCGCATCCATGTCGGTCATGAGCGTGCGCGCACCGGCTTCCAGCATCGTCTCCGCGAAGGCCAGGCCGAGGCCGCTGGCGGCACCGGTGACCAGGACGCTGCGCCCGGTGAGGTCGAAGAGCGAAGCCAGGCTCATGCCGCCTCCGCGCTTTTCTTCACCGGCAGCAGGGCCTCCCAGTGCTCGGCCGCCTCGACCATGTAGTGGACGGTCAGCACCACCTTCTTGAAGAGCCATCGGCCGTCGGTGCGCACGTAGGTGTCGTCGAAGCGCCCCACCACGTAGAAGCTCTTTCCGCCGTGCACGGGGCGGCCGTCCAGGTAGGACTGGCCGGTGCCCGTGTCGCCGTCGACGCTCACCTCGTGCTGGTGAATGAACTGCCGCGCGTACTGCACGGGAAAGTTCTCGAAGAAGCTGCGGATGGCCTCGCGTCCGAAGACCTCGGGGCGCCCGTTGTAGATGACGCTCGCGTCTTCCGCGAACAGCTCGTGCAGGCGCGGGCCCTGGTCCTCGTTGACCAGCATGTGGTAGCGGGCGCGCAGCGCGCGGATCGCCTCGACGCTTTCGAGCTGGTCGACGCGGCGCTGCAGGGCCTGCAATTGCTGCGAAATCTGCGCGACCTGCGCGAGCGTGCCGTTGGCTTCGGTATTCATTGGGATTCTCCGGAAGAGGGTGCATGGCCCCGCGGTGGCGCAGGGCCGATATGGCAGTGGAGGAGGCGCGGCAGTCTCATCCCGCCTCGGGATGCTCCTTGCCGAAGTCGTCGAGGATCGCGTTCATGCGTCGCCGGACCGAACCGCCGGTCTGACTGTGCGGAATGACGTAGAAGCGCCCCGCGCGAACTGCCGCCAGCGTCGCTGCGGCAACGTCCGTCGCATCGATGGGGGACGCCGCCATGCCTTGGCGCACGCGCTCGTCATAGGCCGCCGCGGGTGCGACGGTGTCGGAGAGGGTGCTCGGCCGATTGCGCTGCGATGCATGGATGCCGGTGGGCAGCAGCGAAGGGCAGACGACGGTCACGCCGATCGACGCGCCGGCCTGCTCCAGGTCGCGCGCGAGGCATTCCGAGAAGGCCACCACCGCGTGCTTGCTCGCGCTGTACACGGCGGAGCCGGCCAGCGTGGCGAGCCCGGCGGCGGACGCGGTGTTGATCACGTGGGCGGGTCGGCCCCGTGCGCGCATGCGTGGAACGAAGCTGCGCACGCCGTTGGCCACGCCCAGCACGTTCACGCCCAGCACCCACTGCCAGTCCGATTCGGTGGCGGCCCATGCGGGCCCCAGCACGGCCACGCCTGCGTTGTTGAAGAGCCAGTCGACGCCGCCGAAGCGGTCGTCGCAGGCCTGCGCGAAGGCCTCGACATCGGCGGCGCGGCTCACGTCGCAACGCTGTGCGAGCGTGGGCACGCCCATTGATCGAACGAGTGCCTCGGTGCCAGCGAGCGCTTCCGTCTCGACGTCGACGAGCGCCACGGCCATGCCCTCGCCGGCGCAGGCCAGGGCCAGTGCGCGGCCGATGCCGCTGCCGGCGCCGGTGATGGCGGCCACGGCGGGGGCGGCGAGCGTGTGCGGTGCGGTCGGCGCGGTCATTCCAGCGTCACTCCGGCCGTGCGCAGCACTTCCGTCCACTTGACGGCTTCGCGGCTCACGTAGGCCTGGAATTCGGCGTGCGGCATGTCGATGACGAAGCTGCCCGCGGAGTCGAGCGCGCTCCTGACTTCCTGCGACCGCAGCGTTTCCGAGGCTTCCGCCGACAGCCGCTTCACGATGCCGTCCGGCGTCTTCGCGGGCGCGAAGAGACCGCCCCAGCTCAGCGCCTCGATGCCCGCGAAGCCGGCCTCGGCCATGGTCGGCACTTCCGGCAGCATCGGCATGCGCTGGCCGCGCGTGACCGCCAGCGCGCGCAGCTTGCCGCTGCGGATGTGCGGCGCGGAGGTCTGCACGAAGTCGAACATCGCATCGACGTTGCCCGAGACCAGATCGACCAGCGCCGCAGAACTGGCCTTGTACGGAACATGGGTGAAGCGCGTGCCGGTGCGCGTCTGCAGCAGTTCGAGGCACAGATGCCCCGAGGTGCCGTTGCCGCCCGAGCCGAAGTTGAGCTTGCCCGGATTCTTCTTCGCGAGCTCGACCAGTTCGGCCACCGAGCCGATGCCCAGCCTCGGGTTGACCACCAGGACGTTCGCGTTGCCCGACAGGCCGTGGATGGCCACGAAGTCCTTCACCGGGTCATAGCGGATCGTCTTGTACAGCGCGCTGTTGGTGCCCTGGGTGCCTTGCGTGCCCAGCAGCAGCGTGTAGCCGTCGGGCGCGGCGCGCGAGACGAACTCGGCGCCGATCGAGCCGCTCACGCCGACCTTGTTGTCGATCACGATGGGCTGTCCCAGGCGGGTGGCGAGCACGCGTGCGATCACGCGGGCCTGCTGGTCGACGACGCTGCCCGCGGAGAACGGAACCACCAGGGTGACGGGCCTGGAGGGATAGGTCTCTGCACGCAGCACCGGGGCCAGCGAAGCCAGGCCGGTGGCAACGCAGAATTGCCGGCGGTTGAGGGTCATCCGTGTGTCTCCCGGTTCAGTTCTGTCTGAGGATCTCGGCCCATGGGGCATGGCCGGCGAGCACGTCGCTGCCTTCCAGGTCGACCTCGAAGTTCTCGAGCACGCGGCACACCAGCATGTAGTAGCCGATGGTCATCACGATCTCCATCAGCTGCTGCGGCGGCAGTTGCGCGGCCAACGCGTCGAACATCTCGGGCGGCGCCTTGACCTGGCGCACCACGGCGTCGGTGAAGTCGAGCACGCGGCATTCGAGGCTGTCGAACGGGGTCCTGTCGACGCTGCCTTGCGGATGGTCGAGCACCGCCTCGACCTGGGTGGATGGCACGCCGGCCTGCGCAGCCACGCGGCGGTGCTGGGTCACCTCGTAGCTGGAGCCGCACAGCGCACCCACGCGCAGGATCACCAGCTCGCGCAGCGCCACCGGCAGCGAGGAGTGCCGCAGGATGCTGGAGCCCAGGGCCAGGAAACCCTGCGCGGTGGCGCCGCCGTGGGCGACCATGCGGTAGATGTTCAGCGGTGGGCGCCCGCCCAGCAGTGCGTGGAGTTCCGCGGGCGCCTCGGCGAGGTCGAAGTAGGGGATACGGGCCATGGTCTTTCAGTCGAGTCGGATGGCTGCGGCGCGGATCACCTCGCGCCACCGGAGGGTTTCACTGCGCGCGAAGTCGGCCAGGGCCTGGGGCGTGCCGCCCTGGGGCTCGATCGTCAGTTCGCGCATGCGATCGGCCACTGCCGGGGTCTGCAGCGCGCGATTCACTTCCTGGTTGAGCCTGTCGATGAGGGGCGCCGGCGTGCCGCCGGGCGCCCACAGGCCGCCCCAGGCCGCGATCTCGCAGTCGGGCAGGCCCAGTTCCTCGAAGGTCGGCACCTGCGGCAGGAGCGGCAGCCGGCTGCGGGAGGTGACGGCCAGCGGGCGGATCTTCTCGCTGCGGATGTAGGCGAGGTTGCCCGCCACGTTGTCGAAGATCGCCGGCACCTGGCCGCCGAGAACGTCGTTGAGCGCCGGGGCGCTGCCCTTGTACGGGATGTGTGCGAGGCGCACCCTGGCCGCGCGATCGAGCAGCACCAGCGAGAGATGGCCGCTGGTGGCGTTGCCGGGCGTGGCGACGGCGATGCGCTCGGGCTTCGCCTTTGCCATCGTGATGAAGCTCCCGAGGTCGCGCGCCTCGAAGGCCGGGTTGACGCACAGCACGTTGTAGACCTTGCCTTCGAGCGCGATCGGTGCGAAGTCCTTCACCGGGTCGTAGTCCAGCTTCGGATAGAGGCTGACGTTCATCGCATGCGTCGCGTTGGTGCCGTAGAAGAGCGTGTAGCCGTCGGGTGCGCTGCGCGCCGCCACCGCGGCCGCGATGTTTCCGGAGGCACCGGGCCGGTTGTCGACGATCACCGGCTGGCCCAGCTGACGGGCCAGTTGATCGGCGAGGCGGCGCGAGGACTGGTCGGCCGATCCGCCCGCTGGAAAGCCCACGACCAGGCGCAGGGGCCGGCTGGGGTAGGCATCGTCGCGTGCCGCCATCGCGGCACCCAGGTGCGGCGCCGCGACGGTGCAGGCGGCTGCCTGGAGGAATCGGCGTCTCTGCAGTCGCTGCATGGTCGCACTCAGGCCGAGGCGCGCGGTGCCGCGATGCCGCCGGTCAGGCCGCCGTCGACCACCAGCGCGTGGCCGTTCACGTAGGAGGCCTCGTGCGACATCAGGAACAGGGCCGCATAGGCCACTTCCCAGCCCGTGCCCTGGCGGCCGAAGGGCAGCGGCATCGCGAGGCGGTCGGACCTTCGGCGCGTCGCTGCGCGGCCGATGGGCGTGTCCATCAGGCCGGGCAGGATGCTGTTGCAGCGCACGCCCCGCGCCTGCCCCGCCATCGCGATCGAGCGTGCGAGCGATACCTGCGCGGCCTTGGTCGTCTCATAGGCGGGGTTGAAGCTGGAGTTGCGCAGCGCGGCGATCGACGACAGCAGCACGATGGAGCCGCCGGGCGCCATGTGCCGCAATGCCTGCTGGCCGAACAGCATGCACGAGCGCACGTTGGTCGCGTGCTCGCGGTCCCAGGCTTCGGCGGTCTGGTTGTCCAGCGACAGCCCGCTGGCCACGCCCACCACCATCACGAGGCCGTCGAGGCCGCCCATCTTCTGCACCGCGCGTTCCACCGTCGTGGCGGCGGCCTCCGGCTGCGCGACGTCTGCCACCTCGGCATGGGCCGTCGCGCCCGATGCGCGCACCAGGTCGCAGGTCTTCTGCAGCGAGGTGGGGTTGATGTCGACGCAGGTCAGCGTCGCGCCCTCGTGGGCGAACAGCAGCGAGATCGCCCGGCCATTGCCCACGGGCGGATCGGGGTCGTCGATGTCGCGCTGGCCCGCGCCCACCACCAGGATGCGCCGCTGCGCGAGGCGGCCCGCGGAGGGCCGGAGCTCGCCGAGCGCTTCGGCAAAAAGCTGCTGCCCGGGCTGGATGGCTGGCGAGGACATGCGTGTCTCCTTGGTCGTCTTTCGTTGCGTTCATGGTTCAGTTTTGGAAACGTTTCCGAAATGGTGAAAACCCTCGGCCGCTGTCACCTAAGATTCACCCCGTCCCAGTCCCTCGTCTCCTTGTTCGCAAGGGAATCGCCATCCGAATGAATGCAGGAAAACAGAAGATCGATCTGCGCGACGTGGCGCGCCTGGCGGGTGTCTCGCTGGGCAGCGCGTCGCGCGCGATGAACGGCGCCGGCGCCTCGGCAGCCACGCAGGAGAAGGTCAACCAGGCGGCGGCGGCATTGGGCTACCGCCCCAACCATGCGGCGCGCGTGCTGCGTTCGCGGCTCAGCCGCACCGTCGGCTGCCTGCTGCCCGACATCTCGAACCCGCTGTATGCGCAGGTGTTCCGCGCGCTGGAGGACGAGTTCCTGCGGCACGACTACCTGCTGCTGCTGGCCAACGGCGCCAACGACGTCGACCGCGAGACGAAGGCGCTGGGAACGTTCACGCAGCGCGGCATGGACGGCGTGATCCTCGCGCCCGGCAACGAGCGGAATGCGGCGCTGGTGGAGGCGCTGCGGGTGCTGCCGATGCCGGCCGTGGTGTTCGACCGCGAAGTCAGCGGCGCCCACGATGCCGTGCTCATCGATCACGCGGGCGGGGTGCGGCGCGTGGTCGAACACCTGCTCGGCCTGGGGCACCGCGACATCGCCCTCGTGCTCTGGCAGGGCGACACGCGCCCGGTGCGCCGCCGCGTGCAGGGCTTCCGCACGGCGTTCCAGGCCGCGGGCCTGCCCGTGCCCGATCTGCTGGTGCAGGCGCGCAGCGTGACGGCCTCGGTCAAGGCGGAGGTCACCGAACTGCTTGCGCGACCGGAGCGACCCACCGCACTCATCGTGCAGGGCACCCACATGCTCAACAGCGCACTGCGCGCGATCGCTGCGCGCGGGCTCCAGGTGCCGCGCGACATCTCGGTGGTCGCCATCGGCGACACGCCCTTCGCCGCGGAGCACGACCCCGCGGTGAGCGTGCTCGACATCGACCAGTCCGAGACCGCATGCTGTCTGGTCGACCTGCTGCTCACGCGGATCGCCGACAACGGCCTGCCGCAGCGCAAGGCGCGCGTCGGCCTGCGCTATGTGGAGCGCGATTCGGTGGCCAGGCCCGCGTCGGCCTAGGACCGATCAGCCGCTGCAGTGCCGCGGTATTCCTCAACGAGCGCATCCACCAGCTCGGCGACCGTCGGCACGGCGCGCACGCCGGACACTGAATGCCCCGCGCTCCAGATGTCGGTCCAGCGCTGGTTGGGCGCCGCATTGGCGCCGCCGCCGTAGCGTCTTCTCGCTTCCTCGACCGAGATGCTCTCGTCGAGCGTCGAGATGTCGATGCCCAGCCGCCGCGCCGACGGCGCAAGAAAGCTGGCGGGCAGCCCGGTGAAGCCGCGCGTGAGAAGCACGTCGTCGATCGAGCTGTCGACCAGCATGTGCCGGTAGTCGTCGCTCGCCAGGCTTTCCTGCGTGGCGATGAAGCGCGTGCCCATGATGCCGAGGTCGCAGCCCAGCTCCCTGGCGGCGCGCAGGGCCACGCCGTCCGACAGCCCGCCCGCCAGCACGATGGGGCCGTCGAACACGCGGCGCACCGCGCGCACGAAGGCGAACGGGTTCGCCCAGCCGGTGTGGCCGCCGGCGCCCGCGGTGAGCAGCACGAGGCCATCGACGCCCGACTCGATGGCGCGCACCGCATGGTGCAGCGAGGCCACGTCGGCGAACACGCGGCAGCCGGCTTCGTGCAGGCGCGGCACCACTGAGGCCGGCGAGCCCACGCTGGTGATCACGAGCTGGGCGCGGTGCCGGGCGATGAGTTCGACCTCGGCCATCACCCTGGCGGGATCGCGCCGCATGATGAGGTTGGGGCAGTAGGGCGCGGGCGCCGTGCGCTCGGGCGCGGCGGCGGTTTCTTCATCCAGGCGGGTGAGCCAGGCGTCGAATTCGTCGAGCGTCTGGCAGTTGGCCGTCGGAAAGGCGCCGATCACGCCGGCGGCGCAGGCGGCGGACACCAGTTCGATGCCAGAGACACGCAGCATGGGCGCGGCGATCAGCGGCAGAGCCAGTCGGTCGAGGAAGGGAAGGGCGTGGGTCATGGCAGCGCAGTGGATGCGTTCAGGTGCGCCAGGGCGGCGCGCGTTTGCAGGACGAGTTGCTCGACGATCGCGGCAAGCGGCTCGGTGCGCGTGGCGAAGCCGATGGCCGGGCCGAGCGAGAGCATGCCGTTGCGCCAGTCGCCGTCGCCGTAGCAGCGGTCGCGCGCCACGCGGCTGTCGAGCAGGGCGCCGAAGGCGGCGTGGTCGGCCGCGCCGGCGCGCTCGATGGCGTCGACCTGCGCGGCGGTGTCGTTGCGCAGCACGCGCCAGGTGTTGCCCAGCGTGTGCAGCAGGCGCATGGTGCTGTGCTCGTCGCAGTCCACCAGGTGGTTCTTGTAGGCCGCATGGGCCGAGACCTCGTCGCTCACGAGGAAGCGGCTGCCCATCAGCACGCCGTCGGCACCGAGCGCGAGTGCGGCGGCGAGCTGGCTGCCGTGGCCGATGCCGCCGCCGAGCACCAGCGGAACGTGGAACTGCCCCCGCGCCATGGCCAGCGCGCCCATCAGCATGGTCGGAAGCTCGTTGGCGCCGGGGTGCCCGCCTTCCTCCATGCCGACCAGCGCGACCGCGTCTGCGCCGGCCGCCTGGGCGGCGAGGGCATGCCGCACGCTCGATGCCTTGTGGATCACGATGCCGCCGGCTGCGTGGATGGCCCGGATCAGCGCATCGGGCGCGTAGCCCGCGGTCTCGAAGTGGCGCACGCCGTGCGCCAGCGCGGTCTCCAGCGAAGCCTGCACGCCGGCATTGGCCTGCGGGCGTGCCGACAGCGTGAGGTTGACGCCGAAGGGGCCGCCCTCGGTGATCTCGCTGCAGCGCCGCAGCTGCTCGCGCAGCGCGGCCTCGCCGTCGAAGGAGCGCGGGGTGATGAAGCCCATGCACCCGGCGTTGGTCAGCGCGCCCACATAGCGTGCGTCCGAGAGCCACATCAGCCCGCCGCCGAGGATCGGGTAGGCCAGGCCGAAGAGACGCGTCAGGCGGGTGGACAGCGGAGGCTGGCTCACGGCAGCAGCTGGCGCGCGTTGTCGAGGCCGGGCGCATCGCCCAGCGCCGACGGATCGACGCCCTCGAGCGGCACCGGAAAGCGCACCAGCGACAGCGCTTCGGTGCCGTTGACCAGGCCGCGCTGTGCGAACTGCGGCAGCGCAGCGAGTTCGGCGGGCGGCACCACGGGCGCGACGGGCAGGTCGTTGCGCGCCATCGTCTCGAAGGCTTCGGCGGAGTCGCGCGCGGCGAGCTGCTGCGCGATGCGGTCGTTGATGGCCTGGGCCTGCTTCTTGCGCGCGCCCAGCGTGCGGTAGGGCTCGCCCGCGAAGTCGCCCATGTCGAGCACGTCGCAAAGCCGTGCCCAGAAGTGGTCTTCGAGCGCGGCGACGCTCAGGTGCTGCCCGTCGCGGCAGCGGAAGCTGCCGTACGCGGGCTTCAGCTGCGTGGACGTGCGCTGGCGCTCGAGGCTGTTCGCGCCGTCGGCGCGGTAGGCGCCCAGGCGCGGATTCATCCAGTGCAGCACGCAGTCGGCCAGCGCCACGTCCAGGTGCTGGCCCCGGCCCGTGCGCTCGCGCTGCAGCAGCGCCGCCAGCGTGGACGACAGCGCATACATCGAGCCGCACAGGTCCGCCACCGGCAGGCCGAAGTTCTGCGTGGGCGGGCCGCCCGGTTCGCCCGAGACCGCGAGCGCGCCGGCCGCGGCGAGGTAGTTGATGTCGTGGCCGGGCAGCTGCGCCCACGGCCCCGCCTGCCCGTAGCCGCTGAGCGAGACGTACACGAGGCGCGGAAAGCGCTCGCGAAGGCTTGCGTAGTCCAGGCCCAGGCGCGCCATCACGCCGGGGCGGTACGACTCCACCAGCACGTCGGCCTGCGCTACCAGTTCCTGCACGCGGGCGCGCTGCGCCTCGTCCTTCAGGTCCACCAGCAGGCTGAGCTTGCCGCGGTTCACGGCCTCGAAGCCGCCCGGGCCCATGCGCCGCGCGTTGTCGCCGCCGGGCGGACGCTCGATCTTGATGACGCGCGCGCCCATCTCCGCGAGGTTCTGCGTGAAGAAGGGGCCGGGCAGCAGTTCGCTGAAGTCGAGCACGGTGACGCCCGCCAGCGGGCCGGCGGCGCTCACGCGGCGCCTCGCTCGACGATCACCGCGTCCAGCGGCAGGGCGCCTTCGCCCCGGGCGCCGACCCAGATCGGGTTGAGGTCCATCTCCTCGATGCGCTGCGCATTCGCCGTCACGAACTCGGACACGCCCAGCAGCAGCCGCTCCAGCGCGGGCACGTCGGCCACGGGCCGGCCGCGCGCGCCATCGAGCACGGGGAAGCAGCGCATCTCGCGCACCATGGAGGCGGCGTCCTCGGGGCTCAGCGGCAGCAGGCGGCGCGTGACGTCGCGCAGGATCTCCACGTAGACCCCGCCCAGGCCGAAGGTCATCACATGCCCGAACACCGGATCGCGCGTGACGCCCGCCATCAGCTCCACGCCGCCGCCCGGTGCCATCTTCTCGATCAGCAGGCCGTCGATGGCGGCATCGGGCCTGTGATGCCCCGCCGAGGCCATGATGTCGTCCCATGCCAGCTCCAGCTGCGCGCCGTCGGCGATGCCTACGCGCACGCCGCCGATGTCGGACTTGTGCAGGATGTCGGGGCTCGCGATCTTCGCGACCACCGGGTAGCCCATGCCGTCGGCGAGCTGGCGCGCTTCTTCCCGCGTGCGCGCCACTGCCACGGGCAGCAGCGGGATGCCGGCCTTCTCCAGCAGGGCCTTGGCCTGCAGTTCCGAGAGGTTGCGCAAGGCACCGGCCGGCGCTGCCAGCACGGCACTCGGAAGGCGGCGCGCCGGGCGGTCGGCCGCGCTGCGGCGCCAGCGGCCCCATTCCGTCCAGCGCCGGATCGCGGCGATCGCCTTGCCCACCGAGCGCGGCGGCGCGAAGCCTGCCGCGACCAGCATGCGGTATCCCTCGCCCAGCCTGTCGCTCATCCAGATCGGGACGATGGGGCTGCGCACGCGCTTCTGCGCCGCGATGATGGTCTGCGCCATGCGCACGGTGGTCTCGCCGTAGTCCAGCGCGATCGGCGCGATCACGCAGCCGGTGTTGGGGTCGGCGGCGACCGCGCCCAGCGTGCTTTCGACGAGGTCGGCGTCGCTGAGCACGGCGGCCGTCGTGTCGACCGGGTTGTTGACAGCCGCGTAGTCGGGCAGCTTGCTGCGAAGCAGCGCGATGGTCTCGGGTGCGAACTCGGCCAGCTTGAGGCCGGCCGTGCCCACCGCATCGGCCGTCAGCGCGGTGGTGCCGCCCGAGGAGCAGTACACGCCGATCTCCTCGCGCTCGCCGGGCATGGCGCGCGCGAAGAGCCAGGCCGTGTCGACCAGCTCGTCGATGTCGTCGACCTCGATCACGCCGTACTGGCGGAACACCGCGCTGTTGACTTCGGCCGAACCGGTCAGCGAGGCCGTATGCGACTGCGCGGCACGCTGCCCGTACTCCGACTTGCCGACCTTCAGCGCGATGACCGGCTTGCCGTTGTCCGCCGCGCACTGCAGCGCGGCCAGGAAGCGCGGGCCGTCCTTGATGCCCTCGAGCAAGGTCACGATCACCTTGATGTCCGGCGCGGTCGCCATGTAGTGGATGAAGTCCGCCACCTGCAGGTCGACCTCGTTGCCGGTGGAGGCCCACAGGCCGATGCCGATGCCGCGCTCCATCGCCTGCATCACGTTGCGCCCCAGCCCGCCGCCCTGCGTGGCCAGTCCGATCGGGCCCTTGACCAGGTCGTGCGGGAACGACGGCGAGAAGGTCATGCCCAGGCGGGCGTTGACGTTGGTCAGGCCGGGGCAGTTCGGTCCGTAGACGCGCATGCCGGCCTGCTCGGCGATCTCCTTGAGCCGGGCCTGGGCCCGCTCGCCCTCGGCGCCGGCCTCGCCGAAGCCCGAGGTGAGGATGATCGCGAAGGGCACGCCCCTGGCCGCGCATTCCTCCATCACCGCGATGACGCCCGATGCGGGCACGGCGATGACGGCGACGTCGGGCGTCTGCGGCAGCGAGGCGATGCTGGGCCAGCAGCGATGGCCGCGCAGTTCGCTCTTCGTGGGATTGACCAGGTAGAGCTCGCCGTCGATCTGCGAATGGTCGAGCAGGTTGCTCAGGGTGCGCCCGCCGATGCTCTGCGGGCGCTCGGAAGCGCCGACGAGGGCGATGGCGCGCGGATGGATGAGGCGTGACAGGTCGGTGCCGAAGGCCGGATGGGTCATGCTGTGCAACTCCTGCGGCGTTCAGGCGATGGCCGAGATGCCGAGGATCTCGCGTCCGACGATCAGCGTCTGCACTTCGGTCGTGCCTTCCGGAATGGTCCCGCCGCGGGTGTCGCGGAAGATGCGCTCGATGGGGTAGTCGGTGGCGTAGCCCAGGCCGCCGTGCACCTGGAGCGCCATGCTGGCCACCTCGTGGGCAGCCTCGGTGGCGTAGAGCTTGGCGATGGACGCGGCGGTGCGCGCGTCGTGGCCCGAGTCGAGCGCGGCGGCGGCGCGCAGGCCCAGCGCGCGTGCGGCCTCCACGCGGATCGTCATGTCGACGATCAGCTTCTGCACCAGCTGGAAGCTGCCGATGGGCTTGCCGAACTGCGTGCGCGTGCGCGCGTAGTCGATGGAGAGGTCGAGCGCCGACTGCGCGGCGCCCACGGCGCCCATGGCGATGTTCACGCGCGCGCTGTCCAGGCCGATCAGCATCTTCTTGAGCGCGCCTCCTTCCTCGCCCAGCAGGTTCTCGCGCGGCACCTTGACGTTGTCGAAGCCCAGCTCGGCCGTGCCGGTGCTGCGCAGCACCATCGTTTCGACGCGTCGCATCTCGTATGGGGACACGTCCCGCTCCACGAGGAAGGTGGAGAGCTGGCCCTGGCAGTCGGGGCTGAAGGTGCGCGCCACGACGATGCCGAAGTCGCCGAAGGCACCGTTCGTGATCCACAGCTTGCGGCCGTTGAGCACGTAGTGGTCGCCCTGCAGGTCGGCGCGCGTCTGCACCTGCGCGATGTTGGAGCCCGTGCCCGGCTCGCTGATGGCGCTGAAGCAGCGCCGCTCGTTGTTCAGCAGCGGCTTGAGGAAGCGCTCCTTCTGCGCGGGCGTGGCCTCGGCCGCGAGCTTGTTGATCGCCGCGTTGGTGATGTTGAGGATCGTGCGCAGCGAGAGCCAGGCGTAGCCCGCTTCCTCCATCAGCATCGCCCAGGTGAGCTGGTCCAGGCCCATGCCGCCTTCTTCCTCGGAGAGCCGTCCACCCAGGTAGCCGAACTCCGACAGTGGCTTGAGCAGTTCGAAGGGAAAGGTCTTCTCCTGGTCGTGGCGCGCGACGATGGGAGCGACCTCGCTCTTCATGAAGCGGCGGATGCTGTCGCGCAGCATGGCTTGTTCTGCAGTCTGGGTGTACACGTTGTCTCCTGTTTGTTGGTGATGAGGATGGGCCGCGCTCAAGGCTCTGCGGGAGGCGAGGCCTTGGTGCCGCGGCGGGAAGAGGAAGAAGAAGCGGGGGAGGAAGATTGCGAGGAAGAGGCCGCTGCCGTTGCCGGCTGCTCGCGCGTCGCGCCCTCGGCGGCCTGCTTGCGAAAGACGATGGCCTTGACCTCCTGCAGCGCCTCCAGGCAGCGCTCGCGCTGGTCGCGCATGCGATGGGTGAGTCCGGCCACCGACAGGGCCAGCGTCTCGCCGCCGATCTGGCCGGCCACGGCCACCGCGGTCAGTCCTTCGCTGCCTTCGTTCTCGACCCAGATCCAGCCCTGTTCGCGCGCACGTTCCACCTGCGCCTCGAGCTGGGCCAGGTCTGTGAGCGTGCCGGAGGCCAGCACGCGCAGCGGCTTCAGGCGCAGCTGGCGCGCCGCCTCTTCCGGCGTGCCGGCCGCAAGGATCGCCTTGCCGAGTGCGGAGACGTGCAGCGCGAGCTTGTCGCCCACGTGCTGCATGTAGCGCAGCGCATGCCGGCCCTCGCTCAGCGCGATGACTTTCACGACGCCGTTCTCCAGCCTCCCGCACAGGCCGGTCTCCCCCGTGCGGTCGCGCAGCAGTTCGCACGCTTCCGCGCCCACGGCGTAGAGCGGGTCGCTCGCGGAGATCTCCTTGGCCACCGTGAGCAGGCGCGCGGTTGGATAGAAGCGCCGGCTGCGCGCGGTGCGCAGCAGATAGCCGAGCTCGTGCAGCGTGTGCAGCAGGTCGGAGCAGCTGCTCTCGGGCAGGTCCATGAGGCGGGCCAGGTCCGAGTTGGACAGCTCGCGCTTCTCGCGCGCAAAGACTTCGAGCAGGGTCATCGTGCGGGCGGCTGCAGGGACGATGGTTGGCATGAATCCTCCGATAGGTCGTAGAAGTTATCGATCATAGCGACGGGATTCATGCGTTTGCAGAAGATTCAGGTTGAAAAATCGCCTTCAGCGGGCAGAAAAGACGGTTGTCAAACAACGACTGGTTGAAGTAGTCTACGTCTATTCGTAGAAAAAAGCCAATCGAACCGCGTTGCAAAAACCAGGAGACAACCCTTGAACACCTTCTTCAAAGCCATCGCCGCATGCGGCTGCGCGCTCTTCCTCTCCGCCGGCGGCCACGCCGCCGACGAGGGCCAGGGCTGGCCTTCCAGGCCGCTGACCTTCGTCGTGCCGTTCCCGCCCGGCGGCATCACCGACAACACCTCCCGCCTGCTTGCGCTGAAGCTGGGCGAGAAGCTCGGCCAGCAGGTGGTCGTCGACAACCGGCCCGGTGCCGGCGGCTCCATCGGCGTGGAATACGCGGTGCGGCAACCGGCGGACGGCTACACGCTGATCTACGGCACGCAGGGCACGCATGCGGCCAACCTCGCGCTCTACAAGAACGTGCGCTACGACCCGGTCAAGGACTTCACGGCCGTGCACGGCATGTCGGAGTCGCCGCTGATCCTGGTCATCAACCCGAACAAGCCGTTCAAGACGGTGCCGGAGCTGGTGGCATACGCAAGGCAGAACCCCGGCAAGCTCAACTTCGGCTCCGCGGGCGCAGGCACGGCCACGCACCTGACGGCGGAGCTCTTCCAGACCACCGCGGGCGTCAAGATGACGCACGTGCCCTACAAGGGCAGCAGCCCCGCGTTGACCGACCTGATCTCCGGCAACCTCGACCTGGCCTTCGACTACGCCGCGGTGGTGCTGCCCTTCGTGCAGTCGGGAAAGCTCAAGGCGCTGGCCGTCACCGGCAAGTCGCGCCTGAGCAGCGCGCCCGACCTGCCGACCGTGGCCGAGCTGGGCTACCCCGGCGCCGAGTCCAGCGCGTGGGGCGCGATGTTCGTCTCGTCGAAGACACCTGCGCCCATCGTCAAGCGGCTCGCCGACGCCATGGCGGAAGTCATCGTGAACCCGGAGCTCCTGGCCGCCACCGAGAAGTTCGGCAGCGTGCCGATGCGCGGCATGCGCGGCGAGAAGCTCGACGCCTTCGTCAAGTCCGAGATGACGCGCTGGCGCGAGGTGGTGCAGAGCTCCGGCGCCAGGCTGGAGTAGTGCGCGCACCGCATCCCCCTCTTTTTTCGACAACCGGGAAATCCGTTTCTATGACCACTGACCTGCGTGGCCTGCAGCCACAGCATCCGACGCTCTACCAGCTCGCGCCCGACGGCGAGTCGCTGGAGTTCCTCTTCGCGCAATGTCCGGCGTGCCGCAAGCTCGTCTTTCCCGCCAACGTGCCCGGCTGCAGCCACTGCGGCGATCCGCTGCACGGTGCCGAGAAAGTGGCGCGCCCCAGTGGCGGCAAGCTGCTGGAGTACGTCACCCTGCACGTGCCGCTGCTGCCCGGCATGGAGGTGCCGCGCATCGCCGCCGACATCCTCATCGAGGACGGGCTCATCGAGGAGGGCGTGATCGCCGGACCCGACGAGTCGGCCCTGCGGGTGGGCATGGCGCTGCGCGCCGTCGGCGTGGCGCAGCCCGGCGGCGAGACCTTCGCCTGCCGCTTCGTTCCGGTTGAAGGAGGGGCGCGATGAGCAACTGGATCGACGACAACGAAGGCGTGTACGTGGCCGGCATCGGCATGCATGCGTACCAGTTCCCGAGCGAAACGCCCTACACGCACCTGGGCCTGACCGCGGTGCGCGCCGCGCTGGCGGATGCGGGGCTGGCCTGGCCGCAGGTGAACAGCGCCTATGTGGGCACCACCTCCATCGGCATGGCGGCCGGGCGCGTGATGCTGCGGCATCTCGGCTCGAGCGGGCTCGCGGTCACCCAGGTCGAGAACGCATCGGCATCAGGCTCCTTCGCCTTCCGGCAGGCATGCATGGAGGTGGCGGGCGGCGTCAGCGACGTGGTGCTGGCGGTGGGCGTGGACAAGCACGGCGATGGCCGGCGCGCGGCCGACAAGGAAGGCCTCGCCCGCTTGAGCGAGACGGCCAACGTTCCTGCCGTGAAGTTCGCGATGATGGCCCGCACCTACCTGCGCGAACGCGGCGCGGACCCCGCGTCGATGGCGCAGGTGGCGGTGAAGAACCACGGCAATGCATCGCGCAACCCGTTCGCTCAGTTCCGCAAGCCGCGCACCCTCGAACAGGTGCTCGCGTCGCCGCTCGTCGCGGGCGACCTGACGGTGCAGCAATGCTGCCCGCGCGGCGAGGGTGCCGCGGCCGTCATCGTCGTGTCGGGCCGCGCGCTGCGCCGGCTCGGCCTGGATCCAGCGCGCTGCGTGCGCGTGCGCGCGTCGGCCGCGTGCAGCGAAACCCCGGAGACTTCCTACGGCGCCGCGGCGGTCGACCTCGTGCGTGCCAGCGCCCGCGCGGCGCTCGAGCAGGCGGCGATTCCCGCCAGCCGGCTGGACCTGCTGGAGCTGCACGACGCCTTCTCGGTGGAGGAGCTGCTCTACAGCGAAGCCATCGGCGTGTGCCAGCAAGGCGAGGGCGCCGCCTACCTGCTGCGCGGCGACTCGCGGATCGGCGGGCGCTGCGCGATCAACGCATCCGGCGGCCTCATCGGCATGGGCCATCCGCTGGGCCCCACCGGCATCGGCCAGATCGCGGAGATCACGCGGCAGCTTCGCGGCGAGGCCGGCGACCGGCAGCACGAGGGTGCCAGCTGGGGCATGGCCCACATGATCGGGCTCGGGTCGGTGGCCGTCGCGCACGTCCTCTCCCGCGCCACGGCATGACAGAGCAAGAACTTGCAAGGAGACACCATGCCTGAAAACAGCTGCCCCGATCACGTCGAACTCTCGACGCTCACCTACCGCGTCGACGGCCACGTGGCCGTCGTGACGCTCAACCGGCCCGACCGCATGAACACGCTGGGCGGCACGATGAAGCCCGACCTCGCCCGCGCGTTCTTCGAGCTGGCCCGCGACGACCAGCGCGTGCGCGCGGTGGTGCTCACGGGCGCCGGCGAGCGCGCCTTCTGCGCCGGCGCCGACATCAAGGAACGCGCCGATCACCAGATCTGCGCCACCGACTTCTTCGTCGCGCAGAAGGCGACGCACGACCTGTTCCGCGGCATCGAGGAATTCGAGAAGCCCACCCTCGCGGCGATCAACGGTGTCGCGCTCGGCGGCGGCCTGGAGCTGGCCCTGTGCTGCGACCTGCGGCTGGCGGCCGACCACGCACGGCTGGGCCTTCCGGAAGTGCGCCTGGGCGTGATCCCCGCAGCCGGCGGCACGCAGCGGCTGCCGCGCCTGATCGGCGAGGCGCGCGCCAAGGCGCTGATGCTGACGGCCGCACAGATCGATGCGGCGCGCGCGCTCGACTACGGCCTGGTCACGCAGGTATTGCCGGGTGCCGAGCTGCTACCGGCGGCCGTCGCACTCGCACAGCAGATCGGCGAGATGCCGCCGCTGGCGGTGCGCTTCGCCAAGCGCGCGGTGAACCGTGGCATGCAGACCGACCTCGACAGCGGCCTCGAGTACGAGCGCTATGCCGCGGCCCTGCTGGTGGACAGCGAGGACCGCAAGGAAGGCATGCGCGCCTTCGTCGAGAAGCGCAAGCCCGTGTTCCAGGGGCGCTGAACCCACCCGCATCTCCATCCATTCAAAAGACAAGCAAGCAAGGAAACACACACATGAAACTCGGTTTGGAATCCCAGGTTGCCCTGGTGACCGGCGGCGGCCAGGGCGTCGGCCGGCAGATCTGCATCGAACTCGCACGCGAAGGCGCGCGCGTCGTCGTCAACGACCTGTTCCCCGAGCGGGCGCAGGCCGTGGCGCGCGAGATCGAGGCGCAAGGCGGCAAGGCGCTGGCCGCACCCGCCGACATCACGCAGGCAGACCAGGTGCAGGCCATGATCGAAGCGGCCACGCGGCACTTCGATGCGCCGGTGCAGATCCTGGTGAACAACGCCGGCATCATTCCCGAGCGCCGCGAGAAGGGCGGGCGCACCCCGGCCTTCGTCGACATGCCGGTGGCCGACTGGGCCAAGATCGTCAACCTCAACGTGTACGGCACCTTCCACTGCTGCCACGCCGCGCTGCCCGGCATGGTGGCGGCCAAGCGGGGGCGAATCGTCAACATCATCTCGGAGGCCGGCCGCATCGGCGAGGCCAACATGGCCGTGTACTCCGGAGCGAAGGCCGCCATCGCGGGCTTTGCCAAGGCCCTGGCGCGAGAGCATGGCCGGCATGCCATCACCGTCAATTCGATCGCCCTCGGCGCGGTCTCGCACGAAGGCATCAAGGACGGCCCGCTGCATCCCGACGCGACTGTCCAGAACAACGAACTGCTCGCGAAGATGGTGAACCTCTATCCCATCTCCAAGGGCGTGGGGCGGCTGTCGCGGCCGGACGATGTCTCGGGGCTCGTGGCGTTCCTCGCATCGGACCGCGCCTTGTTCGTCACCGGCCAGACGATCGGCGCGTCGGGTGGCTTCGCGATGATCTGACGAGGCGGGCTGTGCCGCGGCGCCGAGCGGCTGCGCGGCGCTAGAGATTCACCACGATCCGATGGATCTGGATCCGCTGGGGCAGCTCGATCAGCAACTCCTTGTCGCGCGGCAGGTGGTGCACCGCCTGCGGGTCGCCCTTCGTGAAGGCGGTCATCGACGCCATGTCGGGCCAGTAGGAGATCGTGGTGAACCAGGTTTCGTTTTCCCGGTCTTCGCGAAGGAGCTGGACGGCGAGCGCGGTCTTTTCGAGCGGAGGGACGCCTTCGGCTCGGTTGTAGGCCTCGTACTCGTCGGCGAACTCGGGACGCGTGCGGCCTCGCCAGATGCGGGCAATGGTGGCTTCGGTGTTCATGATTGCCTGGTCCTTCGTCGATGCAGATTTGGGAACAAGGGCGTGCGCCATCGGCATTCTTGGAGATGTTTCTGCTGGCGATTGCACAGTCGCGGGCTTGAGCATCTTGGCGTTTTTGAGAGCCTTGGGTAGGAGGACCGGGCCTTCCGGTGACAGAACTTCGACCGCCTCGATGCGCGATCCCCCCACGCTGCAGATCGTGAAGGGCTTATGCCTCCCATTCGTCCTGCATGCCTGCTCCAGCGAGTCGGATCTGAAAGAAAAAGTAAGATGCGCGCTTCCGCCCCGTGCCACAGAATCCATCCCAAGCGGCCGCGGGAGCCGGCGAGTCGATGGTGTCCAGGGGCATGGAACCCGAGTGCGACGAGGAGGAGCGATGAACGACGGTCATTCCAAGCACCCCGGCGTGCGAGCGCATGCGATGCCGCGAAGCCTCCCATGAGCGCGAGGGCTCGGACGGCTCATTGCACGGCGCCCGACTGAGGCGTCACCCAGCCCACAGCGCGTGCACGTGGCCAGCCCGTTCGCCTTCGTCGAGTGTCTCGTCGCGATTCGCGCACGCATTGCCACTGTCTTCATCCTGTTGACGTGCCTTGCACTCGCGAGCCATGCGCAGCAACAGCAACAGCAACAGCAACAGCAGCCGCAGCCCCTGACACTCGACGCCCGATCGACCCTTGCAGAGCGCAGCTTCATCGGACGCATACAGGCCTATTACGACGAAAGCGGAAAGCTCACGCGCGAGCAGGTGGATTCGCCTGCCTTCCGGCAGCAGTTCAAGACGGTCGAGGGCACCTTCAACGGCGGCTATGTCAGGGGCGCCTGGTGGGTACGGTTCCAGGTCCGGGCCTCGCCCGAACAGGTCGCCCGTCCGCTGGAGAACGGCTGGTGGCTGCGGCTGAACGCGCCTTACGCCGACTACATCGACGTGTGGTGGCGCGGCGCCGACGGCGGGTTCGAGCATCGCGCCCTCGGCGGGATGCGGGCGGGTTCCAAGCGCGAACTGCCCTGGTCGATGCCCACGGTGCGGCTGCCGGAGTGGCCCGATACCGAGCCGCGCTGGATCTGGGTGCGCCTGGCGGGCGACCGTACCCTGAGCCTGGTCGGCGGCGTGTCGCCGCTGCGCGAGCAGGCCGAGGTCCAGCAGGAACTCAATTTCGTCGATGCGGGCGTCACCGGTATGGCCCTGCTGATGGCGGTGGTCAGCCTGATGATGGGCATCGCTTTGCCCGACCGCCGGTTTGTCGCCTACGCCGGCTACCTGGTCACGCTCGGCATGGTGTTCGCGAGCTCCGAGGGCCTGCCGGCGTCGTTCTGGCTGCGCGACAGCCCTCTGGCGGCGGTCCGGCTGCACAACTTCTCGGTCTGCCTGCATACGGCCGCGGCCTTCGCTTTCGCACGCGTCCTCCTCGACATGGAGCGGCAGTTCCCGCGCATGAACCGTGTCTTCCAGGTGATGACGCTCGCCTGCCTCGCGGCCTGCGCGGCGGCCATGGCGGGCTGGTACGGCCGTGTCGCCCGGCCGCTGAACCTGGCGTGGGTGCTTTTCGCGGCCTGCATCGTGCCCATGTGCATCGTGGCGCTGCGCCGCAACATGCAGGCGTGGCCGGGGCTGGTGGGCTATGCGGTCTACCTGATGATGGGATCGGTGCACTTCGCCAAGAACCTGCAGTGGCTGCCCTTCACGCTGGCGGCCCAGGCGAGCTATGCGATCGGCAGCATCCTCCACATCATGGCTTTCTTCTTCGCGCTGGGCTGGCGCGTGCGCCAGCGCGAGCGGCGTGCGCTGGCGCTGTCGCTTCGGCATCGTGCGCGGCTCTCACGGCGCGTGAACGAGCGCACCCGCGACCTGCGTCAGGAGATCGAACAGCACCACCGTACGCACGACCAGCTCGCGCTGGCGCTGCGCGAGCAGCGCGGCCTGCTGGCCATGGTCTCGCACGAGTTCCGTACGCCGCTGGGAACGATCGGCGGCGCGGCGCAGCTCCTCACCGACGACCGGCTCGGCCTGGCGCGCGAGGAGGTCAAGAAGGAGGCCGAGAAGATCGGCCGCACGGTGCTTCGCATGCGCGACCTGGTCGACACCCTGCTGGCCGACGAATGGCTCGATGCGTCGAGCGGCAACGTGAATCCGGTGCCCATCGATCTGGCGGTATTCCTGCGCGAGAAGATCGAGGAGCACAACGAAGGCAGCGGCCGCGGACGCATCTCCCTCCAGCTCGATGCGAGCGCGCTGCCGGCGCTGGCGGACGAGATGCTGCTGCACATCGCCATGGACAATCTGCTGAGCAATGCCATCAAGTACGCGCCACCTGATTCGCCGATCCGGGTCCGCGCAGGCATCCGCGCCCGGCCGTCCGAAGACCTTGCGCCGGGTGCAGCGGATCCGTGCATCTGCATCCAGGTGAGCGACAAGGGTCCCGGCTTCAATGCGGACGACCTGCCGCACGTCTTCGAGCGCTTCTATCGCTCGGCCGGCACGCGGCGCATTCCGGGCATCGGGCTCGGCCTGCACATGGTGCACCGCATCGCCGCGGTCCATGGCGGCAGCGTGGCCGCCGCCAACGGGCCCGGGGGCGGTGCCGTGCTGACCCTGACCCTGCCGCGCCACGCAGGCAGCACGCCGGCGGAACATCCCAGGCGCGAAACACGCACTGCGCTCGCCGCTCCGGGAGGCGTCCGATGAGCGGCCTCGCCCGCGTGCTGGTCATCGAGGACGATGACGACCTGCGCGACACCGTGGTGCGCTACCTGCGCGGCGTGGGCATGCTCGTCAGCGGCCTGGAGAGCGCCGAGCAGCTCGACGGGGAACTGGCACGGCAGGACTTCGATGCCGCGGTCTGCGACGTCAACCTGCCGGGCGAGGATGGATTCAGCGTGCTGGCGCGGCTGCGTGCGCGCGGCGCGATGCGCGTCGTGATGCTGACGGCGCGCGGCATGTTGAACGACCGCCTGCACGGACTGGGGCTGGGCGCCGACTACTACCTCGTCAAGCCGGTCAACCTGCGCGAGCTCGAGATGGTCCTGCACAACCTGCTGCAGCGCAGCCAGGAGGTCCAGGCCCCATCCCCGGCCCCAGCCGCGCAAGAGCCGTCGGCGATGGACGCTGGCGACGCCTCCGCCCAGGCCCCCTGGCGCTATCAACTGACCTCCTGGCTGCTGCTGTCGCCCGGCGGCGAGCGCGTGCAGCTCTCGAACGCGGAAGCACGGCTGCTGCAGTGCCTGATCGAACAACCGCGCGAAGTGGTCGGCCGGGCCGCGCTGCTCGCGGCGATGGGGCGTCCGGGCCTGGAGGCCTACGAGCGCAACCTCGACGTGACGGTTTCGCGCCTGCGCCGCAAGGTGGAGCAGGCCAGCGGCGAGAAGCTGCCGGTCGTCGCGGTGCGCGGCGAAGGCTACAGCTTCCAGGGCCAGGTGCGCATCGAACTCTGAGCACTTCGGACTGCGGTGTGGCGCCGCACGAACACCAATGCATTCATTCGGTGGCGCAGACCTACCGATTTCCGTAGGTGCCCACTGTGCATTGCAAGAAAACGCAAGGTGCAAATTCGATAGCGCCATTTGAGAATTTCCCTCCGATGCGGCACCACGGTGATGCCGCTCTCCGCCACGGCGGGACAGGAGGAGAACTCATGAAGAACGACGCGAAGACCACCATCGATCAAGGGGCGCCAGCCCCACGGACCGCCGCAGGCCCAGGCTCTTCGCCAGGTCGCTAGCCGGGCTTCCCAGCGCCCGGCGCGGGAACGGACCGCCCAGGTCCCACCGCTTCCATTCCATTTTCAGACGCAGCGTCGCCCATGCGCGCTGCGCAGGGAGAACCGTTGCCATGAATACCGCCTACAAGACCATCTGGAACGCCGCGCTCGGTGCATGGGTGGCCGTCTGCGAAACGACGCGCGCCCGCGGCAAGCGCAGCAGCGGCCGGCGCACACCGAGCGGCGCCCGCCTGTTGGTTCCGCTGGTGGGCGTGCCGGTCTTCATGCTGAGCGGAACGGCCTGGGCGGCCTGCACAGCTGCGGGCAACACGCTCACCTGCACCGGCGACACGCCCGGCTGGGTCGGAGTCGCGGACGGCGGCACGATCAACAACACCGGGAACATCGCTACTTTCGGCGATGGCACCTGGGGCATCTATGTCGGGCCCAACGTCACGATCAACAACTCCGGCACGATCAGCGGCACGGCGGGCGTGGTGGCCGGGGGCAATGCGGTGATCAACAACGACGGCGGCACGATCCAGAGCCCCGATCGCGCGATCCAGGTGACGGGCGGGCCACTCACGCTGACCAATTCGAACGGCGGCGTCATCGAGGGCCTCGCCGGCGCGCTCCTGTATGGAGGCGGCACGATCGTCAACACCGGCAACAGCCGCATCAGCAGCACGGGAAACTACCTGGGCCTGGGCTTCGGCGGCGGCAATGCGAGCGTCACCAACACGGCCGGGTCCACCATCTCGGGCGCCGTCAGCATCTACGGTCAGGCCACCTCGATCACGCTCGACAACGGCGGCCTGCTGCAAGGCAGCGTCGCCCTCGACGGCGGGCTGGTGCAACGGGTGACGCTGCGCACAGGCAGCAGGATCGCCGGCGACCTCGGCATCGGCTCCGCGGTGGGATCGACGCTGACGCTCGCGGGCGCGGGCAGCCAGATCTACTCGCAGGCTGCGACGGGCACCACCAGCTTCGGCGGCGACCTGATCAAGAACGACAGCGGCGACTGGCTGATCAACCGCGCCATGGCGCCACGGACGGCGACGGTCAACGAGGGCGCGCTGGGCTTCGCGTCGGGCGGCACCTTCGGCACCGGCACCGCGCTCAGCCTGGATGCCTCGGGCACGCTGCTGTACACGGCGTCGGGCACCCCTGTCATCGGCAACCTGAGCGGCGTGGCGGGCAGCAAGATCTCGCTTGCGGCGGGCTCCTCGCTGACGATGGCCGACGACAGCAGCACCACGGTGGCCAGCGACTTCAGCGGCGGCGGCACGCTGATCAAGAACGGCGACGGCGTGCTCACGCTCAGCGGCAACAACAGCGCCTTCGCCGGCAGCTTCACGGCCTATGCGGGCACCTTGCAGGCAGCGAGCGCGCAGGCCATCGGCGGGGCCGCGCTCGGCGTCGGCGGGCCGGTCGCACTCGCGAGCCCGTTCGCGCTCTCGCTCAATGATGTCTCCTTTCTGTCGAACGCCGGCGCCCTTGCGGTGCAGACACCCGGCGCGGTGAGCTTCAACGGCGTGGTCTCGGGCGGCGGCTCGTTGGACCTGCGCGCCGTCGGCGGCACCGTCGCGCTGCTCAACAACAACGGCTACGCGGGCGGCACGCGCTTCGCGAACAACGCGGTCGTGCTCGGCAGCAATACCGCGCTGGGCAGCGGCGTGGTCTCGATCGAGGGCAATACCGCGATGTCGGCCACGACGGCGCTGGCACTGGGCAACGCCTTCGCCATCGGCAAGTCGAACACGCTGACCGTTTCCGGCCCGGCACTCGCGTTCAACGGCCAGATCTCGGGCGATGGCAGCATCGTGAAGCTGGGCGCCAACGCGCTCACGCTGACTGGCGCCAGCACCTACACGGGCGGCACGCAGGTGGCCCAGGGCACGCTGCGAATCGCCAACAGTTCGGGCAGCGCCACCGGCCAGGGCGCAGTCAGCGTGCTCGGCGGTGCCACGCTCGCAGGCAACGGCGCGATCGCCGGTCCGGTGAACGTGGCGGCGGGCGCGCGCCTGTCGATCGGCAACAGCGGCGTGGGCGCGCTGAGCACCGGCTCGCTCACGCTCGCCGCGGGTTCGACGCTCGAGATGGAACTCGGCAAGGCGGGTGTGGTCGGCGGCGCGTTCAACGACTTGCTCACCGTCAACGGCGATCTCTCATTGGGCGGCACACTCGATCTCGCACCGTCGGCTGGCGGTACCTTCGGCGCGGGCCTCTACCGGCTCATCAACTACACGGGCGCGCTGACGGCCAACGCGATGACCATCGGCAACGCCTCGGTGCCGCTGAGTTACTTGTCGCTGCAGACCGGTGTGGCCAACCAGATCAACCTGGTGAACACCGGCGGGCTCGCGCTCAACATGTGGGACGGCGGCAACGCCTCGGCCTTCAACAATTCCACGGTCGAAGGCGGCAGCGGCACTTGGCGCGCAGGCTCGCCGGGCGACAACTGGACCGATTCCAACGGCATCGTCAATGCGGGCTGGATCCAGGACGGCTTCGCGGTCTTCACCGGAAAGGCAGGCACCGTCACAGTCGACAACAACGGCGTGGGCGGTCCGGTGCGCATCGGCGGCGCGCAGTTCGCGGTGGACGGCTATGTGGTCAACGGCGACGCACTGACCATCGGTTCGCCCGCCACGGCAGTGCGCGTGGGCGACGGCACCGGCGCGAGCGCCGGCATGACCGCCAGCATCGCCGCTGCCATCGGCGGTGCAGGCGGGCTGGTCAAGGAAGACGGCGGCACGCTGATCCTCAGCGGCAAAAACACCTACCTGGGTGGCACGACGGTCAAGGGCGGCATCCTGCAGATTTCGGCCGACAACAACCTCGGCGCGGCGGGCACGGGCCTGGCGCTGGACGGCGGCACGCTGCGCATCGCGGCGGGCAGTGCACCGTTCTTCAGTGCGCGCGCGATCGCACTGGGCGCGGGCGGCGGCACCATCGACCTGAGCAATGCCCTCTGGGGCCTGAGCGGCTCCATCAGCGGAGCCGGTTCGCTCACCGTCACAGGCAACGGCGGCTCGATCAACCTGGTGGCGGCCAGCAGCTACAAGGGCGGCACGGTGGTGCAGGGCGGCGCGACGATCACTGCCGGTGTCGGCTCGGCCTTCGGCAGCGGCGCGGTGCAGCAGCAGGGCAGCGGCACGCGCGTGACGCTCTACGACACGGCCAGCGCAGGCGGTAACACCTACACCGTCGGGCGCGCCGGCATGGCCGACAACGACAATCGCCTGGGCTTCATCCAGAACGCGACGGCTGACAGCGCGAGCATCACCGTCAACGGTTCGGGCTGGAATTCGCCAACGGCGAACGCGCTGCAGTTCGGCGACAGCGCTACCGCTGGCAGCGCCGTCATCACCAACCAGGGCGGCGCGGTGTACTTCCAGCAGGGGTCGAACGCGGCCAGCGCAACGATCGGCAACGGTACCGACAGCCTGCTGAGCTTCCTCGGCTCGGCGAATGCGGGCAGCTCGAAGATCGTCAATGCCTCCGGCGGCATCGTGCACTTCGCGGAAGCCTCCAGCGGCGCGAACGCGACAGTGAGCAACGCAGCGGGCGGCGTGGTCGACGTCTCGGGCTCGACCGCCAAGGGTGGCGTCGAACTGGGCTCGCTCTCGGGCGAAGGCAATGTGGTGCTGGGTGCCACGCGGCTCACGCTGGGCGGACTGAACGCGAGCGACACGATCTCCGGCGTCGTGAGCGACAAGGGCAGCGTCTTCACGCAGCCCGGCGCAGGCACCGGGGGCTCGGTCGTCAAGGTCGGCAGCGGCACGCTGGTGCTGAGCGGAGCCAACACCTACACCGGTGGCACGACGGTGTCGGCCGGCACGCTGCGCGTGAACAACATCGTGGGCAGCGCCACCGGCACCGGCGCAGTCCTGATCCAGTCGGGCGCCACGCTGGGCGGCTCGGGCACGATCGCAGGCGCAGTCACCGTCGCCAACGGCGCCTCGGTGAACCCGGGCAACAGCCCCGGCACGCTGACCGTCGGGAGCTTGAGCCTGAATGCGGGCTCGGTGCTCAACTACGAACTTGGCCAGGCCGGTGTGGCAGGCGGACCGCTCAACGACCTGATCAACGTCAACGGCAACCTGCAGCTCGACGGGACTCTCAACGTGGCGCAGTCGGCCGGCGGCACGTTCGGCGCGGGCGTCTACCGCCTGATGAATTACGGCGGCACGCTGACCGACAACGGTCTGGACGTCGGCACCGCGCCCACCGACGCGAGCCAGATGTTCGTGCAGACCTCGGTGGCCAATCAGGTCAACCTGGTGAACAGCAACGGGCTGGTGCTCAACCTGTGGGACGGCGTCGATCCCGCCAGCTTCAACGACGGCAAGATCGCCGGCGGTTCGGGCACGTGGCGCGCGGGCACGCCGGGCGACAGCTGGACCGATGCCAACGGCATTGCCAACGGCAGGTGGGTGCAGGACGGGTTCGCGATCTTCGGCGGCAAGGCGGGCACCGTCACCGTGGACGGCACGGGCTCGGGGGGATCGGTGCGCATCGGCGGCGCGCAGTTCGCCGTCGATGGCTACACCGTCGTGGGTGACGCGCTGACCGTGAACGCCGCGGGCTCCGTCATCCGCGTCGGTGACGGCAGTGCCGCTGGCGCGGGGATGACCGCAACCATCAACGCCGAGATCGCCGGCACGGGAAGCATCGTGAAGGACGACCTGGGCACGCTCGTGCTCGGCGGCAGCAACAGCTACGCGGGCGGCACGACAGTCCGAAGCGGCATCCTGCAGATCTCGTCCGACGCCAACCTCGGCGCGGCCACGGGCAAGCTCGCGTTGCAGAACGGCGCCACGCTGCGCGTGACCGGCGACGCCACCAGTGCGCGCGCGGTGAGCGTGGGCGCCGGCAGCAACAGCTTCGAGATCGCCGCAGTGCGCACGCTCACGCTGAACGGCTCCATCAGCGGTGCCGGCAGCCTGCGCAAGACCGGCGCAGGCACCCTGCGGCTCGGCGCGGCCAACGACTACTCTGGCGGTACTTTCGTCGATGCGGGCACGCTCTCGACCGATGTCACCGGCGCGCTCGGCAGCGGCCCGGCGAGCGTGGCCTCCGGCGCCACGCTGCAGCTCGGAGGCAGTTTCGATGCCGGCACCGTGGCCATCGCGAATCAGGGCACCGTGCGGCTGCAGGGCACGGCGAGCGCGGGCAGCGCGACGCTCACCAACTCAGCGGGCGGCGTTCTGGCTTTCGCGGACAGCGCATCCGCCGACAAGGCCACGGTGCTCAATCAGGCGGGCGCGCAGTTGCGCATCGACCAGGCAACCACTGGCGTCAGCGTCGGCGCCCTCGCGGGCGAAGGCGATGTGGTGCTGGGTTCCAAGGCGCTGACCACCGGCGGCTTGAACACGAGCACCATGCTTTCGGGTCTGGTCAGCGGCACGGGCGGCTCGCTCGTCAAGGTGGGCGGCGGTACGCTCACGCTGACCGGCGCCAACACCTACACGGGCGGCACCACCGTGAGCGGCGGCACGCTCAGCGTCGACAACCAGAGCGGCAGCGCCACGGGCACGGGGGCGGTGCAGGTCCAGAGCGGCGGAACGCTCGCGGGCAGCGGCAGTATCGCGGGGGCGGTCACCATCGGCAAGGGCGGCGTCCTGTCCGCTGGCAACAGCCCCGGCACGCTGACGCTCGGCGCGCTCACCCTCGCCGGCGGTTCCACCTTGAACTACGAACTCGGCCAGGCGGGCGTGCCCGGCGGTGCGCTCAACGACCTGATCAACGTCACGGGCAATCTGCAGCTCGACGGCACGCTGAACGTCGCGCAGTCAGCTGGCGGCAGTTTCGGCCCTGGGCTGTACCGGCTCATGAACTACGGCGGCAGCATGGTCGACAACGGCGTGGACATCGGCACCGTGCCCACGGGTGCCAAGGCAGCCGACCTGCAGCTGCAGACCTCGGTGGCGAACCAGGTGAACCTGGTCAACCGCGCGGGCCTGTCGCTGAACTTCTGGGACGGTGGGGACAGCAGCAAATACAACGACGGCCAAGTGGCCGGCGGCTCGGGCATCTGGCGCGCGGGCAACCCGCAGCCTTCGCTGGACGGCTGGACCGACATGGACGGCAAGCTCAACGCCAACTGGGCGCAGGGCGAGTTCGCCGTCTTCGGCGGCAAGGCCGGCACCGTGACGGTCGACGGAGCCGGCGGCGCGGTGCGCATCGCCGGGGCGCAGTTCGCGGTCGACGGCTACGTGGTTCAGGGCGACGGCCTCACGCTGGACAACCCGGGTTCGGTGGTGCGCGTGGGCGACGGCACCGCCGCGGGCGCGGCCATGACGGCCAGGCTCGATGTCGCGCTCTCGGGTGCGGGCGGGCTGTCCAAGGAGGACGCGGGCCGGCTGATCCTGGGCGGCGTCAACAGCTATACGGGCGGCACCATCGTGAAAGGCGGCGTGCTGCAGGGCGCCTCCGCCAGCCTGCAGGGCAACATCGTGAACAACGCCGAGGTCGCGTTCGACCAGGACAAGACCGCCGGCACTTATGCAGGCGTGATGAGCGGCACCGGCAGGCTGCGCAAGATCGGCAGCGGCACGCTGACACTGGCAGGCGCCAACAGCTACAGCGGCGGCACGCTGGTGGATGCGGGCACGCTCGCCACCAATGCGAGCGGCGCACTCGGCACCGGTGCGGTGAGCATCGCGTCGGGCGCGACGCTGCAGTTCGGCGGCAAGGCGGACGCGGGCCCGCTCGCCATCGCGAACCAGGGCACGTTGCGGCTGCAGGACGGCGCGAACGCCGCGGGCGCCAGCGTGACCAACGCGGCCGGCGCACAGGTGCGCATCGACCTGGCCACGACCGGTGCGAGCATCGGCGCACTGGGCGGCGCGGGCGATGTGGTGCTCGGCGCGAAGACGCTCACTACGGGCGCAGTCGGCAGCGACACGACGATCTCGGGCGCCATCACCGGCACCGGCGGCTCGCTGGTCAAGGTGGGCGCAGGCACGCTCACGCTCGCGGGCACCGCCAGCTACAGCGGCGAGACCCGCGTCGCCGCGGGCACGCTCAAGGCAGGCGCCGCCAACGCATTCAGCGCGGCCTCCAGCACCGTGGTGGCCGGCGGCACCACGCTCGATCTGGCGGGCTTCAGCCAGACGGTGGCGAGCCTGAGCAACAGCGGCACCGTCACGCTCGCAGGCGCCGCAGCCGGCACCACGCTCACGGTCAACGGCAACTACGTCGGCAACAACGGCGTGCTGAAACTGGCCACCGTGCTCAACGATGGCGCGGGGCCCTCGGACCGGCTGGTGATCAAGGGCGGCGCGGCCAGCGGCAGGACCACCGTGCAGGTCACCAACCTCGGCGGCTTGGGCGCCCTCACCACAGGCAACGGCATCGAGGTGATCAGCGCGATCGACGGCGCGACCACCACTGCGCAGACCACGAAGGACGCGTTCACCCTCGCAGGCGGCCATGTCGACGCCGGCGCCTTCGAGTACCGGCTGCACGCGGGCGATGCAGGCGGTGCCGGCGAGAACTGGTACCTGCGCAGCGAGACGGACGCCGCCACCCCAGGCGCGGCCAGCCCCGGTCTGCCGACCTACCGCGCCGAGGCCTCGCTGTTCGCCGCACTGCCAAACCAGCTGCGCCAGGGCAACCTAGGCATGCTCGCGAGCCTGAGCCAGCGCATCGGCGACGACGACGTGCGCGGCAGTGCCGCTGCGACCGGGCGGGTCGGCGGCAACAACCGCCGCGCCTGGGGCCGGGTGATCTCCACCGACATGGACATCCGCCAGGGCGGCACCGTCTCGCCGCGCGCCGAGGGCCGGCTCAACGGGCTGCAGGCCGGCACCGACCTGCTGGCCACGCCGGACTGGCGCGCCGGTCTCTACGTGGGCCAGCTCGAAGGCCATACCCGCGTGAGCGGCTTCGGCAGCGGCATCCTGAACAACGCAGCAGGCGGCAGCGACCTGCGCAGCCAGTACCTGGGCCTGTACGGCACCTACTCCGATGACTCCGGCTTCTATGCCGATGTGGTGCTGCAGGCGGGCCGGCATCGCTACACGGTGCAGCCGGTTCTCAGCGCGGGCTACTCGGGCAAGGGCAACAGCCTGCTGGTTTCGCTCGAGGTGGGCAAGGCCTTCGCGATCGGCGCGAGCGGCTGGTCGATCGAGCCGCAATTGCAGCTGATCCACCAGCGGCTGCGGCTGGACGACGTGTCCATCCCGGGCGCGCTCGTCAAGCAGGATGCCGACAGCGGCTGGATCGGCCGCGCGGGCGTGCGCGTCAAGGGCAGCTTCACGACCGGCGCCGGCACGCTGCAGCCCTATGCACGCGTGAACGTCTACCGCAGCGCCAAGGGCAACGACGTCGCGCGCTTCGTGAACCCCGCGGCGATCACACCGATCGGCACGCCCATCGGCGGCACCAGCACAGAACTGGCTGCGGGCTTCACGCTGGATGTGAGTCCGAGCACGAGCCTGTACGGCGAACTCGGCAAGCTGTGGGCCTCGGGCGGCGCGGCGCGCGTGGGCAGTTCGATCAACGCGGGTCTGGGGGTGCGGGTGAAGTGGTGAGGCTTCATGCGCTCGCCTTCCAACATCCCGAAGGAGGCCGAGGCGCCCCGCACGAGCGGCCGAGCACGGACCGATCGACTCTTACGAGCGCCTACCGGCTCTGACGAGCGCGCCGCCCCGGCGTCCCGTTCCGGTCCGCGCCTTCGTCGCTGGAGACGAGGCGCTCGCATCGCCAGGTCCATCCAGCCGCACCTGAGACAGGACGCGTCTGGCGTTGGCGTCGCACGCCATGTCATCCGGCTTGGCCTCGATCTGCGCGATCAAATCGACGAGCTGGCTCTTGCTTTGCGCGAGTTGTGCCTGGAGCGCCTCGATGTCCTGCACCTTGCGTTCCAACGCATCCATGAGCGTGCCGTGCTGCCACTGCGCGAGATCGCCCGGGAGCAGGGCGCGCAGCTCGTCGAGGCTGAAGCCGGCGCGCTGTCCTGCGGTGATCAGCTGGAGCACCAGTACCGCGTCGGCGGGATAGCTGCGGTAGCCGTTCGCCTCGCGCTCGACCATCCTGAGCAGGCCGATGCGCTCGTAGAAGCGGATGCGCGAGGACGCGAGGCCCGTGCGCTGAGCGAGTTCTCCAATCTTCATGTTCACCTTGCCTGGAGCGGAATTGGAGTTTGACATTGAAGTTGACTTCAAGGTCAAACTCCTGCGGCATGGCCATGCGGAACTTCTATGGGGCGAACGTAATGCAGACGATATTGGGCGCGAACGGGCAGATCGCCATCGAACTGGCGCAAGAACTGCGGCGCAACCACACGAACGACGTGCGGCTCGTGAGCCGCAATCCCCGCAAGGTCAACGACACCGATGCGCTGGTGTCCGCCGATCTTCTCGATGCGAGGCAGACCCTGGATGCGGTCAAGGGCAGCCGCATCGTCTACTTCACTGCAGGCCTGCCGCCGGACACCGAACTGTGGGAACGGCGGTTTCCCGTGATGCTCAAGAACGCGCTGGATGCGTGCCGGGCGGAGGGTGCAAGCTTTGCCTACTTCGACAACACCTACATGTACCCCCAGGACGACCGGGTGCAGACGGAGGACACGCCCTTCGCTCCTGTGGGCCGCAAGGGCAACGTGCGTGCGGCCATGGCGTCGATGGTGCTCGAGGAGATGGCGCGGGGAGACATCCCGGTGTTGATCGGCAGGGCGCCCGAGTTCTACGGGCCGGGCAAGACGCAGAGCTTCACCAACGCACTCGTCATCGAGAAGCTCCAGAAGCAGGCGATGCCCCTGGTGCCCGTGCGCGACGACACGCGCAGAACCCTCATCTGGACGCCCGATGCAAGCCGCGCGCTGGCAACGCTGGGCAACCCATCGGATGCCTTCGGACACACTTGGCACCTTCCGTGCTGCGACGAACGGCCGACGTACAAGGAGTTCGTCGAGATGGCCTGCCGGGCATTCGGGCGAGAGACCTCCTATCGGGTCATCGGGAAGTGGGCTTTTTCCGCAGCAGGCCTCTTCTCGCGGCAGGTACGCGAGATCAGGGAGCTGCTGCCCCGGTACGCGCACGACAACCTGTTCGGTTCGACGAAGTTCAAGCAGAGGTTTCCTGGCTTCGAGGTGACGAGCTATCGGCAGGGTATTCAGAGAATTCGACAGGATTCCGCCGGCCATTGCGCCGGACAGGAGCGAGGCCTCGACGGTGGCTGACATCCTGCGAGCCGTGGAGGTGCTCAACGAGGTCGGCCCCGAGCGTGCGGAAGAAGACCCCGACTAAGTCCGGCCCCTTCGCGGCCTGACCTTCATCGCGGAATCCTGTCGAGCGCAGCATGAGAGGGCCGGGAGCGCTGGCATGACGCTCGACAGCTGCCCCGTAGGCAGCGTCTAGGCGCACGAGAGTTCGCCTGCCCGCCGCTCGCCCGCACGCCGCGCGCGAAACTCCCCAGGCGTCATCCCCTGGATCCGGCGGAAGTGCCGGTTGAAGTTCGAGATGTTGTTGAAGCCCACCTCGTAGCAGATGCTGCTCACCTGCTGGCGCGTGGACACCAGCAGGCGGCAGGCCTCGGCCACGCGCAGCCCGATCACGAAGTCGGTGAAGGTCTGGCCGGTGGCGCGGCGGAAGCTGCGCGAGAAGGTGTTCTCGCGCATGCCCACGATCGCGCCGACCTCGGGCAGAGACAGGGCGTCGGCATAGTGTTCGCGGATGTGATCGAGCGCCTTGTCGATGCGCAGGCTGCGGGCGTCCTCGCCGAGGTCTTCGCCGGACGGGGCCACGCCGCAGAGCAGCCGGTAGTCGGGCCACTGCGCCAGTTCGTTCAGCAGCGCGGTGAATTCGGAGAAGCGTGCAAGCCCGTGCAGCGTCGCGATGCGCCGCAGGCGTGCGAGCGTGTCGGCCTCCAGGCCGATGAACTGCACGCCCAGGCGTGCGCGGGCCAGCATCGGCCCGGCATCGGCGAGTTCGGGGAAGAGCGCCATGCCGCGCTTCAGCGGCTCGTCGCCGAAGCGCAGCACCAGTCCCTGCGTATCGCTGCCGCCGGGCTGCATGCGGTGCTCGAAGGCGAGGCTGCGCGGCAGGTGGGGGCCGAGCAGCACGACGGTATGGGGCGCGAAGCTGTGCGTTCGTTCGTCGTCGCCGCTGCCGATGCGAAGCCGCCCCGGTGCCGCGCCGATCAGGTGCAGTTCGTGATCGTGCAGGCAGCGCGCGGGGCTCGCCTGGGAAGACGCGGTGGCGACTTCACAGCGGACGGTGGTGGACACCGCGCACGCTTCGACGGGCGCCGGTGCATGCCACGTGCGCGGCTCCATGCGACGCGGAGCCTGCCGCGTCACCTGCGGCACGGGAGGCAGGGGCCGCGGGGGCACGCGGGGAGCGAAGACCGGGGACATCGTATTCAGCAAGACCGGGTTTCCTCCAGCAAATCTTCGATGGACGACGGCGATCCTCGGGTCGTCAGCTTCGACGTGCCGGCGGCGGCACGGCTGTCTGCTGCTGGAACGCGGCAAGCAGCTTGTATTCCTCGCTCAGCTTGCGCGGCAGCGACAGATACACCGGCAGCAGTTGCCGGTAGAGGGCCGCGTTCTTGGTGTTGGGCGTGTGGCGATGGGTGGCGCCGACCATGCCCGCGACCGCGTCGAGCGAATCGACGTGGCCCAGCGCGTAGAGCCCGAGCACTGCAGCGCCGAGGCAGGAGCTCTCGAAGCTCTCGGGCACGACCACCTCGCGGTCGAACACGTCGGCCATCATCTGGCGCCACATGCCCGAGCGCGCGAAGCCGCCGGTGGCCTTGATGCGGGCGCTGCGCCCGGCAATGGATTCGACCGCCGGCAGGATGCTGTGCAGGTTGAAGATCACCCCCTCCAGCACCGCACGGATCATGTGCTCCTTGCGGTGGTGGATGCCCAGCCCGAAGAAGGAGCCGCGCAGGTCGGCGTTCCAGTAGGGCGCGCGCTCGCCGGTGAGGAAGGGGTGGAACACCAGCCCTTCGGAGCCTGCCGACACGCGCTCGGCGATGCGCGTGAGCACCTCGTAGGTGTCGATGCCCAGGCGCTTGGCGGTCTCGGCCTCGGCCGACGCGAACTCGTCGCGCACCCAACGCAGGATGATGCCGCCGTTGTTCACCGGGCCGCCCACCACCCAGCGGCCCTCGGCGAGCGCGTAGCAGAAGGTGCGGCCCTCGGGGTCGGTCATGGGGTGGTCGACCACGGTGCGCATGGCGCCGCTGGTGCCGATGGTCACGGCCACCTCGCCGGGCGCCATCGCGTTCACGCCGAGGTTGGAGAGCACGCCGTCGTTGGCGCCGATGACGAAGGGCGTGTCGCGCGACAGGCCTAGCCGCGCGGCCACGTCGGGCGCGAGGCCCTCGACATGCCAGGTGGTCGGCACCGGCTGCGAGAGCTGCCCGGCGCGCACGCCCGCGAGCGCGAGCGCTTCCTCGTCCCAGTCGAGCCGCTCGATGTTGAAAAGCCCCGTGGCCGACGCGATCGAGTGGTCGACCTGCCACTGGCCGAAGAGCCTGAAGAAGACGTACTCCTTGATGCCGACGAAGCGCGCGGCGCGCGAGAAGAGCTCGGCGCGCTCGTGGCGCAGCCACACCAGCTTGGCCAGCGGCGACATCGGATGGATCGGCGTGCCCGTGCGGCGGTAGATCGCGAGGCCATCCCATTCGTCGCGGATGCGCGTGGCCCAGGCCGAGGCGCGGTGGTCGGCCCAGGTGATGCTGTTCGTGAGCGGCACGCCTTCGTCGTCGACCAGGATCAGGCTGTGCATCGCCGCGCTGAAGGACACGGCGAGCACGTCGCCGGGCGCGGCCTTGGTCTGCTTCACGCAGCTGGCGATGGCTGAGAGCACGGCCTCGAAGATCTGCTGCGGGTCCTGCTCGGCGGCGGCAGCCTCGGGCTGCAGGAGCGGGTATTCGGTCGCGTCGTGCGCCAGCACCCGGCCTGCGGGCGTGAAGGCCACGGCCTTCGTGCTGGTGGTTCCGATGTCGACGCCGATGACGATGCGACCCATGCTCTTCTCCTCAGACGACCATGCTCAGCAGCATGATGAAGATGATGGCCACGACCGAGATCAGCGTTTCCATCACGGTCCAGGTCTTGAAGGTCTCGGCCACGCTCATGTTGAAGTATTGCTTCACGAGCCAGAAGCCCGCGTCGTTGACGTGCGAAAGAATCAGCGAACCCGCGCCGGTGGCCAGTACCAGCAGCTCGCGGTTCACGCCCGGCACCATGGTCGCCAGCGGCGCGACGATGCCCGCGCCGGTGATGGTCGCGACGGTGGCCGAACCGGTCGCGATGCGGATCAGCCCCGCCACCAGCCAGGCCAGGAGGATCGGCGAGACCTGCGCATGCAGCGCCATCTGCCCGATCGCGTTGCCCACGCCGCTGGTCACTAGCATCTGCTTGAAGCCGCCGCCCGCGCCGATGATCAGCACGATGGCCGCAGTGGGGGCGAGGCTGTCGTCGACGAACTTCATGATCTGCTTGGCCGTGAAGCCGCGCGCGGTGCCGAAGGTGTAGAGCGACAGCAGCAGCGCCGCCAGCAGCGCGGTGATCGGGTGGCCGATGAAGTCCATCCACTGGCGCACGATGTTCTTCTCGTCGAGCGCCACGTCGGCGAAGGTCTTCAGCAGCATCAGCGCCACCGGCAGCAGCACGGTGATGAGCGTGATGCCGAAGCCGGGCAGCTCGCGCGCCTCGGGTTCGCGCGCCAGCTGCTCCATCAGCTCGGGCGAGGCCTCGCCGGGGACGTACTTCGAGATGAACTTGCCGAAGATCGGACCCGCGATCATCGCGGTGGGCAGGCCGACGATCAGGCCGTAGAAGATGGTCTTGCCGATGTCGGCGTTGAACACGCCGATCGCCAGGAGCGGCCCCGGATGCGGCGGCACCAGGCCGTGCACCACCGACAGGCCCGCCAGCAGCGGGATGCCGATGCGGATGAGCGACACGCCGGTACGCCGCGCCACGATGAACACCAGCGGGATCAGCAGCACGAAGCCGATCTCGAAGAACAGCGGGATGCCCACCAGGAAGGCCGCGAACATCATCGCCCAGTGCACGCGCTCGCGGCCGAAGGCGTCGATCAGCGTGCGTGCGATGCGGTCGGCGCCGCCCGACTCCGCCATCATCTTGCCGAGCATGGTGCCCAGGCCGAGCACGATGCCCACGAAGCCCAGCACGCCGCCGAAGCCGTCCTGGAAGGACTTCATCACCTTGTCCACCGGCATGCCCGAGGTCAGGCCCAGGAAGCCGGCGGCCAGCGTCAGCGCGATGAAGGGGTGCACGCGCCAGCGCGTGATCAGAAGGATCAGCCCGACGATCGCCACCAGGGCGTCGACGAGCAGGAAGATCTCTTGGCTCATTCCGAACATGGTTGTCTCCTGGAACCGGGCCTTCCGGCAAAAGGAAGGAAGGCGAGCAAGACGGTGGCCCGGCGATGCGGGAAGCGTTTGGATAGCGCTGTCCCGCACAATTCAAAAAATGCCAGCTCGACATGCGCTCGGGTTTTTCCGAACCTGCCCTGGGCTGGGATAGCGCTATCCTAGGACAGCGCTATCCAAAGCCGGATTGGTATAAACCCTGAGAAAAGTTCACCATGGCCGACACACCCGACCGCCCGCGATCCCGCTCCTCGAGCCACGTCACCCTCGACGACGTGGCCCGCGCCTGCGGCGTGAGCCCGATCACCGTGTCGCGCGCCCTGCGGGGTGCGCGCAACGTGGCGCCCGAACTGCGCGCCCGCGTGCAGGCCGCGGTCGACCAGCTCGGCTACGTGCCCAACGTGGCGGCGCGCGCGCTGGCCTCCGCGCGCAGTTCGCATGTGGCGGTGCTGATCCCCTCGCTGACCAACCAGCTTTTCGTGGAACTGCTCGAGGCGGTGCAGGACGCGCTGTCGCCGCACGGCTTCCAGTCGCTGATCGGTGTGACGCATTACGACCCGGCGCAGGAAGAGGCGCTGCTGCGCAGCTATCTGTCGCAGCGGCCCGCGGGCCTGCTGCTGGCGGGTTTCGACCGCAGCGCGGCCGCCAGGCAGATGCTCGAGCAGAGCAGGGCGCCCTGCGTCTACCTGATGGAAAACTCGAACGAGCCCGGGGTGCACAGCGTAGGCTTCTCGCAGCAGGACGCGGGCCGTGCCATCGTCGAGCATTTGCTGCAGGGCGGCCGCCGCCGCATCGCGTATGCCGCCGGCCAGCTCGATCCGCGCGTGATGATGCGACTGGAAGGCTACCGCGAGGCGCTGCGCGCGGCCGGCTGCCACGATCCGGCGCTCGAACTGCTGGAACCCGGCCCGACATCCCTGGCGCTGGGCGGCCGCCAGTTCGAGGACCTGCTCGCGCGCCACCCCGACGTGGACGCCATCTTCTATTGCAACGACGACCTCGCCCAGGGCGGGCTGCTGGCCGCGCTGCGTACCGGCGTGCCCGTGCCGCAGCGCGTGGCGATCGCCGGCTTCAACGATCTCGGCGGCAGTGACCAGATGCTGCCGCCGCTGACCACCGTGCGCACCCCGCGCCGCGAGATCGGCGAGCGTGCGGCCGCGATGCTGCTGGCGCTGATGCGCGGAGAGACGCTCGCGCAGCGCCGCGTCGACCTCGGTTTCGAGCTGGTATTGCGGCAGAGCAGCTGAGGCCCGCGCCTGCAAGTGCGGCTGCGATTGCGATGCACTCATCGCTGCGGGTGCCCGGGCTGCGCGCCTTCGGCAGGCGCGTCGGTGTGCGGCGTGCCGGCTGGGTCCGCCAACTGGACCGTGCGGCCTGATTGCCAGGCGTCCGCGCCCGGGGAGATGGGGGGCGAGACGATGTCGTCGCGCTCCTTGCGCTTGTCCGCGCTGCGCACGCCGAAGCGCCGGTCGCGCTCCTCGACCATCGCCGCGTCGGCCTGCCCGTCCGCGGTGAAGCCCATCATGAGCTGCGGAATGCCCAGGGGCAATTCCTTGTGCTGGTCGGTGTGCCAGGTATGGAAAGTCTTGCCATAGGTGCCGACGAGCTTCTTCATCAGCGCATGCTCCGCGACCGCCGGAATGCCAGGTGCGATCAGCTGGCCCGACTTCACTTCGTGCACATGGCTGTGCCAGAGCGGCTTCTCGGTCTCGGGGAGGGTGGCGAACAGGCGTTCGCTCACGATGTATTCCACGCCCATGAGCTTCGCCTGCTTCGTGTTGCCATCGAAGATCGTGCACTGGATCACCTCCTCGTTGAGGATCGCGCAGTAATGGTGGGCTTCCATCTGCGCGTGCATGCGGCCGCTGTAGAAGTGGAAGCCGTCGAGGTACGCGTTGAGCGCCTCCACCGGGGGCTTGTCCTGCACCAGCACCGCGCCGGTTTCCAGCATGGCCGTGTCCGTGCGCTTCTGCGCGCCGGGCGCCTGGACCTTCGACGGGCTGGGCTCGTCGCCGCAGCCCGTCAACATCAGCGCGAGTGGCCACAGCAGCGCCGCCGCGAGGCGCCGTGCCTTCCTTGTTTTATCCATGGGGCGCCGTCGTCAGCTCGAACGCCCGTCGATCTGCGCTTCGGCCTGCAGCCAGTCCTGCTGCGCGTCGCCCGGCCCATCGCCGCGGCGCACGTAGGCGTCGTAGGCCGCGCGGCGGATGCGTTCCTCGCGCGAAGCGGCGGTGTCTTCGCGCTCGTCCGCCGCCGGCTGCTCCAACCGATCTTCCGGCTGTGGCGGCTGCGGTTGCGTTGGCGGCGCGGATGTGCCGGTCGCCCGGCTCGGTGCCGGTGCCTGCGTGATGCCGGCAGCAGTCGCTGGAGGAGCGGATGGTGTCACTGGTACTTCGCCGCCGCCGTTCTTGCTGGAACTCGTTCTTGGCATGTTCACCTCCGTGGAAATCGATCGTCTCTGATCCGTTGAAGAGATGGCCACGCTAGGCGAAGTCCGGTGATGCGGTGTCGGACGGACGCCCGAACTCGCATGAATTGGCGGGAAGAAGCAAAAGGAATAAAAAAGACGAAGGACTGTTCGGGCACATCGATCAGTTGCTTTTCCTACATCGGCCGCGGTGCGGGGCAGGGAGTTTCGAAAACTCGATCAACTCAGCCAGGAGTGCACCCCATGCCACGCTCATACCGCCCATTGAATCGTCGATTCGCAGCCAGCCTCGCCATCGTTTCCGCCCTGATCGCTGCACCCGCCTGGGCCGCCGACAAGCTCGTGGCCGCGGACGCGTCGATGCTCAAGGACATCGCACAGGCCAACATCGCAGAGGTCGAGACCGGCAAGCTCGCGCTCGAGAAGAGCTCCAGCGCCGAGATCAAGAAGTTCGCGCAGATGATGGTCGACGACCATTCGAAGGGGCTGGCCGACGTGAAGACGCTCGCCTCCGCCAAGGGCACCGAGCTGCCCGACAGCCCGGACGCGAAGCACAAGGCCGTCGCGCTCGAGTTCAAGGCCCTGTCGGGCGGCGTGTTCGACAGCCGCTACGTGAAGCAGGCGGGCGTCGGCGACCACGAGGCCACCGAGAAGCTGCTGAAGAAGACCCAGGCCGAGGCGAAGGATGCAGACCTCAAGGCCCTCGCCGGCAAGATGCTTCCGGTGGTGCAGACGCACTTGCAGCATGCCCGCACCCTCGAAGCCGGCCTGGCGAAGAAGTAAGGCGGACATGGTCCGGCACTTGACGAAGGAAATCCGATGAGCGATTCAGCGAACAGGGCCGGCCGGCCCGGCCGCCGGCTGATGGCCGTGCTGGTGATCGTTATCGCGATCCTCGTGATCGGCACCCTGTTCTTCTACGGTGGTTTGCGCAGGCCCGAGCAGGGGCCGGGCAACGTTCCGGCCCAGGGCGAGGCGCCGCCGCTGCGGGACAACGGAAGCCCGCCCGCTTCGAAGTAGCGCATGCAGCCATGCTTCCGGGCACCAAGGTCCGTTTTTTTTTAAGCTGATGCCTGCAGCCGAGGAGTTGCCATGCCCCAGGACACTGAGATTCCGTTACCGCGCCATGCCGAGTCGCGGCGTGCCCAACTCCAGGCGCTCGCCGAGCGCACCGGGGTTCTCGCACCGGGCGCGCCGCTGACACAAGAGTTGGTCGCGTTCGCCGAGGGTGCGATGGCGCTCGCCCGTGAGCATGAAAACCAAGCCGGGCCACCGCCGGCGCGCTGAGCGCGCGGGGCACGCGTTCAGGCTACCTTCGCGCCGACCGTCACGTTCCGCGCGAGCGTGGCCGATTCCTCTTCAGAGGCCGCAGCACGTGTCACGCGCACGGGTACCGATTTCGCGGCCGGCACCATGCTGCGCTCGGCGCAGTGCTCCAGAGGGATGAGCGGATTGCATTCGGGGTAGTAGCCTGCCGCGGTGCCTGCGGGCAGGTCGTAGGCCGTGGCGCGCAGGCCGCCTACCTTGCGCGCGCGGCCGTCTTCGCTGGCCGTGTGCACGTCGAGGAGGTCGCCCTCGGAAAGGCACATCCGCGCCATGTCCTGTCTGTTCATCAGCAGCACGCTGCGCGTGCCGTGGATGCCGCGGAAGCGATCGTCGAGGCTGTAGACCGTGGTGTTGAACTGGTCGTCACTGCGCAGGGTCATGAGCCGGAGCACCGACTCGGATACCGCTTCGGCATCTTCTTCCCGCAGCGTCCCGTATCCCTTGAAGTTGGCCTTGCCGTTGGGCGTCTTCCAGATGCGCTCGCGCGCGGGGAGCGGGCGCGGGAATCCGGCCGGGTCTTCCAGCCTCGCGTTGAAATCGTGGAAGGTGTCCGGCATCACCTGCGCGATGTGGTCCCGCACGCGCGCGTAGTTCTCGACCCAGGCCTCCCAGGGAACCGAAGGGCTGTGCGGCAGCGTGGCCTGCGCGATGCCGCTGACGATCGCGATCTCGGAACGCAGCGTGGACGCCGCGGGCTTCGCCACGCCGCGTGACGCATGCATCACGCCCGTCGAGTCCTCCATCGACACCACCTGCTCACCGCCGGCCTGCCGGTCGATCTCGATGCGGCCAAGGCAGGGCAGCAGGTACGAGACCTCTCCGTGCACCAGATGACTGCGGTTGAGCTTGGTCGCGACGTTCACCGTCAGCCGCAGCTTGCGCCACGCGGGTTCGATGCGGTCGGTGTCGGGCACCGCCCTCACGAAGTTGCCGCCCAGCGCGACGAAGGCGTGCACGCGGCCGTCGAGCACGCCCTGGCAGGCCTCGATCGTGTTGAGCCCTTTCTCGCGCGGCGGCTCGAAGCGGTAGAGCTTCGCCATCGCGTCGAGCGGTGCGAGCTCGGGCTTCTCCGTGATGCCGACGGTGCGCTGCCCCTGGACGTTCGAATGGCCGCGCACCGGGCAGATACCCGCGCCGCGCCGCCCCACGTGCCCGCCGAGCAGCAGCAGGTTGGACACCATCTGCACTGTCTCTACACCCCGCCGTTGCTGCGTGAGCCCCATGCCGTAGATCCCGATCACGGCGCGGGCGCGCGCATAGGTGGCGGCCGCCTGTTCGAGCTCTGTCTGCGCCAGTCCGGACTCGGCGGCGATGTCGCGCCAAGAGATGCGCCGCAGCCAGCCCGCGAAGTCCTCGAAGCCGTGCGTGTGCTCGGCCAGGAATGCCGCGTCCAGCACCCGCGGCCTTCCGGCCTGAATCGCCGTGCCGTCGGCCTCGATGAGCGCCTTGCACAAACCTGCGAGTGCCGCAAGATCGCCGCCGTTGCGCACCTGCAGGTACTGGGTGCTGACCTGTGTCTCGGCCGGCGTGAGCATTTCCCTGGGTGACTGCGGATTGGCGAAATGAACCAGCCCGGGCTCGCGCAGCGGATTGAAGGTCACGATCTCCACGCCGCGCCGCCGCGCATCCTGCAGCTGGTGCAGCATGCGCGGGCTGCTGACGCCCGTGTTCTGGCCGAAGATGAAGATCGCGTCGCAGTGCTCGAAGTCGTCCAGCCGCACCGTGCCCACGGGCACGCCGATGGTCTCGGGCAGCGCGACCGAGGTGCTCTCGTGGCACATGTTGGAGCTGTCGGGCAGGTTGTTGTTGCCGTACAGCCGCGCCAGCAGCTGGTAGAGGTAGCTGGCCTCGAGCGACGCGCGTCCCGACGAATAGAACACCACCGATGCGGGGTCCTCGGCGCGCAGCGCGCGCAGTTCGGCACCGATGCCGGCGTAGGCGTCGTCCCAGGAGACTTCGAGATAGCGGTCGCTCGCCGCGTCCCATTTCATCGGCACCGTGAGCCTGCCGGCGGCTTCCAGTTCATGGTCGCTCCAGCCCAGCAGCTCGGCGACGGTGTGCTGTTCGAAGAATTCGGCATCGAGGCGTTTCGCCGTCAGCTCCCACGCGGTGGCCTTGGCGCCGTTCTCGCAGAACTCGGCCGGATGGGGATGCTCGGGCTTCGCCCATGCGCAGCTCACGCAGGCGAAGCCGCCGGGCTTGTTCTGCTTCCAGAGCGCTTCCGTGCCCGTGAGGGGAATGTGCTCGTGCAGCAGGATGCTGCCCACGGCTTTCAGTGCGCCCCAGCCGCCGGCCGGGTGTTCGTAGGGTTCGATGCGGATTCTGTCGGCCATGTGCTGCTCCGGCTTTGTTGGTGTGATGCCGGAACACCGTATGCGGCGTCCGGCGGCGCGAAGTAGTCCTTGGCGGATGCGCATGTCAGCCGGATCCCTCGTGCCCCGGCTCGCGCGTGTCGTGTGCGACCCAATCACGGGTCGGCGCGGGCCGTCTGCCGATTGGCAAGCACCGGTGCATTTGCTAGAAGAAATCGCAGTTGTCTTCGGCGACGCCTTTCCATGGCGGCGGTGGCAACTGCCCCTTCCTTCCATGCGAATCCTCTGCCTGCTCCCGGACCTCCCGCTGCACTCTCGGCCGTGGCGGTGGATGCACGCGGTGCCGAGCCTGGCCGGGGACTTCAGCGCAGAGCTCGGCGGACTTCTTTCGGGCCCGGCCTCGCACAGTGTGCTGCGGCCCGCGGGGGTACAGGCGGCAAGCATCCATTCGCTGTGGCAGCTCACGCTGTGGGTCTGCATGAGTGTCTTCACCGCGATCCTGCTGGTGCTGATCCTCGCGCTGGCCAGGCGACGCCGGTCGCGCGGGCCGGACTATGCGGACGAGGGGACGGGATCGCACCAAGCCTCCCGGCGCTGGGTGACGGTGGCCAGCATCGTTTCGGCCCTGCTGCTCTTCGCGCTGCTGGTGGCGGATGTGGCCACAGGACGTGCGCTCTCGCGGCTGCCCACCTCCGATGCGCTGCGCATCGAGATGACGGCGCAGCAGTGGTGGTGGCAGGCGCGCTATCTCGATGCGGCCGGCAACCCCGAGTTCACCGTGGCGGGCGACCTGCACCTGCCGCTGGGGCGGCCCGTGGTGATCGCGCTGAAGAGCGCCGATGTGATCCACACGTTCTGGGTGCCCAGCCTGCACGGCAAGAAGGACATGCTGCCCGGGCGCAGCACCGAACTGGTCCTGCGCGCCGACCGCCCCGGCACCTACCGGGGCGCGTGCGCGGAGTTCTGCGGCCTGCAGCATGCGTTGATGGCCTTCAGCGTCACGGTGCAGCCGCAGGGCGGGTACGAGGCCTGGCGCGCCGCGCAGGCCGCGCCCGCACGCATGCCCGATACCGTGGAGGGCCAGCGGGGCAGGGCGCTATTCGAATCGCTCAACTGCGCCGGCTGCCACGCGGTGCGCGGTACGCCCGCGGCCGGCACGCTCGGTCCCGACCTGACGCACGTGGGCAGCCGGCCGGTGCTGGCAGCGGGCACCGTTCCCCGCACGCGGGAGCATCTGGCGGCCTGGATCGTCGACCCGCAGTCGCTCAAGCCCGGGAGCACCATGCCCGCGAGCCGGCTCGATCCCCAGCAGGTGGCCGAACTGGTCGCCTACCTCGAGGGGCTGCGGTGAGCACGCACGAGGCCATGCAAGCCGAGGGCGCGGCGCTGCGCGACGGCCCCGCGGCCTCGCCGCGCACGCTGGTCGCGCTGCAGCGCGCGTGGAGCGATCCGCCGGGTGCCTGGGGCTTTCTCTGCGCCATCGACCACAAGACACTGGGGCGCCGCTTCATCGTCGCGACCTTCGTCTTCTTCCTGCTCGGCGGCGTGCTGGCGCTGCTGATGCGGCTGCAGCTCGCCGGCGCACAGCTGCACTTCGTGAGCCCGGCCTTCTACAACCAGCTGTTCACCATGCACGGCAGCACCATGATGTTCCTGTTCGCCGTGCCGGTGATGCAGGCGGTGGCGCTGTACCTCGTGCCGTTGATGATCGGCGCGCGCTCGGTGGCTTTTCCGCGCATGAGCGCTTTCGCCTTCTGGATCTTCGTGATGGGCGGCGCCTTCCTGTACATCTCCTTCGTGCTGGGCGCGGGGCCCGACGTGGGCTGGTTCAGCTACGTGCCCCTGGCCCTGGCCGACTACGCGCCGGGCAAGGGCGCCGACATCTGGGCGCAGATGATCACCTTCACCGAGCTGTCGGCGCTGCTGCTGGCGGTGGTGCTCATCACCACCATCCTCAAGATGCGCGCGCCGGGCATGACCCTCGGGCGCATGCCGCTCTTTGCCTGGGCCACGCTCGTCACGCAATTCATGGTGCTCTTCGCGATGCCGGCGGTGATGATCGCCAGCAGCACGCTGATCCTCGACCGGCTCGTCGACACGCAGTTCTACAACCCCGCGCGCGGCGGCGACGTGCTGCTGTGGCAGCACCTGTTCTGGTTCTTCGGCCATCCCGAGGTCTACCTGATCTTCGTGCCGCCGCTGGGCTTCATTTCCGCCATCATCCCGACCTTCGCGCGCCGGCCGATCTTCGGCTACCGGGCGATGGTGCTCGCGCTGATTGCGACTGCCTTCCTCGCGTTCGGCCTGTGGGTGCACCACATGTTCGCCACCAACCTGCCCGAGGTCGGCAAGGATTTCTTCACCGCCGCCAGCCTCGCGATCGCGCTGCCTTCGGCTGTGCAGATCTTCTGCTGGCTCGCCACGCTCTGGCTCGGACGCCCGGTGCTGAAGACACCTCTGCTTTTCGTGCTGGCCTTCTTCGTGATTCTCGTGATGGGCGGCCTGACGGGCATCATGCTGGCGTCGGTGCCGCTGGACCTGCAGGTGCACGACACCTACTTCGTCGTCGCCCACCTGCACTACGTGCTGCTTGGCGGGGCCGTGTTCCCGCTGTTCGGCGCGATCTACTACTGGTATCCCAAGTTCACCGGCCTGCTGCTGGACGAGCGCCTCGGCCGCTGGCACTTCTGGCTTTTCTTCGCGGGCTTCCACGTCGCCTTCTTCCCGATGCACCTTTTGGGCCTGTTCGGCATGCCGCGGCGCGTGTGGACCTATCCGCATGGTCTGGGCTGGGAAGGCATGAATGCACTGTCCACTGCAGGCGCGCTGGTCATTGCGGCGAGCGTGTGCGTCTTCCTCGCGAACGTGTTGCGCACATGGCGCCGTGCGGTCTTGGCCCCGGCCGATCCCTGGGGCGGAGGCACGCTCGAATGGCAGGTGCCGAGTCCGCCGCCGCCGCACAACTTCGACGCGCTGCCGGTGGTGCACGACGCCGACCCGCTGTGGCGCGACGACCGCACGGGCGACCGCGGCCCGATGGCCGTGGCAGGCCTTGCGGCCGATGCGCGGGAGGTGCTGGTCACCAGCCCGATGGTGGCGAGGCCCGAGACCCGCATGCTCTTCCCGCAGCCCTCCATCTGGCCCTTCATCGCCGCGCTGGCCACCACCGTGCTCTTCGTCGGATCGGTGTTCACGCCCTGGGCGATCGTGTGGGGTGCCATTCCCGTGGTGATCGCGACCATCGGCTGGTTCTGGCCGGGCCGCCGCGAGACGGCGCAATCGCTGGCGCTGGAGCGGCGCCCATGACCCGGCCGCAGGAAGTCCGCGTGCTCGACGTGAGCCTGCTGCCGAGCTACGGCTTCGGCCAGCGAAGCCTCATGTGGTGGAGCACGATCGGGCTGATGCTGATCGAGGGCACCGCCTTCGCATTGGGCATCGGCATGTACTTCTACCTGCGCGGGGTGGCGCAGGCCTGGCCCATCGAGGCGGTGCCGCCCGATCTGCGATGGGGTACCCTCAACACGCTGGTGCTGCTCGCGAGCCTGTGGCCCAACTGGTGCGCGCAGCGGGCTGCACAGCGCGAGGACCTTGCTTCGGCGCGTCTGTGGCTCGGGGTCTGCCTGGGCTTCGCGCTGGTCTTCCTTGTGGTCCGGGCGATCGAGTTCACCGCGCTCAACGTGAGCTGGCACGCCAACGCCTACGGTTCGACGGTGTGGCTGCTGATGGGCCTGCACACGACGCACCTCGTCACCGACACCATCGACTCGGCGGTGCTCGGCGCGCTGCTGGTCTCCGGACCGTTCGAGGCAAAGCGTTTCGTCGACGTGTCCGAGAACGCGCTCTACTGGTACTTCGTGGTGGCGAGCTGGCTGCCGATCTACGCGGTCGTGTACCTGGCGCCGCGGATGTGAGAGGGCGAGGGAGACGCTGCATGCGAGCTGCGATGCGAAACAGGCCCCTGCCGTGCAGGTGCGCGCCCGGCGGCCTGGCTGCGGCGCTCGCACTGCCTGGTAGCGTGCTTGCGCACGTGCTCGATCCGTCATCTGATCCGTCCCATCTGGCCGATGGGGCTCTCCTGCCCTGGAGCCTGGAACCATGGGTCGTGGCGCTGCTCCTGCTGAGCCTCGGGCTGTATCTCGCCGGCTTCTTGCGCCTGCGGGCTCGCTCGACGGGACAGTCGCGGGCCTTGCGGCACCGGCAGGCGATGGCGTTCGTTGCCGGCTGGGCCGTGCTTGCATTCGCGCTGGTATCGCCGCTGGACACGTTGGCTTCGGCGTTGTTCTCGGCGCACATGGTCCAGCACGAGATGCTGATGATCGTGGCCGCGCCCCTGTGTGTTCTGGGCCGGCCCATTGGTGCCTGGCTGTGGGCCTTCCCGCGGCGCTGGCGCCTTGCGATCGGAGGGGCTGCGCGTTCGACCGCGGTACGCGCGGCATGGGGCCTGCTCACCGCGCCGGCCGTCGCCTGGGCGCTCCATGCGGTGGCATTGTGGGCCTGGCATGTGCCGCGCTGGTTCGAGCTGGCATTGCGCGAACCGGGCATCCACGCGTTGCAGCATTTCAGTTTCCTCGCGAGCGCGCTCTTGTTCTGGTGGACCGTGTTCGGACCGCGAAGTGGCAGCAGCAGTCATGGCGGTGCCTCGGCCATGCTGTCGCTGTTCACCACCATGGTCCACACCGGCGCCCTCGGCGCATTGCTCACGCTCTCGCCCGGGCTCTGGTATCCAGCCTACATCGAGCCCACGAGCGCGCTCGGCCTGCAGCCGCTGCAGGACCAGCAGATGGGTGGCCTTGTCATGTGGGTGCCGGGTGGCCTCGCGTATCTGGCGGCGGCGCTGGCGATCGCCGCGCGTTGGCTCGCCGCCGGAGGCGCGGCGCAGCAGGAGCCGCAGCGATGACGACCCGGAGCGTGCGGCAGGTCTTGCTGGCGTTCATGCTTGGAGCCGGATGCGCTGTCTCGCAGACGCAGCAGTGGCCGCCGCAGCAGCAGCCGGCAGGGCGCGACGATGCGATGCTCGCGCGCGGCGCCTATCTCTCGAAGATCGGCGGCTGCGCCAACTGCCACACCATGCCGGGCCACGGCATCCCCTTCGCAGGCGGCCGGCCGGTGCCTTCGCCCCTGGGGCCGATCATCAGCAGCAACATCACGCCCGATCCGGTGCGCGGCATCGGCCGTTACAGCTTCGAGGATTTCGAACGTGTCATGCGCGAGGGCACCGCTCCTGGGCCCAAGCACCTCTATCCGGCCATGCCCTATACGGCCTACGCCAAGGCGGATGACAAGGACCTGCGGGCGCTTTACCACTACCTGATGCACGGCGTGCAGCCTTCCGACTTGGCGCCGCCGCCGACTCGCCTGTCGTTTCCGTTCGACCAGCGCTGGGCGCTTGCGCTCTGGAAGGCGATCTTCGTGCCGCGCGCTCCCTATGCGCCACGGCCCGCGCGGACCGCGGAATGGAACCGCGGTGCCTACCTGGTGCAGTCCTTCGGCCACTGCGGCGCCTGTCACACGCCGCGCGGGGTTGCGTATCAGGAACGCGGCACGGACGAGTCGTCGAGCCGCTTCCTCACCGGCATGGTCACCGACGACTGGTTCGCCGCCAATCTCACGGGCGACCCCGGCGCGGGCCTGGGCCGCTTCGACGCAGCCACGATCGCGCGTTACCTGCGCACCGGCCATGCCGAAGGCCTTGCGGCGGCGGGATCGATGGCCGAGGAGATCGAGCAGAGCCTGCAGTACCTGAGCGAGCCCGACGCGAGCGCGATCGCCACCTACCTGAAGTCGCTGCCCGCGCAGCGCCTGGAGGGGTCTTGGCGGCCAGCGGGCCCTGCGGAGCGCACCGCGGCGCAGGGCAACTACACCGGCGACGTTCCTTCCACCGGCGCGAACGTCTGCCGCGCCTTCTGCAGCCGATGCCATCAGCCCGACGGGCAGGGGGTGCGCGAAACGTTCCCGCGGCTGGCCGGCAATCCCTCGGTGCTCAGCAAGGACACGACCACGTTGGTGCGCATCGTGCTGCAGGGCGGGCGCGCACCCGCGACCGCCACCGGCCCCGCGCCCCAGGCGATGCCGGGCTTCGCCGACACGCTCTCCGACGTGCAGATCGCCCAGGTCCTGGGCTACGTGCGCCAGGCGTGGGGCAACGACGCACGGCCGGTGACTGCTGGCGATGTCGCGAAGCTGCGCAAACCGCTCGCGCGGTGAGCGCCGCTGGGCACCGCAGCGGCTGGGCCCTCAGCGCGCAGGCGGTGGCGGCACCGGCCGCAGCAGGTGGGAGAGGATGTCGGCCAGACGCTCGACGTCCACCGGCTTGGTCAGGTGGCTGTGGAATCCGGCCTCATAGCTCGTCTCCCGGTCGCTCGCCTGCCCGTAGCCCGTCACCGCGATGGCCACGGGCGGGTCGACAAGTTCGGCGCGCAGACGGCGCACCACCGCGTGGCCGTCGAGGTCGGGCATGCCGATGTCGATCAGCATCACCTCGGGCCGCAGCTCCTTCGCCGCCTCCAGGGCTGCAACGCCGCCGTGGACCACCCTGGTGTCGTAGCCGAGGGCCTGCACGAGCAATGACAGCGTCTCGGCCGCGTCCTTGTTGTCGTCCACCACCAGCACCAGGCTGTCGCCGGCCGAGCGCAGCGCGCCGCCGCCAGGCTCGGGCTTCGCTGCGGAGGGCAGCTGCACCAGAAATTCGCTGCCCTCGCCGGGGCGCCCGCTGGAGAACACGCTCACGCGTCCGCCGTGGAGCGCCACCAGCTGCTGCACCAGGCTCAGCCCCAGGCCGAGCCCGCCGCTGCTGCGCGCGACGTCCTGCTCGCCCTGCACGAAGAGGTCGAAGATGCGCTGCAGGTCCTGCGGCTGCACGCCCATGCCGTTGTCGCGCACGGTGATCTCCGCCTCCGGCAGTCCGGACGCGGCGTTGGTGGCGCCAAGGCCCAGCGAGACGCAGACCTCTCCGCCGATGGGCGTGAACTTGCAGGCGTTGTGCAGCAGGTTGCTCACCACCTGCACGATGCGCGCGCGGTCGCCGGTGATCCACGGGTCCGCGGCGTCGACCTGCACGTCGAGCCGCTGCTCCTTCTGCGCCGCCAGCGCGCGCACCGCGTCGGCCGCATCCATCACCGCATCGCGCAGCCGCACCGGCTTGGCCTCCAGCTGGATCTTGCCGCTGGTGATGCGGCCCACGTCGAGCAGGTCGTCGATCAGCCGCGTCATCTGCTTGAGCTGGCGGTCGATGATGTCGCGCGTCATGCGCAGCACGCGCGACTCGGTCTGCTCGCGCTTGAGCAGCTCCACCGCATTGGAGATCGGTGCGAGCGGGTTGCGCAGCTCGTGGCCCAGCATGGCCAGGAAGGTGGTCATGCGCCGCCCCTCGTCCTCCAGCGTGGTGATGCGGCGGTGCTCGGTGAGGTCGCGCGTGACCTTCGCGAAGCCCCTGTGGCGGCCTGCGCGGTCGTACACCGCCGTGATGACCACGCTGGCCCAGAAGCGGCTGCCGTCCTTGCGCACGCGCCAGCCTTCGTCCTCGAAGCGCCCGTCGCGCAAGGCGTTGCGCAACTCCTCGGCAGGCCATCCGCGCGCGGCCACCTCGGGCGGGTAGAACTTCGAGAAGTGCTGGCCGATGATCTCCTCAGCCGTGTAGCCCTTGTTGTGCTGCGCGCCGAGGTTCCAGCTCACGATGTGGCCGCCGGGGTCGAGCATGAAGATCGCGTAGTCCTTCACACCCTCGATGATCAGGCGGAAGCGCTCCTCGCTCGCGCGCAGCAGTTCCTCCTGCTGGCGACGCTCGGTGAAGTCGCGCGTGATCTGGGCGAAGCCCCGCAGCGTGCCGTCGGCGCCGTTCAAGCGCGTGAGCGTCGTCTCGCCCCAGAAGCGCGTGGCGTCGTGCCGCGCGAGCCAGCCTTCGCCGCGAAAGCGGCCGCTGTCGCGCGCCTGTTGCAGCTCCTTCGGGAGATTGCCCTCGTCGAGCGCCTCGGCCGGATGGAAGCGCGAGAAGTGCTGCCCGACGATGTCGTGGCTTTCGCAGCCGTACAGAAGCTGCGCCGCCCGGTTGCCTTCCACGATGACGCCCTCGGGGTCGAGCAGCAGGATGGCGTGGTCGTCGAGGGTTTCCACCAGCAGGCGGAAGTCGGCGTCGGTCAGTGTCGCGGGAGAGAGCGGCGCTCCGGACGGGGACCGGGGAGCCGAAGCAAAGGGCTCACCGGCCATGGTGCATGGCCTCGGGGACGGTGCTGGCAGGGTGCTCGGGCAGGTGGACGGGCATGGTAGAAAAATGTAGCAAAGCAAGCCCCCGGCGCGTGTCGTCTTTCTTCCCGCGCTGCACCCTGCCGGCCCCTGGCCGCAGCCGCCCGGCCTCAACGTTCTCGCTGCGCCACTTCCTCGCGGCTGCGGTCGCCATAAGGCGAGCTGCCTTCGTTGCCCGCTTCGCCCACGGGAGCGTCGCCCGGCGTGGGCGGCGGCCGCGAAGCCCCCGCGGGGCCTGGCGCTGCCGCCGGCTCGCCGCGCTCGGCGGGCGTCTTCGAGAACTGCTTCATCGCCTTCTGCGCAGGCGTTTGGGAAGGTGCCTGAGAAGGCCCCTGCGAGGACGCCCGTGGGCGAGCGGGGTCCTGGTTGGATTCCGGTGTGAGGTCCTCGTGCAGGTTGAAGGCATCGGAGTCGTCGTGCCTGGTCGCCTCGACATCCTTGCGCTTGTCCTGCATCCGCTCCTTGGGCGCGGGGCCCGAGACCTCCTCGCCCGCGGCGTTGCGCTGCTGGCTGAAGCGTTCGCCGCCGCCGATGTTGTCGACGCCGCCGCTGGTGGTGGGGCGCGTGCCGTCGCCGCTGCCCGTGATGGTGTGATTGGCCATGCTGGCTCCTTGGAAGATCCTTGGAAGAAGAAAAAAAGTCAGGACGCGATCGGAGCCGCGACGTTGCGGGCAGGCCCGCCCGGCGTGAGGACGACCTTTCGACAGTCTTCCTCGGCCTTGTCGAAGATCTGGTAGCCGCGCGCCGCATCCTCCAGGGCCATGTGGTGCGTCACGATGGCGCTGGGCTTGAGCTTGCCGGCCTGGATGTGCTCCAGCAGCTCGGGCATGAAGCGCTGCACGTGCGTCTGGCCCATCTTGAACACCAGCCCCTTTTCGAATGCGTCGCCGAACAGGAAGCCGTGGATGAAGCCTGCATAGACCCCCGGCACGCTCACCACGCCGCCGCGCCGCGTGGCCGCGATGGCCTGGCGCAACGCCTTGCCGCTGGAGCCCTCGAGCTTGAGGTCCGTCAGCACGGTTTCCACTGCGCTGCCCTTGGCCTCGAAGCCTACGGCGTCGATCGATGCGTCCACGCCGCGGAAGTCGGTGCGCTCGATGATGACTTCGGCAGGATCGCCGACCTTGCGGAAATCGATCGGCTCCACGCCGTAGGCTTCGCTCGCGAAGGCGAGGCGATAGGCATGCTCGTCCACCATGAAGATCCGCTCGGCACCGAGCAGTCGCGCCGAGGCTGCGGCCATCAGGCCCACAGGGCCGGCACCGAAGATGGCCACCGTCGAGCCGGGGCCGATCTCGCCGTTGACGGCGGCCTGGTAGCCCGTGGGGAGGATGTCGGAAAGAAATAGCACTTCTTCGTCCGCGAGCCCCGGCGGGATCACCAGCGGGCCGACATCTGCCTTGGGCACGCGCACGTACTCCGCCTGTCCGCCCGGATAGCCGCCGTACAGATGGGAGTAGCCGAAGAGACCCGCGCCCGGGCGCACGTTTTTCTTGTTGAGGATGGCGCCGCGCCCCGAGTTGGTCGTCTCGCAGGCAGCGAACAGCGACTTGTTGCAAAAGAAGCACTGGCCGCAGGCGATGGTGAAGGGCACCACCACGCGGTCGCCCTTTTTCAAGCGAGTCACGCCGCGGCCGGTTTCCTCGACGATGCCCATGAATTCGTGGCCGAGGATGTCGCCAGACTCCATCGCCGGGATCTTGCCGCGAAAGATGTGCAGGTCGGAGCCGCAGATCGCGGTGGCGGTCACGCGCAGAACGACATCGTCGTCGGCCTGCAGCACGGGGTCGGGCACGTTTTCGACCGCCACGTCATGGGCGGAACGGTAGGTCAGGGCTTTCATGAGGGTTCCTTGCGCATCGGTTGTTGCGTTGGCGTTTGCCACGGCGTGCATCGCTCGTTTGCTTCTGGTTCTCTTCCTGCCTTGTCGCCTTGGCACGAAGCCCCACGCTACGAAGCGGCCGGGCCCCGGGCGTAGGAATGCTTCGCGTCGGCCTGCGCGTATGACCGCCGCGGCGGACGCGCGGTCCGTGCCTGCCTGTCCCTGTGTATCCGTCGGTCCTGCGGGCGCCCCTCCTACAGGCCGGCCTGGGGCCTCGCCATAGCTTGAATTTCGTGCGGGGCCAGGGCGCCCCGTGCGATTTCCAACCCTTTGTCCATCCAACCTGTAAAGGAGAGAGATCCCATGGCAAGCAACCAGAATCAGCAAGGCAGTTCCCGAGGCGGCAGCCACGAGCAGCATGTGAAGGCCGGCCAGCAGAGCCACAAGAACACACCGTCCCAAGGCCAGCAGGAGCAGCAGTCCGGCACGCGCGGTGGAACCCCGCAGCAACATTCGGAAGCAGGTCGCCAGAGCCACAAGAACTCTTGAGCGCGCCTTCATGGCACATCCACGCAGGCCCTTCGGGGCCTGTTTCTTTGGGGGCTGGCGCATCCTGGTGGAGGGACGGCAATTCTTGCCGCAAGCATGTCGGCAACGCTTTCCTGCTGAGGCTGCTCAACCGCGGTGCGCGCGGCGCGCGAGTTCCCGCATGTAGCGTTCGACCTGTGCCTCGAGGCGGTTGCGCTCCTGCTCGTCGCGTGCATCGCCCGCCGCCATCCGGAAGTGACCGGCCTGGAATGCCAGATAGGCTGCGATGCAGAAGGCGAGCAGCCGTTCGTCGATCCGCACGGCGCCTCGCGCTGCCACGGCTTGGGCGAGGGCGCCGAGTTCGGCTGCATCGAGCTCGAACTCGACGGCCGCGCCCGCCACGTCCCAGGCCGAGTCCTGGCAGCCCACGAGGTCGTGCCCCGCGTGGTGGTCCACGGCGTCGGTCTTGAGCAGCAGGTCGCCGCCATGCAGCCATTCCCAGGCGTGCATGCGGTTATCCGTCCGGACGCGGCGCACGAGTGGCGCCAACTGCGCCGCGCTGGCGCGGTGGGCTTGCCACATCGCGTCGGCCTCGCTGCCCAGGAGCTCGCGGCTGTTGTGCCAGCCCATCTCGCACAGGGCGTGTATCGAGGCGCCGCTGTCCGCGTCCGCCGGGAAGCGGCGGGCCCTGAAAGCGATGTAGCGCGCAAGCCGGTCGAGCAGCTGCCGCCGCAGCGGCGGGTGCCGCCATTGGGCTGCGGTCAGCGGCGCCATGTCCGCGTGCCATCGTTCGACGACGAATCCATGGCACCAGCCCGCGACCCGCGGACTGAAGCCCGTCTCGCCCAGCAGCCGAGCGCATTCGCAGCGTTCCCGCGCCCGGCCGCCCAGGCCGGCGAACTTCACGAGCCATTCGGCTGCGCCGCTGCGCGCGATGAATTTGCGACGCTCCTGCCACGGGTGAGCTGGTGCCTTCTCCGCATTGCTCCTCTCGCCACTGCCCCTGTGCAGGCCGCGCCAGCCGCCTGCGGCGATCTCTTCGAGCTCCGCGTCCAGGGGCCCGATGATCTCCTCCACCCAGCTGCGCAGCCGTTGCACTCGTTCGGGCGCGTGCAGGAGCACCGGCGCGAAGTCGGCCACGTGCGTCCTGGCCTGACGCCAGAGCGAATGGATCTGGGCGCTGGCCTGTTCGCCCGGTCCGTTGGCGTGGCCGGGGAAGACGTGGATGCGTGATGGCGGAACGCCGGCCTGCCGCAGATGCCGGATGGCAGCCGCGATGGAGGAGCCGGACAGGCCCGGCCCTTCGTCGACGATGGCGTGGTGCTCCCCCGGATCGGGCGGCGGCCCGCCGGACCACGATACCCGTCGGTCGAAGGGGTGGCCGCTGGGCCGCAGCGTGCGCGGTGCGGGGTCGCCGAGCACCGCAGCCACCACCGCCGCGAGGCTGGTTCCAATGCTGCGCAGCCCGATCACCCGCCACGGGCCGTCGATCGCCCGGCGCACCTGCCGCGCGGCTGCGAGATGGCATTCGGGATACAGCGCGTAGAAGGCATAGCCTTCCGGCTGCCGCACGTCGAGCAGCTCTTCGCCTTGCACCACGGCTTGAAAGGCGGCCAGCGCTTCATGGGCCGAGGCAGCCGTCGGCACCCAATCGAAGCGGGTGTCCCAGGAGCGCACGCACTGCACCGCGATCCAGCGCGCGAGCCCCATCGCGGCATCGGCCTGCGCGCTGGGCGTGTCGCGGCGGCCCTGGGCGACGAAGCGCGCATCGGCGATGCCCTGTGCCAGCTCACCCGCCTCGATCAGTGCCTCGACCAGCACCCCGTGGCGGCCGATGCCGGTTGCGTGCGTGTTCAGGGTCCTCGCCGCGTGGAGCAGGTCCCCCACCCGCCGCAGCTTGTCCGAGACGCGCTCGCGGCACTGCACATCGCCGAAGACGATCATGTCCCGGCGCCGTCTGTGCGGTAGGCGATGGCACCGAAGGCCTCGAAGTCGGGCACCGCCCAGGCCGCGCCACGGCGTGCGCGATGGCCTGCCAGCCATTCGCTCCAGCAGGCGAACTGAGCGGGCGAGGGTGAGACGATCGCGCGCTGCCGCTTCATCTGCGACAGGGCGTCCAGCGGCGCGGCACCCCGGCACACCATCACGCAAAGCGCCAGCGTGGCCGAGCGCCCGATGCCGTGCTCGCAGTGCACGAGCACCGGCTCGTGGCGTTCCAGGCGGGCGCAGGCGAAGGCCACGCCACGGTCGATATGCACCGCGTCAACGCCGCACATATCCGGCGTCGGCAGGTGCAGCAGGGTGATGCCGTGCCGCCGTAGCAGCACCTCGTCGTCGCGGTCCTCGCCGCGCAAGTCGACCACGGCGCGGATGCCGTGTTCGCGCGCGAGCATGGGCACGTGCGATGGCGAGAAGCTGCCGCCCACGGCCAGCCCTTGCGTGATCCAGCTGAAGTCGGGTGGCTGCGAGGTCGTCATGCGGGCAGCAACCGGCAAACGGTGTTCCCGCTGCCCGGGCGTGCGTGCCGGCGCAAGACGGCCCCAGAAAGGGCGCTGCGCGGGTCAGTGGCGAAACCGCCACGCTCATCAATGGCGGGCGACGCAGGAACGGCTTGTTTTCCGTGAAGCCTTCCCGGCGGCCTTGCTAGGTTCAGCAGCTAAGGAGGCTGGCTCCTCCGTCCTTTCCCTGTCCTTCCTGTTCCTCCTTTCATCCGAAGCTATCAAGCACCATGAAGATATCCGTCCTCGGTACCGGTTATGTGGGTCTCGTCACTGGCAGCTGCCTGGCGGAAATCGGTAATGAAGTCGTCTGCTTCGACATCGACCCGCGCAAGATCGAGGTCCTGCGCGAGGGTGGCGTGCCGATCCACGAGGAAGGTCTGCCGCAGCTGATCGAGCGCAACGTGCGCACTGGCCGGCTGAGCTTCACGGACGACGTGGAGCGCGCCGTGCACCACGGCGACCTGGTGTTCATCGCCGCCGGCACGCCGCCGGGGACCGACGGCGGCGCCGATCTGAGCTTCGTGCTTGCCGCCGGGCGCAGCATCGGCTGCCACATGCGCAGCTTCAAGATCGTGGTGCAGAAGTCGACGGTTCCGGTGGGCACCTCGGTGCGCCTGCGTGCGGCCATCGAGGAGGAGCTATCGCGCCGCCGTGGGGAGGGCGATGCGGGCGCGGGCGACTGGCGGCAGGCGCCGTTCACGGTCGTCTCGAACCCCGAGTTCCTCAAGGAAGGCGCGGCGGTCGACGATTTCATGCGGCCCGACCGCATCGTCGTGGGCACCGAGCCCGGGGAAGCGGGGACACGCGCGAGGGACGCCATGGTGCGCCTTTACGCGCCCTTCAACCGGCAGCGCGACCGCGTGATCCACATGGACGTGAAGGCGGCGGAGTTCACCAAGTACGCTTCCAACGCGATGCTCGCCACGCGCATCAGCTTCATGAACGAGTTGGCCAACCTGGCCGAGAAGCTCGGCGTGGACATCGAACAGGTGCGACGCGGCATGGGCTCCGACCCGCGCATCGGCCACGGCTTCCTGTATGCCGGGCTGGGCTATGGCGGCAGCTGCTTTCCGAAGGACGTGCAGGCCCTGGTGCACACCGCGGCCACGCACGGCCAGCGGCTGCAGGTGCTGGAGGCGGTGCGAGCGGTCAACGAGGCCCAGAAGATGGTGCTGGTGGAGAAGATCGTGCGCCGCTTCGGCGAACAGCTTGCGGGGCGGCGCTTCGCTGTCTGGGGTCTGGCCTTCAAGCCGGACACCGACGACATGCGCGAGGCCCCGAGCCGCGCCGTCATCAAGGCGCTGCTGGTCCGCGGCGCCGAGGTGGTGGCGCATGACCCGGTGGCGACCTCGCAGGCGCGCGAGGCGATCGCCGCGGATCTCGCCGACACGCCCGACGTGCTCGAGCGCATGCGCTACGTGGACTCACCCATGCAGGCGGTCCAGGATGCCGATGCGCTGGTCATCCTCACCGAATGGAAGGCGTTCCGCAGCCCGAGCTTCAGCGCGCTGAAGAACGCACTGCGACAACCGCTGATCTTCGACGGCCGCAATCTCTACGAGCCCGACATTCGTGAGCAGGGTTTCGACTACCTGGCCATCGGCCGCTGACATCCACGACACAACCACAGGAGTTCCTGCCATGCGCCTCTACGACACCCATCGCCGCATCCTCGTCACTGGAGGCGCGGGCTTCCTCGGCAGCCACCTGTGCGAGCGCCTGCTGGCGCGCGGCCACGAGGTGCTGTGCGCCGACAACTTCTTCACCGGCACGCGCCGCAACGTGGAGCATCTGCTGGACAACCCGCGCTTCGAGCTCCTGCGCCACGACGTGACCTTTCCGCTCTACGTCGAGGTCGACCAGGTCTACAACCTCGCATGCCCCGCTTCGCCGGTGCACTACCAGCACGATGCGGTGCAGACCACCAAGACCAGCGTGCACGGCGCGATCAACATGCTGGGCCTGGCGCGGCGCGTGCACGCGCGCATCCTTCAGGCTTCTACCAGCGAGGTCTACGGCGACCCCGACGTGCATCCGCAGCGGGAGGACTATTGGGGTCGCGTCAATCCCGTGGGCCTGCGCAGCTGCTACGACGAGGGCAAACGCTGCGCCGAGACCCTGTTCTTTGACTACCACCGACAGCACGGCGTCGACATCCGCGTCGCACGGATCTTCAACACCTACGGCCCGCGCATGCATCCGCGCGACGGCCGCGTGGTGTCGAACTTCATCGTCCAGGCTTTGCGCGGCGAGCCCATCACGATCTATGGCGACGGCATGCAGACGCGCAGCTTCTGCTTCGTCGACGACCTCGTCGAAGGCCTGCATCGCTTCATGGAGGCCGAGCCCGGCGAGCCCGGTCCGGTGAACATCGGCAACCCGGTTGAATTCACCGTGCGCGATCTCGCGCAGATGGTGATCCGCCTGACCGGTTCTTCCTCCAGGCTGGTGAACGCGCCGCCGCCGGCGGACGACCCGATGCAGCGTCGTCCCGACGTGAGCCGTGCGGCCCGGATCTTCGGCTGGGCACCGCAGGTGATGCTGGAGGACGGCCTGCGTCGCACCATCGAATACTTTGACGGGCTGCTCGCTGCAGGCGAGCTGCCGGCGCTTCAGCGCATGACCAGGCGTGCGGGCTCGCCCGCATCGGCCAGCGCGAGCGGCGGTGTCACGGTGCATGCGCCGTTCGACGCATAGCGGCGCACCATGCGCGCGCAGAACTCGGCGAACTCGCCGTGTTCGAGCGGCGGGCTGGTGTGGTGCGGCGCGATGCCGCGATGCTCGGGCGTGAAGCAGAAGGTCAGCGTCACGTCGAAGTCCTCCAGCGCACGCATCTGGCGGTCGAACCATTGCTCGGCGCCCGGGCGGAAGCTGTCGGCCCAGCTCAGCCCGGTGCGCAACCGGCGCACGCCGAGGTCCCGCAGGCGGTGCACCGCATCGTCGAGGCGGTGGTCCTCGAAGTGGAACCATTGGCAGATGCCCATCGCGGGCATGCACGCCCGAAACGGCTCGAAGGCGAGCTTGGGGCTTCCATCCTCGTGCAGCAGGCCCATGTGGAAGTGGCGGTAGTAGCTCGAACCTTCAGCCTCGCGGTGCCGCGTGGTCGCAGGCCAGGCTTTGGGCAGGTCGTAGAGCGAATACCAGAAGATGCGGGGCACGCGCCCGGCCAGCAGCCGCACGGTGCGCCGCAGCCCGAACACCTGCACTTCCTCCGCCCCGAAGGTGGAGACGCCCACTTCGGTGACCCACACCGGAAGGTGGGTCACGGCCTCGATCTCCGCGATGCGCCGCGGCCACTCGTCGATGGGCCAGTGGTTCCAGTCGAGCGGGAAGCCGTGGACGGCGACCGCGTCCAACCCGTCGAGCACGCCGCGGTCGCGCAGGCTCGCGAGAAACTGTGCGTCAATCGGAGAGATGCCGCCGAGCACCTGCGTGAGGCCGGCGTTCTCGGCGCGCACCGCGGCCGAGGCCAGCTTCACCATCTGCGCATAGGCCGACCAGTCGGGGTCGAGTTCGAGATCCCAATGCGACTTGTTGTTCGGCTCGTTCCAGAACTTGACGGCTTCGATCATGCGAGTCTGCTCCTGTCCGGGCGCTTGCCGGGCGTGGCCTGAGCGTCGGCCGAAGGCTCGCGCGGTGGCGCAGCGGCCTCGGCGTCGCCGCGGATGAAGGCCTCCACCAGCTCGCGCGCCTCGTCGTCGGTGAACTGCTGCGGCGGCGACTTCATGAAGTAGCTCGAAGGCGCAAGCACCGCGCCGCCGATGCCGCGCTCCAGCGCGAGTTTGGCGCAGCGCACCGCGTCGATCACCACGCCGGCGGAATTGGGCGAATCCCAGACCTCGAGCTTGATCTCGCACTGCAGCGGCACGTTGCCGAAGGTGGTGCCCTCCATGCGGATGTAGCACCACTTGCGGTCGTCCAGCCACGGCACGTGGTCGCTCGGGCCGACGTGCACGTCGGTGGCCTTCATCGGATGGCCGAGCTGGCTCGTGACGGCGCGGGTCTTGGAGATCTTCTTCGACTGCAGGCGCTCTCGCTCCAGCATGTTGAGGAAGTCGGTGTTGCCACCGAAGTTGAGCTGGTAGGTGCGGTCCAGACGCACGCCGCGCTTGCGGAACAGGTCGGTCAGCACGCGGTGCACGATGGTCGCGCCCAGCTGCGACTTGATGTCGTCGCCGATGATCGGCAGTCCGCGCGCCGCAAAGCGGCGCTCCCACACGGGGTCGGAGGCGATGAACACCGGCATGCAGTTGATGAAGGCGCAGCCCGCGTCCAGTGCCTGCTGCGCGTACCACTTTGCGGCTTTCTCGGACCCGACCGGCAGATAGGAGACCACCACCTCGGTGCCAGTCTCGCGCAGCGTCTTCGCCACGTCGCGCGGCCTGCCCGGCGCGAGCGGCACCACGTCCTTCAGGTAGCTGCCGATGCCGTCGTGCACAGGCCCGCGCTGCACGACGACGCCGAGCTGCGGCACCTCGGCGAAGCGGATCGTATTGTTGGGCGCCTCGAAGATCGCCTCGCCGAGGTCGCGGCCGACCTTGTGCGCATGCACGTCGAAGGCGGCGCTGAACTCGATATCCGAAGGACGGCAGCCGCCGAGGTCGAGGTGCATCAGGCCGGGGATGAATTCGCCCTCTTGCGCCGCGGCGTAGTGGTGCACGCCCTGCACCAGCGAAGAAGCGCAGTTGCCCACGCCGATGATCGCGACTCTTGTCTTGCTCATGAAAGTCCCTTGTGACTGGCTGCTTGCCTGCGTCGGCGAAGCAGCCCGGTTGATCGGAAGGAGGAGCCCGCTTTTTTGTGATGCTTCGTTCCCCGGCAATCGGCGTGCCGCGACGTGCGTCGCATCCCGCCGGCCGCTCGGGAGTGATGCGGGCACGCAACTCAGCCGTGGCGTAACAGGGCCTCTTGCCTACAAACAGGTAAGTACCTTCGCACACGCGCTCGCCATGCAGGCGCCGAGCTTGAAGTCCAGCCTCCGCACCGCAAGCGCAGCCGCACTGCTCCTGCCTTCCGTCCATGCGCGGCGGCGGACTGCCATCCGGCGAGACCGGCAATACCACCAAGAAGACAGCAGGAAGAAGGACTCCCATGTCGCAACAGCACATCCTCATCACCGGCGGCGCCGGATTCATCGGTTCGCATCTCGCGGACGAACTCCTCTCGCACGGCTATCGCGTGCGGGTCCTGGACCGGCTGGCACCGCAGGTGCATGGCGAGGAAGCGCGAAGGCCGGACTACCTGGAAAGCGACGTCGAACTGGTCGTCGGCGACGTTTGCGATCCGGTGGCGGTTCGCAGCGCGCTGCGGGGGATCGACGCCGTCTACCACTTCGCCTCCGCCGTCGGCGTGGGGCAGAGCATGTACGAGGTGGCGCATTACACGCAGGTCAACAATGTCGGCACGGCGGTGCTGATGGAGGCACTCATCGAACGGCCGGTGCAGCGGCTGGTGGTCGCGTCGAGCATGAGCCTTTACGGCGAAGGACTCTATCGCAATGCCGCCGGCGAGACACGGGTGGTGCCAGAGCGTTCGCTCGAACAGTTGCGCCGCGGCGACTGGGAATGGCGCGACGAGAATGGCGTTGCGCTCCAACCGGCGCCCACGCCCGAGGACAAGCAGCCGGCGCTGGCCTCGGTGTATGCGCTGTCGAAGTTCGATCAGGAGCGCATGGCGCTGATGATCGGGCGCGCCTACGCCATTCCCACGGTAGCACTGCGCTTCTTCAACGCCTACGGACCCCGGCAGGCGCTGTCGAACCCCTACACCGGCGTGCTCGCGATCTTCGCGGCACGCCTGCTGAACGACAGCCCGCCGCGCATCTTCGAGGACGGACATCAACAGCGCGACTTCGTGAGCGTCTACGACCTGGCGCGTGCCTGCAGACTGGCGCTGGAGATGCCCGCCGCCGCGGGCGAGGTCTTCAACGTTGGCAGCGGCGAGCCCTGCAGCGTGCGCGACATCGCGCAACGCGTGGCCGCCGCCGTCGGCAAGGAGCAGCTGCTGCCGGAGATCACGGGGAAGTACCGCGTCGGCGACATCCGCCATTGCTATGCCGACATCGGCAAGGCGCGCCGGGTGCTGGGCTACACGCCGCGGGTTGCGCTCGACGACGGGCTCGCCGAACTCGCGGCATGGCTGGAAGGGCAGGCGGCCGTCGATCGCGTGGCCCAGGCCAGCGCCGAACTCGACGCGCGGGGGTTGGCGCTGTGAACGGCCGATACACCATCGAGACCGTGCGCAGACCGCGCCGCCGCACGGCTTCGAGTGCCAATGCAAGCCCCGGTTCGGGCGAACGTGTGACGCTGATCACCGGCGGCGCCGGCTTCGTCGGTGCCAACCTCGCGCACCGGCTGCTCGAGGAGGGACGGCGCGTGCTGGTCTTCGACAACCTCTCCCGGCCCGGCGTCGAGCGCAACCTCGAATGGCTCAGGCGCAGCCATCCGGAGGGCCTCGAAGTGATGGTGGCCGATGTGCGCGACGCGTACGCCGTGGGACGCGCCATGGAGCGCGCGGACCATGTGTTCCATCTTGCGGCGCAAGTCGCGGTGACCACCAGTCTCGCCGATCCGCGCGAGGACTTCGCGGTGAATGCCGGCGGCACGCTCAACGTGCTGGAGGCCGCGCGCTCGCAGCCGGCGCCGCCCTCGTTGCTGATGACCTCGACCAACAAGGTCTACGGCGGCCTCGACGACGTGCAGCTTCGCCAGGAGGGCCAGCGCTACGTGCCCGTGGCCGGCGACACCGCTGCGCGCGGCATCGCGGAGCGGCGCCCGCTGGACTTCCACAGCCCCTACGGCTGCTCCAAGGGCACGGCCGACCAGTACGTGCACGACTACGCACGCAGCTACGGCCTGCGCACGCTGGTGTTCCGCATGAGCTGCATCTACGGCGAGCGGCAGTTCGGCACCGAGGACCAGGGCTGGGTCGCGCATTTCCTGCTGCGCGCGCTGCAGGGCGAGCCGATCACGCTGTTCGGCGACGGCCGCCAGGTGCGCGACATCCTGTACGTGGGCGACCTCGTCGACGCGTTCCTGCGCGCGCAGCGCGACATCGACGCGCTGGCGGGCCGGGTCTTCAACATCGGCGGAGGCCCGCGCAACGTGATCAGCCTGCTGGAACTGCTCGACCTCATCGAGGAACTCGCCGGCCGCAGGCCCGCCACGCTGCACGACGAATGGCGCACGGGCGACCAGCGCTACTACGTCTCCGACACGCGCGCCTTCGAGGCCGCGACCGGGTGGCGCGCCGCGACGAGCGCGCGCCAGGGCATCGAGAAGCTCTACCGCTGGCTGCGCGATGCGCGCGCGCAGTCCGCCCCGGTCGCCGAGCACCCGGACTTCGCGCTGGCGGGAAGATGAGCATGTACGCGAGCGTCATCGCCGAACCGGGCCGCGCGGTGCTGCGGCAGGTGGAGCGTCCGGAGCCGGCCGCGGGGCAGGTGCTGCTGAAGCTGGAGGGCTCGGGCGTGTGCGCTTCGAGCCTGCCGCTGTGGGAAGGGCGGCAATGGTTCGACTATCCCCAGCCTGCTGGCGCGCCGGGTCACGAGGGCTGGGGCCGTGTCGCGGCCCTCGGTGCGGGCGTGCAGGGCCTCGCCATCGGCGATCGCGTGGCTGCACTGACCTACAGGGCCCATGCCGAGTACGACGTGGCCGATGCGGAGGCCGTCGTTCCCCTGCCGACCGAGCTGGCCGGCGTGGCGATGCCGGGGGAGCCGTTGGGCTGCGCGCTCAACATCTTCCGGCGCAGCGGCATCGAAACGGGCCAGACGGTGGCGATCGTCGGCATCGGTTTCCTTGGCGCGCTGCTCACGCGGCTGGCGGTGCGCGCGGGAGCGCGCGTGATCGCGATCTCGCGGCGGCCCTTTGCGCTGGAAGCCGCGCGCGAGGCCGGAGCCGAGCACGCGATCGCGCTCGACGATCCCTGGCGAGTTGCGGAGGCCGTGGGCCGCATCACGGGCCCCGCTTTGTGCGAGCGCACCATCGAGGCCGTCGGCCTGCAGGAGCCGCTGGACCTGGCCACCGAGCTGACCGGCGAGCGAGGTCGCTTGGTGATCGCCGGTTATCACCAGGACGGACGCCGCCAGGTGGACCTGCAGAAGTGGAACTGGCGCGGGATCGACGTGGTGAACGCCCATGAGCGCGATCCGCGCACCTATGTGCAGGGCATGCGGGAAGCAGTGGCGCTGATGGCGCGGGGCGAGCTCGACCCGGCGCCGCTCTTCACCCACCGTCTGCCGCTGGACCGGCTCGGCGAGGCGCTGGAACTCACGCGCACGCGTCCCGATGGCTTCATGAAGGCGGTGGTGACGACATGAGGGCTGCCGACACGATGGATGGTGGCGCAGGCGCGGCCGCAGAGCGAACCCTCCTGCGGCCGCGCGTGGGCTTTCTTGGCGTGGGCTGGATAGGCCACAGCCGGATGGCAGCCATCGCTGTGGACGGCGCGGTCGAGATCGCAGCGGTGGCCGACACAGACGCGGGTCTGCGCGATGCTGCGCGCGCGTTCGCGCCGCGCGCCGCTGCCGTGGACTCGCTCGACGCGCTGCTGGCGCTGCCGCTGGACGGCGTGGTGATCGCCACGCCCAGCGCATTGCATGCGCAGCAGGCCGAGGCCGCACTCGCGCGCAGCCTCGCCGTCTTCTGCCAGAAGCCGCTGGCGCGCACCGCGGCCGAGACCTGCGGCGTCATCGATGCGGCGCGGCGCGCCGACCGGCTGCTCGGCGTGGACCTGTCGTACCGCCACACGCTGGCGATGCGCCGCGTGCGCGACACGATCGCCTCCGGCGCGATCGGCGAGGTGTTCGCCGTGGACCTGGTCTTCCACAACGCCTACGGACCCGACAAGCCCTGGTTCCGTGACCCGCGGCTTTCGGGCGGCGGCTGCGTGATCGACCTGGGCATCCACCTGGTCGATCTCGCGCTCTGGACACTGGGCTTTCCACGCGTGGAGGACGTCGCCAGCCGGCTGCATGCGCACGGGCGCAGGCTGGCCCTGCCGCCGTCGGAGGTGGAAGACCATGCCATCGCTCAGATCGACCTTGAAGGTGGCTGCGCGCTGCGGCTGGCCTGCTCCTGGAATCTGCCGGCCGGGCGCGACGCAGTGATCGAGGCGCGCTTCCACGGCACCGCAGGCGGCGTTGCGCTGCGCAATGTGGACGGCTCGTTCTACGACTTCGTCGCCGAGCGCTACGAAGGCACGCGCACCGTGCAGATGGCGGCGCCGCCCGACGCCTGGGGCGGCCGCGCAGCGGTGCACTGGGCCCGCACGCTGGCCGCGGGCCGTGGTTTCGACCCGGAGATCGAGCGCATGGCCGAGGTGGCCGGCGTGCTCGATGCGATCTATGGCCGTTGAGTTGAGGCCGCGCCACGTGCTGATGACCGCCGACACCGTCGGCGGCGTCTGGACCCACGCGCTCGAACTCGCTGCGGGGCTGGGGCGGCGCGGCGTGCATGTCTCGCTGGCCACCATGGGCGCCACGCTCACGCCCGGACAGCGTGCGCAGGCGGCGGCGCTGCCGCGGCTGGACCTGCACGAAAGCCGCTGGAAGCTCGAATGGATGGCGCAGCCCTGGGACGACGTGCGGCGCGCCGGCGACTGGCTGCAGGAGCTCGAAGCACGGCTGAGGCCCGATCTCGTGCACCTGAACCAGTTCGCGTTCGGGGCACTGCGTTTTTCCGCGCCCACGCTGCTGGTCGCGCACTCGTGCGTGCTGTCGTGGTGGCGTGCGGTGCACGGCGAACGCGCCCCCGCCACGTGGGATGCCTACCGGCAGGTGGTTCGGCGCGGCCTGGAGGGCGCCGACCGCGTCGGCGCCCCCACGCTGGCGATGCTGCAGGCGCTCGCGCGCGAACACCATTTCGTTCGGCCCGGGCTGGTGCTGTCGAACGGACGCGATCCGGCGTCGTTCCGGTCCGGAGCGAAGGAGCACGCAATCCTCGCGGCCGGTCGGCTGTGGGACCCGGCCAAGAATCTCGCCGCCCTGCAGATCGTGGCGCCCTGGCTGTCGTGGCCGGTGCGCGTGGCCGGCGCGCTTGCGCCCCCGGGCGAAGGTGCCTCGCGTGAAAGTGTGTGCTGCAGCAGCGTGGGCGGCGTGCGATGGCTCGGCGAACTCTCGCAGCAGGCCCTGGCGGCCCAGATGGCCCGCGCCGCGATCTATGTGCTGCCTGCGCGCTACGAGCCCTTCGGCCAGTCGGCCCTCGAAGCGGGGCTTGCGGGCTGCGCGCTGGTGCTGGGCGACCTGCGCAGCCTGCGCGAGGTATGGGGCGATGCGGCGTTGTACGTCGCGCCCGGCGACAGCGGTGCGCTGCATGCGGCGCTCACGCGGCTGATCGACGATGCGCCGTTGCGCGCGCGCATGAGCCGCCTGGCGCACGCCCGCGCGCGGCATTTCAGTCCCACGCGCATGGTGGACGCCTACCTCTCGGCGTATGCCGGGATGCGGGCCGGCGTCGGCCTTGTGGAAATGGAGATTCCATGCGATTCGTGATGTTCTGCCATTCGCTCGTGTCCGACTGGAACCACGGCAATGCGCACTTCCTGCGCGGCGTCTGCAGCGAGCTGCTCGCGCGCGGCTACGCGGTGGCGGTGTACGAGCCGGCCGATGCATGGAGCCGCGTCAACCTGGAGGCGGAGCACGGCCGCGCGGCCATCGAGGGCTTCGAGCGGGCCTATCCGGGCCTGCACAGCACCGCCTACGACGCCGCGACCCTGGACCTCGATGCGGCGCTGCAGGGTGCCGACGCCGTGCTGGTGCACGAGTGGAACGAGCCCGCGCTGGTGGCGCGCATCGGCGAGCACCGGCGCACGCGCGGCCGCTACCGGCTGCTGTTCCACGACACCCACCATCGCTCGGTCAGCGACGAAGCCGCGATGGCCCGCTACAGGCTGGACGACTATGACGGCGTGCTCGCCTTCGGCAACGTGATCCGCGAGATCTATGTGCGGCGCGGCTGGGGCCGCCGCGCGTGGACCTGGCACGAGGCAGCCGACGTGCGGCGTTTCCATCCGCCGGGCGTGCCCGCCCCCGCGCGCGACCGCGACCTGGTGTGGATCGGCAACTGGGGCGACGACGAGCGCGCCGCCGAGCTGCGGGAGTTCCTCTTCGAGCCAGTGGGTGCGCTCGGGCTGCGGGCCACGGTGCACGGCGTGCGCTACCCCGAACACGCGCTGCGGTGGCTGGCGCGCGCCGGCATCGTGCATGCCGGGTGGCTTCCCAATCACGAAGTGCCGCGCGTCTTCGCGCGCCATCGCTTCACCGTGCACATTCCGCGCAGGCCCTACGTGCGAGCGCTGCCGGGTATCCCGACCATCCGCGTCTTCGAGGCGCTGGCCTGCGGCATACCGCTGGTGAGCGCCCCCTGGAACGACGCGGAGGGGCTCTTCTCGCCGGGCGACGATTTCCTCGTGGCCGCCAACGGCGCGCAGATGCGCCAGCACCTTCGCGCGCTGCGCGACGACCCGGCGCTTGCGCATGAGATCGCCGTGCGCGGCGTGGCGACGATCCGCGCGCGCCACACCTGCGCCCATCGCGTCGACGAGCTGCTGGCGATCCTCGACGGTATCGAGGGCGCGCGCCTGGCCGCCTGATCCTCCGAACCCTGCACCCAAGGACCCCACATCCCATGAACATCGCATTTTTCGCCTCCAGCCTCGTCTCGGCCTACTGGAACGGCGCGGCCACCTACTACCGTGGCATCGTGCGTGCGCTGCATGCGCGCGGCCACCGGGTGCGCTTCTACGAGCCCGACGCCTTTGGCCGGCAGCAGCACCGCGACATCGAGAACCCCGATTGGGCCGAGGTGATCGTCTACCCTGGCGAGGGCGACGAGCATGCGCTGCGCATGGTGGAGCATGCGCGCGGCGCCGACCTCGTGATCAAGGCCAGCGGGGTCGGCGTATTCGACGCGCTGCTGGAAGAGGCGGTGCTCGACCTGCAGGGACCGGACACGCGCGTGGTCTTCTGGGACGTGGACGCCCCTGCCACGCTGGAGCGCATGGCCGCGGACGCGAACGATCCGTTCCGTGCGCTCGTGCCGCGCTACGACCTCGTGCTGACCTACGGCGGTGGTGTGCCGGTAATGAGTGCCTATCAGGGTTTCGGCGCGCGCGAATGCGTGCCGGTCTACAACGCGCTCGACCCGTCCACACATCATCCCGTTGGACCGGACCCGCGGTTCGAGGCGGACCTTGGCTTCCTGGGCAACCGCCTGCCCGATCGAGAGGGGCGCGTCGACCACTTCTTCCTCGATGCGGCGCGGCAGCTGCCGCAGCGGCGCTTCCTGCTCGGCGGCAGCGGCTGGGAGGACAAGGCGCTGCCGCCGAACGTGCGCCTCGTCGGCCACGTCTACACGAACGATCACAACGCCTTCAACCGCACGCCGATGGCGGTGCTCAACATCAGCCGCGACAGCATGGCGCGCTACGGCTTCTCGCCGGCCACGCGCGTCTTCGAGGCCGCGGGCGCGGGCGCCTGCCTCGTCACCGACGCGTGGGAAGGCATCGAACTGTTCCTGGAACCCGGGCGCGAGGTGCTGGTAGCGCAGGACGGCGACGCGGTCGCCGAGCACCTGGGGGCGCTCGATGCGCAACGCGCGCGCCGCATCGGCGACGCCGCGTTGCGCCGCGTGCTCGCGCAGCATACCTACGCGCATCGCGTGGCGCAGCTCGAGGCGCTGCTCGAAGGGCGCACTGCCGTCGCGGCAGGGGAGGTGGCGGCATGACGGCACGCACTTCGATCACGTCGGCGGCAGGCGCGGATGCGGAAGCACCGAACGCTGCCCTCACTGCCACCGACGCCGACGGGCGCCCGCCGGGCATGAGGATCGTGATTCTCGGGCTGTCGATCACCTCCTCGTGGGGCAACGGCCACGCCACCACCTACCGCGCGCTGGTGCAGGAGCTGGAGCGCCGGGGGCACGACGTGCTGTTCCTCGAACGCGACGTGCCCTGGTATGCCACGCACCGCGACCTGCCCGATCCGCCCTTCGGCCGCACCGTGCTGTACCGCGATTTCGACGAACTCAGGCGGGCCCATGCGGCGCACGTGGGCCTGGCCGATTTGGTGATCGTCGGTTCCTTCGTGCCCGAGGGGGTGGCGATCGGCGACTGGGTACAGGCCGAGGCATCGGGTCGCACGGCCTTCTACGACATCGACACACCCGTGACTCTTGCGGCCCTGGAGCGTGGAGGAACGGAGTACCTGGAGGCGCGGCAGATCGCCGGCTACGACCTGTACCTGTCTTTCACCGGCGGCCCGACGCTCGCGCGACTGGAGCGCGATTTCGGTTCGCCCGCGGCGCGCCAGCTCTACTGCTCGGTCGACCCGGCGCTGTACTACCCCGAGGCCCGCTCCGAGCCTGGATCGCCTGCGTGCGACCTGGGCTACATGGGAACCTACAGCGACGACCGCCAGCCCACGGTGGAGTCGCTGCTGCTGGCACCCGCAAGGCGCTGGCCGCAGGGGCGCTTCGAGGTGGCGGGTGCGCAGTATCCGCCGGGCATCGAGTGGCCCGCGAACGTGCGTCATGTCGCGCACCTGCCGCCGAGCCGGCACCGCGCCTTCTACAACCGCCAGCGCTTCACGCTCAACGTCACGCGCGCCGACATGATTCGCGCGGGCTGGTCGCCAAGCGTGCGCCTGTTCGAGGCCGCCGCCTGCGGCACGCCCATCATCAGCGACCGCTGGGAGGGCATCGAGTCGCTGCTGGTGCCGGGAAAGGAGATCTTCCTGGCCGATTCGCCCGGCGAGGTGCTGCGCCTGCTGCGCGATCTCCCCGAGGACGAGCGGCGTGCTGCCGGCATGCGCGCGCGCGATCGCATCCTCGCGGAGCACACGGCCGCCCATCGCGCGGTCGAGCTCGAGGCCTATGCGCGCATGCCGCTTCGCTGCGCGCAGGGCGTGCCCGCCTGAGACCGGGGCGGGCAACGACGGGAAAAGATTCCAAGAACCGAAAGGAGCACAAGCGTGGGGGCACAGTCATCCAACTCCAAGGGCGGCACCGCGTCCAAGGCCTCCCTGCGCGCGCAGATCGATGCGCTCGGCCCATGGTTCCACAACCTGCACCTGCCGGGCGGCGTGCAGACAGCGCCCGACCACTTCCTCGGCGGCGATTTCCCGAGCTTCAAGTGGCAGCAGATCCAGCCCTTCGTGCCTGCCGACCTGCATGGCTGGCGCGTGCTCGACGTGGGCTGCAACGCGGGCTTCTACAGCCTGGAGCTGGCCCGCCGCGGCGCACTGGTGCTGGGCATCGATTCGGACGAGCATTACCTCGCGCAGGCGCGATGGGCCGCGCAGCAGTTCGGGCTGGAGAGGCGAGTGGAGTTCCGCCGGATGCAGGTCTACGACTTGGCCAATGACGAGACCGGCTTCGACCTCGTCTGGTTCATGGGGGTGTTCTATCACCTGCGTTATCCGCTGCTCGCACTGGACCTGCTCGCGCGCCGCACGCGTCGGCTCATGATGTTCCAGACGCTCACCATGCCGGGCGATTCTGTCTACGACGCCACGGCCGATTGCGCGATCGACGACCGCGCCGCGCTGCTGGAAGGCGGCTGGCCGCGCATGGCCTTCATCGAGCATCGGCTCGCAGGCGATCCCACCAACTGGTGGGCGCCGAACCATGCGGGCGTGCAGGCGCTCCTGCGCTCCAGCGGGCTGCGCGTGGAGGCTCGACCCGGCCACGAGATCTACCTGTGCGCCCCCGACCCGGCCGCCGCGCTCGGGCGCACGCTGTTCGAGGCGCAGTACGCATCGGCGCTGGGGCTGCCACGCGGCCGGGAATGAACGACCGGCAAAGGGTCGGCCGGCACACCTGGGGCTACCGAGGCTACTGCCTCCTGCTCGCGAGCTCCTGCGCACGCACAAGATGCCCGAGCATGATGGGAAGGGTCCTGTCAGCGTAGGCACGCAGGTCCGGGTCCTGCGCCTCGCGCTGGACTTGTTGCAGCAGCGTAAGGGCCCGGCCGTGGTCCGCTACGCCTGCCTTGGAGATGTAGCGCTGGTCGAAGGCGGTGCCGCTGAGTCCGCGAAGTGCGATGGCGTCCGTCCGGTGGCGGATGTCCGGGCCATCGGGAAGCGCGGCAGCCTTGCGGGCGGCCAGCGCCTGCAGCTGTGCCTGGGACCGGGTGTGGTCCTCGACCATCGCGGCGCCGAAGCGCCTGATCTGCTCGTCGTGCGACATCTCCATCGCCAGCCTGCCGGCGGCGATCTCGGCGAGGTTGGACTGGGCGATGTCGGTCACGAAGCCTTGGTCGGCGCGCGAGAGTCGCGCTGACCGGTGTTCAGCACGCTCCGCGCCGGCAGCGGTCTGCGAGTGTGCGGGCTGTGGGGCGAGTACGCCGGCAGCGATGGCCGCCGCTGCCGCGAAGTGGAGTTTGCTGGATAACGCGTGCATCGTGATTTCCCGGATCGGGCCGCTCTACGCAGCGGCCATCCGGTATGCGGGCAAACCATGTGCCCGCCCCTGCGAGCTAAGCACGCCGCAGGCGTGGATTCACCAGTCCCGGCTCCTGACGGCCGTCGCGCAACGCGGCGCGCCCTTGCGGCGTGAGCGCAAGGCAGCGCGCGACTTCGCCCGCGCCCTGGTCGCCGGGGGCTTTCATGGTGACCGCCGCCACGAGGCCGGCGGCGCGCAGCACCAGGAGGTCGTTGATCTCGCTGGGCCGCGTCAGCGTAACCGGCAGCCGACTGTCGGCGAGCGTGCGCAGGAAACTCAGAGACATGGCGGTTTCGCTCCTTCATACGGCTCAGGAAGCAGCAATGCAGCTTCCCTGCATCCGTCGCAGCTCCACCGGCTCGATGCGCAGCGCCTGGCGGTACTTGGTGACGGTGCGGCGCGCGATGCGAAAGCCCTGTTGCGCGAGTTCGCGCGCGAGCGCCGCATCGCTCAGCGGTGCGGTGCGGGGCTCCAGCGCGATCATTTCCCGGATGAGTTCGCGCAGCGCAGTCGGCGCGCTCGCACCGCCGGAGCTGTGGCGCATGCCGCGCGAGAAGAAATGCTGCAGCTCGAAAGTGCCGGCCGGCGTGGCGATGTACTTGCCGTGCACGCTGCGCGAGACGGTCGACGGGTGCACGCCAACGTCGTCGGCGATCTCACGCAGGCCCAGCGGCTTCATCGCGAGCGGGCCGTGTTCCAGGAACAGCTTCTGCCGCGCGACGATCGCGCGCGCGACTTCCAGGATGGTGGCGCCGCGCTGGGCCACGCTGCCCGCGATCCATCGCGCCTGCTCCAGGTAGTTGCGCAACTGCGTGCAATGCCTGCCGCGCTGGCCTTCGAGCAGTTGTGCGCAGTTCGTGTCGACCCGCACTCGGGGCATGGCGTGCGCATTGAGAGAGGTCCGCCAGGAGCCGCTTACCTTCTTCACTGTGAGGTCCGCCACCACGACGCGTGTGCCGGCCTGGCCGTATCGCGAGCCGGGCCTGGGATCGAGACGGCGGATCGTGTCGCTCGCGGCCGTCACTGCTTCGGCGGGCTCGTCCAGCGCGCGTGCGAGCCCGGCCATGTCGTGCCTGGCGAGCACGTCGATATGGGTTTCGGCGATGCGCCGCGCGAGTGCCTTCGTCGGATCGCCGCGCATGGCATCGAGCTGCAGGCAAAGGCACTCCTGGACGCTGCGCGCACCCACGCCGGAGGGGTCGAGCGCCTGCACGCGGCGAAGCGCAATCCCGAGTTCATGTTCCACGCCCGCGCCCTTTTCGCCGAAGGAGCCGGCGATGTCGGCGAAGCTCTGCCTCAGGTAGCCGTCGTCGTCCAGCGCTTCGACCACCGCGCGTGCGAGCGCCTCTTCGCGCGGCGTCAGGCGCAGCACGCCCAGTTGCGCGTGCAGATGCGCTTGCAGCGACTCCGGCACCGCAACGCGCTGCAGCAGGTCGAAGCTCTCGTCGTGCGAGAGATGGCGCGAGCGCTCCGGCGCCGCAGCGGTCACGCGTTCGAATGCGAGCGCGGCGTCGGCTTCGGCGTCGGCCTGCACGGCGGCGTCCGGTGTCTCCGAAGCGCCAGATGTTGAAATGGTGGTCAGCGGCGCAACGGTGCCGGACGGTTCCTCGATTTCAAGAAAGGGATTGAGTTCGGCCGCTTCGCGCAATGCCTGCGCGTAGTCGAGCGAGGAAAGTTGCAGCAGACGCACGGCTTGCTGCAGCCGCGGCGAAAAGACGGTGGCCTGCACCTGCCGGGTTTCGAGGGCGATGAATGCGTTCATGGTTCTCCGTTGCGCCTCGATAGCCGAGGTGGACTTTGAAGGCGCAAGTGGCATGCCATGAACAACGGCTTGGGAGGCATGCGAAAACTACGTTGAAAGTGCGCAGATGGACCGTGGGTTGCAAGTTGCACACCCCGAGCGCGGAAAGCGTTGCGGTAAAACTTGCACGGCGTTCCGGATGTGAAAAATTCACCTGTACGGCTGGATGTGCGGCGCTTCATCGCCCTGCGATGCATGCCGTTGCGCGAGTGCCTCCAGCGCTTCGCGGCCGATGGTCGTGACGCGTACGACTTCGCAGAACTGCGCGCGCACGGCATTTGCATCCGGCGGATAGAAGCGTGCTTCGACATGTCCCGCCGCGACGAGGCGCTGCACGCGCCGAAGCCGCGAAGGCCTTGCCACGAACATCGGCAGCCGGTGTTGGACCAGCCTGGCGAGATAGCGATAAGGGTGGGACATGCTGGACCTCCTGGCAAGGCTGCGGACGCGCGTACGGCTTCGAGCCGTGCGGATCGGCCGGGGACGATGCGTGTGGCAAACCGCGTGCCGCATGCAGTGCGATCGAGAAAGCGCTCAGCCTCGGGCATGCGCCTTGCCGCTGGGTCAGCGAAGACGCGGCATGAGCACCGCGTCATTCGATTTCACTTCCCGCTTCGAAGGACACCATGAGCACAAACGATCACGAACCCCGGCCGCGTCCGCGGCGCGGCTTTGCGGCGCTGGACCCGGAGCGCCGGCGGGAGATCGCCCGCCTGGGGGGGCGCGTGGCGCACGAACTCGGTGTGGCGCACGAATTCACCTCTGCCGAAGCGCGCAGTGCGCGCTCTCGCAGTCTGCGCGGAAGCGACGTCGACGGCGATGATCTGCCGCAGCCCTAGCCGCATGCAGATGTTGCACGCGACTTCTTTGCAGGGCGTCTTCGCGACGTCTTCGAATGGAGAGTACGCATGAAGGATTCGATCAAGCAGATCAACAAGGGCGCGTTCTCGCGCTCGGTGGCCGGCGAGGAAGATCCGGGGGCCGCCATCGACGTGCCGTCGCAGGCGCCGGTACCTGGGCGTCAGCAAGCTGAACCGCCACCGACCTCCGCTGGACTGCCGCTGCAAGGCGGCGATGAGGCGCCCGAAGGAACGCCTGGAACTGGCGAGGCGCTTTGCCGCGTCTGCGGCGGCACGGGCAAGGCCCGCGTGGGCACGACCTGTCCCTCTTGCGGGGGTACGGGACACGTGATCGTCGGCATCGGCGGTGGGTGATCGGCGCTTCGCCCGCTCAATCCACGCCCTGGCCATTGCCGTCGGGCGGTGGGCGCAGTGGCGGCACGCGCCACAGTGCGCGCCCCAGTCGGCCGCGTCCGTAGGCCAGGCCCTGGTAGACAGCGAGCGCGGCGCGGCCCCAGGCTCCGTACAGCCACGGCGCGTGCAGTGCGAGCGCCGCACGCTGCAACGGTCGGCTCCAGCGGCTGATCGCTGCGCGTGCCCGGTAGATCAGCCGGCGCCGCCACGGCAACGAGGCGCCGGCACGCACCCGCTTGCGCGGCCTGGAGGCGGGTGTGCGCAGTGCCAGGCGGTAGGCCAGGCCCTCGCGCCGCTGCCGCAGGCCTGCCGCCTGGGTCCGCGCGATGAAGTCCGCGTCGACCGGCGACAGTGCGAGCCTGCCTTGAGCGATGCCAGCCTCGATAAGCCTCGCAAGCTCCGGCGATCGCGCGATCACGACGTTCGTGCCGCGCCAGTCGCTCGCATGCGGTTCGACCCACGCATCGCCGAAGGAGATGTCGGCGGTCTCGGCCACCACGTCGTCGCAGAAGTTGCAGGCCGGGTTCTGGAAGAAGCCCGAGCCCCAGTCACCTTCGATCAGATGGAACCAGTCGCGCTGCAGCAGGCGGCCGTCGCGCAGCGTGATCTGCAGCGTGTAGCGGTTGGCGGGCCGCGATGGATCCTTGAGACGGAAATCGACGGTGAGGATGTCGCGCGGCGCCACACCCAGCTGGCGCGCGAAGCTCTCGACCAGCAGCGCGCTCTTCATGTGGCCGCAGAAGAGGCCGAGCGTGAAGACGAAGCGCTCGCGCATCAATGCGTCCTCGCGCCGCAGCAACTGCACGGCCTTCACGAAGCACGGCACGCCCACCACGGCGTAGCGTCCCGGAGTCTCGCGGATCTCGCGCAGCACCTGAGACATCTCGACCGGGTAGTAGCGGGACTTCGCGCCCCGGGCCAGCGCCAGAGGGCTGCGCGAGATGCCGTAGCGGAACAGCCGGGAGCCTTCCACCGGCAGCACGTGCGCTACCGCATCGACGAGACCGCGGCGAAGCAGTTCGGCAGCGGTCCAGCCGGCCATGCCGCCCGAACTGCCCCTTTGGCGGTAGTCGCCTTCCGCGGCGTGGCCCACATACGCCCGCTCGAAGCGGCCGATGCGAGGATCACTGTGCGCGGCGGAAGCGAACAGCGCATCGGCCAGCTCGTCTTCGTCGGGCGCCTCGGGAGAGAACGGACAGATGCGCGCGAAGTCGCGCGGTCCTTCGCGCATCCAACTCGTGGCGGCCGCGGGCCGCAGTTCACCGAGCGTATCGAGTCGCATGCGCGCGACAGGCGCCGCGTCGCCTTCAGGTATCGCCTGAGGGCGTGCCGCGCAGCTGCCGCAGCCGATGCACAGGCCTGCACGCACGATGGACGCCGGCGCGATGTGGACCGGGGCGCGCAACATCGTCTGGCCGCTTGCCTTCAAACCCGTACCTCGGGCAGAGCATGTAGTCCGATCGCATCGCGCAGGTAGTTGGCCGACGCTTGCCGCATCGCCGCAATGCGCAGCTGCACCACCGGGGCGGGAGGCTCGGTCAGCGCGGTATCCCAGGCCGCCTTGCCAGCCTGCGGGTTCGCGAGGTGGCACTGCGCAGCCAGCGTGCCCAGCAGGTCGTCAATCTTGATCGAGCGGTAGCTCGACGGCTCGCACAGCAGAGGACGGCCGTGCCGCAACGCGAACACGCAGCCGTGGAAGAAGTTCGTGGCGACGGCACCGGCAGAGGCCATCAGTCTTGCGAAGTCTTCGGGCCCGGCAGTGAGCCACTGCACGTCGGCCCAGTCGTTGCGGTAGCCCACGCTCACGATCAGCATGCGGTGGCGCAGCGCCGCAGCACGCAGCCGTGCAGCGAAAGCCTCGCTGAAATTGTGGCCGTACAGCGCAATGCAGCGCATCGGCGTCACGGTCGCTCGCCCGACTCCGTCCCCGTCGCCGCTGCTGGAGTCGAACTGCAGGCAGGGATCGAGCACTCGTGCCGGCGACCGGCCCAGGCACCCGGCGACGAGCGCGCGGGAGTTCTCGTCGCGCACCGACAGTGCATGGAAGTTGCGCAGCAGCGCGTCGCCCCAGGGCCGCGGCACGCCACGCGCGGCCGGATGGTGGCCGAAGCTCGCTGCATAGGCAACCACGCGTCGTGCGGGCACGCGCTCGCCGAAGAAGAGCGGCACACGCGCGTACCAGGGATGCGAGAAGTTCCACACTTCGTCGCTGCCGACGACCGCCGTGTCGAGCTTGCCGAGGAGCTCGGGTGGGGGCGGGCGTTCCATCGCGAAGCCGCCGGAACGCGGCAGTTGCTCGAAAGCCTCGAAGAAGCAGCGCGTCTTCGCTGCATAGAGCCGGCGGTCCGAGCCGGGCACCGGCGTCGGCAGCACCGGCTTCAGCGCGCAGCGCCACTCGGCGATGTCCACGCGCCGCGAACGGTGGTCCAGCAGCACGGTATCGCAGCCCATGCGCTGCAGGCCTTCCACGAGGCTGCGCGCCTGCCAGTACGAACCGTAGTTGATGCAGCGGTGGAAGGTGAGCACGCCGACGCGCGGGCGCGGGCCGGCGGCGGCCGCTCGCCGCAGTTTGGCTCCCTCGGTGTGCTTGTCCTGTCCAACCCGCGTGTCCTGCATGGAGGACAAGCTAGACGCACGCGCATACGTGTGCGTCGGACAGAAGGCCGCGCGCCGGTGCGTATCGCGCCCGCCGCGCGAATCTTCACGTGGCTGGCTTAGCCGCCGTGGCGCGCGATGTGATCGTCGATCAGCCGGCGCAGCTGTGAAATCGTCACCGGCTTCACCAGATGCGCATCGAAACCCGCCTCCAGCGAATGGCGGATGTCGTCTTCCTTGCCCCACCCGGTGGTCGCCACGAGCAGCGCATTGCGTCCCCATTCGGTGGCGCGAAGCCGCTGCGCGAGCGCGCGGCCGTCCATGCCCGGCATGCCGATGTCCAGCAGCGCCACCGTCGGGCGATGCTGTGCCGCCAGCGCGAGCGCCTCCTCGCCGTTGTCAGCCACCAGCACACGGTAGCCCGCGATCTCCAGCAGCTTGCCCAGGCCCCAGGCCGCATCGGGGTTGTCGTCGACGACCAGCACGCCGTGCGGCGTCCCGGTGCGTGGCAGTTGCGCGCCCTCGGAGAGTGCCGGCGCGGGGCTGTAGGTCGGGTTGGCCCGCAGCAGCGGCAGGCCGAAGCGGAAGCGGCTGCCGCGGCCGATGCCTTCGGACTGGGCATCGATCCAGCCGTCGTGGTGCTCGAGGATGCTGCGCGCGAGCGCCAGCCCGATGCCAAGCCCGGCGGTGTTCGCAGCTCCGGCCTGCGAAGCCTGGGTGAACATGTCGAACATGCGCTCGATGCTGGCGGGCTCCATGCCGATGCCGTTGTCCGTGACGGTCGTCACCACTTCGCCGTCCGCCAGCTCCGCCGAGATGCTCACGTGGCCGCCGGCCGGCGTGTACTTGGCCGCGTTGGTGAGCAGGTTGATGACGACCTGCGCCAGCCGCTTCGGGTCGGCATGGACTTCGAGATCGTGCGCGGGCAGGTGCACCGACAGCTGGTGGCCGGCCGCGTTCATTGCGGGGCGGGCCGCTTCCATGGCGTTCTGGATCACGCCCGAGATGCTCGTGGCCCGACGGTCGAAGCTCAGGCGCCCCAGCCGCAGCCGGGAGACGTCGAGCAGATCGTCCAGCAGCGAGCCCATTGCGGCCGACTGGCGCACGATGACCTCGGCAGCGCGCAGGCGATCGCTGTCGGCCGTGTCAGTGGAGGTCATCACCATCGCGGAGCTTGCGATCGACGCCAGCGGATTGCGCAGCTCATGCGAGAGGATGGCAAGGAAGCGGTCCTTGGTCTCGTCGGCCGCTTCGAGCTCGCGCCGCGACGATTCGGCATCGGCGAGCGCGCGCACCAGCTCGGCACGGCCGCGCTCGACGGCTTCCTGGGCCTCGCGCGCGGCGGTCTGGTCGCGCAGAATCTTGACGAAGCCCACCGCCTGGCCCGCGGCATCGCGCATCAGCATCATGGCGCCGCTCGCCCAGAAGCGCGAGCCATCCTTGCGCAGGTGGAAGCGGTCGTCGGTAGCCTTGCCTTCGCTCAACGCGGTCTGTGCCTCGCGTATCGGCGCGCCGGACTCGCGGTCCTCGGGCACGAAGATCACGTCGGCCGGCTTGCCGAGCACCTCGTCCTCGCTGTAGCCCAGCAGCCGTTGTGCGCCGGCGTTCCAAGTGGTGATGCGGCGCTCCAGGTCGCTCGAGAAGATCGCGAACTCGCGCGCGTTCTCGATCACCAGCCGAAGCTGCTCTCGGCTCTCGCGCAGCGCCTCCTCGGCCTGCTTGGCCGCGCTGATATCGCGCAGCGTGGCGGTGCCGGCCATCACGTTGCCGCCGTCGTCGCGGATCGGCGAAATGGTCACCGAGACGTGGATGTCGGTGCCGTCCTTGCGCCGGCGCAGCGTCTCGATGCTGCCGAACTCCTGCGCGGTCGCGAGCTGGGCGATCGCCAGGTCGGCATCAGCGGCCTCGGGCGTCGCGAGCATCGACAGCGGTCGGCCGATGGTTTCCTCGGCCGTGTAGCCGAAGATGCGTTCGGCGCCGCCGTTCCAGCTCAGGATCGTGCGGTCGAGCGAGAAGCTGATGATCGCGTCGCTCGAGGAGGTGACCACTGCCGAAAGCCACAGCCGCACTTCCTCTGCCTGCTTGCGCTCGGTGATGTTGACGAACGAGAGCACCACCCCCGCGATGCGGTCCTCGATAGTGCGGTAGGGCAGCAGACGCGCGAGATGCCAGCTGCCGTCGCTCTGGCCTACCTCGCGCTCGATCGGCGCGAGCCTGTCAAGCACGCGCTGCGCGTCCTCGCCGAGTTCGGGGTACCGCAGGTGGCTGGTGAGATCGGTGAGCGGACGGCCGACGTCCGTGGGAATCAGGTTGAACAGCGTGACGGCCGAGGGCGTGTAGCGCGTGATGCGCAGCTCGCGGTCGAGGAAGACGGTCGCGATGGCGGTCGCGTCCATCAGGTTGTGCATGTCGCTGTTCGCGTGCCCGAGCTCGTCGACCTTGCTCTTGAGCTCGTGGTTGACGGTGGTGAGCTCCTCGTTGATCGACTGCAGCTCCTCCCGGCTGGTCTCCAGCTCCTCGGTGGCGGAGCGCAGCTCCTCGTTCATGGCCTGCAGCTCCTCGTTGCTGGCCTTGAGCTCCTCGGTCGATGCCTCGTACTGCTCGACCGTGTCGCGCAGGTGCGACTTCAGCCGTTCGAGCTCGCGGTCGAGGTGGCGGGCCACCGGGTCCGGCTCGGCGCGAAGGGGGGGGCCGTCCTGTGAGCCTTCTGCCGGTTCGGTTGCATGGGCCTGCACCATGACCAGGTACATGTCGGCACCGATCTCGTTGAACGGCACGACCTGCAACGACACGGTCATGCTCTCGTCGCCGAGCTCCATCGCGACCCCGGTGACGTCGGCGCGGGCCTTGGTCTGCGAGGCATGGTAGAGCGCGGCACGCAGTTCGATGCGAAGGCTGGGCGTCACCGCGCGCAGCAGGTTGCGGCTCGGCTCGCCGCCGCTGTACTGGAGAAAGCGGCCGGCACTGGCCGACAGATGGACGATGTCATATTCGCTGTCCACCAGGATCGAGGGCGGCGCGAGCTGCTCCAGCAGGCGCAGGTGCACCTCGCTCCAAGAGGTCTGGCGCCCCTCCATCGGACGGTTCACCCGCTGGGCGTCGAGTGCCGAGTGCTCGAAGGCGATGCCCGCGTGCGTCGGGCTCTCGCTCGCGCTGCGCTGCGCCTCGAGGGCGAGCGCGAGCGTACCGGGGCCGGAGGGCACGGGCAGGCCGGCACGCGGGGCGGGCCTTTGCCCATAGATGCGGTTCTTCTTGTCGACGATGCTGAACAGCTGGCTGCCGTCCTCCACGGATTCCGAGGAGCCGAGGAACAGCCTGCCCGTGGGCAGCAGCGCGAAATGGAAGATGTCGAAAACCCGAGCCTGGGCTTCGCGGTTCAGGTAGATCAGCAGGTTGCGGCAGGTCAGCAGGTCCAGGCGGGAGAAGGGCGAGTCCTTGAGCACGTCGTGCATCGCGAACAGCACCATTTCACGAAGTTCGCGCCGCACGCGATAGCCGCGATGCTCCTTGACGAAGAAGCGGCGCAGTCGGTCTTCGGAGACGTCGGCCTCGATCGCAGCGGGATAGATGCCCTCGCGCGCCGTGCGAATTGCATCCTCGTCGAGGTCGGTGGCGAAGATCTGGATCGGTGGTGGCGCATCGAGCAACCTTGCCTGCTCGCTCAGCAGCATGGCGATGGAGTAGGCTTCCTCGCCGGTCGCGCAGGCAGAAACCCAGACGCGCACCGGATCGTTGGGCCCCTTGTTCGCGAAGAGGGCGGGGATCTGTTGTTCGAGCGCGGCGAAGCAGTCCGGGTCGCGGAAGAAGTTGGTGACGCTGATCAGCAGGTCCTGCAGCAGCGCGCCCGATTCGCCGGGCCGGGTGCGCAGGCAGCCCAGGTAGCCCTGCAGGTCGTCGATGCCGTTGACCTGCATGCGCCTGCCGATGCGGCGCAGGATGGTGGCACGCTTGTAGTAAGAAAAGTCGCGTCCGGTGCGCGTGCGCAGGAAGGTCAGCACGTCGCGCAGGGCCGCCTCGTCGTTGCTGACGGCGCCGACGCCTGCCGACGGGGCGTCCGCGGGCGCAGGCGTTTCCTCGGAAGGCAGCCGGAGCGAGGATTCGAGCCGCACGTAGGAAAGCAGCCGCGCCGGCATGTCTTCCACCGGCAGCACCCAGTCGACCATGCCGGTGGCGATGGCCGCACGCGGCATTCCGCCGTGCTCCGCATCCTCGGGATCCTGCGCGATCGTGAGTCCCCCGCGTTCCTTGATGCGCTTGATGCCGATCGCGCCGTCGCCGTCCGCGCCCGAGAGCACCACGGCCGCGGCGTGGGGGCCGTGCGTATCCGCGAGGGTGCGGAAGAAGAGGTCGACCGCCACATGCCGGCCGCGGTCGGACTGCGGCTCGCCCAGCTGCAGGTATCCCTCCACCGCCCTGAGCGACTTGCCCGGGGGGATCACGTACACGTGGTCCAGCGCCATCGCGAGCGAGTCCTGCACCTGCACCACGGGCATCGGGGTGCAGCGCTGCAGCGTCTCGGCCAGCGAGCTGTCGTAGTGCGCAGACAGGTGGATGACCACCACGAAGGTCAGGCCCGGGTTGGCGGGCATGGCGCGGAAGAAGGCCTGCAGCGCTGTGATGCTGCCGGCCGAACCGCCGAGGCCGATGACGGGCAGCATCTGATAGCCGCGCGTGGGGATCGCGTCATCGAGAAAGTCTGCACCGGCCTCCTCGGCCTGATCGGGGTTCTGTTCGCTCATGCTGCCTCGTAGGGATCGACGATTATGCGGTGCGCCCCTGGGAGCGACTGCCTCCGCGCGAAGGACTAGTCGACATCGGTTTCGCCCTCCGCCTCGATCAGCCGGACCAGCTGCGCCACCTTGGCATGGAGTTCGTCGGCGCGCCTCTCTCCAGCCTGGGCTTCGCGTTCGCGGCCGCTCGCGCGCGCGACCGCGGCGAGCCGGCGCAGCAGCATCTCTCGCTCCTGCAGCGCACGTACTCCGCCGCGCAGCGTGTCTTCGGCAGCCTGAGCCTGGGCGCCCGCGAGGCTGAGCCCGGAAAAGGCGTGGCCGGTGTGGCAGCGATAGCGCAGCGGGCGGCCCCCCGAAAGTTCGTACAGGGTGCCACCGCACTCGGGGCAGGTCAGTGTGGAAGGGCGGCCCATGGCTGCGACGTTCTCCAGGCTGGTGTGCGTGTTCTCGCCGATTGCCACTTCGCGCAGCAACTCCTCCGATGGGGGGGTGCCGCCGGGCCGGGTGGGCTGCGCGTCAACTGCAGCAGGTATGCGGATATTTCCGCGGGTGGCAGGCAGTGGTCGACCGCCACGTTGTCCAGCGCGCTGCGGGGCATCGAGGAGTCCTCCGCCGTCGTGGGGTCCTGCACGATGGCGATGCCTCCGCGTTCCTTGATCGCGCGCAACCCGGCCGTGCCGTCGTCCATCTGGCCAGCCAGCAGCACGCCGACGGCGCGCTCGCCCCAGTGCAGGGCCGCCGAACGGAAGAGCGGATCGATGGCAGGGCGCGTCCAGTTCTCCTTGGGGCCGCGCGAGACCCGCACGGTGCCGGGCATCAGCAGCAGATGGTGGTCGGGCGCGGCGACGTAGATCCTTCCGGCTTCCACCGCTTCGCCATCGACCGCGAACCGGGTCGGCAGGGCGCAGCGCTGGTCCAGCATCTGGGCGAGCTGGCTGGGGTGTGCGCCGATGTGCAGCACCACGAGCACCGGCGCGTCAAGGCCCGCCGGCAGAGCGGAGCACACCTGCAGCAGAGCGGGCAGTCCGGCTGCGGACGCGCCGATGACCACTGCCCGCGAAGAGTTGAAGGCGGCAGAAGCGGGGAAAGCGGAAGAAGACAGGAGGGGCGAAACGAGCGTCGACATTGCAGGCATCGGACAGCACCCCCCGCTAGGGTGCTGTAGGACTTGCACGGGTCCCCGGCCCAGCATTCGCGCTTGCACCCGGGCTCATGTCCGCGTTGCGCAGAAGGTCGGCACACCGTTTGCTGCTTGCCGAGGGCCGGGTGTCACGTTACGGAGAATGCACGGGCAACTACCATCGAGCTTCCAGCGGGCGCAGCGAAGCGGCATTTTCTTCTCGGTCAAACATGGAGCCCTATGTTCAATTTGCTTCTCAAGGCAGCCGTCGCCAGTCTCGCCGCCGTTGGCGCCGCCGCCGCCTTGCGGGCCATCTCGTGCAGAACGCAGGACCGCACGCTGCCCGCGAAAACAGAGTATGTGCCGACATGGCCCGCGGCGCGCCTGGCGCGCATCGACCATGACCTGCGCACACCGATCGGAACGATCGCCAACACCATCGAACTGCTGCGCGGGCTCGAGTCCGATCCCGGTGCCCGTGAGGCCTGCGAGGTCATCGAACGGCAAGTAGGCCGGCTCACCACGCTGATCGCGGAGCTGCACGAGATCGTGGAGTCGCGGGACCGTCTCGCGCCTCCCGCGGACGATGCGGGCCGCACGCGTCGTTGAGTCCCGACCGGAAAAAATTGCAGCAAGAACGACCGGAACGTCGGGTGTTTCCCGATGCTGGTATGCAGGCTCGCGCTCCCGGGAGCTTGCCGGCCCGGCACGCGCGTTGCCATGCGATATGCAAGAACATCGTTGCGTCGCTGGCGCGAGAGGAGCATTCATGACCCCCCACCAACTGCCGTGTATGGCGGCCTTCGCCGTCACCGCGAGTCCGCGCGAACCCGTCGCGGCTTTCGCTCGCTGCTCCTTGTCGTTCAGCTAGAGGCGGGTCACGCGTGCGTCGCAGCGGGCCCCGCTGGCCCAAGAAAGATTCGAAGAGACCTGCCATGGCCAGCGCGCCTGGGAACCCCGAGAACACCTCGGACGCCTGGCCCGAGGGCTGGCGCGTCGAGCTGGACGTGATCGATGGCGCAGACCGAGCCGGCTGGCAGGCGAGCCTCTGGTTCGAGGGCCGGCGCGTCTGTCGCCTGTGTGCATTCAACTGCGCCGAAGACGCGGCTGCGGCGCGCGCGCACGCGCATCGCAGGCTGCGGCAGTGGATCGCCGAATGGCAGGTGCGCGCGGACCCTCCGGATTGAGCGACGACCCCGATTTTTCATGGCGCTCTGTAGGAGAAAGGCGCAAGCCGCTGCCGAGGGGGCGCATCGCACCTCCCGCGACCTAAACTCAGCGCCCTGACCAACCTCAGGGAGTTTCGAACCGGTCGTACGAGGAGGCCAATGGGACATGCACTCATCGTCGATGACGATGCCGATTCAGCGCACGTGCTCGCCGCACTGGTGAGCCGCGAAGGCCATTCCGTCGCGACAGCAGGCGACATCGCGGGCGCGAAGCGATCGGTCGCGATGCAGGCGCCGGACCTGCTCCTGCTCGATGTCCATCTGCCCGACGGCTCGGGCTTCGATTTGCTCAGGGATTCCGACCTGCTTGGCGACACCGAGATCGTGCTGATCACCGGGCAGGCCAGCGTGGAGACGTCGATCCAGGCGCTGCGCGTCGGCGCGGCCGACTATCTGGTGAAACCCGTCAATCCGCAGCATCTCAAGCGCCTGCTGTCGCGGTTGCTGCGGCCTTCGGTGCTGCGACGGGAACTCGACCAGATCACCGAGCGCTGGCGCGAGACCGGCCGCTTCGGCCAGCTCATCGGCCAGTCGGAGCCGATGCAGCGGGTCTACCAGCAGATCGCGCGCGTGGCGGGCACCTCGGTGGCGGTGTTCGTGCACGGCGAGAGCGGCACCGGCAAGGAGCTGGTGGCGCGTGCCGTGCACGACCTGAGCCGCCGCCGCGACCAGCCGTTTCTGGCCGTGAACTGCGGCGCGCTCTCGCCGCACCTCATCGAAAGCGAGATCTTTGGCCACGAGAAGGGCAGCTTCACTGGGGCCGAGCGCCAGCACCGCGGTTTCTTCGAGCGCGCGCACGGCGGCACCCTCTTCCTGGACGAAGTGACCGAGATGCCTCCGGAGCTGCAGGTGAAGCTGCTGCGTGTGCTGGAAACCGGCACGTTCATGCGCGTGGGCTCGAACGACGTGCAGCAGACCGACGTCCGCGTGATCGCCGCCACCAACCGCGACGCGCATCAGGCCGTCGCGCGCGGACTGCTGCGCGAGGACCTGTTGTACCGCCTCAACGTGTTCCCGATCGGCCTGCCGCCGCTTCGGGAGCGCGGCGACGATGTGCTGCTGCTGGCCGACGACTTCCTGCGCCAGTTGCAGGAGCAGGAAGGTACGGTCGAACGCAAACGCCTGACGCCGGCGGCGCGCGAGCGGCTGCGGGCTCATGCGTGGCCCGGCAACGTGCGCGAGCTTCGCAATGCCATCCAGCGTGCCTGGGTCATGGCGGTAGAGAGCACGGTGAGCGAAGAGTGGCTGCCGCAACCCAGCCAGCCGGCACCGCCGCCTCGTGAGCCCGGCGCGTCCGGTGCTTCCGGTACGTCCGGCGAGGGGACGCCCGCACTCGTCATCACGCTGGGTACCGAACTCGCCGAGATCGAGCGCCGCGTGATTCTCGCGACCTACGAACACTGCAACCGCCACAGAGAACGCACCGCGGCGGCGCTCGGCATCAGCATGAAGACGCTCTACAACAAGCTCAAGGAGTATCAGCGCGAGCCCGATTGAGGCTTGCATGGGACGGCTGTGCGGAAGGTCCTACGAACGATAGGGAGACGCTTCCGGCAAAGCGAGCGCCGGCCGTATTCCACGATAGGCATCGATGGAGCGATCCATCCCCGCTTTCCTCCCTGAGCGGGTACCTGATGCATGACAGCATGAGGTTTGCAGCCCGGCACCACGCCGGGCTTTTTTTGCTCGTTCGTCTTCTGCCGATTCCTGTCCCGTGCGCTCAGACGGGCCGGCGCTGTGCGCCACGTCCTACCGGACACCGGCGCCGCAGGCTGCGAAATCCGATGTCATGCCGAATCGATTGACCCAGGCCCTGCTGCTCCTGCAGCAGCTGGCCTATGCGCGCATCCTCTGCGAGTTTCATCGCCAGCGGCAGGTGCATGCGCGCAGCGCCGTGTCGCCGCCTGAGCTGACGTTGGCCAGCCGCCGCTTGCGCTGCTGCGAAGCCAACTGGGAGCACTGCCGGGCCGCAATGGTCGGCTCGCCGCTGGCGACCTCGGTTCGCGTGGCACGCGCCTTGCACCTGCACCGGCTGCTCGGCAGCGCTGCCGCGCGCCTGGCCCCCTGGAACGACCGCAGCGACTTGGCGTGCATTCCTCCATCGCATCTCTTCGAGTGGGTGGCCCACGACTGCGAGCGGCTGGAGCTGGCCGAACTCGAGGACGCGATGACGCCCGAGGAAACGGCGCTTTACGCGCATTCGCTCGAAAGCCTGCTGCGTTGACCGCAGCACCGCAGCACCGCAGCACCCGTAGCCCCACCGCAGCGGGCGGCATAACGACCGCGTCACTGCGGCGAGTCCTACAAGCGCGGGCCTGACGGCACCCTAGCGTTCGCGGCTCGGATTGCGTCGGACGCCGGCCCTGTTGCCTGCGGTCCGCCAAACCTCCGCACGCGAACGCCACCGCGCGCGGCTCTCCTTCCTGAAGAAGGCGCGACGTGGCGCTGCGCCTGGAGCTTCCTCATGACCAATGCTCTGGTTTCCAGCCTTTTCCCGAGCGCGACCAACATGATCCGCCTGGACCACACGCACGTGCTGTCCACCTTCCACCAGTACAAGGCTTCGGCGCCGCTGCGCGTCAAGAAGGGGCTGGTCCACACGATCTGCACCGCCCTGGAAATCCATGCGCAGCTCGAGGAGGAGATCTTCTATCCGGCGGTGCGTGCGCGAGCCGGGGAGGAACAGATCGGCAAGTCGCTCTCGGAGCATGGTGAGATGCGCAGGCTCATCGAAGAGTTGCGCACCATGGAGCCCGACGCGCCGGCCTACGACCAGACCCTCGCGGAGCTGATGCGCGACGTGATGCATCACGTCGCGGATGAGGAAACCATCGTGCTGCCCCTGGCGGAGCGCGAGATGCCCGAGGAACTGGGCGAACTCGGCATGCGCATGACGCGCCGCCGCGTGCAGCTCGTGGCGCCCCGCAGCGGCGAGATCGCGCTCGATATGGGGCGCGCGGCATCGGGCAACGTCACCGCGCTGATGCTCGTCGGCTGTGCGGCGGTCGGCCTGCTCATGGCGAGGCGAGCCCGCAGGCCTGCCCTGACGCGCGGCTAGCGGTACGCCCGGCTCATCCCCTGGGGTTCAGGGGAATCTCGTGCGGCATTCCGCGACGGCCGCGAAGCAGCGCCATGCGCCCCTCGGGTGTGATGCTCGTCACGATCGCGCGCGGAATGAAGCGCTCGCCGGTGCGCAGGACCACGGGCGGCTCGGTCAACGCCTCCAGCAGGGAGGCGCTGCGCAGCGCCAGGATGCATTCGATGTCTTCGCGCTGAGAGCATACGGCGGGCAACTGCAGCCGCGACAGCGCTTCGAGCAGGTTCAGGTAGTTCGCCGCGCGCAACTGGCGCACTGTGGGTTTCTTTCGCCTCATGGGATTCGGTCCGGTTGTCTTTCGGGTATTGAGGAATCCCCTTGGCAATCGGCATGCCTGCCCCTGCCGTGCTCAGGAGCAGATCGGGGCGGGATGCGTGCGGACCTACACGGGCTGTCCAGCCGCTCCCACAGCTGTGCCTGGAGCGGCGCAAAAGCATGAATTCACTCTCTTCATGAAGGAGCCCATCCCGATGGCAGCCAACAGCAAAACCCAGGACGACAAGAACCGCACACAGGACGGCAGACAGAACGACGCACGAGGGGCCGTGCAAAGCGGCGGGGCGGAAGGCATGCCGCCGCTGGACTTCGACGACGACGAAATCTATTCGGGGCGCGGCCGTGTCCGCGATGGCGGCACGACGCATTCACGCGGTGGTGACGACGGAAAGCTCGGCCCGCCTGCTGAGCAGCTGTCCGGAAGCAATGGACCGAGCGACCCGGCGAACAGAAAGGGCCGGCAATGACGCGGCCGATCACCCGGCCGATGACCCAGCCTATGACGTGGCGCAGGCATGCCGGAGACCTCCGATGACAAGGCTGACCGCCGTCTTCATGACCCTGCTGATCTTCGCGGCGGCCGCCATGCACGGCGCCGCACGTTCCCAGCCCACAGGCAACCCCAAGGGCTCGGTGGCCCCCAGCACCCAGGGCAACTCGGAAAAGGCGCCCGCGAACCCGGCGCGCAATGTCGATACGGGCAGGTCCGACCGACTCGATGAGCAGAAGGGCCCTGTCGATGCACGCACCCGGCGCACCGAGCGTCCGGGGGGCGGCTCAACCACGGGCGGGTTGACGCGCCGCAATCCACAGGAAGCGAACCCTCCGCCATCTCCGGCGCAAGAGGCTGCCGACCCGAAGGAACCCCGCCGATAGCTCAGGGCCCGCGGCGCAGCCGAACAAGCGGGCACGTCAATCGCTCAGCGGCGCATCGAGTTCCCGGTGCGCCATCTCGATCAACTCGGGCCGAGCCGCAGCGCGTGCAGGGATGATCGGCGCAGCGGCCGTGGCCGTCCGAGAGACGGCTTGCGCACTCATGCCGGATGGCCCGGCGGCGGCCTCCTGAAGCGCGACTTCGAGCACCTTGCCATCACCGCAATCGAGCAGCACCGCGTCGCGTGAGATCGATGAGATCGTGGCGCCCGGTTCCACGTCCTGCCCTTTCCGCAGCGGCATCGCGCTCCCGCCGTCAAGCGACACGAGCGCGATGCCGTAGCTGCGGTCCCGCGACTGGACCACGCCGGAAAGCCGGATGTTCCCTGCGCACGACGAAGGCTTCGCCGCAGAAGCCGGCGACGCTGCCGTCCTGGACTGTTCTCCAGCGAAGGAGGCAAGGGGCTGTGTCGGCGTTCGGTGCTCCTCCTGCCCGCAGCCGTTCATCAGGCATGACGCACATGCCGACAAGACGAGAAGAAGACGACGCATGACCTGAAAAGTGCGAAAGCAGTGGCTGGGACGGGAGGAGTCTGCGTCGGCGGCGAAGGGGCACGCGCGTGGGTTTTCCCTCGTCGGAATTGACAGCCAACTGACAGCACCGCGCAAGTAGCCTCCACGCGCCATGCGAGTTCCTTCGCATGCAGCAGCCAAAAGACGGAGACAACAGATGAAATATTCCAAACGCGTTCTTGCGATCGCGGCCGGCGTCGTGTGCGCATCCTTGCTGGGGTGTGGCGGAAGCAGCGGCGGCGGGTCGGGGGGCTTTCTGGGCCTTCCTCCCAGCAGCAGCAGCGGTGGCGCAACGCAAGGCCCCGGCGCTTCGAATCCGCCGCCACCCGCCCCGCCCGAAGACCCCTTGAAGGGTGCACCCGAGTTCGCGCGGATGACCTGGTTCGGCATCACCAACTGGCACTACCAGATCGGCGACAAGGGCGTGCTGCTCGATGGCGAAGTGGTCAACAGCGGCAGGGACGCCAACCCGGCCGCGGTGACTAAGGCTCTCGATGCACTCGTCGCTTCTCCCGTTCCCCCGCTGGGCAAGGATGCCGACGCCGCCTCGAAGCTCTCCGTCGATGTGATCCTGCTCGGCCACATCCACCCTGACCACTCGGTGCAGCTTCCGGAGTGGGCGAAGCAGACGGGGAAGATGGTCTACGCGCCTCCTGCCGAATGCGCGACGCTGGTGAGCAAGGGCATTCCCGCGGAGCAATGCGTGGGCCTGAAGGGCGGCGAGGTGATCAAGCTCGGCGAGTTCGCCTCCGTGCGCGCGGTTCGATGGGTGCACAGCGTGGACTGCGACGAGTACAGCAACGGCACGGGCGGCCCGGAGACCTTCGGCTTTCTCTTCACCGTCAAGACCCGAAGCGGCAAGGTCCTGAGCTGGTACACCTCCGACAGCGGTGCAGGCGGGCCCGACCTGACGACGCCGCGCAAGGTGACGACCGTAGACGGGCAGGGGGTCAGCACCACGACGACCTACGGTTCACCGCTGGCCAATCTCAAGTCCGCGATCAAGGACGCGGGCCTCGACGGCTTCGACATCTGGCAGGGCGGCCCGGAGTCCCGCATGGTCTACCAGGCCCGCACGGTGATACCGGCGTTCGGCGTGAAGACCTTCATGCCGCACCACCTCAACTCGCGCGCAGCCAACGGGCAGTCCTTCGCGCTGACCTACGGGATGCACTACGCCTATTCGGTCGACGATCAACCGAAGCTCAAGGAACTGCTGTCGACCCTGGATGTTCCGCAGATCTACCCGACCAACTATTTCGATGCATGGGTCTACGACAAGGATGGCGTCCGGCCTGTCGACAACGCGGCGATGAAGGCTGTCTACGGCCTGCCGGCGCAAGGGGCCGGTCCGGGGCAGCAATATCCCAATCCCCGCGCGGGCAGCCTCGAATGCCCGGCCGATTGAGCACATGAGCGCAGCGGCCGATCGCATGCGGCGGCTCGCCGCGTCGGTGCGGGCGCCGGGCCGGGGGCTTCGAATGCCACTGGCCCAGGGCGTCTTCGCGGTCGTCCTCGTTCTTCTCCCGGGCGTCGTCGGCCGCACTGCCTGGGCGCACGGCGATTGGCCGCCGCGGCATGGCGGAATCATGAACGAGGGAGGGGAGACCTCCTTCGAGCTGGTGCAGGGCGCCAGAGGCGTGTACTTCTACCCCAGCGACCATGGAGAGCCGCTGTCCGCGCAAGGCGCGGTCGGCAAGCTCACCCGGGTTCATGGGGGTGCGGCACTCACCCATGACGCGAAGGCCGACGGCAAGGAGCGGCTGCTCGTGCAAGGGATTCGCGTGAAGGCAGGAGAAAGACTCACCTTGCGTGTCGTCTTCGCCGCAGGGAACATCGCCGTCGGGCGGTTCGTGGTTCCCCAGCCGGGGTCGAGCGTTCGCGAGGTGTCTACATCCTCAGCATCTTCCCGGGGTTCATGATGCCGAGCGGATCGAGTGCGCGCTTGATGTCGCGCATGAGATCGATGGCTTCGCCATGCTCGATCTCGATCTGCCCGATGCGGTGCAGGCCGACGCCGTGCTCGCCGGTGCAGGTGCCGCCAAGGCGGATCGCGCGCAGCGCCACGTCCTCGGCCAGGGCCTCCGCCTTGCGCCGTGCCGCAGGATCGGTGTCGTCGTAGATGATGCCCAGATGGAAGTTGCCGTCGCCCACGTGGCCGACGATGGGCGCGTACAGGCCGCTTTCACGTATGGCCGCCTCGGTCTCGGTGATGCATTCCACCAGCGCGGAGATGGGCACGCATGCGTCCGTACCCATGGAGCTCCAGCCGGGGTGCATCGCAAGGTTGGCGTGATAGCAGGAGTGCCGCGCCTTCCAAAGCCTGGAGCGGTCCTCGGGCCGGTGGGCGTAGCGGAAACCGCTGCCGCCGTTGTCGAGCGCGAGCGATTCCACGGTCGCGACCTGTTCCGCCACGGCGCTCTCGCTGCCGTGGAACTCGATGAACAGGGTGGGGCGGGGCTCGAATTCGTCGAGCTTCGAGTAGCGGATGCAGGCGTCCATCTGCACGTCGTTGAGAAGCTCGATGCGCGCGACCGGCAAGCCCAGCTGCAGCGTGGCGATCACGGTGTCCATGGCCGCGCGCAGGCTGTCGAACTGGCACACGGCCGCCACCACGTGCTCCGGCAGGCCGAACAGACGCAGCTGCACCTCGGTGATGATCCCCAGCAAGCCTTCGCTTCCGACGTACAGCCGTGTCAGGTCGAGCCCCGAGGCCGACTTTCGCGCGCGCGTGCCGGTACGCACGATGCGCCCGTCGGGCGTGACCACCGTCAGGCCCATGACGGTTTCACGCATGGTGCCGTAGCGCACCGCGGCGGTGCCGGAGGCCCGCGTCGAGGCCATGCCGCCCAGCGACGCGTTGGCGCCGGGGTCCACCGCGAAGAAAAGTCCGCTGGCGCGCAGGTGCTCGTTGAGCTGCTCGCGCGTCACGCCCGCCTGCACGCGGCAGTCCATCGATTCGGTGGAGACATTGAGCACGCGGTCCATGCGCGATACGTCGATGCAGACGCCGCCGTGGATCGCCGCGACGTGGCCCTCCATCGATGTGCCGCTGCCGAAGGCGATGACCGGCACCGCCTCGCGGTGGCACAGCTTCAGGGCTGCCGCCACTTCCTCGTTGCTCAGCGGGAACAGGACCACGTCGGGCTGGCCGGGGTCCGGCAGGCCCTCTCCATGGCTGTGGTGCGCCCGCACCGCCGCGGACGTGACGGCGCGATCTCCGAAGATCGCGCGGAACTCGGGCATGAGGGATTCGACTGCGGCTGCAGTCTGGGCGAGTGTCTGGTGAAAGGCCATGGTCTCTGATGGGTGGTCGTGTCAGGCCCCGAGGTAGGCGTCCCGCACATGGTCGTCGTGCAGCAGCTGCCCGGCGGAGCCTTCGAGGGCGATCCGCCCGCCCTCGAGCACGTAGCCCTGGTCGGCCACGCTCAGCGCCGCGAATGCGTTCTGCTCGACGATCACGACGGTGCGGCCGGCGCGCGCGATACGGCGGATGTCGAGGAACATCTCGGTCGTGAGCTTGGGCGACAGGCCCATCGACGGTTCGTCCAGCAGCAGGATGCGGGGACCGGCCATCAGGCCGCGCGCGATCGCCAGCATCTGCTGTTCTCCGCCGGACAGCACCCCGCCCATTTCGCCGGCCTTGCGCTTGAGCACCGGGAACAGCTCGTAGATCTCGTCCAGCGTGGCGCTGACCGCGCCCTTGTCGTGCCGGCGCACATAGGCGCCGACCTCCAGGTTCTCCTTGACGCTCAGGGTGGAGAAGATGCGCCGGCGCTGCGGCACGCAGGCGATGCCCGACGCCACGATCTGCTCCACCGAAAGCCCGCCGATGTCCCGGCCTGAGAATTCCACGCGCCCCGCACCGGCCTTGAGGCGGCCCACGATCAGGTTCAGGGTGGTCGACTTGCCCGCGCCGTTCGCGCCGATGACCGCGACGATCTGGCCCGCATAGGCGCGGATCGACAGATCGAACAGGATCTGCACCTTGCCGTAGAACACGTCGACGTGCGAGAGCTCGAGTTCGGGCCGTTCGGTGACCATGGCACGCGGCAGGTCTGCTTGCATCATGGGGTTCCTCGCTGCGCCGGGGCTCAGAACTTCACCGCCGAGCGAACGACCGGCTGACCGCCCTTGATCTCCACGATGTTGACCTGACGGTTGCAGTCGCCGGCCTTGTCGCACTTGTAGTCCGCGAGCAGGCCGCTGTAGCTCACCCTGGAGAACGCCTCGCGGATCTTCTCCACGTCGGGGGACCGTGCTTCGTTGATGGCCCTGGCGGCGAGGATGGTCGCGTCGTAGTAGGTGGCGGACCAGACGTCGGGCGCCATCCTGTACTTCGCCTCGTACTTCTTCACGAAGGCCTGCACGGCCGGGTTGGGATCCGTCGGCACGAAGTAGGAGGCGCTCATCGAGCCTTCCGCGGCGCTGCCGGCCAGCTTGAGGAACGCTTCCTCGGACAGCACGGCGCCCGCGAACTTGAAGGGCAGGCCGAACTGCTTGGCCTGACGCAGGATCAGCGCCGCATCCGTGTCGTGCGCCCACAGGATGACCAGCTCCGCGCCGGCCTTCTGCAGCTTGGCGAGCTGCGCCGAGTAGTCCTTGTCGCTGGGGTTGTGGCTTTCCACGGCGACGGGCTTCAGCCCCAGCGAAGCCATCTGGGCGACCACGCGCGCCTGCCCCGACTTTCCGAAGTCGTCGTTGGCGTAGAAGATGGCCGTCTTCTCCCCGGCCTTGAGTTCCTTCTGGGCATAGGCGATCAGCGCCTTGGCCTGCACGTCGTCATCGGAGCGCGTGCGGATCACGTAGTTGCAGCCGCTGTGCGTGATGGCCACCGAGGTACCGCCGGTGAGCGACACCACCTTGCCGTTGCAGTAGGTCTTCTGCGTGGCCATCTGGGTGACCGAGTAGTGCGGGCCGATCATCACCGGCACCTTGCTGACCTGCATCAGCTTGTTCACCGCGTTGATCGCGCCGTTCGGGTTGTCGCCCTGGTCATCCTCGAACACGACCTCCACCGGCTTGCCCAGCACGCCGCCCGCGGCATTGATCTCCGCGACCGCGAGCTCCACGCCCTGCTTGAAGTTGCGCCCGACGAGCGCCTTGGGGCCCGTCTGCGGCAGAGAGACGCCGATGAGCGCGTCGGCCATCGCGGGCAGCGAGAGCGCGAGGGACGCTGCGGCGATCCATGCGCGGCGTGACGAGGGAACGGTGGTCTTCTTCATGCTTTTGTCTCCAGTGGATGGCGCGGTGCGCATTGATCTGAGAGGGAACGAAAACGAGGAGGGCGCAGGGCCGGCGGCTCAGCCCGCCACCGGCTGGGCGGCGAGCGGGGGCGAGGCCTCATCGGGCACGCGTTCGCCCAGGTAGGCCTCGATGACTGCCGGCGTGTTCATGACCTCGGCCGGCGCGCCGTCCGCGATCTTGTGGCCCAGGTTGAGCACCACGACGCGGTCGCACATGTTCATGACCAGCTTGATGCGGTGCTCCACCACGAGGATCGACATGCCCTGCGCGCGCAGGTGCTGCAGGATCTGCGCGAGTTCGAGGATCAACCCGCCGCGCAGTCCCGCGGCAGGCTCGTCGAGCAGCAGCAGGCGGGGCCTGTTGACGATCGCGCGCGCCATCTCCACCAGCCGGCTCTGTCCGAAGGACAGGTCGCCGCCGCGCCGGTATGCGAGGTGCGCGACGCCCATGCTGTCCAGGGCTTCGAGCGCCGCCGTGCGACAAAGTGCTTCGCGCAGGCCGGACGCGTCCTTCGGCGGCTGCCACGCGACCATGACGTTCTCCAGCACGGTCATCGATTCCCACAGCCGCACGTTCTGGAAGATGCGGGCCACGCCTTTCGCGTGGATCGCCCATGGCGCATGGTTGTCGATGCGCTCGCCTGCGAGTTCGATGCCGCCTTCCACGCCCACGGTGCCCGAGCAGGCGTTGATCATGGTCGACTTGCCCGATCCGTTCGGGCCGATCAGCCCGAGGATCTCGCCGCGGCGCACGTCGAAGGCGACGTCGTCGAGGGCCTTGACGCCGCCGAAGCTGCGCGACACGCGGCGCACCTGGAGCAGGGGTTCGCCGCTCACGGGCACCGGCGCGCGGCCGGCCAAGGCCGCGCTCGCGGCGGAGGCGGCCGCACCGAGGTTCAGCGGCGCGGCGGGCGTTTCGCCCACCGGTTCGCGCCGGCCCGTCAGGAACGCGCCGAGCAGCCAGTCGCCGACCACGCCGAGGCCGCGCGGCGCAAGCAGCAGGATCGCCACCACGCCGATGCCGAACGCGGCAAGGTAATAGGTCTGGAGGCCGCGCAGTGCCTCGGGCAGCACGGTGATCACCACCGCGCCAAGGAAGGTGCCGGCGATCGAACCGAGGCCGCCGAGCACCACCATCAGCATCATCTTGATGCTCTCGAAGACCGTGAAGTTGTTCGGTGCCGCGAACCCGACCAGCAGGACGTAGAGGCCGCCTGCGAGCGAGGCCCAGACGCTGCACACCGCGAAGGCGATGGTCTTTACGCGGCGCGAATCGACCCCCATGGCCTCGGCGGCGATCTCGTCGTCGCGCACCGCACGCATGTCGCGGCCGATGCGCGAGCGCTGGAGCCAGACCATCGCGGCGTAGGCCGCCAGGCTCAGCACGAGCAGCGGAAAGTAGAGCTGCTTGTCGATGTGATCGCCCAGCGCGGGGATGTTCAGCGTCGGGATGTCGCGCATGCCCATCGGCCCGCCGGTGAGGGCTTCCTCGTTGAGCGCGACCATGCGGAAGATCTCGTTGAGCGCGAGCGTCACGATGGCGAGGTAATGGCCCTTGATGCGCGTGCTCACCGCGCCCAGCAGCACGCCCACGGCGGCGCTCAGCAGCATGGCGGCGGGAAGCGCCACGAACCAGGGCAGCGACAGGCGCATCATGAGCAGCGCCGTCGCATACGCGCCGAAGCCCACGAGCGCGGCCTGCCCGAGCACGATCTGCCCGGTGATGCCGGTTGCCACCTGCAGGCCCAGTGCGGCGATCGCGAAGATCCACGCCAGGTTGAGCACGTGCAGGTAGTAGATGTTGAGATCGAGTGCGATCGGCAGCGCCAGCGCGACGAGCACGGCGACCCACGCCAGGGGGCGCATCCAGGTGTTGTGCATGGTGGAGTCCTCAGGCGCGGTCGGCGTTGCGTTCCGGAAGGATCCCCTGCGGGCGCAGCAGCAGGAAGATCAGCAGCACGCCGAACGCGATCGCATCCTTGTAGGTGGAGGAGATGGTGAACGCGCCGACGTTCTCGATCACCCCGAGCAGGACGCCGCCGAGGATGGCCCCCGGCACGCTGCCGAAGCCGCCGATGATCATCGCGACGAATCCCTTCAGCCCCACGAGCGTGCCCATCTCGGTCGTCACGTAGAACAGCGGCGCAAGCAGGATGCCCGCGAGCGCGGCCAGCACCGAGGAGAACGCGAACGTGCCGGCCAGCACGCGGTTGACCGGAATGCCCATGAGCTGGGCGGTCTCGCGATCCAGCGCGGTGGCGCGCATGACCTTGCCGATGGTGGTGTAGCGCAGGGCCAGGTATTGCAGCACCATCACCAGCACCACGATGACCATGATCACGAGCTGCTGCACAGGAATGCGCAGGCCGCCCAAGTCGATCACGCCGTCGCCGAACGGGCTGGCGTACAGCAGCGGCTCGGGCCCGTAGATGATGCGGGCCATCTCCTTGAGGAAGATGCCGAAGCCCACGGTCGCGATGATGGCCACCAGCGCCTTCTGGCGCTGCAGACGGGCGAACACGAGCCGCGAGAACAGCGCCCCCAGCAACGCCATCACTGCGGCAGTCAGCAGCGCAGCGAGCCAGAAGGGCAGGTGCATGCTCGTCGTGAAGGTGGCGACGAAGACGAACGCGGAAAAGGTCAGGAACTCGCCGGCCGCGAAGTTCACGATCGCCATCGTGTTCCACACGTAGGCGTAGCCGAGCGCGATCAGCGCGTAGATGCAGCCCATGGCGAGGCCGCTGACGATCACTTGTCCGAGCATGTCGATCTGTCTCCGTGTTCGTTTTTCTTTGGCGAGGGGCGCGGGCGGGTGCCGTCAGAGCGCCTCGACCATGCGCAGCAGCGCGACCATGCCGGGGTCGTCCAGGCCGATGGTCTTGTCCGCGAACATGCGGGCACGGCCCATGCGGTTGGGCTTGTCGCGGAATGCATCGAGCGATTCGCGCACTGCCGCGCCGGCGAGCGCGAGGGCGGGAGCATCGGCCGCCGCACCGGACAGGGCGCGCTGGATCGCATCCAGCCCGTCGAGCACGGTCTTGTCGCCGAGGGCGGCGCCGCCGCGCGCGGACAGCGTCGCGATCACTTCGGACAGCAGCGCCGCGACGTCCGGCGTCGAGAGCGACTCCCTGCCGGCACAGTGCTTGCCGGCCGTCATGAGCGCGACGGTCAGCAGCGTGCCGAAGCTCGAGCCGGAGGCCTTCGCCGAGGCCTGCGCGCAGCGCTTGAAGATGCCTTCGAGCGAGTCGGGCAGCTCGGGCAGCGCCTGCTCCATCAGCGTGGCGCACTTGTCGAGCGTGGCGCCGAGGTCGGCGTCGCCGAGGCGGCCGTCGAGGGCGTTGAGTTCCGGGGCGGCGGCATGCATGGCGGCGCACCAGCGCGGCACCGCGCGGGCCAGGACGATGGCATCGAGCATCAGCGCACGCTCCAGAACGGGCAGGTTGCGGGCGCCGCCAGCAGCGCCTCGAGGTCGGGGTCCAGCTTCATCACGCTGAGGGAGGCGCCGGCCATTTCCATCGACGTGGCGTAGCGGCCCACGAGCGAGAAGGCGATGTCGACGCCACGCCCGGCGAGCACGGACGAGATGCGGCGATAGAGGATGTAGAGCTCCTCGGACGGCGTGGCGCCCAGGCTGTTGACCAGCACCGCCAGGCGGTCGCCGCGCGAGACCGCCAGTTCGGGCAGCACCCGCTCGAGCATCTCGTCTGCCAGGGCGTCGGCGGTCTTGAGCGGACCGCGCCAGATGCCCGGTTCGCCGTGGATGCCCATGCCGAACTCCACTTCGTCGTCGGCGATCTCGAACGAGGGCTTGCCGGACTCCGGCACCACGCAAGGCGTGAGCGCGACGCCGATCGTGCGGCAGGCGTCGTTGGCCTTGCGCGCCGTGGCAGCCACCTCCTCGAGCGTCGCGCCCGCGGCCGCCCTTGCGCCGGCGGCCTTGTAGACCAGCACCAGGCCTGCCACCCCGCGGCGCTTCTCGCGCTGCTCGGGCGGCGCGCTCGCGACGTCGTCCGACACGCGCACCGAGGCCGTCTTCATGCCTTCGAGTTCGAGCATCTCGGCGGCCATCTCGAAGTTCATGCGGTCGCCGCCATAGTTCCCGTACAGCTGCAGCACGCCGGCACCGCCGTCGGCCGCACGCATCGCCTCGATGCAGTCGTCCATGCGCGGTCCGGCGAACACGTTGCCGACGGCGCAGCTGTCCAGCAGGCCTTCGCCCACGTAGCCGAGGAAGACGGGCAGGTGCCCCGAACCGCCGCCGGTGACGATGCCGACCTTGCCCGCGACGGCGCCGCCGCGCCTGGCCACCACGCGGCCGCCTTCGCCGCGCCGCGCCAGCTCCGGATGCGCCAGACAAAGTCCGTCGAGCATTTCGTCGACGTAGGCCTGAGGGTCGTTGAGGATCTTCTTCACGTTGCTGTCTGCCTTGCTCTATGGAGCGCCCCTGCGTGCGGGCGCGTCCGTGCGCCGGTGGCGGCCGGGCCGCACCGTGCGAATGGATGAATCTGCGAGGGCTTCCGGCGCATTGGCGGGCATCCGGCCCGCGATGCGCAGGAAGCGCGGTCTTCAGTCGACCTTGAGGCGGCCGTCCCGCGTGGCCTGCGTGGCCAGCGCGTATTCGGCGTCGAGGATCCGCGCGAACTCCTGCGGCGTGCTCGAGAGCGCGACGCTGCCGAGTTCGCGCGCGCTCGCCACGGTCTGCGGGTCCTTCACGGCCTGCGCGAGCGCCGCGGCCAGCTTGTCCTGGATGTCCTTCGGTGTTCCCGCCGGTGCGAGCACGCCCACGTAGGTGGTGCCGTCGATGTCGCCGAACCCGAGCTCCGCGACCGTCTGGACACCGGGCAGGGAAGGGTCCTGCGTCGGGCCCAGGACCGCCAGCGCCTGCAGCGCGCCGCCCTTGACGTGCTGCAGCGAACTGGTGACCTGGTCGAAATGCACGTCGACCTGGCCGCCGATGACGTCCACCAGCGCGGGGCCGGAGCCCTTGTAGCTGACCGTCGTGAACTTCGCCTTCAGCAGGCTCTCGAGCTGGAGCAGCGCGAGGTGGTTGGGCGTGCCGGGCCCGGAGTGCGCCGCCGTGACCTTGCCGTCGCCGGAGCGCGCATAGGCGGCGAACTCCTTGAAGTTCTTGAAGCGGGTCTCGTTCTTGCGCGCAAGCAGCACCATGGAGCTCTTGTTGACCAGCCCCAGCGGCGCGAAGCTCGCACGGCTGTAGCTGGTCTTGACCATCTCCGGCACCGTGACGATGACGCCGGCCCCGCACAGCAGCAGCGTGTAGCCGTCGGCCGGCGAGCGCGAGACCTGCATTGCGCCGATCGAGCCGCCGGCGCCGGCGCGGTTGTCCACGATCACCGATTGGCCCAGCACCTTGCCGAGGGCGACGGCGACGGTGCGCGCCACGATGTCCGTGTTGCCGCCCGGCGCGAAGGGCACGACGAGCGTGATCGGCTTGGCCGGAAAGCCCTGTGCCCACGCGGCCGGCAGCAGCGTGGTTCCCAAGGCTGCAGCGGCGCCCATGCCGAGGAACTGCCGACGCTGGATTCTCATGTTCATGTCTCCTGTCTTTCTTGTTTGCGGGGGCCTGCTTCAGGCGTCGAAGCGCAGGACGTCTTCCATCGCGGCCTCGATCTTCCTGCGCTGCTCCTCGCCGGTGGCCGGCATCGGCGCGCGCGGCAGGCCGGCCTGGCAGCCCTGCAGCGTGATCGAGGTCTTGATGTTGGCAGGCAGGTTGTCGCCGACCAGCGCGTTCCAGAATGCCAGCATCGACTTGTGCATCTCCAGCGCCTTGACGTGGTCGCCGGCCTGGACCGTGTTCCACAGGTTCACGCAGACGCCGGGCAAGGCCGCGGGCGTGGCGGCGATGGTGCCGTGGGCGCCGAGCGCGAACGACGAGTACAGCAGGGCATCGACGGCGGAGAACACCTTGCAGCCTTCGGGAACGCCGAGCAGCAGGTCGGCCATGAGCTTGAGGTCGCCCTGGCTCTGCTTGATGCCCTGCACGCCGGGCAGCTCCTTCATCAGGCGGATCATCTGGGCCGGGTTCAGGTAGTTCCAGGGCACCACGTTGTAGATCACCACCGGCGTGTCGACCGCCTCGGTCAGGGCCTTGAAGTGGTTGTGGGTGGCCTGCTCGTCCGGCTTGAAGAGATAGTGCACCGGCGTGACCTGCAGCGCGGCGACCGGCAGGTGCGCGATCGCCTTGGCGCGGTTGATCGCGTCGCGGGTGCTGTTGGAGATGATGCCGGCCACGATCGGCACCTGGCCTGCCACTTCGGCGGCGGTGATTTCCATGACGCGCTTGAACTCGTCGACGGTGAAGGTGTGGCCTTCGCCGGTGCTGCCGCCGGGGCACACGCCGTGGACCTTCTTGTCGAGATTGAAGCGGATGACCTTGCGGTAGGCCGCTTCGTCGATGCTGCCGTCGGCGGTGAAAGGGGTGACGAGGGGAGGGATGACGCCGGTGAGACCGAGACCCATGGAACTGCTCCGTTCTGAATGCCTGTGGATTGAAGACACGACTGCTGCCGCGCTGGGATCGAACTATACGCTGACTAACATGTTAGATGAATGTCAGTGTTAACCCTAGATCGAGGACAATGCGCTCCAAGGCACCCAGCCCCTTACGATGACCCCATGAACATTCCCGCCGCAGCCTTGTCCGAGCCCACCACGAAGCCCTCGCCCGCAGGCGGCGAGGGCGAGCCGGTGAATCAGCGCAGCCGCGCCTACCAGGGCTTCCGCCAGCAGATCATCGATGCGCGGATCCGGCCCGGGCAGTTCGTCTCCCAGCGCGAGCTGATGGAGTTGCTGGAGATGCCGCTGGCGGCCGTTCGCGAGCTGGTGCCGCGGCTGGAGGCTGCCGGTCTGATCAAGACGGTGCCCAAGCGCGGACTGCAGATCGCCTCGGTCGACATGAAGCTGATCCGCAACGCATGGCAGGTGCGGGCCATGGTCGAGCGCGAGGCGGTGATCAACTTCGCCCGCGTGGCCAGCCCCGAAACGCTGGCCCGGCTGATCGAGAGCCATGAAGCCATCCTGGAGCGCGCACTGCAGCCCCAGCCCGACGCGACGCTGGAGCGCGACGCGCAGGCCGTCGACTGGGGCCTGCACGATCTCATGGTCGACACGATCGGCAACGAGATCCTCTCGGAGATCTACCGCGTCAACAGCCTCCACGTCCGGCTGATCCGCTACGACGCGGATTCGATGCGGCCGGTGCAGGTCGTGCCCGCGATGCGCGAGCACCTGGAGTTCCTGCACGCGCTCGCGTCGCGGGACTTCGACGCAGCGCTCACCCACATGATGTCGCACATCGAGCAGTCCAAGCACCGTGTGCTGGCCGGCATGCTGCGCGTGGGCCAGTAGGCGCGCGGTCTTCAGCTACCCCTGGCCCCGGTCGCGGCGGGCGAAGCGGCGCTGCCTCAGCGCACGCCGGCAGCCAGCCGCACCTCGCTGCACAGCCGCGGGCCGTAGTCCTCGCAGCGCGTCTCCAGGCCGTAGGCCGCCGCGCGGCGCAGTGCGAAGGCGGTCACGTCGCGCATGTAGGTGCGTCCGGGCCTGCGGCCCGCGGCGGCGCGGGCCTCGAAGTCGGCCTGGAAATCGCGCGCCCATTCCTCGAAGAGCCGGTAGCGCTCCGCGTGCGCGCCGAGGAAGCCCGTGCGTGCGAGCGCCTGCGCGATGTCGATCAGCGGCATGGTGAAGGGCATCTCCCTGGGTTCGCTCATGGCTCGCTCCTTCAGAACTTGCCCAGCACGTTCAGGAACCACCCCTTGCTGCGGTAGCTCATGTCGGTGAGGTTGTCGGAGTAGTCGGTGAAGTTGTAGCCGATGCCCACCTTCAGGTTCTCGTTGACGTGGTAGTAGGCGGCGGTGACCCAGCCGCTCTTGCGGTCCTTGAGTTCCCTGGCGCGCAGGGTGCGCCATTCGAGCATCCAGTCCCAGTTGCGCACCAGCTTCCAGTCGACGCGCAGCACGGCCAGCTCGGCCGAGCTCTTGAACCACGGCGCGGAACTGTCGCGGCTCGCGCGCAGTTCGCCGCGGCGCCAGGCGTACTTGCCGCCCAGGGTCCAGCGCTCGCTCAGGTCCCAGGTGGCGTCGATGGCGAAGACGTGGCTGCGCTGCTGGTAGTCGATGCCGGTGGTCGAGACCGTGCCGAGCGTGGAATCGACGCCGCCGGAGACCACCTGGCCGGGCGACGAGAGGTCGTACAGGTAGGTGTACTTGAACAGCAGGTTGAGCCGGTCGTTCAGCGCCGGGCGCAGCGCATAGCCCAGCATCGCCTCGGTGTACTTGGCCGCGGCCAGCGTGCCGGTGGTGCTGTCGCTGTCGGCCCAGTTGAACTTGCCGATCCAGCGCGAGTCGTCGTCCACCTTCCAGCTGAAGGAGTTCTTCACCAGCCAGCTGGTGCGGGTCTCGGCGGTGGTGCGGTCCTTGCGGTATTCGAGGCCGCCGCTGTACTTCAGGCGCTCGCTCGAGTAGCCGCTGGTGAAGGCCACCGCCTGGCGGCGAGTGGCGCCGAGCGTCTCGGCGCCGACCCAGCCGTTCTCGAAGTTGACGCCGAAGGTCCAGTGCGTGTCGGGCGCGTACTGCACGCCGTAGGCATGCGTGAGGCCCGGTTGCGCGCCGGTGGCCTGGCGGTGCTCGGTGAAGAGCGTGAGGCCGTCGCCCACGCGCGAGCGCACACCAGTCACCAGGCTGCCGCCGCGGCCGATGAGGTTCTCGTCGGTGCGGCCTGTGTCCGACACGTAGGTCATGTAGACGCTGGAGCGGTCGTCGTACTGGTAGTCGACGCCGGCCTTGCCCGCGAGGCCGCCGTCGCCGGTGGAGAGCTCGCCGCGCAGCGCCAGCTTGTCGTTGACGCGGTAGCGCCCGCCGAAGCCCAGCCGGTCGTTCTCCAGCCGCGTGCCGGTGCGCCGCAGCGTCTTCTGCGCGAAGCCATAGGCGCTCCAGCGGTCGGCGCCGGTGTATTCGAGCTGCACGGCCGCGTCGGCGCGCTCGCCCGATACCGCCTGCGTGGTCGGCAGCGACGGGCTGGTGATGAGCGCGTCGCCGGTCTTGTCGTCGTAGCGCAGGCCGAGGCCGAGCTTCCACTCGGGCGACAGCGCCAGCGAGTACTGCGCGTCGAGCACGCTGCTGTTGTAGCCGTTCTGTTCGTCGCGGCGGTCCGCCTTCAGGCGCAGTTCGCCGTTCTCCGCCTTCTCGCCGAAGGGCACGGTGGCCTGCGCGCCGACCTGGCGCGTCGCGTTGCTCGCGTACTGTCCCGGCGCCGAGAAGCCGGCGTCGCGCGACTGCGCATAGGCGCTCACGCGGCCGCCGCCGCGGATGTCGAAGTCGCCCAGGTCGGCCTGGCCTTCGAGGCGCCAGGCGTTGGCGCTGCCGGTGGGGCCGTTGCCCAAGCCGTTGCCCGGTCCGTTGGTCAGCGAACCGTTGCGGCCTGTGAAGCTGAAGCCGCCGTCCATCGAGTCGAGCTGGGTCGTGCCCGGCCCGCGGCTGCGCGCGAATTCGCCCTTGAGGTAGGTGTTCTCGGTCTTGCGCAGCGTGAGGTCCACGCCGGCCAGGCGCTGGTCGCCGCCGATCTGGTCCTGCCGCGAGGCGGTGACGCCCACGCCCACGTTGTCGTTGGCCCACCAAGAGACACGGCCGCCCACGGCGAGCGTGTCGAGCGAGGTGGCCAGGGGCGTGTATTCGTAGTCCACCACGAGGTAGGTCGGCATGCCGGTGAAGCCGCCCGCGCGCACCAGCGAGCCGTCGTCGGACAGGCTGGGCAGCGGCGCGGACAGCAGCACGCGGCCCTGCAGGTAGTCGATCTCGTAGTCGGTGGTGGGCACGAGCTGCGTGCGCTTGAGCACCAGGCCGGAGTCGCGGTCGCGGATCTCCAGCGTCACGCGCTCGGCGCCGCGCGTGATGTCCTGGTTGCGCAGGTAATAGAGCGAGCCGCCGGTGCCGCGGAACTCTTCTCGCGCGGCCAGCGTGCCGGGCTCGGCCGCGAAGGCGTCGACCTTCAGCCGCGCCTCGCCGAAGGAGGTCGACTCCTCGCCGAGGTAGCGGCCGTGGAAGCCGTAGAGGCCGCGGCTCACGCGGGTGAGCTCGGTGTCGCCGAAGTTGAGCTTGAAGTTGCCCCACATCGCCTGCGAGCGGCCGTCGTCCACGCGCAGGTAGAAGCGGCCCTGGGTGGGCGCGTCCTCGACGGTGGTGGAGTCGTCGCCGAAGGTGCTCCACGAGTCCTCGGGGTCGAAGCGGCGGAAGAGCGAGGTCGGGTCCTTGCGGTCGAGGTTGCGGAACAGCTCCTTCAGCGGGCGTTCTTCCGTGTCGACGCTGGCCGTGAGCGTCCAGCGGTCGTTGAGCTGGCCCTTGGCATAGCCGGCGATGCGGCCTTCGCTCCAGCCGCCGCCGCCGTAGCGGTTCTTGTCGTTGGTCATGATCGCGGCCGGGCCGCTCACGCTGTTGCTGCCCACGGTGAGGTCGGCCTGGCCCACGAAGAACCAGTCGCTGGTGGGCAGGTCGAAGTCGCGCCGGTAGACGCGCGTGGCGCCCTGCGCATCGGTGACGGCGATCTCGCCGGTCTGCACGCGGCGCGGCACCAGCTGCTGGAACACGAAGCGCCCGCTCTCGTCCACCGGCACCGCGAAGCCCAGTGCGCGCACGCTCTCGCCGGGGCGGATGGCCGCACCGCTGGCGGTGACGGTGCCCGCGCTCAGCGGAATGTTGGCGATGGCGATGTTGTTCTGGCCGTAGCCGCGCAGCAGCTCGCGTGCCGGGTCGGGCGGCGTGCCGGTCTCGGGCTTGTGGCGCTTCACGAGCGTGAGCGAGAGGTCGTCGGTCTCGTCGAAGCGGCCCTGGCGGTCGTAGACCCGCACGCGGTAGTAGAGCTTGCCGCTCGCGCTTTCGGGCAGGCGGTCGAGCAGGCCCTCGGGCACCTGCCACTCGCCGCGCAGGCCGGCGTCCAGCGGCACGGTGGCGACCTGGCGGCGCTGCATCGCCTCGTTGGCGGCGTACACGCGCAGCTCGGCCTTCGAGGTGAAGAGCAGGTAGTTGCTGTAGCCAGCGAAGCGCACCGTGTCGCCGGCCACCACGGTGGTGGGCCAGGCGCTGGCGCTGAGTCGGCGCGGCTGCGAGAGGTTGTCGTACTGCAGGCGCAGCTGGTTGCGCTCGAGCTGAACGTCGACACAGCGCTGGCGGTCGGCGCTGGTGGTGCCGTCTGCCGAAGGCTGCCTGCCGTCGGGCGACAGCAGCTGGCCATCCACGCTCAGGCGCAGCGGCGCGTCGTCGGTGCCGAAGGCGGTGAAGGTGCGGCACACGCCGGGGTCGGCCGGCGCGGCGACCGGCGCTGCCGCAACGGGGGCGTCGCGCCAGTAGACGCGCACCTCGACGCGGCGGTTGGCGGCCCAGTTGGCCGGGTCGCTGGCGGGCGTCGCCACGGGCGCGTCGGGACCGCGAGAACTCGCGACCGCGGCCGTCTCCGGCAGGCCGAGGCGTTGCGTGAGATGGCGCGCGGCCTGCTGCGCGCGCGCCAGGCCCAGCGCGTGGTTGTCGGCGAAGCGCTCGCGCGACTTCGCGCTCAGCGCCTGCGTGTCGGTGTGGCCGACGATCTCGAAGCGCAGCCCGTCGCGGCCCTTCACCTGCTCGGCGATGCGGTCGAGCTGCGCGCGGTCGGCGGGGGAGAGTGCATCGGCGCCGGAATCGAAATGCGGCGTGCTGGCGTCGCTGCGTTCGACGGGCGCGGCGACTGGCGATGCAGCCGGCGCGGCCGGCACCGCGCGCTCGTCGCCGAGCACGAAGGTGGCCTTGGGCAGCTCGCGTTCGCTGCTGCGCGGCAGGCGGCGTGCGCCGTCGATCTCCACCGCGCGCGGGTCTGCCGCGGCATGGTCGAGCATGCGGCCGCGCACCGCGGTCTCCTGCGCGGCGGCCAGGCCCATGCCGAAGCAGGCGGCGGCCACGGCGCTCGCAAGGGCCATGCGCTTGGGCAGCGTCTTGCTGTTTCTTCTTCTCATGTCGGCTCGCTCGATCGGGTTCGGTGTCTGGGGGCGGGTCATGGCGGCGGTGGCTTTTGCTCGCGTCATGGCTTGGCCTCCCCTTCGGGGGCGGCGGCAGGCACCAGCTCGATCTCGACGTCCAGGTTGAAGAGCGGCGGCTCGTTGCGCGAAGCGCGCTGCTCGCCGAGCTGCTTCCAGCGCGAGAGCACCGCGGCCTTCACCGCGTCGGTGCGGTCGCGGCCCAGCGATGCGGGCTCGCCGGGCGCGGCCTTGTAGGCCAGGCGCAGCACCGATGTCTTCTCGGCCAGCACGGCCACCGTGCGGTCGAGCTCGCCTGCGAAGGCGGCGCGCAGCGTGGCGGCGCCGTCGTCGAAGGCCGCGCCCTGCAGCGCGAGGCGCACCACGCGGTGAACGGTGGCGCCGAAGTTGATCTTCAGCACCTTGCCGCGCGTTGCGCGCTCGGCCGCCGGGTTCTCGCTGGTGGTGCGATAGCCCGAGGGCAGGGTGCGCTCGTCGAGCTTGAGCACCAGGTTGCTGCCGGTGCCTTCCTTCGGAATGGCGGCGCAGGCGATGTGGTAGCGGCCCTCGGCGTCGGTGGTGGCCAGCACGCCGTTGACGGTGGCGATGCGCACGTTGGCCAGGCCCGGCTCGCCGTCGTCCTGGTAGCCGTTGGCGTTCCTGTCGTCGTAGACCTTGCCGATCACGTCGGTGCAGTCGAAGAGGGCGTCGGGCACCACACGCACGGCGGCGGTGGCCAGGTTCGACAGCGTCCGGCCGCCCACGCCCTGCGTGGCGACGACCTGGTTGACGAACTCGCCTTCGCCCACGCCGACGCCCACGCCCGCGACCATCAGGTATTCCTTGGTCTCGTTGGGCGCGAAGTTCTGGCCGGGCACCACGACCTGGCGGCCGTTGACCTGCGGGATCACGGGCAGCGCCACGCCGCCGGGCAGGGTGCGCACGCTGAGCGAGCCCTGGATGTAGCGGAAGCCCGGCGGCAGCGTGTCGACCACGGCCACGCCCGGCACCGTGGTGCTTCGCGTGTTGCGCGCCGTGATGCGGTAGGGCAGCAGCTCGCCCTTCTTCACGGTCAGCTTCGAGGTGGTCTTGCGCAGCTCGATGAGCGTGGCGTTCGACGGGTCGAGCGGGATGTTGTTGGCCACCACGTGCTGGCCGCCGCCGCCCGGCATGTTGAACACCAGGTAGTAGCCCGCGCCCGGCACCAGTGCCGCGCCGGGGCTCACCACGCAGGGGTTGGTCTGCGCGGGCGCCGGTCCGTTGGCGGGCGCCGCGCACGACTGAGTGCCCAGCGCGCCGGCCGCCGCCGGGTACATCGTCGATGGCAGGTAGGCGCCCGGCGGGGTGACGACCAGCCGGTACTCGCCGGCCGGCGCGCCCGGCAGCACGAAGAAGTCGTAGTAGCCGTTGGCGCCGGTGGTGTAGCTGTCGCGTCCGTCCAGCAGGTGCTGCGCTGGGTCGAAGCCCGGCGGGCCGACCAGCTTCACCACGGCGCCGGGCACGGGCGTGCCGCTCACGCTGTCGTAGACCACGCCGCCCGGGTCGTAGGGAAGGTCCTGCTTCTGGATGTTGGCGCCCGCGGTCACGCGCACCTTGATGCTGAAGCGCGGATCGCTCGGAGCCGGTGTCGGGTAGGGGCCGTTGGCGCCGTTCTGCGCGGCATCGGTCGGCCACACGCCGCCCACGACGCGGCCGTCGGGCGCGCGGAAGCGCACGCGGTATTCGCCGGGCGTGAGGTCGCCGAAGCGGTAGCTGCCGTCGGCATTGGTGGTCACGGTGTAGAGCACGGTGGCCGCGTTCTCGGCGCAGGCGTTGCCGCCGTCGGCGCAGCGCAGCAACTCCACCGTCCAGCCTTCGCCCTGGCCCTCGCCCGATTCGCGGCTGCGGTTGTGGTTCTGGTCGAACCACACGGTTCCGGTCAGCGATGCGGGCTGGTTGCTGTGCTCGGTGAAGTCGTAGCCGGTGCCGTTGGCCTCCAGGCCCGTGAAGCTCACGCGGATCTGGTTGGTGCCCTGCGCGGTGCCGCCCAGCGTGCCGGGGATGGCGATGCCTTCGTCGTAGCCGCTCGGCTGCGTCTCGGTGATGGTGTAGCCGCCGCTGCCCGGAAGGGGCAGGCCGGGCAGCTCGTAGCGGCCGTTGGTGTCGGTGACGGCGGTGCGCGTCACCGCCTGGCCGGCCGCGTCGGTGCCGGTGAGCGTGATGGTCACGCCGGCGATCGGCAGGTCCTGCGGCTCGCGCTTGCCGTTGCGGTTGGCGTCGTTGTAGACGGTGCCCGCCAGCGATGCGCCGCGTTCGCCGAAGTTGTAGTTGTCGCCGTTGCCGCCGCGGTACGCGATGGCGCTGATGACGTCGTTGCCCAGCGTTCCGGTGGCCGCGCCCTCGACGGTGCCCACGGCGTCGAGGCCGTCGGCGTAGGTCACGGGCTGCGTCTCGCGGATGGTGTAGCCCGCGGCGTCGGCCGGCAGCAGGCCGGTGAAGACGTAGCGGCCGCTGGCGTCGGTGACCACCGTGGCGTTCACCGCGAGGCCGCTGGCGGAGCGGCCGGTGAGCGTGAGCGTCACGCCCGGAATGCCGGCCTCGGTGGGCTGGCGCACGCCGTCGTTGTTGGTGTCGACGTACACCCAGCCCGCGATCTGGCCGCCGCGCTCGCCGAAGTTGTAGTCGATGCCCGCGTCTTCCGACACCAGCGCGAGGCCGCCGAAGCGGTCGTTGGTGCCGCCGGGGTTGGCGGTGCCGCGCGGCGCGCCGCCCACGGTGCCGAGCGACTCGGGGCCGTCGGCCACGCCGGCGGGCTGCGTCTCGTCGATCTGGTAGGTGCCGGGCGTGAGCGCGTCCACCAGGTAGTGGCCGTCGGCGGCGGTCTGCACCGTGCGGTCGACCGCGTTGCCCTGGAAGTCGGTGCCGGTCACGCGGATGGTGGTGCCCGCGATGCCGGGCTCGCCGGTGTCGCGCGTGCCGTTGGAAGGCGCCACGTCGGCGTACACGTAGCCCGAGAGGCTCGCGGGCTTCACGGCCGAGAAGTTGTTTCCGGCGGAGCCTGCGCCCGCGGCGCCCAGCACGATGTTCTGGATCGCGTTCGCGGTCGAGCCGTTGGGGCCGTTGGTCACGCCGCTGCCGCTGGTGGGCACCGAGCCCGGCGTGCTGCCCGTGCCGCTGACGGTGCCGGCGCGCGTGATGCCGGGCAGGTAGCCCGCGGGCCGCGCCTCGGTCACGGTGTAGCTGCCCGGTGCGAGGTTCGGGAAGCTGTAGTCGCCGCTGGCGTCGGTGGTGGTGGTGCGCGACACCGCCTGGCCGTTGATGTCGGTGCCGGTGAGCGTGATGGTCACGCCCGCCAGGCCCGGCTCGGTGGCCGGTGCGCCCTGTGCGCCGTTGCCGTCGCGGTCGTAGTACACGCGGCCCGAGATGCCGCCGGGCAGCAGCTCGCCGAACCAGTACTCGCCCTGCGTCGACGGCACGTTGGTGCCCGAGACGGTCACGCCGGTGATGACGTTGCCGCCGCCCTGGGGCGTGCCGGGCTGGCCGTTGTTGTTGGCCTTGCCGGGGGCGTAGTTGGCCGGCTGCGTCTCGGTGATGGTGTAGCCGCCCGCGCCCGAGGGAGGCACGTTGCGGAACTCGTAGGCGCCCGGCGTGCCGGTGGCCACCGCGAGGATATTCACCGGGTTGCCCGCGGCATCGGTGCCCGTCAGGCGCAGCTCGACGTTCGGGATGCCGGTGTCGCCCGCCTGCGGGATGCCGTCGTTGTTGCCGTCGACGAACACGCGCGTGGTGATGCGGGTGAGCTGCTCGCCGAAGTTGTAGCCCGTGCCGTTCACGTTGGAAGCCAGCGTGATGGCGCTCACCACGTCGTTGCCTGCCGTGCCGCCTGCAGAGCCGGCCGCGTCGGCGCCGTCGACGAAGCCGGCCGGCTGCGTCTCTGTCAGGGTGTAGTTGCCGGGCGTGAGGTTGTTGAAGGCGTAGTTGCCGGTGCCCGCCGCCGTGGTGGTGGTCAGCGACACCGGGTTGCCGTACATGTCCGTGCCGGTGAGGGTGACCGTCACGCCGGCGATGCCGGGGTCGCCCGCGCTGGAGGAGCCGTTGTAGTCGGCGTCGTGGTAGACGCGTCCGGCCAGGCTGGATGCACGCACCTCGCCGAAGTTGTTGGCGCTGGAAGCGCCGCCCGTGCCGAGCACGATGTTGTCGATGCGGTTGGCATTGGAGCCGTTCGGGCCGTTGCCGGTGCCCGGCGGCACGGTACCGGGCGTGCTGCCTGCGCCGCTGACGGTGCCGGCACGCGTGATGCCGGGCAGGTACGCGGCGGGCTGGTCCTCCACCACGCTGTAGGTGCCGGCGGGCACGGTGAAGCTCCAGTTGCCGCCGGCATCGGTGGTGGTCGTGAGGGCGATGGGGTTGCCCGAGCTGTCGGTGCCGCTCAGGCGGATGGTCACGCCGGCGATGGCGGGCTCGCCGCCGTCGATCAGGCCGTTGCCGTTGAGATCCTCGTACACGCGGCCCGAGAGCGCGCTGTTCTGCACGGTGACGCTGCCGTCGTTGAAGTTGTTGCCGCCGTTCGGGTCGGTGCCGCCGTTGGTGTCGCCCGAACCGGTGGTGACGATGTGCGCGCGGTTGGTCAGCACGGTGCCGTTGGCTGGCGCCGCGCCGCTGAAGCGCACCGGAATGCGCACCGTGGCCGTGCCGTTGGCGGGCATCGAGGTGATGGCGCAGCTCACGGCGGTGCTGCCGGCCGTGCCGGTGCAGGTGGGCGCGGCGGGCGTGAAGCTGCCGCCGGTCACGGTGAACACCGGCGGGCCGGCCAGCACCAGCGATGCGGGAAGGGTGTCGGTGAAGCTGGTGGTCTCGGCGCTGTCGGGGCCGTTGTTGCGCAGCTGCACGAGCCAGTCGAAGGGCACGGCCGAGGACACGGTGGTCACCGGCGTGGCGGTGCCGGCCATGACGGCGGCCTTGGAGACCACCTGCACGTCGGCCTTGAAGCGGAAGGTGGTGTTCTCGGCCACCGCGTTGTTGCCCTGGACGGTGTCGAACGCATTGCGCGCGGCGTCGAAGAAGTCGACCTTGGCGTTGTTCTGGAAGGTGCCGCGCGAGACGCCGCGCAGCACCACGCGGAACTGCAGCGTGTTGGGTTCGCCGGTGGCGGTGGCGCCCGAGCCGCCCAGCGTCGGGATGGTGAAGACGATCTGTCCGCCGGCCGAGCCGATCGCGGCGCCGCTGGCCAGGGCGAAGGTGGTGCCGCCAGGGGCTGTCACCGACACCAGCGTGGGCGGCAGCTCGCCGTTCGGACCCGGCAGCGGCAGCGTGTCGACCATGCGCACGTCTTCCGCCGTCGAGGCGCTGTTGTTCGACACCGTGATGGTGTAGCCCACGTCGTCGCCCACGTTCACCGGGTCGACGTCGTCGCGCTTGGTGACGACGAGGTCGTACACCGGCGCGGTGATCGTCGCCGGCGCGGCGGCGTCGTTGTTGGCGGTGGTGATCTCGGGCGTGGCCGTGGAGACGCGCACGTTGTTGGTCACCGTGGAGCCGTTGAGCACGTACAGGGGCCGCACCTGCACCGTGACGGTCTGCTGCACGTTGCGGTCGAGCGAGGTCCAGGCGCACTCGAGCTGGTTGTTGGTGGTGCCGGTGCCCGTGGGCTGCGTGGTGTTCGGCTTCGTGCTGCAGCTGCCGCCGCCGGAGGGAGTGGCAGAGATGAACATCAGGTTGGCCGGCAGCGTGTCGACCACGTGCACGTCGTAGGCGCGGCTGAGGCTGCCCTGCGCGAGGCTCTGGTTGCGTGCCGTCAGCGTGTAGGTGAGCATCTGGCCCACGGGCACCGAGGCGGGGCTGGCCGACTTGGTGACCGTCACGTCGGTGCGCGCGAGCAGGTAGGCGGTGGTGCTGCCGCTGTTGTTGGCCAGGTCCGGGTCGGCCGGCGTGGTTGCCAGTGCATTGGCGGTGTTGTTGATCTGGAAGCCGTGGTCGGTGGCCGAAGCGCCATCGCCGTAGTGCTTCGTGACAACCTGAATGACCGGGCACAGCGGCAGGGCGCTGGCGGGGTCGGTGCTCGCGCGGCAGACCGGCAGGGTCGACAGCGTGCAGTTCGACAGCGACGCCTGGCCGAAGCCGCTGCCGTTGGCTGGCAGCGCGCAGGTGCCTGCGAAGGTGCCGCCGTTGGGCGTCTGCGAAACGGTGCCTGCGCCGATGACCTGCGCGAAGTTGTCGGTGACGACCACGTTCTGCGCCTCGGAGGGGCCGGCGTTGACCACCTCGATCTGCCAGGTGACGTCCTGGCCCACGATCTGGCGGTTGCCCGCACTGTCGCCGATGCCCACCACGCGCTTGAGCACCTTCACGTCGGCGGCGGTGGCGTTGTCGTTCACGCCGGTGCCCAGGCTCACGCAGTCGTTGCCGGTGTTGGCGTCGGGGTCGGCGCCCAGCGTGGGCGCGGCCGCGGGCAGCGCCACGTTCACGCACATGGTGTTGACGATCTGGCCGCCGCCCGAAGGCAGCGCCGGGATGGTGGCGTTCACGATGATGTAGCCGCCGTTGCGCGCGCTGTTGCCGCTGGACGTATCCACGCCGATGTCCGTCGAGAGCGTGCGCGTGCAGGTCACGGTGGCCGGACCGGGCACCGGCGTTGCGGGCGTCGGCGTGACGGTGGCGCCGCCCTTGGTCACCGTGCAGGTGTAGCCGTCGCGCTGCGTGACGCTGTTGATCTGCACGCCGGCCGGCAGGTCGTCCACCAGCTGGATGGTGCTGCCCGCGAGCAGGCGGGTGCTGCCGAGGTTGGTGCTGCCGACCTGGTAGTCGAAGGCCTGGCCCAGCGGCACGTTGTTCTGCGGCCAGCCGCGGCGCTTGTCGGCGCGGAAGTCGGTGGCCGAGACCGCCACGTCGGCCGGCACGCTGCCGGTGGCCGAGTTGGCGATGGGGCCGGTCGCGCTCACGGTGGCCTCGTTGACGATGCCGGTGCCGGCCGTCATGGCGATGACCGGGATCACGATGTCACCGAGCGCCACGCTCGCGCCGTTGTTGCCGCCGATGTTGCTGCGCGTGCAGCTCACCGTCTGGCCGCTGACCGAGCAGGTCCAGCCGGTGGACTGTGCGGGCAGCGCCTGGATCGCGAAGTTGGCGGGGATGGTGTCGCTCAGCGTCACGCCGGTGGGCGGGCTGCCGCTGAAGCTCGGGCTCAGCCTGAAGTTGAAGTGCTGGCCGACGAGCAGCTGGCCGCCGTCATGGCTCTTGGACATGGCGAGCACGTAGCCTGCTGTCACGGTGGTGTTGGCGGTGGCGCTGTTGTTCGTGGAAACGCCGTCGCCCACCGAGCCCACCGCGGTCACGGCCGGCTGGTGGGTGACGGTGGAACCCGCGCCCGCGGTCACCACGGCGTTGATGCTGTAGGTGCGGGTGTTGTTGCCGGCGGTGGCCGGCGTGGCGGGCACGTTGCAGCGCAGCTCGCTGCCGGTGATGGAACAGGCAGCGGGGAGGCTGCCGGCTACCACTGACAGCCCGGTGGGAATCGGGTAGGTCAGCGTCGAGCCCGTGCTGGTGTCGGGGCCGTTGTTGGTGACCGTGAAGACGATCGGCACCGTCGAGCCGCTCGGCGCATTGACCGGCGCGCTGATGGCCACTGCCATGTCCGCGCCCTGGTTCACGGTGATCGTCTTGGTCTCGCTGGAGCCGCCGCCGCTGGGCGTAGCGGTCACGCTCAGCGTGCCCTGCGAGACTGTGCGCAGCAGCACCTGGAAGTCGCGCAGCTGGTTCGCGGCCAGCGTGATGCCCGAGCAGGTCAGCGTGCCGGGGCCGGCCGTGCCCTCGGAAATGGTCGCCGAGCAGCTGCCCACGGGCACCGGTCCGGTGCCCAAGTAGATCGAGTTGGCGGGGATGGTGTAGGTGAACGACGCACCCGGCGCGTCGATCGGCAGGCTGTCGCTTTCGGCGATGGTGACGGTGCTCGTCACCGTGCCGCCGGCGGGAAGGATGTCGGGCGCGTGCACGAGGCTCGACACCTGCGGCACCGCGTGCGCCGCCGTGGCGAGCAGCAGGCCTGCCAGAGGGGCGGCAAGGCGCGCTAGGCGGCGGCACCAGGTGCCGTGCTGCAGGCGCGCGTTGGAAGACACGTCGCGGCGGCCCTGCGCCCGCGACAGATTCGATGGGGTCCTGAACATCCCGTCCCTCGTGATGGCTCTGTGGACCGGGCACCGTTTCTCTTGTGGCGCCTTGAAGGCGGCAGGTGCTCCGGAAAGGGCGGGATTCTTCGGCGCCACCCCGTTGGGCGCCTTTGCGGCTCAGGACGAAAGTTTTGCCAGTAATGACATTTGTTTACCAATGCAACATAATGTGAACTGAATGTGAACTAATTCACGCTGTTTTTTGGCGGCGCACTCCTACGCTCGACGCCCATGTCCTACTGGTCGACAACGCCGCCCCGGCGCGCGCACATCCTTGTCATCGACGACAACATCGAAGAGCTGCAGTTGCTGCTCGGCGTGTTGCGCGAGGCCGGGCATCGCATCAGCCTGGCGTTCGACGCGCTGGAGGGCTACCGCCGGGCGACCGCGCTGCAGCCCGACCTCGTGCTGCTCGACGTGCGAATGGGCGCCACCGACGGCTTCACCACCTGCAGGCTGCTGAAGGCCGACACGACGACCGCGCGCATCCCGGTGATCTTCGTGACCGCTTCCAGCTCGGTGGAAGAGCGCCTCGCCGGCCTGCGCGAAGGCGCGGTCGACTACATCCTCAAGCCCTTCGAGCCGGCCGAAGTGCTGGCGCGCGTGGCCGTGCACCTGGCGCTCGCGAGCTGCCGTGAGCAGGTGCAGGCCTGCATGGAAGAGGCCGAGAGCGCGCTGGAGCACGCCAGGAGCGAACCCGCCGCCGACCACGCCGACCGCGTGCTGGCGCGCGCGGTCGAACGGCTGGTGCGCACCGACCTCGCGAACGTGCCTGCCCTGCCTGCGCTGGCCGCGAGCGTGGGCACGCACGAGAAGCGCCTGTCGCGCGTGTTCAAGGAGCAGACCGGCCGCACGGTGTTCGAGTTCGTGCGCGAGGCGCGGCTCGCCGAGGCGCAGCGGCTGCTGGCCAGCTCCGCGCTCAGCGTCGAGGAAGTGGCCCTGGCCGTCGGTTTCTCGGGCGCGGCCAATTTCTCGACCGCGTTCCGCGAACGCTTCGGCAGCACGCCGAGCGCGTTCCGCCAGGCCAGGCTGGCACCGGTCGCGCCACCGTCAGTGCCTTCGGCCTGACGCGGCACCGGCCAAGGCGGTGACCACCCGGGCCCTTCGCGGCGCTTGCTGCACTCACGGCACTCGCGGCGTCCGCGCGCTCCTGCTGTACGCCGTCCTCTGGCTGATCGCGCTGCCTGCCGCCTGGGCGGACGTGCTGCGCATCGACGACGAGACCCATTGGCCCATCGTGCTCGACACGCGCGTCGAAGTGTTCGAGGACCCCGGCGCGCAACTCACGTTCGACGAGATCGACGCATTGCAGGACGGCTCGCCCGAGGGCTTCCAGCCGGGCAGCGCAGCGCGCATGCGCCCGGGCTTCTCCAGATCGGCCTTCTGGCTGCGGCTGACCGTGGTGAACGGCAGCACCACCATCCAGCCGCTGCGGCTGGTGCTCGATGCCACCTGGCTGCAGCAGGTCGATTTCCACGTCCGCCGCGAACTCGCGGGCTGGGCCAGCTGGACGCACGAGCGCACGGGTGTGTCGGTGCGCTCCAGCGCCGCCCGCGAACGTGACCGCGACCGGGTGCCCACGCTGAACCTCGACCTGCGCCCCGGCGAACAGGCGCGGGTGCTGGTGCGCGTGCGCACGGGCAGCAGTGTGAAGCTCGCGCCCAGGCTGTATTCCGCGGACGCCTGGCGCGCGTCGGAAAGCAGCCATGCGCTGATCGACGGCCTTCTCATCGGCGGGCTGCTGGTGCTGTCGGTGTACTCGCTGTCGCTGTGGGTCATCTCGCGCAACCTCGCGATGGCCTTGCAGAGCCTGGGCTTCGCGCTCGTGGCGCTGTACGAGAGCACCTACCGCGGCTACGCACGCCTCGCGCTGTGGCCCGACAGCATCGAGTGGAGCTACCGCGCGGCCGGCGTCACCGCAGGCTGCTGCGTGCTGTCGCTGATGTGCTACCTGTACACCCTCTCGCGCCGCGGGCCGGTGCGCGTGCCCGCGCTGCCGTGGCTCCTGGGGCTCGCGGCGGGGCAATGCGTGGTGGTGCTGGGCACGCTCTTCGGCTCCTACCCGCTCTTCGCGACGGCGGGCACGATCAGCGCGCCGCTGGTGGTGGTCTCGCTGACCGTGAGCGCCTTCCTCTACATGCGCCGCTCGGGGCCGGGCGGTCGGCTGGCCTTTCCGGTGATGAGCATCGTCGCCGTCGGCGTGTGCCTGCGGCTGGTTGAGCTGGTGGCGCCTGCCCACGTGGTGCGCGGATTCGACGCCTATGCGCTGGGCTTTCCGGGCCTGCTGCTCGGCCTGGTGGCATTGGCGGTCTGGGCGCACCACCTGTCGTGGCAACGCCATTCCGCCCAGCGCGCACTGGCGCACTGGCAGGCGCAGGAGCAGCAGCGGCTGCGCGAAGAGGTGGAGCGCAAGACGCGCGCGCTTAACGCGGCGCTGGAACAGGCCGAGCAGCAGTCGCGCGAGCAGACCCAGCTGCTCGCCTACATCAGCCACGACCTGCGCGCGCCGCTGTCGACCATCATCGGCAACGTGCGCCGGCTCGGCGAGGAGGGCAGTGCGCCGCCCGAACGTCTGCAGGCCATCGAGCGCAGCGCCGCCTACCAGTTCGCGCTCATCGACGACCTGCTGGACTACGCCAGGAGCGAGCTGCTGCCTTTCTCGTTCGAGGCGAAGCCGGTGCACCTGCGCGCGCTGATCGACGACATCGCGCAGTACGCCGACACGCTCGCGCAGCGCCAGCACAACCGCTTCGAACTCGACGTGCTGGGCGCGCTGCCCACGGCCGTGTACCTCGACAGCAAGCGCTTCCAGCAGCTGCTGCTGAACCTGCTGTCGAACTCGGCGAAGTTCACGCGCGACGGCACGATGGGCCTGCGCGTGCAGGCGCGCCCGCGCGAGGATTCATGGCGGCTCGAGTTCGACGTGTGGGACAACGGCATCGGCATCGAGAAGGAAGACCAGGCTCGCATCATGCGGGCCTTCGAGCAGGGTGCGCCCGGCTCCAGCGGCCACGGACTCGGCCTGGCGATCGCGCGGCGCATCGTGCAGCACATGGGCGGCCGGCTGCAGCTGGAAAGCCGGCGCAACCTGGGCACGCGCGTGCGCTTCTCGGTGATCGTGAAGGAGGCGCCGAAGGAACTGGTGCCCCCCATCGCGAAGCCGCTGCAGAGCCCCGCGCTGCCGCTCCTGCCCGCGGCTGCACACACCCAGCCGCGTCGAATGCCGGTGCCCGCCATTGCGCCGCTGCCTGCGACCGTGCGCGACGAGCTCGAGGCGCTCGCGCGCGACGGCCGCTGGAGCGACCTTCACGACTGGGCCGACAGGCTCGCAGCCGATGCCCGCCATGCCGCGCTGGTCGAAGCGGTGCGGCACGCGCTGAACCAGCTCGACTTCGAACACATCCGCCTGCTGGCGCGCGCCACGCCCGCGGCGGGCACGGTTGCATGACGGGTTCATCGGCGTGAGTCGTTGAACCGCAGGGGCTCGTGCCGCTGCGCAGTCCCGGCGACCGGGAGCTCCGTTGGTGCCGGCTTGATCCGCCAGCGCCCGTGGCCGTCTGCCGTATCAGACGCGGCTGCTCCTTTCGAGGATTCGCGAGTTCTGAGCGCATTTCTCCCGGAACTCGGCGCTGATTCGTTCGTCGGCTTCCGCGCTCTCCCAGAATGCGAGGGCGGCGCGTGCCGCCAGTTGCCAAAGGCTCTTCTCGGAAGGCAGAGGCAGTTGCGGGGCGTAGGTTCTCGCGGGCAGTTCCACGCCGCGAACGGGGGCGTAGGTCATGGGCAGCATGTCGTAGATCGGGGCGAGCTGCAGCGTGGCCTGGTCGTCGACACGAACAGGTTGGAAGGACAGATTGCCGTCGTGCATGTCGGTGTTGCCGATGAGCTGACCGAAATGCCCGACAAGATCGATGCGGCGCAGATCTTCCCGCGTGATCCAGCCCCGTTCGACCAGGGGCCGGACGCCCTCTGCCCACCGGCGTCCGCCGGCGCCGACGAAGATGGAGTTGAGCGTGCTCCACGAGACGACGGGCGAGCGGCCGAGGGCGCCATGCCTGTCGAACCGGTCGACCTCCAGGAACGTGCGGCCTCCGAAAAGATGGACTCTGGATTCGGCCACGTCGATTTCGGCGTGAGAGGCCAACGCGCGGGCGGCGAGGTGCTCGCACACGAGCAGGTCCGACCAGCGCCGGGTGCCCGGCGAATCGTCGGAGCCAGAGAATTTCACGATCACATGCCTGACCTCTCCGGCGACGTGCCGCATGGCGGTGAACTTTGGAAACTCTCCTCCTGCGGACGAGCCGGCCACGCCGAGCTCCAGCATGTCCGCGGCGATCCGTGGATACGATTTCTGCAGCTGGGCGTTGCTCAGTCCATGAGGTCCGACCTCGTCTCCGAGCGCCTGGGCCTGTGCAAGCCACTTCCTGGCCGCGGGCTCGCCAACCAGCAGATCGCCGGGGACATCGGTGCCGAGCAGGGAGAGCACATGCAGCACGTCGTCGTCCGACCATCTCGTCGGGTCGTCGCTCACCTTCAGCAAGCCCGCATGGTGTCGCGCGAAGTTGCGCCCGAGGAAGCCTTGGGGGCGCATGTCCTGCAACATGTAGGGCAGGCCTTCGAACCAACCCTGTTTCATTTCGTCGTCCAACGGCCAGTCGAAGTCCTCGGAGAACTCCATCGCCGTGCCCTGGGGATATACGAGGTCGAGCAGGGCGATCTGGTGCTGAACGCCATCGCGATCGATGCGGAAAAGCGGCAGCGGGGCTTCGTCCCCTCTCAATGCGCGCCGCGCCGCGTAGCTGGTGCGCCTGGCCTTGCCGCGCACGATGACCGTCGTGCCAGCCGCACGAATGGCCCGGCTCAGGGTGGGACGGCTCACACCCGCAGCGGCGGCAAGGGCGCCCGCCTGAAGAGGGCCCTTGGCGCGCAGGATCGTGAGAGGGTCGGCCGTCATATGAAACGATACTTTTGACGATTGGCAGAAAAAAAACCAGGAGAAGATCGATTCTCTACTCCTCGGTTGAAACAATCAATGAAACGATTTCTTGTCGTTCATCTGAATGCTGTTCGCCAATTGATCTTTGGGATCGCGCCGCGCCGGCGCATCGCGGGACGAACAAGTGGCTGCTGGTCACGCGACTGCTTGATGCGCGCCGGCCCTGGAATGCGCCGAAACAGGATGACCCCGCCTGCGGCTTAGTCGCGGCGGGCACGGAGCTCGATGGTGCCGTCGGATCGGATTCCGCCGGCAGGCACACAGCTTGGCTATGCCGAATGGCGAACAGCCTGGCGATGGGATGCCGCGTGCCCGTCCCCCGAAAGCGGGCCACCGGGAAAGCTCGGAATCGCCGCGGCGAGCGCGGCGGTGTAGGGGTGGCGCGGCCGGTCGAACAGTTCGTGCGAGGGGCCTTCGTCGACGATGCGTCCTTCGCGCATCACCAGCACGCGATCGCATCGGAGGCGGTGCGGCGCGAATCGAGGCTGTCGTGCGGGTCCTGGAACACCATCTGCACCCGACTTCGCCAGGGCGCGCACGCCGCACCGCATCGCATCGCATCGCACCACACCACACCACACCACACCGTGATGCGATGCCGCCCAAAGAACAAAAACGGATCAGCGTATGCGGATTCCGCGCTTCGCTTTTCGGGGCCGCGCCTGAACAATGCGGTGTCTTGCCTTCGAGGTGAGTGTCTCCTCGTCGTATCCGAAGCGACGTTCAACGGGCCCTGCGGGGCCCGCTTTTTTTTGCGGTGATGAGCGCCGGGGGTGTTCCCGGCTACTTCAGCGCGGAGATGTCCCGGCTCCTGATGAGCCGCGAGCGCAGCACGTTGCGGCTGATGCCCAGCAGCTTGGCTGCCTGCACCTGGTTGCGGTGGCAGAACTCGAAGGCGGTGCGCATCACGGTCTCCTCGATCTGCTCGAACAGCTGCTCGTTCGGCTCGTTGAAGAGGTCTCGCAGCACCGCCTCCAGCGCCTGCTGCGGCGTGGCGCTGGCCGCGGGCTCGTCTTCGGTCGAGCGCCGCTGGATGTTCAGCGAAGACAGATGCAGATGCTCCGCGCCCAGCACGCCGTTCTGGCAGATCAGCAGCGCGTGGTGGATCACGTTCTCGAGCTCGCGGATGTTGCCGGGCCAGCCGTGCTCGCCCAGCTTCTGCTCGGCGCTCGCGTCGAGGCGCACCGGGCCGTAGCCCAGGCGCTGGCGGTATTCCTCGATGAAGTGCCGCGCCAGCGGCAGGATGTCGCCGGGCCGCTCGCGCAGCGTCGGCAGCGCGAGATGCACCACGTGCAGCCGGTAGAACAGGTCTTCGCGGAAGTTGCCTGCGGCCACCGCGTCCTGCAGCCGCACGTTGGTGGCGGCCACCACGCGGACGTCGATGGGCACGCTCCTGCGCGAGCCCAGCCGCACCACCTCGCGCTCCTGCAGCACGCGCAGCAGCTTGACCTGGATCGACAGCGGAAGGTCGCCGATCTCGTCGAGGAAGAGCGTGCCGCCGTTGGCGGCCTCGAACCATCCCGCCTTGGCCGAGAAGGCGCCGGTGAACGCGCCCTTCTCGTGGCCGAAGAGCTCGCTCTCGACCAGGCTTTCGGAGAAGGCGCCGCAGTTCACGGCCACGAAGGGCTTGCCGCTGCGCCGGCTGAGGTCGTGCACGTGCCGCGCGATCAGTTCCTTGCCGGTACCGGTCTCTCCGATGATGAGCACGTTGGCGTCGCTGGGCGCCACCATGCCGATGCGCTCGAGGAGCGCAGCCGAACGCGGGTCCTGGAACACCTGCGCGGTGGCGCGGATCGAGGTGGTGAGCTTGCGCGGGTTGGGCAGCGTGAGCAGCGTGGACGGAGCGGACGGCGCGGTGGCATCCCAGTCCTCGCCCGGGGATGCGTCGGCCGGCGGCAGAACTGCGAGAGGGCGGGTGTAGGCGGTCATGAGTAGAAGGTCGGTACGGGGTATTGCTGCTTGAGGGCCCATTCGCCGAGCTCTCGCAGCTTGTAGGCCACGGGGTCGTGCAGGGACTGGGTGCGCAGGTTGCGCCAGTGGCGGTCCAGCCGCAGGCCGCCGTGCGTGGCGCGCGCGCCGGCCACGTCGAACATGCGCGTACAGATGTCCAGGCCCGTGTTCGTCGCCGCGACCTTGGCGGTGGCCACGGCCACCGCGACTTCGCCGCGCTCGGGTTCGGTCAGCGCGGGGCCGCGACGCCAGGCCGCATCGAGCCGGTCGGCCGCGCGGTCGGCCAGCGCGCGCACGCTCTCCAGGCCGACCCAGAAGTCGCCGTAGTGGCCGAGCACGTACGGGTCCTCGTGCATCTGCGCGACCTTGGCCGCGTGCCAGGGGCGCGATTCGTGCAGCGTGTAGTGCTTCGCATCGTCGAAGGCCCCTTCCGCGATGCCGAGGTAGATGTTGGCCAGCACGAGCTGCGACACCAGCGGCCGCAGGCAGGCGAAGGGCGTCGAGAGCGGGCCCGGATCGGCCAGCACCTCGTGCTGCTCGACGCGCACCTTCTCGAAGGTCACGCTGCCGCTGTCGGTCTGCCGCTGTCCGATGTTGTTCCAGTCGGGTGCCACGAAGATGCCCGAGCGGCCGGTGGGCACCGCCGCGACGATGAAGGCGCCGCTGCCTTCCTCGCGCGCCGAGGCGATCAACATCTCCGAGTCGAGTGCGCCCGAGCAGAAGCTCTTCTGCCCGGTGAATTCGCGCCAGCCCTCGCGCGCGCTCGACACCGTACGGTCGTCCAGCGGATTGAGCGCATTGCCCCAGAACCACCGCCGGCGCGCGGTCTGCTCGAACCACGGCTGCCATTGCACGGGCCGCGCGAAGAGCCGCACCGTGGCGAGCATCAGGTGATGGAAGCCGAACACGTGCGCGAGGGAGCTGTCGGCCTGCGCGAGCAGGCGCACGACGTCGAGCGTCTCCCGCCAGTCCGCGCCGCCGCCGCCGAATTCGCGCGGAATGCTCAGAGCCAGCAGGCCGCTCTCGCGCAGCGCATCTCGCTCGGCCTTCGGCGTGCCGCCGCGCTCGTCGCGTTCGACCGCGGTCGCCGCGAAGCGCTGCATCAGGTCGCGGGCAATGTCGCGAGGCGATTCGGAAGCCGTAATGGAAAGAACTGAACTCACGCAGACCCTCGGTGATGTGCAGGCAGCAGGGTTGCTGCGCCAGCAGCATGTTCGCGGCGACGACGCGCGCCGCCAACGATGCGATCCGTATATCGATCCTTGTTTTGCTTCCATGGCAGCAGCATGGGTGTGCCGATGCGCCGGGTGCAGCAGGTCTGGTGCTCGGCTGCTGCTGGAGCAGCAGAAATCAAGTACTTCGGCGTGTTTTCGCAGGCAGGGCGACTGGCACGCTAACTGCTGAATCGCCTCATGCAACTTTTCTGGTTTCTCCCCACGCACGGCGACAGCCGCTACCTCGGCACCTCGCGCGGCGCGCGCACAGTGAGCCACCGATACCTGCGGCAGGTGGCGCAGGCCGCCGACGAACTCGGCTACGAAGGCGTGCTGATCCCGACGGGGCGCTCCTGCGAGGACTCGTGGGTGGTCGCATCGTCGCTCGCGGCGCAGACCGAGCGGCTCAAGTTCCTGGTCGCGATCCGCCCCGGCATCATCTCGCCCACGGTCTCCGCGCGGCAAGCCGCGACGCTCGACCGTTTCTCCGACGGCAGGCTGCTCATCAACGTGGTGACCGGCGGCGACCCCGACGAGCAGCATGGCGACGGCAGCTTCCTCACGCACGCCGAGCGCTATGAAGTCACTGACGAATTCCTGCGCATCTGGCGCGGCGTGGCGGCCGGCGAGACCGTGAACTTCTCGGGCAGGCACCTGCGCGTGGAGAACGCGAAGACGCTCTACCCACCGGTGCAGAAGCCCTATCCGCCGCTGTGGTTCGGCGGTTCGTCGGATGCCGCGATCGCACTCGCGGGCGAGCAGGTCGACGTGTACCTCACCTGGGGTGAGCCGCCGGCCGACGTGGCCGACAAGATCGCGAAGGCGCGCGCAGCTGCGGCGAAGCATGGCCGCACACTGCGCTTCGGCATCCGGCTGCATGTGATCGTGCGAGAGACCAGCGAGGCGGCGTGGCGCGCCGCCGACGAACTCATTTCCTACGTGACCGACGACACCATCGCGGCCGCGCAGAAAGCCTTCTCGCGCTTCGACTCGGTGGGCCAGCAGCGCATGGCCGCGCTCCATGGCGGGCGGCGCGACAGGCTGGAGGTATCGCCCAACCTGTGGGCGGGCGTGGGCCTCGTGCGCGGGGGTGCGGGCACGGCACTCGTGGGCAGTCCCGAGGAGGTGGCGGCGCGCATCAAGGAGTACGCGGCACTCGGCGTGGAGACCTTCATCTTCTCGGGCTACCCGCATCTGGAGGAGGCGTACCGCGTGGCAGAGCTGCTGTTCCCGCTGCTGCCGCTCGACCACGTACGCCCTGCAGGGCACGCCAACATCACTGGGCCGTTCGGCGAAGTCATCGCCAACGACATCGTGCCGCCTTCCTCGCAGGCCGTGCAGGTTGCGCCGGGGGCAGCGCGCGAGAAGGCGGCCGCATGAAGCATTTCTCCGCGGAGGCCGGCGACGAGGTCGTGCCGTGGCATGCGAGCGCGCAGCGCGTCGCGCAGGCACTGGCCCAGACCGCGGTGGAGCGCGACCAGCGCGGCGGCACGCCGAAGGCCGAGCGCGACCTGCTGCGCGACAGCGGCCTGTTGATGCTCAGCGTGCCCGCCGAGCTCGGCGGCCTGGGCGCGAGCTGGCGGCAGACACTCGACGTGGTGCGCGGTTTCGCGCGCGTCGACAGCTCGGTGGCGCACCTCTTCGCCTTCCACCATCTGCTGCTCGCGACCACGCAGCTCTTCGCGCAGCGCGCGCAGTGGCAGCCCTGGATCGAGCAGACCGGCGCGCATCGCTGGTTCTGGGGCAATGCGCTGAACCCGCTCGACAAGTCCACGCGCGCCGAGGCGGTCGACGGCGGGTATGTGTTCTCGGGGCGCAAGAGCTTCTGCTCGGGTGCCAGCGACTCCGACATGCTGGTCGCATCGGCCCTCGACGCGAACGACCGCCTGCTGATCGGCGTCGTGCCCACGCGGCGCGCGGGCATCACGGTGCTCGGCGACTGGGACAACATGGGGCAGCGCCAGACCGACAGCGGCAGCGTGCTGTTCGACGGCGTGCGCGTCGGGGCGAACGAGCTGCTGCTCGATCCCGGCCCGCTGTCGACGCCGTTCGCCTGCCTGCGCCCGCTGCTGGCGCAGCTGATCCTTGCGAACATCTACCTGGGCCTGGGCGAGGGCGCGCTCGAGGAGACGAAGGCCTTCACGCTGCAGCAGGGCCGACCCTGGCTCTTCTCGACGGCTTCGGCCGCGAACGAAGACCCGTACGTGCTCACGCACTACGGCGATTTCTGGCTCGCGCTGCAAGGCGCGCGACTGCTGCTCGACCAGGCGGCCACGGCCTTCGACCAGGCATGGTTGCGCGGCACTTCGCTCGACGAGCAGGAGCGCGGCGAGGTGGCCATCGCCGTCGCAGCGGCCAAGGTGGCGAGCACGCGCGCGAGCCTCGAGGTGGCGCACCGCATGTTCGAAGTGACGGGGGCGCGAGCTACCACCGCCGCGCTGCGCCTCGACCGCTACTGGCGCAACCTGCGCGTGCACACGCTGCACGATCCGGTGGACTACAAGGTTCGCGAACTCGGCCACTGGGCGCTCAATGCGCGGCTGCCCCAACCCAGCTTCTATTCCTGAACCTGCCATCGCCATGCAACGGGCCTGCGGCTGCACGTCGCAGGCCCGTTGTGCTTTTCAGCGCTGCTCCCGCTGCTGCCTGGGAAGCAGTTTCCTCCTGCATTTGCTGCCTGGCGTTCATTCGGTGCCCGCATACCGATCTGCCGCAAACGACTATGGCTGCGCAGCTGCTGGCTGATCAGCAACCCACCCGCAGCCTGCTTCGGATTCAGCATGCACGCGCATAGCCATTTCGCTCTAACTCCTTGATTCATAAGGAAAAAGGAAGTGGCACGCCATTCGCATATATCAAGCGTGCCGCGAATCGATCGTGGCTTCCAAACAGAGGTCATATCAACATGAGTCGAAAACTGAAAGTCGTCGCCGTCTCCGGCAGCCTGCAACGTCCGTCGCGCACGCTGGTGCTGGTCGATCAACTCCTGGCCGCGCTCGGCGAGCAGATCGCCATCGAGTCGCGCGTGATCTCGCTGGGCGACATCGGCCCGCAGTTCGCCGGCGTGCTCTACCGCAACCAGCTGCCCGCCGCCGTCGAGGAGAGCATCGCGGCCATCGAGTCGGCCGACCTGCTGCTGGTGGCTAGCCCGGTCTATCGCGGCTCCTACACCGGCCTCTTCAAGCATCTCTTCGACTTCGTGCATCACGAGGCGCTGACCGACAAGCCCGTGCTGCTCGCGGCCACCGGCGGCAGCGACCGCCATGCGCTGGTCATCGACCACCAGCTGCGTCCGCTCTTCAGTTTCTTCCAGGCGCTCACGCTGCCGATCGGCGTCTATGCCGTGGAGAAGGACTTCGAAGGCTACGAGATCGCCAGCCCCGCACTTCGCGATCGCATCGCGCTGGCCGTGGCGCGTGCCGTGCCCCAGTTGCGCGATGCCTTGCCGGCCGCCGCGTCGACCCCGCAACCCACGCCGGCCAACGCGCCCGCCGTCCGCAAGCCCGCGCCCGTCGCGTTGGCAGCCTGAGAAGCCTTCTTCCCGATCGATCGTCCACCCAGAGAGAAACCTGCCATGAGCCAACCGTCGTCCTCCACCGCCGCCCCCGTCAAGTTCGCCTACTGGGTGCCCAACGTCAGCGGCGGCCTGGTGGTCAGCACCATCGAGCAGCGCACCGACTGGAGCCTGGAATACAACCAGCGCCTCGCGGTCGCGGCCGAGAAGGCCGGCTTCGAATATGCGCTGAGCCAGATCCGCTTCACGGCCGGCTACGGCGCCGAGTACCAGCACGAGTCGGTGTCCTTCAGCCAGGCGCTGCTGCACGCCACCACCAAGCTCAAGGTGCTCGCAGCCATCCTGCCCGGGCCGTGGAATCCCGCGGTGGTCGCCAAGCAGATCGCCACCATCGACCACATCTCCAATGGCCGCATCGCCATCAACGTGGTCAGCGGCTGGTTCAAGGGTGAGTTCCAGGCCATCGGCGAGCCCTGGCTCGAGCACGACGAGCGCTATCGCCGCTCCAACGAGTTCATCCGCGCGCTCAAGGGCATCTGGACGCAGGACAACTTCACCTTCAAGGGCGACTTCTACCGCTTCAGCGACTACACGCTGAGCCCGAAGCCGGTGCAGAAACCGCACCCGGAGATCTTCCAGGGCGGCAGCTCGCGCGCCGCGCGCGACAACGCGGCCAGTGTGTCGGACTGGTACTTCACCAACGGCAACACGCCCGAGGGCCTGAAGGCGCAGATCGACGACATCCAGGCCAAGGCGGCGCAGAACGGCCACACGGTGCGCATCGGCGTGAACGCCTTCGTCATCGCGCGCGACACGGAGGAAGAAGCCAGGGCCGTGCTGGAGGACATCATCAGGCACGCGCACGTCGAGGCGGTGCATGCCTTCGGCGACGCGGTCAAGCAGGCCGGCAAGGCATCGCCCGAAGGCGAGGGCAACTGGGCCAAGTCGACCTTCGAGGACCTGGTGCAATACAACGACGGCTTCCGCACCAACCTCATCGGCACGCCGCAGCAGATCGCCGAGCGCATCGTGGCGCTCAAGGCCATCGGCGTGGACCTGATCCTCACGGGCTTCCTGCACTTCATCGAGGAGGTCGAGTACTTCGGGCAGAGGGTGCTGCCGCTGGTGCGCGAGCTCGAGGCGCAACAGGCCGCGCGCGCAGGTCAGCCCGCCCGGGCGGCGCTGGAAGCCGTGGCGTGAGCCTCGCCGTGATGCCCGATCTCTTCTTCGAGGCCGCACCGGTGCCGCTGGGCGTCGACCCACTGGCCTTCGTGCCCGCGGGCCGCACGGTGCCGGCCAGGGAGGACGCCGCGACTTCGCTGGTGTTGCGGCTGGAGGGTATCGACCTGTCCTTCGGCGGCGTCACCGCGCTGTCGGGCGTGGACCTGTCGATCGCCAAGGGAGAGATCCGAGCCGTCATCGGCCCCAATGGGGCGGGCAAGAGCTCGCTGGTCAACGTCATCAGCGGGCTGTACCGGCCTGACCGCGGGCGCGTGTGGATCGGCGGGCGCAGCTTCGCTCATGTGCCGACAGCGCGGCTGGCACGGCTGGGCGTCGCGCGCACCTTCCAGAACCTGGCGCTCTTCAAGGGCCTGAGCGTGCGCGACAACATCGTGCTCGGCCGCGTCGACGCGTCACGCTCCACATTCGTCGAGCAGCTCGTCGGGCTGGGCCGCGCGCGCCGCGAACGCGAGGAGGCACGGGCGCGGGCCGACGCGATCGTCGGTTTTCTCGGGCTGGGCGCTGTCAGCGAGCGGCTCGCAGGCACGCTGGCCTACGGCCTGCAGAAGCGTGTCGAACTGGCGCGTGCGCTGGTGGCATCGCCGCAACTGCTGCTGATCGACGAGCCGATGGCCGGCATGACGGTCACCGAGAAGAGCGAGCTCGCGCATTTCGTGCGCGCCGCCCGCGACGAGTTCGGCACCACCATCCTGCTGATCGAGCACGACATCGGCGTGGTGCTGGGCCTGTCGGACCGCGTGGCAGTGTTCGACCACGGCCGCAAGATCGCCGACGGCACGCCCGCCGAGGTGCGCAGCGACCCGGCGGTGATCGACGCGTACCTGGGCGTCGATCACGAGGGAGAGGGCGCATGAGCGCGGCCGGTGGTATTTCTCCTTCCCCCTCTGGGGGAAGGTCGGGATGGGAGCAGGCGGAGCGCCCGATGCAGGCGCCGCCTGCCCCCACCCCAGCCCTCCCGCAGAGGGGGAGGGGGCAACAGCCGATGGCGGAGGCCGCCCGATGACCGCCGCCGACTTCAGCTTCTTCGCCGAGGTTCTCCTTGGCGGCCTGCTCTCGGGCGTGATGTATTCGCTGGTGGCCATCGGCTTCGTGCTGATCTACAAGACATCGGGCGTGCTCAACTTCGCGCAGGGCGCGCAGCTCCTGTTCGCTGCGCTCACCTTCGTGAGCCTGGTCGAGCGCGGCGTGCCCTTCGCGCTGGCCCTGGTGCTGACCTTCGCGCTCATGGTGGCGCTGGGGCTGGTCATCGAGCGCACGGTGCTGCGTCCGCTGGTGAACCAGCCGCCGATCACGCTGTTCATGGCGACGCTGGGCCTGTCGTACGTGATCGAAGGCGTTGCGCAGCTGGTGTGGGGCACGCAGGTGCACGCGCTGGAGCTGGGCATCGCCGACGAGCCGCTGCAGTTCCTGGGCATCATGGTCTCGACCTTCGACCTGTTCGCCGCCGCCACGGCCGCCGTGATGGTCGCCCTGCTCTCTGCCTTCTTCCGCTACACCCGCGTGGGCCTGGCATTCCGCGCGGTGGCGGACGACACCTACGCGGCCATCGCGGTCGGCCTGCGGCTGCCGCGCATCTGGGCCACGGTGTGGGCGGCGGCCGGCGTCATCGCGCTGGTGGCCGGCCTGCTCTGGGGCGCGCGGCTTGGCGTGCAGTTCTCGCTCTCGCTCGTGGTGCTCAAGGCGCTGCCGGTGCTGGTGCTCGGCGGCTTCGACTCGATCCTCGGTGCGATCGTCGGCGGGCTGGTGATCGGCGCGCTCGAGAAGCTGGCCGAGGTGTACATCGGGCCCTTCGTGGGCGGCGGCATCGAGAGCTGGTTCGCGTATGTCGCGGCGCTGGCCTTCCTGCTGATCCGGCCCAGTGGGCTGTTCGGCCAGAAACTCGTGGAGCGTGCCTGAGCCATGCGCAATGTTTCCGCACCTTCGTGGACCTGGCCGGCGGCCGTGCTCGCCGTCGCCTTCGGCATCGTGCCTTTCGTCGCGTCCGGCTATGTGTTCAACGCACTGCTGATCCCCTTCCTCGCGCTGTCACTGGCCGCGGTGGGGCTGAATCTGCTGACCGGCTATGCGGGCCAGCTTTCGCTGGGCACGGCCGCCTTCATGGCAGTCGGTGCCTTCGCCGCCTACAACTTCAACCTGCGGGTCGAAGGGCTACCGCTGCTCGCGAGCATCGGGCTCGCGGGCCTTGCCGCCACCGTCGTCGGGCTGGTGTTCGGCCTGCCGAGCCTGCGGCTGCGCGGCTTCTACCTGGCGGTGTCGACGCTGGCCGCGCAGTTCTTCGTGCAATGGGCGCTCACCAAGTTCGGCTGGTTCAGCAACGACAACCCTTCGGGCGTGATCGATGCGCCGGTGCTCGAGGTGGCGGGGATCGTGTTCGACACGCCTGTGCGACGCTACATCTTCTCGCTGGCCGTGGTGACGGTGCTGACCCTGCTGGCATGGCGGCTGGTGCGCACCCAGACGGGCCACCACTTCATCGCCGTGCGCGACAACGAGCTGGCCGCGCGCGTGATCGGCGTGCCGGTGCTGCGCACCAAGCTGCTGGCGTTCGCGGTGTCGTCGTTCATCGTCGGCGTGGCGGGCGTGCTGTGGGGCTTCGTCTACCTGCGCACGGTGGAGCCCGCGGGCTTCAACCTCGACCGTTCGTTCCAGATTCTCTTCATCGTGATCATCGGCGGGCTCGCGACGATCCGCGGCGCCTTCCTCGGCGCGGCGCTGATCGTGGTGTTTCCGCTGCTGCTGTCGCGCGTGGGCAGCTTCCTGCTCGGCGGCTGGTTCGATTCGGGCGTGCTCGACATGAGCCAGCGCATCGTGCTGGGCGCCTTGATCATCTTCTTCCTCGTCGTGGAGCCGCAGGGACTGGCCGCCCTGTGGGACCGCACGCGCCGGCGGCTGGCGGGCCCTTCCGCAGCCTGAACGCACCGCGCCTTCTTCCTTTTCCTTCGCATCCCAAGAGCCTTCATCACATGTCCTTCATCAAGCACCTGAAAACCGCGGCCGTGGCCGTCACCCTGGCCGCGAGCGGCCTGCAGCTCGCGCATGCCGACGCGAACGAGCAGTTCTTCCCGCTGCAGAGCTATCGCGTCGGCCCCTATGCGGCGGGCGGCACGGGCTTCTTCGGCGGCTTCATCGACTACCTGAACCTGGTGAACACGCGCGACGGCGGCGTGGGCGGCGTGAAGCTGACCTGGGAGGAGGGCGAGACGCAGTACGAGGTGGAGCGCGGCGTGGAGGTGTACGAGCGCCTCAAGCAGCGCCCCGGCATCGCGACCTGGAACCCGCTGTCGGTCGGCATCGCCTACGCGCTGATCGACCGCGTCACCGCCGACAAGGTGCCGCTGCTCACCATCAACCACGGCCGCACCGACACCACCGACGGTCGCGTGTTCAAGTACATCTTCCCGCTGCTGCTGAACCCGTACAGCGAGACCTCCGGCATCGTGAACTACATCGCGGGCAAGGAAGGCGGCGCCGACAAGCTCAAGGGCAAGAAGATCGTGGTGCTGTATCACGGCTCGCCCTACGGCAAGGAGACCATTCCGATCTACGAACTGCTGGCGAAGAAGTACGGCTTCGCGCTGCAGCAGATCGAGGTGCCGCACCCCGGCAACGAGCAGCAGTCGCAGTGGCTCGCCATCCGCCGCGCCAAGCCCGACTACGTGGTGCTGCGCGGCTGGGGCGTGATGAATCCGGTGGCGCTGAAGACCGCGCAGAAGACGGGCTTTCCGGTCGACCACATCGTGGGCAATGTCTGGTCCAACTCCGAGGAGGACGTGATCCCCGCGGGCGACGCCGCCAAGGGCTACGTGGCGATCACCACCGTGGCCGCGGGCGCCCAGTACCCGGTGCTGCAGGAGATCACCAAGACCGTCTACGGCGCCGGCAAGGGCAACCTGCAGGACCCCAAGCGCATCGGCAGCGTCTATCACAACCTCGGCGTGCTCAACGGCATCCTGAACGTGGAGGCCATCCGCATCGCGCAGGCCAAATTCGGCAAGCGCACCCTCACCGGCGACGAGGTCCGCTGGGGCCTGGAGAACCTGAAGATCGACGAGGCGCGCGCGGCCGCGCTCGGCGCGAAGGGCCTGTTCCATTCGATCAACGTGACCTGGGACAACCACGAAGGCGACGGCCGCGTGGCCTTCCAGCAGTGGGACGGCAGCAAGTGGAACGTGGTGTCCGACTGGATCGCGCCCGACTGGAAGCTGCTGCGGCCAATCATCGAGAAGTCTTCGCTGGCCTATGCCAAGGAGAAGAACGTGAAGGTGCGCAAGAGCATCGACGACTAGAACCCGGCTCGCCTCCAGGCTACGCACTCCATGTCTTCGCCAACCCCCTGCCGGGGGCAACACCAGCGGCCCCGGCAAATCCGGTTCCGCGGTGTTACTGGCTTGATACCCCACTGACCAAGATTTGAAAGCAACGTCCATGTCCGCAGTTCCTCAACCGCCCGTATCCATCCAGCCAGCCGCCAACGACCCCGTGCCCGGCCTGCCGCTGCCGGCCCAACCGGCGCACGTGATCCGCGACGATGCCGAAGCCATTGCCGTGGCACACGAATTGGCCGCCAGGCTGATCGTCGGCGCCTCCGAGCGCGACCGCCTGCGCCGCTGGCCGGTCGAGGAGATCGACGCCTACTCGCAGAGCGGCCTCTGGGCCATCAACGTGCCGAAGGCCTTCGGCGGCGCGGAGGTGTCGTATGCCACGCTGGCCGAGGTGATCGCGATCATCTCGGCGGCCGACCCCTCGCTCGGGCAGATCACGCAGAACCACCTGGGCTTCGTCGCCGCGGTGCGCACGGTGTCCGATGCGGCGCAGCAGAAGCTCTTCTTCGCCGACTTCCTGCGCGGCGTGCGCTGGGGCAATGCGTTCTCGGAGTCGGGCTCCAAGCGCGCGGCCGACTTCGAGACGCGCTTCACCGACGCGGGCGACCACGTGGTGGTGACCGGCAAGAAGTTCTATTCGACCGGCGCGCTGCTGGCGCACTACGTGCCCATCGTGGCCAACGACGAGCAGGGCAGGACCTGGTACGTGGTGGCCGAGCGCAATGCACCGGGCCTCACGGTGATCGACGACTGGTCGGCCTTCGGCCAGCGCACGACGCTCAGCGGCACGGTGATCATCGACCGCGTGAAGGTGCCCAAGACCCACCTGATCCCGGCCTACAAGGGCTACGACGCGCCCTCTGCCGACGGCGCGATCTTCCAGATCATCCAGGCGGCGGTCGACGTGGGCATTGCGCGCGGCACCATCGCGGAGACGGTCGACTTCATCCGCACCAAGACGCGCCCCTGGATCGACAGCCAGCGCGACCATGCGTGGGAAGACCCATACTCGATCCAGGAAGTGGGCGACCTGCAGATCCGCCTGCATGCGAGCGAGGCGCTGCTGGAGCGCGCCGGCCGCGCCATCGACCGCGCGGTGGCCGCGCCCGATGCCGACAGCGTGGCCGCGGCGCAGATCGCGACGGCGGAAGCCAAGGTGCTCTCCACCGAGATCGCGATCCTCGCGACCAACAAGCTCTTCGAGCTGGCGGGCACGCGCTCGACGCTGGGCCAGTACAACCTCGACCGGCACTGGCGCAATGCACGCACGCACACGCTGCACGACCCGGTGCGCTGGAAGTACGCCATCGTGGGCAACTACTTCCTCAACGGCGTCAAGCCGCCGTTCCACGCCTGGAGCTGAAGCGATGACGGCACCCTTGCTGCGCGTCGAGGCGGTCGAGGCGGCGTACCAGGGCTCCATCGTCGCGCTGCACGGCGTGAGCCTGGAAGTGCGAACGGGCGAGATCCATGCACTGCTCGGCGCCAACGGCGCAGGCAAGTCGACGACGCTCAAGGCGGTGTCGAACCTGCTGCCGGCCGAGCGCGGACAGGTGACGGCCGGGCGCATCGTCTTCGACGGGCACGACACGGGCCGCACCAGCCCGGCCGACCTCGTCCGCCTGGGCCTGGTGCAGGTGCTGGAGGGCCGCCACTGCTTTCGCGCGCTCACCGTGGAGGAGAACCTGCTGACTGGCGCACTCGGCCGCGGTGCACGGCGCGCCGAGATCGCCGGGGACCTCGCGCGGGTCTATGCGATCTTCCCGAAGCTCGAGGCCAGGCGGCGCACGCTCGCCGGCCTTTGCTCCGGCGGCGAGCAGCAGATGGCGGCCATCGGCCGCGCGCTGATGTCGCGCCCGCGCCTGCTGGTGCTCGACGAACCCTCGATGGGGCTGGCGCCGCTGGTGGTGCGCGACATCTTCGAGCAGCTGCGCCGGCTCAACCGCGAGCAGGGCCTGGCGATCCTGGTGGCCGAGCAGAACTCGACCGTGGCGCTGCAGTACGCCGACCGCGCCACCGTGCTCGACGTAGGGACCACCGTGCTCGGCGACGATGCCAGCGCGCTGCGCCGGCGTGCCGATATCCAGTCGCTCTACTTTGGCGAAGGTGCTCGCATCGGCATGACGGCATGACGGCCTGGCGGCCTGGCGGCCTGGCGAGGGCGGCCACGCAGCAGATTCCGCATGTGGTCAGGGGGACTTCTTCGTTCTGCATGCGAACCTTCGCTCCTCGACTCGATGGCTCCCTTGTCGAGCGGTTCCCTCGCTCCTCGAAGCCGTGTGGAATCGCTTGTCATTCCTTCTTTCCGCGTCACCCGCTTGTCCCGCCAATCCCCTCGATGAAGACTTCGGCGGCCTCACACCGGGCGTCTTGGCCCTTGCCGACTCGCTCGCCGCCACCGCCCCCGCGCGCGACACGCGGCTCACCGCCACGCGCACGGAGTAGGGCCTCGAGATCGACGGCATCAAGGGCTTCTGCTCGACGCATCGGTCTAGAGCTACGACTCCGCGACCTAGGTCACCAAGGGGTGTACAAGGAGCGCAGCCCTGACACGGGCTGCGGAGAGTGCTCGGGGGCTCCGGGGGGGGCGACCCGGGCAATCCGGGATGACGATGCCGCGTTGCCTTCAGGCCCAGCTGTCGAAAACCGTCACGCGGTTCCGGCCCTGGTGCTTGGAAACGTAAAGCGCCCGGTCCGCCTGCGCCATCAGCACGTTCGCCATCCCCGATGCGTTGGGCACGCAGCTGGCCACGCCGAAGCTGGCCGTGATTGCGCGGCGCGGCCATGCCGCGGTCTCCAGGGCGCGGCGGATGACCTCGGCGTTCTCGCTTGCGCGCGTCGCGTCGCAGCCGGGCAGCACCACGCAGAACTCCTCGCCGCCCGAGCGTGAAGCCACGCCTGCGACGTCGACATGGTCGCGGATCACCCGCGCGGCCTGGGCCAGAACCTCGTCGCCGGCCGCATGGCCGAAGCTGTCGTTGATGACCTTGAAATGATCGAGATCGATCATCATCACGGCCAGGGCTTTCTGGCGCGCGATGCAGTCGTCCCACGCCGATTTCAGCTGGCTGTCGAGCCCGCGCCGGTTGGGCAGCGAGGTCAATGCGTCCGTCATGCTCTGGCGCTCGAGGCCGGCCACGGTGCGCCGCAATTCGAGTTGCGCCACGACCTGGCGCGCCAGCGACTGCAGCGCCTTGCGCTCGACGTCCATGAGCGTGCGCGGCTCGCGGTCGATCACGCAGATGGTTCCCAGGGGCATGCCTTCGAGGGACACCAGCGGCGCGCCTGCATAGAAGCGGATGTGAGGGTCGCCGGTCACGAGCGCGTTCTCCGAGAAGCGGGTGTCGAGCAGCGTGTCCGGTACCTCCAGCACGTGATCCGGCTGCAGGATCGCATGCGAACAGAAGGCAAGCTCGCGCGGCGTTTCCGCCACCGGCAGGCCCACACGCGACTTGAACCATTGTCGGCCGCTGTCGACCAGGGAAATCAGCGCGATCGGTGTCCGGCATATCGCGGCGGCCAGCGAGGTCAGGTCGTCATAGGCCTGTTCGTTGGCCGTGTCCAGGACCTGGTAGCTCTCCAGCGCCTCGAGGCGGCGGGCTTCATTGAAAGTTGCGGGAGCCGCGCGGTTCATGGTTCCTGCAGCGGAAGTGGAGGAAGGATGCGTGTTCATGGCAGATCGCGCGGCTGTGAACGAAGACCGGTGCCCCGGGGGCGCGCAAACCGGGCATCACGGTGCAATCGTAACGTCGGAGGCTGGGGTGAGGCGAGAAGTGCGTTGCCGAGATCGCTTGATTTCGGCTCCGGGGTTCGAACGCAATCAGATCGACTGCTCTCTAATTTAACATAACACACATTGCCTAATAGAACCGGCGATCATTTTCGCTTGGTCGAGCATGCTTGACGTGTTCGGGACCGTCCCGTGGGAACAATACGTTGATGACTGTTGGCTCGTGCCAAGTGCGTGGTCGACAGCCGCGAGCTTGTCGTCCAGGCCAAATCCACTCCTCATGGATCGCGCCAGGCGTGGTCGCTACCCGCGGATCATGCGGAGCGTTGGTGCGCGGTGTCCGACAGTCTCGGTGGACCGACTCTCACGCCTGGGGTGGCGCGCCGGCATAGGCTCGACTCGGCTTGCATTTTCAGGTCTGATGCATCTTCGCCCACGGCGTACAACAGAAAGAAAAAACATGACGCGCGCTACCGTCCGTGGCACCGACCACTTCGTGCGTGTTCGCGGTGCGCGCGAACACAACCTTCGCAATGTCGATGTCGACATTCCACGCGATGCGCTGGTGGTGTTCAGCGGAATCTCCGGTTCCGGCAAATCGTCGCTGGCTTTCGGCACGCTCTACGCCGAGGCCCAGCGGCGATATTTCGAATCGGTCTCGCCCTTTGCGCGCCGGCTGATCGACCAGGTGGGCGTGCCCGCAGTCGATTCCATCGACGGTCTGCCGCCTGCGGTGGCGCTGCAGCAGCAGCGTGGAACGCCAAGCACGCGCTCGTCGGTGGGCAGCGTCACCACGCTGTCGAGCCTGTTGCGCATGCTCTACTCGCGGGCCGGCGACTATCCGGCGCGCCAGCCGATGCTCTATGCGGAAGACTTTTCGCCCAACACCCCGCAGGGCGCCTGCCCGGTCTGCCACGGACTGGGACGCATCTTCGAGGTGACCGAACGTTCGATGGTGCCGGACGACACGCTCAGCATCCGCGAGCGCGCCATTGCCTCCTGGCCACCCGCCTGGCACGGTCAGAACCTGCGCGACATCCTCGTCACCATGGGCATCGACGTCGACAAGCCCTGGCGCGATCTGCCGAAGAAAACGCGCGACTGGATTCTTTTCACCGAGGAGCAGCCGACGGTTCCGGTGTACGCCGGCTTCACGCCGGCCGAGACGCGCGCGGCGCTGCGCAGCAAGCTGGAGCCCAGCTACCAAGGCACTTTCATCGGCGCGCGCAAATACGTGCTGCACACCTTCGCGACCACGCAGAGCGCGCTGATGAAGAACCGCGTGGCGCGCTTCATGGTGGGCGGGGACTGTCCGGCCTGCAAGGGCAAGCGGCTCAAGCCGGAGGCCCTTTCGGTGCTCTTTGCGGGGTACGACATCGGCGAGATCTCGCGCATGCCGCTGGCGCAGTTCGCGCAGGTGCTGCATGCCGCGGCGGGAGGCGATGCGCCGGACGCGACCGGTAGCGACGCCCGCCCAAATGCGCTGCGCAAGAAGGGAGGTGCACACGCGGCGGCCCCCGACGTGCGCCGAACGCCCAACCAGTCGGCGGAGAAGCGCATCGCAGCGCAGCGCATTGCGCACGACCTGCTGGCGCGGATCACCGTGCTGACCGATCTCGGCCTTGGCTACCTCTCGCTCGACCGCAGCACGCCGACGCTGTCCCCGGGCGAGCTCCAGCGCCTGCGGCTGGCCACGCAGATCCGCTCGAACCTGTTCGGCGTGGTCTATGTGCTCGACGAACCGTCGGCGGGGTTGCATCCCGCCGACAGCGAGGCGCTGGTGGTGGCTCTCGATACGCTCAAGCGCTCGGGCAATTCGCTGTTCGTGGTCGAACACGACCTGGACCTGATGCGGCGTGCCGACTGGCTGGTCGACGTCGGCCCCGGTGCCGGGGAGGAAGGCGGCATCGTTCTCTACAGCGGCCCGCCCGATGGGCTGCGCCATGTGGAGGGTTCGCACACCGCGCGCTATCTTTTTGCGCCGCGCACCTCGTCGCAGCCGTCGTTGCGCGAACCTGCCGGACGGCTGGTGCTGGAAGACATCACGCGCAACAACCTGCAGGGCCTGTCGGTGGCGTTTCCGCTCGGCGTGCTGACTGCGGTGACCGGGGTCTCCGGATCGGGCAAGTCCAGCCTCGTGAGCCAGGCGCTGGTAGAACTGGTGGCCGCGCACCTGGGCCACGAAGCGCCGCCGGTGGACGAGGAGCCGGACGCCGAACCCGGTGCCGCAAGCAGCCCTGGCGGCCGCACCGGCGGGCGCATCGCCGGCGGCATGGAGCACATTCGCCGGCTGGTGCGCGTGGACCAAAAGCCCATCGGGCGCACGCCGCGCTCCAACCTGGCCACGTATACAGGCCTCTTTGACCATGTGCGCAAGCTGTTCGCCGACTCCAAGGCTGCCCGCGCCCGCCACTTCGATGCCGGCCGCTTCTCGTTCAACGTCGCCAAGGGCCGATGTGCCACCTGCGAGGGCGAAGGGTTCGTCAGCGTCGAACTGCTCTTCATGCCCAGCGTGTATGCGCCCTGCCCCACCTGCCACGGCTCGCGCTTCAACGAACTGACGCTCAAGGTGAAGCTGCGCGACCGCACCATTGCCGACGTGCTGGCCATGACGGTGGACGAGGCGCACGCCTTCTTCGAGAACGACGGCGCCATCGAGCGGCCGCTGCGGCTGCTCAAGGCCATCGGCCTGGGCTACCTGCGGTTGGGGCAGCCGGCCACCGAGCTGTCGGGCGGGGAAGCGCAGCGCATCAAGCTGGCGACGGAACTGCAGCGCGCGCAGCGCGGCGACGCGCTGTACGTGCTGGACGAGCCGACCACCGGCCTCCACCCGTCCGACGTGGACAAGCTCATGGATCAACTGGGCGGTCTGGTCGACGCCGGCAACACCGTCATCGTCGTCGAGCACGAACTGCGGCTGGTTTCGGCCTGTGACTGGGTGATCGACATGGGGCCGGGTGCAGGCGCGCAAGGCGGGCGCATCGTCGCGAGCGGCCGGCCGCAGGAGGTGGCCACGGCAACGGGCAGCCGGACGGCGCCTTACCTGGCGCGCTGGATCTTGCCGGACAAGTGAGCGGGTGAGCCCGGGCGCCGGGTCAGGCTTTCTCGCGCTTTGGGTTCGGTACTCGGTTGCTCGCGGCCGGTGCGTCCGCGCACATTGCGTGTTGTCCTCTCCACCCGGCGTTAGGAAGCATCGGCGTCAGCTGTACGTTGAGCCGCAGGTGGTCGATTGAGAGCGGTCTTCGAGGCCGATGGACCAAAAGCCTGACGGGTGTCTAAAAACCCTCAAGCCGAAATTCCTTACAGACACGGTCGGGAGATGCACATATGGTGGACATGCTTGCTGCTTGCGCCAATCATCAATCCCGGTGCCACGCCTGTGCCGAGTACGGAGATGCGCATGGATGGCGTGATGCACATCCACACCGGCAAGGCCGGCGTGTGGACTATTTCTATCCTTCAAGCGAAGGCCGCCGACGGCGGCTATTCGGCATCGGCAGAAATCGGCCTCAAGGGGCGATGTCGATGCAAATTGGTCCTGACAGCTCCCGAGTTGTCGGCGCAAGCCGGCCACGAGAAGCTGAAGCAGAAGTGCATCGACTGGATCAACGAAGAAGAGGCAAAGGGCAACGACCTGAGTCGCTCCGCTGAAGCTGAGGAAGCCTAGAGCACAGTAGCCTGGCGCCAGCGGCAAGAGCGGGCGATGAAGAGCCGCGCCAAGCCGAAGAGGCGAGTTCGAGCAAGCTCGCCCCAGTGTCGAGAAGCTCTCGAACTGGCTCGCGATCGGGTCACAAAATGCAGACGCGGGCCTGCAGTCTTGCGGCTCGACATGTCAGCCGCCCTGGGGTCACTCCGGACCGATTGCTGTCGGCCCTGAAATCAGGCGCCGTCCGACTTTCTGGCCGATGGATGGCTCGCCAGCGACAAAAAGGTTTCGTAGTCGCTCTTAGCGAGTGCGGCAATCTCCGCGGCACTCAGTACGCCCGCATAGATGCGGAAGTCCTGCAGGCGGCCGTTCAACGCCCGATGCGGCGTTCAGTTGCGCCCCAGGAAGGCCACCCGGGCGCCCACCTGGCACTGCGGCAGGGTCGTGCAGTTCGCATTCGCCTCTTCGATGTCATCGAGATAGAGCCGCCCCTTAGCTCCCGAACTGCAGCGCGCCACCGCCGCCCTGGAGCGTGATGTGGAGACTGGACAAGTTATCGGTACCGGCGAACAGGATGCAGGTGTCACAGCGATACCCGTTGGCGTAGGCTCAGACGGACACCGTGAAGTCGTCCAGGTTGCTGAACAGCCCCGGCGGCAATTGGATGCCCGATGACTTGCCATCGAACATGGGCGCCTGGTCCTTGTTGCGCCCTTCGCCCCAGGTCACGCCGTCTACCAGCTTGCTCTCCACGACCGCCGTGGTGCGATCCGGGCGCAGCAGCGTGCCGGTGGAGACCGGGCCGCTCACCCCGTCCCGCGGAATCCGAAAGCGCAGTTCGCCGGGGACTGCGACCAGGATGATGTTTGAACTGGTCCCCGGTGCCCCGGGGCCCTGTGCAATGACCTGGTAGAACCCTGGCTCACCTGTGTCCAGAAGCTGGAGTGCGGCTGGGTTGGGTTGTGCTCAGGCACGTACGGCATGGCGTAGAGCTTGCCGTTCTCGTCCTGCAGGTTGGTGCGCGCCACGTACTCGGCGCGCCGAGAGGAAGCGGTTGTTGCAAAGCCCGTAGAGGTCGTCGCCCTGGTTTCCGGCCATTTCCATCACGTCGCCGCCGAGCGAAATGCCCGGCGTCGACTGCCCCTGGTCGCGCCCGCTCTCCTCCCATTGCCCGAAGTGGCCGGGGTGCATGTAGTACACGCGCGTGCTGGGCCGCGCCGTTACGTTGGCGGCCCTCTTTTTGTACCTACGCTGTGAGCTCGCTAAGGAGAACAGCGCCATGCGCAGCAAGGCAGGGTACGCCGCGGCAAGGAGCGAGGCATCAACGCGCGCTTTAGCGCCATGACTAGCCACTACTCGTTCGAGGCCGAGTCTGCAACCCGGCCTACGACTGGGAGGATGCCAGGTGCAGAAAACGTGCGCGATGCGCGGCACCGGCTGTGCCAGCCCGTGCCGACGTCGCGCAACGACTGGCTGGAGGATCGCTGTAAGGTGCTGTGGGGCGAGATGGCCCACGGCAAGCTGCCAGACAGCATCGCCGAAGTCTAAGCACAGGAGAGTGCGCTGCTGATGCCAATGCCCAGGCCGTTCGATGGCTTCATCGAGCACACCACGCGTGTCTCGCTCACCTGTCTGTTGCACTTCTAGCGCAACCGCTACAGCGTGCCGGACTCTTTGGTCACGATCCATTCTTGCGCAGTCCACTACTAACCTGGATCGACCGCGTGCCCACGACTCTGGCGCCCGTTCATGCCGAAGTCCTCGGCGTCGCGCCGCCCCAGATGCCCTGGGTAGACGAGGCCGTAGCGGCTTGTCATCCAGCCGCCGCCCAACACCTGAGAAAGCTGGATCTGGTTCTGCACCTGGGCCAGTCGTATCAAGGCGAGGGCGACCTCTGCTGTGCGCAGACGCTCCTGCGCATCGAGCCAGCTTCTCAGCGGCAGCAGCCCGACCAGGAAGCGCGCCTCGTAGACCCGTGCCGCTTCCGCCGCCTGGATTCGGGCCTGGCGCAATGCGGCCTCCTGTTCCGTGAGCCGGATGCGGGCGGAGAGAGCCTGGTCCACTTCGCCGAGCGCCGTGTACAGCGCCTTGCGGAAACGCACGGCGGCCTCTTCGTACCGGCTGCGGGCGATGTCCGTCTCGATGCGCAGGGTACGTGCCTGAAGGAAGGGCAGCGTCATACCGAAGCCCAAAGTGGCAACCGGATTGGCGAGCACCTCGAGCAGGGCCTTGCTGGAAGTGCCAAGGGCGCCGGTGAGAGCGATGCGAGGGTAGTAGGCGGCGACCGCGGCGTCGGTGCGGGCGCCCGCGGCCTGGAGCCGCCACTGCGCGGCGCGCAGGTCAGGCCGGCGGCCCAGCAACTCGGCAGGCAAGCCCGGCTGCACCGGCGGCAACGCGATCTCGAGCAGCGTCTGCGGCTCGGGCTCCGGCACGGATGCGCCATCCAGCAACACGCGCACGCGCTCGCGCAGCACCGTGGCGGCCATGCGCTGGGATGCGAGTTCGGCAGCGCGTTCTTGGCGCACTTGGAGCGCCTCATGGAACGCCAGCCGGCCTTCCGCCCCCGCCTGGAAGCGGGCCTCGACCAGGGCGACGATACGCTCGGCGTCGCGTTCCCCGGCTTCGGCCATCGCCACGCGATCGTTGGAGTGGGCGAGCTGGAAGTACAGCTCGGTGACGCTGGCGACCAGCGCCAGCCGCACGGCCTGCCTGTCCTGTTCGCTCGCCTGCGCCTCGAAGCTGGCGGCATCCTGCAGCGCCCCGAGGCGCCCGAAGAGATCTAGTTCCCAGCTCACCGCGGCCTGGCCGGTGCTGCCTGACCCAGCGTGCGCCTGTCCGCTGCCCAAAGCTCGGGCGGCGCGGGAGTTCCATTCGCCTGACACCGTCGGTGCCGACGGCGCGCCCGCGAGGCGGGCCTCGAGCATCGCCCGGCGCAACCGGACGCCTGCGATGGCAAGGTCTGCATTGCGTGCAAGGGCGGTGCTCACCCAGGCGTCAAGCACGGGCAGCTCGCCCGCGCGCCACCAGGCCAAGCCCTTGTCGTTTGCCGGGGCCGCCGGCGCGGTCGCGGCGTGCGCATACGCAGCCGGCACCACGAGCATCGGACTGGGGTGCTCGGGCGCGGCGCATCCGGCGATGGCGCAGGCCAGCAGTGCGGGGAGCGACGCGCGGACGAACGATGCGCGCAGATCAGGAAGAACGGAATGTATGAAGCGCCTCATGTCAATCTCGCGCAAGGGCCTGCACGGGCTCGAGCCGTGCGGCGTTTCTTGCAGGCAGGTAACCGAAAGCCAAGCCCACCAGGCAGGAGCTGAGCACCGCCAGCACCACCGAGAGCGCAGAAAAGGACATCGGCAGCTGCGGCATCAGCAAGGCGATGAGCGCTCCGAGGCCGAAGGCCAGCAACACGCCGGTGGCTCCGCCGATCAGGCAGATCAGCACGGCTTCCATGAGGAACTGCCCGACGATGTCGGCGTGCCGCGCGCCCACGGCTATCCGCACGCCAATTTCTCGCGTGCGCTCGGTCACCGACACCAGCATGATGTTCATCACGCCGATCCCTCCCACCATCAACGATAGGGTCGCCACGCCGGAGATCAGCAGTGCCAGGGTGCGGCTCGTACGCGTGGCGGCCTGCCGGACCTGGTCCGAATTCATGATGAAGAAGTCCTGGCTGCCGTGGCGGTCGCGCAGCACCGAGGTCACGGCGCCCTGCGCGGCACGGCTGGAGACTTCGTCCTTGATGCGCAAGGTGATGCTCTCCAGGTATTGCCGTCCCGCGAGGCGGGTCGCCACCGTCGTGTAGGGAACGAAGAAGCCCGGTGTGCTCGACGCGAAACTGCTCTGCATCGGGCGCAGCACGCCGACGACCTGTACCGGCATTTCGCCAAGAAGCACGGTTTGCCCCAGCGGCGATGCGTTACCGAAGAGCGCCGTGGCCGCGCGTTGGTCGATCACGGCCACCTGCGAGCGCGCCTCCTGCTCGCGGGCGTCGAAGAAACGGCCAGCAGCCAGCGACAGGCCGCGTACGCGGAACAGTCCCGCGCCCACGCCGTTGACCTGGGCCGATGCTGACGCTGCATCGCGCAGCGCCGTCACCGACACCGAGATGTTGGGCGAGGCGCTGTCCACGTAGAACTGCTGCGCCAGCGCCTCGGCATCGGCCACCGAGAGGTTCTCGATCGCGCTCGCCCTCAGGTCGCCGAAGTCACGGCCGGGAAATATCTCCAGCGTGTTGGTGCCCAGTTCGCGGATCTGGGCCATGACCTGATCCTGCGCGCCGCGCCCCAGCGCGACCACGCACACGAGCGCCGCGATGCCGATCACGATGCCCAGCATCGTCAGCAGCGCGCGCAGCCGGTGGGCATGCAGCGCGCAAAGCGCCATGCGCAGCGTCTGCGCCATGCGTGCAGACACCGCCGCGCCTTCGCGCCCGCCCTCGCCCCGCGGCAGTACCGTCGTGTGCGGCGCCGTCGCGGCTTCGCTGCGCCGATCGGAGACGATGCGGCCGTCGCTGATTTCGATCACACGCGACGCGCGGCGGGCCACCTGGGCATCGTGCGTGACGATGATCACCGTGTGCCCCTGCGCATTCAGCTCGGCGAGCAGGCGAAGCACCTCCTCGCCGCTGGATGTGTCCAGGGCGCCCGTCGGCTCGTCGGCCAGTATCACGCCGCCGCCGTTCATGAGCGCCCGCGCGATCGAGACGCGCTGCTGCTGTCCGCCCGAGAGCTGGTTGGGCCGGTGGTCCGCGCGCGCTCCCAGCCCCAGGCGCTCCAGCAGCTGCCGTGCGCGGGCCTCGCGCTGCTGCGCGTTCCAGCCGGCGTAGATTGCGGGCAGGGCCACGTTGTCGAGCGCGGTCAATTCGCCCAGCAGCTGGTAGCGCTGGAACACGAAGCCGAAGTGCTCGCGCCGCAGCTTCGCCAGGCCGTCCGCGTCCAGATCCGCGACCTCCTGGCCGGCAACGCGGTAGCTGCCGGAAGTGGGGCGATCCAGTGCGCCGAGGATGTTCATGAGCGTCGACTTGCCGGAGCCCGAAGCGCCCACGATGGCCACCATCTCCCCCGCTTCGATCCGCAGGTCGATGCCGTCCAGCACGGTGAGCGTGCCCTCCCCTGCCACGAACTCGCGGCGCAGGCCGCGCGTCTCCAGCAATGCCATGGGCCTGCCTACCATAGCGCCGGACCCTGCGGCACGGGGGCATCGGCCCCGACCGGTTCACCGGCCACCACGCGCTCGCCGACCGACAGGCCGCCGAGTATCTGCACCTGCAGGGGTGTGCGCAGGCCGGTCTGCACCTGGCGCTCGACCACGTCCCCGTCCGCTTGAAGCACGCGCACCGTTGCGTACCCGGCCTGCGCGGCCGGACGCACCGCCACGGCGGGAACGAGCAAGGCATTCTCGACCTTCCTCACATGCACGGAGACCTGGACCGTCATCGATGGACGCAGGATTCCGTGGTCGTTGGGCACGTCGAACAGGGCGTTGTAGTAGACAGCCTTGCTCGTGGTTGTTGCGGACGTTGCGCTTCCGGCCGCCACGGCCTCGTTGGCGATGGAATCGGGAGCCGGCTCGATCAGGGCGATGCGCGCCTGATGGCGATCAGAGCGGCCGCCCGGCACCAAGAAGCTTGCCGCCATGCCCGCCGCCACGAGGTTCACGTCGGCCTCGGAGATCTCGGCGCGCACGGTCATCACATCCAGCTTCGCCAGCATGACGATGGTGGGCGTGCTCTGAAAGGCGTTCAGTGTCTGGCCCTGTCTGGTGATCACCGCCACCACGGTGCCGTCCATCGGCGCGACGATGCGTGTGTAGTCGAGCTGCGTGCGAGCCGTGTCGACCTGCGTTCGCGCCTGCACGACCTGGGCCTGCAGCGAGTCGATCTCGGCTCGCAGCGTATCCACCGCCGCCTGGGCCGCCTCCAGGTCGGCCTGCGCGGTCGCCTCGGCCACGGCCAGCGTCTGCTGCCGGCGCAGCGACGCCTCGGCCTGCGCCATCGCAACGCGCCGTGCGTTGAGCTGCGCGCGCAGCGCGTCGGCGGCAGCCTCGGCGCTGCGCAACGCGATCTGCTGCGGCTGTGCATCCACCTCGGCGATCAGCTGGCCCTTGGCCACGCGCTGACCCAGGCCCACGTGCAGGCGCTCCACGCGGCCGGACACCTGTGCGCCGACGGCGACCAGTTCCTTGGGGCGGACGCGGCCCACCGCCTGTACGTCCTGGGCCAGGGTGCCGCGTTCCACCACCGCTGTGGCCAGATCGGATCGCGGACCCGCATTCGTTTCCACAAGCACGACCGCGGCCAAGGCGGCAAGCACGACGGCACCGAGCGCGAGTGCCCATTTCCGAGCTGTCTTCAATGCATCGCTTTCAAGTTGGGTTTCATGACCCCGTGCCGGGTGGCCTGGAGCGGCCTCCGTCCGGCAACGAGGGAGCCGTCCCATCGAAGGGACCGGAAGGAATTCTTCTGAAAGCGCATCGAGAAAGGACCGACGCACGATCCAGATCCGATCGAGCGCCGCTGCAACCGGGCGCGCCCTGCAAGCGGCTTCATGCGAATTGATCGAACGTTGATCAAACCCCCAGTGCTTCTGCATCGTGCGAAGAGAGCATTTCGTCACAGTCAATCCTGGAGCCCGTCTGGGCTAGCACGCCGCCAAATGCACTCACCGCTTGCAGATTCCAATCCCGTCCCATCCTTGCCGGCTGTGGCTCGCTCCTCAGAGGTCGTGCTCAGCGGCCCCGCACCCCGGCCCGATCGTGCCGGGCCGGCACTGCGGTCAGCGGGGTCGCGCCGTACATCGCTGCTCCAGCCCAGCGGAGCCTGGGTCGTCGCGCTGCTCGCTGTGTTCGCCGCCGTCTGGCTGCCGCATCTTGCGCATTCCAGCCTCGTGCCGCCCAGGGACAACATCGAGCAGCTCACCTGGGTGCGCAGTCTCGAGTGGGGCTACTACAAGCATCCTCCGCTGCCCACGTGGGTGCTGTGGCTTCCCGTGCAGCTGATGGGTCTGTCGGGGGCGGTCACCTATGTGCTCGGCGCGAGCTTCGTGCTGGCCGCGATGGGGCTCTTCTGGCGATTCCTCTCGGCGCTCCGCGGCGCCGTGTATGCAACGGTGGCGCTGCTCGCGGCCCTGTGCATCACCTACTACAACGGCCGTCTCTACTACTACAACCACGAAGTGGTGCTGATCCCGTTCGCGGTGGCGAGCGCCGTCCTCACCTGGAAGGCATTCGCGTCGAGGCAGCTGCGCTGGTGGCTGTGGCTGGGGGTGTGCCTCGGCGTCGGGGGACTCGCCAAATATCACATCGCCGTGATGGCCTTGGCCGTGGCGGTGTTCTGGACTTGGCAGCGAGGCTGGCAGGATTCGCATCATCGGCAGGGCCTTGCACTGGCCGCGGCCGTTTCTTTGGCGGTGATGGCTCCGCATCTGTACTGGCTCTGGACGCACGACCTCGGGCCGATCCACTATGCGATGGAGTCCTCGCTGGGCCTCGATCTCCATGGGATGCGAAGGCTCGGCGTCTGCATGCGCTGGCTGGTCGATCAGCTGCTGAACCGGGCGCTGCCTGCGTGGCTCCTTCTTCTGTCGGTGCTCTGGCTCGTGGGGCGCGGACGCGCGGATGGCCCTGCGTCGTCGCGTGCGACGCAGCGCGTTGATGTGGAAATGAGCCGCAGGCTCCTGCTGTGCTTCGGGCTCACGCCGCTGGTTTTCACCTTCGTGCTGGGCCTGATGGTGGGCGCGGACCTGCAGTTGCATTGGGGCGCCCCGTTCCTGCTGCTGGCCGTCCCGGCCATGATGGAGCTGGGGCCCCTGAAAGCAGCGTGGGCTCGTGTCTCATTGAAGTCGGCGCTCAAGTGCTTCTGCCTTATTCAAGTGGTGCTGCTTGCCTGGGGGCAGATGACTTCTGCCAACGGAGAGTTTCGGCTGCAACGCCATCACTGGCGGAATTTCGATGCGAAAGCCCTGGCCGACGCGGTGGCCCCGGCTGCACGCGCTCGACTTGGAGGCCCGGTCCGTGTGATTGCGGGGCCTCCCGCCGAAGCGGGCGCACTGGCGCTTCAGCTCGGTGAGCGGCCCCTCGTCCTGATCGACGGCCGCTTCGACATCAGCCCCTGGGTGAGCAAGGAGCTGGTGGATGAGTGCGGCATGCTGGAACTGAGCAAGGCCGCATCGTCTCCAGGATACCGCCCGGTAGGCGAAAGCTTCCCCGGCTTGTATTGGCGAACGGTCGCCGCTCGCCCGATGCCCATCCACTGCACAGGGAGGACGCATGCAGCCAATTGATTCGCTGACCCGCAAGGCTCTTCTGGACGCCCACATGCACCTGCACCTCGACGACTTCACACCGGCCGAGCGGGCTTCGCACCATGCACCTTCGGCGCCGGCGCAAGCGAGACAACCTGCGCAACGAGATCACCGCGCCTCCATCAGCTGCGTCATTCCCTGTCGAAACGAAGCCAGAAACCTCGATCTGCTGTTGCCTCGCCTGATCACGGTACTGTGCACATTGGGGCGGGATTGGGAAGTCATCGTCGTCGACGACGGAAGCACCGACGCCACCTGCGAATCGGCGCTGCGCTGGCAGGACCAGGGCGTGCGGCTCGTGGAGCTCTCTCGCAACTTCGGGAAGGAGGCCGCGCTCAGTGCGGGCCTGGATGCGGCGCGCGGCGATTTCGTGCTCCTGATGGACGGCGACGGGCAGCATCCGCCCGAACTGATCCCCGGAATGATCACCCGCTGGACGCAGGGTGCCGACATGGTCTGCGCAACGCGCTCGAATCGCGATTCGGAAGGCTGGATCAAGCGCGTTGGAACGCGGGTCTTCTACAGGCTTCTCGACTGCGACCGGCGCTACCGGGTGCCCGCCGACGCGGGCGACTTCCGGCTGCTGGACCGTTCGGTGGTCGATGCGCTGCGCGCGCTGCCGGAACGCAGCCGATTCATGAAGGGGCTGTTCGCCTGGGTCGGCTTCCGCGTGGAGCAGATGGCCTACGTGCCACCCGCGAGGCCTCACGGCCGCAGCCACTACAGCCTGCAGGCACTGTGCAGCCTGTCGCTCACCGGGATCACCATGTTCACGAGCTGGCCCCTTCGCGCGGCCAGCGTGCTCGGGGGGCTGCTCGCGATTGCCGCGTTCGGCTATGGCGGCACGCTGTGCCTGTCGTACATGCTCTGGGGCAATGAAGTGTCGGGCTGGACCACGATCGTCGTCGCCATGTTCCTGCTGGCGGGGGTGCAGCTGGTGTCGCTCGGGGTGATCGGAGAGTACCTGGCGCGGGTCTTCGATGAAGTGAAGGGGCGCCCGTTGTACCTGGTACGCAGATCCCTGGGCACCGTGCTGAGGGGCCGCGGTCTTGATGATGGCGCCGATTCGGCGCGAGATGCCACATGGGACGCTCCGCGTTCAGATCGACGTGGGGCAGCCAGACACCCGGACGTCGAGGAATGAAGCCGATGAACAGGCAATCCACATGCTTCACTGCGGAAGTTTGCAGCATCCAGCCAGGCGCCGCGAACCCGGCAGCCGGATCAGGACCCTGTGCCAGGCAGATCGGTGAGCGCAGCGATAAGCTGCCCTCGTGCCCCGAGCGCACCATCGCCGTGTGCGTGGATGATTTCGGCCTGAATACCGGTGTCAATGCAGCCGCGCTGCACCTGGCGGAGATGCGCCGCGCGAGTGCGCTCAGCGCGATGACCCAGGCACCGGAGTGGGAAGACGGCGCGGCGCGTGCACGGCGCCTTGACAGCCGGCGGATCGACGTCGGCCTGCATTTCAACCTCACGCAGTCGTTCGGTGGAGCGCCTGCGTTGGGGTCGGTGCAGGCCTTGATCGCGGCCACGCGTCTTCGGCTGCTGCCGAAGCGTCTTGTGCGCGAAGCCCTGCTGCGCCAGCTCGACGCGTTCGAGGAAGAGATGTTCAGGGCACCGACCCACGTGGACAGCCACGAACATGTGCATCACCTGCCGGTGATAAGCGAGGTCGTGCTGGATGTGCTGCTCAAGCGATACGGCAGCGCGCTGCCATGGGTGCGCGTGAGCGCCGCGCCGGCCACGTCGCTGGCCGGATCTTTGCGAAGTGCCGATGAGCGCAAGGGCTGGCTCATCGACCGCGTGGTGGGCGCCGAGCCTTTCCGCCGTCGTGCGCGCTCGCTGGGATTCGGCGCCAACCGGCGCCTGCTGGGCGTGTACGGATTCGATGCGACCGAGAGCGGGTATGGCTCCCTGCTGCGGCGATGGCTGAGGCAGGCCCGCAGCGGCGATCTGCTGATGTGCCACCCAGGCAGCGCGGCGGCAGGCGACGTCATCCACCGTGGGCGATGCGTCGAGTTCGCCGTGTGGTCCGACCCTCACCTTCCCGACCTTCTGCGTGAACTGGGCGTTCGCATTGCGCCCATGTCGGTGCTGCGGACCGCTACAGCGTGAAGATCGTGGAGCGTGACCCGGTCTTCGGCGGGAGCTTCATCGGCCCGCTGGAGGTGGACCCCGGCGGCTTCGAGTTGGGTGTACTGCCAGCCGCCGCCTCACGCGAGCGCAGCAGCTCACGGACCGAACCAGAAGAACAACCACGCTGCCACCGCGCCGAGCACGACCACCAGGAGCAACTCGTCGGCCCGGGCAGAAACCCACGCTGAAATGGTTAAGCCATCCCGTGTGCGCGCCTCCGGGACGTCCGAGGTGGAGAACGCGTTGTGCCATCTCGGATGCCGGAGCCGGCGCATCGGCCAGGTTGCGAATTCGGTTGTCCGTACTTCTTCGATGACTGGTTGCTGCTGCAAGGTGCGAGAAGGTGACGGCTCGAACTGAAAATCCATGGCTTGCTCTTGATGACGACGCGAGCCGATGCTCTCGTGGCGCGATGGATTTGCGATCGAGCGTTCATGTGGTTTCGTTCAAGAGGCTGTCCTCGCCGGGGATTCGGATGCAATTCGCTCCGGCAAAGTCTTCGCAGCCATGGCGAACGCGCGTGACGCCTGCGGCCGAATCCACCGGCCCGGCGAGGGCGGGTCTTGATCAGATCTTGACAAATGGTGGTTCGAGGGTTGATAGACGCAACTGATAATCGACTTCAACCCTGGTCGCTGTGAACCGTGACCGCGTTGCCGTTCCACTCATGCGCAATTGGATCTCATCGATGCCTGGATTCATGGGCAAACCCGTTGCGCGTTGACGGCTGGCAGACCCACCTTCTGGGACACCTCGGACGCAGGTGTCGCGCACCCGCGCGGCTACGCGCTCAGGAGCGCGTCTGATAATGCCGGGGTTGCCCGCGTGTGAATCCCATCGCGAGCCAGAGTGATGCCCGCTTCAGAACAGAAACACGATTCCCATGGCAAACGAGCGCATCCTGATTGTCGAAGACGATTCCCAGATCGCCGAGGTGCTGGCTGCCTATCTGCAGCGAGACGGCTACCTCACATCCATATGCCGCGATGGCGGCGAAGCCATGCAGATGTTCCGCCAATGGCAGCCTGACCTCGTGCTTCTCGACTACATGCTGCCGCAGGTCGGTGGCAACGAGATCCTTGCAGCCATCCGCCGGGCCGGCGATGTACCCGTCATCATGGTGACGGCCGTCGATGGAGAGGTCGAGAAGTTGGGTGCGCTTCGCTACGGTGCGGACGACTATGTCGTGAAGCCCTTCAACCCCAAGGAAGTGGTCGCGCGCGTGCAGGTCATCTTGAAGCGGGTGCGCAACATCTCTCAACAGAGCGCCCAGTCGCAACTTGCGTGGGGTCCGCTGGAGCTCGATCTCGATGCGGTGATGGCGCGTGTCGCGGGCAAGGCCGAGCCTCTGGATCTGACGATCACCGAGTTCAAGCTCCTGGCGACGTTGATGCGCCATCCGCGGAAGGCGTTCAGCCGCCTCGAATTGCTGGAGGCGTGCCTGCCCGAGAGCGATGCGCTCGAGCGCGTGGTCGACACGCATGTCCACAACCTGCGTCGCAAGCTCGAAGACCAGGGCGTCAGCGGCATCCTTACGGCGGTGCGGGGCGTCGGCTATCGGCTTGGCGACTCGCGATGAAGCCATCGCGCCGGTCGCTGTGGTCCTGGCTCACCTGGCGGATGATCGCGCTTGCGATTGCCGCGACGGCGGCCGTGCAGGCGGGCATGTGGGTCCGCTACAGCTACTGGGAATCGAAGATCGATGCCCAACTGCCGCCGGGCGTCGCCGATGAACTCCGTCGGCTTGAGAACGGGCCCAAGAGCGCGGAAGTCTCGAAGCGCCTGAGCGAGCTCTACACCCAGTACGGCGACCGCTTCGTCACCCCGTCGGATTCGGAAGACCTGCTCGTCCAGATGCTGCTGAGCCTTTCGATCACCCCGTTCGTGGCGCTGTTCGGGCTGCTGCTGGCGCGCCGCATCGTCGAGCCCGTCTCGGATGTCGCGACGGCAGCGGAATCGGTCTCAATGGGACGTTTCTCCGCCCGTGCGCCGGTGCTCCACTCCGCCCCAGCCGAACTCCAGCGCTTGGCCAATCACTTCAACTCGATGGCCGAGCGCCTGGAGGCCTACGACCGGGAATTGCAGGACTCCAGCGCTGCGATCGCCCATGAACTTCGCACGCCGCTCACTGCCGCAATGGGGCGGCTGCAGGGCATCGTCGACGAGGTGTTCCCGCTCGACGAGAAGCAGATCCGGACCGTGCTCGATCAACTGGGGCAGATCAACCGCATCATCGGCGACCTTCAGGTCTTGTCATTGGCCCAGGGCGGCCGCTTGCAGCTGGAGATGACGGAGTTCGACCTGCACGGGTTCGTCGATGAGCGCCTCTCATGGGCGCTTCCCTCCCTTCAGGAGCGCGGCATGACGGCGGCCAACCATGTGAGCAGGAGGGAGACGGTGCGCGCCGACCGGGGCAGGCTGGGCCAGGTTGTTTCGGCACTGATCGACAACGCAGTGCGCTATGCGAGCGACGGCGGCGTCGTGGAGATCGACTGCCGCGCCGATGCTTCCACCCTCGAACTGATCGTGCGGGACCGCGGCAAGAGCGCTTCGGTGGACGACGTATCGCGCTTCTTCGAACGCTTCTGGCGCAGCGAGCGGTCTCGCTCCCGCTATGCGGGCGGAACCGGCCTGGGGCTCTCGGTCGTGCAGGCCATCTGCCAGGCACATGGCGGCGAGGCCAAGGCTGCCGCGCGGCCTGGAGGCGGCTTGGAGATCCGGATCTGCCTGCCGCGCGACCAGGGGCTGCGCAGAGCGATCGGCTGAGAAGCGTTCGCTCCCGGAATGGGGAGCGTGCGGTTCTCCGGCTTGTGGCGCAACGCCGCACTGCAGGTTTTCGAAAGAAAGCCGCTTGACCAATCCTTGATGCGCTACCGACCGATCTTAGATGAAGCAGCGGCACCATGAGGGCATGAATCATTTCCAGGGCCCCAAGAAACGCATGCCGGCGCTGCCGCCGCAGGCGCAGGCGCAGGCGCAGGCGCAGGCGCAGGCCCCATCCTCCCGGAACACCTCAAGGACATCAATGCAAGGATTTTTCATGAAGAACCCGCAGCATCAGAAACCATGGTCATCCGTACTGGCTGCGCTCATGCTGCTGGCAGCGGGGTCCGCAAGCGCGGGCGTGAGCTGGTCCATCGGCATCGGTTCGTCGAATGTGGTCGTGGTGCCTCGGCCACCGGCCGTGGTGTATGAAGCCGCACCGACCTACCTGATGCCGGCGCCGGTGTATCCGGTTCCGCCGCGTGTCCTGGTTGCTCCGCCGGTCATCTATCAGCCGCCCCCGGTCGCGCTGCGGATCGACCAAGACTACGACCCGTATCGCCACCACATGCACGATGACGACTGCGACGACTACTGACGTTCGCAGATGAGCGGCGCGGCGTGCACCCTCGCGCGGCGCACGCATGCGCTGGCGCGACGGTTCGGCGAAAGGGCCGTCGCTCGCGCCTCGCGGCCCATCATGTCTTCTGCCTCTGCGGCAGCTGAATCCCATTGTTCCGATGAATGCCTCGCCTCCGGGCCCTTCCCTTGTTTTTGCCACCGACATGTGGCGTCTTCTGAAACCCTTCGCCGGTGTCGCCGCGGTCGCGACGCTCATCGGCAGCGCGGGTGGCCTGGCCACGGCTGCGCTGTTGGAGCAGATCAACACGGCCTTGCATGGCGCTCCTGCCCTCTCGGTTGCGGCGTTGTCCGGGCTCGCGGTCCTGGCCGTGCTCGCCGTCGGTGCGCATGCGGCGGCTGGCGTCCTCAACAGTGTGACGGGACAGCGGGTGGTTGCGGCCCTTCGCAAGGATGTGTCCCTGCGAATCGTGCGCGCGCCGATCTCCGCAGTGGAGCGCATGAAGAGCCACCGGCTGCAGGCGATACTCAATGAGGACATCGACACCATCGGCGATTTCACGGCGGAGTTCGCCGGCCACGCTTCGGCTTTTGCCGTCACCGCGGGCTGCGCGATCTACCTGTTCAGGCTCTCGCCCGTTCTCTTCCTGGTCAGCGCGCTCGCGCTGGTCGTCGGCGTCCGGATCAATTTCGCTGCGGCGAAGGCCTGGAGCCGCAACTTTGAGCAGGCCCGAGCCGGCGAAGACGAATTGCAGAAGCAATACCGCAGCGTCGTGGAAGGCGCCAAGGAACTCCGGCTCAACCGGAATCGCCGTGCCCAGGTCCATGGCGTGCGCCTGTCAGGCGCAGCCGATCTGGTCGCGCGCCTCAAGGCCCGCGCGCTGGGCCTGTTCTGGGCCGCCGAAGGTACGAACTCGGCGATCTTCTTTCTGGTCGTGGTCTGGATCCTGGCTTCGCGCCCGTCGCTGGGAATCGATGCGCAGGTGGTCAGCGGCTTCATCATCGTGCTGCTGTTCGTCAAGGGACCGATCGAGGAGTTGGCCGCCCTGCTGCCGTTCCTGAGCCAGGCGCAGGTGGCGTTTCGGCGTATCGCGCGCCTGTCGGCGGAGTTCAGGGAGGAGCCGCAGGGCGCCGGCTGCGCCGAGCCTGCGCTTCTCGCGAGCCACATCGAACTGCGTCAGGCCCGCTACCGTTTCGAGGCCCGGCAGGAAGGCGCCAAGCCCTTCGAGGTGGGTCCTATCGACCTGCAGCTTCGACGCGGTGAGACGCTGTTCATCGTCGGCGGCAACGGCAGCGGGAAGACAACGCTCGTCAAGCTGCTGCTTGGCCTCTACCGGCCGAGCGAAGGACAGCTTCTGCTCGACGAAGTGCCAGTGGACGACAGCAGCCGCGAAGCCTATCGAGGGCTCTTCTCCGCCATCTTTTCCGACTACCACCTGTTCGACGAACTGGTCGCGCAGGATGCGGAGCACGTTCGGGCCGCCGGCGAACTGATGCGACGGCTGGATGTCGCGGACAAGGTCCGGCTCGTCGACGGCATGTTTTCAACCACGGACCTTTCGACGGGCCAGCGCAAGCGCCTCGCGCTCGTGCACGCTTGGCTGGAAGACCGTCCGGTGGTCATGTTCGACGAATGGGCCGCGGACCAGGACCCGGAGTTCCGCAACGTCTTCTATCGCGATCTGCTGCCCGAACTCAAGCGCGAGGGCAGGACCCTGATCGTGGTCTCGCACGACGATCGCTACTTCGATGTCGCGGACCGCGTGATCCGGATGAGCGCGGGGCGGGTGGTCGAGGAGTTCGTCCCGCCTGAAAAGCCGTAGTCATGCAGGTCGTTCGTGGCGGATACTAAATAGTCTTGGCTACGGCCGCATCACTGCAGCCGGACCAGCGATGACAGCTGCGCGAACCGTTGCGGGGATCGGAAGCGCAGATGGAGCGCATAGACCGCCGCCACCAACCCGGCTGCCAGCACGCTGAAGGCCAACGCGTAGCTCGGTCCGGCCGGCAGTCCTGAAAGGAGCTGGACGTGGGTAATCATCTGCCACAGGAAGAACATCAGCACGGCCGCGCTGATCACCGGTGCAAGCAGCGATCGCCAGCGCGAGACCTTCATCGGATGCTTCCGGAAGAACGCGATGACGGCCAGCGCGGCAAGCACCTGACAGGTCAACACGCCGATCGCCGACGGAACGCTCGCCCAGGGCAGGGCCTGGAGCATCGGATCCAGGCCTGCCATTGCACACAGCAGGACCAGCATCACCGATATGCACAGCGTTGCCGCGGACGCCACGTGCGGGGATCTGTGCCTGTGGTGCGTGCGGGACAGCCGGCTCCAGACAAGGCCGCAGACGGCGAGCGCGTGCCAGTATCTCGCCAGCACGTTCGTGAAACTCAGTACGGCGGCAAAGAGGCTGGTGATGACCAGCACCGCGCCGATCCTGGCCGCAGTGGGTCCAGCCAGGGTCGAGAACATCGACAGCCACATGCCGCCGGGGTCGTTTGTTGCCACCGCCACGGCCTGCGAGAGTCCGAAATGATTCAGCATCAGCAGGATGGACCCCGCATACAGAATGCCGATGAATGCGATCGACAGGTACATCGCTCGAGGCACCGAGCGTCGAGGGTCCCTGGCCTCCTGCGAGTAGATCGCCGCCGTTTCGAAGCCCATGAACGATGCGACGACGAAGATCAGCGAAGGCCCGAACCCGGGGGTGAACACGGCCTCCGGCGAGAACGGCGTGAGGGACAGCGCGTGGCCGGCGAGCCGCAGGTTGAAGACTTCGAGAAGGTCCGCCAACAATATGGCGCCGACCTCCGACAGCATCAAAATCAGGAGCAGTCGCCCGCTGAACTCGATGCCGCGTACGCAAAGCAGGTGCGCACCCACGGCGCAGCCCATCGCCCAGGCCCACCATGGCGCGTCAAGATCCAGCGAAGCCATCGCAATGTGGATGAAGTGCCCCAGCATCGCATAGCAGGCCAGCAGGATCGCGATGTACGACAACACCGCAATGCATGCTCCCCCGATGCCCGGAATGGTGCCCAGGCCCTTAGTGATGTAGGCGTAGAAGGCGCCGCCGTTCTCCACATAGGGACTCATGGCGCAGAAGCCGACGGCAAAAAGCAGATACGCAGCACAGACGATGGCGTAGGAGCCGGGCAGGCCGATGCCATTGCCCAGCGTGATGCTCACGGGCACACCGCCTCCCATTGAGGTCAGCGGGCCATTCGTCGTGATCACCATCAGGAAGATGCCGAACCAACCGATCGCATCCCGCTTGAGGCCCGTGTGTTCCGCTGGCGGACTCGCTGGTTCAGACATCGCATGCTCCTTGCACATGAATCAGGGGCCTAGCCGCCGGCCTAGGAGGTACCAAAATCGCCCATGCCATACATGTCGGCCGCGATGACCCAGGAAGCCCCTTGCCTGCGCCAGGCCGTGAGCGATCGTAGCGCGATCACCTCGCCGGCCGGCCCGTCTGCCGGCGGAGAAGTCCACTCCAGCCAAGTGACCGCCGCGCCTTCCGCGAGCTCCATCGTCCGCACGGAGCGAATCGAGAGCTTGGGCGTCATCTTGAGCATGTCCGCGAGCGCTGGCAGCAAGTCGGCACCCACGGTGATGCCGAGAGCGCCCTCGCCGCTGACGCTCGCGTCCGGCGCGAACATCTCCTGCTGCAGCAAGCGAGCGTCGCCTCGGCGGCACAAGGTCTGAAGTCTTTCGATGGCCTGTTCCAGCGTCATAGCTTTGTTCTCCTTTGAAAAATGGTGTGTCGGATCGGGGCTCTTGGGACTTTTCTTGCTACTGCGACCGCAAGAATTCGAGCGCATCCCTGGCACCTCGAATCCCGTCCTCGATCGCGCCGTCGATGAACCCCCTCCAGCCGGTGGCCCAATCGGTGCTGGCGAAGAAAAGTGGCGGCGCCTGGGTCTGGAGCGTTGCCAAAACCCTGGAGGTCTGGTTTGGCGAGAACCAGGTCCAGCCTCCCTTGGCGTACGGGTCGTGCGTCCAATCGTGTGCAACGACCTCCTGCACATTGATTCCCGGGATGAATTTGCGCAGTTCTGCTTCGACCTCGCGGATTTCCCGAAGGTCGACGGCATCGTCCGGCCCGAAGCCGACCAGGACGGACTTGCCATCGATCTCGCGATCGGCGACCACCATGGTTAGCGGATTGGGATAAGGCGCGAAGCCGACCCACGCGCCGACATTGCGATCGACACGGGCAATGAATTTCGTTCCCGCGCAGACATGTCGTTCGCTATGTGCAGCCAAGCGTGCCTCTGGCAGCTTTGGCACGAAGTCGATGTCGCTCAGTACGTTCATCGGAACCGCGACGACCACCGCCTTGCATCCGACGGAAAAGCTCTTCGCCTGGACCCGGACCTTGCCTTCCACCGTTTCAACGCTGGTGACCGGCTCTGCGAGCGCCAGATCGGAATTCGAATCCTTCAGCAGCGCCAGCGCCAGTGCGGATGTGCCTTTCGCGATCTTGTAGCGTCCCAGGCGCTTGAGCAGCGAGTCCGCCGAGTAGTCGCCCAACGCCCACCAGCGCAGCTGGTCATACAGGCCGCCTTTTGCTGGATCGGTCGCGGCGTTCATGGAGATGAACGAGAGCAGCAAATCGCGCTGCCGGCCGGAGACGGGCATGTCCCTGAATCGATCCGCCAGGCTCTGGCCATCGAAGTCCGACAGCAGGTTGGCGGAATCGACATGAGGGTTCGCGAATGCGATCCGGCCGTTCGCTCCATCCACGTTGCAGTACGCGCTCAGCGCCGCGTCGAGGTCATTGCCCATCGCTTCCGCGGAGTCCGTCACCAGGCCCTCGGCAGTCAGCAGGCTGATCGAGTCGGCCGTGCCGCTGACGGACTCGGTGGTGTCCAGCCCGTATCGATGCAGTTCATTCCAGACGTACGGCTGGCCCCAATGAACCCAGGTGCCGCCGACTTCGAATTTCTGCCCGTCCTGCTCCGCAGTGAAGGTCCGGCCGCCGATTCGATCGCGTGCCTCGATGATGGCCACGCGCAGGCCCCTCAAGCCCAGCTCCCTGGCCGCCGTCAGGCCGGCAAACCCGGCGCCGATCACGACCACGTCGTAGTCGTCGTGCGGCAGGCCTCGTGCAGGAAGCGCCGCAGGCGAAGTCAAACCGCGGCTCAACGAGAGTCCTGGCTTGATGTTGAATCCGTCTGAAGTTTTTTTCACGGGATGAATGGATGGTGTTGTGTCGGGAATGGGGCGCAATGATTGCGAATCCCGCCGGGTACAAGTAGCCGAAATCGGCAAGCGTTGTGAAGCGCTTTCCGGCGCATCGCCAAGGCTGCGGACTTGCCGATTCGGGCTAACGGACTCCGGTGATCGATGGAACCATGACTGCAGCCGGCGTGCTGAACACGCCTGCACTCAAGCACCCAGAGACTCAACGAGGCATGTTGTGACCGACTTCGAATCCATTCTCGAAACCCTGCACTTCCCCGACGCACCGAAGATTGTTGCAGGCCCCTATCCCGGACCACGCGCGGCCGAAGCCCTGGCGCTGTCTGCGCGCACCGAATCCATGGCGCGCGGCGGCGGCCGCATGCCGGTCGTGATGGACCGCGCCTTCGGCGCCACCTTCAAGGACCCGGACGGCAGCACCTTCATCGACCTGTCGGCCGGCGTCGGAGTGAGTAGCGTGGGCCGCTGCCATCCCAAGGTGCAGAAAGCGATCGTCGAGCAGTCCCAGCACCTGATGCATGCGATGGAGGTCAACAGCACCCGTCGCACCGAACTGGCCGCGCGCCTTTCGGCCCTGATGCCCGATGGCCTGCGCAACGACTGCATCACCTTCTTCGCGCAAAGCGGCAGCGATGCGCTCGAGGCGGCGGTGAAGTTCGCGCGGCGCGTGACGGGCCGCCACCAGATCATCGCCTTCCACGGCGGCTATCACGGTGTGTGGCAGGCGTCGAATGCGCTGACCACGGGCACGGCCTACCGCAAGGGTTACGGGCCCTTCATGGGCGGCGTGATCCATGCGCCCTATCCGTACGCCTATCGCTTTCCGTTCGACACCACCCACAAGTCGGCGGAACAGATCGCCGGCGAATACGTGGACTATCTGTTGAACACGCCCTACACGGCCGCCGACGACGTGGCCGCCGTGATCGTGGAGCCGGTGCAGGGCGAAGGCGGGTATGTGCCGCCTTCACCCGAGTTCCTGCAGCTGCTGCGCAAGGCCTGCGACCGCAGCGGCACGCTGCTGATCGTGGACGAGGTGCAGTGCGGCGCGGGTCGCACGGGCCGCATGTGGGCGGTGGAGCACACGGGCGTGAAGCCCGACATGCTGACCTTCGGCAAGGGCATCGGCGGCGACGTTCCCATGGCCGGCATCGCCATGCGTAGCGACCTGGCCGCGCGCATTCCCGACGGCTCGGTTCCCAACACCTTCGCGGCGAACTCGCTGTCGGCCGCGGTGGCGCTCACCAACCTCGAGATCCTGCACGACCCCGAGCTGGGGCTGATGCCGCGCGCGGAGCTGCTGGGCCAGGAGGTGCAGGAACGGGTGCGCGGCTTCCACAGCCCCTACGTGGGCGAAGTGCGCGGCAAGGGCCTGATGATCGGCATCGAGCTCGTCGAGGACAAAGCCACCAGGGAGCCGCTGGCGCCGGAGAAGGTCGGCAGGATCATGGAGTACGTGCTCGGCCACGGCGTGCTGATGGTGCCCTGCGGGCGCTATGGCAACGTGATGCGCGTCATGCCGTCGCTGACCATTTCGAAGCGGCTGCTGCACCGCGCGCTGGATGTCTTCGGCGAGGCGCTGGCCTCGCTTTAAGCCGACCACGCCGCGCGCGGTGCGCCCCCGTCGTCTACTGCTGGGCGATGCGGGCCGTGAGTTCCGACGCGGCGGTGGTCACCAGCGTGCACAGGTAGCTTTCCTGGAAGGCCCTGAAGCGCTCATTGCGTCCCACCAGCGTCATGCTGCCGAGCACGCGCTGCTTCTCGTCGAAGATCGGCGCTGCCACGCCCGTGCGGCCCGGATGCAGCTCGCTTTCGCTGATGCAATAGCCCTGCTTGCGGATCCCCAGCAAGCCCTTGGAGAAGGACTTCCATTCAAGCCCCTGCTGCTGCCCCTCGGGCGTGCTGGCATGGGCATCGAAGACGCGGCGGATCTGCCTCGGCAGCAGGTAGGCCAGCACCACGCGCGAGGTCGCGCTGTGGAACAGGTCGATAGGGCGGCCGCGGCCTCCGCCCACGGGCCCGGGGTCGGGGCCGCGGCGGATCAGCACGTTGACCACCGAGTCGCCGTACCACTCGCTGATCACGGCGTCCAGACCCGTCTCGGCCACCAGCTTCTCGACGAGGTCGCGGCTGCGCACGAGCACCGGGTCGTAGTCGGTCATCTGGTGCTCCAGCGCGATGATGCGCGGCCCCAGCGCATAGCCGCGTGGCAGGCGCACCAGGAGGCCGGCATCACCGAGTTCGCGCAGGTAGCGGTAGGCGCTGGCGGGCGTGTAGCCGAGCTGGTTGCAGATGATCTCGACGTCGATGACCGGCTGGTCGGGCCGGAAGAGATCGAGGACATCGAGCATGCGGCGAAGGCTGTTCATCGTCTGGAAAGGCTGCGGTCGTGAAACAAGAAATCGTACGGGCACGCGAAGGCGCGGCCCCCTTCATTGTCGGGCACCATCCGAGGACCTGAGCGAGGCCCGTGGCGTTGCCGAATTCTCGAGGCACAGACACCTGAGACAGGATGCAAGAAAAAGACCATGCCGCTTGAGAAACCCATCCACACCCCGAGGCTCGTCCTCCGGCGCTTTCGCGAGCAGGACGCCGCAGACCTTTTCGACTACCTGCATGCGCCCACTGCGAGCTGCTTCCTGTCGCTCGCGCTCGCTGACATCGAAGCCGCTCGGGCCGAGGCCCGAAGACGCAGTACCGACGGCGAGCACGTGGCCGTGTGCCTCCAGGAATCGGGGCAGCTCATCGGCGACTTGTTCGCCATGCAGGAGGAAGACACCTTCTCGGTCGGCTGGAACCTCAACCCGCGTTTCGGCGGCACGGGCTACGCCCACGAGGCTGCCGCGGCGTTGTTCGCCCATCTCTTCACTGCCCGGGCCGCCCGCCGGCTCTATGCCTATGTGGAGGACCACAACGGTGCCTCCCGGCGGCTGTGCGAGAAGCTGGGCATGCGCGTCGAAGGGCTGTTCCTGGAGTTCATCTCGTTCAGGAACGACACGCAGGGGAGGCCCATCTACGAGAACACCATGCAGTACGCGATCCTTCGCAAAGAATGGCTGCGCGCTTCATCGGCCTGACGGGCGCCACGCCGACGCTCAGCCGCGGTCCTGGCCAAGCGCGGCAAAGCGCTGCGGATCGCGCCTCGCCAGCCGCGATGCGGCCAGCCAGCCGGCCGCCGCGGCCAGGGGCACCGCGATCACCAGCGCCGCCGATATGCCCCGGCTCGCGCCGGTGAGCACATGGAAGTTGCCGACGGCCAGCACCAGCACCGCCAGCAAGCCCACGCATGCCAGCAGCGGCAGCACGCGAATACGCATCCGACCGTAGCCATGGGAGTCGGCCCGGAAGAAGCGCACCACAGCCACGCCCGTCGCGATCATCAGCACCAGCAGGCATAGCGTGGCCAGGTTGCTGAGCCAGGCGAACAGCGTCAGCACCGGGTCGGCGCCAAGCAGCGCGAACAGCCCGACCGCCACGGCGCTCAGCACCGTCTGCAGCACTGAGGCCACATGCGGGCTGCGGTGGCGCGCATGCGTGCAGCCCAGGCGAGCGGGCATCAGGCCCTCGCGGCCCATGGCGTAGAAATAGCGCGCGCTGGAGTTGTGGAAGGCGATGAGCCCCGCATAGATGCTGGCGATGAACATCAGGCGCAGCAGCACCGTGAGGCCGTGCCCTGCATAGGTGTCCGACAGCAGGTACAGCAGATTGGTCGGATCGGCCAGTCCGGTGATGGTGGCCGCTACCCGGTCGCTGCCCACGCCGAGCACTAGGCACCACAGCGAGAAGGAATAGAAGCCGCCGACCAGCAGCAGCGCCGCGTAGGTGGCGATGGGAATGCTGCGCTTCGGGTCCCTGGCTTCCTCGCTGTAGATGGTGGTCGCCTCGAAGCCGATGAAGGCCGCGAAGCAGAACAGCAGTCCGATGAAGGGGTTGCCGCTGGTGAAGGCATGGGGAGAGAAGGAGTGCGCATCGATGCCGTGGGCGCCGCCCTTCGACAGGATCAGCACGTCCAGGGCTAGCACCGCCAGGTACTCGACCACCACGAAGCCCGCGAGCACCCGGGCCGAGAAGTCGATCTGCCGGTAGCCGAACACCGCCACGCTGGCCAGGGCGGCGAAGGCGCAGGCCCACCAGGGCAGCGCCAGGCCGAACTGCGCCTGCAGCGTCTCGGATGCCACCGCGCCCAGCATGCCGTAGAGGCCGAACTGCAGCGTGACGTAGCCGAACACGGCCACCATGGCCGCCGCCCCGCCCGCCCTGCCGCCTAGGCCGCGCGCCACCATCGCATAGAAGCCTCCGGCGCTGGTCACGCAGGTGGCCATGGCGGTGTGCCCGGTCGCGAACATCAGCAGCAGGCCGAGCGCCACCAGCACCAGTACCGGCGTGCCGGCGCCGTTGCCCAGCATCATCCCGATCGGGAAGCCGCCTGCCACCACGCTCAGCGGACTCGCGGCCGAGATGACCAGCAGCGTGATGAAGCCCGCGCTCAGCGTGCCGCGGCGCAGGCTGGTGGCATGGGGGTGGCGCGTTTCCTGGGCAGGCGTCATCGTGGGGTTCAGCGTTTCCATGGTGCGTCGCAATGCATGCCGCGCGCCAACGCGTGCAGCGGGGAGAGAGAAAGAAGGCCGTGCACCGGAGTGCCGGCCGCCGACAGGGGCAGTCTAGGAAGGCACGTGCGCGCAGCGGTATCCCGGATCGGCAATCTGGACGCGCACGACCGCTTCAGGCGTCATGCCACTTCGCCGCCCGCGGCGTCTGCGACGGCAGCTCCCCGAAAAGCTCCTGGTACTCCGCCGCGAAATGGCTCAGGTGGAAGAAGCCCCACTGCCCCGCCGCGTCGCCCACGGTCAGGTCGCTGGCGCGGCTGCCCATCAGGGCGCGCCGCACGCCGTTCAGGCGAACCGAGCGCAGGTAGCTCAGCGGCGTGGTATCCGCCACCGCGCGGAAGCTGTTCTGCACCGTGCGCCGGCTGACCTGCAGGCGCTCGCACAGCTCCATCACGCTGGGCGCGCTCATGGTCTCGGCCATGGCCATCCGGTGGCACTTCTCAACGATGAAGTCCTGGGTGGAGCTGCCGCTGCGCTGGTGCCGGTCGCAGGCCGGGTCCATCACCAGTTGCAGCAGTTCGCCCAGCAGCGCGTGTTCCAATTCGTCCTGCCGTGCGGGCGTGCCGCTCATCTCGTCGTTGACCAGGGCCTCGGAGAATATCGCCAGCAGGCGCTGGCGGCATTCGACGAAGCGCTGCGCCGGCACCTTGATGACGGGCTGGCGCAGCAGCCGCGCGATCTCGTCGGCGAACGGCACTTCCCGGAGCGTGGCGTCGAAGAAGGCTCGGTCGAAGGCGATGGACAGAAGATCCATCCCGGTGGGCATGTGGCACATGAACTCCTCGCCGCCGCGCAGGAAGTACAGGCTGCTGCCGTCCGCATCGCGCCCCTGCATCCGGACGGTGCCCGGCATGGAGATCGGGATTGCAAAGCACACGCTATCGCGGGGCGCTTCTCCCTGCTGCACAACGCGCTTGTTGATGCGCTCGCGAAAAGCATGGCAGTGCTCGCTGGACAATTGCTGCAGAGAGCTCTCCAGTGCGCCGGCCGCGAGCTGGCTGTACAGGAGCTGGCTCCAATGAGCGACTGATGCGGCATGCGCATGCACGTCCTGGAAGTGGTGGATGCTTCGGTTCATGTTGCGGGGTCCTGTATCTGGAAGGCTGCGTCGATCAGTAGATATGCATTTTTCTCAGATAAGGAAAATTCTGCATTTTTCATGCCTGCCGCCAGACAGGGGAAACCCGATGGAGAAATAACTGAAATTTCGCGCCACAGCCCACCGCGAATGGTTTTTTCTGGCTTGCTTTATTTGTTCACAGCAACAATCGTGCACAGATGGGACGCGCCAGCCGCACCCTTGCGGTGCGCCTGCGCCGCGCACCGTTGCTGATTTGGGCTAACGCGGTGCGGCGCCGTCCCGGACACTGCGGCCGCTCGAACATCCGCAGACACCATGACCCAGAACCTGAAGCATTTCATCGAAGGCGCCCACGCCGAAGCCTCCGACGGCGCGCGCATGCGCCTCGTCAGCCCCGTGGACGAACAGGAATACGGCAGCGCCGCGCGCGGCACCGCCGAAGACGTCGACCGCGCCGTGGCCGCGGCCCATGCCCAGCTCGAAGGCGGCGCCTGGAGCCGGCTGCACGCCGGCCAGCGCTCCCAACTGCTGCTGCGCCTTGCCGACCTGGTCGAGCGCGACACGGCCCTGCTGGCCGACATGGACGCCGACGCCATCGGCCGCTCGCCGATGGAGCCGCGCATGATGGACGTGCCCAACGCCGTCGCCAACCTGCGCGCGGCCGCCGGCTGGACCAACCAGCTCGAGGGACGCACGGTGCCCACCGGGGGCTACATGGGCACGCCCACGCTGTCGTACACGCTGCGTGAGCCGGTAGGCGTGGTCGGGGCCATCGTGCCGTGGAACTCGCCGCTGATGATCACCGTGTGGAAGCTCGCCGCCCTGCTGGCCGCTGGGTGCACCGTGGTGGTCAAGCCCGCCGAGGAAACGCCCCAGTCCGCCCTGCACTTGGCGCGGCTTGCGCAGGAAGCGGGCTTTCCCGACGGCGTCATCAACGTGGTGACCGGCTTCGGCGACGTGGTGGGCCGCGCGCTGTGCGAACACCCGCTGGTCGCCAAGATCAGCTTCACCGGCAGCCCCGAGGCGGGCCGCGCCATTCAGCGCATCGCCGCGCCACTGTTCAAGCGCGTCACGCTGGAGCTCGGCGGCAAGAGCCCGCAGATCGTGTTCGACGACGCCTCGTTCGACGACGCATTGCGCGGCTGCGCCATGGGCCTGTTCGTCAACCAGGGGCAGGTGTGCGCCGCCGGCTCGCGCATCCTGGTGCAGCGCAGCCTCGCGAAGCCTTTCACACAGGCGCTGGCCGAGGCCGCCCGCGCGGTCACGGTCGGCGACCCGCGCCAGGCCGGCGTGCAGATGGGGCCGGTCGCCAAGAAGGCGCAGTTCGAACGCGTCAACCGCTACATCCAGCTCGGCCAGGACGAAGGTGCGGTGCTGCTGGCCGGCGGCGTCTCCCGGCCCGAGAGGGGCTGGTTCGTGCAGCCCACCATCTTTGCCGAGGCCAGCAACCAGATGACCATCGCCCGCGAGGAAATCTTCGGCCCGGTGGGCACGGTGATTCCCTTCGACACCGAGGAGGAGGCCATCGCGCTGGCCAACGATTCGTCCTACGGGCTGGCGGCCACGGTGTGGACCACGCAGCTCGCGCGGGCGCACCGCGTGGCCGCGCGCGTCAAGGCCGGGGCCGTGGGCGTCAACTGCTGGAGTCCGCTGGACGCCAACCTGCCCTGGGGCGGCCTCAAGACCAGCGGCATCGGCCGCGAGGGCGGGTTGCCCGGCGCGCTGGCGTACACCGAGGAGAAGGTCGTCACCGTGCTGCTGCCGGCCTGAGGCCCAGCCTCACAACGCACCAAAGAAGGAATCCTGACATGGGTTGGCGCAACACGATCGACGCCTGGGGCCGGGCCTCGATGCTCTTCCACTGGGCCACAGCCGCGGCCTTCATCACCGCGTACGTGGTCGTGTACTACGTGATCTGGTTCGTCGATCCGCAGACCAGCATCAAACCGGCGCTTTTCGGCACCACGCCGAATCCCGACCGGGTGGTGCCGCTGCTCAACATCCATTGGGTGCTGGGCCTGTCCATCGGCTTCCTCACGCTGCCCAGGCTCGTGTGGCGCATCGCCGGCGGCGTGCCGCGACATGTCGCGGGCTCGCGTCTGGAGGGTCTGTCGGCCGACGCGGCGCACTGGGCGCTCTACGCCATCCTGATCCTGATGCCGCTGTCGGGCTACATGACGACCTACGACCCGACCGACTTCGGGCTGTTCGTGATCCCGGCCTGCCGCGACACCGCCATCGCAGGCGCGATACGCGACGCCTTCGGGCTGTCCGTGGCGCAGCTGGAAGATGCGGCCTGGGCGGTGCACAGCTTCATCGGCGCCTGGCTGGCCTGGCCGCTGGTGGTGCTGCACGTCGGGGCCGCGCTGCTGCACCACTTCGTGCGCAAGGACGCCGTGCTGCGGCGCATGCTTCCGCTGCGCCGCAGCGCCGGCTGATCCACTTCCCGCTCCGTCACTCGACCCGCACCACGACGCACCGCATCGCGGTGCGTTGCGGCGTGGAGCTGCGTCGTACGGCGCCGTACAGCCACGCCTGAAGCGGCGCGATCGCGCGACCGCAAGCAGATGCCGATCTCGGATAACGGCCGGCATCGCCTCCCTCCGATAGTCCAAAGACCCCACTGCCGGTTGGTAAAGCGGGCATCGGCGCAGCCCGGGCACGGTCCCGTCGATCCGTATCCACACACCTCGAATCTTCCTCTTTCAGGAGTTCCCATGACCCAGCACTGTGCAAGAACCCTTCGCCCTCTCGCCCTGGCGGCGGCCATCGCCGTCGGCCTGCTCTGCCCCGGTTTCTCCGCCATGGCGGCGCCCGATGCGGCTCAGCTCGACAAGCTCACGCCTTCGGGCGCCCAGCGCGAGGGCAACGCCGACGGCAGCATTCCCGCCTGGCAGGGCGCGGAGCCGCCGCTGGCCGGCTGGGAGTGGGGCAAGCTGCGGCGCGACTTCTGGAAGCACAAGGACGAGAAGCCGCTGTTCACCATCGATGCGGCCAACGTCGACAAGTACGCCGACAAGCTCTCGGCCGGCCAAGTCGCCATGCTCAAGCAGCGCAAGGACTACCGCATGGACGTCTATCCGTCGCACCGCACCTGCGGCGTGCCGGACTTCGTGGCCGCCAACACGCGCAAGAACGTGGGCACCGCCCGCCTCAACGACGACGGCTGGAGCCTGAAGGAGGCGACCGTGCCGGGCTATCCGTTCCCCCTTCCCTCCAACGGCGTGGAAGCGATGTGGAACTCCAAGATGCGCTACCGCGGCGTGGGCGTCGACTACAAGGGCACCATCACCGCCGTCTCGCCGCGCCGCGGCAGCACGGAGTGGATCCGCGCCGATTCGGAGCAGACGGTATTCATTCCCTCGGGCGCCAAGGGCTCGCAGCAGCTGTCCTCGCTGCCGCAGGTGGAGTTCTACGTGTACTTCGCCTACACCTCGCCCGCCGCGCTGGCCGGGCAGGCCCTGGCGATCACCCAGTACCTGAACCAGGCCGAGAACGAGACCTTCTACTACTTCCCCGGCCAGCGCCGCGTGCGCCGCATGCCGACCTACTCGCACGACTCCCCGCAGATCGGCATGGAGAACCAGTACACGCTGGACGAGCCGCAGGTATTCAACGGCGCGCTCGACCGCTTCGACTGGAAGCTGGTGGGCAAGAAGGAAATCTACGTCCCCTACAACGCCTTCGGCGCCTACGACTTCAAGGCCAAGTTCGAGGACGTGGCGCGCGACGACTTCATTGCGCAGTCGCATCGCCGCTATGAACTGCACCGCGTGTGGGTGGTGGAGGCCACCGTCAAGGCCGGCATGCGCCATTCGGCACCCAAGCGCACCGTCTACCTCGACGAGGACAGCTGGGCGCCGCTGCTGATGGACGACTTCGACGGGCAGAACAAGCTCGCCAAGATGCGCGAGGGCTTCCTCATCCCGGTGTACGAGACGGGCTCCTGCGACGCGATGGCCATGGTGCAGAACAACCTGGCCGAAGGCCGCTACGTCTTCGACACGCACACCGCGGGCGTCGGCAAGGACATCCGCTGGTTCACCGAACCGACCGGTCCGCGCATGCGCTCGGGTTTCTACACGGCCGACAACCTGCGCGCCATCAGCGAGCGCTGATCTGCGCGCTTCGAACGACGACAACAAGCCCCGAGGAGAAGAACTGATGAACTTCACCGCCCGCCCCTCCAGCACCCTCGCCCGGCTGAGCGCCGTGCCCGCCGCCTGCCTGCTCGCCGCGACGGGAGCTGCCCATGCCTTCACCTTCGAGACCGACAACGTTCGAGGGAGCTTCGATTCCACCATCACCATCGGCACCGGCATCCGCGTCAAGGACCCCTCCTGCACGCTCGTCATCCAGGGCGCCGTGGGCGTCGGCGCACCCGCCGGCTGCCTGGCGCCGACTTCGTCGATGGGCGACCAGGGCAACCTGAACTACCGCAAGGGCGATGCCTTCACCACCTACGTCAAGGGCAGCCACGAGCTGCTTTTGAAGATGCCCGATGACATCACCTTCCTCGGGCGGGTGAACTGGGTCCGCGACCTCACGGCCACCCGCACCTCCGGCTACACCAGCGCCGCCGCGACGCAGTACCTGCCCGACGGCTTGGCCAGCGACGCGCGCAGCGACCTGCGCTTCAAGGCCCGGCTGCTGGACTTCTGGGTGAGCAAGACCTTCCAACTCGGCGGCGAGACGGCACGCGTGCGCGTGGGCAACCAGGTGATCAGCTGGGGGGAAAGCCTCTTCCTGCCGGGCGGCATCAACTCCACCAACGCGCTGGACATCATGCGGCTGTCGCAGCCGGGCACGCAGCTGAAGGAGGCGGTGCTGCCTGCTCCCATCGCGAGTTTCGCCACCGGCCTGGGCCACGGCCTCAACTTCGAGGCCTACGTGCAGTCGCGGTGGAACGGCAACTACATGGCACCCACCGGCTCCTACTGGTCGGTGGCCAACGGCATGGGCAAGGGCCACGACGCCTACGGGCTGATCGAGACAAAGCCGAAGAACAGCGGGCAGTGGGGCACCGCCCTGAAGTGGCAGCCCGAGGGCACGCAGCTGAACCTGGGTGCCTACGTAATGAACTACAACGACAAGTCGTTGAACTTCAGCACCAATGCGGGCGGCACCGGCCGCCCAGGGTGGGCCTACCCGGAGAACCGCCGCCTCTACGGCCTGAGCGCCAACATGCCGGTGGGCGACTGGTCGGTGGGCACAGAGCTCTCTTACCGCCCGCGCGATGCCGTGGCGCTGAACCCGGCGGCCAGCGGTTGCTCGTTCAACCACGGCAACTGCTGGGTCGACGAGAAGAAGCTGCAGTGGCACCTGACCGGCATGCTAAGCCTTACGCCGAACAACGCGGGCGGTGTGCTGCGCGCTCTCGGCGCGGACACCGCGACGCTGATGGCCGAGGCCGTGGTGGTGCGCTATCCCAACCTCAAGAAGTACTACGGGTCCGATCCGATCGCCGCGGGCGCGTGGGGCTGGGGCCAGGAGTTCAGCGCCGTGGGCACGCCGCAGCCGGTGGGCTCCAAGACGGCGTGGGGCTACAACCTGGACTTCAGCTGGGTCTACGATGGCTCGTTGATCCCCGGCTGGCAAGTGATTCCCGAGGTGTACTACTTCCAGGCCGTGAAGGGCCGTACGCCCAACGGCGCGGGGCAGCTGATGGAAGGCGCCAAGTCCGTCAATCTCGTCGTGACCTTCGTGCAGAACCCGGCGAAGTGGCAGGCCTCGATCAACTACGCGGCCTTCTTCGGCGGCAAGCGCGTGTTCGACCAGCCCTATCGCGACCGCAACTTCGTGGGCCTCACCCTGTCGCGCAACTTCTGACCCGTCGCGCCGCGCACCGCCCGCGCGGCGGTGGCGGCGCCGTCTGCTGAAAGCACTCCGTGTCCGATCCCAATCACTCTTCCGCCCCCGCCTCCAAGCTGCAGCGCGCCGTGCAGCGCTTCGAGACTTTCTGCTTCTCGCACCGCCGCGGCATCCTCATCGCGCTGGCTCTGTTCACGCTCGCCATGGCGTGGTTCGCAGCGCAGCTGCGCATGGACGCGGGCTTCGACAAGCAGATGCCCTTGGGCCACGAGTACATCCAGACCTTCCAGACCTACCGCGAGGACGTGCTGGGCGCCAACCGGCTCAACGTGGTGGTCAGGGCCCGTCACGGCACCATCTGGACCGCGCCGGCCCTCAGGCGGCTGTACGAGGTGACCCAGGCCGTCACCTACCTGCCGGGTATCGAGCGGCTGGGCGTGCAGTCGATGTGGACGCCCAACAGCTTCGTCAACGAGATCACCGAGGAAGGCTTTCGCGCCGATCCGCTGATCGACGCCACCATCACACCCGAGCGGCTCACGCCGGAGATCATCGCCGGCATCCAGCGCGCGGCCGCGCAGGGCGGCTTCATCGGCACGCTGGTCTCGCGCGACCAGACCAGCGCGATGGTCACGGCCGAGCTGGCGGAGTACGACGCGCAGGGCCGCAAGCTGGACTACGTGGCCTACAACCATCTGCTCGAAGAGAAGATCCGCGCTCGCTTCGAGGACGGCGACTTCGAGGTCCAGATCATCGGCTTCGCCAAGCAGATCGGCGACATCGCCGACGGCGCGCAGTCGGTGCTCAAGTTCTGCCTGATCGCGCTGCTGCTCACCGCCGGGGCGGTGTACTGGTATTGCCGCTCGGTGCGCTTCACGCTGCTGCCCATCGCTTGCTCGCTAGCCTCGCTGGTGTGGCAGTTCGGCACCCTGCGGCTGCTGGGCTTCGGGCTCGATCCGCTCGCGGTGCTGGTGCCCTTTCTGGTGTTCGCCATCGGCGTGTCGCACGGCGTGCAGCAGATCAACTACATCGTGCGACGCATCTCGCAGGGCCACACCACCTACGAGGCCTGCCGCGACAGCTTCGGCGGGCTGCTGATCCCGGGCACGCTGGCGCTGGTGACGGCCTTCGTCTCCTTCGTCACGCTGCTGATGATCCCGATCCCGATGGTGCGCGAGCTGGCCATCGCGGCCTCGCTGGGCGTGGCCTACAAGATCGTGACCAACCTCGTCATGCTGCCGGTGGCCGCCTCCTTCTTCGAGGTGAGCCGCGACTTCGCCGACCAGGCCCTGCTGCAGCGCGAGCGCCGCTCGGGCTGGCTGCGCGTGCTGGCCCGGCTCGCCAAGCCGCGCGCGGCGGCCGTGATGCTGCTGGTCACGGCGGTGGTGTTCGGTGCCGCCGTGTGGCAAAGCCGCGACCGCGTGGTCGGCACCTTGCAGCCCGGCGCGCCGGAGCTGCGCGAGGACGCCCGCTTCAACCGCGACGCCGCGTCCATCGCAAGCAATTTCGACACGGGCCTGGACTGGCTGACCGTGGTCTTCGAGGCACCGCCCGAGAGCTGCGGCAACGTGAACATCGGGCTCTACCAGGACCGCTTCGTCTGGGCGATGCAGCCGGTGGAGGGTGTGCTCTCGATCTCGTCGTACGCCGGGCAGCTGCGGCTGTACAACGAGGGCTACAACGAAGGCAACCCCAAGATGGCCGTGGTGCCCATCGATTCGGCCAACTACGCCGCCCTTTCCACCGAGATCGCCCGCATCCGCGGGACCATGCGCAAGGACTGCAGCATGACGGCAGTGAACCTCTTCCTGACCGACCACAAGGCCACCACCATCCAGCGCGTGATCGACGCGGTGAAAGCCTTCCGCGACGGCCACGCCATGCCCGGTGTGAACATTCGTCTGGCCGCCGGCAATGCCGGCGTGCTCGCGGCCATCGACGACGAGGTGGAGAAGAGCGAGCTGCCCATGATGCTGTACGTGTACGCGGCGATCGTGGTGCTGGTGTTCCTGGTCTACCGCGACCTGCGCGCCGTGGCGGCCTGCTGCCTGCCGCTCACGGTGGGCACCTTCATCGGCTACTGGTTCATGAAGGAGCTGCAGATCGGCCTCACGGTGGCGACCCTGCCGGTGATGGTGCTGGCCGTGGGCATCGGCGTGGACTACGCCTTCTACATCTACAACCGCCTGCTGATGCACATGGCCGCGGGCCAGACCATCGTCAAGTCCATCGAGCATGCGATCCTGGAAGTGGGCACGGCCACCATTTTCACCGCCATAACGCTGGCCGTGGGCGTGGCGACATGGTCGTTCTCGCAGCTGAAGTTCCAGGCCGACATGGGCAAGCTGCTGGCCTTCATGTTCATGGTGAACATGGTGATGGCAATGACCGCCCTGCCCGCCATGGCGGTATGGCTCGAAAGGATCTTCCCGCGCCGCAAGCCGGTGCGGGCGACAGGGCTGCAGCACCACTGACATCCATCTGACAATCGAAGATGAAATCGACTTCCCTCCTTGTGCGTACGGCATTGGCCGGCGCTCTCGTTTCACTGTCGCTGGCCTGCGCAGCACAGGCACCTCAGGAAAAAGAGCCCGCCGCCGCCAACGATGGCACCCCCGTGCTGGTTCCCGCGGTTCGCGCCGCGCATGCCTCCCGCGCCACGATGCTTGCCAGCACCCGCGCGGGCGAGCGCATCGTCGCCGTGGGCGACCACGGCGTGGTGCTGCTGTCGGACGACGGCGGCCGCAATCACCGACAGGCGCGCCAGGTGCCAGTGGACGTGGCGCTGACCTCGGTGTCCTTCATCGATGCCCGGCAGGGCTGGGCCGCGGGCCACTGGGGTGTGATCTTGCACACCACGGACGGGGGCGAGACCTGGCAGGTGCAGCGCAGCGATGCGGCGCAGGACCGCCCGCTCTTCGCCGTGCACTTCTTCGACGAGAAGCAGGGCGTCGCCGTGGGCCTGTGGTCGCTGGTGTTGCGCACCGAGGACGGCGGCGAACACTGGCAGCCCGTCGAACTGGCGCCGCCAGAGGGTGGCAAGCGCGCCGACCTCAACCTGTTCGGGCTGTTCGCCGATGCGCGCGGTCAGCTGTTCGCCCCGGGCGAGCGCGGCATGGTGCTGCGCTCGGACGACAAGGGCCGCAGCTGGAAGTACATGAAGACCGGCTATGCGGGCTCCTTCTGGAGCGGCATCGCAGCCCCCAGCGGCGGCCTGCTGGTGGCGGGGCTGCGCGGCTCGATGTACCGCAGCGTCGACGACGGTGGCAGCTGGCAGCGCGTGGACACGCACACGGAGTCGTCCATCACCGCGCTTGCCCGCGCCGGCAAGAAGATCGTCGGTGTTGGCCTCGACGGCCTGGTGTTAAGCAGCGAAGACGGCGGTGTGAGCTTCACCGCCAGCACGCGCGAAGACCGCCTGCCTCTGACGAGCGTGGCGCTGGGCGATCAGGGCGGTGCGACGTTGTATTCGCGCCAGGGCGTGGTGGCAGCCGCCGGTGCCAAGGAACCGTCGGCGCGCTGAGCGCCGCGGACCCGGCAGGAACGCAGGCTACTGGCGGAACACGCCCTCGGCGGCCGTCTCGGCGAGCGCCCGTCGATCATTGGGCGTCTCGAGCTTGCGCACGCCGTCGGGCAGCACGGCCGGATCGCCTTTCCTGCCGACGGCCACGACCGTCTCGATGGCATAGCCCTGCGGCAGCTGGATCGCAGCGCGCAGCTTTTCGGCATCGAAGCCGGCCATCGCATGCGCCGACCAGCCCGACAGCGTGGCCTGGAACGCGAGGCTGGCCCAGGCGGCGCCGGCATCGAAGGAGTGCCACTGGTTGGGGGCGGCCTCGGTGCGCCCCGGGAACAGGGCCTCGCGCTGCGAGACCACCACCACCAGCGCGGCGGCGCGCTTCGTCCACATCTGGTTGAACTCGACGAGGCTGTCGAAGATGGGCTGCCACGCGGGCGTGTCGCGGCGCGCGTAGATGAAGCGCCAGGGCTGCACGTTGTACGCCGAGGGCGCCCAGCGGGCCGCTTCGAGCAGGCTCATGAGCGCGGGTTCGGCGATGGTCTCTTCGGCGAAGGCGCGCGGCGACCACCGGTTGGTGAACAGCGGGTCGATGGGATGGGCGGATTGGCGGGGATTGTTCATTGAAGACTCCAGGGAGACGATGAAAGAAGATGCGGCACGCCGGTGCCGCGCAGAGGTGCGCCGCGAAGTTGCCGCGCGAAAAACACGAAGAACGCGAAGGCGCTTCAGCCGGGCATCAGGCGATGCCGGCCATGTTGATGTACTTGATGACCAGGTAGTCCTCGAGGCCGTGGCGCGAGCCCTCGCGGCCGAGGCCCGACTGCTTGACGCCGCCGAAGGGCGCGACCTCGTTGCTGATGAGGCCGGTGTTGACGCCGACCATGCCGTACTCCAGCTGCTCGGCCACGCGCCAGACGCGGCCCAGGTCGCGGGCGTAGAAGTAGCTCGCCAGGCCGAACTCGGTGTCGTTGGCCATGCGAACGACCTCTGACTCGTCACGGAAACGGAAGAGCGGCGCAAGGGGACCGAAGGTTTCTTCGCGCGCCACCGTCATCGCCTGCGTCACGCCGGTCAGCACGGTGGGTTCGAAGAAGCTGCCGCCCAGCGCATGGCGGCGTCCGCCGCTGAGCACCTGCGCGCCTTTTGCCATTGCGTCGGCCAGGTGCTCCTCCACCTTGCGCACGGCGGCCTCGTCGATCAGCGGGCCGATGCGCACGCCCTCCTGGTCGCCGGGGCCGACCTTCAGCGCGCGCAGCGCCTCGGCCAGCTTCTGCGCGAAGGCGTCGTAGACGCGCTCGTGCACGTACAACCTGTTGGCGCACACGCAGGTCTGGCCGGCATTGCGGAATTTCGAAATGATCGCGCCCTCGACCGCCGCGTCCAGGTCTGCGTCGTCGAAGACGATGAAGGGCGCGTTGCCGCCCAGCTCCATCGACACCTTCTTGACGGTGGCCGCCGTCTGTTGCATCAGCAGCCGCCCCACCTCGGTGGAGCCGGTGAAGCTGAGCTTGCGCACCACGGGGTTGGTCGCCAGCTCGGTGCCGATGTCGCCGGCGGATCCGGTCACCACCGACAGCACGCCCGCGGGCACGCCGGCGCGTTCGGCCAGCACCGCCAGTGCCAGTGCCGTGAGCGGCGTCTGGCTCGCAGGCTTGACCACCATCGTGCAGCCGGCCGCGAGCGCGGGGCCGGCCTTGCGCGTGATCATCGCCGCAGGGAAGTTCCATGGCGTGATGGCTGCGCACACGCCGACCGGCTCGCGCACGACCACGATGCGCTGCGAGGCCACGGGCGAAGGAATAGTCTCGCCATACACGCGCTTGGCTTCTTCGCCGAACCACTGAATGAAGGAGGCCGCATAGGCGATCTCGCCGCGCGCTTCCGCCAGCGGCTTGCCCTGCTCGGCCGTCATGATGCGCGCCAGGTCTTCCTGGTTCTGCAGGATGAGCGCGTGCCAGCGCGCGAGGATGGCCGAGCGCTCGTGCGCGGTGCGGCGGCGCCACTGCGGCCAGGCGGCTTCTGCTGCCTCAATGGCGCGTCGCGTGGCGGCGGCGTCCAGCCGGGGCACGTGCGCGATCAGCGCGCCGGTGGCGGGGTTGGTGACGGCGATGGTCCGCTCGGCGGATATCCATTCGCCCGCCACCAGGCATTGCTCGCGCAGCAGCAAGGGGTCGTCGAGAGTCAGCATGGGGTTCCGATTCAGATCTGTGTGATGAGCTTGGTACTGAGAAAAGTGTCGAAGGACTCCGTGCCGCCTTCGCTGCCAAAGCCGCTGTCCTTCACACCGCCGAAGGGCAGCTCCGGATGCGCCATGCCCGAATGGTTGATGTTCACCATACCGGCCTCAAGGCCGTCGCCCACGCGGGTCGCGGTTTGCAGCGAACGGGTAAAGACATAGCTCGCCAGACCGAAGGGCAATGCATTGGCCTGCTGCAGCGCCTCTTCGACGGTGTCGAAGCGCGACAGCGCGGCGACGGGGCCGAATGGCTCTTCGTGCATCACGCGCGCATCGGCGGGCACGTTGGCCAGCAGCGTCGGCGCATGGAAGTGGCCTTGCACTCCGATGCGTGTGCCGCCCGACAGCATCTCGGCGCCGCGCGTGCGGGCGTCCTCGACCAACGTCTGCACGGCCTGGAAGCGGCGCTCGTGGATCAGCGGGCCCATCTGCACGCCATCCTCCAGACCGTGGCCCACCTTCACCGCGCCCAGCGCATCGGCGAAGGCTGCGGCAAAGCGGTCGTGCACGCCCGACTGCACATGGAAGCGCGTCGGCGACACACAGACCTGGCCGGCGTTGCGCGTCTTCAGCCGCGCCAGCAAGGCCACGGCGGCGTCCACGTCGGCATCGTCGAAGACCAGCACCGGCGCATGGCCGCCCAGCTCCATCGTCATGCGCTTCATGTGCTGGCCAGCCAGCGCGGCCAGCTGCCGGCCCACCGGCACCGAGCCGGTGAAGGAGACCACGCGCACCAGCGGCGACTCGATGAGCTGGCGCGAGATGTCCGCCGGCACGCCCCACAGCAGGTTGAACACGCCCGGTGGCAGGCCCGCATCGTGAAAGAGCCGCGCCATGGCCACCAGCGCGCTGGGCGATTCTTCCGGCCCCTTGAGCACGATGGGGCAGCCAGCCGCGATGGCGGCGGCGGCCTTCTTCATCGCCTGGCCGAAGGGAAAGTTCCACGGGCTGAAGGCGGCGCACACGCCCACCGGCTCGCGCACCACCAGCTGGCGCACGCCGGGCTGGCGTGCGGACACTACGCGGCCGTAGACGCGGCGGCCCTCCTCCGCGTGCCACTCGATGTGCTCCGCGGCGTTCATCACCTCGGCCACGGCGTCGGCCAGTGGCTTGCCGTTGTCCAGCGTCATGGCGCGGCCGATCTCCGGCGCGCGCTCGCGCGCCAGCGCGGCCACGCGGCGCAGCAGGTCCGAGCGTTCGAGCGGCGACACGCGCCGCCAGCCGGCGAAGGCCGCATGGGCGGCCTGCACGGCGGCCTCGACGTCTTCGGCCTCGGCCCATGGCAGCAGGCCCAGCGGCTGCAGCGTTGCGGGATCGTGCACGGCCTGTGTGCGCCGGCCCTGCGCGTCGATGAAGCGGCCGGCGATATAGAGCGAGAGTTCTGGGTACATGGTGAGAGGGCCCGCTTCGCGGGTGTTTGGGCGCGGTTCGCGCGAGGCTTCAGGCCGCCAGGGCCTCGGCCTGCACGAGGGATTGATTGGCTGCAGCCTGCGGCTGCGCCTTGTCGTCGGGGGCCAGCACGGCATCGCAGAAGCTGCCCAGTTCGGCCGCGGCGTCGGCACGGCGGCCTACGGCGGCGATGAAGCGGTCGGGGCGGATCAGCACCCAGTCCACGTCCTTGCCGTGGAACCAGAAATGCAGCGTGTTCTCCAGGTCCTCTATCACCGTGCCCGAAAGCTGCCCGGGCATCGGCGAGCCGGCCTCGTTGCCCATGCTGCGCGAGCGCACAGCCACATAGTGGTCGCAGCCCAGCCGGGCGAGCTGCGCGTGCAGCGCGGCGGGCGCGCCGGCCAGCGCATCGCAGCGCCAGCTCAGCAGCGCGAAGCGCGCACCGACCACGTCGTCGAGCTTCTGCGGCAGGCCGCGCTCGCGCTCCACGTTGGGCTGGATGAACATGCGGCCCACGAGCGCGTCGCGCCCGACCACGCCGCTGTTGCGCGCGATGCCCTTCGCGAAGCGCGGCATGGGCTTGAACTTCATTTGCAGCACGTAGTCGCGCATCTTCGGAATGTTCCGGATCGCCATGAAGAAGCGATCACGCGCCCAGGCCAGCAGCGGGTTGCGCTGCGACAGCACGGCGCCGAAGGCGTCGGCCAGGTCGATCATGGCCTTGGCATGGCCATGGCGCTCGTCGTGGTAGCTGGCCAGCAGCTCGGGCCGCAGCCGGCCCTGGAGGATCCAGGCGAGCTTCCAGCCCAGGTTGAACGCATCGCGCAGGCCGGCGTTGAGGCCCTGGCCGATCCACGGCGGCGTGATGTGCGCGGCATCGCCCGCCAGGCAGACGCGCCCTGCGACGAAGCTGCCCGCGACGCGCGAGTTGTGGGTGTAGACGCGCGCCCGGATCACATTCAGCGCCGCCGGGTCGGCCACGTGCCGGCCCAGCAGCTCGCTCACCTTGTCAGGCGCGAGCATCTGCTCGCCGTCCTCCCCGGGAAAGAGCATGAACTCCCAGCGCCGCAGCCCATAGGGCAGGCGCAGGCAGACATAGGGGCGATCGGGTTCGCAGTGCAGCGCGGTGTAGGGCGCGTCGAGCGGATCCTGGTCACATTCGATCACCACCCACTTGGCCGGGTGGGTGCGCCCCTCGTAGGACAGCCCCAGCATCTCGCGCACCGCGCTGCGCCCGCCGTCGCAGGCCACTGCGTAGGCGGCGCGCACCTGTTGCTCGGCGCCGGCCTCATCGCGCAGGGTGGCGGTGACGCCTGCCTCGTTCTGCACCAGGCCCACCAGCTCCAGGCCGAGCCGCAGCTGCACGTGGTCGAAGCGCGCCAGGCCGCGGCGCAGCGTCTTCTCACCCAGGGGCTGCGAGAACAGGTTGCGGCGGAACCAGCCGAACTCGCGCGTGCTGGGCAGGATCTCGGCGAAGCATTGCTTGCGCGCGGTGTACATGCGCATGGGCACGTTCTGGATCATGTCGCGCAGCATCTCCTCGGCGAGGCCGGTGGCCTGGAAGGTGCGCAGGGCCTCGTCGTCCAGCCCCACCGCGCGCGGAAAGTCGAACACCGCCGTGCTGCGCTCGACCACCAGGGTCTGCACGCCATAGGTCCCCAGCAGGTTGGCCAGCGTCACGCCGACCGGGCCGGCGCCGATGATGAGGACGGGGGCTTCCACCGAAGCGCTCATGAAAACTCCTTGGGACTTGGACGGGAAAGGCGGCCTGCGCGAGCGCCTCAGGCGGCCGAGAGCAGCCGGCTCTCCTGGCGCACCAGCAGATGCCGCACCTGCTTTCGGAATTCGGCGAAGGCCGAGTCGGCCATCAGCGCGGCACGGCGGCGCGCGCGTTCGTCGAGGCTGTCGAAAGCCCAGTGGAAGACCAACTGGTTGATGTCGCCGCTCTCCGGTGTCATCAACGCCACCAGCTGCCCGAGCGTGCGGATCTGCAGCTCGCGGCCGCACTCGTTGTAGATGCGCAGGTAGTCGCGCACGCCGCCGGGCACGAGGGTGTAGGTTCTGAGTTCGTGGATCATGGATTGGACTGGCCCGCTGCGGCCGCCTCGGGCCGCTTCAGGAAGGTGGTGACGGCCTCGGCGAAGAGCGCCGGCTGGTCGTCGTGGACGTAGTGGCCCGCATCGGGAATCTCGCGCGTGGAGATGCGCGGATTGAGCGTGCGCATGTGCTCGGCCATGGCCGGCTGGAGGTAGTCGGAGCGACCGCCGCGCACCACGAGGGTCTCGCACTGCAGCTGCTTCACATAGGCGGCGAGGTCCACCTGACGGGTGGGGTCCGGGTTCAGGCGCGTGGCGGCGATGCCCGCATGGTCGTAGCGCCAGGTGAAGCCACCGCCGCTCATGGGCTTGAGCATGCTCTGCAGCCGCTGCTGGCGCGCTTCCTCCGTCACCGTGGGGCGCAGCGCGCGCATGAACGCGGCGGCTTCGTCCCAGGAAGCGAAGGCGGTGGGCGTGCTCGCCAGTTCTCTGCGGATGCGGGTGGCACCGTCGCTGGCGTCGAATGCACCGGGGCCGGCGTCCTCGATCACCAGCCGGCGAACCTGGCCGGTATGCCGCGCGGCGTACACGATGGCGTTGATGCCGCCCATCGAATGGCCGAGCAGGTCGAAACGCTGCAGGTTCAACTGCGCCACCAGCGCCTCGATGTCGGCGACGTAGGTGTCGATGTAGTAGTCGTGCCTTGGGTCCCAGTCGGTCTCGCCGCGGCCGCGCTGGTCAATGGCGATCACGCGGAACCCGGGCTGCAGCGTCGCCGCGATGCCCACGAAGGTCTCGGCATAGCCGCGGATGCCATGCAGCATCAGCACCGGCCAAGCATCGGGCTCGCCCCATTCGGTGACGTGGAAGCCCAGGCCGTCGTGGCTCAGGCGGTAATCGCGGCGCTGCATATGCGTTGCTCCGGCGGCGTTCAGACGAGGCCGTCCTCGCCCTTGATCTCCGAGGCCTTCAGGCCGCCCAGGCGCGCGTTGAGCCGCCCGCGCGTGGCGAAGGCCCAGATCAGCACCACTTCGTCGCGGTTGGGGCCGTCGCCGAACATGGCCGAGACGGTGTCGTAGTGCGAGCGAACGTATAGCGCATCCTTGTGCGCCAGCGGAATGTCGATGATGGTGCCGGGCCCGCCGCGCTTGCCGGTGGAAGGCACCCACGACTTGCCGCCGCCCACGCCTTCACGCACCGGGTTGGCTGCGGGGTTGGTCAGCAGCGCGTTGCCGTGCTCGTATTCGCCGTCGATGCCCACCAGGCAGGCCTTGCCGTAGCTCTCGATGGCTTGCCCGCCCGTGGCCTCGCGGATGCGGCGGCCGAACTCCTTGCCCAGCTCGGGCGAGGGCGCGATCCAGGACGACAGGTCTTCGACGTAGCGGCCCGCGAACGGGTTGCGCAGGCAGGCGGCGATGACGATCTTGCGCAGCGGCTCGCCGTCTGCGGGCGCGCCTGTCTCGCCGGCCAGGGTGTCCTCGATCTGGAGGTACCACTTGCGGATGTGGAAGGCGCTGAGGTCGGGGTTGCTCATGGTGATTGTGTCCAGGAATGGGAGTGGATGGGATGGATGTGTAGCAGGCAGTCGCTCACAGCGGTTGCAGGTCCAAGGCGTTGCTGGGCGCGTTGTATTCGCCCAGCAGGCGCTTGGCTTCCTCGTCGTCGTGGACGAGCTCAAGGAAGAACTCGAAGCGGTGGCCGTCGGGGTCGTGGAAGTACAGGCCGTAGCCGACCTTGTGGTCGGTGGTCTTGACCACCTCGACGTTCTTGCGCAGCAACATGCCGTAGAGCCGGCGCAGATCGTCCAGGCCGCCCTCGATCTCCAGGCCGTAGTGCTGCATGTTCACGGTGCCGCGGCTGGCGGCCTCGGGCTCGTCCACCTGGATGAGCGCGATGTCGTGGTGCTTCTGCCCGAAGGAGAGGAACACCCATCGCGCTCCGCGCGCCGTGACCTGCATGCCCAGCACTTCCTCGTACCAGGGGGCGGAGGCGAAGGGGTCCTTCACGAACAGCGCCAGGTGCGTGCGGCGAATGCGCGGACGGACCTCTGCGACAGTGCTGCCGGTGACGTCGGCGTGCGAGGGGTTGCGGGTGTTCATGGCCGGCCTCCGTGCTTCAGTGGATGGACTGCGGATGCGCGTGCACCGGCGCCACGAAGGGCGTCCACGCCACCGAGGTGATCTCGCTGAAGTCGCGCCACTCCTTGAACCAGCTGCGCCCGCCGTTGGTGGAGCGCAGCAGGTGGCCGTACTTGGTGCCTGCGAAGAGCAGCCCGCGGTCGCTCGGGTGCGAGCCGAAGGCCCACACGGTGGAATTGGGCGCGGTGTTCAAGAGCGTCGGCGCCCAGGTCTCGCCGCGGTCGGCCGAGCGGTAGATGCGCGTGCGCGAGCCCGGCGTGCCGTCGCCGAGGGCCAGCAGCAGTTCGCGGCCTTCGGCGTCCAGCGGCTGCACGGTGCGGGTGTAGTAAAGGCCGTCGAAGCGGTCCTTGGACGGATGGCAGACGAAGCTCCGGGCGTCGTCGATGCTTTCGCACACCGAGTTGACGGTGACCACGACGTGCTTGGCCGGCGCATCCTGCGTGGCTGGCAGCACCGAGATCGCGTGGATATCGGAGTTGTTGATGCCGCGCCCGGGCGTGTCGATGCGCTCCCAGCTGTCGCCCGCATCGCGCGTGCGCCAGGCGCCGCCTTCTTCCACGCCGAACCAGGCTTCGCCGGCGCGCTGTGGGTGGAAGGCGATGGTGAGGATGCGCGGGCGGTGCACGCCGGAGCAGAACTCGGGCAGTTCCACGTCCAGCAACTGCCAGCTCAGGCCGCCGTTGCGCGAGCGGTACATGCGCGCCCGCGAAGGTGCGCCGGTGCCGGCGAACACCAGCTGCGGGTCCAGCGGACTGAAGGCCAGGGCCCAGACGGTCTGGCCATCGGCCGGCGAAGCCATGCGCTGGAAGTGCGCACCGCCGTCGATCGACAGGCAGATGCCCACGTCGGCGCCCGCCAGCACGCGGCTGGGGTCCGACGGGTCCACGGCCAGGGCGCGCACCGTGCCGTCGAATTCGATGGCCTCCTTCAGGCCCAGCCGGTGCCAGGTGGCGCCGTCGTCCACGCTGCGCAGGATGCCCTGCCCTGCCGTGCCCACGAGAATGGTTCCGTTCATGTCTGCGACTCCTTGGATGGATGGCTCAGAGGAAGATGCCGCGCGTGATGCCGCCATCGACAGCGATGGATTCGCCGGTGATGGCGGCAGCGCGGCCCGAAGCGAGGAAGAGCACCACGTCGGCGATCTCGTTGACCTGCAGCACGCGGCGGATGGGCGTGGCCTTGGCATAGTTCGCCTCGACCTGCGCGGGCGTGAGGCCCTGCAGCTTCGCTTCCTTCGCGTAGAGCTCGTGGATGTGCGGCGTCTCGACCACGCCGGGGTGGATCACGTTGACCGTGATGCCAGAGGGTCCGAGCTGGTCCGACAGCGTCTTGGTCATGTGCGCCACGGCCACGTTGCGCATGCCCGAGAGCTGCTTGCTGCCGCGCCCGGTGAGGCCGCCGATGTTGATGATGCGGCCCCAGCCGCCCTTGCGCATGTGCACCGCGCAGGCCTTGGCGAAGCGCATGTAGCCGACCACCTTGATGTCGATGTCCTGCAGCAGCCCTTCGGGGTCGGCGTTCTCGATCTCGCTGCGCACCAGGCCTCCCGGATGGGCTGCGCCGTTGACCAGGATGTCAATGCGGCCGAAGTGCGCCGCCGCCTTGTCAACCGCGGCCTGCACCTGCGCGGTGTCGCTCACGTCGGCGGGGGTGGCCAGCACCTCCACGCCGGTCTTGGCGGTGATTTCTCGCGCGGTTTCCTCCAGCGCGCCCTGGCTGCGCGCCACGATGGCCACGCGCACGCCCTCGGCCGCGAAGGCTTCCGCCACCGCACGGCCGATGCCCAGGCTGCCGCCCGTCACCACGGCCACTTTGCCCTTGAGTCTGAGATCCATGTTCGATTGCTCCTTGAATGGGAAAGGCGCTGGCCTGTGCGACTCAGAGCGCCATTTCGATGAGGGCCGGCCCGCGGCGCCCGAAGGCGTCGCACAGCTGGACCGAGAGTTCTTCGGCCGTGGCAGCGCGCGTGGCCGGCACGCCATAGGACTGCGCCAGCCCCACCCAGTCGATGCGCGGCGAGTCGAGCGCGGTGAGCGCCTCTGCGCGCGCACCCAGCGCAGCGCCGCCGCGGCGCAGTTCGTTGCGCAGGATGGCGTACTGGTGGTTGGCGGCGATGAGCACGACCACGTCGAGTTGCTCGTGCGCCATCGTCCACAGCGACTGGATCGTGTACTGGGTGCTGCCGTCAGACAGCAGCCCCACCACCCGCCGCCCGGGGCAGGCGATGGCCGCGCCCACCGCCACGGGCAGGCCCTGGCCGATGGCGCCGCCGGTGTTGGTCAGCGTCGTGTGCGGCGCCGCGGCAGCCGACGCGGCATAGAAGGGATAGCCGCAGGTGCCGCCTTCGACCGAGACGATGGCGCCTTCGGGCAGCGTGCGTGTGAGGACCGCGCCGATGGCCGCGGGGGTGAGCGTGCCGGTGGGCTCTGCCGGCAGCGGATGCACCGGCGCCTCGAACGCGGGGGCCTGCAGTGCATCGGCCAGTTGCTCCAGCGTCTCGGCCACGGGATGGCCGGGGTCGCCCAGGCTCAGAAGACGAGCGGCTTCGACCATCAGGCTGGGATGACCCGCGTATCCGAAGTAGGTGACGGGCGGCAATGCGCCGGCCAGCACCACCAGGTCGGCGGGGTCGAGCACGGCGCGCGCCGGCTCGGGAAAGTAAGGCAGCCGGTCGAAGGCCGGCAGACCCCGGCCTCGTTCCGCGCGGGCCGGGAAGGTTTCGGCATAGGCCGAGGCGCCCAGCGCTGCGCACAGCCGCGCGGCGGCATGCTGCGCGCGCACGCCCAGGCCTCCAAGTTCGCCACCGCCGCCCAGCAGAAAGACGATGCGGCGCGCCGAACGCAGGCGTTGCGCGCAGGCGGCGATGTCGAGGGGCGCGGTTGATGCCGCGGCCTGCGCCGAGGCGTCGGCCGCGACCGTCGCGCCCTGCAGAGGATCAGCCTGGTAGTCCGCCGGAAAGATCAGCGTCGCGCCCTGCCCGCCGTTGGCCAGCGACTGGCGCACGGACTCGGCCGCGGCGCGTGGCGCATCCGCCGTGCTGGCGATGCGGTGCACCCAGCCCGACACCGGCTGCGCCAGCGATTCGATGTCCAAGGTCAGCGGCGCATCGAAGGGCAGGTGCCAGCTGGTGTGGTCGCCGATCAGGTTGACGATCGGCGTGCGCGCCCGGCGCGCGTTGTGCAGGTTGGCGATGCCGTTGGCGAAGCCCGGGCCCAGGTGCAGCAGCGTGGCGGCGGGCCGCCCGAGCATGCGGCCGTAGCCATCGGCCGCGCCGGTGCAGACGTTCTCCTGCAGGCCGATCACGCAGCGGATCGAATCCTGGCCCTCCAGCGCGCGCACCAGGTCCAGCTCCGTCGTGCCGGGGTTGGCGAAGCAGGTGTCCACCCCTTCGCCGGAGAGCGCCGCCCACAGGGCCTGCGCGCCAGTCTGCTCAGTCATCGCCGATGTCCTCTCGTTGCTTCTCTATGTGGGAAATGCCGTGACCGACGTCACTGCACCTTGATGCCGCGCTCGCGCACCAGGCGGCCGATGCGGTCGTTGTCCACGGCGATGCGCGCGTCGAGTTCGGCGGGCGTGGAGGCGCCGGCGCCCAGGCCGCGATCGGCCGCCCAGCGCTTGAGTTCGGGCTGCGACAGCACCTTGGTCAGCGCAGCGTTCATGCGCGCCAGGATCTCGGGCGGCACGCCGCTCTTCGCGTGGAAGGAATAGGAGGTGGACAACAGCATGTCCGAGCCGCCCGCCTCCACGATGGTCGGCACGTTCGGCACGATGGCCTGGCGCGTGGGTGCGCCCACGGCCAGCAGCTTGAAGCTGCCCTTCTGCACGTAGGGCAGCATGGCCTCGACGCCGCCGGACGTGACCTCGACCTGGCCGCCCAGCATGGCCGGGATCACCTCTGCCAGCGCCTTGTAAGGCACATGTAGGAACTTGACCCCAGTGCCCGATTCGAGTAGCTCCATGTTCAGGTGCATCACGCTGCCCACGCCGCCCGTGCCGAAGGTGACCTTGCCCGGGTTGGCCTTGGCATAGGCGATGAACGACTTGAAGTCGTTGGCCGGCAGCTGCGCGCTGGTGACCAGGTACAGGTTCACGTCGGCGATGTTGCTGACGGAGACGAGGTCCTTCTTCGGGTCGTAGGGCGGCTGGTAAAGCAGCGGGTTGACGGTGAGCGTGAGCCGGTCGACCAGCAGGTAGGTGTAACCGTCGGCCGGCGCCTTCACCACCTCGGCCGTGCCGATGATGCCGTTGGCCCCGGCCTTGTTCTCCACCACGACGGAGGTCTTCAGCTCCTTGGAGAGCCCCTCGCCCACGAGCCGGGCCATGACGTCGGGACCTGTGCCCGGCGGGTAGGGCACTTCGATGCGGATCGGCCGCGAGGGCCAGCTGCCCTGGGCCGAAGCCAGCGGCGACACCAGTCCACATGCCGCCGCCAAGGCGACGGCACCACAGACCTGCAGAACGGACTTTCTATTCATTGCGCGATTCCTCGGTACCCCTGCGAAGACGGGGCCGGCACCAGGAACCAGAGGGGACGTGCCTGGGCGGCGATGGACGACTGACGACGGCGACCACTCGCCGGCTGCCGAATGATATGCTGTTTTATCGAATAAGCCAAAAACAGCAAGCAAAGATAGCCTTAGTGGTTTCCCTGAAGATTGACTTTCGTCCATGTGACACATGAGCAAGCAAGCGGCGTTCCAGATGGGAGCCGAACGGCAGTTCTGTGTATTACTGCAATGCGATAAGTAGTGAATTCAACCGATACAGCTAGGAAGATAAGCATCAGAGGGTCACCGAAATCCTCGATTGACCTGTCTGCATGTCAACTATTCGAGTACTTCTACTGACGCTCACGCGCTGATGTAATGGCATATTTATCGCATAGAAGTAATTTTACGAACATGTCTTCGACCCTATGCAACACAACGGGGCGCCGCTGCACCAGAACGCTGCGCGAGCGGCGGGCGGCCACCGCAGCAGCGCCCGGATCAGCCTTCGTCCTGTGCCTGCCGAGTTGCAGGCGCGCACCTCCGTCCCCTCGAGGCGCTTTCCTGCCATGAAGCTCTATCTCACTCCCAGGACATGCGCGCTGGCCGTCGACATCGTGGCGCGCGAGATCGGTGTTGCGTTCGAACCCGTCTGGGTCGACGTGCGGGCCAAGAGGCTCAAGGACGGCAGCGACCTCCACCGCATCAATCCCAAGGGCCAGGTGCCGGCGCTGGAGACGGACGACGGCCAGTTCCTCACAGAGGCTGGCGTGATCATTCAGTACCTATGCGACCGCCACGGGGCCGGCCACCTGCTGCCTGGCACCCTCGACATGGAGCGATACCGCGTGCTGGAGTGGATGAGCTTCATGAGCTCGGAGCTGCACAAGACCTTCACGCCGCTGTTCCGCGCCAACACGCCGCCTGCCTACCGTGTCATCGCCATCGAGAACCTGCAGCGCCGCTTCGCCTGGCTCGACGGCGTGCTCGCCGCTCGAAGCTTCCTGCACGCGCAGCGCTTCACTGCGGCAGACGCCTACTGCTTCACCATCGTGATGTGGGCCGAGTTGCACGCCATCGACCTGGCGCAGTGGCCGCACCTGCATGGCTACCTGCAGCGCATCGGCGCGCGCCCCAGCGTGCAGGCGGCCCTGGCCGCCGAGCGCAACGAGCTCGCCACCCAGCCGGCAGCCTGAGCTGCCGGCGCCCTTCCATTGCGGAGAACACGATGAAGCTCTATCACGAAGTCCGCGGCTGCTCGCTCGCGGTGGACATCGTCGCGCGCGAACTGCAGCTGCCGCTGGCCCTCGAGTGGGTCGACATGAAGACTAAGCGGCTGGCCGACGGCCGCGACTACTTCAGCGTCAACTCCAAGGGCACGGTGCCCACGCTGGAGATGCCGGACGGCCAGCACCTGAGCGAGGGCTGCATCGTCATGCAGTACCTGGCCGACCAGTGCCCAGGCAACACGCTGCTGCCCGCCTCGGGACTCCCGCGCTACCGCGTACTGGAGTGGATGAGCTTCATCGCGGCCGATCTGCACAAGGGCGGTTTCATGCCGCTGTTCAAGGCCGTCACGCCGCCCGCGTACAAAGCCATCGCGCGCGGCATCGTCGAGGCCAAGCTGCAGTGGGTCGACGAGCGGCTGGCGGGCCGCGACTACCTGACCGGCGACACTTTCACCATCGCCGACGCGCATTGCTACACGATCGCCATGTGGACGCGCGCGCATGCCATCGACACGCGGCGCTGGCCCAACCTCGAGGCCTACCTGGCGCGCTGCGGCGCCCGGCCCAGCGTGCGCGCGGCCGAGGCCGCCGCGGCCGCGCAGGGCGAACGCGAGCGCGCAGCAGCCGCTGCCGCGCACTGAGCCCGTCTTCGCCACCCTCGCAAGGACCGACCATGCCCATGCTCCGACGCCTCCTGTTGCCCTGCCTGGCCGCTCTCGCCGGCCTGCTGCCTGTACTGGCCTGCGCCCAGGCCTACCCGACGGCACCCGTCCACCTAGTGGTTGCGTTTCCGCCAGGCGGCGGCACCGACGGCGCGGCCCGGCTGATTGCCGAGAAGCTGGCGCCAGAACTCGGGCAATCGATCGTGGTGGACAACCGCGCGGGCGCTGGCGGCACCATCGGCGCGCAGTCGGTCGCGCGCGCCAGGCCCGACGGCCAGACGCTCTTCTTCGGCACCGGCGCCGAACTGCTGATCAACCCCGTCACGCGTAAAACCGCCCCCTACGACCTCCTGAAGGACTTCATCCCCATCACCGAGGTGGGCACCGTGAGCTTCGTGCTGGCCGTGCCCGCGGGCTCGCCGGTGCGCGACGTGCGCGAACTCATCGCCACCGCGAAGGCGCAGCCGGGCAAGCTCAACTACTCGTCCTTCGGAATCGGGTCGACCAACCACCTGATCGGCGAGCTCTTCCTGAAGGCCACCGGCACCCGGGCTGCGCACGTGCCCTTCCAGGGCAGCCAGCAGGCCATGACCTCGCTGCTGGCCGGCGACGTGGACTTCACCTTCGACACCACCGCCGTGGTGCTGCCACAGATCAAGGCCGGCAAGCTTCGCGCGCTGGCCACGCCCTCCCCCAGCCGGCTGCCCGGCCTGCCCGACGTGCCCACGCTGCAGGAACTGGGCTACGGCAGGCTGGTGGCCGAAGGCTGGATGGGCGTGTTCGCGCCAGCGGGCACGCCGCCGGCCGTGGTGGCGGCCCTGGGCACCGCGCTGGACAAGGTGATCCGTACGCCCGACATGGAATCGCGCCTCGCTGCGCGCGGCGTGGCGGTGACGGCGGCCGACGGCCCGCAGTTCCGCGCCAAGCTGCAGGCCGAGCTGGACAAATGGCGTCGCGTGGCCCGCGAGGCCGATGTCTCGCTGGACTGACGTGGCCGCTGAGCCTTTTCTGCAGGAGCCCTCCATGCCGATCCTTTTTTCCATCCGCCGCCTAGCCGCCGTCTTCCTGCTGGGCCTGGTCTGCCCGCTCGGGAACACCGCCGCCCGCGCCGAGGCCTGGCCCTCGCGCCCGGTCACGCTCATCGTCTCCTTCGAGCCGGGCGGCTCCACTGACATCTCGGCGCGTGCCGTCGCTCAGGCACTGGCAGTCGAGCTCAAGCAGGCTGTGGTGGTCGAGAACCGCGCGGGCGCGGGCGGGCGCATCGGCACCAGGGCGGCGGCCCTCGCAAAGCCGGACGGCTACACCCTGCTGTGGGGCAGCGGCAGCAGCCTGACGGCGGCACCGGCCATTTATCCCAACCAGGAGCACGTCGCCACGCTGGTGCCGGTGAGCCTGGGTGCCACGCAAGCCTTCGTCTTCGTCACGAATCCGGGCCTGGGGGTGCGCACGGTGCAGGAATTCGTCGCGCTGGCCAAGCGCGAGCCGGGCAAGCTCAACTTCGCCTCGGCAGGCGCGGGCTCCAGCAACCACCTGTTGGGCGAGATCTTCCTGGCCGCCACCGGCGCGCCCGTGGTGCATGTGCCGTACAAGGGCGCCGTCATGGCCAAGGACGCGGTGATCCGCGGCGAGGCCCAGCTGATGGACGAAGTCAGCTCGCCCCTGATCGGCGCCCTGCGCGCCGGTCAACTGGTGCCGCTGTTCATGACCGGCGAGCGGCGCGACCCCGCCTTCCCCGGCATTCCCACCGCCGCCGAGGCCGGCCTGCCAGAGATGACGATCCAGGGCTTCTTCGGCCTGCTGGCGCCCGCGGGCACGCCGCCAGAGATCGTGGCGCGGCTCAACGGGGCCATGCGCACCGCACTGGCTTCCGAGACCGTCGCCAGGACCTTCGGCAACCTGGGCTTCACCACTGTCTACAGCACGCCCGGGCAGATGGCGGCCCGCATCGCCGAGGGCCGCGCAACCTATGACCGCATCGTCAAGGCGCGGCAGATCCGCGTCGACTGACGCCAGCCGCTCGCTCCTTCCGTTTTTTCTTCCGATCTCCCATCGCACGATGACCTCTGACCCATTTCCTTCCGTACATCTTGTTGACCGCCGCAAGGCCCTTGGCGCTCTCGCGGCCCTGGCTGCCTGCAGCAGCGGGCTGGCGCGCGCGGCCACCTGGCCGGAACGGCCGATCAACCTCGTGGTGCCGTTCGCAGCCGGCGGCGGCACCGACACCGTGGCCCGACTCATCGGCCAGAAACTGCAGGCCGCGCTGGGCGGCACGGTGGTGATCGACAACAAGCCCGGCGCCAACGGCCTGATCGCCGCGCGCACCGTGCTGCAGCAGCCGGCCGACGGCCACATGCTGATGTTCGGCAGCAACTCCACCCATGTGATCGCGGCGCTCGCATCCAAGCAGCAGGTGGCGCCCGGCAAGAGCATGCAGGAGGCGTTCACCATCGTCAGCGTGATGGCCAACGCCCCGCTGGTGCTGGCGGTGCGCGCCGACAGCCGCGCCAAGGACCTGCGCGCCTTCCTGCAGCAGGCGAAGGCCGGCAAGCTCAGCTACGGCAGCTTCGGCGCGGGCTCCTCGGCGCATGTGATGGGCGAGGTGCTGGCCGGATCGGCCGGCGTCGAGTTGCTGCACGTGCCCTACAAGGGCTCGTCGCCCGCCATCACCGACCTCATGGGCGGCCAGGTGGATGCGGTGTTTCTCACGGTCGCTGCCGTGGAGGCCATGGTGACGGCCGGTTCGGTGCGCCCGCTGGCGGTGACCGGCCTGCGCCGCGTGAGCTCGCTGCCGGCGGTGCCCACCTTCGAGGAACTGGGCGTGCGCGACATGGGCAATGCCGGCTGGTTCGCGGTGTTCGCTCCCGCGGGCACGCCTGCGCCGGTCGTGGCGAAGCTCGCGACTGCGCTGCAGTCCATCGCCGGCGACGCCGAGGTGCAGTCGCGCATGGTGGCGCTGGGCCTGGAGCCCGTGGTGAGCACGCCCGCACAGGCATTGGAAACATGGCGCCGCTCGCTGGCGGCGGCCGCGCCGATCGTCAAGAAGGCCAACATCGTCTTCTGAACGGGCTGGCCGGCGTCTCTACAGATGCCCGTCGGCCGACAGGCGCACGCTGATCATGTGCGCGGTGCGCTTGACCAGTTCAGCGATGGCCTCCGCATCGAACAGCGCCAGCCGTGCATCACTGCCTAGCGCGGTGACGCTGGCAACCACGAGTCGCCCGCGGCCGAAGATGGGCGCCGACACGCCGGTCTTGCCCTCGTTGAGTTCGCCCGAGGTCCTGCAGTAGCCCTCTCGGCGGACGCGCTGCGCTTCTTCATAGAACGCATCCCACGGCGGTGTGTCGGCGGACTCGCCAGCCATTTCCTGGTGCAGCCGGCGCAGCCGCGCAGCCGGAAGAAAAGCCACCAGCGCCTTCGCGCTCGCGCCGCGCGATACTGGCACCGGCCGTCCGCGGCCGTAGCGCAGGTGCGGCAGCGGGTCGTTGAACTCGGTGTGCACCGTGATGATGGAGTGGCCATAGAGCTTGGACAGGAACACGTCCAGTCCCGTCTGCTCGGCAAGTTCGCGCATCGGCGGCGCGGCGGCGCGGATCACCGGGTCGGACTCGCGGATGCAGCGGTCCAGCTCGATGATGCGCGGACCCAGTGTGATGCTGCGGTCCAGCCGCACCAGCAGGCCCACCTTCGACAACTCCTGGATGTAGCGGTAGGCCGTGCTCTTGGGCACCCTGAGCCGGGTGGCGATCTCTTCCACGGTGAGCGAGGGGCTGGCCGTGGAGAAAAGCCCCAGCGTGCCAAGCAGGCGCGAGAGGCTCGACTCCACCGCGCCGCGCGATGCCGCCTCAAGCTGCCCATCAGTCTCGCCGGACACGGCTGGCGCGCGTGCACTCACAGCTAGGCTGCGCTCCACACTCTCTTTCCGGCGCGCCCCGCGCCCGCCCTCTTGCTTCATCGGGCCGATCTTAGTGGATGCGATTCAGTGATGATCACGAGCTCGTGGTGAGCATGCTGCATGTTCCGCACGCGGGTGGTGACGGTGTGCTCGTGATGGTTGTAGCCATAGCTCACGTTCGCCGCGCACCAAGCGGCCGGACATTTGGAAGGCTTGTCGAGCGTTGCGCTGCCCAGGCGGGAGCGATCAGATCGCGAGCGGCTTCCGAGCGGTTGCCGTACCCTTTGCCGGCGATGAACTCATCGAATTGATGGGTCAGTTCGTCGTCGAGGGAGATGGTGAAGCGTTCCATTGCTGCTGCTCTTTCGCGCGCATGCATCATAGCGGCCTAGATCCACTCATCTTCTCCTTAGTAATCAAGGCGTGTTCGGCAGACGCTTACGCTCAACAGGCGATACATGCAGCTGGAAGGCTTGCAGACCCCGGGCAATACTGCGCCCACTTGGCTGTGACGCGCTGAGTACCCGAGCAACTCAGCCTTCTCCGCGCTGTGGAGCCACACCACGGAATGGGACGCGACCGACATGAACGCGCTCCACCACTCGATTTCGCGCCGTATTTTTCCAATGCTGGGCCATGCGCTGCCAATCCGTCTGCACAGCTGGCATGCGAGCCACGAAGCGCTCCACACTGTCGGCCAGTTCCCCTTGGCCTTGCCTTCGCAGTCTGTCGGCAGTCGACTGCCAATCTGTCCGAACCTGCTGCCGTGTGCGCCGCATCTCATCTCTGCCGGCATCCAGGCGTTCTCGCTTTGTCTGTAGAGCCCCGAGCACTGCCCCTAGCTTGGCCCGCATGAAACTCGAAGTTTTCGGCGGCCGCCGACTTGCCCGCTCGTCCGGCCCCAGCCGCCAGAACACCCGAAGCGCACGCAGCCGGTGATGAATCGCGTCCTTCAGCGGCTTGCGGATCTGCCCGCGCACCTGCCGTGGCGTCGCGTTGGCGGCCACCCCCTGCTCCCGCATCAGCGCGGCGAACTGCTCGCGCCACTGGCGCAGCGTCTCCTTGCGAATGTAGAGACGTTTACTGGGCTCGAACTCGTGCTCACACTTGACCACGAGGTGAACGTGCGGGTGTGGCTGATTGGTGTGCAGCGCCATGGCGTACCGGTACTGGAACGCAAAGTTCTCCCGCGCAAACCCACGCGCCGCCGCGAGCACCTTCCCAGGGGGCGTACCCGGCGGCATCGACAGCACGATGTTGTGGGCGAGCTTCGGGCGGATGTCCTTCTGGCCTGCGGCCGGCTTGGGCCTGTACTGGCTCCCGCACAGGTCCAGCTGCCAGTCGGTGACGATCTCTTTGGGGGCGCCACGGCCCTGCATGGCGGGTACTTCATCGGTCTCAAGGGGCAGCTTCCCATGCCGGCTGATGTAGCGCAGGTGCGCCTCGACACCACCAGCGTCGCGCCCGCCGCCGGAGACCTTCACCAACACCTCGGGCGTGCGTCCCACCGTGCGCTGGATCTGCGCGATCTCTCCAGTCCCGAAGCGCAGCATGCCACCGGGCCCGCGCCGCCCATAGCTCACGATGTCCAGCGCCATGTCGCGCACGCCATCGGACGATCGGCGGCTGCGCGCCAGCCGCACCGTCTGCTTAGGCACGAGGCACCTCGCGGCTGCGGACCTCCCAGCTGATCAGGTTGCGTTGCACGATGGTCGCCGTTGCTTCGCGTGCCTGCTCGACCACCCGTCGGGCCAGCGAGAGCGCATCGCAGATCTCGGAGGCCTGCGGCGGCGTGACGCTGTTCGGCAAGCCGAACATCCGGAACTGCCTTCCGAGCGCGGCCAGTTGCGCACAGGTCACCTTGATATGGGCGAGTTCTTTCGGTGGCAGCACCATGGGTGAGTGCACATGGTTGTGAATCAGCATCGCGAGGTAGCTGCCCGGCTTCATGCCCCGCAACTCAGCCCGTTCAGCGATCAGGGCGCGATCGCCCGCGCGAAGCCGCAGCGTAATGCGGTCTTGGGCGAGGCAGTCGGAGCCCGAAGCACGCGGAGTCTGTGTCGACTCTGATGCGTACGACATAGGCACATTGGTCCGCAGCACTTCATCGACGAGCTGGGCGAGCAGGCCTGCCTCGGTGAGCTGATGACACGCCGCGAGTGCAGCAAACCGAGTCCGGGTTTCGGCTGACACCCGGGCCCCAATCACGCTCGATCGATAGGTCTTGTTCATCGCGAGGCCATCGTTGTAAACAATGTCTGACGGCAGTCTATCCTGCCCTCAACACCGCGCAAGAACTCAGCCCCCGAAAAATTCCCTCCCCTCATCCATCGCCGCCTACGAGCCGGCAACGAAGCCGAACCGAGGGTCGCGGCTGTGAGGCCCGTCGAGCCGCGCCGGGTGACGATCCGCAACGCTCGAATGTTCGGCTTGCCGAACATTCGAGCATCGCGAGAGCAGGTTCACGTCACCGGCGTTCGAACCTCCGCATGACCTGCGAGGCGCGACATCGCTGGCCGGTGGCGGCGCCTGCGCAGGCTCGAAGGGCATCGGCCAGGTTGCAGGCTCGATGCGTTCTCGCCCCTTCGCTGCCGCAAGCTACCCGAACATCGGATGCGCCATCGGACATCAGTTCCATTGTGCGAACGTACATGGAACACACGCGGCCGCACAGCACGGCACACGCACGAGCGCACGAGGTAGACATGGAGTTCTTGCTCCGGGGTTGAGCGAGTGCCAAAGGCATGAGCCTTGTTTCTCACCAGAGGGACATGCACCTGCAGAGGGGTCGGCGACAAGGCGGCAGAATGCGCGCATGCCCAACATCGCCTCGATACTCAAAGCCGAAATCTCCCGCGTCGCCCGCAAGGAAGTGCGCGCCGAAATCGAAACGCTCAAAAAAGCGTCGGTGGCGCATCGCGCGTCGATCGCCGAACTGCGTCGTCAGGTGAGTGCCCTTGAGAAGGAAATCCGACGCGTGGCGAAAGGCGCGACGCGCACTACCGCCGCGGCGGACCCCGTCAACGAGGAGACCACCGACACCAAGCGCAGATTCAGCGCCAGCCGGCTGGCCACGCATCGCTCGAAGCTCGGGCTGTCGGCGGCAAGCTACGGCCAGTTGGTCGGTGTGTCGGGACAGACGATCTACCACTGGGAGCAAGGCAAGGCGCGCCCGCGCGCGACGCAGCTCGAAAACCTCGCGGCGGTGCGAGGCCTCGGCGCCCGCGAGATCGCGCAGCGTCTGTCCGAAAAGTGAGCTTCCCTGCACGGGCCTGGATGCGCCCCGCGCTATGGGCCTTCCTCGCATAGGCGCTCAGGCGCCGGTCGGCGCGGAAATGCGGGTCCTGCTCGATCGGCAGATTCAGCCTCCCGCGCAGCTGGGACAGCTCGGCGAGGCTCACGCAGCCCACCTCCGGAAGGCCCATTCCGGGGTCGCACGGGCCGAAGGCGATGTCGGGGCATCGGGATCGATCCCGCCCAGCAGCCAGGTGGCACCGGCATCGGGCGTGAACAGCTTGACCACGGGCAGCGGATCGAAGTCCGATCGCACCTGCGACCGCTGGCCGTTGGCCAGCAGTTGGTCGAATTGCGCTTCGGTGAGGAAGGCGAAACGTGAAGCAGCCATGGTGTTCTCCTCGAACGGTTGCGGGCGGGATGGCCCGGCACCGTTGCCGGCACGCCGCAGCGCAGCGATCAAGGTTCGAAGACGGCCGGGAGACCGCGAGCGCGCCACCGGCGCGCGCAGGCCTTGACGGCGAGAACGGTGTGCCACGCTGGAGGAGCCGACCAGCCGGCCACTCCACTCACGTCGTTGCCTTTTTCTTTCTCCCTGCTGCCGCCTTCCCCGCTTTTTCAGCGCCGGCGCGCCCCGGTGATTGCTCGTGAGCGCACGCCGGACCCTCGGTGTGTGCGGAGGCCCGCGCCAGCCCGGACCGCCCCGTAGCCCGTGGCAGCGGCGCGTCGAGGGCGTTCCGGCGGCGCAGACGCCGATGCCATCCGGCCTTCAGCACGCCGGCATTCCGCGCACCGGGCGTGCGAGGCATCGCGCATGCGCAAGGCCGATGGCCACCCCATCGACGCACAAGGGGCAGGAGCGCCTGCCGCCCACCGCTGACGCCGGCTGCCTCGGCGCCGGCGTTCCCATCGGAAGACGAGCGCCTCTTTCGGCGGCAGCAGTAGCACCCTTGTCCGAAGTCCGAACGACGCGCCCAGTCTCCTCGCCTCGTCGTCCAGGACAATGAGGAGGCTCGGCCGCATCAGCGAACGAAGTCACCAAGTCCTGAGCGCCTCGCAGGGGATCCATCGGCCGAAGATCGGCAGGCCATGTCACTGCAGGCGATCGCGTCATGCAAGTGACGCGAGCACCGGCATCTGCCGCGCGACGATGAAATCGAAGGCCTCGCCTGCAAGGCGCATGGCCGCGAAGATCGCACTGCGGTCATGGCGCAGCAACTCCAACCAGCCGGCAAGACGGTCCGAATGGCCTTCGACGACGGCACCGACAAGTCCGCAATGCCCCATCAGCAAGACCACGCCGAGCTCGGCCACAAGCGCCTCGAACGCGCCGGCGGCATCCCCGTAGCGCGCGCCGAACGTGCGATGCAGCCGCTGCGGATGTCCGCTCCAATGCACCAGTTCATGCAACAGCGTTGCCGCGTAGTTCTCGCAACTCGCGAATCGCGTCGGCAAAGGCAAGTGGATCTCGTCGGACGTCGGCACATACGCTGCGCGATCGAACCCATGGCGAATCGCTGCATGGCAGCCACCGACCAGACGCAGCGCTTTTTCCATCGCGCCATGCCCCTCGGCCGAAGGGCCTGCGGCACCGGCTGCCAACGGGTCGAAGCGCTTCACAGCCAGCCCGTCGACCTGTGCGACATTGAACAACCAGAACGGCCGCCACCGCAGGAACCCGTCCTGCGGCCCGGTGTCCGCCGCGCCATCACCGCTGCCGACACTCACCCGCCGGAACTGCGCGCACAAAACGCCGCGCTCGCCCTTGCGTACCTGGGCGCCCAGCGCCTTGGCCTGTCTGTAGGTCAGCCACTGCGATAGCTCGTAGCCCTGCACGATCGCCGCGTCCCACAGCAGCAGCGCATTCACGCCCCTGTAGGACTGCCCCGTGGCGGCATTGCGCGGCGTCCCGCGTACCGCGGCCTGCACCCAGCGCGCACGACACACCTGTTCGCCCTGCGCCAGCATCGCCACGATCCGGTCCGTGATCACGCGCTTCACATCCATGTTCATGCCCGCGCGCTCGCCCGAACGCCGCCGGAGCCGCCCCTCATCCGACGCACCTGCAGTGGGAGAGTCCTCGGGGGGCACGGGGGGAACGCCCGAGGTCTTCGGGTCCCGCACCACGGCCGGGCCGTGCACGGCGCCACGAGAAGAGCGAGAAGACGTGGTCATGGCGTAGCCTTTCTGCGGCGCATGCCGCGGTGGTGGAAGGATCTGCTGTCGGAGCCGCCTCGACGCAGAACCGGCAAGGGGCCAGCGAGACGGTCCGGGGCCCGCCCGCAGGCCGCAGCCGAGCATCGCGAGGACCGGGCGAGGACGGGGGCGGCGCCTTCACCCTGGAGCGCAGAGCGACCCGCGCCATGCGTCGATCCAGAGGCGGGACGACCGCAGACCGGCCACCGACACCGGTCATTCGCCACAGCCATGGTCAGCGAGGGCCATGCGCCGGCCGGCACACGCGCACACATGCAGGGGCAACAGGGGGCATACCGGACAGCCACACCCATCGCCCGGGCGGCAACCTACCGCAAGCGCCACCAGGACGAAACACGGCGGGCAACAAAGAAAGTGCGCCGCCCCGCAGTTCACGAAGCGGCGCATAAAGGACCTCAGTGCACGCTCAGTCCTTTTCGGGCTCGATCATCGCCCGCAGCTGCTCGATCACGCCGGGCTCCACGAAAACGCAGGGCATATCGGGCGCCAGCGTCAGGTGGGTCATCCGGGCAAGGGTCTCGCGCTTCAGGTGCGCCAGCCGTCCCGTGCGCCAGGCCTGCTCGGGCCGCATGTGGTCCTGGTCGGCCGGCACACCGCTGCGCTCGGGGTCGCATTCGATGAGTGCGACGAAGCCCTCCTCGAAGAGCCTGCGATGCTCGCCGCACAGGCCCCAGCCTGTCACCGTGTGGCGCTGCATGCTCTGGCGCAGGCGCCTGTCGAACAGGATGCCGCCGGTATCGAAGTTCAAGCCGCATACCAGGCAGAGGTGCTGTTCCAGCGAAACGTGTGATTTTTCGTCCATGACGATCTCCGGTTGTCCGGGCGGAATTGCCCGCGGCCGGAAACCGCACGGCGCAGCGCAGCAGTCAGGGGTCGACGACGACCGCAGGCCGCCAGCGCCGCGCGCAGCCGCGGCGCGCAGCCCTTGACGGCGAGAACGCCGTGCCACGCTGAAGGCCCCAGCAAGACCGCCCCTCCCCCCTGTCCTCCCCTCTCCCTCTCCCTCCTCTTTCGTCTTCCCGCTCCTTCCCTCCCTCGCTGCGTTTTCCCCGCACGAACTCGGACGCCCGATCGACAGGCCTGACGAGCGGGCCATCGGCCGGACCGCCACGCGGCATCCGACAGCACTTGCCCAGCCCAGCCCGCCCGCGGGCAAAGGCAACAAAGGGGCGCCGGAGCGCCCCGCGGCCGTGCTCAGAGCAGGCCGCGCTCGGCCATCGAGGCCACCCGGTTCGCGCCGACCACGATGTGGTCGAGCACCCGCACGTCGATCAACCCCAGCGCCGACTTCAGCGCCCGCGTCACGGCCAGATCCTCCGGCGACGGCTCCACCGCACCCGACGGGTGGTTGTGCGCGAGGATCAGTGCCGACGCGTTGTGATGCAGCGCGCGCTTGACCAGCTCGCGCGGATAGACCTCGGTCTGCGTCAGCGTCCCCCGAAAAAGGTCCTCGAAGGCCAGCAGCGTGTGGCGCGCGTCGAGGAACAGCACCGCGAAGCTCTCGTGCGCCTGCCCCGCGAAATGCAGCTTCAGATAGTCCGAGACGGCGCAGAGCGAATGGAACGACTCGCGCGCACGCAGCTCCTCGGCCAGCAGCTCCCGCGCCAGGCGCAGCCCGCACAGCAGCTGCGCGCACCCCGGCAGCGACGAATCCCGCGCGAAGCACACGAGCCGATGCAGCGAACGCCCCTGTGCCGCGTACAGTGCCTCGGCGTCGGCCCCGAGGAACGGACGCAGCGCCTCGAGCACGCTGCGCTCGCGCGCCGTGAAGCCGGATGCAGAAGCCGAGGAGGAACCCGAAGCGGGGGCCGAGGAAGACGGCGACGACAGTCCGCACGCGGCGGAACCGGAACAGCCGAAGGGAGTGGACGATGCGTTCATGACGAACTCCTGTGGGTGACACAGGCGGGATTGCCTGCGAGACCCCGCCACCCCGTCGCAGCGCAGCGCTCAAGGCCGCCGCAGGCGCGCGGCACGCGCCGAGCACGCAAAGCGCGCGCAGGGCCTTGAACGCGAGAACGAGGGGGTAGCCTCAGGGCTCACAGGCAAGCCCTCCCCTAGCCCCCAAAAGGGCCACGGAGGGCCCCGCATCCGGGCGCCCAAGGCCGTCTCCCAAACTGGGCAGACTGTCCCCCAGTTGCATACGCCTCCATTGGCCGGCACGAGGCGAAGCGAGTCGGGGAAGTGGAGAGACGACACGCGCATCTGGAAGATCGCCGCAGACAGGGCGCTGCGCGAGGAACGCGTCGACGCCATGGATGCGCTCTGCGCGGCCGCGCAGGTCGATACCACGCTGCTGGAAAGGATCACTGCCGAGAGGCTCATGAGGGGCCTGAGCGCGGCTGCCTTATGGCGCCGCGGCCGTTTCAGGCGCGGTGACAGCCCTTGCTCCCTGCAAGGACGGTAGATCCGTTTGACGTTGTCGGTGTGGCCCTCGCGGCGCAGCAGAACGTGCACCCGGCGGTAGTGCACACGCGTGTCGGTGATCTCCTTGATCCGCATCTTCAGCGCCGACTCTCCCTTCTTGACGGGCTTGTACAAGTCGGTCGCCGCCGGCATCTTCATCACGCGCAAGGCGTTGCGCTGGCTGCATCCATCAAGCCGTTCGTTCTGTTGTTGAACGGCAAGGGAACAGGGACAGGGTCAGTTTCTTCAGACCCCTGAAAGCCGGGCATTTTCCATTTCCAAGGCCCGACAGCACTGAGGCACTCGAAGCGGGCGTGGATGATGACGTCCACTTGCTAGCGCGAGCGCAGCAAGCTTGGGCGGCAGGGACTCAGTCCGGTCGAGTACCGATCGAGAAGCACCGCCTGATCGGCGGAATCCAGACGGTCCGACTTTCGGGCACAGTTCAAAACCGGGGCGATTCAAGCTGCTCGCACACGGGCGTGCGGTGGCCATCTACAAGCCGCGGCAGGGTTGGAGCCGCGCCAACCTGGAAGCCGCGCACAGGCGCGCGCCGTACGCCGCTTTCGCGTGCTTCGATCCGCTGCTTCGATCCGCTGCTTCGAGCACGCACCACGACCGCCACAGTCTCGTCCTGCGCGTCGTGCTCTACGGCGCGGACGTGGTGCTGGTCCACGAATGGACAGCATCCTCGGTGATCCGCCGCATTGCGTGGCATCGCCGCGACGGCAGCCGCGACCGGCTCTTTCACAACACGCACCACTGCCCGGCATCTGAGAGAGGACTCTTGTTCGCGCGGAACCTGACAACCTCGTCAGAACCGGGCAGCGACATGCGATGGCCGAGCCATCATGCGTTCGCGCCTGCAAGCCTGAACAGGCTCACCGACTGGACCAGACTTGCTGCTTGGACCTGCAGCGACTGCGCTGCAGCGGCGGCCTCTTCGACCAGCGCTGCGTTCTGCTGTGTGGTCTGGTCCATCTGGCTGATGGCATGGCTGACCTGCTCGATGCCTGTGCTCTGCTCGTGACTGGCCGCCGAGATCTCTTCCATGATGTCCCTCACCCGCTGCACACTGCCCACAACCTCCTGCATCGTTCTTCCGGCCTCGTTGACAAGATCGCTGCCCTCACCGACCCTTTGTACGGAATCGTCGATGAGAGCTTTGATTTCCTTGGCGGCCGCCGCCGAGCGCTGCGCCAGGTTACGTACCTCGGCCGCGACCACCGCGAAGCCTCGTCCCTGATCCCCCGCTCGCGCCGCTTCGACTGCGGCATTGAGCGCCAGAATGTTCGTCTGGAATGCGATGCCGTCGATCACCCCGATGATGTTTGCCACCTTGCGTGAAGATCCATGGATCGAATCCATGGTCTGCACCACTTGACCCACTACCGTACCGCCTTTGACGGCCACCTCGGACGCCAGCGTCGCCAGTTGGTTGGCTTGGCGTGCGTTGTCGGCGTTCTGCTTCACCGTGCTGGTGAGTTCCTCCATCGCTGCCGCTGTCTCCTGAAGGGAACTGGCCTGTTCCTCGGTACGCGAAGACAGATCCTGGTTCCCCGCCGCGATCTGGCTGGAAGCCATGGCGATGGTGTCCGTGCTGCTGCGCACGCCCCCCACGACCTGCGACAGGCTCTCGTTCATGCTCCTGAGCGCCCGCATCAACTGACCCGTTTGGTCATTGCTGTGTACAGAGATCATCGATGTCAGATCGCCCGCCGCCACGGTTTCGGCGACCCGAACGGCCTCCCCGACCGGGCGAGTGATCGAGCGCGTCAACGACACCGCAATCACCCCAGCCAGGGCCGTCGCCAAGGCACCGAGGCCGAGCATCCACAACGCTGCCATGCGGGCGATGTCGGCGGCCTCGGCGGTGAACTGCTCCATGCCTTGCACCTGAGTCCGGGAGAATGCCTCGATCGCCGACAGATAGGCTGATTGCGGCGGCAGCACTTTCCCGACCAGGTAGTCGCGCCCCTCTTCCATCCGGCCCGATTGGATATGCTCAATCAGCTTGGCCTCATGCGCTTGAAAAGCACCGCGTGCCTCCAGCAGCGCATGCAACGCCGCTTTGCCAGTCTCGGTGTGAGTGACCAGCTTCAGACGCTCAGAGGCTTTGGCGATCACCAACGCGGACTCCTCGACCTTCGCCAGTTCTCCCTTGATCACCCCCGGATCTCGTGCGATCAGGGCTGTTCGCAAGGCCTGGGCTTGCTTGTTCACCTCGTTCTCGATGGTCTGGGCAAGCGCCACCTTGGCATAGCGATCGTGTGCGATCACCTCGGTGTTGTGATCGACCGCACGGATGCGGCTGATGCCAACTGCGACCATCGCCATCAACAACGCAATCACGACCCCGAATCCCATTCCCATGCGGGTGCCGATCCCGAAATCCCTGAACTTTTTCATGATTTTTCCCAGGTGAAGTACTTGCTGAAAGGCTGCAGTGCCTGAAAAGGCAACGCAGGCGGGCTCCAAGGGATATCGGCAGTGCGAACTTAATGTTTAGCGAAATGCGCAGGCTGCTGCAAAAGCCCTGAGATCGAGGTGTGAAATGTCAAGAAGCAACCTCTTGATGTGCTTCACCGCCAGTCCGGCTGCGGCGCCCGAGAAATCGTCAACGGTGTTCGCGATGCGGCTTGACGAGTTCACGCCCACGGCCGCAAACCTGTACCCGGGCTGTATCACGTCGGGCACGACCGCACGGTCGAGTGCCGCAACCACGTGCAATTCGTGGAAATGTCGGTGCCGGTAAGCGCCAGGCTGGCCACGCGGGCGTCGCGGTTGCCCACGAAGGCCGCGCTGTCGGTCAGGTCGGGCGGATCACCCATGTGCGGCATGGACATGGCACCGTCGTGAGGCTGTGAAGCCGTACGCGTCATCGAAGGGGCGATCACCTTGTGTGTCGAGCGCCATTCGTCTGCCCTTGGTCTGCAGCGCCAGCCCGAGACGATGGTCGCAGGGCCAGCGCCTGTCCGGGGAAGCCGGCACCGGCGCGGAGCCGTTCCCATAGGGAGCGAAGGCGACTTCGTTGCCGACGACGTGGCGCAAGAAGCTGTTGATCCGGAAAGCCCCACGGCGGTCTGGTCCGCAGGCGCGAGCCGAAGGTCGCTCGCGGTCAGCGCACTTGGATGGCGATAGTCGGCTGGAGTCGGGACAGTCGTCCTTCGTCCATGGGGTGTTGAAGCCGTTGCGGTTGGCTCCCCTGACCGCGATCTGGAAGCGGGGTGCCGTGTCCGCGTATTGCAGCTGAACCGGTTCCAATCGAAGGCAGGCGCGCCGCGCAGGTTCCGCAAGTCGCCGTTGCAGGTCGGGACCATCGCGCGACGGGACGCTGGCGATCCCCTGAACGCGGCGCCGGCTTGCCGGCGCGAGCGACAGTGCCGCCTTGAAGACGTCTTTCGGCGGTGCATCCAAGCCATCCGCTGCGCCGGCGGCGAGCGCGGTGCTCTTGTTGTCGGGGAACTTTGACAGATCGGCGTCCGAGATGCTTGTGGTCTTCAGCGTGGCGAAAGGTCGTGGAGCCTCTTGACGAAGGCCTGTTCCATCACCGCCGTCTTCGTCGCGCCAGGAACGAAGAACCAGACTTTGTTCAGCCAGCCCTGTCTCTGCGTCTGCAGCGCGTTCTCCGCGGCGCAAAGCAGCGCCAGCCTCACGTCGATGAGCGAGGTGCCGAACTGGATGGCGTCATTGAGGCCCCGGCCGCCCCCCGCGAGGGGCCCCTGATGCCGACCCGATGAAGATCGATCTTGCCGGCCAGGTGATTCAGCGCGGTGCCATTCGTGGTCTGGGTGCCGTCACCGATGTTCTTGGACCTGTCGAACGTGGCGGGCGCGAACTTCGGCGGTACCCTGGTGTCTCCGGGGATGTCATGGCAGGTGGCGTAACGGCGGCGCTTCGGGCACGAGCGGCTCCACCGTGCCGCGAACGGTGCGGGTGGGTCTGGCCACTCAGTGCCATGGCCAGCAAGATCTGCCTGGCCACGTGCTGGCTCGTTTGCACGCCCGTTCAAGCTGATTCACCACGGCAAAGTTCGATAGAGCGCCACCACCCGGCTCATCGCAACGTCAAATGCGGGCAAGTGGCCATCCACATCCGAAGCCAAATCCTGGTAGCCAGCACGGGCCATCGCAAACACCTCATCGGTCTGCATGGAGTCGATGTTCGGAACAATGCCTTTGGAGCCGCAGGACGCTACCAATATTTCGTGAATTTTGGCAAGTTCTTCAGTCGCAAGCTCAGGCTCCGATTCCAACAAGAGCCAGATGTCGTAGACATCTTGTCGGCGGTTTCGTTTCCGGATGGGCTGTTGAAGCAAAGAGCGCATCTTCTCAGCCAGTACATTGTTCAATGTATAGGAATGAATGGTCGCGCCCCCATCCAGCTCCAGCACCTCCACATCAAAGACTGCCTCGTTGAAGCTGTAGTCGACTTCCACAACATGCGCCGACATCCCCGCCTCCAAACGGCTCATGGCAGACGCATCACCGCGATCGGCGAATCCGATGTTCAGGGACAAATTTTGATGGGTCTTGTTTTCTCCCTTTGGCTGGACTTTGTGGGACTGCAGACGACACGCTGTCGCGTAGGGCAGACGATCCTCCGCATAAACCAGCCCGTCCTTCAATTCCGCCAGAATTGCATCAACACTTTCGGAGGTGCATTTTTCCCTCGTGGAAAAGTCGAGGTCACGTGTATACCGAGAGCTGGCATACCGGATCGCCAGAAGCAGCCCCCCTTCATGACCATCTTGGCGCTCAGATTCTGGGAGTGACCAATGCTGTCGAGGATCGTATGCACCGCTTCCCTGAAGCCTTGCTGCCCCTGGGGAGCTTGGGCAACCCACGCCTCAATTTCCACTTCTTTCATGCTCATCAGACTCCGATTGCGCCCCATTCAACGAGGGCACATTGACCGATAGGGCCCATCGCTCCGAGAAAAAGGGGGAGTATTCTGCCTGCGGGTCCAACTTGCGAGAGCCGCCTCGCTGAACCGTGGAAGCCCAGCCATCAATCACGGGGTCGGACCTGCGGCATACCTGCTCCAACAAATAGCCAGCCCGGGTTTTCTCAATCAACGTTCCGTGCTGGTCCACTTCGTCAAGAATCAGTTTGAAGTACCTCCCGCCGTAATCACGATAGGTATCGACCACATGCAGCATGCCTCCGCACAAATCCGGCTCGCGAAGCATGTCCAAGAACGTTCGTCCGACCATTGCCACTCGGATGGACGGAGATTTGATGGTTTTGAAGGCGCCGCGATGCGTACGACGCACCAGTTCAACCCGAACGCCATCGACACGCTCAATTTTCTGGAATCTCAATGCAGGCAGCCTGGCGGCAAGATAGCGCTCTTTGAGTTCCTTGAGGTCCTTGTCGATGCGCCGCTCGGCCTGATCTTTCCATTCCTGGGCCGGCGGCGTGGACAGGTACAGAACTTTAGAGAAACGGTCCGTGATGCCGTGGTACTCCATGGCACTGAGATGGCTCACATAGGCGAACGGGTCGACAGAGCAAGCAACCTCCATGGACAGTGGCTTGTTTCGCCCAAAAAGATGAAACACGGTGCCCGACTTGAACTCTTTGGCCGGCGAAATCAGCCCAAAGGATGTCAGCAAACGGACAACCTCTGTATACAAATTCAGTGAAATGGCGTGATTTAGAGCGTGGATCGCAGTCAGAACACCGAGTTCGTACCCTGTTACGATGGGTCGTTCCCACGCCCCCAGCCGATCCTGAAGGGGTCTAACGAGCGCACTCAAGACTTCAGAAGAAACTTGTTTGTCGTTCACTGAATACAATCCATGTCCTAAGGACATGGATTGTATTCAGTGATGATAGTTCGGTAAAGCAGATAGTCTGGACGAGACTTACCAATGCCGATTAAAATGCGTCCTAAGGACGCATTTTAATCGGCATTTGTTGAAACGCCTGAGAATTCAAGCATCCCTACCCCTTTGCCAGTGCGCCCGTTCCGATAACAGGCCTAAGGCAGTGGGTGGTCAAGCTGTTGGCGATCTGGCACTGCACCTGGATCCGAACCGCTCGGAAGTGGAAGCTCCCGGCACCTCTGACATCGCCGATTCCAGCGCAGCGTGGGGACGACTCTCGCTGCAGTCCTGGCGCAATGCTTCGATCTCGGTCTGTGCGTCGGCCAATGACAGAAGCCAATGTGCGTTCAGACACAGACAAGGGATTGCCTGGCGAGGTGGATGATCAGGTCGTCCAGCAGCTCTGCGAACATCCCGAGCACGAGTTGCCCGCATGCGTGCGCGGATACGCCGGCGACGAGACTTGTTGCGTGTGCACACCGAGGCCGAGAAATGCCTGCTGCCGACCGCTCTCAACCTCGTGGAGCCCGTCGCCTTCGCTCGCTCCATGGCCGCCAAGGGAGGGGGTACCGGCCGGGGCTGCGGTCAGGATGAAACGCCTGGAGCCGCATCATTGCTTGACGAAAGGTGCCGGCATCTTGGATGCGGGCGTGAGAATAGACCGCGAAGTCGCACCCGTCGAGCGGGCTCAGGACTGCCAGGGTAGGCCGCGCATGCGCTCGCGCCTCTCCTCTTCGTCGAAGTGCGCGAGCGACGGCTTGATGAGGTCGCTGCGGGCCACGATGCCCACCAGCGCGAGTGACTGTGCGTCCTTCACCACCGGCAGGCGCTCCAGCCCGTGACGCGCGAGCCGCGTGGCGACGGCGCGGCAGTTCTCGCCAGGCAGCGCGAAGTGCAGCGGCACGTCGGCGCAGGCGTCGCCCACAGTAGCGATCGGGTCGCTCCTGCCGCGCGCGGCGAGCATCGCGCGATCGGCCACGCCGATCACCGCGCGGTTGCGCACGACCGGAAAGGCGCGGTGCGCCTGCCCTTCACCGAAGTACTCGAACATCGCCTGCGTCACCGGCATGGCCGCGTCAATGCTGCGCACCTCGCGCGTCATCACCTCTTCCACCGAGTGCCGCTCCAGCGGGTCGATGCCGTACTCGCGGTAGATGTGATAGCCGCGACGCGCGATCTTCTCGGTGAGGATCGAACGCCGCATCGTCAGCACGGTGAAGCCGTAGGCCACGGCCGAGGTGGCCAGAAGCGGCAGCAGCGCATTGCTGTCGTGCGTGAGCCCGAAGGCGAAGATGGTGGCGGTGAGCGGCGCGCGCATCACGCCGCCCAGCGTGGCCGCCATGCACACCAGCGGCCAGAGCGCCGGCTCGCTGCCCGGCAGCACGTGCGACAGCACCACGCCCAGGCCCGCGCCCATCATCAGCAGCGGCGCGAGCACGCCGCCCGAGGTCCCCGAGCCCAGAGAGATGACCCAGATCACCGCCTTCACCGCCAGCAGCGCGACCACCACGCCGAGCGCGAGGTGGTTGTGCAGCAAGTCGCCGATCACGTCGTAGCCCACGCCCAGCGCGCGCGGCTGCAGATACCCGCCGATGCCCACCGCGAGGCCGCCGATCGCCGGCCACCACATCCAGTGCACCGGCAGCTCGCCGAACCAGTCTTCCACCTTGTAGAGCGAGATCGACAGTGACGCGGCGAGCGCCCCGCACAGCACGCCTGCGATCACGCACGACAGCATGGCGAGCGGGTCGGGCACGGCCGTCTGCAGTGGAAAGAGCGGGCCCGGCTCCATCAGCAGTGGCCGCGCGAAGCCCGCCACCGCGCAGGCCACGGCCACCGGCAGCAGGCTGCGCGGGCGCAGTTCGAACAGCAGCAGCTCGACGGCCAGCAACACCGCGGCCACCGGCGTGCCGAACACCGCCGTCATGCCGGCGGTGGCGCCTGCCACCAGCAGCGCCTTGCGCTCGGCCGCCGTGAGGTGAAAGTGCTGCGCGATCAGCGAGCCGATGGCACCGCCGGTCATGATGATCGGCCCCTCGGCGCCGAACGGGCCGCCGCTGCCGATGACGATGCCCGACGACAGCGGCTTGAGCAGCGCCACCTTCGGCGACATGCGGCTCTTGCCGAACAGGATCGCCTCAATGGCCTCGGGAATGCCGTGGCCGCGGATCTTGTCGGAGCCGTAGCGCGCCACCAGCCCGACGGCGAGCCCGCCGATCACCGGCACCACGATGACCCAGGCGCCCAGCGTGTGCGTGGCCGGCGAGCGGTCTGCCAGCGAGATGGTCTGGAAGAAGAAGAGGTTGCTGAAGAAGCGGATCAGGTCGAGCAGTACGCGCGCAGCCACCGTACTCACGGCCCCGATGACAGCGGCCATGACGGTGATGCGCATGAGACGCGTGTTGAGCGCGAAGTCGCCGCGCGGCGGATGGGAGGAAGAAGAAGCCTTGGTGGTCATGTTGCTCACGAAGCGTCGGGAAGATCGATCTGCGGCACGTCGAACACGCCCTCGAGCGAGCGCAGTTCCGCGCGGTGCAGCTCGGCCAGCCGCGCTAGCAGCTTCTCGCCCTTGGCCAGCAGGTGCACCTCGACCTGGCGGCGGTCGGCTTCACTGGGCCGGCGCTGCACGAGTTCGAGCGCCTCGCAGCGCGTGACCAGTGCCACCGCGCCATGGTGCTGCTGCTGCAGGCGCTCGGCGATCTCGCCCACCGAAGCCCAGTCGCGACCCGGCACGCCCTTGATGTGCAGCAGCACCAGGTACTGCTGCGGCGTGAGGCCCTCGGCCTGCGCGGCGCGCTCGGAAAAACGCTCGAAGCGGCGCATCTGGTAGCGGAACTGGGAAAGCGCCTCGAAGTCCTTCTTGGCGAGCTTGCGGGGCGTGGGAGCCATGGCGATGAGGGCCGATGCACGGAAACGCCAATAATACATCACGTCATGATATATATCGGCCGAGGGTCCGCCCGCCTCGGAATCGCCCAAGATACCTGCCCCCCGAATTCAGCATTCGGGTCGCCAGCTGAATGCAGCAAGAGGAAGACAGAATCTTCTTTGGCTTGCGGGCTCTTCCGATTGATGGAACCGTGGCGCATCGCCAGCGGCGAACAGTTCCACCCACGCGATCGGGCGCCGGCAGCGGCGAAGCACTCCACCGCCAGTGTGGCGTTCGACCGATATCGAGTCCTGGTCGAATTTCGGCGCGGGCATGTCGCAGGCCGAGCCATGGCGCGCGGTCGGCATGAGCGTGCCGGGTGTGCTTGCCACGCGAGTCTCCAGTCATTGGGTCGAGGTGGGTGCCATCTCGAGGGCCGTGTTCAGCCGCGTGAGCAGTTCGGTCGCAATGTCGTGTTCCAAGACAGATGCTGATCTGTGATGCGACAGGCGTCGGCGTTTCGCGTGGCAGCTGTTGCTTCGCCGGGAGGCGAGGGTTGGGGCAGACGCCGCCATCGATCGCGCTTGCGCGGCCAACAATGAAAGGCACTTTTCGAACACGGCGGCTTCCTCGGCTGAACGGCAGGCGAGCAGCCTGCGGTATGAGGCGCTAGGAGGGAGATCCGAGCCAATCCGGCATCCGGGTAGATCCTCAGAACGCTGCGACTGCCGACAGACGGACCCGACTCCCGCAGCGTTTCCCCTGCCCCATCGTCTTCACGCCGTCGCGGTACCTGCCCGGCGCTCGATGACGCTGGGTGTTCTCGCGTATTGTCCGCGTCGAAGAAGCAGTGCGCCACCGGGGGCGCACGTCCACGTAGACCTGGTCGATCTGCTGGATGCGCGCCATCGGATGGGTGTCGCCGCTGCCGACGAGGGCGCCCTCGGTGACCAGGGCCTGGTCGATGCGCCCGGAGATCGGCGCCTCCACCCGCGCGAACTGGAGGTCGAGCTGTCTGCGCGCCAGGGTCGCGCGGGCCTGCTTCACGTCGGCTGCAGCCTGCTCGCGCTGGGAGACCGCGTCGTCATAGGCCTGGCCGCTGACCGCCTCGGCCTCGACCAGAGGCCGGAGACGGGACGCCTGCATCCGCGCGCTTGCCAGCGCGGCCTCGGCACGCTGCAAGCTTGCTGCAGCCGTCTCCACTTCCGCCTTGAACGCAGCCGGATCGATCTGGAACAGGCCCTGGCCTGCGCGCACCTCTGTGCCCTGCTCGAACAGCCGACGCTGGACGATGCCGCTGACCTGGGGGCGGATTTCGGCGACACGCACGGCCGCCACACGACCCGGCAGGTCCTGCGTCAGCGCCAGCCGGGTGGCACGCACCGTCATGACCGACACGATGGGCGCGGGCGGCGCAGCCTGCCCGGTTTCGGTCTCTGCGCCGCCGCAGCCAGCGATCAGGACCAATGCCATGGCGAACATGCCGCCCTGACGGAGCAGAGAATCGATCTTCATGAGTGCCTTCGAGAAGCTGGCGGACCTCCGCGAGCAGCAACAAAAGACGATTGTTCAAGGACAGCGTTGAGGCTCGGATGAGCCTGTGTCGAGATTCGATGGAGAAATTCAGGCCCAAGGTTGGCCGCAAGCCCGACCATGCCCACCGCGGCCGGGACCTCACCGGTGTCCAAGCCGTCCTCGCCCTTTCCATCGACCGGGAGCGCCCATTTCCGACCGTTGGTCAAAGTCCCTTCGGTGTTCGGGATGCCGGACAGCGAAGCCAAGATAATTAAAAAGGACAGGCATGGGCGAATGTCCGAGCGACGAGCCTGATTGGCTGCCGCCTCGATAAACAAACCTGACGGTGTCGCCGCGAGCCGTTCAATCGCGCAGGGTGAAGACCACCGAGAGGTACGACACCGGCCCCGAAAGGATCGCCTCGATCCCATGCAGCACCGTTGCATCGAACAGCAGCGTGTCCGCTGCCCCGACCTCCACCGATTTTGAGCCGCGTCGGTAAGTCACCGCCCCCGACAGGAAGTGCAGGAACTTAAGCCCCGGATGCTGGAAGGTCACGTACGGTCCGGCCCCTGGCAACAAGGTGACCAGGTAGGGCTCTACAAAGAGATTGCCGGACAGCGAGTGTCCCAGCAGCTCGGACCGGTCGCCCTCCAAAGCGCCAATGCGGTCGATCACCAGCCCCTGCCCTCACATGGCAGAAATCCGTCCGCCGGGCCTGGTCCCCGAAGAAGCGCGAGACCGGCACGTGCAGCGCCTGCGCGAGCCGCTCCAAGGTCTCCACCGAGGGCGAGGCCAGCCCCCGTTCGATGCGCGAAAGCATTGAGGCTGAAATCCCTGATGCCGATGCGAGTTGCCCGGCCGATAGCCCCGCCGCCACGCGCAGCGCCCTCACCCGCATGCCGATGCGCGACATGGATGGATTACGCGGCGCAGGCGCCGGCCGCCTTGGCCGGACACGCGTGACCGAGGTCGGCAGACGCAGCGGCTGTGCGGTAGGCAGAGCTTCTTCCAGTTGCTCAAGCGAGAGCGCATTCGCCGACAGATCCATTCGACGCGCGAGGAGGCCAGGGCCGATGGTCTTCAACCACATCGAGATGTTCTATAACCCCAGGCGTCGCCACAACACCGCTGGCGACTTGTCGCCCGTAGAGTTCAAGCGACGCCATTTCCAACGGCTCCAAAGTGTCTAGGGAAGCCGGGGCAATTCAAAGGCACGCAGGCGAGAGAATATGTTGACGAGGCTTCCATCCGGATCCCTGAGCAACAAGGAGCGGTTGCCCCACGGCATGAGGGTGGGCTCCTGCACGATCACCGCGGCGCTGCCGAGCAACGACGACACGCGGTCGACGTCGTCGACCTCGAACTCGAGGATTGCGGAGAGATTGGCTGCAGCCGGCGCAGCGCCTGCATTGAAGCGCTGGATCAATTGCTGTGCGCTGATCGCAAGGGTTGCGCCCGGAAGCCGGAACTCCGCGAAACCGTCGGCCAGACCAACGGCAGCGACACCGGAGAGCTGTGCATAGAAGGCGATGAGGCGCTCGACGTCGAGTGTGACGAGCCGGACCGAGGCGAATTTCATGGGACTCACTTGCTTGTTGCTGGAGGAGCCCTTAGCTTAGAAAGGCGCACTGTCAGGTTCTGGCAGGGTCGTGCGTCCGCTCGCTTGCAGCGCTCCACGCCAGTCATTCAACATCGCCGTCGGCGATCTGGGCGCGAACTCGTCGAGCAGTTCGATGCGTTCGATGCGATCGGCTCGGAAATTGCGGAAGTCGCCCCGCAACTCGCACCACGCTGCGAGCACCCGCGCTTCCTCGAAATAGACCAGGGCGAACGGCCAGACCACGCGCTCCGAACTCGCGTCGTGCTTGTCGCGATAAAGAAGCCGCGTCTTGCGGCCCGAGCGAATGGCGGTGCGCAGCAGCTCGAAGCCGACGACATCGACGGACGATCGCGCCCGGGCGCCAACAAGCAACGCAGACGTCTCCAACTCGCGCCGCAACGCCGCTGGGAGAACCGCCGCGATTCGCGTTGCCGCCTCTCGCGCGCCGACCGCTAGCGCTGGATCTCCGCGATCGGCGACCCACCTCAGCCCCAGCATCAAGGCCTCGACTTCGTCGGACCGAAACATGAGCGGGGGCAGCACGAAGCCCGGTCGCAGCACGTACCCGATTCCGGGCTCACCCACGATCTCCGCGCCTTGCGCCCTCAGGCTCGAAATGTCGCGATAGAGCGTGCGTACGCTGACGGCCAGCTCATCGGCCAGTGCCTGGGCGCTCACGGGCCGACGATGGCGGCGCAGGGCCTGCAAGAGGTTGAGCAGGCGTTCGGAGCGCGACATAAGCAGGATCATAGGCGAGCGACCGCGCGCTGAATGACTGCGCGTTCGACGCAGGAACATCAACTGTCGGGTGCCAACTGATCGCTGGGCCGTTATTCGCAAGAGGAAATCGCTGTGGCTGCAGCCTAAAGAGACAAGCCCAGCTCTACTGCGTTCGCGGGCATGACCAGAGCAAGCCACGTAGACAGCTAGCAGCGGTGAGCTGTCCCGCGCTGTGGCTTGCATCCGGCCGTGGTGCAGTGGTTGGTGAAGCCGCAACATGGGGCGTGCGAACTGGGCGGGTGTTTGCCTGGCTTGCAGGGCTTGGTAATGGAGATGGCGGGCACACTGCCATTGCAATGCGCAGATAAGCGACGCGTGCGGCAGATGCTCGTGTCACGACTCCTGTTAAGGAGGGCTGCTCCCTTCTCATGTACCGGACCCGCGCCAGCGACTTCTCTGCGTCTCCTTCACTTCGCCTGCGCACCTCTAGCCTCACGATCACGCCCTCTACCCCGCCCGCTCGCAGCCGCTGGCCCAAAAACCGCTACAGCGATACGTCACGAAGAACCATGACAAGTAGCTGCTGTTCTACCCCGAAGCGGGCTTCGTCTAGGTAATGGGCTCGCTCGCCGACAAAGGCCGGTACGACGCTGACCGCTGGTGGAAAGCTCGCCCTGACCGGACCGCGGCAACTGACGAGGCGGAAAAAGTCAGGCACAGTGGCAGCCATGCATCCAATCTGGTTCCTCGTCTTCGATCGATTCCAGCTGCTGGACATCAGCGGCCCGCTGCAGGTGTTCGCGAGCGCGAACGAGGAGCTCGTGCTCGTTGGCCGCAAGCCCGTGTACGAGACCTCCATCCACGCGTTGCAGGCTGGCCCAGTGCAAAGCTCCAGCGGCGTGGAGCTGATGGCGCGTGCGCTTCCCCGCAAACTCGGGCGCGACATCGGCACCGTGCTCGTACCGGGCGGCCCCGGCATCTGGCGCCCGGGCCTGCCGACACCCCATGCGCAGCAGTCGAAGAATCTCGACGACCTGACTGCCTGGGTGCGTCGCGGGGCGCCACGAATGCAGCGCATCGCGTCGGTCTGCACCGGTGCGTTCGTGCTCGCGCGCGCGGGCCTGCTCGACGGCGGCAGCGCAGTGACGCACTGGGCGGTGTGCGGCCAACTGGCCAAGGAGCATCCCGCTGTCGACGTGCAGCACGACGCGATCTATTCACGCTCGGGCCGCGTCTGGACATCGGCCGGCGTCACGGCCGGCATCGACATGGCGCTGGGCATGGTCGAGATCGACCTGGGCCGCGAGGTCGCAATGGGCGTGGCGAAAAAACTCGTCGTTTTCTACAAGCGGCCCGGCGGCCAGTCGCAGTTCAGCAGCGCGCTGCTCGCGCAGACCGCCGACGACGCGCGCATCGGCAAGCTGCATGCGTGGATGACGGCGCGCCTGAACCAACCGCTGCTGGTGGCCGACATGGCCGATCAGCTCTCGATGACGCCCCGCACCTTCGCGCGTTTCTACCAACAGCGCACGGGCATGACGCCCGCGCTGGCGGTGGCACGCATGCGCCTGGAGAAAGCCTGCCAGCTGGTCGAGACGCGGCGCCAGAGCCTGAAGTCGATCGCCCTGCAGTGCGGCTTCAATTCCGAAGAGGTACTGCGGCGTGCGTTCGTGCGACACCTGCGCGTGTCGCCGACCGAATACCGCGAGCGCTTCGCCGCAGCCTGACGTCCGACAAAGTTCAGGCGCCCTGCCGCATCACCTCGCCCACCGCACGGGCCACTGCGTCGACGTTGCGCCGGTTGAGCCCGGCCACGCACATGCGCCCCGAAGTCAACAGGTAGACCCCATGCGCCTCGCGCAGCCGCATGACCTGCGATGCCGACAGGCCCGTGTACGTGAACATGCCGCGCTGCGTGAGGTAGCGCGACAGGGTGGTGCCAGACGGCAGATTCTGCGCCTGGAGCGCCGCGTGAATGGCGCTGCGCATCGCCTGGATGCGCTCGCGCATGCTGGTCAGCTCGCTTTCCCAAGCCGCACGGAGCTCGGCCGAGCACAGCACGGCAGCCACCAGGGTCGCGCCATGCGTGGGAGGATTGCTGTAGTTGGCACGCACGGTGCCTGCGAGCTGACCGAGCATGCGATCGGCCTCGGCCTTCGACGCACAGACGATGCTCAGCGAGCCGACCCGCTCGCCGTAGAGCGTGAAATTCTTCGACAGCGAACTCGCGACCAGGCAGGCCACGTCTGCCTCGGCCAGGGCGCGCGGCGCGAAGGCATCTTCGGCGAGTCCGTCGCCCAGGCCTTGGTAGGCCATGTCGACGAAGGCGATCAAGCCGCGCTCGCGCATCAACGTGGCCACGGTGCGCCATTGCGCCGTGCTCAGGTCGACGCCCGTGGGGTTGTGGCAGCAGGCGTGCAACAGCACGATGCTCTGCGGCGGCAGGCCGCCAAGGGCATTGCACATGGCCTCGAAGCGCAGGCCGCCGGAGGCCGCGTCGTAGTAGGGGTAGGTGCTGACGGCGAAACCCGCGGCCTTGAACACGACACGGTGGTTTTCCCAGCTGGGGTCGCTGATCCACACGCCCGACCCCGGAAAGTTTTTCTTGAGAAAGTCCGCGCCGACGCGCAACGCGCCGGAGCCACCGAGCGACTGGATGGTCGCGATGCGGCCGTCGGCCCGTGCCGGGTGGTCCGCGCCGAACACCAGCACCTGTAGTCTGTCGCGGTACGAGGGCAGGCCCGTCATCGGGAGGTACGGGGTTGAACCGCCATGCGAGCGCAATTCCGCGTCGGCCCGCGCCACTGCGCCCATGCGCGGCAGCGTGCCGCTCTCGTCCACATAGACGCCGATGCCCAGGTTGGTCTTGTTTGCGCGCGGGTCTTTCTGGAAATCTTCGTTGAGACTAAGAATGGGGTCGCCCGCGTGGGCGCCAATGTGTCCGAACATCGAGGGCATGAAGACGATTCTCTACTGTGGCACGAAACGGCTCTCGCTCATCAGCGCCGACAGCACGACGGAGGCCTGCGCGAGTCGCTGCATCTGTTCGGCAGGCGTCATCGGCGCGGGGGTCATCACGTAGCTTTTGAACCTGGCCTGCACATCGGGTTTGGAAAGCACACGGTTCAGCGCCGTGTTGTAGCGCGCGACGATCGCGTCGGGAGTTGCGGCGGGCGCGTAGATGCCCAGCAGGTCGGTTGTGTTGTCGAGCCCGCCGAGGCCCGCCTCCGCGAACGAGGGCACACCCGGCAGCAATGGCGTGCTCCGCGTCACGGCAAGAATGCGCAGCGTGCCGGCCTGGTGGTACTGCTGGAAGTCCGAGATGCTAGACACGCCCGCGGCCAGTTGCCCCGCCAGCAGGTCCTGCACCATGGGCGGCGCGCCACGATAGGAAGCCGCCACGGTGTCGGCCTTCAGCGCGCGCGACACCTTGGCCGCCACCAATTCGGGCGCACTCGCGGGTGCGGGCACTCCGATGGTCGATTCGCTCTGGTGCGCCGCGAACCACGCACCCAGCTCCTTCAGGTTGTGGGCATTGGTCTTCGGGCTCACCGCGAGCGCGAGCTCGAAGGTGGCCACGCCCCCCACGATGCGGAAATCCTTCGCCGTGGCGAACCCAGGGTTCTTCACCGTCAGCGGCACCGTCACCACCGTGTGAGTATTGCTAAGAAAGAGAACGCTGCCGTCGGCAGGCGCAGCCTTCAGCGCCTGCGCGGCAATTTGCCCGCCCGCGCCGGGTCTGTTGTCGACCACCACCGGCTGGCCCAGTTCAGTGCCGAGTCTTTCCGCGACGATGCGTGCGGCAGTGTCTGCCGGGCCTCCCGCCGTGTAGCCGACCAGAAGGCGGATCGGGCCGCCGCCTTGTGCCTGCGCGGCCAGGCACGAAAGCGACAGCGAGATGCCAACCGCCAAGGCACGAAAGAGACATTGCGAATAAATGGAACGAGACATGTCAACCTCCAATGAAATGAGCGACAACGCAGGTGATCAAGCCGGGGTGACGCGCGCGCGTCGCGTCGCGAGCAGCGCACGCCGCTGTTCGACGACGGGGCGCAACTTGCCACACATGGCTTCCACCAGCGCAGCCGGAGCCTTGCGCGGCGTGCCGCAATCGAAAGGGGGTTGCGGGTCGTACTCGGCGAACAGCTGCACGCTGCGTGCCACGTCATCGCCGCTGGCCAGCGCGATCACCTTCAATGCGCAGTCGATGCCGGAGGTCATGCCCGCGCCGGTGACGCGGTTGCGGTCGACCACCACGCGCTCGTCGACAGGTATCGCGCCTACGTCTTCGAGCAGCGCGTGCGAGCCCCAATGACAGGTGGCCCTGTAACCTTCGAGCAGGCCGGCAGCGCCCAGAACAATCGGGCCGGTGCAGATACCCACGACCAGGGCTGCCCCCGGGGCCTGCTCTGCCAGGAATGCCAGGGTCTGCTCATCCTCCAGTAGCGCGGCGATGCCGGGGCCGCCGGGCACGACGATCATGTCGAGCTGGCCGCAGCTTTCGTAGGAAGCGGTGGCACGGAACTCCCAACCCAGTTCGGTCCTGATCGGGTCGGTGTGCTTCCACACCAGATTCAGCTTGGCGTGCGGAATGCGCACCAGCAGGTCGGCGGGACCGACGTAGTCGATGGCGGTGATGTCGGGAAAAACAAGAATGCCGATGTTCATGGACGGGGATCTCGAGGGGTTTCGGTGCGGCCCAGTCTAGAAACGACGGCATGGTCCTGATTGACAGAATCCCCACGGTTTCTGCCACGACCAGGCGCAGGCTAGAACTCCGCGACCTTGCATCGGCCAAGACATCGTTTCGACTTACGGATACCGGGGCGCAGGCGCGGGTGGTGCGCGTTGTGCACCGGCACGTTGCGGGCCGCCCCAGCGACATGGCAAAGATGTCCGACGGCAGCGCCGAGACACGGTTGCAGAGTGAGTGTGGAGCAGATCGCTCGAATGCACGATCAAAGTCGACGTACAAGGTCCCGCCCCCCCAATATCAAGGCACCACTGTCTTGTACGGGCGCCGGATGTAGTCGGTGGCGGCTCTGTAGCCGCCGTGGTAGCCCCTGGGGCTGTATCTCGGCAAACAAGGCACGAGCGCTGCGCGGTGCCTGCTTGGGGCGATGGCTGTCGGTTGTGAGAGCCTGATGCAGGGCCGGCTCGAACCCCGTGAGCTTGCCGTCGAGCTTCACCCGTTCGTACTTCGGCACAACATCGCTGAAAGCCCGAAGCCACTTCTTGACCGTATTGCGCGACAGGCCCGTGCGCTTTGCGATCTAGCTGAGAGAGTTGGTCGCGCAGCCTCTTGCGCCTGACGTTGCCAATCATGTCCATGGTGATCATCTTGAATCCCTGCTGGAATTCTCAGCAGGTCAGTGGGGCACCCTGGTCAATATTGGATTGGCACTTTGCGGTGGGGATGCAGATAAAAAAATGGACTGGTTTGATGCCATAGATCCAAGATCCCTCCTGCAAACGGAGCCGGGGCTCACGCCTTGTGCCCGATGTGGGCACCGCGACTACATATCCAGCATCCAGTTGCCCCACGACGGATACCGAACTGGGCGATCAATGGGTGGCGCACTTTCATCTGGCGCCCTGAATCGCAGTGCCTGTGCGCGGTCTCCCGAAGAGACCTCACGCGGCAGATGCAGTGAGTCCGAAGATGCCGGCGAGAAGCTCTTGACAGTTCGCCAGCTGCTTCATCGTCAGCTACGGATCGCGTTGAGAGAACCGGTCATTCGGTGGGAGCCCGTACCTTGTCTCGCGACTTCCGGCCAGCGCGTACCGATGGAACTTGCTTCGCTGGGACGCGCATACCTGGCTGCGCTCACGCCACAGCGCCGGACCCAGCTCTTACAGTTTCTTCACAACGGCGTCTCAAGTGGAAAGCTGTCGAGTCCGAGATCCGGAAAGCGTGCGCCGACGTCCTCGCACAAGGCTTCCGCGCCGCGGCCTGGCAGCCCAAGGTGGTTTGCGCTGGCCACACCGCTGGAGGTGGAAGGCACCATCTACGCGTTGAACGTCAGCCTTTCGACGCAGGAGTCGATCGACACGATCGCGCAGGACCTCGGACCGTCGCTGCTCGGCCTGGCGCGGGCCGTGCGCCACGAGCTCGTGCTGCAGGAGCCGAGGGGATGAACTGACCGTCTTGCGTGGATTAAGCTATTCGGGATCGATCCGGAACAATTGAGAAAGCAGATGGAAACATGAATGCGGAACGACTGTTTGCGCTGGTCGGAATGACCAATACCGACAACGACGTGATCGACGCGGTCCGGGCCCATGGTGGGTCGATCGGAGCGCTCTCCGAGAAGAAGCTGGCGGAGCTGACGATCGACTTCATCCAGCTGAACACGCTCGGTGTCGCGCTCGCATTCACGTCGAAGGAATTCTTCTCCCGGAACTATCGCGATCCGATCGGCACCGGCCCGTACGCGATGAGCGGCGTTTTCTACTACCCCAATGGGGCGCCGAAGGTGTCCGCCTACCTGGGAACCGTTCCGTTTTCCGCCGGCCCGGTCGGCAACCGCGGCGAGGCGCTCGCAGCCTTCGGTGAGCCGCAAGAAACCGAGGAAGAGGATGGCGATGTCTACTGGGATATCGGGATGAAGGACGGCCGGCAGATCAAGGTCGACTACAACGATGAATTGGCCGTGAAGACGGTTCTGGTCTCGTTCCCCATGAAGGGTTGAGGCGGCGTTTCAACGTTTGGGGAGCAAGGTGTGCGGGCGACGCTGCGGTTGTCCTGCGCGTCGATGTCCACGGCGAGACGATACGAAGGACCAGGGCTGCTTGAAGGAGTTGGGCTTGCAAAGGGAAATCAATCAGGTCGCGGAGACCACCGAAGGCATCGTGTTCATGGGCCTGGCGTACCCTTCAGGGGACATCGGTGCGGCGGTCGGAAATCTCTATCGGCTCCCCCCTGGCAGCAAGGCCGGCGATCAGGCCGTCCACATCCTCTCGACCAACGATGCGCTTCGTGTGCTGTGGGTGTCTCCTGCCGACAGCCTCTGGGTAGGCAGCGCCGACGGGCGTGTGGGAACCACCTCATCGACGGGATGGGCTGCGGCCGAGGGAGACCTGGCGTACGAGGCATTGAACGGAGGGCCGGCCTGGACGATCTCGACCCTGCCGCGCGACCGTGTCAAAGGCTTGCTACCCAATATCACCGCCATGTGGGGCAGCGCGGACGACGACGTTCATGTGGGCGTGCACGGCGGACACCTGTACCACTGGAATGGCAAGCAATGGACCCAGACGCGAGACGGCGACGGCACGGCCGACCAGACGATCCGGACCATCCGTGGGCATGCAGCCGATGATGTCTACGCGGTGGGGGCTGTCGGCACGCTGCTGCACTACGACGGGCAGCGGTGGCGCAATCTGCCCATTCCCGGGACACCCACGGAAGGGGAATCGCTCGGTGGGATCGCCTTGCTGCCTGACCGGACCGTGATGGTTTGCGCATCCGGCGTCCACGGACGGCTCTTGCATGGCAATGCCGCGGGCTTCACGGAGTTTGGCCGCTATCCCATGCAACTCAACAGCGTGGCGGCACTGGGCGATCGCCTGCTGTTCGCAGCTTGGGACGGCGTGGCGGAGCTCTTCGGACGCGAGGTCCGCATCGTCAAGGACAACTTCAAGACGGCGGGTGCGTTCGAAGGTCGAGGCCGTGTGTTCTTCACCGAGCCCGCCGCGCCCCGTATGCAGTACATCGTGCATGACCCGGCCAACCAGGCGACGCCCTGGACTCGCAGCAAGTTCTGAGTCGGGCCACCGGAAGGCGCCGGCTTCCGGAGTCCGCCGTCCAACGAGTCTTCGGATTCACCTTTGCTTCCTCCTTGATTGACGAGCTACCTTCCCGACAGGCGCATTGAAGCCTTGGGCCGGCCCCAAGCCAAGGTCATGGCTGTGGACATGGATTCGCCTTGCGATCGGCGTGGCCGACAGCCTGGTATCGACGCTGTTCGGCATTCCAGTGCAGCGTGGGAAGCTCATACGCCCCACCGACGCTCGGCGTGCCGACATGGACGCGAATCTCCTGCGGAACGCCGTCCAACCAACGCCCGTGCCTGAGCTCGAGCATGGCCGGCTGATCCCACGGAAAGAGCTGATCGATGCCGCCGACACAGCGAAACTCGCTGTCCACCAGCAACGGTGTCGGGAAGCTCTCCCACGGCGCGTTGGCCGGTCTGCCTTCGTAATAGGCGGATGCAAAGATGGTGACCAGCGCCACCTGCGGCCGTGCACCGGGCGCCGCCAGTTCGCAACGGCGGGTCGCCGCCAGGTAAGGCGTCCACGCGGCTGGCAAGCGGTCCCGATCCTTCGCTTCCAGCTGCGTGCAAGACCCCGGCTGTAACTTCCGCCAGGCGTCAACCGGCTTTCCGGCACCCTTCGCGGATGCAAGCTCAGACCATGCAGGTGTGCCCAGCAGGATGCCAGCGGCCATCAATACCCTTGGGATGGTCGCCCATCCGCTGGTGCAGGTTGGAGATAGTTCCAGGCCCATTCAGTTTTTCGACTCGTTCAGATCGATATCGCCCGCGGTATGCCGCAGGTCCGTTCATGGTGACGTCTCGATCCGAGTATCGGACAGGCGGCCATGATGCGACACTCTTCCGATGCCAACACCCAAGAGCGTCGCGCGCTATCCCGTTGTTCTCTCCTGGCGCTCTGCCGGCTCAGCATCGCTGGACGACGCGCCTGGGCTCGAGCTCTTGTGGAAGACCTGGAATGACCAGCTGTCGTCCATGGAGTCAGTGGCCAGCGGCCGCGGCTGGCAGATCGAGCCGCTGGCATTCGGTGCACCGGTTTCCGGAAAGACGCTGAATGCACTCGATGCCAAACTGATGCGGCGCACGGGACGCCCGTTACCCGCGCAACTGCGCTGGCTGCTGACCCGCGCCTCGTCCTGCGCCTTCGGCTGGCGCACCTCGGCCGAAGACGAGCCGGATGGCAAATTCGCCGCCTGTTACGCAGGCGGCGCAGGAGCGCTCTGGGACGTGGAGCAGATCGACCCCACCGGCCAGGCCTTGTCCAGTTGGGTTGACGGCTGGGTGGAGGACCTGCGGGAAAACGAGGAGGACGCCGAGGCCACCGCGATGCAGGCGCTCTGGGATCGACATCTGCCATTCCTTCACCTGCCCAACGGTGATCTGCTGGTGCTGGACCTGAGCAGCGACGACCCTGCTCGCCAGCCCGTGCGCTATTTCAGCCATGAACGGGACGGCCTGCACGGTCATGTGCTCGCTGCCGACCTGTTCGAATTCCTCAGCGGCTGGATGGCCCTGGGCTGTGTGGGCTCGACCTGGCATTGCTGGGATCTGTTCACGGCCGACGAGGGGCCCGAGCGCGTGCGCCTGGACACCGCAGGCCCGGCCGCCGAGCGCTGGCGCATGTGGCTGGCCGACGACCCAGCGTTCGCCCCGGAGGGGGGCGTGATGCGCCCCAAGCCCGTACGTGCGAGCACGTCGGCCGATTTCGCATTGCTCGAGGCCGCGGTCAACGGAGACATCCGCGCCGCAGAAACGGCGATTGCCGCGGGTGCCCGGCTGGACTGCGCGGACCTGGACGATCACTACAACGACGAGAACACGGCCGTGGTCCTTGCCGCTAAGCGCGACGATCTTGCGATGCTGGAGTGCCTGTTGCGCCATGGTGCCTCGCTCGCGCCTCACAAGCTACCGCTCGTGGCCGCCATGACCACGGCGCAGGCCCCGACGCTGCTATGGCTGATCCGCGCCGGCGCCCGCATCGATCCCTGGCCCGAAGAGCGCTTCGCGGCCCTGCACCGGCTGCTGGACGCTGAACAGCTGTCAGACGACGAGTACTTCGCTGTACTCGACGCCATGCTGGCTGCGGGAGCCAACCCCAACGTAGGGTGGGACACCGCATCCAGCGGAGCGTCGACCACGATGCTGATGCGCACAGGCCCCATGAGCCAGGCCCGTCTGCTGGCTGCCGGCGCCGATCCACATATGCGCGACCTGCAAGGTCGGACGGCCATGCACCATGCGCGCTCGCCGGAGCAGATCAAGCTACTGGCCGATCACGGCCTGGATGCGAACGACTTTTCCCGCCCTCCGCCCGGTGACACGGGCACCACCCCTTTGCAGGATGTGCTGGGTGAATGGTCGGAGACAGCACCCGCCGAGGCCGTACAGGCCTTCCTGTCGGCCGAGGCCGATCCAGCCCTGACGGACTCATTGGGGAACAACGCCTGGGCATACTGCAGGCACCTCACATGCGCCCAGCTGCTGGCCAAACATCTGCCCTTCGATCCCGCCTGGCGTAATGCGCGGGGCCAGACCTGCCCGCATTTCGCGGTGGAACAGGGGCAGCGCCTCTATGTCCATTCCATTACCTTGTGGCCCCAGCTGGTGCGCTGGGGGCTGGAGATCGACGCTCAGGATGCCGACGGCAACACGGCGCTGCACCTCATGGCCGGGTATGTCGACAGCGAGCACGACTTGCCCAGCGTGCAACAGTTGATCGATATGGGGGCCTCGTGGGAGGTCCGCAACCATGTAGGCAAGACACCGAGGGACCTGCTCAAGAAGAAGTACCGGACTTCGGCTGGCGCCTTGCGGAAGCGATAGGCGCCCGGGTCACCACTTCGACCCGGTATCTGGCGATGAGGAGTGCAAAGAAGGCGCCAAGTATGTAAGCGCGCGGCGAACCCGTCTTGACGACGGCGCGGATCAGCAAGCCGTGGTTGGCAACCAGCGATGCGGCAGCAGCTCTGCAATACAGCTGGCCGGGTATGTAGGAGTGGGTGACGCCTACCGAATTCGCCCGCCGTTGCTGGCTGCAGGCAGCAAGGTTGATGTCAGAGGAGCCGGGAGTTTCTATCCCGAGAGGTACTGATTCGGGGACAGACTCTCCCATCTGAACATCGGGCTCAAGGCTCAACTTCCCTGCCGGAGTGTTCCCGTCCCGTTCCCACCTGTCTGGCCCACGCCCGTGCCGGTTTGCCGCGGGACCAGACCGATCCAGGCAGCGATATCCCGACCATCTTTGAACGCCGTTGGCGAGCCCATGCTGGAGACGACAGCCGTGGCCCTCGTGAGCTCGACGCCGGGAATCTCGGCCACTGCCTTGCACGCACTACTCTGGCGCAGCTGATGCGCGAGGCGACGCTCGATGGCTCCGATGTTCGCGTGCAGTTGCCGCCCAGTGTCGGAAACGCCATGTGCTCCAGCTCTTGGCATGGGAGTTTCCGGGCCGATGGGTCATCGATAAAGACGCTCAGGATGCGGGTGGGAATGTCGGCGTCGGGCAATCGCCTGCAGCCCGCACATGCGCCAAGCCGGCGAAGGCTCCAGCGCCACCGCGCCGGCGTCGATACGATGTCGCACCACGTGGAAGAACTGCGTGCTGCTGCTGTCGAACTCGGCCGGGAGCGATCGAGCCGGGTACAGTCTTGCGGATGCACAGACTGGCCTGCTGCGCCCTTGCCGCACTCGCACTCATGAGCTCCATCCCGCCCGCCCAAGCCACTCGCCCTGCTGCCGGCCAGGAAGTCGACGAATCGCGTTCGATCGAGCTTCCGGGCGAGCTTCCCCGGCCGTGCATCGCCGTGCCTGGCGGACAGGCCACAGTGCTGCTTTCGCGTCGCGAACTGGAGCAGATGGCCGCTGGTGCGCCGACCGCATGGGCCACCGAGGCCGAGCGCCAGGCGCTCATCCAGGGTCGACGAGCCGCCGCGGTGCTGAAGGCGGCGGGAGACGGATCGACTGCCGACGCCAACGGCTGCCAGGCGCTGCAGGGCCCTGCCGATTCCGACGCACAGCACGTGGTCGCGGACTTCCTGGAGCGGGGCATCGCATCCGTCCTGCTCTCCGGCAAGGCTCAGCCCCGGATCACGGTCCGCTACCTCGGCTTGAAATGCGGGCCGACCTGCGGCAGGGGCGACATCCTGTTCCTTGTGCCGGGCGAGCCGGGTCCGTTCTTCGTGGTGCCGTGGTGGGTGTCGTGACCGCTGTCGACCGGGCAGCAGCAGCCTCAGCTGCTCTCCAGGCTCCCGTGCACACGGGAGAAATCGCCTAGCGCCAGGTCCTTCTCGTGGATGCTGAAGGTGAAGGTGCCCGCGTCCCAGAAGCAGAAGCCCGGGTTGCCGTCGGAGCACAGCGTCAGCAGGTTGACCCACTCCACGGGCAGCCCGCCCTTCTCGCGCGATGCCTGCTCCTGCGGATTCTCGTGCTGCGTGAAGACGTGGGCGTTCATCAGGTGAGCGGCGTTCCGGCGCTCGCCGTCGCCAGCCAGTTCGGCTTCGAGTGCCCAGTAGGCCTCCTGCAGCGCGTCGTCCCTGTCGATCTCCAGCAGCACGGTGTCGTCGCCCAGCAGACGCCCGTTGCCGGCGTTGTAGAGATTCGGCAACGACACGGTGACCTCGACGCTGATCTTGTAGCCCTCGTACCCATCGGACACGCTACAGCCGTCGGCGAACTCGGCGTCTTCCGGCCAAGCGTGCGTGCGCAGCGCGTCGGCCGGCGCATCTGAATACAGCACGCGCACGCCGTCGTCTTCTTCCTGGCCTTCGCCGAAAAAATAGAGGCGGCCCGAGCGCGGCAGCCACGGTTGCAGCGGCGCGATGTCGGCCAGGTCGATCTGCGCGTAGAAGCGCCAGGGTTTTCCGTCGGTCGCGGGGTAGTCGATGTCGGGCGGCAGGTCGGGCCTGCCGCCGATGCGGCTGTTGCCCAGGCTCGCGTAGTCTTCGGGTTCCACGGTGCGCAGGCGCAGCGCCTGGCGCGCATGGCGCAGGAGTGCGTCTTCGTAGCGCTGGAGGCCGTGCCGCGCGAGGGCCTCGCCCAGCAGCGCCACATGCCGCGGACTGCCGCGTGCCATGAGGGCCTCGCGATCCACCACGGCCTCGACCTCGGGGCGGTAGCGGATGTCGCGAAACAGGGCTTCGTTCTTTCTCTCGACGTCGACCTTTTCGATGTTCCTCAGCGTGGCCGGCAGCGACTCGAAGGGGTTCTTGTTGATACTCAGGTACATGAGGGCCGGCAGGTTGCCCACGGACTCGGGCAAAGTCGAAAGCCGGTTTCCGTCGAGCAACAGGCGCTGCAGACGCACGAGCCGAGAGATGCTGTCAGGCAATGCCTCGATGCGGCAGTACTCGAGCGAGAGCACTTCCAGCGATTCGAGCGCACCCAGGCCATCGGGGAGGCGTGAGAAGACAGGGCTGCGCAGGTACAGCTCGCGAAGCCGGGTCAGCGTGCAGAAGGATTCCGGGAACGTGGTGGCCGAGTTCGCGGTGTCAGTGCCCCACGCATGCTGCAGCGACAGGTGCTCGAGCCGGGTGAAGCGCAGCAGTTCGTCGCGCCAGCGGCCGTTCCAGTCGCCGATGAACAGCCGGCGCACGCGCTCGGGCGGAACGTCCATCGCCTCTTCGAGGCTGCCGTAGGTGTAGGGGCGTAGCTCGACCTCTCCCGGCGGGCAATGCCACACCACATGCACCGGCACGCCCTGCGCGTCCGTCTCGTAGTCGTGCCGCAGCAGGCCCTGCAGTTCGATGCGGTCGGGGCGCAGGTCGATCTCGCCGAAGAAGCGCGTGCCGAAGTCGAAGCCCTTCTCCCAGAGCGCGAAGAAGCCGTTCGTCGGCTGGTTCTGGAGATAGCTGATGCGCCGCTTCGGCGTGTCGTGGTTGTCGTAGAAGTGGAAGGTCGACGACCGGAACGAGGGAGCGATCCGGCCGGCCCCGGGATTGTCGGAGCCCTCCGGGTCGAAGGGCGGCGTGTGCCGCGCCTCGTCGTAGCCGACGGGCCGGGCCTTGAGGTGGAAGGACATGCCACCGTCCTCAAACGCGACCTCCGTCTCGGGGTCGAACTCGAATGCGCATTTGCCGATCTGGAACTTGTTGATGGACACGAGGGCTCCGCGGGGAAACTGGCTTCCGAGCCTATCAGCAGGCGCAAGGCCCTGGTAGTTCTTGAAGGTGGCTGCGATTCCTTTGCGCGCATGCATCAGGGAGGCCCGCATCCGATCATCTTCTCTTTAGAAGCCATGGGCTGCTGCCGGTCTCATAGACACCGACCTCAGCTTTTTGAGCTTTCTCGAACTCTACCGGACTGACGTAGCCGAGCGTCGAATGACGGCGCGTCGGGTTGTAGAACCGCTCGATGTAATCGAACACGTCGGCGCGGGCCTGTTCTCTGGACCGGTACACCTTTCTGGCTGTGCGCTCAGTCTTCAGTGAACTGAAGGAGCTCTCCATGGCCGAGTTGTCCCAGACCTCACCCGCGAGGCTCATGCTGCAGGTGATGCCTTGCTCCTTGAGCAGCTCCTGGAAGTGCTCGCTGGTGTATTGGCTTCCTTGGTCGGAGTGATGCAGCAACGCGACCGGCTTGCCCCGGCGCCACACTGCCATCATCAACGCATCGGCCACCAGCTGCGAGGTCATGCTGTTGACCTGCTCGGTTTAGTCGAGACAGTTTTTCTAGAAGACGGCGGGTTGCAGTTCTTTGTGGAGTTCCTATTTGAACTCCGCCGGCGTCAGGTATTGCAGGCTGCTGTTGGGACGTACCTCGTTGTAGTGATTGCGCCAAGCTTCGATCAGAACAGCGGCTTCGCGGCGTGAGCGGAACCACTCGATGGACAGGCAATCGTCGCGGAACTTGCCGTTGAAGCTTTCGTCGGTGCCGTTCTGCCAAGGCTTTCCCGGATCGTTGAGCACGGTGGTGTTAGCGCCAGTGCAATCGAGACCAGCGGGGGGTGCCAATCGAACATTGACCGGGGGCTGGAGCTGGTTCCGCTAGGAGCCACCTGTGAATAACCATAGGGCGGATGCCTCGGTGGGCCCTCCTCTTTTTTGAACCGGTGGTTGGTATTGCCGACCCTTCAGGCGAGGCCCCTTCCTCCACGACCTCGCTCATCTGGGCGGCCGCTGCCCTCCTGGTCTGCTCGCGCGTTTCGATGCACCCCTTGGCTTCGTGCGTGCTGTGGCGGAAGCGGTAGGACTCGTTGCCCGTCTCGATGATGTGACAGTGATGGGCCAAGCGATCCAGCAGCGTTGTGGTCATCTTGGCGTCGCCGAACACACTGAACCCCTCCGCCAACGTCAGATTGGTGGTGATCGTCACGCTGGTGCGCTCGTACCGGGTCATGCGGGGGTGCGTACCGTCGCGGAGAAGTATGGCTTCCTGCACATTGGCCATTTCGCGGCCCAGTACCGCTCGCGCTTCGGCGAACGACCGTGCGAAACGCGAACGCTGCGCGCACCCTGAGGCTGCCGTGACACCTTGCGCCAGCCCGTGTCATGGCATTCCCCCCCACGCCGCCGAACGCGCTTCCGCATACTTTCTCTGGCGGTGGGCACGTGGCACCGCTCGACGTGCAGACTCTTGAGCGATGTCTTACGCCATTCGGCCCTGCCGGAGCGCGGCGTCGACCCGATGCCCGGATGGTCGGGGCCCGCATGGCCGCGCAAGGCCACGGTGAGCTCAGCGGTCCCGCCGGACCACATTCCTTGCCACGGAGCGCGCGACATCGACGAACTTGAGCAACAGGGGATCGCGATTGTCCGTGCGAAAGACGAGTTCAATTTCGCAGACGATCTCCAGGCCTGAGACCCTTTTCAGCACGATGTTCGATGGACATTGCTGCTGGTACGACGCAGGCACCACCGCGCAGCCGACGCCCGTTGCCACCAACCCCATCAAGGCCGGCATGTCGGCGGCCGTCGGGCTTGCAAGCGACTTGACCCCGGCCAGTTCGAATGACCGGACGACCATGTCGTACAGGAATGGCGATCGATCCCTTGGGAAAAGGACGAAGCGCTCCGTCGATAACTGGCTGAGGCGCCGGACTCGCCCCTTCGCCAGCGACACGGCGCGCGGCATGGCGACAACCATCTCGTCGCGGTGTATCAGTTCGCCCGCGAGTGTCGGATCAAGAAGCGAGCGCCACACCACGAGGCCCGCATCCAACTTGCCCTCTTTGATCGCCGCCATCTGGTTGTTTGACAGTTGCGTCTCCAGGGCGATCGTGACTTCCGGCGAATCCTGCGTAAAGACCTGAATCGCACTGCCAAGTGCCGGCAGTGCGCTGTGGCCCGGCATGACGCCGACGCGCAGGGTACCGACGCTTCCCGTCGCCGCTTGCGCGACATGCTGCTGCAGTTCATTCGCATCCTGCAACACGCGCGCGGCCCGCCCGACGAGCTCCCTGCCCGCGCGGGTCAATGCGACACCGCGAGGGAGACGGTCGAACAGCCGACTGCCCATCTGGTCCTCGATCGATGCAATCTGTCGCGACAGGGCGGGTTGCGCGATGTGCAGAACGCGGCTGGCCGCCGCCACGCTTCCGTGCTCAGCGACGGCCAGAAAGTAGCGAAGTTGGCGGAGCTCCATGTATGCCTCAAGGGTATATGCGGGATCGGAATTCGGTAATTGTGACGGCCAGATGTCCTGCCTAGCATCGATGTCAACACACATTTCACTCAGAGCACGCATGAATCTTTCGAGCGACGTAGCAGACGCTTCGAACCCGATCCTTCGCGATTCGGGCAAGAGTCGCCGCAGCCTCTGCGCCCTGAATCCGCAGAGCGCCTCGGCGTTCACGCGCATCGATTTCGACAAGCCGGGCCGTCAGATCGGCTTCTTCCATATCCCTCAGTCACCCGACGAGGACGCATGGGGAACCGTTCGAGTGCCGCTCGCCGTGCTTGCGAATGGAACAGGGCCCACCGTTGCCCTCGAGGCGGGCAATCACGGGGACGAGTACGAAGGACAGATCGTCCTGGGCGAACTCATCCGAAACCTCGATCTCTCGCGGCTGCACGGTCGCCTCATCGTCGTACCGGCCATCAACAGTCCGGCCGTAGACGCCGGCCGGAGGACCTCGCCGCTGGACGGGCTCAACATGAATCGCGTCTTTCCCGGGGATCATGCGGGATCGATCACTCAGCAGATCGCCGCCTTCGTCAGCGACGAGGTCCTCGGCCGAAGCGACGCGCTGCTGACCTTGCACTCAGGCGGTTCGTCGATGGACATCGCACGTTGCGCCATGGTCCAGTCGTCGAGCGATGCGCGCTTGACCCAGCGCAGTCTGGAAGCGGGCCAGGCCTTCGGAGCGCCGCTGGTGATGGTGAGCGATGCGCTGGGCGACACGCGCACCAGCATTGCTGCTGCCGTCGCCGCGGGGCTGACCTGCGTCGGTGCAGAGATGGCCGGCACCGGGAGCGTCAGCCAGATTGCCCTCGACACCTGCCGAAAAGGCGTCGTCAACGTGCTGCGTCACTGGGGCGTCCTGGATGGCCCCCTCTCCCCCACCGAGGTGGTCGCGGCGCCGATCTACCGGGTGCCGGGGATGGACGGGTTCGTCCTGGCGCCCAGCCACGGTGTCTTCGAATGCTTCCATGCCGTCGGCGACGGGGTGGAGACGGGCCAACCTGTCGGCCTGATTCACTCGCCGACCGACCCTGGACAAGTGCCCGTCGAGGTGCGTTGCGCGCACGCCGGGATCGTCTTCGCCCGACGCCATCCTGGTCGGATCCAGGCCGGCAACCTGTGCTGCGTCGTTGCTACGCGTAGCGATTGATCCGCGCCATCTTGTCCGTCGCCCCGATTGCCCTCCCCGCCTTGCATGCCCACCAAATCCCACACCGCACATCATGAGCAACCCTACGGCCTCCCTTTTGCCCGGCAGACAGGCAGTCGCGCCGCCGAGCACACTCAAGGTGATCACCACCATCTCGATCGGCAACGCGCTCGAATGGTTCGAGATCGTTATCTACGGCTTTATGGCGGTCACGATCGCCAAGCTGTTCTTTCCGGCAGAGAACGCGGCGGTCTCGCTGCTGGTCGCTCTAGGCACCTTCGGTGTGACCTTCGTGATGCGGCCCGTCGGATCCGTCGTTCTGGGCGCCTATGCGGACGCGGCCGGCCGAAAACGCGCATTGAGCCTGTCCATGGGTCTCATGCTCTGCGGCACCTTGCTCGTCGCGGTGACGCCGACCTTCGCCCAGATCGGCTTGTGGGCGCCGGCGATCCTGATCGTTGCACGCCTGATCCAGGGCTTCGCGGCCGGTGGCGAATTCGGTAGTGCGACGGCGCTACTTGCCGAACAGGATCCGAAACGCCGCGGTTTCTTCGCCAGCTGGCAGTTTGCCAGCCAGGGCATCACCACCTTCGTTGCGGCCAGCTTCGGCATCGGATTGAACACGTTGCTGACGCAGGAGGAACTGTTGTCCTGGGGTTGGCGAATCCCCTTCGTCTTCGGATTGCTGATCGGGCCGGTTGGTCTCTACATCCGCCGGCATCTCGGTGAAGGCGCCGAGTTCGCCAGGTCCGTGCAGGAGCCGAGCCCGGTGCGCACGACGCTCATCGACCAGCGGGGACGCACCCTCACCGCCATGGGGCTGATCATTCTTGCCTCGATCCTCGCCTACACCGGCCTGTTCATGCCGACATTCGCGGTCAGACAGCTCGGTCTGCCACCATCCGTATCCTTTGCCGGGACCTTCTGGCTCGGCCTGCTCCAGTTCTTGCTGGTGCCCGTGTTCGGCAGCCTTTCCGACCGCATCGGGCGCGTTGCGCTGATGCGCACTTCGGCACTTGCGATGCTGGTCGTGATCGTCCCGCTGTTCTGGTTCATGGTGAACCATCCCTCCGTGGCCACGCTGATGCTCACGGTCACGGCCATCGGTGTGATCGCTTCGGCTTACTGGGGTCCGATCGCCGCCGCCATGTCCGAGCTCTTCCAGGCGACCACTCGGGGGACGGGGCTGTCGGTGAGCTATAGCCTGGGAGTGGCCATCTTCGGTGGCTTCGCGCCCTTTATCAGCGCCTGGCTGATCACGGCGACCGGCAGCAAGATCGCGCCGGCCTTCTACGTCGTCTTCGGTGTCCTTGTCAGTCTCGTAGCCCTGCGCAGCGCCCGCCGCTACGGCGTTCGCTAGTCGCCCCAACCCTCACACCCATACCCATACCCATACCCATACCCATACCCATTTCGATCATCATGAAGACCATCCATCTCGCGCTCATCGCTTCACTTGTCGGCCCGTCCGGTGCGCTGGCCCAGTCGGTCCAGGTCGTGCGCCTCGGCCATGTCGGGCCGACTTCGGGCGGGATGGCGCACTATGGCAAGGACACGCGCAACGCGGCCGTGATGGCCATCGACGACCTGAACGCCCAAGGCTTGGTCATCGCTGGCAAACGAATCGAGTTTCAACTCGAAACCGAAGACGATGCCGGTGATCCACGCCAGGGCACGCTTGCTGCGCAGAAGCTCTGCGATTCCGGCGTGGCAGCCGTCATCGGCCACATCAACTCGGGTTCCGCCATCCCCGCATCGCGCATCTACCGAGACTGTGGCATTCCGTTTCTCAGTCCTGGTTCCACAAATCCCAAACTCACCCAACAGGGCTACAAGAACACGTTCCGCATGCTGGCGAGCGACAAGGCGCTGGGAGCAGCCGTAGCGACTTATGCAGCGAGGGAGTTGAAGGTGAAGACGGTTGCCCTGGTTGACGATCGCACGGCCTACGGTCAGGGGGTCAGTGAGGTTTTCAAGGCGCGCGCCAAAGCGGCTGGCATCGAAGTGGTTGCCGAGGAGTTCACGAATGACAAGGCGACTGACTTCTCTGCGATCCTGACAAAGATCAAAGGCAAGAACGTGGACGCCATCTTCTTTGCAGGCGGGGATGGCCAGGCCGGCCCGATGCTGCGCCAGATGCATCAGCTCGGCATGAGCGACACGCGCATGCTCGGTGGAGACGGCATCTGCACGAGCCACCTGGGCGAACTGGCCGGAAACGCGCCGCCTCTGTCCCGTGTGGTGTGCGCCGAGGGCGGTGCCTCGCTGGCACGAATGCCGGGCGGGAACGAATGGAAGAAGCGCTATGACGCTCGCTTTCCCAATGAGTACGTCTTGTTCTCGCCCTACACCTATGACGGATTCATGGTCGTCGCCGACGCGATGAAGCGGGCGAACTCCGTGGAGCCGGGCCAGTTCGGCCCCAGGATTTTCGCCGCCGATCTCAAGGGCGTCTCGACGCACGTCCGCTTCGATGAAGCGGGGGACCTGCAGGCTCCCGCGATCACTCTCAACAGTTACAGGAACGGCGTGAAGACGCCTTTGGAGTGAGCAGGATGGATGCCCCTCTCCATTCGGTAGTTCTCGATGGGCGCAGTCTCGATGCTCGCGCCCTGGTCGCGATTGCCCGCTTCAATGCGCCGGTGCAACTGGGGGCGGCGGCACGCGCCCAGCTGCAGGCAACGAGGCAGTACATCGATCATCACTGGCTCACAGACGATGCGCCGCTGATGTATGCCTTCAACACAGGTGTGGGGGCTTTCAAGAACGTCCGGGTCGGCGCGGATCAGATCGCGCAGTTCCAGACCAATCTCATCCGTGCGGCGTCGGCGGGCACTGGGGAGCCCGTGCCTACGGAAGTCGTGCGTGCAATGATGGCACTGCGCGTGAACGCCTTTGCCAGTGACTATTCGGGCGTGCGCCCGGCGATCGTGGATCGCCTGGTCGCCATGCTCAACCACGGCATCACCCCGCGGATCGCGGCGCAAGGCAGCGTGGGCGCGAGCGGAGACTTGGCACCCCTCGCGATGATGGCCGGCGCCATGATGGGGCTGTCGCAGAGCAAGGTCGACTTTCAGGGCCGTGCGATGGCGGCCGCCGACGCTTTCATGGCGGCGGGAATGGCCGCGACGATGGATGTCCAGGCCAAGGACGCCACGGCCCTCATCAACGGGACCGCGGCCTCGCTGGCGTATGCGGTCTTGACGGCACACGACGCGCGACGGCTGCTGAGCGACGCCACGATCTCGCTGGCCTTGTCGCTGGAGGCACTTCGCTGCGAAACCTCTTGCTTCGACGAACGCGTGATGCTGGCGCGTCCCCATCCCGGGCAACGCGCCGTGGCTGCATCGATGCGCCGGGTGCTGGACGGCACGCAACGCTGCAGCGAAGGAGCCCGCCAAGTGCGTCTGCGCAGCATGGCTGGGCTCGATGACACGCTAGCGGGGTCGCCGCACGTGCCGCCGATCCCACCGCGCATCCAAGACGCCTACTCCTTGCGCTGTGCGCCGCAGGTGCATGGACCCGTGTGCGACGCACTGGACTACATCGACCGCATCCTGGCGACGGAGATGAACAGCGCAACGGACAACCCGTTGATATTCAAGGACGATCCAAGCTACCAGGTCGTCTCGGGCGGACACTTCCACGGGCAGTACATCGCGCAGGCGATGGACCTGCTGGCGTTGGTCATCACGGACCTGTCGGCCATCTGCGATCGCCGCAGTGCCCGTCTCGTCGATCCCGCCTGCAATTTCGATCTGCCCGCCGGACTGGTCGCCGAGCGCGCGGGCGTGAACACCGGCCTGACGGGCGTCCAGAGCATGGGCACGGCCCTGGTCCTAGAAAACATGGGTCTTTGCAGCCCCGCGAGTGCGACAAGTCTGCCCGCCAAGGGCAACACCGAGGATCACATCAGCAATTCGTGCGTTGCGGCGCGACGCTCGCGCACGGTGGTCCGGAATGCGCAGACGGTGGTTGCGGTCGAGATGCTGCTGGCCACGCAGGCGCTGGACTTAGCCGAGCGAGACCTGGCGGCATTTCACGTCGGGACCGGCACCCAGGCTGCCTGGGACGCCGTGAGGGTCCACCTGCCTGCATCGCTTGGAAATGATCGTTGGGTCTTCGAGGACATCGAGATCCTCAGGTCCCTGGTAGAGGATGGGAGCATCTTGCGCGCCGTCGAAGATGCCGTCGGGCCGCTATGGCCCCAGACGGGCCTGTCTTGAGCATTCTCATTCCTCCAAATCGCAATCCACCCTTCAGGACACGTGCATGAAGAAACCAACAGACAGCCGAGAGCCGCCGAACGGGCGCCGCCATGCCATGCTCTGCGCCCTGAGCTGTGCGGCGGCGCCCTTGGCTGCGATGGGCGCGCAGGAGGACAGGCCTGTACCGGCAGGTCCGGTGGTGTGGCGTGGGCTGACTCAGAAGCAGCTCGACCAGGCCTTCGACCAACTCGCTTATGCGCCCAATAGCCAGCAGGTGCTGCACCGCTACCGCAGCCGAAGTGACGACGTGGCAGGCAGGCTCGTAGCACCGCAGCGTCTGCAGTACGGCGCCTCGGCGAGTGAGTTCGTGAACATCTACCGGACGAGCCGCCCGAACGCGCCCGTCCATGTCTTCGTCCATGGTGGTGCGTGGGTGATCACCGACGCCAGGGACTATGTCTTCCTGGCCGAGATGTTCGTGAATTCGGGCGTCCACTTCGTGATCCCTGACTTTGCCTCGGTCAAGGACCTCGCCGGCGACCTGGTGGCCCTCGCCAGGCAAGTCCGGGAAAGCATCGCATGGATAGCACGACATGCATCGACGTTCGGGGGTGATGCCAAGCGGCTGCATTTCTCGGGTCACTCGTCAGGGGCACACCTCTTGGCGGTCGCGCTCACGCACGATTGGAAGACAGAGCAGGGCATCTATCCGGATGGTTTCCGATCCGCACTGCTACTCAGTGGCATCTACGACCTTGAACCCGTCAGCCTGTCCGAGCGAAGCAGTTACGTTCGGCTTACCGACAAGCAGGTGGTCGCCGCGCTCAGTCCCCTGCAGAATGCGTCCCATTTTGCCTGCGCCGCCACCGTCGGGCACGGCTCGCTGGACACACCAGAGTATCAGCGGCAATCCCGCGCGTTGGTCGATGCGTTGATCGGAAGTGGCCGCAAAGCCCAGCTGATCAAGGCCGAGTTCTACAACCACTTCGAACAACTCGAGACCCTGGGAAATCCGTATGGCACGTTCGGTCGCGCGGCCTTGGATTTGATCAGGACTGAATGACCCCCAAATCACATGAAGTAGCCTAACGCAAGGAGTTCAGCTTGCCTGATGCAGCCATGGCATTGCGAGTGCAGGTCGCAACCGTGTCTAAGTCCATCCTTTCGCGGATGATTGCTATCCGTTCTGACTTAGGGAACGTCTGATCAAGTCGTAAATTGGCTTGTCGGCGAAGGTTCGTGGTTGGGCCGTTGCGCTCGCAGGCTCGTCTCACCGAGGATCCCATGCGTTTGAGAGCCCCCGTGGCCCCTTCACGTTGCCTGCGGGCGCACCTGCACCATCATCGCAATCAGTTTCCTTCTGGCCATCCACAGGTTCGACAGCGCAAACAGCGTGATCACATGCGCCGTGTTCTTGGCCAGCCCCTTGAACCTCACCTTCGCCAGGCCGAACTGCCGCTTGATCACCCGGAACGGGTGCTCCACCTTCGCCCGGATGCTGGCCTTCTGGAACTCCTGCCTGCGCGCTCTGGCCTTGGCTCGGCCCTCTGGCATCTTGGCCATGTCGCTGGGGCGCCCCGCAATGTGCCATCGCACATCCTGCTTCACTCGGCTCTGTGCTCCGCGATAGCCCGAGTCTGCCCACACCGCGTTTTCTTTGCCGTGCAGCAGATCGCTCACCTGCTCCACGTCCGCCTCGTTGGCTGCAGTGGTCGCCACCGTGTGCACCAGCCCCGAATCTGCGTCCACACCGATGTGAGCCTTCATCCCGAAGTGCCACTGGTTACCCTTCTTCGTTTGGTGCATCTCAGGGTCTCGCTCGCCGCTCTCGTTCTTGGTCGAACTGGGCGCCGCGATGATCGTGGCGTCAACGATGGAGCCGCGCTTCAGCAGCAGACCCTTCTTGGCCAGGTGGGCGTTGACCTGCTTGAAGATGTCCTCGGCCAGATCACTGGCCTCCAGCAGGTGACGGAAGTTCAGGATCGTCGTCTCGTCGGGAATCGACTCCAGCCCCAGCCCCGCGAACGTGCGCAGCGAGGCGATCTCGTAAAGTGCCTCCTCCATCGCCGGATCGCTCAGCGCGAACCAGTTCTGCATCAAGTGCACGCGAAGCATCGCTTCGAGCGGATACGGCCGGCGCCCACGTCCTGCCACCGGGTAGTGCGGTTCGATGACTTTGAGCAGTGCCCTCCAGGGCACCACCAGTTCCATCTCGGCAAGGAAAATCTCCCGGCGCGTCTTCTTCCTCTTACCCGCGTGCTCAGCATCCGAAAAACTGATCTGGCTCATCGTTGGCGATCCTTCAGCATCCGTGATCAACGTTCAGATTGGCCATCCGTGGACTTGATCAGACGTTCCCTAGAGCAAGCCTGGCCGACGCAAGAATGGCTTCCAGGGAGACGCATCAATTGCCGCACGAGCCGCCGACACCCCACCGAGCCTGTAAGCTTTGGCAATTGATTCCGCTGATGAACGGAGCAGAAACAGTTCTTCTTGTTGCGACCCAGGTCGGAGAAGTACGCGTTGTGCGGGAATGTGTTCAACGACTGCTCGTAACTCGCGAAGGCATTCTTGAGCTTCACATAAGAATCAATGGGCGACTTGTCGATCTCGCATATCGCCAAGTCAACCAACCACCAGTTGTGCGGCGCACGTTCACGCGCGTCCCAAAGGCATTTTCGGTACTCCTTTTTAGGCTTGAGTGAACAAAGAAACGCCGCATAAACGACTCCCCTTCACGTCCAATGAGTCGAAAGGTCTGCCACCAAGTGCTCATCCAATGACGCTGCAGCTCTGGCGCACAAATAGAGGGGTTCGAGCGGCACGTATCTCACACGGGGATAGTCACGCAGGATGGGAGCGAGTTCTTTTGCGTCCGAGCAGAGCGCAGACCAATAGCGCAACGCGCCACTTGATTCCATGAATCGCGCGTAAGGGATGTTCAGTTGAAGCGCCTCAACATCTGACTCAAGATAGAAAGGAATTGAGGTCATTTGTTGAATGTCCGGTACTGGCCGACTACCGCCGCTCGATTGTCTTAGCACTCTGAGACAGCGAGCTCACGGCGCTTTGTTTAAAAGGAAGAACTCAGAAAGACGCAACAGCAGCGCGTTGGCTTCCTCAAGCTCGCCAGAGAAGTCTGCAACTATTCGGACTTCACCCCACTTGCTCACAGCGTAAGCCGCTGAAGAGGCCAGTGACATATGGGGAGGAAACGTCAGGGTGCACCGTCTGAAGAAGATCCAGCAGCCCTCGCCCTCTACAAATTCGGAGTCGAGAATTTCCGACTCCTGCATGCCGAGCATTTCTTGGGCCTGCTGCCTAGCCAGTGCTCGTGCGTCAGAAAGATTGATCATTTTCAAATGCATTGGGGGGCGGACGCTTGTGTGCCTGAAGCTGCCCGATTCTCGTCGCGCAGACTGTCAGTGCGCACACGCTCCTGACGATGCTGCTGTGGGCCAGCGACGAACGTCCGGACTTGGCCGTGCTCTGCTTAATCGTCAGCGAGACTGTTCTGCACCGATACTTCTTCAACCTCGAAGCTCAGCTTGTCGTCGAAATGAACATAAGCGATGATAGTGTCCCAGAACTCGTCAAGCAGCGCCTGTCCATTACTATCGAAGTCATTCAGCGCAGATAGGCGCAGCACACCATCCTTTGCTTCGCACCTTACATCTTTCTGCCAAGGGCGCTCGGCGAACTCCGAAAGCATGTCAGGCACCGCATCAACGAGCTGAGCTTCCGTTAATCCCATGCAGATTACGGTGACACGATATAAAGGCATCTTCAAAGTCCGCTTCTGGCCGACTGAAGCAGGACGCGGCGCTCTTCAATAGGCGCCGCCCCTGGGCACACAGCCATCCGTGTCGTGCAGCTTGCCTTCAGTGAGGACGTTTTCCATCTTGCAGACCTCGTTGAAGCTCCAGATATCAAAGGCGTCACCCGGAATCGCATGCTGCTCCAAGTGGGCCTCGAATTCCTCGATGTCCTCGAAGGAGATGACACGTGGCGAACTGGCTCCTCGATAGAACCAATGCTGAACAATGACGGGACCTCTGGCCAACGCATTCTTTATCTTCGCGAGGCTTGTCTCAGACAGAATCTTGGCTCCTTCTTCAGTCCAGTCGTCTGGCGCGTGGCGATCGGGAATTCGTTTCATAGGATATTTGTGCGAAGTGATTTTTCTCGACTACGCTAAGAGTAGCCCGCGTTGAGAAGGCGCATGCGGCCGACATTGGCCGGTCGCCTAGCGGTCTCGATGCAAGCATCTCAGATGTTGGCTTCAGCGGTAGTCAGAAAGACGGGTTGGATTGCCGGCCTTGATAACTCTGCCTCTGAATCTTACGTGCCAATCCGGGTCCCACGTTTTGTGTGCGTGTATGTGGAGACCGCCCTCCACGGGGGCCACGTCGAGAGGCAGCAGGTTGCCAGTGGGTAGCGCAAGCAGTTCCACCTCATCGCCAGGCTCAAGGATTACCTCTTCAGGGAGCATCTCAAGATACAGCGTCATAGCGAAAACGGTTTCGTTCTTGAATCTGCCAACCACTGGGTAATTTTCTGGCGTCATGGCGAATGTCTGGTTCTGGCCGAATGTAGCTGGACAGGTCGCCTGCGCAAAGGGCCCGAGGACTAAACCGCTCGCGCGGTAGCCCGCCGCAATGGCCGCGGTGCGGATAGGCATTGCGCCCCTGTCTATGTTGAGAACCGAGGCAATCGGCCTCGTTCTTCGACAGGAGCACGATCATGACCCCTTCCACACCGGCGGTTTCACCACTGCGCCAGCGCTTGCTCGACGACATGCGCATGCGCAAGCTCGGCCCCAAGACGCAATCTGCCTACATCCGTGCCGTGCGCTACCTCGCGAGCTTCCTTCAGCGCTCCCCCGACACAGCCACCGAGGAGGATCTGCGGCGTTTCCAGCTGCACTTGGTCGATCGGGGCGTTTCGCCGATCACACTCAACGCCACCATCACCGGCCTGAAGTTCTTCTTCGACGTCACGCTCAATCGCGGCGAACTGGTCGAGAGGATGAGCTACGTGCATGTGCCCCAGAAGCTTCCGGTGGTGCTCAGCCGCGACGAGGCCGCACGCCTGATCGCAGCAGCCACCAACCTCAAGTACCACACGGCACTGTCCATCGCCTACGGCACCGGCCTGCGGGTCAGTGAGATCGTTGCGCTGAAGGTCGGCGACATCGACAGCGAGCGCATGACCCTGCGCGTCGAGCAGGGCAAGGGTCGCAAGGATCGCTATGCGATGCTCTCGCCGGTTCTGCTGGAGCGGCTGCGGGCCTGGTGGCGATACGCCAATTCGATGGGCAAGATGCTGCCCAACGGTTGGCTGTTCCCCGGCCAGAACCCGGTCGACCCCTTGACCGCGCGCCAGCTCAACCGGGCAGTCCATGACGCCGCCGAAGCGGCCAAGATCGACAAGCGCGTCACCATGCATACGCTGCGCCACAGCTTCGCCACGCACCTGCTGGAGCAGAAGGTGGACATTCGCGTGATCCAGGTGATGCTCGGCCACAAGAAGTTGGAGACCACGTCGGTCTACACGCACGTGGCTACCGAAGTCCTGCGCGACGTCGTCAGCCCGCTGGAGAAGCTGTCTGCGTAGATCGTCTTCATGGCGCACTGCGCCCTGGAAGTCGCCGACATCTTCCGCACCCACGGTCCTGGTTGGCGCAACGCGCAGCATGGTCACCTGAGCCTGGGTCAACTCAAGGTCATGTCGGCCATCGAGCAGTGCCGCAGCGCGGCGCTGGGGGGCCACGTGTTGCGTTGCGAAGGCTGCGGGCGGGATCAGATCGCCTACAACTCATGCCGCAACCGGCATTGCCCGAAGTGCCAGGCGAGTGCGGCGCAGCGCTGGCTCCAGGCTCGCCAGGCCGATCTGCTGCCGGTTGACTATTACCACGTCGTCTTCACCTTGCCGGCGCCGATCAGTGCCATCGCCTACTACAACAAGGCCGAGATCTACGCCTTGCTGTTCGATGCGGCCGCCGAGACCCTGTTGACCATCGCAGCCGATCCCAAGCACCTTGGCGCGAGCATCGGCGCGACCCTGGTGCTGCACACGTGGGGATCGGCACTGACGCACCACCCGCATGTGCACGGTATCGTGCCGGGCGGAGGTCTGTCGCCGGATGGCGAGCGCTGGGTCGCCTGCAAGCCCGGCTTCTTCCTGTCCGTGCGGGTGCTGTCGCGCCTGTTCAGAACGCGATTCCTCGAAGCGCTCGGGCAGCTGTATCGCGCGGGCCGCCTGAGGTTCTTCGGCGAGTTCGCCGCGCTGACCGACGCACGCGCCTTTGCGCATTGGCTCGCACCGCTGCGCAAATGCGAATGGATCGTCTACGCCAAACGACCGTTCGCCGGACCCGAAGCGGTGCTGGCCTACCTGTCTCGCTACACGCACCGCGTCGCCATCTCCAACAGCCGGCTTGTAGCGATGGACGAGCAAGGCGTCACCTTCCGTTGGAAGGACTACCGGGCCAAGGGCCACACCCGGCGCAAGACGATGACGCTCGATGTCGATGAGTTCATGCGCCGCTTCCTTTTGCACGTCCTGCCGAGTGGCTTCCATCGCATCCGGCACTACGGGATCCTGGCCAACGGCAATCGCACGGCCAACCTGGTGCGCATCCGCGAACTACTGGGGCAAAAGGCTGACGCCGTCCCCCAAATCACGAGCCTGGATGCCGAGCCATACCGTCCTCATCCGACCTTCGTCTGCATGCACTGCGGCGCTGCGATGAGCGTCTTGCTGACGTTGGCTCGCGGGCAGCCGATCCGTGCGCCGCCACCACAGGTCCGAGCGCCATGACGCCGCAACTGCTCAGCCAACCTTCGACCCTTCTTGCGATCGGGCCGATGAGAGGAAGTCTGGTCTTCGAGTCCGGTGATGCCCTTCGTCGACCGTCCTGGCGTCGAGCGACGCGAACAACGGCCTGGATTTACTGCGCCTCGGCAACGCCATTGGAGCCATCCCCTGGGCTCCGCGCCCCAGCCAACTTGGGCCACGCGTTCCGAATCCCCATAGGCTCGTAGCGTTGCCTGTCCTAAGCAGAGCATTCCGCGGTTTCCTCCTTAGAGGCTTGTCCAACACCTGCCCTCTGGCCGTTGTCGTGCGCGGGCTCGTGGCGTTGCTCGGGCAGGTATCGGACAACCCTTAACCGAAGTTGTCGTCGACGAAGGGCGGCTCTGCAGCGGTAGACGTCGTTCAATGTCGCGCGTGAAATGCCGGCGTCCGGCCAAGAGCAGTCGGTCGACGCCACGTCACAAATTCGCCTAAGAGCGGACAGTCCGCAAGAACGAAACCGCGAGTCGCATGGACAAGTTCCAGTTTCTTCCGAGATTAAATGGACTCTTTTCCGAGGCGCGCACGCTGGTCGACCTGAACCTGATGAATGCCCGGTTGCCTCAGTTGGTCATGGGGCCGGGACATCCTCCGGAATCCGCTGTCACTGTAAAGCGCTGCACATTCTCTCGCTGCACGGTTGAAGGCAACTTTGCCAGCGCGTAGCGCTGGCAATGGTCCGGAGTGCGCGCGATCAGCGTCAGCCTCTTGCCGTCGTGGATCAATTGCTTGTGGCCGCAGATGTTCCAGAACGCGAAGGCGATGGCACCTTGCGGTGGATCGGCATCGGGTAGAGCTGCACCACGCCAGCATGGCCGGGCAGCCAGGCCGGATGCGCGTCCAGTGGTCGAACTGCTGGCCCGCATGGAGGCGCTGATTGCTAAGGGGACATCCCCTGCCTGATACGCCTGCCTGTCGTCTAAAACGCAAGGACGCGGAGCTAGAGATCTTCGGCGGAGCCGCTATCGCTATCCCTCATCTCCGCCAGCAGCCAATCCCTGAACGCCTTCACCTTCCGCTGACGGATCGCCTCCGGTGGATACACCAGGTAGAAGCTGGAATAGGCCTTTAGCGTCTGCTTGAACGGCCTCACCAGACGGCCTGCGGCGAGGTCGTCGGCAACGAGCATGGTGCGGCCCAGGGCAACGCCTTCGCCCTGCATGGCGGCCTGCACCGCAAAGGTATAGGAGTCGAACGTCAGGCCAGCGCGAGGGTTGACGCCTTCAATGCCGGCGGCTGAGAGCCAGTCGGCCCAGGCGATCGGGTAGCCGTCGCGGATGAGCGTGTGGTGGCGCAGATCGGCGGGGTTGCGTAGCGCCCGCGGGCCTTTGAGCAAACCGGGGCTACAGACGGGGAAGACCTCTTCGTCGGCGAGCCACTCGGTGGTCAGGCCCGGGTAGTTGCCTTGGCCATAACGGATGGCCACGTCGATGCCGTCGCCATGAAAATTCGCCAAGCGGCCGGTGGTGGACACGCGCACGTCGACGTCGCCGTTGGCCCGGTGGAACCTGTACAGGCGCGGCACCAGCCAGCGGCCCGCGAAGCCGTCCGAGGTGCTGACATTGAGGGTGCTGCCGGACTGGCGCGCCGTGGCCGCCGCGGTGGCGGCAGCGAGTTGACCCAGCATTTCGCGCACGGCCTTGGCGTAGGGCTCGCCCGTCTCGGTGAGGCGCACGGAGCGCGTGGCCCGTTCGAAGAGTTGCACGCCGATTTGCTCTTCCAGGTGCTTCACCGCGCGGCTGATGGCGCCTGGCGTGAGGTGCAGTTCCTCGGCCGCCTTGGTGAAGCTCTGCAGCCGAGCCGCGGCCTCGAAACATGGCAAGGTGGTGAGCGGTGGCAGCTTGCCGGGCGAAGCGGTCACGTCGGGCATGGTTGAATATTTCTCACAAGTCGTTGCTAAAGTATGGTTTGTCACTGGGGGTGGCACTGCACAGAATGTCCTTCATTCATGAGTGCAGATCAAGGACAGAACATGAGCAACACCGGCAGTCATCCCGTCACCGTGGTCATCACCTGTGCCATCCGACCCGACAAGCTGGAGGTCGCCCAGCAGGAGCTGAAGGCCGTCATTCGGCAGGTCATGGCGCACGAGCCCGCCTGCAAGGGCATCCGCGTGCTCGAGGCGGCGGATGCCCCACACCACTGGCTGATCGTCGAGCAGTGGGAAAGCGAGGAGGTATTCAGCGGTCCGCACATGCAGCAGCCGCACATGCGGGCCTTCATGAAAACGGCCGAGACCTTCCTTGACGGCAAGGCCGATTTCGAGTTCTGGCACGAGACGTTTGCCGCCTGAGGAGACCACCATGCAACCAACCATCCTGCAATGCCGCTGTGGCCAGGTGCAACTGCACTTGAGCGAGGCACCGATCGCGCAGTTCTACTGCCACTGCGGCGATTGCCGCGCCGTGACAGGTGGCGGGTATTCACCGCTGGCGCTTTTCCCGGCCGCCAGCGTCAAGCTCGCCGGCGGCGACACCACGACCTGGACGTATCGGACCATGCCGCGGACCCGTTGCGCCCACTGCGGCACGCTGCTGTTCGGCGAATCCCCGGGCATGAATATGCGCGGTGTGAGCGGCTTCCTGCTGCCGCCCGACCTCTTCAAGCCGACCTTCCACATCCGCTGCCAGCATGCGGTAATGCCGGTGAAGGATGATCTACCGCACTTCAAGGACGTGCCGGCTGCTTTTGGGGGTGACGACGAGGCGGTGGGTTGGTAGAAATCTGGGGTACGCCTACTCTCACTGACTGGCTGGTCCTGAGCAAAATGGCGGAGTCAGAGTCCGAAGGGGCCGTTATTACCTTCAGCGCCAAATCCGAGCAGAACGAGCGATGCGCAGCCGAATGCCCGGAGTTCCGCCAGCAGGGGTTTGCCGAGCTGAGGGAACGTCTGCTTCAGAGCACCGGATGCAACGCCGGGAATGACAGCTGCGGGCCTGAAGCGCCTGGTAGTCGACAGGCGAAAGTCGGCCAGAAGCTGCCGCTCGACCGCGAGGCCCAGTTCGCTCGGAAGCCGACACTCGTTGGGCTCGCACGTCACCGGCTGAATCCAGCGTCAAAATGATAGGAAGCGCCGGTGCGCGAGTGCTTCGGCTGCGACCCGTCGATATGAGGCGATGTGCGTGCCGAATCCGCCAGCGGCCTCAGGCTTACTCCATCGACTTCGCCGCACGCCGCACGATGGCTGCGAAAGCGGCGGTCGTTGGTGTGCGCACCTGACCTTCGGGCCATAGCAGGCCCGGTGTGCGCTGCAGCGAAGGGCCTTCCAGCGGGACGGCGACCAGGCCGAGGTGATCTGCCAAGGCGCTGCGCGAGACGATCGTCGCCATGGGCGCCTCCTGCACGAGCGCAAGCATTCCTGCAATGGAGGATGTCTCCACCACGACGTGCGGCTGTGCACCGGCCGCGCGAAGTGCCTCATCGATTTGCATGCGGGTCGTGTACTTGCGCGCCGGCAGGGCTAGATCGCGTCCGTGCAGTTCGATCATGCGAAGACGCCTGCGCCTGGCGAACGGATGTTGTTGGTTCACTGCGACCACCATTTCTTCCGAATAGAGCGGCTCGAACAGGAGGCCTTCGAGTTCGAACGGCCTGTACGCGAGGATCAGGTCCAGGCGCCCCGCACTCATGTCGACGATCAGGCTGTCGACCGTGTTTTCTTCGACCACCAGCCGCATCGAAGGATGTGCATGGGAAAAGAGCGCGAGGCACTTCGGCACCAGGCCCATGTTCAGCGTCATGGTCGTGCCGAGCGAGAGCGTTCCCTCGAACGCCTTCTCGGGCGCGCCGATCAGGGCAATGCCGACGTCAATCTCCGCGAGCGCCTTCGCCGCCTGCGGCAGGAACAGTTCGCCGGCGGCCGTGAGCGTGACACGGCGCGCGCTGCGATCGAAGAGCTGCTGGCCCAGTTCGCTCTCGAGCTGGCTGATCTGGTGCGACAGCGTCGACTGGGTGACGTGGAGCTGCACGGCGGCCTGCGTGAAACTGAGGCGCTCGGCCAGTGCAAGGAAATAGCGTAGATGTCGGAGTTCCATGCGTCTCAACCTGGCGGTCGCACGAATCGATGCCGTCGATCATAACGACCGAAATTTGTCATTTGTCTCGCGGCGCGGTGCTCGCCTATCTTCGACGCTCCATACAGACAACGAGACAAGCCCATGCGACGCATATCCACCGCACTCCTGGCGGCCCTGACACTCTGCACGGCCATCGCCCATGCCCAAACGGAAAGCTGGCCGAGCCGCACCGTCAGGCTGGTCGTTCCCTACCCGCCCGGCGGCACCACCGACTACGCGGCGCGCCAGATCGCACAGGCCCTCACGGTGCAGACGGGCAAGACCTTCTACGTCGAGAACAAGGCCGGAGCCAGCGGCACGATCGGCTCGGACCTGGTGGCCAAGTCGGCGCCCGACGGCAATACCTTCCTCATCAACGACACCACCTACGCCATGCTTCCGCATCTGTTCAGGAAGCTGCCGTGGGACCACGCGAACGGCCTGGTGCCTGTCACGAACATCGTCGATACGCCGCTGGTCGTGCTGGTAGGCACGGTCTCGCCGTACAAGACCATCAAGGACCTCATCGACGCTGCACGCCGCAACCCCGGCCAGCTGACCTTCGGCTCCGGCGGGATGGGAAGCTCCACACACCTCGGCGGAGAACTGCTCAAACAGAACGCGCAGCTCACGCTGACGCACGTCCCTTACAAGGGCGCGGGCGAAGCGCTGCTCGGCGTGGTGTCCGGCCAGGTCGATGTGCTGGTGACCGCATCGCCGACCGCGATCGCGCAGGTCAAGGGCGCGAAGGTGCGGGCGCTGCTGGTGACGGCGCCGCAGAGAATCGCCGCGCTTCCGGATACGCCCACCAGCGCCGAAGCGGGCCTGAAGGACTTCACCGCGACCAACTGGTTCGGCGTCGCCGCACCGAAGGGCACGCCCCAGCCGGTCATCGAGAAGATGCAGGCCGAGATCAAGCGTGCACTGCAGTCGCCCGAATTGCGCGCGCGCTTCGGCGAGCAAGGCGCGACGGTCGGCGGCATGACGCCGGCCGCTTTCCAGGATTTCGTGCGCAGCCAGACGCAGGCCTGGGGCCGCGTCGTCAAGGCTGCGGGCGTCCAGCCGGAATAACGCCGCATCAGGAACCAGGCCCATGTGGAACCTCAGCTTCACGCCTCCGGAAATCATCGAAGCGAAAGTGCTCACGACGATGCCGGCGGACCTTCGCCGCGCCGGGCCGAACGCTTGGGGCGAAGCGAACAAGCCGGGGCAGCCGGTCGACAGCTTCCTCGAAGGACCGGTGTTCGATTCGCTGGGCAACCTGTACGTGACGGACATTCCCTCGGGCAGGATCCTGTGCATCACACCCCGGCTCGATTGGCGCGTGGTGGCCGAGTACGACGGCTGGCCCAACGGTATGGCGATGCATGCGGACGGGAGCCTCTGGATCGCCGACTACAGGCGCGGCATCCTCAGGCTCGACCCCGCCGCCGGCCGTGTCGAACCCGTGCTGGCCCACCGCAATAGCGAATCCTTCAAGGGCGTCAACGACCTCGTCTTCGATGCGAAGGGCAGCCTCTATTTCACGGACCAGGGCCAGACGGGCCTGCACGATCCCACCGGCCGGGTCTACCGCCTGGGCCAGGACGGCCGGCTCGACCTCCTGCTCGCGAACGTTCCCAGCCCCAACGGCATTGCGCTCGACTCCTCGGGCCATGTGTTGTTCGTCGCGGTCACGCGCGGCAACCAGGTCTGGCGCGCGCCGATCATGCGCGACGGCAGCCTCACGAAGGTGGCCGCCTTCCAGAACTTCTTCGGCACCAGCGGGCCCGACGGCCTCGCCGCCACCGCGCAAGGCGGGCTCGTGGTGGCGCACGCGAGCCTCGGCGCCGCGTTCGTGCTGAATGCAGCCGGCGAAGTCACCCATCTCGTGCGCAGCCCGGGCGGCAAGACCGTCACCAACCTGGTCTTCCGGCCCGGGAGCAACACGCTGGTGATGACGGAGTCGTCCACTGGCGCGATCCTGGAAGCACAACTTCCCGCCGCCGGCCCGGGCCAGGCCTCTTTCAAGTGACCGCATCGGCGGCGGCAACGCACGGCCTTCGTGCGCAGAGATTCTTCGATTCACCTCTTCGGGAACATCACATGACGAACAACGAGCTTTACGAAAAGGGAACGAAGCGCAGGCGCCTCGTCCTGGGCGACGCGCACGTGGACCGGGCCGGCGCGGCAACGACCGACGTGACGCGCGACTTCCAGGACCTGATCGTGCGCTACGGCTGGGGCGAGGTCTGGACGAGGCCCGACCTGGGCCTTCGGGAGCGCCGCATCCTCGTCATGGGCACGATGATCGCGCTCGGACGCTGGGACGAACTGCGGCTGCATCTGCGCGCGGCGCTGCAGAGCCAGATGTCGCTGTGCGACATCAAGGAGGTGCTGCTGCAGCAGGCAATCTATTGCGGCATTCCGGCGGCCAACACGGCCTATCACCAGCTGTCGGCGGTCCTTGCGGAACTCGCCGCCGAAGGCACCGAGATCAATCGCGCGCCAACGGCCGCGGCCGAAGCCTGAAGAAGATTCAAGCCATGACTTTCCATCGCACTTTCACACGCCGTGTTCTGGCCTCGCTGGCCCTCTCAACGGCAGGCGCCGCGCTCCTCCCGCTCGCGGCCGCAGCCGAGCAATGGCCCGCGAAGCCGATCCGCCTGATCGTTCCCTACTCCGCAGGCGGCGGCGCCGACAACGCGGCGCGGATCCTTGCCCAGCGCCTCGGTGCCGCGCTGCGCACGCAGGTCGTCGTCGACAACCGGCCGGGCGCCAGCGGCATCATCGGCGCGCAGGCAGTCGCGAAGGCCGATCCCGACGGCTATACCGTGCTGTACGACGCGTCGACGTTCGCGGTGAATCCGCTGTTGCGCAAGATGCCTTTCGATGCGGCGACAGATCTGGTGCCGGTGTCGCTCGCACTGACCGTCCCCAACGTCCTGGTGGTGCCACCCAATTCGCCCGACGCCGACTTCAAGGCCTTCGTTGCGCGTGCACGCGCCCAACCTGGCAAGGTCTCGTTCGCGTCGTACGGCGCCGGCAGCCCGGCCCACCTCGCGAGCGAGTTGCTCAACCGGGAGGCGCGCACCGGCGGGCTGCACGTGCCTTACAAGGGAGGCGCACCGGCGATCGCCGATGTCATGGGCGGCCACGTGGATGCCTACTTCGCCAACGCCGGCTCGGCCCTGGGCTACCTGCAGTCAGGGCAGCTGCGCGCGTTGGCGGTCACCTCCACCCGGCGCATGGCCGCGCTGCCACAGGTGCCCACCATCGCGGAAAGCGGCATTCCGAACTTCGAAGTCCTCGAGTGGAACGGCTTCTTCGTCCCCAAGGGCACGCCCCGGCCGATCGTCGAGCGCCTCTCCGCCGAAGTCCAGGCCGCCGTGCGAGACCCTCAGACGCGCGCACGGCTGGTCGCGCTGGGTGCCGACCCGGTGGGTGGCTCGCCAGCCGAATTCGCCACCTTCATCGCCGGCGAGTCCCGGAGCTGGGCACAACTGATCAAGGCCAACAAGATCGTCGCCGAGTGAGCCGCGTGCGTCGCGGCCGCCTTTGCGAGTCATGCCCGAGCCTGTATGGTTGACGCCATGGATCTGCGCCAGCTTCGCTATTTCGTCACCGTCGCCGAAGAGCTGAACTTCAGCCGGGCGGCCGTGCGCCTGCACATGAGCCAGCCGCCCTTGTCCCATCAGATCAAGGCGCTGGAGGAAGAGCTCGGCGTGCTCCTGCTTTTTCGCAACCGCCGCGAGGTGCGGCTCACCGATGCCGGACGCGCGTTCCTGCGCGACGCGCGCCAGCTGCTTGACCAGGCGCAGGCAGCAACGCAGAGGGCCAAGCTCGCGGCGCAGGGCGATGGCGGGACACTGCGCGTGGGCATGGCCACCTCGGCCATCGACCATGTGATGCCGGACTTCATCCACAGGCTTCGATCCTGCCTGCCGACGGTCCAGTTGCTGGTGACCGACATGGGCTCGCAGGAACAGGTGCGCGCCGTCGCTGCCGACAAGCTGGACCTGGGCTTCGTGCACGCACGCACGAGCACGCGCGGCCTGGCCCGCCAGCTTCTCTACACCGAGGGCTTCGCGCTCGTGATGCCGCTGGCCCACCCGCTGGCCGCGCGCGAGTCGCTGGCGCTCCGGGACTTCGCCGAGGAGCCGATGATCAGCTTCTCGCGCGAGCACAAGTCCGCCTTGTTCGACTCGCTCGTCGCCGCCTGCATGCAGGCCGGTTTCAGCCCCAGGCTGCTTCACGTGGCTCGCCATCCGATGAGCATGTTCCAGATGGTGCGCCACGGCCTCGGCGTGGCCCTCGTGCCCGCCTCGTATGCAGAGACGAGCGGAGAGGGGCTGCGGGTGCTGGCGCTGCCGCCGTCGGCCGGCACGCTGCAGATCGATGTGGTCTGGCGCGAGAACAACGAAAGCGAACTGCTGGAGTGTGTGCACAACGAGGTGCTGTCGAACTGGAGCGTCGGCGAACCGGCCGTCCGGCCCGGCCTCTAAACAGACTCCGGGATCTCACCCGCGGCAAGGGTCCAGGCCCGCATCCGCAAGCGGACCGGCAGCCTCGTGCGAACGAAGGAACTGCATGAAGCGGCGCGCGGCCTCGGGTTCGGCCGCTCCAGCCGGCATGCCCGCGCCGATCACAGTGACATGCTGCAGATCATCGGGCAGCGCACCTGCGAAGCGCACACCCGGCTGACCAAGGATCTCGCTGATCTGCTGGAAGCCCAACTCCGCGTCGCCCCGCGCCACGGCGGCGGCGACTGGTTCGTCGCGCACCTGCAGCACGCGCACCTGCGCCGGCTCGATGCCGAGCTTGCCGAACAGCTCCTGAGAAATATAGATGCCGCTACCTGCCTGCGAATAGGCAACACCGCGCGCCTGCACTATCGCACGGCGCAGCGCCTGCGCGCTGCCGATGTCCACGGGCGGCTGGTCCTGCGCCACGCAGGCGCCGACGCGCGAGCGCATCACGTCCGTGCGAGAACCCTCTTCCACACGGCCGGCCTGCACCTGTTGTGCCAGCAGTGCCGCGGGAAGCAGCACGACGTCCGCCGCTTCGCCCCGCTCCAGCCGCTGCACCAGCGCCTGGGGCGATGGGCCACCCGCCTGCCCCCAGCACCACTCCACGCGGACATGGGCGGCCTGCTCGAACAAAGCACCCACCGCATAGAGAGGAGCCTGGAAGGCCTGCGGGGCCAGTACACGGATCGCGACGTTCATGGGAGTTCCCCGGTTCGTCCGCTTGTGCGCGGACAGGTCGTTTCGAGCAGGCGGCAAGGAGCAAGGCCCGTCGCCACGCGCGCCCCGTTCATTCCAGCGTGATGCCTGTTTCCTGCGTAATGGCCGCCCATTCCCGGCGCTGCCCGGCAAGCACGGCCGCGAAGTCGATGCCGGCGGGGGCGGGATCCATGCCGGCCGTGCGGATGGATCCGGCCATCTGGGGGCTGGCGATCGCCTGGGCAAGCGCGGCGCGCAATACCTTCAGCACAGGTGCGGGTGTATGCGCCGGGGCCATGAGCCCGTACCAGTTGAGCGACGGCACGCCCTGGACACCGCTTTCCTCGAGGGTGGGCACCTACGGAAACTCGGCCAGCCGCGTCTTGCCGGTCACCGCGAGCGCGCGAAGCATGTTCTTGCGCACCAGCGGCAACAACACCGCCCTGTTGGTCACGACCATCGAAAGGTGGCCGCCAAGTGCATCCTGGATAGCCGGGGTGGCGCCCTTGTAGGGCACGAAAGTGATGTCTGCGCCGGTGCGCCGCTTGAACATCTCGATCACGAAGTGCGGCCCGATACCGGGTGCGGAGCCCGCGCTGAGCCTGCCGGGATTGCGCCTGCTGTAGCGCACCAGTTCCTGAACGCTGCCGGCGGGCACGCCCGGATGGTCGGCCATGATCATCGGATCGCTGGCGAGCGCGCCGACCGCCTCGAAGCCGGCCACTGGGTCGTAGTCCAGCTTCGGGTAGACCGCCGGCACCACCACGTTGAGGTTGGTGCCGCCCATCATCAGCGTGTAGCCGTTCGCCTGCGAGGAAGCCACGGCCTTCGAGCCGATGCGGCCGCCCGCGCCGCCGATGTTGGTCACGACCACGGGCTGCCCGAGGCTCACCGAGAGCGCGGTCGCAATCAGCCGCGCGGCCACGTCGTTCGGGCCGCCGGGTGCGAAGGGCACGACCAGCTTGATCGGCTGCGAGGGATAGGCCTCTGCCGCGAGCGCGCCACGCGGCCACAGCAGGGGCATTGCCGTGGGGGCGAGCAGCATCCTGAGCATGGATCTGCGGTCGCAGGGCGACATGAGCGCAGGGGCCGGTTTCATGTTGTCGTGATCCTTCGGGCGTCCGTGCCGTATCCGGCCCAAGGAGAAATCTAGGCAGGCTGCCGGGATGCGTCCAATACCTTGGGCGAAACACTGTCATCGCGATCGCGAATAAGTCTGCGGCGGCCCGGCAGCGCTCACCGCGGCTCGAGCAGCCCGAGCAGCATGTCGGCCAGGGCCTGCGGCGCGTCGATCATCGGATCGTGGCCGCAGTCGGCCATCACGGCGGTCTGCCAGCCTGCATCGGCGCGGCAGCGCTCGAGCGCGGCGTCGAACAGTGGCTGCGGGAACAACGGCGTGCGCACATAGAGCTTGCGCGCGATACGCTCCCGCGCGCCCGTCAGTTCGACGGGTTGCATCGACACGCCGATCGGCTGCGGCGTGATCTTCGAATCGAGCCAGCGCGCGTCCTCGGCGCTCTGGATCCTCAGCGCGGTGCTCGTAGGCCCCGGACGGGAGAGTTCGCCGCGCGCCTGCGCCTCCAGCACCGCAGCCTTCTGAGCATCGTTGAGCAGGTCGAAGCCTCGCTGGCCGTTCTCGGGCAGGAAGGCGTCGACGAAGGCGATGGCCGAGAGACGATCCTCCAGCGACTCGGCCGCCGCCGAGGCAACCCAGCCCGCATACGAGTGCGCGACCAGCACGGCGCTGCGCAGGTCCTCCCAGCGGAAAAGATTGACGACGTCGCGCACATGGGTCTGCAGCGTGATGTCGGCGCTCATCAGGTGCGAGCGGTCGGCCAGCCCGGTGAGCGACGACGCATAGACACGGTGGCCGCGCCGCGTGAGCAAGGCCGCGAGCTTCTGCCAAGCCCAGCCGCCATGCCCGGAGCCGGCAACGAGTACGAAGGGTTGAAGGGATGTGTTCAAGACGAGTTCTCCTGTGGGTAGACGCCGGCGCGACATGCGCCGGACGAGGGAATCAGAACGAAAGACCCTCTCCGCGCCGCAGCGCCAGCCCGGTGGGAGGCGACTTCGACTGCAGCCATGGCAGGTCGAACGGCAGGCGTCCGGTGGGCGTGTGCCGGCCGGAGAGCAAGTCGAAAAGAGCCTGCTCCTGCACGCCGAAATGCAGGACGATGCCGGCGACCAGCGGCTCGAGGGCGCCAAGGTCCGCAGGGCGATCCATGTAGACGCTGGCCACCGTGGGCACCTGCGCCGCGATCACACGCACGCGCTCCAGATCGGCATCGCCGGCGAGCCAGCCCGTGCGCCCCTCGCGGTAGCGGCTGCCGAAAAAATGCCGCGGATGCAGCAGTTCGTGGGGCGTGCGCAGGCCGACGATGGCGAGATCGGCGTCGCCCGGACGCTCAGCCACCGTGAAGCCGGCAGCCCAGGCCGCCTGGGCATCGATGCCTTCGAGGAACAGCTTCTTCCCGCGCGCGAGCGGCACGCAGCCTGCGTTCTTCGCGACGACCAGTGAGCTGCGTTGCGCATCAAGCGCCATCGCCTTCAGTCCGGGCCGGCCGACGACGCGAGCCGCCGCGTCCTCATCGACGTAGGGGTTCTCGAAAAGACCCAGGCTGAATTTCTGCACCAAGATGCGCCGGACGGCCTGGTCGATCAGCGACTGCGCCAGCAGCCCGTCGCGCACCGCGGAGACGATCCAGCGCGGATCGTCCGCGCCGCCGAACTGGTCGACACCGGCCTGGACCGCCTTGGCGAAGCGCCCGGGCCTGTCCAGGTGCTCCACGCCCCATGGCATGGCGATGTCGGCGGGGCCGGGGCGCAGGCCATCCTGGGCGCCCTCGATGCACGCGCGCGTGCAGTCGTCGGTGACGTGCCAGTCGGAGATCACGACACCGTCGAAGCCGAAGCGTCCGCGCAGCACGTCGGTGACCATCTGCCGGTTGAAGCTCATGCCCACCTGTTCGATGTCGCCCGCGACATCCGGCACCCGGAGCCCGGGGGGCGGCATGCCGTAGGAAGGCATCACGCCTCCGACCCCCACCTCGAAGGCGCCGGCGAAGGCGCGGATATGGTTCTCGATGCCGTCGCTGCGCAGATCCAGCAGCCGACCGTAGTGGTTGTGCGCGTCGAAGCCCTCGGGGCTGGTCGCACCGTAGCCCACCCAATGTTTGACCACGGAAACCACGCTCTGCGGACCGAGCCCGTCCATGCCGCCCTGCATGCCGGCCACGTAGGCCTGCACGAGCGATCGCACGTCTTCGGGCGAACTGCCGAAGCAGCCGTTGCAGCGGTGCCAGCGCGGCTGCAGCGCGAGGTCCGCCATCGGCGACAAAGCCATGCGTACGCCGACCGCGCGATACTCCTCGCGCACGCCGTCGGCAAACGCGCGCACCAGCTCCGCGTTGCCCGCCGCGCCGAAGCCCGGCGCATCGGGCCATTGTGTGAATCCGCCGGCCGCGACGCTCACGCCCTGCGAATGGCTGAAATGGCTGCGCGGATCGGAGGAAAGAATCACCGGAATGCCGAGCCGGCCCTCTTCGGCCAGCGCCTGCAGCGTGTTGGCCTGACGCGCGAGCTCCGCGGGCGGTGCCTGCAGGCGGTTGAGGAAAGCTCCCACATGCCGCTGCAGGACCAGCTCGCGCATCGAGGCGAAGTCCCAGGCCGAGCCGGCACCGGGAATCGCCGCTGCCTGCGTCGTCGGCGGATTCGCATGGAGCATCGCGCCGACCTTCTCCTGGAGGGTCATTCGGCCGAGAAGATCGACGGCTCTTTCCTGCGGCGTTAGCCGCCAGTCCTCGTAGGGATCGAGCCGGCCATCGCCGTTGTGGTCCTTGAAGAGAAGTCCGTCGACCCGAAGCTGCCCGATGCTGCGCGCGCAAAGTTCAGGCTGCATGGGGCGCTGGCTCCTTCCTCATCGCATCACCTGGACGAATGCATGAAAAGACAGAGAACGCATCGGCTGCACGCACACCTCAGAACTTGTGGCTGATGCCGAATTCCGTGCCGCGCGACCTCTTGCCCGGCGACGCGGCGGGCGGCGTGCCGACCGCGAAGTTGGCGTCGCCCTTGTTCGAGATGGCCGCGTACGTCGCATAGAGCGTCGTCCGTTTGGACAGGTCGTATGCGTAGCCGATCGCCACCTGGGTGGCATCGTTGCGGTCCAGCAATGCCTTGCCGAGGACGCCTGAGGTGTCGGCCCTGGTGTAGTTGAGCTTGATCTTGTGAAGCCCGGCCACCGTGACCACCGTGCCGACCTGCGTCACCAGCCGCGAGGCGCCGAGGTAGGCATTGCGTACCACCGAGCCGTAGAACTTCGCCGGGCCCCATTCATAGCTACCGGCCATGGAACTGCGCCTGAGCGTGTTGCCGCCGATGCCGTCGAACAGGCCATAGGCCGCCGTCACGTGCACCAGCCCCTGCGCGTAGCCGATGCGACCACCGCGGTACTTCTTGGACGGCGCGCCCTCGCCCACCGCGACCGCGAGCTGCCCGTAGAAGCCGCCGAGCGTGTTCGGCGTGAGGTACTCGACCATGTTGTCGGCGCGCGCCCAGACACCGGTCGCGTCGATGCCGCTGCCGAAGACGCCGGTCGCCGTCGAATAGAACTTGCCCTGGTCGGCGAGCCCGCTGACGCCGAAGGTATCGAACTCGCCGAAGCCCGTGTACGAGGGCGTGAGGTCGTGGCCCAGCCGCACCTCGCCGAACGGACCCGAGAGGCTTACCGTCGAGCGGCGATTGAAGAAACGCGCGGCGTTGGTCGTACCGTCGTCGAAGTTCACGGTGCTCTCCAGCCATGCGCTGGCTGCGTAGCCGCCGCCCAGATCCTCCACGACGCGAAAGCCGAGGCGGCTTGCCGCCGCACCGCCGCTTGACAGGCTGGTGACCGTCCCGGGGCCGTTGGTGACGCGGCGCACGCTCAGGTCCGCGACGCCGAACACCGTGGCGGTGGACTGCGCATTGGCGCAGTTGGCCGTCGCCGCGAGGGCGATGCAGAGGGCGATTCGATGGGGGTTCAAGGATGTCTCCTGGTGTAGTGGTTTGGAATCGGATCTGGATTAGTCCGGCACCTGTAAATCCCCGGTGCGCTCGCGATGCCGTCGCGGTTCATGGGTGCCTCTCGTTGCAGGATTTCGGGGCGCAACGATCCAAGCGGCGCGCTGTGCGAGCCGCTGAATCGACTTCAGTTGGATGGAAGCGGGACCTAGAGCTCGATGCGCTGTTCGGTCGATGGATCGAAGAGCGAGGCGCTCGCCAGGTCCGGGCGCACACGGATCTGCTCGCCCGCGTGGCGCATCGGCTTGGGCGGCAGGCGGATGCCGATGCGCTGGCCGTTCATTTCGGCGAAGCCGAAGGTGTCGGCACCGGTCGGCTCCACCAGCTGGAGCGTGACCGCCAGTGCGCCAGACTCGCTTTCCTCCGTGAGCCGCCAATGCTCCGGCCGCAGCCCGAGCACCGCCTCGCGTTCCCCTGTGGCCGCATGCCCAGCCGGTGCCAGAGGCAGTCGCACGGACGAATCGCCACTGCGCAGCTCCGCCATCCAATGTCCCGATTCGGCGCGCAGCCTGACCGGCAGCAGGTTCATCGTCGGCGAGCCTATGAACGCGGCCACGTACAGGTTCGCGGGCCGCTCGTAGATGTCCTGCGGCGTGCCCAGCTGCTGCACGCGGCCATCCTTCATCACCGCGATGCGGTCGCCCAGGGTCATCGCCTCGACCTGGTCGTGGGTCACATAGACGATGGTGCTCTTCAGCCGCTGGTGCAGCGCCTTGATCTCGGCGCGCATCTCGACGCGCAGCTTGGCGTCCAGGTTGGACAGCGGCTCGTCGAAGAGAAACACCTTGGGATTGCGTGCCAGGGCCCGCCCCATCGCCACGCGCTGGCGCTGGCCGCCGGAGAGCTGCGCGGGCCGGCGATCGAGCAGGTGGCCAATCTGAAGGGTCCCGGCCACGCGCTCGACCACGGCGTCCCGCTCGGCCTTGTGCACCTTGCGCATCTCCATCGCGAAGGCAATGTTCTCGCCGACGGTCATGCTCGGGTACAGCGCATAGCTCTGGAACACCATGGCAATGTCGCGGTCCTTCGGCCCCACGTCGTTGACCACACGGCCATCGATCGCGATCTCGCCCTCGCTGATGCCGTCCAGCCCGGCGATCATCGACAGCAGCGTGCTCTTGCCGCAGCCGGACGGTCCCACCAGGATCAGGAACTCGCCATCGGCGACTTCGATGTCGATGCCGTGCAGCACGGTCACCGAACCGTAGCGTCTGCGCACATTGCGAATGCTCACGCTGGCCATGGATTTGGCTCCTTCTTTTTCTTCAGGTTTGGATCGGTCAGCCCTTGACCGCGCCCGCGGTCAGCCCGCGCACGAAGTACTTGCCGGCCAGCATGTACAGCACCATGGTCGGCGCGCCGGCGATGATCGCAGCGGCCATGTAGGCGTTGTAGCGGGGCACGTCTTCCTGCACGTTGGTCAGGTTGTTGAGCCCCACGGTCACGAGCTGCTGGTCGCTCGGCGCGAGCACTAGCGCGAAGATGAAGTCGTTCCAGATCGCGGTGAACTGCATGATGCCCACCACCACCAGGATCGGCTTGGCCGTGGGCAGCACCACGCGCCGGAAGATCGTCCACAGGCCCGCGCCGTCGATGCGCGCGGCCTTGATCAATTCTCCGGGGAAGCCCACGAAGTAGTTGCGGAAGTACAGCGCAACCGGCACGCTGTAGATCGTGTGCACCACCACCAGGCCGAACAGCGACTGCGACAGGTGAAGCCTCGCGAACACCATCGACAGCGGGAAGACGAACAGCGCCGCGGGCATGAACACGCCGAACATCAGCAGGAACAGCGCGCCCTCGGCGCCGCGGAAGCGCCACTTGGCCAGCACGTAGCCGTTGAAGCAGCCCCACAGCGTGGAGATCACCGTGGAGGGGACCACCACGATCAGCGAGTCGAAGAAATAGCGCGACAGGCCAGTGCACTGCTCGGCACCGGTGCAAGCCGTGGCCCAGGCCTCGATCCACGGCTCGATGGTCCAGCGCTGGGGCAGCCCCAGTACGTTGCCGGCCTGCAGCTCGGCCAGCGGCTTGAGCGAATTGACCACGGCGAACCACGCGGGCAGCGCATAGAACGCAACCGCGAGAAGCAATCCCAGGTAGACGAGCACGCGGCCCGCCCCGAGCCGTTCGCCCGGCATGCGATCCCGCTGCGCAGGACGGCGCAGGAATGAAGGAATAGCCATGGTCAGTCTCCGCGATGCTTCTTCAGCTCGCTCAGGATGTAGGGCACGGCCACCATCGCGCAGGTGAACAGCAGCACCATGGCCGAGGCGGACCCCAGGCCCATCTGGTCGCGCCGGAAGAAGCGGTCGAACACGTAGAAGGCCGGCAGCACGCTGCTCTGGCCGGGTCCGCCTTGCGTCAGCACGACCACTAGGTCGAAGGTGCGCAGCGCCGCGGGCAGCAGGATCAGCGCGGCGCTGAACACCGTGGGCCTCAGCGCCGGCAGCACCACGCGCCAGTAGATGCGCGGCAGGCTGGCGCCGTCGATCATCGCGGCCTTGAAGACCGACTCGTCGATGCTGCGCAGGCCGGCGATGAACATCGACATCACGAAGCCGGTGCTGTGCCACACGGCAACGATCACCAGCGCGAAGATCGAGTACCTGGGCTGGACGATCCAGTCGAACAGCGCGTTCTCGAAGCCTATGCCGTGCAGCCACTTTTCGATGCCGGTGTCGGGCGACAGCAGCCAGCGCCAGATCGTGCCCGCGACGATCCAGCTCAGCGCCAGCGGATACAGGATGACGGTGCGGATGCCGTTCTCCAGTCGCACCTTCTGGTCGAGCAGGATCGCGAGGAAGCAGCCCAGCACCAGCGGCAGGCCCACGACCAGCGGCAGGTAGAGGGCCAGGTTCCACAGGGCGCGCCACCAGTTGTCGTCGGTGAAGAGCCGCCGGTACTGGTCCAGGCCCACCCAATTCCAGCTAATCGCGCCCGCGGAATCGGTGAACGAGACTGCCGCGACCCAGGCGGTCAGGCCGTAGAAGAAGAGCAGGCTCACGGCCAGGGCTGGAGAGATGGCCAGTTGCGGCAGCCATCGTTCGAACCGGTCGGCGAGGCGGCGCACTTCAGGATGGACGGACGCGCCCGTCGAAGAGGATGTGGTCACGTTGCGTTCCCGTGGGCGGCCTCAGTTCGACCTGGCGGCCGAAGCCATCTTCGCGGCGGCCTGCTGGGCCGTCATGTCGGGGTCGTTCCAGAAGCCGAGCACCACGTCGCGCCAGGCTCCCAGCCGGGCGGGCGTCTGCATCAGGTTGGGCGATGCTGCAACCGTTCCGTCCTTGGCGCCGGCAACGAAATCGGCATAGCTCTGGCGGGCGCATTCGTCGAAGCCAGACACGTCCGCATCCGTTCGGGCCGGCACCGAGCCCTTGGCCTGGCTGAACGCAACCTGGGCGTCGCGGTCCATGAACACTTCGGCAAGGTCCAGCTGCGCCTTCGAGGACTTCTGCTGCTTGAAGAAGAGAAACGCGTCCGAGGTGAACAGATGGTTGCGGCCGCTGCCCGGTACGACCGCGCAGAGGTAGTCCACGCCGGGCTTCTTGCCGGCGATGTTGAATTCGCCCTTGGCGAAATCACCCATCACCTGCGCCAGCGCCCGCCCCTGGATGACCATCTGTGTCGCCTCGTTCCATTTGCGCGTCGGCGCGCTGCGGTCCACGTAGCCGCGCAGCCTGCGCATCACTTCGAAGGCCTTCACCACGCCCGGGCCCTTGAGCTGGGCGTCGTCGAGGTCGTAGAAGGCCCGGCGGAACTCGTCGGGCTTCATCGTCGTGAAGGCCACCTGCATGAAGGTGAAGTTCACCCAGATGTCATCGCCCATCGCCAGCGGCACCATGCCCGCGGCTTTGGCCTTGTCGGCCAGCGCGAAGAACTCGTCCCAGGTCTTCGGCGCGGAGGTCGCACCGAGCTTTTTCAGGGCCTCGGCGTTGATCCACATGACGTTCTGGCGATGAACATTCACCGGCACCGCGACATAGCTCTTGCCGCCCTGGCGCGCAAAGCGCCGCAACGGCTCGGGCAGCACCTCGTCCCACTTTCCCTTGACCGCCACTTCGTCGAGATTGGCGAGGTTGTCGCGGTTGGCGGCATAGCTGCGCACGTCGGCGTTGATCTGCGCGGCATCCGGCGGTGTGCCCTTGCCCACGCGCGCCTTCAGCAGGATGCGCTGGTTGTCGCCGCCGCCGACGGCCAGGTCTTTCCAGGCCAGTCCGCGCTTGCTCGCGGCCTCCTTGAACTTGCCGACGGCCGCCGTCTCGCTGGAACTGGTCCACCAGTGGATGACCTCGACGGTCTCTGCGGCGTGGACGAAGGAAGTAATGAGGGTCGCCGCGGCGCAGGCGAGGCTGAAAGTCAGGCGGAACATCTGGACTCCGAGGCTATGAAATGCGGAACGCGGAAACGGGCAAATTCGGTATGCGTAAACGAGTTCAGAACAGATCGACCTCGAGGAACACGACGGGTACGCTGTCGCGGTTGAGCAGCGCGTGAGGCCGGCGATGGGTTGAATACGCCTGCCCGGCCTCGACGACGACTGGGTCGTCCTGGCCCTCGAGGTACTCGGTCATGCGCCCCTGCAGCACATAGGCCACTGCCGGGCGGTCCGCATGCGAATGCATCGGCAGGAAGCCTCCGGGCGCAATGGTGACCTCTCGCATGCGCAGAAGGAGTTCCCTGGACGCGCCGAAGCCGCCCGGCAGCTCGACCTTGGCAATGACGGTTCCCGAGATGCCGACGCGCTCGCTGGGCAGCGACTGCAATGCCGGCGCCGGCTCCTGCGCGCCCCCGGAGCCCGATGCCTGCACCACTGCAGGTTGCAGCGATGCAAGGAGCTTGGAAACCCAACGCTTCATGAACACATCTCCAGGTGGTGCCCGCCTGGTTGCGGCGGGCTGGTCGATTGGCGATGGACTTTAGGAACGTATGTCCACCCGGTCCAATACCGTATTCATCAAACTGTCATCTCGCTTGCGAATAAGGAGCTTCCCTGTGCGATGGCCAGGCTTGGAAGCGGGGCGAACGGGGCGCTCGTGTGCGATCGATGCGCCTGCCTCGCAGGCGACATGCGCACTGCATCGAGGCGCCAAGGTGGCACCGCAAGGAATCACGGCTTGCCACCTCGGATGGAGGTCGTTGCTTCGATCGGTGCGGCATCTGGCGGCGTGTCGTGAGGCATCCGCCGGCGCGCCGGTCGGTCACCTAAGGTACAGAGGCGTCGGCCAGCGCGAACATGGTCCGCACGGGCTTCAAGAAATGGGGGCGCACGCGGGAGCTCCAACTCGTTTCGCGAACCGCCAGCCATTCGGCGGATGCCGTAGTCCGGTCCGAAACGAGGTCGTAGCATGCCAGCGACTCCTGCTCGTCGTCGTTGCTCCAGAAGCGCTGGGCGCGTATGCAGCCCGGCACCGCTGCCAGCGCGGGCAGGTGCTCCTGGTCGTACCAGCGCTGCAGCTCGATGCCCCAGCCGGGTTCGGGTTTCATCTCGACGACGTAGTGGGAGCCCGCCGGCGAGTCCGCGCTGGCACCGGCAATGTCGTGCATCAGCGTCAGGCGGGAGGCCGCCATCCGTGTGCCGGGCCAGATGCTGCCCGCCTCACTGGCAAGCTCGATCAGGCAGTGCCTCGACAGCGCCGTGCGTTGAGGCAATTCCAGATAGACATACGAGAGCTTCAGTGCCTGCGAATGAACATGCCGAACCATGCGGCCGCCGATGTCCTGCCAGCAAGGCAAGCTTGCCACCGCCTCGCCGAACACAGCCGGCGTCGAGAGCGGGCCATGGCATCGCAGGAGTACGACGTCGGTTGGAATCCGGCCAGTTGTTGACATGTGCACCTCGGATGGAACCACGCGGCAACGCAGCCGCGGCTCAGGTCGGGAAGCGGTACAGCGCCTGGGGGTTGTGCACGAGCAACTGCTCAAGGTGCCCCGCATCAGGCGCGATACGCCCCAGCGCATCCACGAGCACACCGTCGTCGGGAATGTGGGTGTGGTTGGGATGCGGCCAGTCGGTGCCCCATACGCAGCGCTCGGGAAAGCGCTCGACCAGGATGCGGGCCAGCGCCTCGCCATGCACATAGCGCTCGCCAGGCGGTGCATGCGCGTCGATGCGATCGATGCCGCTGACCTTCACGCGAAAGCGCGGGTTCTCCAGCAGTTTCAGCAGCGCCTGGAAGTCGGAAGCATCCGGCCCGCGAGTGGCATCCACGCGCCCCATGTGGTCGATCACCACCGGAACCTGGCTGCGCTGAAGCGGCGCGGAGAGTTCGTGGACCAGCTCGCTCTCGAAGTGCACCTGCAGATGCATGCCGACGGCAGCCAGGCGCGGCGTCAATGCGAGCACCGCATCGACGCCCGCGGCGCTCGCGATGTGCCGCATGAAGTTGAAGCGCACGCCGCGGAAGCCCGCTAGCGCCAGACGCTCGAGCTCGGCATCGGGTACGCCGGTTTCGACGAGGGCGATCCCGAGATAGCGGCCCTGCCCCGCCGCGATGGCGTCCTCGACCACGCGGTTGTCGGTGCCGTGCGTGATCGACTGCACGATCACGCAGCGCTCGATGCCCACGGCGCGATGCAGCGCGAACAGCGTCTCCTTGGGTGCCTCCAGCGGAGTTACACGGCGGTCTGGCGCATAAGGGAAGCGCGCGGTCGGCCCGAAGACGTGCACATGGCTGTCGCATGCGCCGGGCGGCAGGCGAAGGCTCGGCCGCGAGGGGTGCTCCAGATAGGTCCGCACGGGAACGCCGGACTCGGTGGTTGCATCGGTCATGGCGGTGCCTAGTGCGAGATGTTCAGCGCCACGAGGAACCGCGACACCATGTTGTAGGCCGCCACGGTGGCGACCACTTCGACCACGGCCGAAGGCTCGAAGCGCGCGTTCAGGCGGTCCGTCAGCTCCACTGGCACCTTCACATCGCGCGTCATCCGGTCGGTCAGTTCCAGCAGCAGCAACTCGTCCTGCGTGAACCGGCCATCGAGGGCGCCTGCGGGGTCCCCGGCGCGCAGCGCATCGATCTTCTTCTGTGCGAATCCGGCCTTCAGCGCATGTGGTACGTGCGCGTCGAACTCGAACGCCGCCTCGTTGAGCACGGCGACGCGCAGGATGATCATCTCGCGCAGGTCCGCCGGCACCGAGGTGCGGTTGCGCACGGCCGTCAGCATCGACTCCCAGCCGCTGGCGATGCTCGGGCTATTGAGCAGCACCTGGTAGAGCAGCGAGATCCTGCCGCGCTCCAAGAGGATGCGGGCCTCCACCTCGGCGAGTTCGGGCACGGTGCCCGGCACCACCAATGGAACGCGTATGTGGCTCGTGCTCATCATTCGGCCTTGATGTTGCGTGACTTGATCAATGCGGCCCACTTGGCCGTGTCCGCCTTCAGCAGCGCTGCCAGCTCCTGCGGCGTGGATGTCTTCGGCTCGGCGCCGCCACGCAGCAGCCGGGCGCTGACGTCGGGGTTGGCGATCGCGCTGCGCACAGCCTTGTTGAGCTCCTGCACCACCGCCGGCGCCGTCTTCGCCGAGACGAAGAGCGCATACCAGTTGTTCGTGTCCACGGCCTTGATGCCCTGCTCGTCGAAGGTCTTGACCTGCGGCAGCGACGGATGGCGCTTGCTCGCCGCGATGCCGATCGCCTTGAGCCGGCCGCCCTGCACGTGCGGCATGATCGCCGCGACGTCGGCGAACACGCCTTTCACCTGCCCGCCCATCAGGTCGGTGAATGCCGGCGCCATGCCCTTGTAGGGCACATGCAGGAAGTGCGCGCCGGTGGCCTCTTCGAGCTGAATCAGCGCCAGATGGGGAATGCTGCCGGAGCCCGAAGAGGCCATCGGCGTGGACTCCTTGCTGGCCTTGGCGGTCTTCACGAACTCCGCGGCATCCGCTGCAGGGTCCTTCGCGCCGACCACCAGCACTTCCAAGTTGTTCGCCACGAGCGAGACCGGCGCGAAATCGCGCTGGGTGTCGTAGGGCGACTTCTCGACCAGCGAAGGATTGACGGCGGCCGCGCCCACGCTGGTGATCCAGATCGCGCTGCCATCCGCTTCGGCGCGCAGGGTCTCCAATGCACCGAGCGCGCCGTTGGCGCCGGGCCTGTTGTCGACGATGACCGTGCGCTTGAGCTCGCGCCCGAGCTGTTCGGCCAGCGTCCGCGCCACGAAGTCGACCGGCCCGCCCGGGCTGAACGAGGTCACGATGCGAACGGGCTTGCCGCCGGCCTGCGCGAATGCGGTCGATGCCAGCGAAAGCGCCGCGGCCGCGGCCAGGATGTGTCTTCTTTTCATCGCTTGTCTCCTTGCTTGCTTTGAACTCCGGCCGATCAGTCGCAGCGCGCCGTCATGCCGCCGTCCACGACCAGTTCGGTGCCGGTCACGAAGCGGGCCTCGTCGCTCGCGAGGTAGAGCGCGGCGCTCGCCGTGTCGCGGCCGTCGCCCATGAAGCCCAGCGGGATGCGCTTGACGCGCGAGGCCAGCAGCGCTTCGATGTCGCCGCCGGTGCGCTGCTTCGCCAGGCGCACTTCGACCATCGGGGTGTGCAGCTGTCCCGGCACCACGGTGTTGACGCGCACGCCGTCGGGTGCATGCTGGACCGCCACCACGCGCGACAGATGGATCACGCCGGCCTTGCTGGCCGCATAGGCCACCTGCGCGCTGCCGGTCCAGCGCAGGCCCGAGGTCGAGGCCACGTTGACGATGGCACCACGCTTGCGCTCGATCATGTGCGGCAGCACGTGCTTGCAGGTGAGGAACACGCTCTTGAGGTTGACGTCGATCTGCGTGTCCCAGGCCTCCTCGCTGAGCTGCACCGGGCCGCCTGCGGCCGAGCCACCCACGTTGTTGATCAGAATGTCGGGTGCGCCGTAGGCCTCGATGCAGGCGTCGACCATCGCCTTCACGCTCGCGGAGCTGGTCACGTCGCAGATGCAGGTGGTGATGGATGCCGCGGCGCTGCCGGCGAGCGACAAGGTCTCGGCCAGGCGCTCGGCGTCGCGGTCGACAGCCAGCACCCTGGCGCCCTCTTCCGCGAGCCGCACGGCCATCGCGCGGCCGTTGCCCCAGCCCGCGCCCACGCAGCCCGCGCCGGTCACGATCGCCACCTTCGATTCGAATCTCTTCATCGTTGCTCCTCGAGCCCGGCTTCCCCGGGAAAACCTTGAGTCTGGGCCGATCGCAAGCAAAGTTAAATCGAATGAGGCCTATATCAGATATGTCTTTGCGCTATGGATCTCAAACAGCTCGAGTACTTCGTCGTCGTGGTCGAGAAAGGCAGCTTCAGCCGCGCCGCGGCCGCCCTGAACCTCGCGCAGCCCAGCATCAGCCGGCAGGTCGCATTGCTCGAGCAGGAGCTCGGCCAGCGCCTGCTGGAGCGCACGGGGCGCGGTGTCACGCCGACGCAGGCGGGCCATGCGCTGCAGGCTCATGCGCGCGTCATGCTCAACGCGGCCGCGCAAGCCCTTTTCGACATCAAGGAGATGAGCGACGAGCCCGCCGGCAAGGTGGTGGTGGGGCTACCCAATCGGGTGGCCAGCGGGCTGTGCGTGCCGCTCGTGCGGGAGTTCCGCGAACGGCTGCCCAATGCGATGCTGTCGGTAGTGGAAGGGCTGAGCCTTTCGCTTCGGGAGGGGCTGCTGGCCGGCCGCATCGACGTCGGCGTGCTCTTCGACCCCCCGCCGACGCCGCTGCTGAGCTACGAGCCCCTGATGCGCGAGCGGCTGCTGCTCGTTGCGCCCGAAGGTTATCGGCTGCCCGAGCGCGTCTCGCTGGCATCCCTTGCCGATTTCCCTCTGATCCTGCCCGCCGTGCCGAACCCCATCCGAAGCCTGGTCGACGCGGTGATGCTGCCGCGCAAGATCAACCTGAACATCGTGGCCGAAGTTGGGGCCGTGCACACGGCGCTGACGGTGGTCGAGGAGGGAATGGCCTGCTCCATCCTGCCCGAGAGTGCGCTCAACCTCAGCACGCGCCGCGCCAAGGTGCGGGCTGCCCCCATCGGGCCGCCGGCCATGTGGAACAGCCTGGTGCTGGCGATGCCGACCGCGCGGCCGGCCAGCCGCCTCATCCAGGAGACGGCGAAGCTGCTGCGGGCGCTGGACTTCCGCGCCTATCGGCCGGCAGCGCCGATGCCGGCCGCCGAAGAATGAATATCAGAAGTCGATGCGGATGCCCGCGTCCTTCACCGCCTTGCCGATCTTGGCGAGGTCGTCCGCGATCAGCTGCTTGAACTGTGCGGGGTTGGACTTCACAGGTACGAATGACAACTCGGCGAACTTGGCCTTCAGCGAAGGCGCATCGACGGCCTTGGCAATCTCGCTGTTGAGCCGGTTCGTGATGTCCGCGGGAAGGTCCGCGGGACCCCAGATGCCGTACCACGACAGCAGCTCGAAGCCGGGCATGCCGGTCTCCGACAGCGTGGGCACATCGGGCATGGACGGAACACGCACCTTGCTGGTCACCGCGAGCGGACGCAGGCGTCCGCCCTGAACGAAGGGCGCGACGCCGGGCATCGGCGAAATCGCGGCCGAGACGTGGCCCCCGATCACGTCGGTCAGCTGAGGCACGGCGCCCTTGTAGGCAACGATCTCCATCTGCAGACCCAGTGCGCGGTTGACCATCTCCTCGCTCAGATGGCTCGTGGTACCGAGGCCCGAGGTCGCCCAGGTGTACTTGTTCGGATTGGCCTTGGCCAGCTGCACGAACTCGCCCATGGTCTTGGCAGGCACGTCGTTGTTGACGGCGACGATCAGCGGAACGTACCCGATCTGCCCCACGGGCGTGAAGTCGCGCTGCGCGTCGTAGGTCTTCTTCGCGACGACCAGCGGCAGGTAGGCCTGGCTCGACGCGTTGAACAGCAGCGTGTAGCCGTCGGGCTTCGCTTTCTTGACGTGCATCGCGCCAACGAAGCCCGATGCGCCCGGCGCGTTGTCGATCACGATGGGCTGCCCGAGCTGGCGCTGCAGTTGGTCGGCCACGAGGCGCCCCACAGTGTCGATCGACCCGCCCGGTGTGTAAGGAATGACCATGCGTATCGGCTTGTTCGGATAGCCCTGCGCGTGAGCGAAGGCGCCCACGAGCAGCGCCGCGCCGGCAAACGCCAACTTCAGGGTGGAAAGGCTGTACTTCTTGGTCATGTTGTCTCCTGGTGTGTTCATGTGACTCCATCTCCGCCGCAACGCCTCTGGCGGCGGCCCGACCCGTGCGCGCGAGACCGACGCCGCACGCCGGTCCGTTGCGCTATGCGCCAGTGCGCGAGCGGTAGACGCGACGCGCGAATGCTGCGATCGCATCGGCCATCGCACGAGGCTGCTCAGGTGCCATCGCGTGGCCCGCGTCGCGGATCACCTGCACCGTGACCCGGTCGCCCAGGTAGGGCTTCATCACGCCGGGAATCACCACCGCGTCGTGCTCGGCCTGCAGATCGAGGATGGGCACGTGCTGGCCCGCGGAGAAGTAGTCATCGACCGGCGTCGCGCGCCGAGCATGGCTCTGTGCCTCATGCGCCTCGATGCTCCAGCCGTCCAGCCAAACGCGCGGGTCATGGCCCGGTGCGAAGAAGGCGCGCCGCAGGCAGTCGATGCGCTCGTCTTCCGAGAGACCGGGGTCGCTTGCACCGTCGATCGCGTCGCGCAGGCGGCTGTAGGGCTGCTCCTGCGACCCCGGCGGCAGCTTGCCCGCTGACGCGGCCGCCATGACGACTCCGCACACAAGGTCTGGCCGATCGGCCGCCAAGGTCCGCGCGGGCTGGCTGCCCCAGGCATGACCCACGACGACCAGCGGCCCAATACGTTCCTGGTCCAGCACGGCAGCCACGTCGGCGGCGAAGTCGTGCATGTCCAGCGCCTGCATCGGCCCCTTGCTGCGGCCGATGCCGCGCGGCTCGGGCCGTACCACCCTAAAGCCCTCGCGCACCAGCATGGCGGCGACTACGTCGTAGTCCCGCCCGGAGCGCGCGAGCGACGGAAGAATGCAGATCGCGGGTCCATCGCCCTCGTCGGCGTACTCAATATGGATCGGCGTGCCGTCACGCGCCGAGGGATAGGTGATCAGCTTGCGCGATACGGGGGCGTGCGGCGCGGCTTGTGCGGTTGAATCTTTTGTCTCCATGCCCGCAGTCTTTCAGGCAAGCCGGTCAAGGGTAAGCACATGGCTCCTATAGCAGATATGTTTTTCGGCTATTGGCCTCAGTGGTGGCGACGAAGCGGCAGCCCTATGGCCATGGCGGCCGCGGACGCTCAGGCCACCAGCCCCTGCAGCCCTTCGGCCTTGTCCAGCGACCAGATGTTGCGCAGCAGCACACACGCACGCTCGGCCCCGATCACCGGCGCCGCGAGTTCCAGGAATTTGTCGTCGAGCTCCGCGTCTGATAGCGGCAGCTCGGGGTCGCCCTTGCGGTCTGGCTGCAGCCAGACGTGGCGCTGGCCGTCGTTCGTCTCGATCTCGACGCGGGCCGAGCGCCGGCCCGGGAAGGCCGCATCGATCTCCGGATCGACCACCGCCGTGATGCGCGCCATCATCGCGCGCGTGTCCGCATCCGCCAGCCGCTCGGGCGTATACGCCGCAAGGCGCACGCTGCCGTGCACCAGCGCGGTCGCCACCACGAAGCGCATGCTGAAGCGGGCCTCGTTCTCGGTGCGCGGGTCTTCGTAGCAGGCGATGTCCAGCGCCGGGCCGTAGGTGGCCACGTGGACGCGGCGGATGTCCGCGGCTCGCAGGTTGTGCAGGCGCGCCAGTTCCAGGGCCCCATCGATGGCGGCGAAGGTGTGGCCGCAGCCGATGTGGTTCTTGAAGGTCAGCCGCTTGATGTGGAAGTCGCGCCCAAGCGTGTCGCCCACGATGGACCAGTCGGGGCCGTCGCTCATCGCCCGGCCGAAGCCGGCCTCGCCGTCGAGTACGTCGAGCGAACCCGTCACGCCCTGCGCGGCCAGCTGCGCGGCGAGCACACCGCCTTCGGCGGCCCGGCCCGCATGCAGGGGCTTGGACATCGAATCCATGCGAAAGGCCTGCTGCAGCCCTGCCGCGAAGGTCGCGGCCGTGGCGAGCGCATGGGCAAAGGGCGCGCCGTGCAGCCCGAGCAGGCCGGCGGCGGAAGCGGCGGCGCCGAAGGTGCCCACGGTCCCCGTGTTGTGCCAGTGGCGATAGTGGGCCCTCCCCATCGCCACGCCGATGCGCGTGGAGACCTCATAACCGAGCACCACGCCGCGCAGGAACTCGAGCCCGCCGGCCTCGCGGTCCTGCGCGATGGCCAGCGAGGCCGCCACTGTGGCAGCGCCCGGGTGGTACATGGCATCGCGGAAGCTGTCGTCCACCTCGGCGGCGTGGGCCGCGGTGCCGTTGAGCAGTGCAGCTGCGCGTGCAGGTGCAGGGCGCCCATCGGGCAGGCGCGCGCCGCCGCGTTCGAGGTCGTCGGCCAGCAGCGCGCGCAACTGCGGCATGGGCGCGACGTCAAGCCCTGGAAACAGCGCAGCATGCCAGTCGATCACTGCGCGCTTGGCGTGGTGAAGCACCTCGTCGTCGAGCCGGGTTTGGCGAAATTCGGTGGCGTAACGGGCGAATACTTCGGTCGCGTGCATGAGGTGTCCGATCGATGATGAGAAAACAGCAAGATGAGAGAAGCACGGATGCGTGCGTGGGCCTTTTCATGAAGCTGGGTAGCGGACTACTCGGCGACGATGCCGTTGGCCTTGATCAGCTGGCGCCACTTCGCTTCTTCGGCGCGCTGGATGCGCAATGCCTCGGCGGCGCCGTTCAGCGTGAGTACCAGGCCTTCGGCTTCGGCCCTGCGCTGGAAACTCTCTGTGCGGCTGGCCTTGCGCACGGCAGCGCCCAGCCTTTCGATGGCCGAGTCGGGCGTGCCGCCCGTGACAAACACGCCGTACAGCACATCGGCCGAGTAGCCCGGCGCCCCCGACTCGGCGAAGGTGGGCACATCGGGGAACAGCGGCGAGCGCTTCGCGCCAGTCACGCCAAGCGCGCGGACCTTGCCGCTCTTGATGAAGGGCGCCACGCTCGGCAGCGTGCCGAACATGAGGTCGACCTGCCCCGCGAGCACATCGGTGATCGCCGGCGTCGCGCCCCGATACGGCACGTGCGTCATCGACAGGCCAGTGCTGCTCTTGAGCAGCTCGGCCGCCAGGTGCGTGGTGGTGCCGTTGCCGGCGGAGGCATAGCTCAGGCGCCCTGGCTCGGCGCGCAGCCGCTGCAGCAGATCGCTGGCGGAGCGCAGCGGGCTTTCGGCGCGCACCACCGCCACGTTGGGCGCCACGCCCAGCAGCAGCACTGGGACCAGTGCTGTCTCCGCCGCATAAGGCAGCTTGGGATACAGGCTCGGCACGATCGCGATGGCGCTCGTTGTCAAGAGCAGCGTGTGGCCGTCCGGCGCGCTCTTGGCAACCACGTCGTTGCCGATCACTGTTCCTGCGCCCGCCTTGTTGTCGACGATCACCGGCTGGCCGAGTTCGCGCGACAGGCCTTCGCCGAGCGCCCGCGCTAGCACGTCGGTGCCGCCACCCGCCGGAAAGGGCACCACCAGCTTGAGCGGCCTGTTCGGAAAGCCCTGCTGCGCGCACGCGGCAGCACACAGGCCCAACGTCGCCAGGCCGGCGGCGGCCGTCCATCGGCCCAGAAGTCTTCGTTGCATCGCGGATCTCTCTGGTGCAGGCTCAGCGCAGCTTTCGCTGCAGCCACTGGTCGATGAGCTGTGCGACGGCCAGGTTGTTCTTCTCCAGCATGACCATGTGGCCGTTGCCGCGCAGGCCCTGCTCCTCCAGCCGGATGAAATCGGTCGGAACTCCGGCTTGCTGGAGGTACTGCGCGGTGCAGTGGTCGTATACCGCGTGATAAGACGCTTCGGCGGCCATGACCATCACGGGGATCTGGCGCAGGTGTGGCAGTTGGCGGGCAGCCCCCTTCTGCATCCAGCAGGCGAACAGCTCGGGTTTTGGAGCTGCTTGGCGCTCGACCTCGAGCTCCTCCGGCCGGGAAACGGCCGGTGCATAGGTGATTGGTATGTCCGTCAGGCCCCATGGCCGGGCTTTGCCGGTAGCATTGATGGAGTTCTCGAAAGGCGGTCCTGAGGGCTCCACGGCCACGATGCCCTTGACGAGGTCCGGGCGAGCATCAGCGATCAGCCATCCGAAGGGGCCCGCCTGCGAGTGGGTCAGCAAGATCGCAGGGCCGATGCGGTCCAGCAGTGCCGCGCCGGCGGCCTGGTTGTGGCGTTGTGTGTCGGCGTTCGACGCAAGGCTTTCCACCTGCGTCGCGTAGAACGCGTCGAACACCGGGTCGCCGCGCCGCCCTGCGAGCGGCCCTTCTCCGGGCCACTGAGTGTGCCTCTTGGCCTGCGGCCAGTTGCCCTGCTGAGCGAGCGCGGTGAACTGCTTCTCCAGCACCGGGGCAGTGAACATCCGGGTCCCACCGTCCGAGGGATGCCAGGTCGAGCGTCCGCGCATGGGCTGGTCAATCATATACACCACATAGCCCTGCTCAACGAAGTAGTCGGCCCAACCCTTGCGCCCGTCGGGCGTGCCCATCCAGTTGGTGGCCGTCTGCGCCGCACCGTGGATGAGCACCAGCGGGTACGGCCGCTGCACACGCTTGGGCACCGCGACCTCGACATAGATCTGGCCCGACATCACCTGCTCGTCGGGGGCACCCGTGTAGCGCCCTCCGACGTAGAAGTAGCCGCGGCTGCCAACCGCGGATTGGTCGTGCACCGGCACAGGCACCCGCGAGGCTTGAGGAGCCAGTGGTGTGCAGCCGGCCAGCAGCAGCGCGGCAGCACTGGCTGCCGTCGAAATACCTCGTCGCTTCATGGTGTGTCTCCTGGTTGATCCGAAGCGCTGTGCATCAGGGCTTACGCCTGTGCCGCCGGCGCCGCACCGACAGTACTGTCCAAGAACATGCGCAGCACGCGGTTGAAGCGCCCGGGCTGCTCAATGCAGGTCATGTGCGCCGCATCGGCGATCACCGCCAGCGTCGACTCGGGCAGGTGCCGGTGCATCTCGAGCGACGCCGCCAGCGGCGTGCCGATGTCGTGCTCACCCACGATCACCAGTGCCGGGCAACCGATGCGGTGCAGTTCGTTCGTGGTGTGCACGGCGGCGATGGCCGCGCAGCAGCCGGTCCATCCATCGACGCTGGTGGAGGCGATGACCCGGGCGACGCCTTCGACGACGTCGGGACGCTTCGCCCTGAAGTCCGCCGTGAACCAGCGATCGATGGCCGGCTGCACCAGCGGCTGCACGCCCTGCTCCCGCGCGATGCGGATGCGTTCATCCCACACCGACTGCGGCGTGGCACCGTGCTCGCTGGTGGTGTCGGCCAGCACGAGCGCCTGCACCCGCTGCGGGTACTTCGGCGCGAAGGTCTGGCCGATCATTCCGCCCATGGAGAAACCGATCCAGGTAGCCTGCGCGATGCCCAGGTTATCCATCAACTCGGCCGCGTCGTCGGCCAGCGTGTCCAGGGTGAAAGGTCCGTCGCCAGCGCCGCTGCGGCCGTGTCCGCGCGTGTCGTAGCGCAGGACGCGGTAGCGCTCGACCAGTGCCGGCATCTGCGCGTCCCACATCGAGATGTCGCAGCCCAGCGAGTGCGACATCACGAGCCAGGGCCCCTGCGTGCCGTCGATGGCGTAGTGGATGGCGCGGCCCCCGGCGCGTTCGAGAAGGTTCATGGTGTCTCTCACAGCGGCGCCATGCCTGCGGCCTTGGCGATGCGCCTGTACTTGGCCACCTCGGCCTCGATCAGCTTCCCGAACTCGGCGGAAGTGCCCGCCGACACGTTGACTCCCATGGCCCCAAGCTGCTTCTTGATCTGGGGCAGGCGCAGGACGCCGGTGATGTCGTTATTGAGCTGCGCCACGACCGCAGCCGGCGTCCTGGCGGAAGCCAGCAGGCCGTACCAGAAGCTCCATTCGTAGCCTGGAACGCCGGCCTCGGCCGTGGTGGGCACGTCGGGCATCTCAGCGATGCGCCGAGGGCTCGTCACGGCGAGCGCGCGCACCCTGCCCTCCCTCACCATGCCCATCGCCGAGAGGTACGGCGCGATGTGGAACTGCACGCGTCCGGCGATGGTTTCGGTCATGGCTTCGCCCACGCTCTTGTACGGGATGTTCACGCCCTCGATGCCGGCCTGCTGGCACAGCAGTGCGGCCGCGAAGTGCGAGCTGCTGCCGACGCCTGCCGAGGAATAGCTCATCGAGCCGGGGCGAGACCTGGCCTGCGCGAGCATTTCGGCGAGGTTCGCGGCCGGCAGGTTCTTCGGCGCGACGACGAGCGCCGGCCCGTCGCCGATCATGGTGACGGGTGCGAAGTCGCGCAGCGTGTCGTAGCCGGGGTTGGCGAAGACGGCCGGCGCCGTGGCGTGGGCCGGCGACACGCTCAGCAGCGTGCTGCCGTCGGCCGGCGCCGCCAGCACGGCCTTGGCCGCCAGCGTGCCGCCCACGCCGGTCTTGTTCTCGACGATGGCCGGCAGCTTCCAGCGCTCTGACATGGTCGCGGCGATCAGGCGCGCGGCCGCATCGGGTACGCCGCCCGCGCCGAAGCCGACGATGAACCGGTAGCTCGACAAGGCCGGCGCGGCCAGCTCGCCCCCGGCGCCCTGGCCCTGGGCCCACGATGGAAGGGCCGCGCAGGCCGTACCGACGGGCAGCCAGCGCAGCAACGCACGGCGTGAAGGATCGTGCCCGGAAGGCAGATGCATGAATGTCTCCTGTTGTTCGCTGCCTCTGTTCGAGCCGGGCAGTCTGGGTTCAGATGCGGAGCGCCGTCTGCTCCGGCCTGGGGAACGGCAAGGCGCCTGCCTTGCCGGTTGTGCAATCGAGGGCGCCGCTCAGGCCAGCACGACCACCCCATCGGCGGCGCGCACGCCCTGCCCCTGCGGCAGCACGAAGACGGGGTTGATCTCGGCCTCGACCAGGCGCTCGCCGAGCCGGGCGGCCATACCCGAGAACGCGACGATCGCGTCGACCAGCGCCTCGACGTCGGCCTTCGGCCGGCCACGGAAGCCGTCGAGCAGCGGCCAGGTCTTCAGGTCATGCGCCATGGAGAGCCCCTCGGCCCGGCTCAGCGGCTTCAGGCCCTGTGCGTCCTGCGCGAGCAGTCGCATGGTGGTGTCCTTGAAGAGCTCCGCCGTCACGCCGCCCATGCCCAGCAGGATGGCCGTGCCCAGTGCGTCGCGGTGCATGCCCAGGATCAGCTCCGTGCCGCCCGCCACCATCTCCTGCACCAGGAAGCGCTGCACATCCGTGCCGGTGCGGCTCTTCACCTCGCTCGCCATGCGGCCGATGCGCTCGCCGATGGTGTCGGCACCCAGTCCGACCGCGACGCCGCCGACGTCGCTCTTGTGCGTGATCTGCGACGACAGGATCTTGAGCACGACGCGCCCGCCCAACTCGCGCGCGGCGGCTTCGGCCTCGGCCGGCGAAGCGACCACGCGTTCCGAGGCGCAGGGCACGCCGAAGCGCGCGAACAGATGCTTGGCCTGTGCCTCGTCGAGCGAGCCGGAGGGAAAGTCGCCGGCCTCAACCGGCGGCAGCGCCGCGTCGTCTTGTGCAGGCGCCATGAAGCGCTGCACGCGCAGCATGCCGGCCAGCGCGGCCGTGCAGCTCTCGGCGGCGGTGAAGGCCGGCACGCCGCGCCGCGTGAGCAGTGCGCCCACTTCGGGCGCGTGCGGGCTCACGTACGCCATCACCGGCTTGTCGGAATTGGGCAGGCATTCCTGGATGGCGCCGGCCAGCAGCTCGGGCATCGCCAGGCTGGAGGAGCCGACGATGATCACCAGCGCGTCGTAGCTCGGGCTCGCCAGCAGCGCATTGATGGCGCCGCGCAGCAAATCGGGGCGCAGGCCCGCGAGCGTCACGTCGATGGGGTTGCGGTCCAGCACGGCCTCGCTGCCGGTCTGCAGTGCGCGCAGCGCATCGGCAGTGGCCTCGTCGGGCGCAGGCGTGTCGAAGCCCGCCACGCCCAGGTCGTCCGACACCAGCGTGCCGGCACCGCCGGTGGAGGTGAGGATCGCGACGCGCGCGCCGCGCAGCTTGCGGCCCGTGGCCAGCGCGGCAGGAATGTCGAGCAGGTCGGAAAAGCTCTGCGCGCGGATCACGCCGACCTGCCTGAACAGCGCGTCGTACATGCTGTCGGCGCCCGCCATAGCGCCGGTGTGGGACACGGCGGCCTTCGCGCCCGCCTCCGAGCGGCCGATCTTGAAGGCCACCACCGGCTTGCCCATGCGCGCGGCCTTCAGACAGGCAGCGCGGAACCTGGCGGGGTTGCGCACGGTCTCGACGTAGAGCGCGATCACCTGGGTGGCCGGATCTTCGGCGAGGTGGTCGACGAAATCGGCCAGCTCCAGGTCGACCTCGTTGCTGGTGGAGATCAGCTTCGACAAGCCGATGCCGCGCGCCGCGGCGCGCGACAGCAGCGAGCCCAGGATGCCCCCGCTCTGCGAGACCACGCCGATGCCGCCGGCCTGGAACTCGTCCATCTCCAGCGCACCGGACGGCGACAGGACGATGTTGTCCGTGAGATTGACCAGCCCGATGGTGTTCGGCCCCAGGATGCGCATCGCGCCGGCCGCCTCCACCAGCTGCTGCTGGCGCCGCGCGCCCTCCTCGCCGGTCTCGGTGTAGCCGCTGGCCAGCACGATGGCGGCGGCGCACCCGCGCTGCGAGAGCTCCTTCACGGCCAGGTGGGCACGCTCCGCGCCCAACAGAACGACGGCGACGTCGGGCACTTCGGGCAGCGACGCGATGTCGGGGTAGCACGGCAGTTCGCCGATGCGCTCGACCTTCGGGTTCACCGGCATGATGCGCCCCGCGAAGCCGTGCTTCTGCAGGTAGGCCACCGGCCGGCCTGTGGTCTTCTTGGGATCGGCCGAGGCGCCGATGACGGCGACGCTGCGCGGGGAAAGCAGCCTAGAGATGGCTTCGTTCATGGCCTCACTCCTTCGAAGCCGTCTTGGCCAGGAAGGCCTCCACTGACGCGCGGTGCTCGCTGCTGGTGTAGCAGATGCCCTGTGCCTGGCTGCCCTGCGCGAACACGTCGTGCGAGGAGAGCTCGAAGCTCTGGTTGAGGATGGTCTTCGTCAGCGCCAGCGCGGTGGAGGACGCGGACGACAGCTCGCGCGCCCATGCCTGCGCGTCGGCCACCAGCGTTTCGGCACTGGTCTTGCGATCGACGATGCCCAGCGCGAGGGCCTCTTCCACCTTGACCTGGCGGCCGGTGAAGATCAGTTCCTTGGCCTTGGGAAGGCCCACGCGGCGCGGAAGGAAGTACATGCCGCCGCCGTCGGGAATGATGCCGCGCAGCACATAGCTCCAGGTGAAGCTGGCCCACTCGCTGGCAATGACGAAATCGCACGCCATCGCGGTGTCCGCACCCAGTCCCGAGGCGGCGCCGTTGACGGCCGCGATCACCGGCTTGGGCATGGTGTGCAACAGGGCCTGCACGTGGTGCACACGCTGCTGGCGGTGCCAGCCGTTGAAGCCGACCTCTCCCGCCGGTGCATTCATGCGCTTCTGCATGCCGCTGATGTCGCCGCCCGCGCAGAAGCCCTTGCCCGCGCCGGTGAGCACCATCGCCTGGATGCCCTTGTCGGCGGTCACGCGCTCCAGCACGTCGATGAATTCGGTGCGCATCTCATCGCTCATGGCGTTGCGCTTGTCCGGGCGGTTGAATGTCACGGTCGCGATGGCGTCCGTCACCTGATAGTCGATGAGGGTGTAGGTCATGTTCTTCTTCCTGGGGCTGGCCGGTGGCCGCCGTTCAATCGGCCTTGATGCCGTTTTCCTTGATGACGCGTGCCCAGCGCTCTTCCTCGGCCCGCACGTAGGTGTCGAGCTCGGCCGGCGGGCCGGCATTGATCACGAGGCCTTCGTGCTCGATCTTGCGAACGAAGTCGGGCGCGCGCGCCGCCTTGCGGGCCGCGGCGTTGAGCCGCTCGATGACGGGCGCGGGCGTGCCGGCAGGCACGTACAGGCCATACCAGCTTTCCACCACATAGCCCGGCACGCTGGCGGCGATGGCCGGCACGCCCTTGAGCGCCGGGGAGGGCTCGGCCGTGGTCACGCCGAGCGCGCGCAGCTTGCCGCTGTCGACGAAGGTGGAGACCGCCGCGGCGGTGGCGAACATCATGTCGACCTGGCCGCCGAGCAGGTCGGTCAACGCCGGACCGGCACCGCGGTAGGGAATGTGCGAGAGCTTGACCTTCGCGAGGTTGGCAAACATCTCGCCGGCCAGGTGGGCGGAGGTGCCCGCGCCCTGCGACGCGAAGGTCAGCTTGCCGGGGTTGGCCTTGGCCGCGGCGACCAGGTCGGCCACCGACTTGTAGGGGCTGTCGGGACGCACCACCAGCACGTTGGGGCCGCGCCCAATGAGGATGACCGGCGCGAAGGCCTTGTTGCTGCCGTACGGAAGCTTGGGCTGCAGCGCCGGATTGACGGCATGGGCGAACGAGGCGACCACCACGCTGTAGCCGTCGGGCGCGCTCTTGGCCACGTTGTCGGTGCCGATCAGCGTGCCGGCGCCGGGCTTGTTGTCGACGATCACCGGCTGTCCGAGATCCTTGGACATTTCGACGCCCAAAGTGCGGGCGATGATGTCGGTGCCCCCGCCCGGAGCGAACGGCACGACGAAGCGGATGGGCTTGTCGGGGTAGGCGGCGAACACCGCCCCGAAGGCCATGAAACCGAGAAAGAAAAGGAAGAGCGCGCGCATCCCGCGCAAGCCTTGAGCAGCCATGATCTGTTTGTCTCCAGAACCAAGTAATGAATCCCCGCGATCGCGAACGTTCTTGGCTACATCGCATAGGGGCGCATCAACTTTAGGAGAAAGTGATCGAATCAGGGGATACCAATTCCATTGAATGGAATTTGCCTATGATGATTCATCACCCGCAAGACCTCCGCACCCATGCCCATGCCCGATCAAGCCCGCTTTTTCCTCGACCACAAGCCCGGTCGATCCCCTGCCAATCGTTCGCTGGAACGGGGTATAGAGATCCTTCGCGCATTTCGTCCCGGGTCGGAGTTGCTGGGCAATGGCGAACTGGCAGAGCGAACGGGCCTCTCCAAAGCCACAGTGAGCAGGCTCGCACAGACGCTAGTCGGCAGCGGCATGCTGCAACTCGACAAGGCCGAGCGCGCCTACCGGTTGGCTCCCGGGGTCCTTAGTCTTTCTCATGCGATGCGAACCGCGTCGCGCATCCTGCAGGCCGCGGCCCCGCACATGCTTGAACTGGCGCGGCGGCAACGTATCAACGTGGGACTGGCGGCGCCCGACCGCGACGAGATGGTCTACCTCGAATCCATCCGCTATGCGAAGCGCGCTGCGCTTCGGCATGTGGTCTCCGGCCAGCGGGTGCCGATGGAGCTCACCTCGCTGGGACGCGCATACCTGGCCGCGCTCACGCCGCGGCACCGGACCCAGCTCATGCAGCTTCTTTCACGACGGCGCCTCAAGTGGAAAGCCATCGAGTCCGAGATCAGGAAAGCGTGCGCCGACGTCCGCACGCGAGGCTTCTGCGCCGCGGCCTGGCAGCCAGAGGTGGTTGCGCTGGCCACACCGCTGGAGGTGGAAGGCACCATCTACGCGTTGAACGTCAGCCTTTCGACGCAGGAGTCGATCCACACCATCGCGCAGGACCTCGGACCGTCGCTGCTCGGCCTGGCGCAGGCCGTGCGCCGCGAGCTCGCGCTGCAGGAGCCGAGGTTCGGGTGAGCTGGCTGTTGTGTGGACTGCGCTATCCGCCACTTGAAGGCGCAAGCGCCGAGGGCTTTCCGACCGGCTCTTTGTCCACCACCGCCGCCTCGCCCTTCACCAGCGGCGAATCCTGAAGAGCATCGACCAGGAAGTCGACCATCACCCGCACCTTCGCGCTGAGATGCCGACGGCTAGCATAGATCGCCAGGATGTCGACGGGCGGTATGTGATAACACGGCATGACCTCGACCAGTCGGCCGGCGCGCACATCCTCTCCGATCACGACGTTTTCGATGGCGCGCGGTAGCGCCTCATCCGATGGTTCGCGCGGCTGCGCGCGATCAGGGTCTGGGACGTTGCCGCAGGTGCTGCGAGACAGGTTCTTGACCCCAGCCTTCTTGGATCTGATTCCCAGCGATCCAGGCATAAAGGTTCACTCGAACTTTTCGTTCAACAGGTCGACATTGCATCGGCATTCATACGCACACCTACTTTTCGAAGATGAGTCGCGGCTGCATCTTCCGTCCGATCTTTCGGATATCGCGGCGCACGGCGGCACTCAGGCTGCGAACCAACGGCGACACAATCATCCGACTGGGCCAATCGATCTTGTTGCGCGTCACGAGCCAGGACTCCGCATCCGGTGCCTGGCGATCGAGCATGAGCCGGGCAAGAGTCCTTCCATTCCTGGTGCCCAGTGGCATCCCGTGACCCCAACATCCATTTGCGTACCCGATCCGACCATCGGCAAGCAAGCCCACATGTGGAACAAAGTCCCGCGTTGTCGAGATCGGCCCTCCCCAGCTCTGAGCAGTCCTGAGGTCAGAGAGGGCGGGGAAAAAGGATGTCAGATGACGAGGCCCCTCTCTGAGGAAGTTGCTGCTGATGTCCAGCGACATGTCATTGCCCTGCGGAACCCTCGCGTAGTAGCCGCCAACGTAAAGCAGCCGACCGTCGCGGGTCGGGGCAAAAGAATAGAACAGCTTCGACATGAGGTTGACGCCCGCTCTGCGCGGCCAGTTCAGGGCCCTCCAGTGCGGCTCTGACAGGGGTTCGGTCACGTTGGCGTAGACAAATACCGGCGACTGAGATCGAACCATTCCCAGATCTTCAAGCCCGGGAAGAAGGTGGGAATATGCGTTCGTGGCGACGACGAGCTTCTGGCAGCGCAAGGTGCCGCTTCCGGTCTGCAGGCGGATGCAGCTTGGTTCGCGCTCGATGCACACCACAGGACTGTTCTCGTGAACCTGCACCCCCAACCTCTGGGCGACGAGCTTTAGCGCTCTCAGGTACTTCAGTGGATTGAACTGACCACCGCGCCGATCGAAAACGGCTCGGCCAAAGTGTGGGCTTTGAAAGGAACGCGCCACCTGGGCCTCCGAGATCTGCTCGAGAAACGATTCCTGGCCGATCTCTCGGCAAAACGCCAGGTACTCGTCAAGCGTTGTACTGTCGTCGGCTCTGAGTCCCATCTCGAAGTAGCCTGTCTGCTCATAGTCGCAGTCGATGTCGTGCTCATCGATCAGAGCTTCGATCGTCGATATACCTTCATGGATGTAGGTATAGGCCTCTCGCAATTTCGCTGCGCCGTGGCGTCTCATCTGCGCCTTGAAGTCGCTCTCGCCGAACGCGACGATCAACTGTCCCGCATTGCGTCCGCTCGCACCGAATCCCACCACCTCGCTCTCGAGCAAAGCGACAGAGACGTGCGGATCCATCTCTTTCAGGTGATATGCCGTCGAGACGCCGGTAACGCCACCACCCACCACGCAAACATCCACCTCGAGAACACCCTCCAAGGGTGCACTGGGCGCGTAGGGCTCTGCGGAATGGAACCAGTGGGATCGGCTTCGATGTAGCAAGTGTGTCCTCGGTGGAGTCGGGTTGGGTGGTTCCATCCGGATGGCGGTCAGGGAGCGCTGCCCCAGCAAAGACGTGGAGGACTATTCCAGGCTGAGGGCCCGGAGCAAGGCGTCGGGCGACATACGCCGATCACCTCCCTTTTCAGCGGCGTGTATCAGTTCGCATATCGCCATGTTCGTTTCCGCTGTGCCTCCGTGCCGCGCCGCGAGGCGAACCACTGCGCCATTCAGATGGTCGACTTCAGTCGGCCTACCTGCTTCCAGGTCCTCCCACATCGACGACCTCGCCTGGGGGTCCATGGCAGAGATCGCCGGGACCATGGACAGATACTCCTGATCTTCCAGGCGGAGCAGGGCTGGGATTTGGTCGCACGGAAGTCCGCCGACCGCCGCTGGCTCGATCGAAGCAGCATCGAGCGCCATCAATGCCTCCTCGACGAGTACGGCCAACACGCGTCGGTAGCCACGGGTCGAAAGCTGCACGCGCAGCGGCTCGCCCGACAAAGCGTTGATCGGGTTGTTGAGATTGAGGAGGAGCTTTCCCCATTGGACCTCGTCAAAATCGGTTCTGAGCGCTAACGGGAGCCGCGCATCCGAGAACAGCGAAAGCCAGGGATGCCATGCCTCGTGGCCTTCCGCCATCAGTTCGCCAAGTGTCGCGCGATGAAAGCGGCCGTCAGGAAGCTGCACGACATTGAAGGGAACCATTGCTCCCAGCACGATGTGGTTTGGCAGCGCGCTTCGAAGCTTCTGAACATTGTCGACTCCGTTCTGGAAGCTCGCCACGATCGAGCCTGGCTTCGCGAGACGCCGGATGTCCGGCAGCACGCCTTCCGTGTCGGCGCTCTTCACCGCGACGATCAAGAAATCGCTCGGCGGGAGGCCTTCGACGCGAACTGAGAATCGAACGGCGTCGGCAGGAATGGAAACGTCCCAGCCGTGGAGATCGGAGACATGCAAGCCATGCTTCGAGATCCGTTGCCCCATGGCGCTGCGACCGATGAGATGAACGTCGGCGCCGGCGCTTAGCAATGCTCCGCCGACAAAGGCGCCGATCGAGCCCGCGCCAAGAACGGTGACAGTCGATGCCAAGATCGCACTCCTTCAGGCAGAGTAGCTTGGATCAAGCCGATCGAGCTTACGCAGGAGCGATGGCCAAACGAACTCCCCCGCCTTCCCTCCGGTTTGCACCTTGGTTGCGTGAGCCACTCCCGCGATGATCTTGGGGTCTACGTGGACGAGTTCACTTCCTCCCGATTGAGCCGCGATCTGGATCTGGCAGGTCGTCTCGAACGTGTAAATCGCGAGGAAGGCATCGGCGATGGTCCTTCCACAGGTCAAAAGACCATGGTTGCGCAACACGAGAAAGTTCGCGTTTCCCAGGTCCGCTTGCAGACGTGTCTTCTCGTCGTCGTGAATCGCGACGCCTTCGTATTCGTGATAGGCGAGGGACGAGAGCACGAAGGTCGCCTGCTGGCTGATGGGCAAGATGCCGTTCTTCTGCGCACTGACAGCAATGCCCGAGCGCGTATGTGTGTGAAGGACGCACCGGATGTCCTCACGCACGGCGTGCACCGCGCTGTGAATCACGAAGCCGGCGGGATTCACCGGATACGGCGAGTCGATGATCTTCTTACAGTTCTGGTCCACCTTGATCAGGTTCGACGCCGTGATCTCCTCGAACATCAGTCCGTAGGGGTTGATCAGGAAATGATGACCCGGTCCTGGAATGCGTACGCTGATGTGGGTAAAGACCAGATCGCTCCAGCCATGCAGAGCGACCAGACGATAGCAAGCCGCGAGATCGACTCGAAGTTGCCACTCTTCGGCGGAAACGAGACGTTGCACGTCAGATTGAACAGACTCGTTCATGGATCTTCCTTTTTCTTGAGGCACTGATAGGTGTTTGGAGCGGTAGGCCACCCGCGGGAAGCCGCACCGGAGGAGGTCCCGGATCGAGAGCGGTGCGGGCTTGCCCCGGTTTACGGATTGGAGGAAGCCGTCAACCCATGTCCCAGAGGCATCACACGTCCGTGGATGCCTTCCGAAGCAGCGCACGAATGGCTTCGAGAGATTCGGGTTCGTCGAGAAGCGGCGGGTGGCCGCGCCCCTTCACTGTCGTGAGCACCGTGTCGGGGTGGCTTTTGAGCATGCGCTCGACCGTGTCGGCCGTCAGAAAGTCGGAATGCTCGCCGCGCAGCAGCGCGATGGGCACCCCGCGCGTTGCGAGATACGCGTCCCATGCATCTGGACTCTCCCGACCCATCCGTGCAGCGTCTGCGAGAACGAGCAGATCGAAGTCACGGGCGTACCTCCCGGGCGTCATCTCGCGATAGGCTCGAAGCATCAGCTTGACCCATTGTTCTCCTTCCAGATCCGGGTACTGGGCACTGAAGTGGTCCTTCACCCGCGCCAATGCGACATCGAAGCTGTAGTCTGCATCTTCCGCGTGTCCGGCGGATCTTTTCACAGATGCCGAACCGATCTCTGCGCCGATGTCATTGAGGACAAGCCCGCGCACTCGCGCAGGAGCCTCTCCCGCCATGTTCAGACCTATGAGCCCCCCCAAAGCAGTGCCGAGAACCGCGACACGGTGGACGCCGAGGTGGTCAAGGAGACTCCAGACGTCCTGCACGAGAAGGTCAAAGTGGTACTCCTTGACGTCTGCGTAGCGCGTGGAAAACCCCCTGCCCCGCAGGTCCGGAGCGATCACTCGCACGCCCGATTCAGCAAGCGCGGGCCCCAACTCCTCGAAATCGCGTGAATTGCGCATGAAACCGTGCAGGCACAAGAGCGGAACGGCCAAAGCGCAAGTGAGAGGCACGAAGTCCCTGTAGAAGATGCTCGCCCCAGAGGGCGAGGCAAACCGATCCTCAGTGAGCCGGATCTCATTCTTGGCCATCAGAGAACTCCTGTGAGTGAAAAGTAGGGCGCGACCGGCGCCACCATCGAGTGATCCTCGAATGGCGTCACTGTAGCATTTATTCGATGTTAATCAAGTTTAGGTTAGACTGATGTTGCGCGCGGGCGCGCTCCATTCACCAAGCAAGCAAAGACATGAGCAACACGAACATCGTCATTGGCGCCGGCATCACGGGTCTGACTGCAGCCATCACCCTTCAGAATGCAGGCAAGAAGGTCATCGTCGTCGAAGCGTCAGAGCGGCCAGGTGGCAGGCTGGTGAGAATCGAACGAAACGGCGACGCAGCGGAGGCAGGCGGCCAAGGAATTCATTCGAACTACCGGGACATGCTCGGGCTCATCCGCGCCGAAGGCCTCGCTGGTGATCTCATGCCGCAGTTGAACCATCAGGCCGGCCATTTGAATCGACAAGGTGCTCTTTGCTATCCCCAGGGGAATCTGGGCCTGGCCAAATTGATGGGTCCACGAGGCACACGAGACCTAGCTTGGTTCGTCACACGATATCTCATGTTGTCGAAGAAGTTCGACCTGTTCGAATCGTCGGTCGATATCCCGGCCTATGACAACGCGACCGCTGCCGAAGCATTCAGTTGGGCGGGCGACGAATTTCGAGACTATGTTTTGCGCCCTTCGGCACACGCTATGTCAAACACGACACCAGAATTCACGAATTTCTATTTTTTGCTGAATTTGATGAAGCTGGTCGCCACCACGAAGGTAATGACGCTACGCCACGGCAACGTTTCCATTGCAGAACATCTGGCAAGAAAACTCGATGTTCGATATGGCGTTGGCGCAAAAAAAATCCTGACGAACAAGGGCAACACTGAAGGGGTACTTCTGGAAGATGGGAAAGCGCTAAAGGCAGGCCATGTGATTTTGACTGCCCCGATGAATCGCGCAGCAGAAATAATTCCGGATGATCTGGCCGCGGAACAAAGATTTTTCTCTGAATTCCCGAACTCCCCTTTTGTTCTGGTCTATTTCTTTCTTGACCGCCCCCTCCCGACCGAGGCGTTCGTTTACGTCGGACATGCATTTCGCGATGTTGCCTTCAACATGGCACTCAACCATACGGTGAAGACCCCTCACTTGGTGACGAGCGGCAAGGCGATCATCTCTGCATGGTCCAGCTTCCCCAGGTCGGCGGAACTGATTGGTAAGCCTGACAGTGAAGTTATCCAGCAGGCATTGAACGAGATCGAAGTCTTCTTTCCAGGGATTTCCGGATGGGTAGAGGAGGCTCGCGTCCAGCGGCACCATTGGGGAATAGCGCGCCTCTCCCCCGGCCAGCACGGTAAGATCCTCGAATTCAAGAGAAATGTCGAAGCACTGAGCGGGATTTCGTTCGCAGGCAACGATTACGACGGCGTTCATATGGAGTCCGGCGTACGAGGAGGCTTACGTGCAGCGCAACGTGCTCTGAAGCACAATTAGCCCCACCGCCTAGCGCGTCGACCACTATCTCTTCGAGTCACGCGAAAAATAAGGTTCCAACGAAATGACCGACGAAATTCCGGACACAAGCACGACGCCATCTGTGCGCCCGAAGGCGTCCCACCGCAAAGGTCGTACCCCTGAAACCAGCAGAACGCCTCGCGTTCCAACGCAGGAGCGGAGCAAGGCGCGCTACCTGGCGATCATCAAGGCTGCAGAGGAGCTACTGGAAAGATCCAATATCGAGGATCTCAGTCTCTACGATATTGCGAAGCAATCCGGCATCGCACCAGCGTCCGTGCATTATCTTTTCAGCACGATCACGGCAGTGCATCTCGAGTTGCATCGACTGCATAACGACAAGCTCACGGAGCGGGTGATCGAGAGCTCGGCTCCTTTAATTGCTCAAAGGAATCCCAGCTGGCAGGAATGGATATACGCGAGCATGAAGGAGGCTCGCGACGCGCTGAACAGCAGCCGGCCCATGTCGGAAGTCATGCTCGGGCCGACCATGCACAGGCAAACTCGTTTGACGAACCTTAAAACCAACTTCTCGCTGGGGCAAAAGGCCGTCGAATACATGCACGCTGTTTTCATAATGCCCGACATCCCGCATCTTGATCGCTACTACGGCTATGCCGCCGAGTTCAGCGATGCATTGTGGTCGGGTGCCTACTCGGCGCACGGACGAATCGACGATGAGACATTCGCCGAGTCGGTCAGGGCAACAGTTGCATACCTCCGGTGCTTCCTACCCGAGACCTTGCACCTTCGAACCTCGAAACCGCAGCCCCCGTTCGAGGCTTGATAAACCGGAAAATTCGATGTAAGGCGAATATCTGAAGCTTCGTACCGGGGGTAATGCGAGTCTCCCGTTGGGTCTGGCTTTCGGGCACATCTACTTCGCGTCTCCCACGACACCACGCTTCGAAAGCAGGATCCACTGCCGCTCATCGCTGGCCAAAGCCGCAGTCAGCGAATCGCCCGACGGGCGAATAGCGACCGAGAACGTCCGTCCACCGTCGCGGCTCTGAGCTTCCAAGCCATCGAGGCCAACAACCAGGACGTCGTCGCCATGGACCGATATGGCAGTCACCGAGCTTTTGCTTTGAAGATCGATCGACTGCCACTGTTGCGTGGTTTCATTGCGGCGCAGCAAGGTGCCGCGCTGGCCTCCCACGAGCAACGTGCCGTCAGACAGCGCAGCGCCTGCCCAAAGCGACCCTTTGTAGCCGGTATCAAGGTAAGTCCACGTATGCCCCTGGTCGGACGACCGCAGGACTTGGCCTCGCTCTGCAGTTGCATAGATGGCCCCCTGCTTGTCCGCAAACAGGCCGAGTAGATTCAGATCGGCTTTCTTGCCTCCCGGGGGCGGCGCGATGTTCTGGGGCGCCCACGTCTCGCCCCCGTCGTCCGTTGTCAGCACGAGAGACCACAAGCCGACAGCAACGCCATGCGTGGAGTCAAAGAAGTGGACGGCGAAAAGGGGCCGATCTTCGTCGGTCGAGAGCCTCTGGATCTTCCAGTTCTCGCCGCCGTCGCCGCTGGAGAGCACAACGCCCCAGTGACCCACAGCCCAGCCGTGAGCCGCGTCGACAAAGCTCACGCTGGTGAGCGTCGAGCTGACCGGTACCTGGTGCGCCTGGCGAAAGGTAGATCCCTGATCATCGGACAGGAGCACAACGCCGTTGGCACCGACCGACACGGCACGCTTTCCGCTCCAGGCGGCCCCCAGCATCATCGCCTGGGTGGCGATCGGCGTCTGCACCGCCGCCACAGGGCGGAGTGCGGGAGTCTCGGTAGCTTGCACCACCACAACGCCGGTCGCAAGGCTGATTGCTGCAGCGGCACGCAAAATACATTTCATATCTGACTCTTTGCTCAATGTGCCGGCGCTCCAACCGTGCGCACGGGCCTGCGTCGGGGAAAAATCCGTTCCAGCCAGACTGCAAACGCCGGCAGCACCGTGATCGCCATCACCATGTTGACGATGAACATGAAAGCCAGCAGTTTGCCCATGTCGGCCTGGAACTTCAGAGAAGAGAACGACCACGTCACGACACCAACAGCCAAGGTGATCGCGGTGAAGATCGTGGCAGTACCGACCTCCAGAATTGCGTGCTCGAACGCTTCGACGATTCCGAGTCCTTTCGCAAGATGCAACTGCAGGCGGTTGTAGATATAGAACGCGTAATCCACGCCTATACCGACGGCCAGCACCATCACGGGGAGCGTCGCGACGGTCAATCCGATATCGAGCTCCTTCATGAACCAGTAGCCGATAAAGGTGCCGATCGTCAGAGGAAGGCAGCACGCGAGTACCGCACGAAGATCCCGATAGGCAGCGAACACGAGCAACACGATCGTCGCGTAGACATACAGCATCATCGGCAGTTCGCTGTGCTCGATCTCGTCATTGATCGCCGCCAACACCCCTGCATTGCCGGACGCGAGACGGATCTTTACGCCATCCATCGGGTATCTCGCGCGGAAATTCTTTACCGCTGCGATGACTCCATTGATAGTGGTCGCTTTGTGGTCGGCCAAGTAGATGTGAGCCGCGGTCATGCTGCAGTCCTTGCGCATGGTTCCGGGAATCCGGCTTATCTCTACAGCGAGTGCAGAGTAGTTACCGGAATCGATCGGCACCACGGACATCTTCGGGTTCCCTTCGTTGTATCCCTCGTTGTATTGCCGCAGAAGGGAAGAAAACGAAACGACCGAGAGGACACCCGGCACCGGCTGCATCCACCAGGCAAACCGTTCCTGATAAGCCCCGATGGCGACGTTGTCGCAAGAATCCGGCGGGGCTTCGAAAGCGACGCTGAGCCAGTCCAACCCGACGTCGTAGCTCGCGCCGATCGATTGCGCATCACGATTGAAGCGTGCGTCCGGGCGCAGTTCCGGTGCGCCCGCTTGCAGCGTTCCTATGACGCGGTCCCTGCTCTGCCAGGCTGAGGCCACGAGAACGACCGCGGCCGAGAGCAGAACCACCAGGGCAACCCGAGGCTCGGCCACGCGGGTGATAAACCGAAGCCAGCGGGCCCGCTCCGCGCCCTTGCGTTCAGCTCCAGCGGCATACGCCTGGTCTACCTGAACCAGGGATGCGGCGACGGGCAGCATCACCAAGTTCGTGATGATCTTGTAGGCGACGCCAAGCGATGCCGTCACCGCGAGTTCGCGCACCATCGGAATGGGGACCATTAGCAGCGTGATGAATGATACGAATGCCGTCACCAGGGCGAGCGTCCCAGGTACGAGCAAGCCTCGAAAACTTGACCTCGCCGCCTGTTCGGTTGTCTTGCCTTGCGATATCTCGCGAACGATGAAGTTGATCTGCTGAACACCGTGCGATACGCCGATCGCAAACACGAGGAACGGCACTAGGACGCCGAGTGGGTCGAGGCCATAGCCCAGAAGATGCAGCGTCGCAAACTGCCAGACCAGAGAGGTCAGTGAACATGCGATCGGCAGCAGTGTGAGCTTCATCGAGCGGCAGTACCAGTACACCGCTGCCGCGGTCAGAAGGAGAGCCAACCCGCAAAACTCAAGGACAGATGACGCTCCCTCTGCGATGTCACCGATCTGCTTGGCGAAGCCGATGATCTGGATCTCATAGTTCCGATCTTCGAACTTGGAGCGAAGCTCGGATTCAAGCAGACGGCCGAATGAAACATAGTCGATCCGCTGGCCTTGGGCATCGAACTCGTTGAGGTCGGCGGTAATCATCGCGCTGGTCTGGTCGCGCGACACGAGGCTGCCGACGTAGCCGCCCTGGGCGGCCGACCGTTTGATCGCCTCGACGGCACCGGCATCAAGACGATCCGGCGTGACGGTACCTGGAATGATAGGGTCGGCCCGGAACCCGTCCTCGGTAATCTCGTTGACGAACGAATTTGGCGTCCACAGCGATTGCACGCTGGCTCGAGAGACGTACGGCAAGAACGTGAGAGCCTGAGTGACGTCGCTGAGCTTCTTCAGCCCTTCGGGCGTCCAGATGGATCCCGCTCTTGCCTTGACCACAATGGTCAGGCGGTTCGCTCCCAGGAAGTCGTTGCGGTAGGTGTTGAAGGTTTGGACATATTCATGTCCCACCGGCAACTGCTTCTCAAAGCCCGCATCCATCCTCAACTTGAGGGCGAAGAAGCCCATGATTACTGTAAAGACGGCCAGTCCGATCAGGACGGCGCGGCGGCGAGCGAACAGGATGGCTTCGATCCTTGCAAGGAACCGCTGCGACGCGGAGGCTCCGCCGGGAGCCATTGCACTTGTCTCTTTCACATCGGACCTAGAAGTTGCGGGACACAACGATGCCGAAGAAATCACGATCGCGTACGGGGTTGTCGAGCAAGGTGCGGCCGCCCATGAAGCGCGTGTAGTTGGCGCTGACCTGCCAGGTCGCGGGATTCTGAATGAAGTTAACGTAGTAGTTCACCGCTGTGACACCCTTCATGAACTGGGAAGAAATCCCGGGGGTTCGACCGAACAGGCCTCTTCGAACGTAGATACCCGGATTGACCTGCCAACCCTTGATCAGGGAGCCGTCGTACACCCAGTTGAAATCCACGTTGATCCCGCCCGAGTACTTGGTACCTACGGACGAGCCGGGGGTGACCAGAGCACCGGTCTGAACCACATCGTTCAGTTCATTGCCCCACAGCAGCCCTCCCGATGCAATCGGAGAGCCTGCGTAGCTGGACTTGAGATTCGGATAGCCGATGACCACCGTCTCGGTCGTCAGCGTGGCGGTGTCCGCCTTGAGAAGGCTGAGAATCGGGCCGGCGTTGCCGGGCTGAAGTGCGAGCAGCGATGTCAGGTGCCACTGATAGCGCTCGGTATCCGCCCAGCATTTCCCCCCCTGGGCCACACACCCGCTTGCGGGATTCAGAGGCACCGCATCTTTCGGCCGGTACGACAGCTCGGTGCCGATGGCCCAGTCTCCCACCGGAAAGTTCGCACTCAGGCCGAACATGCGGCGATTCTCCGGGTAGCGATAGATGGTCGCGCCTTCAGGACTCAGAGATGTCTGGGGCAGTTTGTCGTGATAGTTCATCACGTAGGCGCCGAGATTGAGATCGGTCCCTTTTGGCTGGTAGCGCAGCGCGAGTCCCCATTGACCGGAATCTTTTGCCCGGGTGGTCGTCACGCCGTAGGCGTTGCTTCCGACGCCGACGACGGAGGTTGAGAAGTAGCTGCCCACAGGCGGCAAGTAGCTCTTGTTCCAGCCCACCTGCACATAGCCCTCCACGTTCACCCCCCCACCCAGGCCAGCAGCGACGCTTACCATGGGGGCTGGCAGCACGAACTCTTTGACCTGCGCCCCTGGCTGAGCGGCCCGGTTGACGTCGATTGCGTTGGTGGCATTGATGCCACCGATCTCGTAGAGACTCTCGCCCCAACTGATGACTTGGTTGCCTGCACGAACCCGGATCTGCTGCCCCGCCACGTCGAAGGTCTTGCTGACCCAGAAGTCAAGGAGGCGCGCCTTGAACCGCAGGTCTCTGCGCGCATCTGCGGAGAGACCATCCTGGATGTTGGGCGGCACAGCAGACACAAAGTCCTGACCGCTCACCGCGCCCGTCGTGTGGGTCGCGGAGAAATCTCGGGCCCATGCGGCACGCGCCATGAAAGACAAGCCCTCCGAAGGCATCTTGAGCAAAAGCTCATGGGTGCCCTTGAGGTACGTTGTGAACGGCCTGCCCTCCTTGTAGTTGATGTTCCCCTGGTCGCTCAGCCCGCTGAATTGCCCCATGATGCCTCCGCCCGTGCGCGCGAAGGTCGTGCTGTCGTACGCGGGAGAGACCAGAGAGTTGCTCGGGGATTCGGTCCGGATCCCGGTTCCGATCGAGACGGTCGAATCAAAGCTGCCCTGGATGGATCCGTCGGCGTTTTTGAAGGTTGCCGCCTGCGCGGCACCCGTTGCCAGGGCAAACGCCGCCAACTGATAGCGAACGACTCGCGTCGAGCGGATCGAGGTGCGAAGGATGATGTTGTTCATTGCTTTTACTCCGCTCGAATCAACGCTCACTGCGCGCGCGCAGACTCTCGGCAGAGTAATAGTCAGGCTTCAACCGGGCGTTGCCCGTGCCGTCGACGACCCATTTCATGTCGGTGCCGTTGGCGAGGGCGGCGCCGTCAATGAGGTAGCGGCCTTCCGCCAAGTTGTGCTGGACGAAAGCTACCGAGTCGCACGACCCGGTTTCGTAGACAGGAATGACAAACCCTTCTCGAACCTTCCAGGCTTTGCCTTGCGCGTCATAGTCGACTGCGCCCACGAAGGTCCAGCTGTCCTCGTCGATGTAGAACTCCCGCTTCGGCGCGGAGTGGCGTAATCCTGGTTTGACGGTGGCCTCCACAACCCAGACGCGGTGCATCTCGTACCGACGATGCGTGGGGGAGATGAAGTCCGGCTTCAACACGTCGTCGGCCTTGGCCTTGAAGTCGTATGGACCGAAGGCGTTGTATGGAATCACCATTTCCTTCTTTCCAACGAGCTTCCAGTCGAAGCGGTCTAGTGCGCCGTTGAACACATAGGCTTCATCGATGTTGTACTGATTCTCGTAGCCGATCTGAGGGGCGTCGTAAGCATAGGCCGGCATCCGGCGCGTGCGTCGCTGCCCAGGAAAATAGTAGAAGGTTTCCGAAGCTTTGTTGGACGGCGCCACGAACACGGCGCCCTGGCCCGCCAACGCCGTCGGCGACTGATAGCTCATGGTGTAGTACGACTCGATCTGCTCGGCCTTGGCGAAGGTCGTACTGTTCTTGTCCGCCCATGGCATGTAGGTGAAGCTGTCGGCAGTCACCTTGATCCACTCGCTGCTGCCTTTGCGAGGAGAAACATACACGATCTGGTTCACCATCTCGATGCCCGCGCCGCGGTAGTGCATCTTTGCGTTGATCATCACCTCCGCCCCGCTCTTCGGCATCGGAAATGGAATGCCGGGAACGAATGCATCCGAGAGACTCAGGCCATCCGGATTCAACTTCGCGAAGCCGACGTTCTTCTTTGTGTTTTCCGCCACGACACCCGGCGCCCCGCATGTGCGGCGGCTGGGATAGACATCCATGCTGTAGCCCTTCGTGGACTTGATCAGGGCCACCTGGCCTGCGTTCAGCTTGTCCGCATACTTGTCGACATTGGTGGCATCGATGGTGTAGAGAGGCTTGTCCGACTTGTATTTGAAGAAGTCGGAGCGCAATGTGCCGAAGGTCCAACCTTGACCCACGGCACCGGGCGGCGTCCATTCAGGGATTCCGCTGGCGGTGCCCGCCCTTTCCGCCCCGAGGGGCGTGAGCTCCGAGCCGAGCTTGCCTGCGTCACCGCTCTGGGCGTCCGCCATGGTCGCCACACCCGTGAAGACAAGGGTCAACATCATGGCTCCTGATAGCCTGGCGACCCTCGCGGTGCGAGAAGGAAGAATGGATTTGGACCTCATGAGATATCTCCAGTTGGTAAGTTGACGTTCTCTGCGGTTCGCACCAACCGCTGCTTGCATGGATCGCTTGTCAGCCAGATACTTGACTAACAACGATTTTGTAGAGGGACAAGCTCCGTAAGCAGGAGTCATGCCCGCCATCCTCCGGCGAACCCGATGTCGCGTACCCGGCCATATATCTGACTAATGCCGATTTTTCTATTTGCCCCTAATCAAGACAATAGGGTTAACCTCACTGCGTACGTCAGTCATTCCCAGCAGGTACGCCTCGGAGTTGTGGACGCACATTCCTAGTGCGGGCTGCACCAAGGAGGCCACAAATCTGCTCAACACCAAGATACCCGAGCATTTAGCGCCAAGCTCGCGATAGAGATGGCAAGCTGCTTAAAACCCGTTACTAAACGGAACTGCCCGAGTGAACAGAGAGGCTTCGCGAATCGACCGCAGGCGAGACAGCAGGCTGCTCGGCCGTGCAAAACTATCGGCACTTCGCGCGAAAGCGCAATTGCGCGACCCGTGGGTTAGCGAGCCTCATGAGGAATCACGGGCTCGCCCTCAAGCGATGCGAGCATTGACCAAGCCCCCCCAACCACATCGCGGCGTCCACGCGCTGGACGTTTCCGGCTTGCGGCGAACAGCACGGCCACGCAAAAGAGCCTGTTGGACGAAAACGCTGATGTCGATGGCCGCCACTGATGGAACGCAAGCCGCTCAAAACGCAGCCGCAGGTTTGCAGCCAAGCCAGCTGTAAGCACACGCCACGGCCGCCTCACCGTCGCTCCACATCACCCGGAGCTGGTGAGGTTAGGCCCGCTCGGCAAACGGGGGCGTGCGACCATACTGCGTGATCGAGCGGGAAGCGGCCAACACCATGAGGATGGCCAACACGAGGAGGCCGGCCGCCGTCCAACCCACCGGCCGCACGCCACCGAATCCGAACACGACACTGGCGAGTGCCGGGCCCACTGCCAAGCCGAAATTTGTGATGGATCCCGCCAAGGCGGCGCTTTCTCCCGTTTCGTCCAGTTCGGCAAGAACGCTCAGGAGGTAGGGATTGGCAATGACCACACCCGCATTGATAAGACTCAGAGCAACAAAGAAGCCCCAGCGGCTCCAGCCCTCGTACATTCCCAGAGCGGTGCCGATGAGGATCGCAAGCCCCCAATAGATCGGCTTGAATGCTCCCGCGCGATTACCCATCCAGTTCGTGAGAACAGCGGCAGGAATCTGAATCAACGCCGCGATCGTGAAGGTCAGGCCGAGCTTCTCATCGTCGATCATCAAAGAGTGGCTCGACGGCCCTGCAAAACTGATGGTCACGGACTGGGAAATGAACAGGGCAAACACTGCGGCCAACATCCAAACGATGCCGATGCTTCGCGTCCTGGACTTCTGAGTCATGTTCGTGGTCCAAGACAGGCTGGCTGCAGGCATCTTCGGCGAGAGAACAAGCCCCAATGCCATCATCGCGAGTTGAACGATCTCCGCGCCCGTGGGCCCGTACCTTCCGATAAGGAGAGGCGCGACATACATGGCAATACCGTAAACCACGGCGATCACGATCGCAGCTTGTGCGAACCATTTCTCCGGATGCTCGTAGTACGAGGCGAGGCCGTAGACACACGCCACGAGAACGCCGGCAGCGACGCCGAAAACGATCTTCAGTGCCGCGTAGATATACAGGTCATGAGCAAAGATCATGGCTGCCGTGGCCCCAAAGCCCAGGAAACAGGCCCCCATCGACCATGTTCTTTTGCTTAGCCGAGAGATCCACCTGCTCATCAATAGCGCTGTGAGCGATAAGACCAGCAGCTGGGCGGAAGCAAGCCAGCCGACATGATCTTCGGTCAGGCTGAAACGCTTCATCGCCGTCATCACATCGTAGGGAAGCAGGTAGTTGGGCAACCAGCCGAGGGTCGCGAGATACAGCACCGCGCATTTCTCAAGGCCGACGAGCTTGCTTTTCATGGTGGAGTCCTTGGCAAGGAGATGTGAACGACGGGAAGTGAGTGCTAGGCCGGCCGATCTTCCCGCTCCTCCGATCACCACCTCGGCGCAGAAGCGAGCCTCGGAAGACGGCCCTCAGTCCATGAAACTGGGGTCCAGCTTCACGAGCTTGCGCACCAGGCCATCCCATGGATCACTCGTGCCCTCGCCGTTGGCCACGCGCTGCAGCTCGGCCTTGAACATCTTCAGCAACGGCGGTCCAAACTGAATGAGCTCGCCACCCTTGGTCGACGTCGCCATCATCTGGATCCTGCAAGCCTTGCGGATGTTGTAGTGCCGAAGGAAGGCGTGCTTTGCAAAGTAGCCGATCGTGATCAGCCCATGATTGCGCAACAGCAAGGCGTTGTTGTGCCACCCCAGACTGGCCTGCAGGCCAACAGCGCATTCCGGATGAGTCTCCACCCCTTCGTAGGCGTGGTAGCCGATCCCGTCGGCGAGAGCGAAGGCAGCGGACTGGGAGATAGGAAGAAGCCCCTGGGAATTGCAAGCCACCGCGGCGATGATGTCATCGTGAGTGTGGATCACGAAGTTGGCATCGGGCCGAGCTTCGTGCACCGCGCGCATGGGATGCCAAGAGCAAGGGACAACGCCAAAAGGCGTTTCGGAAACCAACCGCTCATCGACTGTGATCTTCACCAGGCTCGACGCCGTAACCTCTTCGAACAATAGGCCGTTGGGGCCGACGAGATAGTGCTCGCCCACCCGCGCAGAGATCAACTGCATCGAAAGATCATCCCATCCCATCAACGGAATGAGACGAAAGAGCGCCGCGGTTTGGACTCTGATTTCCCACTCGTCATCCGAGACCTTTCCTTTCAATGAGGGGTAGGCGGTATCACCAATTTTCAATTCCATCTCTGCTCCAAGGTAAGTTGCCGAATCCGATAAGTCGCGCAGAGTCCGATGTCTCAGAATTCGAAGTACGCGGGCCCTGAGCGATCCCAGGCCGCACTGGCAGCTTTCATCTGGGCGAAACCGTCTTCCACAGCCGGCGAGGACTGGATCAACTCGATGACGCTGCCTCCATCCAACTCCGCCTCGAAGAATCTCGTTTCGACACCGATTGCTGAAACCCAACGACTGATCGGCTTCAAACCGCGTTCGACGAGTGCAGCCGCATCTGCGTCGATGTCTTTCGACAGGATGCCGAGGTGATGCGATCCAAAGCCATGTACCGACTTGAACTCCGTGAGCGAGGAAGGCGCATCGTTGTGCTGCTGCATGAGTTCGATCTGGAGATCTCCGACGTATGCGAACGCAGCGCTGATGTCGGCGGAGATGTCTTCGCCGCGATGCGTTTGCACCGCGTACTTCAGATGCCGGCCGACAAAGAAGGGCCCTACGCCCATGGCGGCCCAGCGCGCCATGGCCTTGTCGATGTCCTCCACCAGGTAAGCAACCTGCATGATCGCGCCGACTCCAGCATTCGCCATAGCAATACTCCAAAGTAGTGCGCGGGTTCCGCCACAGCGCACGCTATCGCATCATAAATCCGTTGTTAATCTAATAATAGCCTCTTGCCGATGGTGATGCAATGGGCCTCCAATAGGGAATTCCCCATACTTCTCTGCGCATCGCCCCTCACGCACCGCCGCCGCCGATCCAGTTTCGGATTTTTAATAGTAGACTAACAACAGCTTTTAGGCGGCTCTGCTGTGCAATCAGGGGCGGCTATGCGCGGGGCACGCGCCGATGTCTCGAAGGAACTCGAGCGGCCGCTCTTGGCATGCTGCGCCTTCTGCACGGCAACAGCTCTACCGAATGGTCTCGAATCGGAAAGAGTCATGAATCAAACGTTCGACTTCGTCATCGTGGGTGCTGGCTCCGCCGGCTGTGTGCTTGCAAATCGACTGTCTAGAGACCCCAGCGTGCGTGTCCTGCTTCTGGAGGCCGGCGGATGGGATAAGGATCCCATGATCGGCCTTCCCGTCGGCATCAAACCGATGACCGCCAAGAAGCAGTACCGATGGGTGGACACCTCAGACCCCGACGAAGGTCTGAACGGTCGTATCAATGAAGTGCTCCACGGCAAGGTGATCGGGGGAGGCTCATCGATCAACTACATGGCGCATACACGCGGCCATCCGCGCGACTACGAACGCTGGGTCACGGCTGGCGCTGATGGCTGGGGATTCGAGGACGTTGCCCCCTTCTTCAAGGAATGCGAGGCTTGGGAGCGCGGGGAGAGCGCCACCCGGGGCGGCGTCGGAGAGATCGGCGCTCAACAGGGACGACTTGATGATCCCGTCTTCGCCGCATGGTTCGATGCGCTTCGTGCCCTCGGCTACGATAGGACTGACGACTACAACGCATCTCACCCCGAAGGCTTTGGTGCGGTGCAGTACTCCATCAGAAACGGGCGCCGCTCTTCGGCCGCGCGGGAGTTTCTTCACCCTGCACTGCAGCGCCCCAACCTGACCGTCCAAGTCGAATCGATGGCGACAAAGATCCTCTTCGACAAAACGAGGGCAGTCGGCGTCGAATACGTTACCAAGGGCCAAAAACAAGCGGCGCGCGCCGGCCGGGTTGTGCTGAGCCTGGGAGCGATCAATACGCCACACCTTCTGATGCTCTCGGGCATCGGACCTGCAGCGCACCTGCGCTCGATGGGAATTTCACCCTTGATGAACCTTCCTGTGGGGCAAGGCCTCGAAGACCATCTGGGTGTCGAAGTCATGTGGGAGCGGAAGAAGCCCGGGACGTTTCATCAGACGCTCAGACTTGACCAGGCGGTCTTCAGCATGTTTCGGGGGCTGGCGCTTCGCAGCGGCCCCGCTTCGCGTCTGCCAGGCGTCATACTCGGTTTCGCAAAATCAAACTCGACTTTGCCGCAGCCTGACTTGCAGTACTACCTGCAGACACCTCCGCCCTATGCCGACGTCTGGTTCCCAGGGCTGAAGCGCCCCTATCAAGACACGCTCAGCGTGAAGATGAATTTGCTGAGCCAGCAAAGCAGAGGTGAAATCCTGCTTCGTTCCACAGATCCGACCGAGCGGCCTCGCATCGTCTACAACTCGCTGTCCGAGCCGAGAGACATTGAAACCTTGCGGGAAGGCGTGATGCGCGCTCAAGCAATGCTCGAGTCAGCGGAACTCTCTCCGTTCCGAGGCAACCCCCTTATGCCCGATCGTCCTTTCCGGAATAACGCCGAGGTCGACGCATACATCCGGTCTCATGCGTTCCAACAATATCATCCTGCGTGCACCTGCAAGATGGGCAAGGACGAAACGGACTCTGTTCTCAACCCAGACCTGAGTGTCCGGGGCATCTATGGACTGAACGTGGCGGATGCATCGGTCATGCCAAACCTCATCTCCGCCAACCCCAACATTCCCGTCGTGATGCTCGCTGCCAAGGCGGCAGCGATGTGGTTGGGTTGAGAGTGAGTAGATTGCTCGACTCCACCTTCACCATCACCACTTTGAGGATGATGGGTTCTAGCAAGTCGCCACGACAAATAAGCCTTCCTCTTCAGGACCTGGAGCCGTTCAAGCAATCATGAAATTCAATGACAAGCAGCGCGATTCTGAATTGGCCGAAAACATTCGAACGCGCAAGCCAGTGTTCTGGACGAACCCTGCCCGATCAGAAGACGGACGCATGGGAAGTACTTGGGATGACCGGCCAATTGGCTGTGAAGACGTACGCGCAGCAGAAGACCGATTCCGAAGGTTCAGTCGCGTTCTGACGGACATGTTTCCGGAGTTGCGGGACACGCGCGGTGCAATTGAGTCCGCCGTACTTCCGGTTCCGGCTCTTCAAAGCCACTTGGGCATCCCCTTGGAATCAGGACGCGTACTCATCAAGGCGGACCATGCGCTGCCCGTCGCGGGCTCCATCAAGGCCCGAGGCGGCATTCACGAGGTGCTGGAATTCGCTGAGAAGCAGTTGCTAAAAAGTTCAGCAGGAACCCTCGCCGGCATTGGCGACCTTTCGTTAGAGACGATTCGCGAGACGCTCGGCAAGTATCAGGTCGCAGTTGGTTCCACGGGCAACCTCGGCCTCAGCATTGGTGTGATCGCATCGGCCTTGGGCCTGGGGGCCACTGTTCACATGTCTGCGGATGCAAAGCGCTGGAAGAAGGATCGACTGCGCAAGCGAGGTGTTCAAGTCGTAGAGCACGAAGGCGACTATGGCGCCGCTGTAGAGGCTGGCCGTACGGCGGCCGCGGCCGATCCCAATTGTCATTTTGTCGATGACGAGGGATCGCTCTCTTTGTTCATGGGCTACAGCACCGCCGCGAGCGAGCTCCGGACTCAGCTGAGTGAACTTGGGATTCAGATCGACGCAGACCACCCGCTTTTTGTCTATCTTCCCTGTGGCGTCGGGGGAGCACCGGGGGGGATTGCGTTCGGTCTTTCCCATGTATTCGGCCCGCATGTGCATTGCTTCTTTGCAGAGCCAACGGCCTCGCCCTGCTTTCTTCTCTCGCTGCTCGACGAAAGCGGCTCGAACCCGAGCGTCTACGACATCGGCCTGGACAACGCCACGGAAGCTGACGGTCTCGCCGTGCCGCGCGCGTCAGCACGCGCAGTGGAAGTGATGAGATCAGGAATTGGGGGCGTTTTCACGGTGGAAGACGAAGCGCTCTTCAAGAACTTGCACGCTGCGGCGATCACGCAGGGGATCCGTGTCGAGCCTTCGGCTACAGCTGCTTTTGAAGGCCCTCTATGGCTGACTTCATCCGGTCCTGGAAATGCGTACCTCGCACGTAACGGACTCACTGGAAGTCTTCCGAAGGCGACACACCTGATCTGGACAACGGGCGGCCTTTTCGTGCCGGAGAACGAATACCAGGCGTTCTTCGAGCGCGGTGCGTAGGCATTCCGCGAGCAGCAGGCCACACGCCGATCACGTCGTGCACCAGCGCCTTCATCCGGCTCGACCTGCGATTGGCGTACAGGAAGGCAGCGTGTGAGCGTGCCTCACCAAACACCTTGACGACCCGAACTTTCCCGGCTGACCCGAGCAGGTCAGATCGCCGCGACCACACCAGCGCCACTTTCACCGCTTCTGGTGCGCGATGATGCGCAGCGGATATCCGCGCCGGTTCGGCGACTGACGCAGGACGATCCGGCTGGCGAAGCGCTCGATGCCGATGTCGTCTTTCAGCATCTTCTCCATCAGCGCCTGGAAATGGCCGACGCTGGCCGCCACGATCTTCAGCAGGTAGTCGTAGCCGCCGCTGACGTTGTAGCACTCGACGATCTCCTCGTACTTCTCGGCAGCCTCCTCGATTCTGCGGAAATCGCGCGGCCGGTGGCTGCTGAGGGTAACTGTTGATTTGGGGGGTGCGGATAAAAACTTGGACTGGTTTTATGCCGCAAGTCCAAGGCTCACCCGGTATTCGATTGGGCTGAGGGAGCCGAGCGAGATCTTGATCCGCTTTTCGTTGTACCAGCGGATGTACGCGTCGAGCGCCTCAACGAACTGCTCGATGGTGGCGTTGTTCCAATTCCGAGGATAGAACAGCTCGTTCTTCAGCCGACCGAAGAAGCCTTCGCAAGCTGCGTTATCGGGTGAGCATGCCTTGCGAGACATCGAGCGGGTTAACTTCGCGTCGCTCATTCTTGATAGCCAACCTGGCCAACGGTAATGGCCGCCCCGATCGGAGTGGACCACAGGCCGATCATTCGTCTCGGCCACTGTCTCGATGGCTGCGTCCAGCATCGTGTTGACCAACTCCGCGTCCGGATTGGTCCCCGTGGTCCAGCTGACGACCATTCCGTCGAAGCAGTCGATGATGGGCGAGAGGTACACCTTGCCAGCCGGGATCTGGAACTCCGTGATATCCGTGAGCCACTTCTCGTTGGGGACCGCGGCCTGGAAGTCGCGGTTGATGAGGTTCTCCGGCGCTGGGCTGAGTTCGCCAAGGTATAACGCATACCTGCGCTTCCTGGGCTTTGGAACCACCAGGCTTTGCTGCTTCATCAACCGCTGCACGACTTTCTCGGAGATCTTGACGTCCTGCCTCGTGAGCGAAGCCTGCAGCCTGCGGTAGCCATAGCAGCGGTGGTTCGACTCAAAGATGTCGGTGATGGACTGCCGCACCTGCAGGTACTTATCGCCCACCGCTGCACGGGCCCGGTGATAGATGTATGAGCTACGCGCAAGATCCAACTGTGCAAGGAGCTCCGGTAGGCCATAGTGCTCCCTGAGGGCGTCAATCAGCAGTGTCTTCTCCCGGTTGGACAGGAGCTGCAGGTCGACGCCCAGGCCTTTTCTTAACAGTTCGTTGGCCTTTTTCAAGAGGTCCTGCTCGAGCCGCAGTTGCCTGACTTCGCGGCGCAGCGACTCAACCTGGCGCTCGAGTTCGTCGCGCTCTTGTGAGGACGGAGATGGATTGGTGCGTTTCATGGATGCGGATGCCTCACGTCCCAGAAGTTGGTTCTTCCAGTTAATGGGATGGACTCCCTGCGTGCCGGCGCGCACGATGTGCCCTGGACTGAGAACCCCAACCTTCTTCGAAGGAGATCGCCATGACCGCTTGCCGCTTCCTTGCGATTGACATAGCCAAGAACGTCTTTCAGCTTCACGGAGCCGCTTCCGACGGTTCGATGTTGTTCCGGCGACGACTGATGCGGGCCCAACTCAGTGAATTCGTTGTCAACCTGGCTCCGTGTGTAATCGCGATGGAGGCATGTGCTTCAGCTCACCATTGGGCACGCCAATTCATGCGCTTCGGGCACGAGGTTCGCCTGATCAGCCCCCAGTTTGTTCGCCCCTTCGTTAAGGGCAGCAAGAACGATGGAAATGATGCAGAGGCAATCTGCGAAGCCATGCAGCGCCCCAGCATGCGGTTCGTTCCGATAAAGACTATTGAGCAACAAGACATACAGGGTCTGCATCGAGTTCGATCACGGCTGGTCAGCGAACGCACGGCACTGGTCTGTCAGATCCGAGGCATCCTGACCGAGCGCGGCATCGTGTTCGCCAAAGCCCTGACCCGAGTGCGCAGAGAGGTTCCGGGGATCGCGCAGGACTTGAACAACCCGCTGACGCCTATCCTGCGAACGATGCTCGTTGAGCTCATGGACGAGCTCAGCGCACTTGACGCGCGCATCAAGGCGTTTGATCGCCATATCGATGCAGTCTTCCAAAGCAACGAGGCCTGCCAGCGCATTGCCCATATTGAAGGCGTCGGCCCCAAGACCGCCACCGCGTTTGTTGCTGCCGTTGGGGATCCTCATGAGTTCAAGAATGGCAGGCACTTCGCGGCTTGGCTGGGCTTGGTCCCCCGCCAGCATTCCAGCGGCGACCGGCAACAACTCATGGGTATCACCAAACGCGGAGACAAGTACCTGCGAACCTTGCTTGTGCACGGCGCTCGAGCTGTTCTCAGAACCGCTCCCAAGAAGACCGATGCCAAGCATGCATGGGCGTTGGAGCTCGCCGCACGACGAGGGGCGCCCAAAGCGATCGTCGCGATTGCCAACAAGATGGCCCGAGTGATCTGGGTCTTGCTGGCCAAGAAGGAGGACTATCGCCCCGCAGTCTGATCAAGTTCTGTCAAGTGCGCTGCAGTTCATTGATGGCATATCGGTCGATCCGGCATCCAGGGAACCTGAGTTGTACGCCGGCCCTGTTCAGGCCTGCCAGTTGTTGAGGCCTGGGTGCGCGGATTCCATCGAGGCGCCGACTTCGTCGTGACGCCGGATATATGTACGCAATCGACTCGTATGCAGATCAGTTCACGATCAGCGCCGCCTGGCGGCTTGTTTCAAACCGGGAGTCCATATATGTACAGGGTTGGCCGGCACACGCCGAACTTGTCGGCGATAGCCTGGCCACTTTCCTCGCGGGTGCAAAGCGCCATGACTCCCGCTTGCATCAGCTCCCCGGAATGCCTTCGTCGCCCCGTACTGCCGACGACAGGCCTTCCGGCATCAGGAAGGGCCTCCCGAACCCACGCAGTGAGCGTCCCTCTGCAGGGGTAGCCCAATGACCTCATGGTGGCCGCAATGCAGCGGTCGTGAGTGAGGTAGGCTCGATCGCTGCCGCCTTCTGTTCCTTCGAGAACTTGGCTGGCCGCCCCGCATAACCCGCTGGCAAGTCGAGCTTCTGCTGGTACTCGTTGTACCAGCCCTTCAGAGAATTCTTGGTTGGATAACCAAGCTGCCGGATGGTCGGTCTGACGCGTCTGCCCAGCTTGATGTAAAGCTCGACCGCTCGAATCCGATCTTCGTAGGAATACATGAACTACCTCCAGGTAGTCCAAGTTTTCGCGCGCACTCCCCCGGGGGCAGGATTTCATGGAAATCAGCATCATGCCCACCCCGATGCGGCCAGCCTCACAGCCTCAGCCTTGATTCTTGCGTGTGCTGCCTCGTGGGCCGCTTGCCTTCTCTCATCTCGATTCTCCGTATCGCCGATGTTGGCAACTTCTTGCAGTACGTGAAATCGAGGCAGGGTCAGTCTCTGCGTGTCGGCCACGGCCATGCCGCACAAGCCGCGATCCGCGCCTGCGACACGGCCGGTCGCGGCAGGCCAGCCCAGGAAAGTCGCCTTCGTGGCTTGCGCGCGCCCCTTACCGATCGCCCATGAGGCCGCGCGGACGCGGTCCCTCAGGGTCGGTGAGCGACCCAGCCCTTGAAGGTGAACGCGCCATAGAAAAGTTCGATGTCCGCGAATCCCGCCGCGCGAAGCAGATCGACGTCCTGCTCGGGCGACAGCACGGGCAGCCGCTCCTTGATCGCTGCGATGCTGGCTTTCGCCTGGACCCCAGGGACGCCCGAAGCAGCAGCGAACGCCGCATTGCGCGCGAGCCATCTGTCCCCGAACGGATCCTCCATAGGGAAACTGTGATGCGCGACGACCAGGGATGCGCCGGGCCTGAGCCGCATATGCAGCTCCGCCAACGTCTTCAGGCGCTCGGCCGGTGGCAGGAAGTGCAGCGTCAGCAGGCAGGTCGCGCCATCGAACGGACCCGCCGGAGCGTCGTCGATATAGCCTTCGTGCCAGCGCACACGGTCCGCCATCGGGCCGAGCGTCGTGCGGGCGAGCTCGAGCATCTCCGACGAAGGATCGACGCCGTCGAAGTGCCAGCCCGGCTGCATGTCGCCCAGAGCCTTCAGCTCCAGCCCGCCGCCGGCGCCGAGCACCAGGATGCGCGCGTCGCCAGTCGCGCGTTCGGCCAGCAGCACGGCTGCCATCCTGTGCAGATCCCGCAGACCCGGCACGATCCTCGCTGTTCTCTGTGCATAGCCTGATACGGCCGCTGGATCGGAGAACGGCGTCATCAAAGGCGACCCTTCGCCCGAATGAAAGCGATGTCCCGGGGCCAAGGCAGCAAGGGCAGGACCTGGGCTACCGCCATCGCGCCGTCGCCCCAAGCCAGCGGTACCGAACGGGGTGCCCGGTGAGGGGCACGATCCGCCCCACAGGCCCGCTCACGGCCGGACAGGCGCCGAGCGGGCGGCGTGCCTTCGCATCAACGCGCCAGGGAGGTCGCCATCCGGACCGAGAATCCCGCGCGAAGGGCCGGCAACCCAGGCAGCGGCTCCGGGTCCCGGCGCTGACAGGGCCGTGGGGCTCAGCCATGTGCAGCAGCACGTGGAGGCCGGTGGAGGAGACGGCTGGCGAATTTCATGCAACTTATTATGTTACGAATTATGCGGCGAGTCCAGGTCAGGCGGTGATGGACAGTCCGTCGCGCCGCAGGCTTGACACTCCAGAGAGAGTCACTCAAGCACATGGACGGTGCGCACCGAAGCGTCATTCGACGGCGAGGCCGATCGCCTTCCGAAGATCCGGTCAGGGCTCCTCTGCCATGGAGCTTGGATCCCCGTCCGTCAGCGGGCATGCTGGACCGGCCTGCGAAAGAGAAACGTCAGGCGGGCAACTTGCGATGGCTCGCGATCACCGCGGCCCACGGCGTCCCGATGGCCTAGGGTTCACAGACTGAGCGCGAGACGGCTCAAGCCCCCGCGCAAACCTTGCAGCATCTGCAGCACTACCACGCAGGTCTGCGCGAGCACCATGCCCTTGCATTCAGTTGTCGCAATAGAAGGCGTCGCGCAACTGCCGCCGGATCTCCTGGCACTGCGTCTCAGGTGCTTCTCCGATGAGGCGGGCATGGTCCCACCTCGTTCCACGCGCACTTCAAGGACATCACCTCGACGTCGCCGATCCAGTAGCGGAAGACGACCCGCCTGCATCCGGCAAGGCTGCTCATGGTCAGCACCAGGTCACCGCCGCCCAGGCGAGCGCCCAGGTGGGCTACGAAAGTTCTTAGCAATTATCAACGTTCTTCCGTCTTGCGCACACCCAAATGAAGTCACGAACTGTTCCCGAATTAGTGAAAAGCTGTACGTTCTCAGGAACTCAGACCATCTTGTCTTCGCCTGACACGCCGGTAGTTGCAGCCTCCGCGGACCGCTTCAATACCGCTGCCATGGGACAGCAGCAACTCTTCCCACGCTCGGCTTTGTCCAGTCGCACACACCCTTCGGAAAAATGGTCTGGAGTTCGGCCCACTGCACCGATGAAAAGACCACCCCGTAGTCAGAAACCTCGGGTGACTTGAGCACGCATTTCATGACGTCTTGCGCAACGCTCTCGCCCGCCGCAATCCGAGGCGTCGAATAGATCGGAAAGAGGGTATTGCAGACACCACCGGGATCCAGGGTCGCGGGCTCTGCATGGGCAACTCCGCTCACATCCCAGCAGGTATCGACAAGCGAAGAAGGCTTGTTTCTGATGACCTTTCTCGCAAAATCGTCTGTCGACGTATCTGAGGCGATTCTTTCAAGCCATTCGTTCTGAGCCACGAGCGCCATCTTCGTGAGATTGACCACCCCCTGATACCCTCCCGTGCTCGCGGACAACCAACTCACGTGATTGGCATCGGTTCCGTGTGCGGCCTGCAGCCTGGAACGAGTTGCAAAGGTGCGAACCCTCGTGTGCGTATTCAGGCCCTCGGTATAGAGGCGCGTATCGATGACAGGCAAAACGATGCCCTCGCCCGCGTTCACGAGTCCTGACTTGTAGGCGTTCTCCACCCCTCGAATGTTCGCGGTCGCCCGAACGCTTGTATAGGCTCCATTCACATCGAACCCGCCGACTCGCCTGTTGAGATCGAGGAACTGTTCGACGGTAATGGCCCCGCTGTTCAGCGCCTGAAACCCGTATTGCACGCCGACGTTGTCATAGATTGAGCGGGCAAAGCCTGTGGCTGCATCCACCCCGAAGACGTTGACCAATCCGTCCACGTATCCGCCGCGCACGCCGGTAGGGTTGGTAAGTGGATCGTAGATTGCCGTCGGCGGTACGACCGGCGAGAAGCCTTGCGTGGGCGTCACAAAAGCGTGACCCGCAGCATCCCAGCTGCGGCAAGTGGTCGATGTGCCACTCACCGGATAGCCGGCCACCTTGGCCTGCAATGACACAGGCCAGGCGTCCGATCCCATCTCATCGAAATATCGATTAAGCAGAGCGCAGTCGACAACGTCGAGTATGACCGACGGCGTATCGGGAAAAGACAGGCCGGGCGTGATCGCGTCAAGTACACCAGGATAGTTTTGGGCGATGAAGTGCTGAATCATCGCGCCGCCGGAGGGCCCTGTCCCGACGGTGAATCTTGGCATTCCGTATGACTTGATGAAGTGCTCTTTGAGCATCATCGAATTTTCCGCGGCCATCACGGGATCACAACCGTTGTCCATCGCCATGCGCGAAGCGAATGCAACGGCGAAGCCAAGACCTAGCGGGTCTATGGCGTTATCCACGCTAAGAGGCAGCATGGCGAGAGCGTCCGGCAAGGTGTTCGAACCGGATCGATAACCAGGGGAGCATCCTCCGCCATACACGAGATTGAGTTTTCCATTCCAGCCCGCACCGGGCCTTTTGCCGTCTTTCGTCCACGGATTTGAGATCGGATGGGCGGGGTCATCGAGGATGGCGATTCGGTATATCGATTGATCGATCGTGCCCGATTCGACCCGCACTATGAAGTTCACCTTGTTTCCATCGATGGTCTCTGTCGTAGCAAGATCTGCGGGATACGGAGCACCCACGCTGGTCAGCGGTTTGAAGGCGTTGGAGGTGGTGACGTAGTACCAGTCCAATCGACTCGAAACGGTACAGCTTGCATCCGATGCTGCGCCGAGCCCGGAGCTCTCGGTTTCGCAAATCCAAGGGACTTGGTGGGGACCTGAGATGATGGGGCCGGATGAGGAATGGTTCTTGACCGTCAGCGACGTTGCAGGTCCAGACTTGCCCCGCGCAGAAATCGTGTTCTCCCCCAAATGAAGGCCTGCAATACGACCGACGAGGCGGTTGCCTGCCGGGTCATGCTCCAGCGACGAGCTGACATCAACGCCATTGAGGCTGACTTTCAGATCCGTCGCCGAAGCGGATGCAGAAGCCGGATCATTGCTCACCGCAATGATGACATCGCCTCCGCTGACCGTATCCCGGCGCGACGACAGAAGCTCGACTTGAGGCGCTCGGCCTTCTGGGGAGGACGGCTCTGAAGCAACGGGCAGCGCGTAGCCTGGCGTTGAACCAGAACCACCACATCCGCCCACGACAGCGACGAAGGCCAGCAACATCCAGACCTTGCGGCAAGGCGACGGGCACTGGATCTTCTGGAGAGTTCTGAACTTGAGGAACAGGGAATGCGAAGACGGTTTCTTTGACGACCGAGAGCTCATCTTTTTTCTCCTGAACAAGGTGTGAAATGAGAAAGCAACGACCATCGCGCCTGTCTTTCGACGCGACGACTCGTGGCGGAATCGTTGATCGGTGGAAAGATCCGGAGTCGGGAAAGCACCCATCCCAAGAAGGCTCAACAGCCTCTGGGCGCCTGGACACCGGCGGACCGTATGACTCTTACCGTTTGCGGGATCTGCCCCGGAGTCGCTTTGGATGGAGCCGGGTCCATTCCAGTACTTCATTGCGATCGCGCACAGGGACTGCTTTTCGCGCTCCGCGCAGCCGCTGTATGTGGCGCATCCGGGCGTTTCCCTTTTCCGCCAATGAACCCTACATCGGCGCCTTCCAGACCTGCTTCATCACACGCAGCCAGTTTTCGCCCATGACCAGACCAATATCCGAGTCGGAATAGCCCTTGCTCAAGAGCGCATCCACCACTTCCGGCATGGCGTCCAACTCCACCTGCTTCATATCGCTGCGCGTGTAGCCGCCCTCTGGCGGCAGCTTGTCTGCGTGGGCCGCAGCGTCGGCTGTGATCGCAGGCAAATCGACGATGTAGTCAAGTCCCAGACCGACATGTTCAGGCCCGACCAACTGAGCGATGTAGTCGATCTGTTCGGCGAACTTCGAAGGCGACGCGTCATCGTCTCCGGTGAAGATCGAAAGGCCCGTCAGCCCGAACACGCCGCCGCTGGCTGCCACAGCCTTGATCTGATCGTCTCGGTAGCAACGCGGATGTTGGTGGATGTTCCATATGTTGCCGTGGCTGCAGATCACCGGGCGATCGGAGTACTCAATGGCCTCCATGCACGAGCGATAGCCGGCATGGGCAACGTCCACCAGCATCCCGACTCGGTTCATCTCAGTGATCAACGTTCGCCCGAATCGGCTGAGCCCACCCTCACCCAGTTCGTGGCATCCATCCGCCACGAAGTTCTTCTGGTTGTAAGCCAGCAGCATGTGGCGGATCCCGAGCTTGTAGAAGACTTCCACCATCGAAAGGTCCCGACCGACCGGAACAGATCCTTGAAAGTGAAAGCCCACGGCAAGCTTGCGCTCGTTCCTGGCCCGATGGATGTCGTCCACCGTGTTGACGAGCAAGCAGAGATCGCTTTGGTCAAGGAAGAACTTCCGGTACGCCGCGATGGCCTGGATCGCACCGATCGTGTCGCTGTTGTCGGCCACCAGCGTGAAGGACACGAAGGTAAAGCCCTCGTCAATGAGCCGTGAAACGAATGCGTCCTTGAGCCGCTGGTCCGCGGGAGCGCAGAAGGGTGACGTCATGTCGCACACGAGCAGGCGGGAATACAGTTCTCGCGCTTGGTCCGAAGCAGCAGGTTTCATTGCGCTGGATGAATTGGGCATGATTTTTCTTTGGGAGGTGAAGGGATGGGGCATCGGTGTCCTGCCCACGCTGATCCTCAGACCTTGAAGTCCGAGCCGGGTCGATGCAGCACAACCAGAAAGATCCAGAACACGGCCGTCACAGCAACCACGTAGAAGGCAGGCACGAGAGGGGTTCGGAACGCATTCAGCATGACGGTGATCGCATACAAGGAGAACCCCCCAAAGATGGTTGCGCTCAAGTTGTATGAGATCGCCATGCCTGTGGAGCGAAGTTCAGGCGGAAAGAGATAGGCCATTAACTTTGGATAGACCGCATTGGAGGCCGACGTCACAGTGGTGAAGATAGCCGAGCAGATGATGAACTTCGCCGTCGTTGGCCCGGAGGTCATCCAGATATAGAGCGGTACGATCATCACGATCAGTACGGCAAGGCTGATGTACAACTGCCTTTTCGCGCCCAGCCTGTCAGCAACCATTCCCAGCAGCGGTGTGAGGACCGTCCCGATGGCGCCACAGACCAACAGGGCCAGAAACGGAACATCGGCCGGCAGCCTGAGTTCGCGCACGGCGTAGGTGGGCGCATACACAAGAAGAACGTATTGAACCGACGTGCCGATCGCCGCCAGAGACAGCGCGACCATGAGTGCACGGCGGTGCTCTCTGAGAACGACTCGAAGCATCTCCATGGTTCCCCGGTCGCCAGCGTTTCTTTCGAACACTTCTGATTCCGGCAGGTATCTCCTGATGTAGTAGCCGACCGGTGCAATCAGCAGGCCAAATGCGAAGGGAACGCGCCATCCCCAGCTGTCTCTGGATTCCGGTGACATCACCTGCGTCATGAGCAGTCCGACAAGCGCTGCCATGACGGTTGCAAGCAACGGGCCGCTGCTGTAGAGGCCACTGTAGAGGCCTCGTTTCTTTGCCGGAACGGACTCCAGAAGGTAGGTCGCGGCGCTGGCGAACTCGCCGCCCGCAGAGAGCGCCTGGAGTATGCGCGCGATGACCATCAACACGGTGGCCGTCACCCCGATGGAAGCGTAGGAAGGGACGAAGACCATGATGAGCATCGACACGGTCATCGACGCCATGATGAAGCTCAGCGCAGGACGTCGCCCAAAGCGGTCGGCATACAGACCGATCAACACACCACCGAGAGGCCTCACGACGAAGGAGAGGGCGAATGTCGCGAAGGTCGAAAGGAGTGCTGCTGCGTCATCGCCGGCTGGGAAGAACTGCTTGGCAATGAAAACCGCCAGAAACCCGTAGACGATGAAGTCGTACCACTCCAGCGCGTTGCCGATGATGGCGGCGATGAGCGCCCTTTTCTTGTGGGTCGCTTGAGCGGACTCTTCCGATCCCTGCACTCGCACTTGCAGCGGCGCAATGTCTTCTATATCCACAGATTTCATGACAGCAGATCGCATTCCTGAGATGGGGACCACGCGCTTTTCCCCCGAACAGTCGAACTGTCGCTGTGGGCAGGCTCGGCACTTGATGGTCGACTTGCAGAGGCTGCATGGTACGTTTCAATCTTGCATAAAACAATAAGCATTTAACGCAACATGTATAGGGTTTACGTGCCCCCGCGACGCTGTGAATACAATGCGCGGAAGATGGCCACTTCCCCAAACAAATCCCGGCGCGTCGTCAGAACCCAGGCGGAGCGCAGCGAAACGACCCGGCGCCGCATCCTGAATTCAGCGATATCGCTGATTCGGCGGCAAGGCTTTCAGAAAGCCAACCTGCAGAACATTGCGTCCGGCGCGAAAGTCACGCTCGGTGCGTTGCAGCATCAGTTCGGAACGCGGCAGGCGCTGCTAGAGCAGGTTGTGGAAGAGGTGATGGCACCACTCTCTGACAAGGGGCCTGTGTGGCCGGATTCAGCGATCCCGCTCAATGAGCGCGCCGCAGAGTTCGTGGAACGCGCATGGCAGCACATCTACGGAGCAGACTCTTATGTGGCTGCCTGGGGAGTGTTCTTCGGCTGTAAGTCCATTCCCTCGCTTTTCAAGCGCATCGATGCGAAACGACAGGCGGAGGACCCGGTATCGTTCGCGCATTTCCTGGCGCTCTTCCCTGAGATCTCCGCGAACCATCGCGACCCCGAAGGGTTCGCCGAAATGGTGTTCTCCACGCTTCGCGGGATCGCAGTGTTCAAGTTGTTTCCGGTGCCGGAAAAATCCATCGCCCCCCAACTCGAATGCCTTGCCGGGATGATCGTTGCCGCAGGCCAGGAGAGGCCGCCGAAGACGGGCAAGTCGTAGCCTTCCCGGCGCGCGCCCAGTCCTAATTCGTCACGAAGAAGAGCCGGGCTTGGCGCCCGAAGTATCTGACCGTGGTCCCCCTGCCGATTTCGATCACATCGCCGGGGCGACCTTCGACGCGTTCTCCGTCGCCGGTCTCGACGCCGAAGACGCCCTCCAGCACCAGGATGATTTCGTCATAGGCGAGCGTCTTCGGCTCACAGGTTGCCTCGTGCCAGCGACCAAAGCCGCAGGGAAGCGCAGCGCTTTCGCTGTCCGCAACCGCCCAAGAGATTTCGGCCACGCCATCGGATGCGCCCCCGCGCGCCTCGCAGGTGATGGTGTGTCCCGGGATGAGGCGAAGAGAAGTCATTCAGGTGCTCCGTGTGAGAAAAGTGAGGAATCGTGCAGCCCCTGACACGTCGACGATAGCGATGACGTCATCGTTCGCCTCGCCCGGTCCACGCGCCATAGGAAAGGGCCAAGCTGACGCCGATGTCGCGCAGCGGGCGCGGAGGGATGTAGCCGGCCGTTCCTTGAGAGAGAAAATCCGCCATCAGAGAATGATCCTGGCCAACGGCGAGGTCCGCGATGAACATACCCGCCGCGGTGTGCCGCACAATGCCGGACCCGTTGCAGCACGAGGCGGCAAACGAACGCGGTCCTACGCGACCGAATGCGGGCGCGTGGTTGTGCGACACGGCAAGCCAGCCAGCCCACGAGTGCTCCAGCTCGATCGGGCCGAGCTGAGGAAATCGCCGACGCAGGAGCGCCAGATGGGTCTCTCGGGCCTTCGCGCGACGGGCGTCAGTGGTGCGCAATGAAGGCGAGTACTCGAATCCCTGGCGAATCATCAGCCGACCCTCTCGCGTCAGTCTCATCGTCGATCCGGTCATGCCATGCGCCGGCGTCACGCCCCAGGTCGACTCGCTGCCGAGTTGGCCGAGTTGTGTATCGGTCAACGCGGGCGTCAAGCTCGCGAACAGCAATATCGGAATCTGACGCGCCCTATAGACGCCGAAGGACTGCGAGAAGGCGTTGACCGTGAGGATGAGGGCGCTCGCGCGAATCCGGCCGGACGGGGTCCGCACGCCGGGCGTCCGGCCGCAGATGTCTGCCTCGATCACTGGTGAGTTTTCGAAGAGCCTGACCTGGGGAGGAAGGCTGTCGGCAAGCCCGCGGACAAGACTCGCAGGATTGACGAGGTAGGTGCCCGGGGTGTGAATGGCCGCGCCGTAGTAGGCGGTGCCCAGCGCTTCTCGCAACCCGTTTCGATCGACCCATCGGTACGGCTCTTGCCAAGCCCTGAGATTGGCCTCATACGTCGCAAGGGAGTGCTTTGCAACCTCATCCGTCACCGCAACGTGGTATCGCCCACGCTTCTCCCAGCCGCAGTCGATGCCGTGCGCCTTGACCAGGCGATCCAGTTCGTCGAGGGCAAAGCGTCCCACGCGGATCGCGCGGCGGCCTTGCTCTGCCCCATGTTCCGACGTCCCTGGTGCATGCGGAAGATCGATCGCAAAGCCAGAGTTCCGGCCGGAAGCGTTTTCCCCGACCACGCCGGCTTCGACAAGCGCGATAGATGCGTTGGGCTGGAGCCGAGCAAGTTGCCGGGCTGCAGCGACGCCCGCATACCCTGCCCCGACCACCAACCAGTCAAAGTCCAGCTCGCCCTGTACCGCGGCGCTCGCCCTTCGCGGCGGCAGCAATGCGCTCCATCCATTGCTTTGATCTTCTGCGGGCAAGCGCCCAATGCGAATCGACATGCCGAATTCCTGAGTAGGCCCCGCAATGCGGCCCCGGTACCCTAAGACCGTGGGTGTGCGTCGACCGGAGGTTATATTGCAATAAGCATGTAATGTATATCTAATAGCTACGAGCATGCAATCGCAGCTTTTACTGGCGCATGGCGTTGCTGCATAGCCGAATCCGACGCCAGTACTGCCGAGTCGCGCGCTTACAAGCGATCACCACATCAGCGGCGCCCAGAACGCGTGCCAGGGCCTGCCGCCAAGCCAGGCTCAGGATTGGCGAGTGATTTCAACTTGCGCAGCGCGGTCGATCCGCGGCTGCAGCGCGGCGAAGAATCCATCCATCGTCTGCTCATCCAGGTCGACGGCCTTCGCCCGTCCGCCTGCCACCACAGTGGCGTCCTCGATGCCGATAACGCCGAGGAGATTCCCAAGGTATTGCGTTGCGATGTCGCGATCCTGGATCGGCGATCCCTCGGTGAAATCGGGCGATATGCTGCCCCGTCCGATTCGAAAAGCTCCCCCTTGGAGGTAGCACACCAGTGGAGATCGAAGTTCGCGCTCAAGTTGAGCCAAGCTTGGGAGCGAGATGGTGGAGACGATCTCACCTGCATTCCGCGCCAGGCGTGGTTCTGAAGGAGAACGGCATCTTCTTCGTCGACGTCGCGCCGCGCTACGAGGCGTGTGAAGGGGACGGCGGCGCGCCCCTTGTGGTCGGACACGACGAGCAACTGGAGCGCTGCGCGCGCAACGCGCAGGAACTTTTTCACGAAGTCCGCGCAGCCTGGCGGCCGCATGACTGGACTGGTACGGGTCTCTAGGAATACACCGACCAGCGCGCGATATCGCCGCGTGCCTCAGCCGTGGAGCTTCGTCGCGATGGTCGCGACGTGGCGGCCCTGGAACTCCGCCATGCCCAGCTCCTGCTCGCCAGGCAGGCGCTCGCCCCGGCCACCGACGAGAGTTGCCGCTCCGTACGGGCTGCCGCCTTTGATCTCATCGATGCCCATCTGGCGCCTCTCGGCATAAGGCAGGCCGACCACGACCATGCCATGGTGCAGCAGGGTCGGGAGGAACGTGAGGATGGTGCTCTCCTGGCCGCCGTGCTGGGTTGCCGAGGAGGTGAACACGGATCCCACCTTTCCAACGAGTGCACCCTTCATCCAGAGCGGTCCCGTCTGGTCGATGAAGGTGCGCATCTGTGCGCTGACGTTGCCGAAGCGGGTGGGAGCGCCGAAGACGATCGCGTCGTAGTTGGCGAGTTCTTCCGGCTCAGCGAGCGCAGCGGTCTGGTCGGCCTTGCCACCCGCTCCGCGGAACACCTCCGGGGACATCGTTTCGGGCACCCGCTTCAAGTCCACGACGGCGTCGGGAACGCTACGCGCGCCGCGGGCGACGGCTGCCGCCATGGCCTCGATGTGGCCGTAGAAGCTGTGGTAAAGGACGAGGACTTTTGCCATCTTGATTTCAGATATTCGGTGATTCGTTGGGAAAGGCCGCCAAAGCATTGGCCGCAACCCGGCGGCAACGTGGCCGGATCGGCAACGGTGCGACAAAGAAATGCGGGTGAATTGGCGCGGCGCGAGCCCGAAGCTCTACTTCTTCAGCGCGGCCTGGGGCGTGTTGCGGAAGCTGATCGCCATGCGGTTGTAGGTGTTCATCAGACCGATTGCCAGGGTGAGGTCCACCAATTCCTTCTCGGCGAAGACGTCGCGCGCGGCTTCGTAGTCTTCATCCGGCACGCCGGTGTCGGCGACGCGCGTCACCGACTCTGCCCAGGCGAGTGCGGCCCGCTCCCGCGGGTCGAAGAGATCGCCGGCCTCCCGCCATGCCTGCAGCAGCGCGAGTTTCTCGATCGGCAAGCCCTTCTTCAGCAAGTCGCGCGTGTGCATGTCCAGGCAGAACGCGCAGTTGTTGATCTGGGACACGCGCAGGTAGACGAGGTCCACGAGTGCCGGCGAGAGGCCGCTCTGCGATACGTAACCATAGAGGGTGCCCAGCGCCTTGGCGCCAGCGGGAGCGAGTTGGTTGTAGTCGAGACGCATGGTCATGGTTTGCTCTCTGAAGATTCGGTTGAGGTGGTGGGAGTCGTGAGGGGGGTGTCCCCGGTGTCCAGCACGAAGACGGCGAGCAGCTTGGCAGGCTCGCTCTTGCTCGCGTTGCGGCTGACGACATGTCTTGCGCCCGGGGGCTCATAAAAGCTTTCCCCCGCATGCAGGACCTGCACAGGGCCGTCGTCGATCCGAGATTCGATTGCGCCAGAAACGACGTACGCGTAGATGAATGCAGACTTCGCATGCAGGTGCGGACGCGATGCGGCGCCCGGCGCGTAGTCCACCACGACCGAGATGAGCGACTTCCCGGTAATGTTGGGGATGGCTTGCCGGAACGCGGGGGTGACCTTCTCGGTCATCTCATGGGCCGAGGCGGAAGCGGACGCGACTGCGCCGATCGTGGCCGCCACGACGCAGGCGAGCAGTGTGTTCTTCAAGTGAGTGCTCCTGGGTTCATTCGGGAAAGCCGACCATGCGAGCGAAATCCTGCACGCGCTCGCGCGGCATCGCCGTCTGGTTGACGGGTGCATCGGGATCGCCGTAGCCCATGGACATGCCGAAAGCCGTCACTTCCTCAGGTGCCATGCGAAGATGCGAGGCAATCACGTCATGGAATGGGGCGAAGGACACCTGCGGACAGGTGTCGACGCCCCGCGCCTTGGCAGAGATCATCAGGTTCTGCGCGAAGAGGCCGAGATCGATCCAGCTGTGCGGCTTCAGGCGGCGGTCGATACTGAAAAGAAGGCCGACCGGTGCGCCGAAGAACGAGAAGTTCCGCTCGGACTGGCGGGCGCGTGCCTCCGCGTCGCTGCGGTCGATACCCAGGGATGCGTAGTACCGCGCGCCGAAGTCCTGCAGCCTGGCGCGGAACACCTCGGGCAGCGGCACGGGGAAGTGCGCGGGCGCGGGAGCCGTCCCGGACCGCGACGCCGCGACCAGCGCCGCAGCCAAATGCTCCTTGGCCGATCCGGTCACGACATACACCCGCCAGGGTTGGACATTGGCGCCGCTCGGTGCGGTGGCCGCATCCGCCAGGATCTCGCCCACCAGCTTGCGATCAAGCGGCTTCTGCTTGAAGGCGCGCACCGCGCGGCGGGAACGCACGACACTCGCCACACATTGCGCGACGGCCTCCTGGGCCCATTCACGTGGGTTCGTGGTCATGGCTTACTCCTGCGGCGCGGCGTGATACGAAATCCGTCCCGAGGGCAGGAAGAAAAGCGCGATGACGGCACCCTCCTTGGCTTCGGGATAGTGCTGGCTGCCGGGCGAGGGCGCGGTCCACCCGCCGAAGCACCAGCCGTTCGGACCGTTCAGGGCTGCACCGGGCGTGACGGGCACGACCATGTTGAACTCGCCGTAGGGGTGGCCATGGTATTGGCCGCGGAACCGGCCGTCGGGATGGCCCTGCTCGTTCCCAGTGCTGTCCATGTACACCGCGGTGATGCTGAAGTGCAGGGTCCTGTCCGAAGGTTCGGCGATGCGGCTGCGACGGTAGTGCGGGCCGTCGATCTCCACGTTCGCCGCCCAGCCGTCTTCAACACCCTTCTGCACCAGGCGCGCGAGCGTCTGGTATAGCTCGCTGTCGGGTCCGTACTTCTGGTTCAGCCAGCGCTCGACCTCGGTACTCGCCGTCATGTCCTTGACTTCTTCGAGGAAGGGAATGCAGCGGTCGATCAAGGCCTCGCGGTCCTGGATGCGTGTTTCGGTGATCATGGGGTGAGCTCCTGATTGGCTGGTTCCGATGATGGGCGACCCTCTCTGGAAACGGAACTGATCTCTCTGCAAGCCCATAATGCACGGCGTTCATTGGCTGGAGGACGAACATGAGCATTGGCCGGACCGACCTCAACCTGCTCAAGGTCTTCGATGCGGTGTACGAGGAACGCAACCTGGTCCTCGCGGGCAAGCGGCTGCACCTGTCGCAGTCGGCGGTGAGCCACGCGCTCGCCAGGCTTCGTGAACTGGTGGGGGACGAGCTCTTCATGCGCACAGGAAAAGGCATGATCCCCACCGGTCGTGCCGCGGCGATGGCCCCTGCCCTGCGCGACTCCCTGCGGCGGATCGAGGCCACATTGGGCGTCGAGCCCTTCTCTGCGCAGCAGTCGACGCGGCGGTTCGTCATTGCCGCGAATGACCACCTCACCGCAGTCATCGTGGCACCGCTGTCGCGCGAGCTGCAGCGCTCGGCGCCGGGCGTGGACCTCGTCATCCGTCCTTTCACTCGGCTCGACCTCGCGGAGCAGATCGACCTGGGCCGCATCGACATGGCCGTCGGCATCTTCTCGCAGGTGCCTGGCCGGTTGAACTCCCGCACGCTCATGTCGCAGGGTGAAGCGATCCTGATGCGCAAGGGGCATCCCGCTTCGCGTCGCAAGCTCACGCTGCGGGACATGGCGAAATTTCCTCTCGTGACGCTTTCCGTCGGAGGCGAGGAAGAAGGCGCGGTGGGCGGCTTCATCCTGGAGCGCGGCCTTGCGCGGCAGTCCGAGATGTTCGACCGCCATGCGCTGGAGGAGGCGCTGCTTGCGGTGCAGGAAGCCCCGCGCGCGCGCGTGACAGTGCCACACTCGCTGGCGATTCCCGCCCTGCTGCGCGAGACCGACATGCTGTCCATCGTGCCCGCCTCGCTCGCCATAGCGCTGGCCAAGAGCAGCGACTTGCTGCGACGGCACCCCCCTTATCAGGCAGGAACGTCGACGATCCGCGCAGTCTGGCACCGCCGCGACGATCACGACGAAGGCCATGTGTGGCTGCGCGACGTGGTGGCGGCAACAGCACGTTTTGCAGAGGAGGCGCTCGGCTAGCATCGCAAAAGGCAAGTTGCACGTTGTGCAATTGGCCCTTGCAAAGTCTTCAGTTCCAACGCCCGCGCCGTCCGACCATGATTCGGTCATACCCATCATTGAGCAAAGCGAGAGGCGGAATGGACGCAATCAATCGGCGCGCTTTTGCGCGCATGACACTGGCCGTGCCGGCCGCGGGCTGGCTTCTGCCGGCGTTGTCCCAGACGGGCGTGGGCAAGCTGCTCGTCGGCTATCCCCCGGGGGGAACCCTCGATACGACAGCACGTCACCTGACGGAGGGCTGGCGCAAGCAGGGGCGCCAGTACATCGTTGACAACCGGGCGGGGGCTGCCGGCCGTATTGCCAATGGTCAGTTGAAACGCGAGCGAGCCGACGGCAGTGTGCTGCTGTGCACGCACGCATCCGCGCTCACGATCTACCCACACGTCTATGCAAAGCTCGCCTACGATCCAGCGGCAGACTTGGTGCCGGTGTCGCCAGTGGTCACGGCGACCTGTGCGTTTGCCGTGAGCAACGCTGCGCCGGCCAGCGTTCACGACCTGCAGACGTATGTCGAATGGGTGCGTCGCACGCCGAGCTCCGCCACCTTTGCGTCGCCCGCTGCCGGCTCCTTCGCGCATTTTCTCGGATACCAGCTCTCCGACACTGCGGGCCTGAAGCTGCAACACGTGGGCTATCGCGGTTCCGCTCCGGCGATGCAGGACCTGATCGGCGGGCAGATCCCCGCGTACTTCGGGTTCGTTGCCGACTTCCTGCCTTACCTGCAACAGGGCAAGATCAGGATCCTGGGTGTCTCCGGCGAGAAGCGCTCCGCCTTCCTGCCAAAGGTACCCACCTTCATCGAGCAGGGATACCCAAAGGTCGTCGGCGTGGAGAACTATGGGATCTTCGCGCCACCGGGGACCCCCGACTCGACCGTGCAGGCGGTGCACGCATCCATCGTTGCCGCGACCAAGGATCCGGCGCTGCGCTCGGCCTTGGAGCAGATCGGCCTGGAAACGCTGACGCTTTCGCCCGGCGAGTATGCGAAGCAGCTGGCGTCCCAGCGGGAGTTCTGGCGTCCCATCGTGCAGGCTTCCGGTTTCCGCTCCGAGGACTGACATGGACACGGTGAACTGCACGCAGGCGGAGATTGCGCGCTGTGTCGACCGGGTGCTGCAGTCACGCCGGTCCACGCGTGCATACCGACCGGACCCGATCGCGGCAGAGACGGTGTTCGAGATCCTCGATGCCGCCGCGACGGCGCCCAGCAATTCGAACACGCAGCCGTGGCGCGTGCACGTGCTGGCGGGCGCCGCCCTGCGAGAACTGGGCGACGCGCTGGTCGCGAGCTTCAGGGAAGGGAGTCTGCCCCCGTCGCCCCATTTTCCGGATTCGCTGCCGCAGGAGTTCAGCGAGCGACAGGCGGACTTTGCGACGCGCTACTACAGCTGTCTCGGAATCGACCGGCAGGACGCCGCCGCGCGCGCCGCACAGACCGAGAAGAACTTCCACTTCTTCGGCGCGCCGATCGGCCTGCTCTTCAGCATCGACAGACGCTTGACGGCTCACAGCTGGCTCGACCTGGGTCTGTTCGTGCAGAACGTGATGATCGCTGCCGGAGCACGCGGCATCGCCACGTGCCCGCAGGTCTCGTTCGCACGCTTCCATCCCGTGATCGCTCCCTACCTGGGCATGTCCCTGGACCACCTGACCGCTTGCGGCATGTCCATGGGCTTGGCCGAAACGGCGGCGGCGGTGAACCACGTCCGCATGCCGCGACAGGGTGCGCGCGAGTTCGCGCAGTTCGTCGGCTTCGAGCCTGCCGCGCCTGTCCTCACGGCGACCGGGCTCACTCCGCGAACTGCTGCCGGTTCTTGCGCGGACTTGCGCTGAACCGCCGGCTGAAGGCGCGGTGCAAGGCTTCCACGTTCGCGTAGCCGACCCCGTCGCCAGCGGCGGCGCACGTCGTTGCGCGCCTTCTTCTCACCTCGATGGGGGACGCTCCTGAGCCTTCAGCCGCATCATCCCTGCCACTTCGACGCGTAGATGACTGCGCACATGTCTACCCGCTGGAAGTGCGGGTCCTTGTGCGCGAGGAAGTCGTCATTGAAGGTGCCGGTGGTGCTGGCGGGGCGGTGCTTCATGCCTTGGTAGAAGGCATCGATGATCCTGCTCTTGAAGTCGTCTTCGCGGGGAAAGGCCGCGAGCACTGCCTGGCGTTCCGCGTCCGTGAACTCATCGTATCCCCGCCCGGCCACGTCCATGCCCGCACCTGTTTGGACCAGGGCGATCTCGGCTCGCATGAACTGCGGGATGCCGGGGGTGCTGTGCAGGGCCACGGCGTTCCAGACCGTTTCGATGTCCGCCTCGGAAATGCCATGGCTGCGGAGGAAATCACCCGCCGCATTCGCGCCGTCCACTTCGAAGCGAAGCTCACTGTTCTCGTACTTGGACGTCAGGCCGATGTCGTGGAACATCGAGGCGGCGTAGAGCAGTTCGGCGTCGTACTTCAGCGCTTTGCGGCGGCCCGCGAGGCAGCCCCAGCAGTAGCAGCGCAAGGAGTGGTTGTAGAGCAGGTCGCTCTCGGTGTCGCGAACGAACTCTGCCAGCTCGCGAGCGAGCTGACTATCTGGGATGCGTATTCCGGAAACTTCTCTGGGAGTCATGACTTTCCTCGATGGGTGGTAACGGTGGCAGTGGACGTCGTTGCCGTTCCAACTCGCCAAAGCGGTTGCCCGGCACCGCGATGGCGTCATCATCCGCGGCCAAGGCACGGGATGGAACTGAACTCTGTGCAAGGGCAGGTTGCAGGCGGCTCAAGTCATCTGCACGGCCGATTTCACCGCCGCATGCGGACCGTACCCCGGTATCGTGATCGGCGACAGGCCTGAGGACACACGCACGATCGCCCCTACGCCCGCAATCTGCGGAAGCAGCTGCTGCATCAGGACGTACACGCCCTTGAAATGGACGTCTGTGAGCGCATCGAACACGCCTTCTTCCGTTTCGCCGAGCTTGCCCTGTCCATTTGTGCGCCGACGTCGAAAGCATGCCGAGCGCCACAACAACTGGGAGATCGGCATCACCGGCGCGCTGTGCCACCTCCAGGGCAATGACGTTCAATGCCTGGAAGGCGACGAGGCCGCCATCAGATGCGTGAGGGCCAACATCGCAGAGGCCCCCGTCATGCACGTCATGCGAACGAGACTGTGCCGGAGTGCCGGTTCATCGCGGCGTGCGCGTTCTCGCAGTGGTGGATGGCGCGCCTGGTGCTGGACGAGCAAGTTCGAGAACTCCCCGGCTCTTTGGCGGACATGGGCCTGACCGGCATCGAATCCGCAGAAGCAGCGTCAGTCTTCCGTGCGCTCATGCGAATGCCGGCAATCGGTACGCCTCCGCCAGGTGCACCTGCTACGGAAGGTTCTCCCGAAAAATCACCTGGCTGCGCGTCGTTTCCACGCCGCTGAGCGGCTCGCGCTTGTCGCGCAGGTTGGTGAAGATGCGCACGCAGCTCATCAGCGTGGTATGCGGGCTCTGCGTGATCACCGCGTCCATGCTGCCGTCGATCAGCAAGGCGCGCGTATCGGGCGTCAGGCCGTGGCCGATGAAGACCACCTTCTGCTCGCGCCCCGCTTCCTTCAGGGCGCGCGCCACACCGTCGGACGCTCCGCCGATGTTGTAGATGCCGCCCATGTCCGGGTGCTGCTCCAGCAGCGCGCGCGTCTGGCGGTAGTTCTTGTCCGCGTCGTCCTGCCCTTCGCGCAGGCCCACCACTTCGAGCCGGGGGAACATCTCGTCGATGACATGCAGGAAGCCCGCCTCGCGTTCTTCGTGCGCCTTGTAGCTCAGGCTGCCCGCGATGAGCGCGACCTTCGCCGCGCGCGTGCCGATGAACCGGCCGATGAGGTAGCCTGCCGTGCGCCCCGCGGCCCGGTTGTCGAGTCCCACGAACGCGGCGCGCTCCGAGTTCGAGAGGTCCGAGATCAGCGTCACCACCGGCAGCCCGCGTTCGGCGAGCGCGGCCACCGCCTCGCGCACCGCCGGATGCTCGAGGGCCATCATCGCGATGCCGTCGCAGCGCTGGCCGTGCCGGTGCAGCGCGTTCGCCAGCTCATGCGGATTGAAGCTCTCGATGAACACGGTGCGGCACTGCACGTTGAACGGCGCCCAGTGCTCCTGCGCGTAGCCCACCATGTCGCCCAGCATGCGGATGAACCGGTTGGTGCCCGCCGGCAGCAGGAACACCAGCCGCAGCGGCGGCGGCGTCAGCGCCGCATACAGCGCCGGCCCGGGCAGGTAGTCGAGCTCGCCCGCGGCCTTGAGCACGCGCTGCACCGTCGCATCGCGCACGCCCGGTCGCCGGTTGAGCACCCGGTCGACGGTGGCGGTGGACACCTGCGCCGCGCGGGCGATGTCGACCACGCGTGCACGGCGGGCTTCCACGGGTGAAGCAGACGAACCGGGAAGGGGTGAAGGGTTATCCCTCATACATCAAAAACCATCAGATCCAAGTTTGACCAGGATCATGCATGCTTTTATCTTCCCTGTGGCCTGAATTCAATGATGCATCAGATTGCATCAACGGCAGTCCGCAAGAATTCGACGATCACGGAGACAAAAACATGACCTCGCTGACCCGCAGGCGCGCCCTGCGCACCCTTTCCGCCCTCCCCGCCGCCGGCATCGTCACGGCGCTGCCGCGCGTCGCACGCGCCGCCGAGTTCTCGTACAAGTACGGCAACAACCTGCCGCTGACACACCCGCTGAACATCCGCGCGCAGGGGGCGGCCGAGCGCATCGCCAAGGAGACGAAGGGCCGGGTCGAGATCAAGATCTTCCCCAACAACCAGCTCGGCGGCGACACCGACATGCTGGCGCAGGTGCGCTCGGGCGGCATCGAGTTCTTCACGCCCTCGGCGCTGGTCATTGCCACGCTGGTGCCGGTGGCGGCCATCAATGCCGTGGGCTTTGCCTTCAACGACTACGCACAGGTGTGGGCCGCGATGGACGGCAAGCTCGGCGCACACGTGCGCGGCGCCATTGCCAGGTCGCGCCTGTACGCCTTCGAGAAGATGTGGGACAACGGCTTTCGCCAGACCACCAGCAGCAAGGCGGCGGTAGCCACCGCCAAGGACATGGACGGCCTGAAGATCCGCGTGCCCGTGAGCCCGCTGTCGATCTCGATGTTCAAGGGCCTGGGCGCCGCGCCGGCCAGCTTGCAGTTCAGCGAGGTCTACTCGGCGCTGCAGACGAAGATCGTCGATGCGCAGGAGAACCCGCTGCCCATCATCCAGGTCGCCAAGCTGTTCGAGGTGCAGAAGTTCTGCTCGCTCACCAACCACATCTGGGACGGCTACTGGTTCATCGCCAACGGCCGCGCCTGGGAAGCACTGCCCGAAGACCTGAAGACCATCGTCGCCCGCGCCATCAACGACGCCGGCATGCAGCAGCGCGACGACATCCGCAAGCTCAACGAATCGGTGGTCGGCGACCTGCAGGCCAAGGGCCTGAGCATCAACCGTCCCGCCGCCGAGAGCTTTCGTGCGAAGCTGCGCGAGTCGGGCTTCTACGGCGAATGGAAAGGCCGCTTTGGCCCCGAGGCCTGGGCGCTGCTCGAGGGCGCGGTCGGCAAGCTGGCCTGAGCACCCATGGCGCATGAATCGACTTTCGAGGCGGCTGCCTTTGCCGGCGCCTCGGCCAACCCGCTGAGCGGCATGGCGTCGCGCATCGACCGCGTGCTCGGCGCGGCGGTCGAGGCCGCGGCCGCGCTGCTGGTGCTCGCCGAGATCTGCGTGCTGTTCGCCGGCGTGGTGTCGCGCTACCTGTTCCACGCGCCGCTGGTGTGGTCCGACGAGCTCGCGTCCATCCTCTTCCTCTGGCTTTCGATGCTCGGCGCCGTGGTGGCGCTGCGCCGCGGCGAGCACATGCGCATGACCGCGCTGGTGCAGAAGGTGCGCCCGCCGACGCGCGCCATCCTCGATGCCTTCGCGATCGCGGCCTCGGTCGCGTTCCTGGTGCTGATCATCTGGCCGTCGATCGACTACGCCCACGAAGAGTCGTTCATCGTCACGCCGGCGCTGGAGGTCAGCAACGCATGGCGCGCCGCGGCCATTCCCGCGGGCCTCGGCATCATGCTGGCGATGGCACTGCTGCGCATGTTGCGCGTGTGCACCGGCCGGCAGATCGTGCTCGCGCTCGTCGGCACGGCCGCGCTGGTGGGCGCCTTCTGGCTTGCCGCGCCAGTGTTCGCCACCCTCGGCAAGTTCAACCTGGTGATCTTCTTCGTGGTCATCGTGGCGGCCACGGTGCTCTCCGGCGTGCCCATCGCGTTCTCGTTCGCGCTGGCGACCTTCGGCTACCTGGCGCTTACCACGCGCACGCCGCTGCTGGTGATGGTGGGCCGCCTCGACGAGGGCATGTCGCACCTGATCCTGCTGGCGGTGCCGCTGTTCATCTTCCTCGGCGCGCTCATCGAGATGACCGGCATGGCGCGCGCCATGATCCAGTTCCTCGCCAGCCTGCTGGGCCATGTGCGCGGCGGTCTCTCGTACGTGCTGATCGGCGCGATGTACCTGGTGTCGGGCATCTCGGGCTCCAAGATCGCCGACATGGCGGCCATCGCGCCGGTGCTCTTCCCCGAGATGACCAAGCGCGGCGCCAAGCCCGGCGACCTGGTGGCGCTGCTGTCGGCCACCGGCGCGCAGACCGAGACCATTCCGCCGTCGATCGTGCTGATCACCATCGGCTCGGTCACCGGCATCTCGATCGCGGCGCTGTTCACGGGCGGCCTGCTGCCGGCCGTGGTGCTGGGTGCTGCCCTGTGCGCGGTGGTGTGGTGGCGCTACCGCCGCGAAGACCTCAGCGGCGTGCAGCGCCACAGCAAGCGCGAGATCGGCAAGCTGCTGCTGGTGGCGCTGCCGGCCGTGCTGCTGCCCTTCGTAATCCGCGCCGCCGTGGTCGAGGGCGTGGCCACGGCCACCGAAGTGTCGACCATCGGCATCGTCTACGCGGCCATCGTGGGGCTGGTGGTGTACCGCCAGTTCGACTGGAAGCGGCTCAAGCCGATGCTCGTCGACACGGCCTCGCTCTCGGGCGCGATCATCTTCATCGTCGGCTGCGCCACGGCCATGGCCTGGGGGCTCACGCAGTCGGGTTTCTCGCAGGACCTGGCGCGGGTCATGGGCACGCTGCCCGGCGGGGCCTACGGCTTCCTGGCCGTGTCGATCATTGCTTTCATCGTGCTGGGCAGCGTGCTCGAGGGCATTCCGGCCATCGTGCTGTTCGGTCCGCTGCTGTTTCCCATCGCCAAGGCGGCTGGCGTGCACGAGGTGCACTACGCCATGGTCGTCATCTTCTCCATGGGCATCGGCCTGTTCGCGCCGCCCTTCGGCGTGGGCTACTACGGCGCGTGCGCCGTCAGCAAGGTCAACCCCGACGACGGCATCCGCTACATCTGGGGCTACATCGGCGCGATGCTGGTCGGCCTGGTGATCGTGGCCATTTTCCCGTGGTTCTCGACCGGCTTCCTGAAATTCTGATGCACACCACAACAACACACTCACATCCACGGAGCCAAACGCAATGAGTCGATTCCTCGGCGAGATCCGCCAACTGGGCTATGTCGTGCACGACATCGAAGCCGCCATGGACTACTGGAGCACGAAGCTGGGCGTCGGCCCCTGGTTCTACAACCCCCGCGTGCCCATCAGGAACTACCGCTACAACGGCGAGGTGCACGAGCCGCACAACTCGGTGGCACTCGCCAACTCGGGTGACGTCCAGGTGGAGCTCATCCAGACGCGAAACGACGTGCCATCGATGTACCGCGACTTCCTGCGGGCCGGCCGCACGGGGCTGCAGCACGTGGCCTACTGGACCGCCGACTACGACGCCGACCTCGCGCGCCTGACGGCGCAGGGGTTCAAACCCGTGATGAGCGGGGAAGTGGGCGAGCGCGGACGCTTCATCTACTTCGACACCGAGTACCACCCGGGCACCGTCATCGAGCTGTCGGAAGTCGCGGGCCCGAAGGGCAAGATGTTCGAGCTGATCCGCAGCGCGTCGCAGGGCTGGGACGGCAGCGAGCCGGTGCGGCCCTTTCCCGACCTGAGCAAGCTGTGAGCGTGATGGCACCCGAGCGCGTGCGTGCGCGGTACCTGGTCGAGACGCCGCACGACGTCGCGGCCGTGGCGCAGGTGATGGCGGGCGAACAATCGTGCGGCACCTTCACGCGTGTCGAAGGCGAGACCGACGCGCTGCGCGAGCGCGCACGCGCCACGGTCGAGGCGATCACCGAGCTGGCGCCGGCCGAGGCCCCGAGCCTGCCGAACGCCCTGCTCGAGCGCCACGGCGCGCGGGGGCCGTGGCGGCGAGCGCACGTCGACCTTTCATTTCCGGTGGCCAACATCGGCGCCAACCTGCCCACTCTGGCCGCGACGGTGGCGGGCAACCTGTATGACCTGGGCGAGGTGACGGGGCTGCGGCTCGAATCGCTGCAGATACCCACGGGCTACCGCGCACGGTTCGAGATGCCGCGCGCCGGCATCGCCGGCACGCGGCGTGCGACCGGCGTGGCCAGCGGCGCGCTGGTCGGCACCATCATCAAGCCGAACGTCGGCCTTTCCGCGGCGCAGACGGCTGAGCTCGTCGCCCGTCTGTGCGCCGCAGGCGTCGATTTCATCAAGGATGACGAGGTGTGCGCCGATCCCGCGCATGCGCCGCTGGCCGAGCGCGTGCCGGCCGTGATGGCCGTCGTGCGCGCGCATCAGGCGCGCACCGGCAAGCATGTGATGGTGGCGTTCAACATCACCGACGAAACCGACGCGATGAAACGGCATGCCGACCTCGTCGAACGCGAAGGCGGCTCGTGCGTGATGGCCAGCCTGAACTGGTGCGGGCACTCGGGCATCCAGACGCTGCGGCGTCACACGGGGCTCGCGCTGCATGGGCATCGCAACGGCTACGGCGCACTGTCGCGGCATCCGCTGCTGGGCATGTCGTTCCAGGCGTACCAGACGCTGTGGCGCCTGGCGGGGGTGGACCACATGCACGTGCATGGGCTGCAGGGCAAGTTCTCGCAGCCTGACAGCGAAGTCATCGCCTCGGCGCAGGACTGCTTCACCCCGCTGACCCATGCGGCGGACGATCGCGTGATGCCGGCCTTTTCCTCGGGCCAATGGGCCGGTACCGTACCGGCGACGTGGAAGGCCATCGGCAGTGACGACATTCTCTTCATGGCCGGCGGCGGCATCCTCGCGCACCCCGACGGCGCGGCGGCCGGTGTGACGAGCATCCGCCAGGCATGGTCGGCCGCGCGCGCAGGCGTGCCGCTGGCGGACGCCGCCAAGGATCTGCCCGAGCTCGCCCGCGCCCTCGCCTTCTTCGGCAAGCCATGAGGCCGCGTCCGTCGATCGTCTACTACGGCGACGATTTCACCGGCGCGACCGACACGCTCGGCACCGCCGCGCGCGCCGGGCTGCGCGCGTTGCTGTTCCTCCAGGTGCCTGACGCGGCGCGCCTCGACCGCACGGGGCCGCTCGACGTGCTGGGCATCGCGGGCGCAGCGCGCGCCATGACGCCCGAGGAAATGCGCACCGAGCTTCGCCCAGTGGCCGCCCTGTTCCGCTCGCTGGACGCGCGCGTGCTGCACTACAAGACCTGCTCCACGTTCGACAGCGCGCCGCACATCGGCTCGATCGGCGCGGCCGTGCGCGTGTTGCGCGCGGCGGTGGAGCAGCCATGGACCGCCATCATCGGTGGGCAGCCGAACCTGGGGCGCTACTGCCTGTTCGCCAACCTGTTCGCAGCCGCGGGAAGCGGTGCGCAGGTGCACCGCATCGACCGGCATCCGACGATGAGCCGCCATCCGGTGACGCCGATGGACGAGCCGGATCTGCGGCTGCATCTGGCAAAGCAGGGGCTCGCGGATGTGCGGTCCATGCCGTTCACCGCGGCGTCGCGCGGCAGCGATGCGCTGGATGCTGCCTTGCGCCAGGCGCTGCACTCGCCACCGGCGGACGCGGTGCTGTTCGACGTGGCCGATGCGGTGCAGTTGCGCGCCATCGGGCAAGTGCTGTGGGCCAGGGCGCAAGCCGCCACGCTGCTGGCTGTGGGGCCGAGCAGCGTGGTAGAGGGGCTGGCGACGGCGATGGGCGCGCCACGTCGGGACGGCGGCAGTCCACCGAAGGCGGGTGCCGGCGTGCCACCCGCCCAAGGCCCGGTGCTGGTGCTCGCAGGCAGCCTCTCGCCCGTCACCGCGCGGCAGGTGGCAGCCGCGAAATCTTTCGACATCGTGTGGCTCGACGCGCACAAACTGGCGCAACGCAGCGAAGCCGCCGTGGCCGAGCAGGCCAACCTGGTCATCGGCAGCCTGGCGCGCGGCCGCCACGTGCTGGCCTGCACGCGCGCGCCGGGCGCCACGCCATCGAACGGCAGCCTGGACGCGCAGGCACTGGCACGTGCCGGCGGCGACATGCTGGCCAAAGTGCTGGCGGCCGTGCCGCTCAGACGCATTGGCGTGGCCGGCGGCGACACCTCCAGCCACGGCGTGCAGGCGCTCGACGCGTGGGGACTGTCCTATGTCGCCGACATGGGCGCCGGCACCTCGCTGTGCCGCGTGCACAGCGACGACGCCGCGCTTGACGGCCTGGAGGTGATGCTCAAGGGCGGCCAGATGGGCGCGCAGGACGTGTTCGAGCGTCTGGTGCACGGCTTCGCCTAGAAGAGTGGGACTTCACGGGCGTCCGAGGGAGATCACGGCGACAGCTTCCACTTCCAGAACCCTTCACGCATCAGGCGGGAAGTGCACGCTGCGGCCGAGGTCTGGGTCCGTGCAGATCGCGCATTGCTCGACATCGCGCTGCGCAACCTGGTCTACATCGCGCTGAAGTACTCCGCCGCCGATCGGCCGGTCATTGTCGCGCTGAAGACGGTCGCGGGCAGCGTCCACATCGACGTGACGGACCAGGGCGACGGCATTGCGCCGCATGATGCGCCGCGCATCTTCGAGAGGTACTTCCGCGCCGAGAGCGCGTCCAGAGTTCCGGGCACCGGACTGGGCTTGCACCTGTCGCACGACATCGCCCGGCTCCACGGCGGCGACGTCGCGCTCGCTGCAACGTCCGAGGCCGGCTCCGCGTTCAGGCTGCGGCTGCCGCTCAGCTCGTGAGGAACGCGAGCAGGTCGGGGTTGATCACGTCCGCACGCGTGGCCAGCATGCGTTACAGAGGGCCCTTGTAGACCGTGAGCGAGCTCTTCTTCAGAGTCACTTCCGGGCTGCATTGCGATCCCGCTGAAGCGGATGCCCCATGAGGTAACGGTCCCGCTGCCGGCGAGCGTCGGCAACGGGAGAGTTGACTGAATTGCCACGGTTTTTGAGGAGGCTCACAGCAGCGCTTGTGGCTCTCCCTTGAAGGGGGCATCCAGCCACACGTGCTTTCGCACGCCGTGACCTTCCACATAGAACTCGATGGATCCGCCATTGGGGCATGTTTCGATGCCAGTGATTTGGACGGTCCTATCAGTTGGCAGGAAGTGTGGCGCTGAGATGCCTGTCTCATCCTTCTGCCACGAAGTAGTAAATAGGAACTAGAGCAATCCATGAACCTCCCGCGTTCTGGGGATGGCAATTCCTTTGCTTGGAACGAAATGATCTCCCTGCCCTGCAGCAATCGCTGTGCGTTGTGTCTTTGACGGTGGCTCTTCGAGCTGGAGGGCCGCAGTGTTCACCGAGCCTCGACAACCAGGCCAAGTTCCAGAGCAGCTGATGCGCCCGGTCTTCGAACATGTCTGACGAATGACATGACCAAGGCCGACCCTCATGGCAAGTCGGCCTGGGAACAGAGTCTTCGAGCTCTTTGCGGCGCGTGAGTGCGCGATCAACGCACGGTGTGATCCGGATCGAAGCCCGGAAGTGGATGGGTCCACTGCCGCACGAGGCTCTAACGTCAGCCAAGACAAAGGAAAGCCAATGTCCCTACCCATCGAAATCGGAATCAACCCGGATTGGGCCGACCCCAGAAAGCGCCCTGCATGCAAGTACGCGCCCATCATTGTCGAGAAGATCCAGAGTGTGCAGGCCATTCAGACGATGAAGGCGGTCCTGGAAAAGCGCGTCAACATATGCCGCTTGCTCGCCACGCAGAACGACAACCCGCATCTGCAAGGCACCGGCTGGTTCTCGTTTCTGCGTGCTGGCCCCTCGCACACGCCTCATCTGCGTGCCTCGAGCGTGCCTGTCATCGTCATCAGCGGAGGGAACGCGGTGAGGATCGCGCAGGATCTGGACGCCGACTACAGCCTTGCATGGCACCCGGCGAATCTTCGGAACGAGCCACTGTATCTGCTCGTCCACAGACTGGATTTCAGGACCTATCAGGGTGCACTGTCCCGCATCATGAACCGGTTCCGCAACATGCATCTGATCGGGTGGGACGGTGGAAAGATGACCGGCTTTGGTGCCGCCCGCGCCGCGGCGCTGGCGTTTGCCGACTCCTTGCCGTACCGACCTCAACAGATCCTTCTGATGGACCAGGATGTGGCGCAGACCGAAGGGACGCGACACACGAGGCCCGACGTGCAAAGCAAGGTCACGGATCTGCACAATCAGTTCGCCAAGCCGATCGTCGGGCTGGGAGTCGGCTACCCCACGAGGCAGTTTGTGCCAAAGCCGTTCGCCAACACGGCCTATCCGCGCATCAAGGACTTTGCGTCGCCGACTCAACAGTTCGTGTCCATCAGGGCACCCTTCAGACAGCGCGCGCAAAGTACCGCTCACCCCTACCTTGCAAACTCGAACTACCTGAAGATGGACGATGGACTGTATCCGGCGTTCATGGTCGCCGGTGGCGAGGACATGCTCGCAACCTACGAGCTCGACCTGATCCGGGATGACCATAACGACACCCTGCGCCACGCACGAATCGTCAAGAAAGCACTTCAGGGTCCGAACGATCCCCAGAATCTGTACTGGAACAATGCCCGAGTCGAAACATTGGAGCGGCTCTTCAGGGAGGAAAAACGCACGCCGCTCAGTCTGGAAGGCGTGACGTACACCTTGGAGGAGCTGCTGTTCTTGTTTACCCGTCAGGGCTGGCAGGCAGGCCACCCCACGCCGGAGTCATACAACAACGCCGCCTGCATCATCGAGCGCATCATCCTGCGGTACTTCAAGCTTGCGCCGCCGGGCACGTTCGGGCACAACGAGGTCTTCCAGCAGAGAAAAGGCTTCATCCCCGTCGTCTGATTCTTCTGGCGCGGCGTCGCATGCGGTCGTGTGCACCACGGTTCGTTGGCGCCTCGTCGATCCGACACTGTTGGCTGGCATTCGATGAGCTCCTGGCCGTTGGGCGGACCGTAGAAGTCCCGCCCTACAGCCTGCTGCAAAAGGCTGCGCAGTGGCATGTCGCCACTGCGCAGCGCGGCTCAAACTTCGAAGTAGGGCTCGCCGTCAGGCCAGGACAGGGTTTGCGTCTCCGGCAGGCCCTTAAGCAGTTCGTCTATAAATTTGAGTGCCAGTGAAAGCGCGCTGACGGGATCAATGCCGCGAATGTCCGCAAGCCTGCCGAAGTAGCCATCTATCGCGACAGGACATGCCGCTTCCACATCCTGTTCGATCCAGTAGGGCTGTCCGATTGCAATGCGGATCTCGCCGCTTTTTTCCGCAGCGCGGTCGTGCAAGATCAGGACTCTCTGCGCAAGAGGGGTGAATTCGTCTTTCGTCATTTGCAGCCTTTCAAGCAGTCGCCATACACCTGTGCATCTGTCGCGGCCACCGATCCGGTGGCTGCCATGTGCAGCGTCGTCAAAGCATAGGTGATCATGTACAGCGTCACATAGGTGGAGACCGTCGAGCCGAGGACGACCGACACACTGAGGGCGATCAAGCCCGCGTTTTGCTTCAAGAGGGCACCCCGGCACTGAAGCGCCACCACGCGCTGCGCATGCGGGTTCTCCCACATCACCCTTCGCAAATACAGGCCTGCAGGCACCCACAGCAGCCCGACGACGAAGGGAATGCGCCATCCCCAGGCATCCAGCTGATCCTTGGCAAGGCTGGCCGATACCACCAGTCCGATCAGGCCCGCTCACAGTGCGGCTACGCCCTGGCTCGCGATCTGAAGACTCCCCTACCAGCCACGGCGCCGGGCAGGTGCGGCCTCGATCAAAAAAGACGTGACCGGCCCGATTCATCCGCCGAGCGGGAACCTCTGCAGTAGCCGACAGAGCACGACCAGCACAGGCGCAGCCGCGCCAATGGCCGCCTACGAAGGGGTCAATGCCAGACTCAGCGTCCCCAACGTCATCAGGACCACAGTCAACGGCATGGCAGGCTTGCACCCCGCCCTGTCTGCACAGGCGCCAATGACAATGCCGCGAGGAGGCCGGGGCATCGAACGGCAGCCTGGACGCGCAGGCACTGGCACGCGCGGGGGGCGACATGCTGGCCAAAGTGCTGGCGGCCGTGCCGCTCAGACGCATTGGCGTGGCCGGCGGCGACACCTCCAGCCACGGCGTGCAGGCGCTCGACGCGTGGGGACTGTCCTATGTCGCCGACATGGGCGCCGGCACCTCGCTGTGCCGCGTGCACAGCGACGACGCCGCGCTCGACGGGCTGGAGATCATGCTCAAGGGCGGCCAGATGGGCGCGCAGGACGTGTTCGAGCGTCTGGTGCACGGCTTCGCCTAGAAGATTGCGGACTTCACGGGCGTCCGAGGGAGATTGCGGTGCGCCAATGCCTTCAGGACTTCTGCTCGTGGGGCAGATGGCACACCGCCTCGACGTTGTGGCCATCGGGGGCGATGACGAAGGCGGCGTAGTAGTGAGGATGGTAGTGCGCGCGCAGCCACGGGGCCCCATTGTCCTGGCCGCCTGCCTCTATCGCCGCACGATGAAACGCATCGACCTGGCTGCGGCTGTCCGCGGCAAACGCCAAATGCAGTGGTGTAGGTGACGCGCCTTCGCCTTCAGCCTGATAGATCCACAGCGAAGGTTTGCCGTGCTTGCCCAGGCTCGCGCCGTGGGGGCCCTTCATCGCGATGCCTACGCCCAACGGCGCCAGAGCCTGCAGGAAGAAGCGTTCGCTGGCTTCGACGTTGCTGGCGCGTATCCCGACATGATCGAACATGAGAAGCACTCGCTTGTGTTGTGTCAGCCGGATGTTGCCACGTCACGTGGCACGCATGCCATCAGCTTGGGTCTGTGTCCGCACGGCCTTTGCCGCGCAGCGAAGTGGGGGTGGCCCCGAAGCGGGCGCGAAACGAGGTGGCGAAGTTGGCGGCGTTCGAATAGCCGACGGCCATTGCCACTTCCGAGACCGTCAATGCGGACTCGAGCAGCAGCCGGCGCGCATGCGCAAGCCTCGCATCACGCACGAATTCGAAGACCGCCTTTCCCGTATAGGCGCGGAACGCACGCGAAAGCCGCTTCTCGTGGGTGCCCACCTGCGCCGCCAGGGCTGGAAGATTCGGTATGTTCGAGAGATCGGCCTCGACGATCTTGAGCACGGCCTGCGCCAGCACGTCGTCCGCGCCGGCTACCGTGCTCTGCGTCTCGTCGTTCGCTTCGACCCGGGCTGCGGACTCGACCACGTTGTGCTGCACTGCGCGCTCCCTGCGCGCGAGCGCCAGGTGCACTGCCACCCGCATCAACACATCCTCGTGCTCCAACGGCGCCTGCAGGCAGTCCACGGCGCCTTCACGCAGGCTCATGAGCTGCTCGGAAAGCGTCGCGCCGACCGTGACGAAGATCATCGGGATGTGCGCGGTCAAGGGATCGGCCTTCAGCAATCGCGCCGTCGACAGGCCGTTCGGCGTACCGAGTGCCACCTCGAGAAGCATCAGCTCGGGTTTGAGCGCCGTCGCCCAGCGATAGGCCTGGGCGTCGGCTTCGCAGATGCTCACGCGGTGCCCGGCCGAACGCAGTGCCGACCGGATCGGCTCCTGCTGCGCGTCTTCGACCGCGACCAGAATCTGGGCGGGGCCGCCGGGCCATTCCAGATGGTCCGCCAGCGAGGGCGACGAGGCGCGCGGCTTTCGCCTGGAAGGAAAGTGAGGCGCGAGCCTCCATCCGTCGGCGAGGCGATGCTGTGAACTCGGGAACATCAAGGCGGGGCAGTCGGGTCGGTCTTGGCTGACCCGCATGGTGCCCAGGGTGCCCGTTCGAAGCATTGCAGTTTTCTGACGCTTCCTCACCGATCCTCACCGTCGGGGGGCGACGGCACGCGAAGGCGAGCGGCAGCAGCTGATACGCGGTCGGCGTCAGGTCGCGAAGACGTAGCCGGTGCCGCGCACAGAACGTACCGGCAGGCGCATGCCGAGCTTTTCGGCCTTGCGGCGCAGCCGGCTGGCCATCGCGTCGATGCGATGCTGGTCGAAGTCGAACACGTCGCCTCCGAGCGCCACGATCAGCTCGTCGCGGCTCACGGTGAGGCTGCGGCGCTCGATCAGACAACCGAGGAACAGGCGCTCCGTGCTGGTGAGCGTCATGCGCCGGCCTTGCGGATCGCCGAGCACCCAGCCGCCATCAAGCAGCGTCCACGTGGAGGAGGTCTGCTGCGGCCGTTCAGGCACTGCCGCGTTGTCGATCGGCGGGCGCTGCAGTCGACGTCCCACGGCCCTGAGCGTCTCGGCCAACTCCAGCATGTTGACCGGCTTCACGAGGTAGGCGTCCGCGCCCTCGCGCAAACCCAGCAGGCGGTCTTCGAGTGCGCTGCGGGCCGTCACGAGCACCACGCCCACGCTCGGCACGGTGCGCAGGTGCGCCACGATGGACAACCCGCTCTCGCCGGGCAGGCCGATGTCGACCACGGCGATGTCGCAGGGCGCCACGGCAAAGCTTCTGTAGAACGCGGGGGCATCGGCAAAGCCGGCGGCCGCGAACCCCAGTTCGCCCAGGGCGAAGACCGCTTCTTCGCGGATGTCGTCATCGTCCTCGATCACATGGACGCGAAGCTGGGGCGTATCGCTCTGGGGTGGCATGCGCGCCAAAGTATAAAGTCGCCGATCGCATGCCTCCCGCACCCGGCTCCTTCTCTGCACCCAGCACCCGGCACCCAGCGCGACCATGGGCATCCCGTTTTCGAGCAACCGTCGTACCCATCGAATTTTGACTTTCATGCGATTGCTGAGGTTGTGGCTGTGCCTCGCGCTGGGATCTCTTGCGCTGCAAGCAGAGGCGCTCGTCGTGTCGGCGTCGGACGGCGCGCAGGGCCCTCGCGCACTGTCGAGCGGGGTGGGAATACAGCGGGACCCGTCGGGTCAATGGACCATCGCCGACGTGGCAGCTGGAGGCGCGCGGCACGGCGGGTTCGCGCCCCTGAACGGCGCGGTCGAAGAAGGCTTCACCCGCGACACCGTGTGGCTGCGGCTGTCGCTTTCGCGCACGCCCGAAGCGCCTTCGCGCTGGCTGCTGCGGCTGCGCCCACCGCGGATCAGCGAAGCGGTCCTGTATTCGCCGGATGGTCATGGGGGCTTCACGCAGGTCGACATCGGCGACCGTCAACCGTTCGCGCAGCGCGAGATTCCGGACCACAACTTCGTCTACCCGCTGCAGTTGTCGACCGATCCGGCGGACTACTTCCTGAAGCTGCGCAGCGACGGCCCTGCCCTGCGCGCCGAACTCGACCTCTGGCAGGCCACGGGTTTCGCGCAGCATCGCACGACGGACTACGCCGTGGTGGGCCTTCTGGTGGGGGCGGCGATCCTGTCCGTGTGCATGAACCTGATCTTCATGGCGTGGCTCAGGGACTCGCTCTATGGTCACTATGCGCTGTATGTGGTCGGGGTTGCAGCGCTCACGCTCAACCGCCAGGGCTTCGTGGCGCAGTGGCTGCTCGATGCGCATCCGGAACGGGTGGCGCAGACGCTTCTCGTCGTCAATTGCCTCTTCAACGTGGTCGCGACCACCTTCATGGCGCGCATCTTCGGATTCCGGCAGCACTGGAAACCCGCGGCCATCTTCTTCGATGTCGTAGCTGCGTTCAACCTGCTGGCGTGCTTCGTCGCGCTGACGAGCCACCACCCGGCCGCGTCACCCTGGGTGAGCGCAGGCAGCGTGTTGTCCACCAGCTTCGGCGGCGTGTTCGTGGCCTACCTGCTGATCGTGCGCCGCCAGTGGCAGTACCTGTTGCCCGCTTCGGCGTTCGCCGTCGGCACCATCCTCGGCATCTATGGCCTGCTGAAGCTGTGGCTTGGCGACTGGCTGCCGGGCGCGCAACCCGAACGGCTGTACGTGGTCGGAAGCATGATGCATCTCGTGCTGCTGAACGCCGCCGTGGCCAACCGCACCCGACGCGCGGAGATCGACGTGCGCGTCGAGCGTGACAAGGTGCTGTCGGTGCGGCTGGAGGCCGAGCGTCAGCTCGAATCGACCGTCGTGCGGCGCACGGCCGAACTGGCCACCGCCAATACCATGCTGCACGAAGAGATCGCGGTGCGGGCGCGTCTCGAGAACCAGCTGACGCAGGCGCTGCAGGTTGAGCGCGAGGCGATCGCGCAGCAGCGGGAGTTCGTGGCCATGGTCTCGCACGAGTTCCGCACGCCGCTGACCGCCATCGACGCCGCAGCCCAGTCGCTCGAGATTTCGCGGTTGGGCGCGCAGCCCGCCGTGCGGTCGCGCACCGAGCGGATCCGGCGCGCCGTGCAGCGCCTGACGATGCTGATCGAGAACGTCATGCTCGCGGACCGCCTGCAGTCGGCCAGCCACTCGATGCGGCTGGACGCCCTCGACATCGTGGAACTGACGCAAGGCCTGTGCGACAGCTTCCACTTCCAGAGCCCTTCACGCATCAGGCTGGAATTGCACGTTGCGGCCGAGGTCTGGGTCCATGCGGATCGCGCATTGGTCGACATCGCGCTACGCAACCTGGTCCACAACGCGCTGAAGTACTCCGCCGCCGATCGGCCGGTCATCGTCGCGCTGAAGACGGTCGCCGGCAGCGTATACATCGACGTGACGGATCAGGGCGAGGGCATTGCGCCGCATGATGCGCCGCGCATCTTCGAGAAGTACTTCCGCGCCGAGAGCGCGTCCAGAGTTCCGGGGACAGGACTCGGCTTGCACCTGTCTCGCGACATCGCCCGGCTCCACGGCGGCGATGTCGAGCTCGTTGCAACCTCCGAGGCCGGCTCCGTGTTCAGGCTGCGGCTGCCGCTCAGCGCTTGACGAACGCGAGCAGGTCGGGGTTGATGACGTCTGCATGCGTGGCCAGCATGCCTTACCGCACACGTAGAAGGTCCATCGCTGATGCCCATCTTGCGACAGACCTCTTCAACGCTTGTGCCCAGCTCGGCCTCCTTCAACGCAAAGGCGATCTGATCCTCAGTGAACTTGCTCTTCTTCACAACATGCTCCTGGCCCAAATAGGGCCTTCATCATGCCGGTCGTTCTGCTACCGAACGGTACGAAAACCTGGGACAGGGTCAACTCCGAGGCAATCAAGCCTAAGACCGCTCAATAGAATCCGTGGCCGAATCACTTGCGCCATCTGGTGCGCGAAGTTCGGCTAGCTAACAAATATCTGAGGAATACTTCATGAGCGAAAAGCTCCAAGACCCAACTATCCAAGAGCCGCAAGATCTGCCACTGATACACGACAGCATCGTGCGGCTAGAACGCGCAGCATCTGAGTCTGCAGTTCCCCTTGAGAAACTGATTGAAGCAGCATCGTCGGGAGAGCTGGAACTACTTTTCCAGAGACCTGCGGTGCACCCGTACGTGGTACTGCGTCCTCGTGGGCCTGATCTGGTAACCGGCAAGCCAAACATGCTTTGCACTCCAGACTACCTCAAGCTTTCGCAAGACGATTGCAAGCAACTTCTGGATCGACCATCTGCGCTTGTCTACTACTCGACGCTCGGCTATCGCAGCAGGGGCAACCATACCGGCCTTACTCGATTGGAGCCCGGCGAGGCTGACAAGCGACCGCTCTTTCCGGTGCAGGTCGATGGCGAAGACTTCTCCACACCAGCTGGCATGTTCGGGTTCTGGGGTTCTTGGTCACTTTGGTCGGATGCCGGACCGATCCAGCACGCGGTGCGGCCTGAAGACGTTTTTGTCAGGACGGGAGAGATGAAGCGCTGGCGGATCGAGCACTACTACCCAGAGATGGGATGGGATGCCGGCACGAGCCCCAATCCGGAGTACTCACTGCTCGATGACCCGAACTTTGATGACGATCACAAGTCGCCGCAACTTCTTTGGATGTGTGAAGCCGCTGTCCATTTCTGGGCAAACAAGAATATCGTCTTCGATAACCCGAAGTCGCACCCCAAAAACGAAGCGGTCGCCACCTGGTTACTGGACAAAGCCGGGGATGTTTTTTCCGCAACTTCAGCGGCAGATGCAGCTCGCCTAATTAGGCCGAGGTTCGCACCTCTCGATGCCCCGCTCCCTAGCGCGCCTGCAGGCCTCAAAGCCGGCAAATCTCGCTTAGCAAAAATTTAGCAACCTGTCAAGGCGACCGAGGTTTGGCTGCCTGAAATCACTGTCCTATCGGAGTTCTTCGGACGAAAAGTGACGATTTAGGGGTCACTTCACGAAAGGAACCCCTTATGTCCAGCCTCCCGGGCCTTCCCGGTCCCACATCCCCGGCATTGCAACTGGCCCCATCGGGCCACCTGCGCGGTCGCCGCGGGTCCAACCAGCCCGCAGAGGAGTTGCCGCTGATCACAGATCGCCCCACTGCGCCTTCCTTCCGAGAGGAGCCCGCGGATGAGGTCGATCTGGCATCGCCAGTCAAGGTCTCCAAGACTACGGCAATGCAGCCAGCAGAAGAGCTCCCCGTCCGTCAGTTGAAAGCCGGCGATCGCATCCTGCGCATTCCCAAAGTTGAACAACGCCTCGGCTTGAAGCGGTCCAGCATCTACGCAAGGCTTTCGCCCGGCAGCAAACAATTCGACCGGGAATTTCCGAAGCCAATCTCGCTGACGGCGAAGAACGGGGCGATCTGCCGCCGCCGTGCAGCTGTCGGCTGGATCGAATCCGAAATCGACGCCTACTTGGCGCTTTTGAGTTTGGAGCGCGATTCCAAGTAAGTGTTTCGGAACGCATCAACGGCGGCATGACAGGATGTCTGCCGCCAACTGATCAGCGTCCGAGCCGTACTAAGTCGTCCAGCCGCCAAACCCATATTTTCGCTTTCACTTTTCAAGCTCGCCTTCGCTTCCCCTCTCCTGCTCGGCTCGCAAAGCGGCGTGCACGGAGAGCAACGGGCGCGATGGCATAAGGAACTTTTCCCATGAATTTCAACATCAACATCTTCTTCCCGATTAGCACCTGCCGTGGTGAAATTGAGACTCGCTGGAACTCGCTGCAAATCGACGTCGACTTTGTGCAGCTGGACGAGCACGTTCGCAATCAAAAGCCGTTGCCCCAGGACTGCCGCAACTACCGCCCGACTTTTGTCATCCCTGCAATGAAAATGTCCGGGGATCGCTACGCAAAAGCAGCCAAATGCGCCCGGGTCGCAGTACTAGAGACGGCTCTCGCGTATTGCATTGCAACCAAGGCAATGGTGCCGAAGTCGACGGCTGACCTGCTCGCGAGCGCTCGCGCCCAGTGCAGCTTGTTCGACTGCCTCCTGACCGCTGAAACCGAGGCTGCTCAGAAACGCCGGCAAGATCGTGTGAAAGGGGGGAAGGCCAGGCAGGAGCGCCTGCGCCCCGCCAGGGAGTACGCGTTCCACCTGCTCCGATCCAGCAACGCCAAAAAGGACTGGAGGAATGCCGGCGAAGCAGCCCGTGCAATTTACCCCCAAGTGAAAGACTTCGTCATTCGCAATCGCTTGGCTCTTGTCCCTGGCGAGAGCTTGATCCGCACGATCCGCGGCTGGCTGCGCCCGGCTTTCGACTCGACCGGGCATCTCACTAACTAAGTAGGGCCCGAATGCCCGGCTTGGCGGCGTGTTGCGAAGCGCTCTGCAGCATGTCGGGTCGCCGATGCGCTGTAGCGTCTTGACGCTCATCGCCTACCGACTGACATTAGTTCGCCTGCCGCTCGCGGCCCTTCAAGGCCCCGGGCAACTAATGTGGCATGAGCATCCGAGAATTCGAAGCACCGTAGGGTCTTCGCGCTATGAGATGTTCAGGATATTCTCGTCAGCTTTCTGGCATCGATAGGCCATCGAAGCTCAACCGCGGCAACGTACCGTTTCGAAGAACTCGACATTGGTCTTCGTCGCCTTCATGTTCTTGAGCATCAGCTCCATCGACTCGATCTCGTCCATGTTGTACATGAGCTGGCGCAGGATGCGGGTCTTCTGGAGGATCTCGGGCGCCAGCAGCAGTTCTTCGCGGCGCGTACCGCTGCGGTTGAGCTGGATCGAAGGGAACACGCGCTTCTCGTAGAGGCGGCGGTCGAGGTGGATTTCGGAGTTGCCGGTGCCCTTGAACTCTTCGAAGATCACTTCGTCCATGCGGCTGCCGGTGTCGATCAGTGCGGTGCCGATGATGGTCAGCGAGCCGCCTTCCTCCACGTTGCGCGCCGCGCCCAGGAAGCGCTTGGGACGCTGCAGCGCATTGGCGTCGACGCCGCCGGTCAGCACCTTGCCCGACGAGGGCACGACGTTGTTGTAGGCGCGGGCGAGGCGGGTGATGGAGTCGAGCAGGATCACCACGTCCTTCTTGAGCTCGACGAGGCGCTTGGCGCGCTCGATGACCATCTCGGCCACGTGCACGTGGCGCGCGGCGGGCTCGTCGAAGGTCGAGGCAATGACCTCGCCCTTCACCGTGCGCTGCATTTCGGTCACTTCCTCGGGGCGCTCGTCGACCAGCAGCACCATCATGTGCACGTCGGGATAGTTGGCGCTGATGGCGTGGGCGATGTGCTGCATCATCACCGTCTTGCCGCTCTTGGGCGGCGCCACGAGCAGGGCGCGCTGGCCTTTGCCGATGGGGGCGATGATGTCGATGATCCGGCCCGTAAAGTTCTCGTCGAGCCTCGAGTCGCCTTCCAAGAACATCCGATCGCGCGGAAAGATCGGGGTCAATCCCTCGAACCGGACCCGCTCCACGGCTTCCGATGCGGGCATACCGTTGATTCGTTCGATCAGGGGCATGGCAACGCAATGCTGGCCTTCGTTCGGCAGTTTCACGACGCCCTCGATGAAGTCGCCCGTGTGCAAGCGATAGTGACGGATCTGCAACGGAGAGATGTAGATGTCGTCGGCCTTTGCCACGAAGCTCGCACTGATGCTGCGAAGGAAGCCGAAGCCGTCGGGCAGCACCTCCAGCACGCCCTGCCCTGCCACGCGCTCACTCCACGCGGGCCGCTCGGCGACGACCTCTTGCGCCGGCCTCGGCTCGCGCAGGACTGTGCGGCGGCCGCTATCGGACCGGCCGGCCCGCCGGCGCGGCGCGACGTGTTTTTCTCTGGGATGATTCTGATGCATTTGAAGATTCAATCGTTGGATCGCGCAAGCTCAAGGACGGGAAACGTGGCGTGCGGAACTTCACTTGCGCGTGGAGACATGAGCCGGTTCGCAACGCGTCTAAGCCGTTTCACAACATGAAGGTTGCGCTTTTTTTTGCGCAACCTTGCCAGCCGGTCGGCCGCCCTTCCCTGCCTCGAAACGCTTCCCTGCTGGCGCATCACCGAGCAGGGGGAGCACCAGCGTTACGCTGCGAGGCCACCCAGGTCATCCTGGCCATTCAAGCCCTCCGGGCCTTTCAAGCCGTCCAGGTCGTCCAGGTCGTCCGAACTCTCCGGGCGTTCCAACTCTGACTTCATCGGCTTGCGCGGACGGCCGCCAGCCGCTGCCTTGGCCCGCTTCTCTGCCTCCGATGGCATCTGCCCGCGGAAGAACGTTTTGCGAGTGCCCTCGAACTTGAGCCAGAAGTCCGTCTTCGTGAGGTAGGGCAGCACGTTCGAGTACAGCGTGTCGCGTTTGAGCTTGTCGTTGTGAGAAATCATGCCGATGCCGTTGTGTGCGTACTTCAAGACATTGCAGTTGAAGTAGCGGCCGCGGCCCTCAGTGATCTCGTTCACCCACATCTCACCCAGAGTGCGGGCGATGGCGACGCCATCCGAAACCTTGTGGCCGTCGAAGTACAGCAGCAGGTGGAAGTGGTAACCGGTGAGCATCCCGTACTCAAAGTTGCCCATCCAGCCCGCCAAAGGAAAGTTATCCCGGATATGGCGAATCAGACGATCGAGCTCAGCACGCGCTTGATCGGCGCTCACCGTCGTCGTGATGCCACGGCGTTCGGGATCTTCTGCACCATTGGCAACGTCCAGTCGCACAGCCAGGATTCGAGAGGTGCGGTAGTTGAAGAGCGCCTCGGAATACTTGATCGCGGAGGCTTGGTTCTTCTGACACTGGCGACGGCGTGCATCCAGGTCAGCCAGGAAGTCCTTGGCGCGGCCACGTTGGCGCAGATCTGCTGTGAATTGCGCGAGCAGCAGCACGATCTGCTGCGCCTCCATCCCCTTGACGTGCTCGAACATGCGACACGCTTCAATGACGGCAGGCTGAGAGCGCACCGCCTCCCGGAGCAGTTCGATGTAAGGGTTCAACGCGTTGCACGGGAAGTACTCCTCGAACTCAGGCAAGCGCCGGGTGATCGTCTCCACCAACTGCTGCCCCATGAAGGTCGCACAGATGGTGGGTTCCTCCGAATCGCGGTGGTTGAGACTGTACAGCGGCTCGTCCGTTTCCAGGATCGTGCGGATGTACTTGGCGATACGGCGAAGATCACGAGACACGCGCAGTTCATGCGTGCGAAGCAAGATGTTGGGACGGCTACCGATCAGGTAGCGCGGAGACGGCTCCTGAGCCATCAGGCTGTCGAGATGTTCTTCGGAAAGCAAGTTGGACCCCTTATTTGGTGATGGGAGAAGAGGATGGTTAGTTGGTGCTGCGGTTGGGCCACTGAGGGCAGGAATGTTCAGTCGATAGTTCTTCCTGTGTGATTCGATTGGTCGACGATGATTGCGCTGGCGGGGGCATTGCAAGCCGCACTGTCAGCGTTGTGCGAATTGGTCTGTTCTATGGTTAGCTCGATAACATACATTCCTAAACGTTGAATCGACTCATTGCCCAAGAACCAATGATGAGCGGTCGAAAAATTGCGAGACTTCTTGCCGTACTTGTTGACGCCTCCTCGTCGAGATAGGACTGAGATTCGATAAGCGTCAGTTTAGGAAGTGAATTTGATTGCGCAATGTCGCGTGCTTCCACGATCGATTCGTCGATAGCTGACGTAGCAAATCGGTGCGCCCGCACAACCAGCGCGACGACACTCTCATCAAGCACGCTGAGACTTGCTCGCCAATCTGAGGCTGCCCGTTGGGCGCTTCGGCCCTACCGCTTGTTCTGAGGGGCATGCGAGGCGCGACATGGAGGTCTTCGGGGAGACCATCACAGCCTTATCGAGATGGCGAAAGAGCTCAGCCCGTGTTTAGTTGCCACCGCATCCTGAAGCGAAGAAACTCAACTTGATTGCGACCGAGGCCAGTTGATCGCGAGCCCACTCCCGTCTCTGGAAAACACGGCAAGAATGTCGTTCAGGGCCCATCGCTTACCGATACCAACATCGGCAGTAAGCGCGTCGAGATAGTTCCCGGACCTCGGATTTGAGGCGAATTCGCCCCAAAAATCGGAAAGCTTTTCGCGCCCGCAGACCAAGCTCCCGTTTGCTGGACTTAGCCGTCAGCTGTGCGTCGAACGTACTGCCATAGCTCAAGCTCTTCTCCATAGGCCAATGTGTCTATCTAATTGGGTGGTCTTCAACTCAGCGCCAGGTTCTAATGAATTGCCCTCACCTCTATCAGCCCGCCAAGTGGAATCCACCCATCCCCGTGCCGAACCCCAGCAACTACCCTATCGACGCGCTGGGCTCAGTGTTGGCTCCGGCGGTTCGCCAACACCAGATCAATACCGGTGTGGCGGTCGAGATGATCGCCAGCTATGCCCGTTCGGTCGCTCACGTGGCGGTCCAAGATCTGGTGGATATCCAGCGCCCTCGCTGTGCGCCGTCCCCTGTTTCGTCCTTTGATCTGCTGCGTGCCAATTCGAGCGAGGGCAAGGACACTGCCTCGCGCCCTTTCGTGGGGATCGTGCGCGCGTATGAAGAGGCTTTGCATCACGACTACGCACAAACCCTGCTGAGTCACTCGATTGAGGAAGAGGCCTGGAAGGCGGAGATGCGCGTGATGCGCAAACGGCTTGAGAAAGCATCCTCCGAGGAAAACGACGTGCAGCTGCGTCGGGCGACGGATGCGGGGAGCGGTTGTGATGGCGCCCCGCCGGCTTTGTCTCGCGATTTCGAGCACGAACTTGGCGACCTCGGCACCTCGGAAGTCGATCTAGATGTCTTCATTGCGAATCGTGACGCGCGCCTGGAGCGCTTGAAAGGCGAGCTCGGTGCGTTGCTGTCGCGGCGTCCGACGCGCGCAGGTGATCCCAAGGTGATCGTTGACAACATCACTCCTGCTGCGCTCGAGAATCTCATCGCAGACGGGTCGAAATCTGTGTTCATCGTATCGACCGAGGCGGGTGGGCTGCTCAATGGCCGCCTCGGCCGCGCGACCGATCTGCTCAACAGTGCCTGGGACTCTACCCCCATCGTGAAGCACCGCGTGGGGGAAGAACGCAGGCTCATTGCTGACTACCGGGTCTCAGGCCACTTCGCCGTGCAAGGGCCGGTCCTGGAAAACATCTTCGCGCGGACCGCAGGGCTGGCCCATGGCAGCGGTCTGACCGGGCGCATGTATCTCACCATGGCGCACTCGACACTGGGCAACCGGCCTGTGTCTTCCGACACGATTGCGCATTCTGATGACATCGAGCGCCTGGCGAAACGAGCGACCGAGCTCCTCACGCAGAGCACGGCACGTCGTCAAGCTAACGCCCCACGCAGCGTCATCACGTTTTCCAGTCAAGCGGCAACGCTCTTCGACGAAATCTACAACTACATCCAGGCTCATCTCGGCAAGGGCATGGTCTTGAACGACGTATCCGGCCACGCGGGTAAAGCGGCCGAACACATTGCGCGCAGCGCCGGCATGCTGTACGGCATCGAACAGCACGAAGGCCCGCTCGGCGTCGATGTGCTGGAGCGCGCGCGCCAGATCGGCTTCTGGCACCTCAACCAGTTCGTGCTGGCCTTCGGCAAGGGTCAGCCGGGGGATCAGCGTGTGATCGATGCGCATGCGGTCGCCGACGCCCTGAAGGCCACCGCATGTCGAGGCCTCGGCTACCTCGGGCGGGCAGAAGTCAAGAAGTGGTGCACCAAGCAGTTGTCTACTGTCAGGTTCGATCGCGCACTGCAGCTGCTCATCGAAGAGGGCTATGTCAATTTTCAGAGGCGCGGGCACTCGATCATGGTCGCCGCAAACTGGAATCTTCTGCGTTAGACCCGTCCGCGCGATCACCCTACTCAGGCGCGTGACTGCTGGTCCAGCACCTGCAACCCATCTTCAACCAGCTCGACCAGGCGCTTGCCCTCGCAGTGATCGAACGGGATCTCGGGCACGACATCGCGCTGGTGCCGAATGCTTTCGATGAACGCTCCACATAGCCAGAAATCACCAGGACCTTGGTCTCTATCCGAGTGCGAGTTTGAGCTTGATGAGGAAGCGTTTTGCGAATGGAAGCGGACGGGGTCCAACAGCCGTGGATGCCCCCAACTGTTCAGCGGAACTCAGGTTCTTTGACGGATGCAGAGGCCTTTCGATCAAGCGCAGCGGTTGCCAACTCACCCACACGGTCCGAGGCATTTAGCGGCAATCGGCCATAAGCGGCCCGGGTTGACGCAGCGCCGGTACCCATGAGGGTACCGGCCGGCATGACGAGCGCCTCACAGCAGTTCGAGGTCCAGCATCCGGGCAGGCCTTTGGGACTCGCGCAGCACCCACAGGAACAACAACAGTCCGGCCAGCGTGAGCCCGAATCCGGCCCATGCCGCCGACAGCAGGCCGTGGCCCTGAGCGATGGCCTGGCTGCCGGCCCACGCGCCGATGGCGTTGGCCACGTTGAGCGCTGCCAGATTCATCGCGCCCATCAGGGTCGGCGCATTCGGTGCGGCCTGGGTAAGTCGTACCTGGATGGCGGGGATGGCCATCATCATCGTCGCGCCGACAGCAAACAGGCCGGTCATCAAAACGCCCGCGTTCTGGCCTCCGGTGGCCAGCAAGGCCAGGGCCCCAAGAGCGCTGCCGAAGCCAGCCACCAGACCGCGCGAGGGATGCCGGTCCGCCAGCCACTCGCCCAGGGCGTTGCCTGCGGTCATGCCCATACCGAACAGGCCCAGCGCGACCGGAGTCCAGCGCTCGCCCAGCTTCGCACCGTCAGTGACGAAGGGCCCGATGAAGGTATAGACAGCGAAGATGCTGGCCACGCCCAGGGCCGCCACAGCCACCATGGCCCACACGGCGGGCTGGTTCAGCGCGTGAAGCTCCTGCAGCACGGGTCCGCCATTCAGCGCTCTGGTCCGTGGCACCCAGGCCCACAATGCCAGCAGCGACAGCAAGCCGAGTGCAGCGACTGCCATGTAGGCGTTGCGCCAGCCCAGGGTCTGCCCCATCAGCGTGGCCAGCGGCGACCCGAAGATGGTGGCGACCGTCAGGCCTGCCATCACCGTCGCAAAGGCCCGACCGCCCTGGCCGGGGCCGACGATGTAGGAGGCCACCACGGCACCGGCACCGAAGTACGCCCCTTGCGGAATGCCGCTGATGAAGCGTGCCAGCATGAAGCTGCCCAGCCCGGCAGCTGCGGCAGACAGCACGTTGCCCAACACGAAGACTGCCATCAGGGCCAGCAGCAACTGCCTGCGGTTCAACCTGGCGGCCAGGATCGTGACCGCCGGGCCGCCCAGCACCACACCCAGGGCGTAGGCCTCGATCGCGTGGGTGGCTTCCGCGAGGTCCAGCGACAGTCCAGCCGAAAACTGTTGCAGCAGACCCATGCTGGCGAATTCCGACGTGCCGATGGAAAAGGTGCCGAGCGCCAGCGCCAGCAACGTCAGATTCTTGCGGTGCGTCTGGCCGGCGTCCTTGAAATCCGCTTGCGTCAGAGTTCCCTGAGGTTCGTTGGCTTGCATAAGCATCACGGTTCTCCTAGTGTTCGTTGACGAGGGGCTTCAAACGCCGTTCGGCAGCGGTGCGTCCGCATGGACCAGGCCGGCCTGGCGCAGTTCGCGCCAGAAGTCCGCCGGCACTGGCGCTTGCAGGGCGGCGCGGTCCTCGGCGATTCGCTCGGGGCGGCTGGCCCCGGGGATCACGGCGGCGACCGCCGGATGGGCCAGCGAGAACTGCAGACCCACCGCCTTCATCGTCACGTTGTAGCGGTCGGCGATGGCCTTGATCGCCTGCACGCGGCTCAGGATGGCGGGTGTGGCCGGTGCGTACTCGAAGTTCGGGCCACCGACCAGTGCGCCTGAGCTGTACGGCCCCCCGACCACGATTCCCAGGCCCCCAGCGGCCACCTGCGGCATCACCCGCTGCAGGGCGCGCGCGTGATCCAGCAGCGTGTAGCGGCCGGCGAGCAAGAAGCCGTCGGGCCGGGGGCCCTGCAGGTCGAGCAGCAACTCGATGGGCTCCACCCGGTTCACACCCAGGCCCCAGGCGCCGATCACGCCCTCGTCGCGCAGCCGGTCCAGCGCCTTGAACGCGCCCTTGCGTGCGTTCTCGAACACGCCCAGCCACTCGTCGCCGTAGAAGTCCTGCGCCACGTCGTGCACCCAGACGATGTCCAGCCGATCGGTCTTCAGGCGCTGCAGACTGTCCTCGATGGAGCGCAGCGTGGCGTCCTCGGAGTAGTCGTTGACGATGCGGTTGGCCCGGCCGTGGCGGAACACATCGCCCTTCTCGCCCAGGTCGCGGGCGTCGACATCCTCGACTTCGTCCAGGATCAGGCGGCCAACCTTCGTGCCCAGCACATAACTGTCGCGGTCCCGGCCCTGCAGCACCTCGCCCAGGCGAGCTTCTGCCAGGCCGGCTCCGTAGAACGGCGCGGTGTCGAAGAAACGGATGCCATCTTGCCAGGCGGCGTCCACGGTGGCTCGCGCTTCGGGTTCGGGAATGGCGCGGAACATGTTGCCCAGCGGGGCGGTGCCGAAGCCCAGGCGGCCGGGGATGAGGGTCTTGAGGGTCATGTTGCTCTCCTGAGGTTGGGGGATGAGCGAATGGTGGTGGACCCATATCAATTCATCCAGTTTATTTCCTGAACATCAGATTTAGCGTAGACAATATATCTGTATGCGATACGACCTCAACCTGCTGCCGATCTTTGTGGCGCTCATGGAAGAGCGCAGCGTGACCCGCGCTGCGAGCCGCCTTGGCGTCACGCAGGCGGCGCTCTCGAATGCCTTGGCGCGGCTGCGCACCTTGCTGCAGGACCCGCTGTTCATCCGCGAGCGCTACGGCATGCGACCGACCCCGAAGGCGGAGCTCCTGGCGCCAGCGCTGGCGCAGGCGCTGGCCGCGGTGGACACCGTGGTTCTCGGTCAGCGTGCCTTCGACCCGTCGAAGGCCGACCAGGTCTTCACGATCGCGCCAAACAGCTACGTCGAACTCGTGCTGGTGCCCGCGCTGGTCGCCCGCCTCAGCACGCTGGCGCCTGGGGTCAGGCTGCGCACGTTGCCCTTCGGGACCGACCTGGCCGAGACAGGCGTCACGTCGGGTACCACCGCGCTGGTCCTCGGCCGGATCGAGGATGCGCCCGACAACCTGGTGGTGCAGCACATCGCGGACGACGGGCTGGCCTGCGTGGTGCGCGCGGACCATCCAATGGTCGGCGATCGGATCACCAAGGCGCGGTTCGAACGCCTGAAACACGTCAACGTGCTTCCGCCAGGCCGTCTGCGCGCCGGGCTGTTCCAGGCGATGGAAAGGCAAGGCGTCAAGCGCGAGGTGGTGGCTTCGGTGACGCACTTCTCCGCCATCCCCGAGATCATTGCGACAACCGATTACTGCGCCACGCTGCCGCAACTCATCTGCCGACGCCTGACCCGGGACGCGCGGCTGAAGGTGTTGCCCGCGCCGGTCGACCTCGGGCGCTTTCCGCTGCACATGGCTTGGCACGTGCGCTATCGACAGGACCCGGCCCACGTCTGGCTGCGAGCCCTGGTAGCCGACGTGGCGAGTTCGCTGTGATGTTGAACGGCCCCGCGTGCATGCTCCCGTACAAAGACCGTATCAAGTTCGACGTCAGTCGCGCAGCGCGCGGGGTAGCCTCTAATGCGTCCAGCGAGATCGCCAGGCTTGCCGCGTCCGTGTGTCCGCGGGCCAGAGGATTTCCCGACGTGGCCGGTGGCCGACAGCGTCGCAATCGACTAGCTTGAACGTCACGCTGGGGCTGGCCGGCGCCGCCTGAAACGCGTGCCACCGTACGGCGTCCCGCGGGCGCACCACGAGATGCTCGGCGCTGTCGCCGCCCTGCAAGATCAGGGCATCTTGGAATTGCGCCAGACGCTGGCGGATCTCGGACGCTAGCGCCCGGCCGTGGTCGCGTGCGCGGCGATCAAGCGTTCACACATGTGGCCGCCGAACCTGTACAAGCATTGATTTTGGATCGAGGCGCCGAATTTGGCTGCGCTGAAGGGGCCGTTGCCGAGAAATCAGGCCTGACAGATGGGAGTTGGGAGCAAAGGATCTCTTGCGAAATCTGATAAACGGGGGTTTTGAAAAGAACTGTTTCGTTGGTGCGCTTGACCTCCAACAATGACGTTCACTCTGGTATGAAGTCAATCGTATTCATTGCTTTTTGTCGTTCAAAACCGCTGAAGACAACATCCGTTTTCTCCCGCTCTGGGAAACAGATCAAGAGAATAACTTGAAAAGGTGTGCCGCCACTTGACGAACAAGCACTGCCGTCGCACCGTGCTGATTCTGGTGCAGACCATAGTGCTGGCTGATTTTTGTTGGCTTGGCGAACAAACGATTGAAATCTGTGCAGAGCCACTTGCACGCTGCCATCTCCTTCAGTTTTGAAGACTCTTGTTCGCAAAGCTCTTGGGGGACTTGCCTGGGGTGACTCGCCTTGTATTACACAGTATTCGGTAATAGTGGGCTTGGTTTGCAGCGCTGCTGCGAATGAATAATTTTGACCCGGAGGAAGCGCTGGAGTTTCGCTTTGTATTGGTCCAACCGGCAGTTCAAGCGTGCTCTTTGCTCTAAGAATGCTGAATATCACTGTCTGTCCGTCAGGCACGCGCCCGAGTGCCTGTTGAAAGGAAGTAAAATCACTAATGGGGCTTCCCGCCACCTTCAGTATTACATCGTTGACTTGAAGTGCCGAGCGTGCTGCCGCTTTGTCGGGCAGAATTTCTATAATTTCGAGCCCTTCGGTAGAACGTGCCCCTGTTGCATTCATGGTCTCTTGAGTCAATGGGAGGACACGGGCGCCAATAAAACCTTTGGGCGCAGGGGGTTTGAGAAGAGCCTCCTTCACAGCAGGATTGGACTCAACCCTCCTCTCATTTGGAGTGCTATTTACAATTTGAGCTAGCGTAAGCTTTGAAGTAGGTTGCCAATTGATATCCAGGAAGGTAGTGTTAAAACCACCTACTCCTTTCCAGATCGAAGTGGTGGACGCCCATGCTGATTGAGCTTCAGACAGTGATTCGTATCCTAAGCAAGATGGGTTTCCATTTGGAATGCCTAGGCCGGGAACTACGTCTCGAATGAACTCTTCTTGATAGAGCCGCATGAGAGCATAAGGTGCATCTGCATTTCCTAAGGGCACAATTCCACTGAATATTCCAGTGGCAGCCCCCTTACGAACGTCACGATTGGCGTCGCCAGCACTACAAAAATAATACCAAGTCTTGCTTCCAGTTGGCGGCGGTGCGGAAGGATTCCAAGGCTTGGGCTGAAAAGCTACGTCTTGCCATTTCGATAATGTTGCACTCGTACCAAGTTTTCGCGATTCGGCCCGTTCAGCCTCCGTTTTAGCTCGTGATTCTAGAGGCGGATTGCAGTTCTTTAGGCCTTTTCCTCCCAGTACCGCAACTACTTCGAGGAACTCGTTTGCGAGTTCCTGTGAGCGTTGAAACTCTTTGCCAGCATGCCATTCAACCGGGAAAATCGGCGATGCATATGTCTTATAGTTTTCTGCGTCAAGAATTTCACAGAATGTGAATCCCTGTTTTACTTGCGAATGTGCTAGTGTGCACACAAGTGAAAGAAGCAAAAAAATAGCTTCTTGAGCTTTCCTTTTCAAAGACATTTTGGCCCGTAGAAGCTGTGTCATTGTTTTGGTTCCCCTAACACGATAGTGCTGCACTTCGACCGAGCCGGCCTTGCCAGGGTTCTGTCCCACAACAATCACACCAGCTCCTAGCCGGCCTTGTGTTTCGAGAACCAAACCACGAGGTGGCCTTCCAGCTAGCAGCGCGTTGGTCACACCCGCACAGGCTGCGCTACAGGACGCCACCTCGGTGGCGATCTTCTCAATACTTGCGCCGAAAGCAGGCATCTTGCTAGGTAGTCCGACGCTTGATTTTTATGGATGGCATATTGACCAGATTGGCAGTCCGACTCGAAGGTCAGCTGTTGGCCGCATTCTGCCTACGTAAACGTGGTAGCAACATGCCGGGTTTGCGATGGTCAACGTCAAGTTAAAGTAGACGGCTTCAGGCCCCAGACCGTGCCGTCCGTATCACGCGAAGACTAAGGGCAAGCTAGAACGCTTCAACGCCTACCTCAAGGGCAGCTTCGTCGTTCCCCTGTCACCACGCTTGAGGCGGCAGAGCTTGTCGTCGTTGGCAACACCGCACCGTTCGATAACATCCTTCTGCAGAACGCCCACAGCGTCTCTCTTCTCCTTGGCTCAGCGGTCCTCGGCAGATTGATCTCTGCCCGGCCGCCAACTGTCTGCAGTTGGCCAACTGAAACCAGTCGCGCCGCTGCCGTGAGCGAGCCCAAATCGGTCGCTCTGCTCGCTTCGAAGCATTCAGGACGATTCATCAGTGGGGACATGTCACCGGGCTAGCGCCATTCCGTAGTGGACGCTCAAGGGAACGCGAAGCCGCCAAGCATGTAATTCAGCTGTGAATCGGAGCGCAGCGATACGGTAGCAGGAAGGTTCGAGCCGCTTTGCAGCCCACTTGCATTGTTGATGATGTACGCGGCATTCGCCGTGCCAACATATAGGCGGTCGTGGGACGGGTCGAAGGTGGTGGAGTACGCGGGCACGTTGAATGATAGATTGACCGGATTGCCACCAGCTGTACTCGCGTCGTTAACGACTGCCAGCTTTCCGGTGCCTGCAATGTAGAGACGATCGCGCGCCTGATCGATGCTGATCCCCGTCATTACGCCAAGCGCTGGGAAGGCCATGACCCGGACAGCCTGGTTAATGTTGGGCATGGTGCCAGTCATTTGCTGCAGGCTGGTCAAGTCGAAGACAAACACTCCAATAGTTGAGCCTAGGCCGTATAGCAACTTGCGCTGCGTATCGATGCTGAAGGCCTGCGACCCGCTCGCCATTGCGTAGCTGTGCACCGGAACGACGTTGCCAGACGCAGTGCTCGCATTGCCGATGATGGCCAGCACGGTCTGGTACTGAGCACTACCGATAAAGTACAACGTGTCCGTTGTCTTGTCGTAGGCGATGTTCGAAGGCCAATCGATGCCTGTGCCCTTCGCCTGGATAGTTCGGCTCGGCGAAACTGCGCCGCTCAGCGTGCTGGCTTTGTCGTACACCAGAATGTTTGCGCCGCTGCTGGCAAAAAGTCGGTCATTGGCTGCATCGTAGGCCAACGCGTCGCCCAAAAAGCCTTGGATGCCCGAGATAACCTTGAACTGAGGTTTCGTGGCAGGTGCAGGGTTCTGAGTTCCTAACGAGAGAATCGACTGAATGCTGCGGACAGCGACGAACAGAAACTCGGGCTTCGGATCGCCGGGGGGATTTACGGGAGTCACAGAGCCTTCATTTGAAGGCTGGTTTCCCGTCGCAGTACTGGAAGAAGGGGGTTCAGAGCCTCTCGTGTTAGATGCTGCTCCAATAGTGGGTGCAATGGCCACTCCACCAGGGAAGCCTCCCGCGCTACCCCCGCCTCCGCCTCCTCCACCACAAGCTGAGATCCAAGCGACCAAGCAAAGAATCACACTCCAGTGTGTAAACCGCATTTGCTCCCCCCGAGCGTAGTTGTTTATTCATATCTCGCTTTGATAGCGAGCCTTGGAGCATACTCACTCGAAGGCGAAAGAGCAAAGCCAGTTGATCCGCGAGGCCGCCCTTTACCCCCGGCATCTGCATCGAGATGCATTGACGATCAACACGGTGGAGTTCCAAGCTAGACAATAAATCAGCCGGCCCGACAAACCAGGGGCATACGAAGATGAATCGTTAGCCCGGACGCAATCGAGACTGGAGGTGCAGCGGAAGTAAGCCGCATCGCAATTCCCTGCTCCTTATATGTCATCAAGTGACTTGTTGGCTGCGCTCCCACGGGAATTTCGTCGAGCAAGTACCTGCGCAGGTTCGGTGATCCCCATTTTTGGGGATGTTCGGCGTTGTGTTCGGGTCTACATTCCTGCGCTGGGATGCAGCGTCAAGTTCCAGATCCATGCTAGGAATTACTGCTTCGCCGCTGCTGGGAGCATCAGGAGAGCCGATTCATGAAGTCCATTTTTCAATGGGGCTCGACGCACCGCATTCGGATCAGGGGGGGTTTCCTCCTGGGCATCCTTGCAGGATTGGGCGGATGCGCGAGCTTCGACGGCTATCCGCAGCGTGCGACCGATCCAGCGAAAGACTTGGCGGAGTTGGCACCTCTCATCGGTGTGCCAGCGCTCAGTGCATGTTCGAAGGTCACAACTACCGAGTGTCGTGCGCAAATCGTGAGCGCTCGCATGTACGCGATCGACATCCAATTCTCGGCTTTCGAAGAAAAACTGTTTCGGGATACCAGGTCAGCAGGGTTCGCTGCAACCGTCGGAAGTTTAGGCTTGACGACGGCGGCCGCCGCGTCTGGGCCTGGAACCGCCCGTGCCCTGTCCGGTGTTAGCGCGTTCCTCATCGGATCCAGAGAATCGTTCCAGAAGGAAGTGCTGGCTGAGCGCACAATAATCGCCATACATACCGCAATGCGCAGCCGTCGTGCTCAGGTCGCACTTCGCCTGCGTCTGGGATTGACCCAACCGACAACGCAGTATCCGCTTGCGAGTGCATTGCTCGACCTCAACGACTACTACGAAGCGGGGACGGTCCTCGGCGCTCTGGTGGGAATTACCGCCTCCGTGGGAGCCAGTGCACAACGGGCGGAGGCGGAACTTACCGAGACCTTCAGCTTCAAGCTCGACACAGGCGGCGCAAAGCTGCGCGACTTCGTATGCGGCGGTGATTTCGAATGCGCGAAGCCGGATGTGACTAAATTCGCGGCCATCCAGGCCTGCTGGCCAAAAGCTGGTGTCCCTGCGAATACGCCGATGCTCACGTTCATCTTCGACGCCGGATTTGCCTCTCAACGGGCGCAGGTCGGCAATTGCGTAAAGCCTTGAAGTGAACGCCTTAGACGTTCGCTTGAAGAGGCATCGTCTGAGGCCCTTGTCCCATCTCAGGAGAAGCTCATGCCGACTACTCGAATTGTCACCGACGTCCCGGAGAACCAAGTCGCCTTTGTACTGGCCATCATCCAGTTTGACGGGGGCACGGCTGTTGAGCAAACACAGGAGGATGACGGCGAGTACACCATCGTGGCCAGTTTTCCAGGTGACGACGCACAAATACCCGCGGCGGCCACTGGATCCTTGCCGGCTCGATGGCTCGAGATTGCCAAAACCGAACTCGGTGTCTCTGAGGCAAAAGGTAATGTGGACAATCCCCGCATCATCATGTATCACGCTTCCACGCATGGAGGCGGCTCACCTGATTCTGTCCCGTGGTGCTCGTCTTTTGTGAACTTCTGCGTCGAAGGTGCCGGGGTGAATGGCACCGATTCCAAGTCCGCGCGTTCTTGGCTTCAGTGGGGGCGTGAGGTGGCGCAGTTGGAGATTGGGTGCATCGTGGTGCTCCAGCGTGGGTCACCGCCCAATGGGCACGTCGGCTTCTTCGTGGGCGCCGAAAATGGTCGTGTACGGTTGTTGGGCGGCAATCAGTCTGATCGAGTAAGTATCGCGAGCTTCGACGGTGCTGACGTGATTGGTATGCGCATGCCGCCATAGTTGCGGCAGTAAGCTCTTATGAATGACAAAGTCAGGCTCCGTGTGGCGCGGTTCACCAGCGATCCGAATGCATCACTCTGACACGCCAAGAACACAATCCGCTGATCCGGCAGATTGATCCTTCGGCGACGCCCCCACTAAAAACCGCCTCGATTTGTCAAAAACATGAAAATCCGTTGCAAGAAGGTCGCGTTCACGAGCGCGGCACCCTGGTCGGTCACCAATGGTGCAGTGACACTGACTGCGACGTGGAGTGACTTGGTGTGGGCTGCAGTGACCGTCGGACGGAGGAATTCGAAGGGCATTTCGCAGTTCGGAATCTATTCGTTTTACGAGTTGATGTACCGATTGTTCATGGTCTACGCAAATCTTCGTGAGCACTCGGATGGCACGGTGCGCCAGACCAAGGCTTACAAGAAGCTGGATCGGAGCGAAAAGGGCGCGGTTTCTTTCTTTTTGGGAATGGCTTTTGCCAAGCTAGTTGCCGACAAGGTTCTCAACGTCCCATGGCTAGTGCATATGTCGGCGTTCAGCGGCGGCGCGCTTCTATCTCCCGACTTGGTGGGCAGACGCATAGATCCGATAACTGGATTGCTATCCGATTGGTTGGCGTTAGAGGCTAAGGGTCGTACAAACGCTGCGTCTGCGCGGGCGATCGATAATGCGGTAAAGCAGGCGAAGACAGCGTTCCTGCTGTATGCAAATGGGCATCTCGTGGCGCCTCTTCGGTGCGCTTGTGTAACGCACTTTCCCAAGGCGGCCTTGAAAGTACACCTTGAGGATCCTCCAGCCAGAAGAAGGCGCTCCCCCCGTCACATTGCCTTGAGCGATGCCGACTATTTCTCCAAGTACTACGAACCGGTGACCGCGCTAATTGACTCACGAAAGGCTTCTGAGACTACCATCGACGTGGACGGCCTGTCCTATCGAGTTGTCAGTTTCAAGGAGCTGGATATGAGATTGGGCTATTGCGAAGGCGTGCGCCAGAATCTCATCGAAGGCCGACCGCTGAGATCTCAACCCAGGGGAGCTGCGGTGGGCTCGGGGAGCGGGCGGTCAGCGTCCGCGGCTGCAACGAGAACAACATATCGCGATGGAATCCTGGTGGAGCTGGGTCCGAAGTGGAGTACTGAGCGTATGCTCCTTGAGCCGCCAGCCCGTGGCAGATGAGAATGAATGATGTCAGCTCATTGAAGAGAATATGTCGCGAGCTGGAGAAGACCTGATCGAATCGTAGATTGAGGGCCGACGAGAGTGCGTTTGGTCCAATATGTCCCACACCGAAGAAGAACTGAGCCACCGCGCCCCTTGAATCGTGAGCCAGGGTGGAAGCCGACGCAGCAGTGGTCGGCTGCGAATCAGTGTATGTCTTGCGTTGTTTTGTGACCTCCTTTTGCTTCTTGTGATCGAACTCGCGAGGCGCGAAGGGTGGCGCGTTGAACCGGCCGAGCACATTGATGACGTGCTCCACGCTGACGCGCCCGGATGGAGGGCTGCTCTCCATTGCCGATTCGATCGCCACCATCACAGTATCCAGACCGGCCGTGGGCACGATGGTCAGCACCTGGGCCATCACACGGCCCCCGCTGGTCTGGCGCAGCAGGCCACTACGCAGGCGCTGCAACGCCTCGGGCATGTCGGCGAAGGGTGCGCCGTTTCTCAACGCGCCAGGCTTGCGCTGCACCAGCGGGATGTAGTGCAGCCAGTCGTAACGAGTGCCGCCGGAGTCGCTCAAGCGTTTTTAGCCATGCGAGCCTCCGATCAATCGGTATTTCAAAAAAAATCGGGGCATACCGTGCAATCCCGATGAATGAAGTTTCTTTTGGGGGTTTGGGCCGCAGACCTGTCCCGCTTGGTCCCATTTCGCTCATCACTTCATGCGGGCAACGCGTTTGCCTGAGCACCAAATTTATGTCCGACACATTGGATAGCGAGTCGTTGAATTGGCTTCGCGTTCAGACCGAAGACGCGCCCGCGCGCGACGCGCGACTCAGCTGACTATGAGGGCAGCGCTGTAGTACATTTCTCGCCGATCAGAAGCAGTCGAAGTCAAACCTTTCATGAAGAAGTTGCCTTTATTCGTCGCGGCAATCCTGTTTGCCGGCGCCGGCTTCGCGCAGGGCGCTCGCACCTACACGCTCACGGACGCTGAGAAAGTCGAGAGAGACAAGCAGTTGAACAGTGCGGCAGTCGCTTATGCGAGGACTGGCAAATCGCACTTCTCTTTCTGGCCTTCCGCGGTACCCGTTACAGCTGCAGCAATGCGTGAGGTCTACGCCGCCAACCAGATCGACGGCGAGCTCCGCTTTAAAGGCAAGTACGTGAGGATCGAAGGTGTTATCACTGGCTTTCATAGCGGCATTGGCGATGAGCCAAGCGTCTCGATGGGCGATGAGAGAGCGCTATTTGGTGACCCTATAGCCAGATTCCCGAAGGAGAAGGCAAGTGCGCTTGCGGGCCTGCGAAAAGGTCAGAAGGTGGCTTTTTTTTGCAGCGCATCGAGCGTAATCGCAGGCGTTCCATTCCTTCGCGACTGCAGCCTTCAGAATGAGGTCGAGGAAAAGGCCTATGCAGCGTTCAGCGCCCGTCTGGATGCCTTCCTAGCAGGGAAGATAGCGGATGAAGCAATGGGCGAATCGCTTCGCCGTATTCGCTTTGCATCGTGGCCGGTTTCAGCCCCTGGCCTGTGCGTCAAGAAAGTTGTAAGAACTTGCCCGAACCGAGAGAGTGTTCTTTACGGCCAAGGCAAGAGCCAAAGGCAAAAAGGCGTCGACTACCAGAAGATCATCGCAAAGTTGCTGGTTGATTCGGATGAATCGACACATCGGATACTGGCATCGCTCTACACGCCAGCGTTTGCCGATTCCGTCATTTCTGACCGCGCTGATCGTGAGACCCGCGAGTCGTTGAAGGACGTCGTTTATTGAAGAACAGCCGGATCTTGGCGTGTCGCTGCAAGGGTGGCACGTTCCGCTTTGAGCGCCTTCCGACCCAACGGGCCAGAACAATCGGCGAGATGTAGCCTCACCGCTACATGGCAGAAAGCTCCGTGACTGAGCCTTAGTTGCGAACGAGCGGAAGCCTGGCGGACCGAGCTTATGCGTGGAGGTTGCCCTGAAGATCGCGGACGAATTTGCTGAAGGTCCGAGGCCAAAAAAGGAAGCACCTTGACGTTTTTCGAACGGCGAAAGGAGTCCTCGACTCCCTTCCCCGTCCGCGTACGTAATGCAATGGCTTCAGGAAGCGCTCTTGCGAAGGGCGCATCCCTCAGGGACCTTGTAGCCGCAAACGATCGGGAACGACTCCAATGCGTCGGAGTTGCTCATCGGCAGTTTCAGACGCGACTTCACCGCTTCGTCCACCACCTGCTGCATCCTCTTCGGATCCAAGAGGACGACCGCGACCAACGCAGGGTTCACCGCCGCCTCCACTTGATCGTCAGAGACCCAAGTGGCGGACCGTAGCTCGACGGGGGACTTCTTGTTGACCTGAAATGTCATCTTCATCTGAAGCTTCCGGTCCCTCGCACTCGCGATGAACTCATTCGCGCGCCTGGTCTCGGCGGCTTCTTTGTCGGCCACCGCAGCGAAGTAGCGCTCTTTCCAGGCAAGCATGCCCTGCGTCATGTGCTCATAGTCAGCGACGCCCTTCTCCGGATTGCCGCCAGATGAGGACGCGGCAACAGGGTTGTCACGAGCGTTCTCCGCCCTAGCGATCTGGGCGTCAGCAAGGGCGATGGCCGACTTTGTGGACGTGATGTCGCCCTCAATGCGCAGGTTGGCGTACGGGTTCGCCCGCTTACCCTCAGCCTGCTCGGCGGCGGCCTTGGCCTGCTTGCCTGCAAGGACGTTCATCATCTGTTGAAGGTACTGCCGGCGCGCCCTTACCTCTTCGAGTCTGGCTTGAGCTTCGGCGCGGTCGCGCAGGGCGCTTTGCTCCACGTTCTGCTTGTGCTGTGCGATTGTGGTCAGTGCGTCCGTCCAGACCGTTTCGAACATCTTGCTCATCGCCTTGATGCGATCTGCGTTTTCTTTCTTGGCCTGTTCCACCTGAGCCGACGAGATCTCTACGGTGCAGGTGTATTCGACCACCGGGCGTCCATTGCTGTCGTCGCGGTGGCTCCATGCGGTGGACTTGCAACCCTTGGCGTCATCAAGGGCCTCGCCAAAGGTGAAGTCGCTCTGCGGAATGGAAGACTCCTTGACTGCGGTAATGCTTGAGTCAGTGCATGCGGTGAGGCCGAGGCACAAAAGCGTGCCGGCCAGGATGAGTTTTGATGAAGGTTTTGGCATATGAGTGAGTGGGAAGGTCACGTCTACGAAGGCCGCTTTCCCTGCTTCGAGAGGGCGGCCGGGGCCGTCAGCAGCGATGTTTCGTGTTGATGGGCCGGCGCGGGTCGGTACCGAGGACCGCGCCTTCTTTGGTCATGCACACCCCATCGGTGCAGCTGTAGCCGGGCAAGGTCAGCACGGCGCGATCCGCGTCCCCGATCTCGCAGCGCAATTCGTCGAAGTCGAATTCCTTGTAGGGCTGCACGCGCTCGGTGGTCGTGTAGTACACGCCGTTGCTTCCTGACTGCACCTGGATCGGATAGACCGGGTACTTGAGATCGCGACTCCAGCCCTGGAGCTGAATCTCCATGGCCGAGCGATCGATCCGATGCTTGACGGCATCGGGGTTGATGAGCGGATCGACGCCCTTGGCCAGGGCCAAAGGCGTCAGGACGATTGCGGTCAGCGCCGCCAAAGCGGCGCCGAGGATGGTTTTCATCGATGACCTCAAGTGAGAAAGTTGAAGGGACGCTCAACCGAGCTTGGTTTCCTCCGCCTTCGGCGGAATCAACTGCGGGGTATTCCAGTCAGCGGGAAAGTCCGCGACAGGTACCCAGCCGTTTTTGACGTAGCTGCGCGCGGAAAACCGGTTACCGAAGTAGCCCGCCAGGCTGCAGGCCGCAGCGATGCCGAGGAAGCGCGCCGGCTCCACGTCGAGGTCGAAGACCATGATCGTGATGAAGCCAGTCGCCATGAAGGCGGCATACATCGCCGCCGCACAGCCCGCGGCCAACAGGAACTGGCTGCGCATGGCGAATGCGATCGGCCCGAAAAAGAAGATCTGCCACGAGAAGCCGTGCTTGACGAAGCGGGTTTGGTTGTTCTTAGTAAAGTGGATATTCATGGTTTCGTCTCAAAAGGGAGGCGTTTCCTGCCTCCTGTAGGTTGTGAATGCCGCAGCCTTGCTCCAGACAAGAGAGGCGGTCCGTTTTCCCCCGGAATGCGAGCCAGATTCCTAGCTGCCGAGATATAGATGCGTTTGCGTCTCCTTTTTGCTCAAGAGTCGCTGCCGTTGAAACACGAGATGCTCCCTCCGCAGCAAGTTGTGCCTGTCTAATGTTAAAGGGTTTCAAACACCGTGGTTTCAAACACCTCTTTTTTCGAGCATCGAAGGCATGCCTCGTGTCTCTGCCCCACTTTCCCTCCGCCTGGTGTTTGCTCGCAACGTCCGATTGATGCGGATTCACATCGGCATGTCGCAGGAGCGCATGGCAAATGAAGCGAGTTTGGACAGAGCATTCATTGGTACCTTGGAAAGGGGTACGCGAAACATCTCCATCGACAACATTGAGTTGATTGCCGAGGCCATCGGTGCGCCTGCACATGAACTGATGGATCCGGACCTGCCGCAACAGCGAGGCCTCGACACAACGTTAAAGCGGGCGCCTCGCACAGCACGTCCTTACCCGGCAAGCAAACGCCAACGCTAGCGGTTTGGCTTGGCTGCGCTGAGCTTGGGGTCTACAACTTGAACTGGTCTTGGGGTGTCAGGTCGCGGGTGTAGGGCGGCATGGCGGCGTGTCGCTGGAAATGAAGATTCATGACAAGTGATTCCTAAGAAATTTGGGTGTCCAGCCCGCCCCCTCAATCCGCATGGGGCGGGCCGCCGTGAAACCCCTGCGGAATAGGGGGAGGCACCGAGCCGGCCGGCTCGGTGGCGATGGATGGGTGTGTGGGAGGAGCCCCTCAGCCTCACAGCCGCATGCGCAGCGGATGCCTGCGGAAATGCCCGCAGAAATGCCACCCCAGCCCGAAGCCGAGGAGGATCCCCGCGACGAGCACCATCGCGAAGGCGCTCAGGTACTCGATGGGGCCGAAGAAGATGTTCATGACGATGTCCTTTCTTTGTGGTGATAAGTCGGGTTCCTGGCCCTCCAAAGGGACCAAATCCCAGTCCATCGAGAGGGCCGGGATCAGTGCCGCCGGGAATGACCGTGGCGAGAAGTGCGCGTTGCCGGTGAGCCGTCGCTGCATTCAGCGCGCGTTGCTTCGATCTGGACGTTCCTCGCGCGACTGCAGATGTCGCAGCCGAACCTCCTCCTCGGTTGCGCGCCAGGCCTCCTCCCGCCGGAAGGGATCGGCTTGCTTTCGCTGCAGCATCACGCGATCCACCTGACGAAGAAACTCCTCATCGATCGCGAAGGTTTCTTCTTTGCGGCTCACGCCTGGCGGCGAATTCGCGTCTAGTGGCCCTCTCATGAGAGTCGCCTCTCGAAGAAAACCGCCTGCACCCGCCCTGCCCCCGCCCCATGCGCCGGAAAACCCACGATGGCCGAGCGATCCCGCTGCTGGCAAATCCCGCAGTTCAAGCAGTCGATGTCGCCGAAGCTGGCGGGGCACACTACGACCAGTCGACCTTCAGGCGTCCTGACCGACTTCTTGGCCCCCACGGGCAACACGACCACCACGGGCGCCACGCCGAGCGCCGCATAGGCATCGGCCTGGGCCAGCGTCTGGGCACTGAGGTTCACCGTAAATCCGCACTCGTTCGCGCGGCGAATCGCCGCCTGGTTGGACTGCGTCGGCCGGTAGTGGGTATAGGTGAACCCGCGCCGGCCCTGGTTCACCCTCGCCAGCCTTGCCAGCAGTTGCGCGTCGATCGTGCCTGGTGCGCAGGGCGTCAGGTCGCCAGCTTGGTTGTGCCGCCACAGCACCCGGCGCGGCAGCGTGGAGACCTCTTGCAGCAGTTCATCGAAGCTGCCGCCCCGCCGACCGGCGGATACGGTGCGCCAATGCAGCGCCAGGGGCCCGGTCTCCGCATAGCAGCCGTTGCTACGAAACCCGCAATCCGGGGGACAGGAATTCGCGCTGGTTGTCGTGACCGCCATTGGGCCGGTCTTCCTGTTATGACTGATTCGGGTGAAGTGATAAGTGAAAGAATTGGGAGATTGCAGTGGGGATGGCTGGGATAGTGGGTGGGACGATGGTTCCGGGAATGCTGCCAACGCATCGTGCGACGGCAGACCACCGCGTTCAATCGTGGTGATCAACATGTTCTCCTTTGAGGGATAGGTGCTGCCTTACGCAGCACGAGGCGCGCACTCACGTCCCCTCCCGGTCCTCACGAGGCTCGGAGCGGGCGTGGTGCGCGGGAGGGGGACAGGGCTCGAGAGCCCGGAGTAGCCCTGTCGGGCTTATTCGGCGAGGTGCTGCCTGAGCTTTCGCTGCACCTCGAGGGCGCAGCCATGCCAGGCGTGACCGCTGACCAGACTGGTTTCCAGCGCGTCGGGATCGCTGGCCGCCACCTTTTGTGCGTACTGGCTCAGTGCTTGCAGCACGAACGCTTGGATCAACGCTCCGTGCGCACTGAACTCCATCAAGTCCACGACGAACTCGACATTGGTCCTAAGGCAGGTTTGCGTCATGCTGGCGCCTCCTGCCCGAGTGGTTCCACGATCGAGGCCGTCGCGACAGCTACCGTCGGCAACACCGTCGCCTGCTGGAGCTGCCTGGCCTTCATCCGGAAAACCAATCCGTCCTCGCGCTGCACCTGCCAGCCGCGGCGGCCCAGGCTGTGGCGCAGGATGTAGGTGTGCCCCTCGTAGGAGACACGCAGCCCCTGGCGGATGGCGGCTCGCCTGGCGGCTCGGCGCGCATGGAACGCACGCACCTGCTCGCGCCATGGCCCCGCGTAGGGCCCGACAGGTGGATCGGCGCGATCAAGGAACGCCAGCGGGCAGTCGAAGTAGTACGGCCCGACCGTCTCGTCCATGGATTTGACGGCTACTTCACCGCGACGGCTGTCGATGAGGGTCAGCCCGATCCAGATCCGCCCGGCGTGTTCGCCTAAGCGTGTCTGCGCAAGGAACCACAGCCGGTTGCCGATGGCTCGGTGAGCCAGGACTGTCGAGGCGCTCGCAACACTGATCAGTTCGTCATGGATGGCCTGATCCTTGGTGGCCCGGTAGGTGATGGTTCCCATGTCAGTTGCTCCAGAGGGCTTGACACGGCATGGCGACGGCAGCGCAGGGCCCGCATGATGAAGAGACAGACACGAGGTCCGTCCCGGCCCTCGCGAGATATGTGATGTTGGGCATAAGGTGCACGTAAAAAAGCCCGCACAAGGCGGGCTGGGGTTGGAAGGAAAAGAGGTGGAAGTAACGGAAAACCGTGCAAAAGCACACTGTCACCTTCGCTGCCATCTAGATTGCGGCCGAGACGGCACAATCTTCTTCATGACGACGAAGGAGATGCTGACGGACGAGGAACTGGGAGCCCTCGCAAGCGAATGGCGAAGGAAGGCGCTGCAGGGAGAACTGCACGCACGCGGAATCGCACACGAGTTCGAGACGGAGATGCGTCGTCGCGCCAGTGCACCATCCGCGAACTACGACACACTGGATCTGCGGCCCCTGGAACTGCGAGCGGCCACGCATCGTCGGTGGTGGCGGTTCTGGCAGCTGAGCTAACGCCAACTAGGGCCGAGGCATCGGCCCTAGGCTGGCGTCGGCGGTGCCTCGTCGAGTTCCACGCATCGCCAGAACTCGTGTTCGGCGTCAATGAGACGAGAGATCTCGACTTCATCCCGTTCGACGCGATGGATTCGCAGTTCCTGGCCACCAATCAGCGCCACGACATCGATGGCCTGCGCGCCAGTCACCGCCAACACATGCAGCATCTGGATTTGGACATAGGCAGGAAGGCCTTCACCCCAGAGGGTAGCCAAGTCCATACCGACGCAGCGACACTCCAGAAGCTGGACCTCGGGGGGGCCGGAGATTTCGCGAACATGATGGGCAACCATCCAGGAGTGCTGAGGGTGTCGCAGGACGGTGCCAGTTCGCCGTACCTGACGCCCGGTGCGAAGTGCGTAGTGCGCGACCACGATGGGATCGAGCAATCGGCTCCAGTAGACAGCCTCCTCGGACAAAGCCCCTGCTTGCGGTCCAGGCTGCAACAGATCCTGGCGCCCGGTCTTCTCCATCCAGAGCCGGACCTGGGACTTGAACGGATCGCAGCCCAGGGCCGCAGCAGCATCCAGAGTTCCGAGATCGGCGTCGTGCATGTTCGGCCAACGCGCCGGCGTCGGCTCTTGAGAGCGAGCGGTCTGGACCAGTTGCAGTGCGGGGGTACGCAGCCGAAGACGAGGCGATCGGGAGCCTTGCGTGTTCGCGTGCAAATTGAGCATGATTTCTTTCCTTGGTTGAAATGGATCCCCAAAGCACAAAGCCCCGCCCTTCCAGATGGAGCGACAGGGCTTTGCGACGCTGAGGGGTTCAGTTGCGGTTGATTGAGCTGCTGCCTCACCTTGCAAGCTCGAGCGCTTGCGCCAGTGCTCGCTGTTTCAATGCGGCGCCCTGACCGAACCAGGCGCTGTCGAGGCGGTACTCGCGACTGCGGGCTCGGCGCTCGTGGTCGACGAATTCGGTCATCGCGCTCAGCAAGCCCCAGGTGGTTCCCTTGGCTGCAGCGAGCTCGGCGCCGCGCCCCTTGCCTTCGTACAGTTCCAGGACCTTCCTGGCCGCCCAGGCGGGCGGCCCCACAGGTGTCTCGCCCCTTACTGCGGCTGTCGGGTTGAAGCCATTGGCTTCATCCAGCCCATAGAGCACGCGTTCGATGTACTGCCGAGCCTCGTGGCTCTTGACCTTGCGGCCCGCCAATGTCTTCATGCGGTACATGAACTCGTCCCACTGCCCGATAGCGATGCCGAGCTGGCGTTTGACCGCATCGGCATCGAAGCTGGTGCTGTGGGGCACGCGGATCACGTTGCTGGTGCTGTCCAGCGCGATGGCCAGCGTGTTGCTGCACACGACCCGGACCGTCGTCGGGGTGACGCTGGTGGCCAGGGTGCCGTCGCAGGAGGTCGCCAGCAGGAGATAGCCATTGACGGTGTCGTTGCCCTTGAGTACGGCCTGCTTGCCGGTGCGCGCGAGCGCCCAGACCTTGCGGCCGCCCTTGAGGACGCCAGCGGTTTCCATTTCGTAGCCGCCGATTTCGGTGAGGTCGCGGTAGAACTCCAGGACCTCGCGCGGCTGCACGACCTGGTAGCGGCTGCTGACGACGGAGAGCGCCGCTCGTGTGTCGCTGCGATAGAGCACCTTCTGCTCAGCGAACGCTTCAAGGGTTTGAAGCGAGTCGCCATCGGAGACGATCTCGGTCATGAAGCGGACGGGAGTTTCCTGGATGGCCCAGTCCATGCCGGCTTGCTGGGCCCAGACTTCCAGGGGCTGCTTGGGTGGGAGGTGATGACCCAGGCGGTGCCAGGGGGTGTCGCCGACGAAAGCCATTTGTTCGATGAGATGTGCCATGGGAAGGAACCTTGGATGAAGAGTGAAGGTGAATAAGGGGTAGAGAAGAAAAAGAAGAGCCCGCACGCGGTGGACTGGAAGGAGGAATGCCGACAGGCGGCGTCGGTCGCTCAACTCAAGATGCGCCCAGCGGCTCGGGCCAGGCGTGCGTAGGCGCTGAGGGGTTTGTCGGCGCGCCAGTGGAGGTCGCGCTCAACGCCAAGTGCACCGCCCATCAGCCGGATCGAGTACAGCTCGCGCACGGACACCACTCCGATTTCAGGAGTGCCCAGGCCAAGATCACATAAGCCATAGGCAAGGTCTTCGTTGTCGGGGTCGAGTTCG